>Ga0247841_10000025_pt1 | contig 394287 bp, 314 predicted proteins | sample LaCruzMarch2015__2_FD_192410 | JGI IMG/M metagenome (GOLD analysis project Ga0247841, IMG submission 192410) | Freshwater microbial communities from meromictic Lake La Cruz, Castile-La Mancha, Spain - LaCruzMarch2015_18m | ecosystem: Environmental > Aquatic > Freshwater > Lake | place: Spain... | reverse complement strand
TTTGCAAAAGAATATTTTATAGAAACGGAAAACTATTGTCTTGGTGATTAAAAATATTTAATGTGCTAAAATAAAAAGGCATCACCAAAATTTAGCTCATTGTGCAACACGCTCGTTAGCTAACGGACTCCTTTTTTTATTTCCCTCGGGGATAGAGTTAAGACCGTATTTAGACCCTATCTGTACCGTATTTGTACCGTACTTGTACCGTATTAGATGCCTGTGGTGAGTTGGATGCAGGAAGTTAAAAGTTTGGTTGCCGGGGACTGATTCCCGGTTCACGTTTGACCCAGAGGACGGAGGACGGAAAAAGGAGAGGGGGAGAGGAACAGGGGGATTAATTCGTGATTTGCATTAAATAGGTCTAAAATCAACTAATTTGAATACTTTCCGGGAGAATAAAAATTATTTTGGACAGCAGTGACAGCAGGAATGGAAAATTAACAATTATTTTGAATAGATTTTCACATTAATTTCTTAAATTTCCTTCTCGAATTATCAAGGGATTCTAAATTGGCCAGGAAAATACTTTTTGGGATTCCCAAAAGCTATAACAACGTCCTTGGAGTTTAAGAAAACCCGTTGCCATGTTACCACTTACCCCGGCAAGTTAGGGAAAATAAACAGTTAATACTTAATTCTGATCCATAATAAACAATAAAATTAATGATGAAAGAACCCATTCTTATAATTGATGATGAAAACGACTTAAGAAATCTGCTCGTTAGACTTTTGAAACTTGAAGATTTTTTAACGTATGATGCGGAGACTGCTGCTCAAGGATTAGAGATTTTAAAGAATAAAGATATATCCGTTATCATTGTTGATGTAAAACTACCCGATGCTAACGGGATTGATCTTATTAAGAAAATTAAAAAGATTAATCCGATTTGTGAAATTATTGTGCTGACAGCTTATGGAACTATTGAAGACGGTGTCCGTGCAATAAAAGAAGGAGCTTTCGATTATATCACAAAAGGTGATGAAGACAATAAAATAATTCCGTTAGTCCAACGGGCAACTGAAAAAGTTCAAATGAAAAAAAGAATTGAACTGTTGGAAAAAAGTGTCAGCGAAAAATTTAACTTCGATGCAATTACCGGTAATTCAACTCCCATAAAAAAAGCAAAAGAGTTAGCATCAAAAATTGCTGTAACCGATACACCGGTTCTTATTTTGGGAGAAACGGGAACCGGGAAAGAGTTATTTGCCCGGGCAATTCATTATTCCGGCAGCAGAAAAAATTATCCATTTGTTGCAATAAATTGCTGTGCATTCGCAAAAGATCTTCTTGAATCGGAAATGTTTGGTTATAAAGCCGGTGCATTTACCGGAGCCATTAAAAATAAAAAAGGATTGTTTGAAGAAGCCCATTTGGGAACATTATTCCTGGATGAAATCGGTGAACTCGATATTTCACTTCAAGCTAAATTGCTGCGTGCACTTGAGACAAATGAGTTTATAAAAGCAGGCGATACCAGAACAACCAAAGTTGATGTGCGAATAATTGCTGCATCAAACAGAAATCTCGAAACGGAAGTTGAAAAGGGAAATTTCCGATCGGATCTTTTTTATCGCATAAACGTAATGCAGATTGAGCTTCCCTCTTTGAAAGAAAGAAAAGACGATCTTGAAATATTGACAGAATATTTTGTAGAACACTTCAGTAAAAAACTAAAACGAAGTATAAATAAGATCACCAAAGGATTTTTAGAACAAATTAAACTCTATGACTTCCCCGGGAATATCAGAGAACTCCGTAATGTAATTGAGAGATCAATTATTTTATCCGAAGGTGGGATTCTGTCAGAAAACACCCTTCCTAAAGAGTTTTTCCATAAAGAACACTGCGAAGAAAACGGAGTGACAAAACTGGATGAAGTTGAAAAAAAACACATCCTGAAAATACTTGAAAGTGTTAACGGAAATAAGACCAAAACCGCTGAAGTATTGGGAATTGGGTTAACCACTTTGTATAGAAAGCTCCAAACCTATGGAATAGAATAGCTCTCTCAGGGAAAATTAAAACGCAACCCCACTAACAATTAACCATGCCATTTTGAAAATCGACCATACCATTTTGGTGTGGTTTTCATTCCGGAAAATTTAACCGGCGAATCACTTCCTTTTTGCTATCCCTTTTCATTAAAACAGTTTAGGGGTTGTTTTACATTATTCAAAAGTTTTGGCACTAATTTTGTTGATTCACTTATAAAAATTGGTAAGTGAAATGGAAATTATTGTAGTAATTCTCGGTCTTGCGGTTTTCTTTGTTATGTTCAAATCAATTGAATTCTTCGAAAAGCTATAGGAGCGAAAAATGTTTATTCTTTTAGTAATAAGTATATTCACATTCGGCTATCTTTTATACGTTTTAATGAAACCAGAAAAATTTTAGGAAATAAGAATGAACACGGAAATATTAGGTGTAGCGGTAATAATACTTGTGACATTTCTTATCGCCTACCCTCTTGGGAAATATATCAGCAAAGTTTTTTGCGGTGAAAAAGTCTGGAGCGATTTTCTTGCACCAATAGAAAGGTTGATTTTTAAAATCGCTTCGATTAATCCATACGAATCATTGAATTGGAAGGAGAACATGAAAGCTCTGTTACGGCTTAACACTGTTTTCTTTGTTTGGAGTATCCTTCTTTTAATGGGACAAGAATTAATTCCATTTTGGAATCCCGATAATATAGGAAATATGGAAGCGACGCAGGCTTTTAATACCGCTGTTAGTTTTACAACGAATACAAATCTTCAACATTACTCAGGTGAAACAGGCGCATCCTACTTTACACAACTAATGGTATTTTGTTTTTTACAGTTTGTATCTGCGGCAAGCGGGATTTCTGCGCTTGCCTTACTATTTAGGGGAATAATGCAGAAACAGGCAACCGATCTCGGAAATATATATAATCTCTTTTTAAAAAGCTGTACAAGAATATTATTGCCTCTTTCTTTTTCGGTTGCAATCATTCTACTTCTTAATGGAACGCCGACAACTTTCGAAGGATTGCAAAAAGTTGTTACGCTTGAAGGCGATACAACACTTGTTGCAACCGGACCGGTGGCGCCAATGGTCGCTATCAAGCAAGTAGGAACAAACGGCGGCGGATTCTTTGGTACAAATTCAGCTCACCCTTTTGAAAATCCGAATTATCTCACCAATATGGTTGAGAACTTTTCGATATTAATTATTCCGGTTTCGCTTGTTTTCGCATTTGGGTTTTATCTAAACAAGAAAAAACTTGCATGGATTTTCTTTGGAGTGATGACAATTGTATTTATCACTTTCATTATCAGCACGATATATCCGGAATCATCAGGAAACCAGGGAATAAAAAAACTTGGGATAACACAATCGATGGGAAGTATGGAAGGTAAAGAAGTCAGGTTTGGTTCCGCTGCTTCGGCATTATGGGGAGTATCAACAACTTCGACTTCCAATGGTTGTGTTAATGCAATGCACGATAGTTTTACACCATTATCGGGTGGAATTTTTCTGCTGGATATGATGATTAACTCAATTTACGGAGGTGTTGGAGTTGGATTTATTAATTTTTTTATGTTTGTAATTATTGCGGTTTTTATTGGCGGGTTGATGGTCGGAAGGACTCCCGAATTTCTTGGAAAGAAAATCGAAGCACGTGAAGTTAAAATTGCAGCACTGATTATTTTAATTCATCCATTTTTAATATTAGTCGGAACAGCGATTGCAACTTTTGTTGCTGCAAATAATACTTCAATAGGGTGGCTGAGTAATCTTTCATTCCACGGCTATTCTCAAATGCTTTACGAATTCACGTCTGCGGCGGCTAATAACGGATCAGGTTTCGAAGGACTTGGGGACAATACAGCTTTCTGGAATATTTCGACCGGAATAGTAATGCTGTTCGGAAGATATATACCAATCATTGGACCAATTGCAATTGCCGGTTCGCTTGCATCTAAAAAAACCGTTCCATTTTCTGAAGGGACGTTGAAAGTTGACAGTATTGCTTTTGGTGTCGTCTTATTAGGAGTGATAGTTGTTGTGGCCGCTTTGTCATTCTTTCCGGCTTTATCGCTCGGACCATTAGCAGAATTTTTTACGATGTAATCTATACTGAGAAATAAATGAAACGTAAGGAAACAATTAAATTATTTAAGGCAGAGTTAGTAAAGGAAGCAATAGCTGAATCTTTTATAAAACTTAATCCTATTCTGATGTTGAAAAATCCTGTAATGTTTACTGTTGAAATATGCACAGCAATAATGCTTGCGATAACTTTCTTATCAGTGTTATCGCCACAAAGTGAAGGAGGAAGGTTTGCATATAATCTATCAATTACCATTCTTCTTTTTCTTACAATTTTGTTTGGAAATTTTGCCGAAGCAATTGCAGAAGCCAGAGGAAAAGCACAAGCTGCATCATTAAGAAAAACAAGAGAAGAGAACGAAGCTAAATTATTGCAGAGTGACGATTCAATAATAATTGTCAGCTCATCCACATTAATAAAAGGGGATGTTTTTGTTGCCGAAGCCGGAGATACGGTTCCGATTGACGGTGAAATTATTGAAGGTATTGCATCGATAGACGAATCGGCAATTACCGGTGAGTCGGCTCCGGTAATCAGAGAAGCCGGTACAGATCATTCAAGCGTAATAGGAGGAACAAAAGTTCTATCAGATAAAATTAAAGTTGAAGTGACTACACAGCCGGGCGAATCATTTCTTGATAAAATGATTTTTCTTGTTGAAGGTGCTAACCGCCAAAAAACACCAAATGAAATTGCACTGACAATTTTACTCGCAAGTTTTACACTTATCTTTCTGATGGTAACGGTCACATTAAAACCATTCAGCGATTATGCAAACACGGCTGTTTCAATCACTGCATTAATATCTTTATTTGTCTGTTTGATCCCAACAACGATCGGAGGTTTGCTTTCAGCGATAGGAATTGCCGGAATGGACAGAGCACTAAGAGCAAATGTAATAGCAAAAAGCGGTAAAGCAGTTGAGAATGCCGGTGATATTGATGTTGTATTGCTTGATAAAACCGGGACAATTACAATCGGAAATAGAAAAGCCACAAATATTTATCCGCTTGATGGAGTGAAAAACGAGGAATTCATAAAGCATTGCTTTCTTAGTTCACTTTCGGATCCAACACCGGAAGGTAAATCAATCGTTGAGCTTTCGCAAAGACTTGATACTTCTGTAGTGCAGTATAAATCAAATGACGGAAAATTTATTGAGTTCACAGCTGAATTGAGAATGAGCGGAATTGATTTATCAGATGGAACGCAAATCCGTAAAGGTGCCCCGGATGCAATAAAAAAGTGGACTGCAAATCACAGTGAAAATGGTAAAGAGATAGAAAATCACATTAACGAAATTGCAGCCATAGGGGGAACACCACTCGTTGTAGCGGTTAATAATAAAACCGTTGGCATAATTCAGCTTGAAGATATCATCAAACCGGGAATTAGTGAACGATTCGAGAGATTGCGAAAAATGGGTGTGAAGACGGTGATGGTAACCGGTGATAATCCGCTAACCGCAAAGTTCATTGCGCATCAAGCCGGTGTTAATGATTTTATAGCAGAAGCAAAACCTATTGACAAAATGAATTATATTCTTAAAGAGCAGAGAGAAGGAAAACTTGTTGCGATGATGGGAGATGGAACAAACGACGCCCCCGCACTTGCTCAGGCAGATGTTGGCGTTGCAATGAACTCAGGGACGCAAGCCGCAAAAGAAGCTGCAAATATGGTTGATCTTGACAATGATCCAACAAAACTATTGGAAGTAATAGAAATTGGCAAACAACTTTTAATCACGCGCGGGAATGTTACCACATTTTCTATTGTTAATGATGTTGCAAAATACTTTGCAATCGTACCGGCATTATTTGCGGTAACAATTCCGGGCTTGAATGCGTTGAATATAATGCATCTCAATAATCCGGAATCAGCAATTTTATCTGCGGTTATTTTTAATGCATTTATTATCCCGGCATTAATTCCACTTGCGTTAAGAGGTGTTAAATATAGACCGGTTGGTGCAAATGCATTACTTACAAGAAATTTATTTATCTACGGATTGGGCGGATTAATCGTTCCCTTTATCGGAATAAAAGCGATTGATGCCGTTGTCTCATTGTTTCTGTAATTGGAAAAAAATAAAATGAAAATCCTAAAAGACATAAAACTTCACTTGCTAACAGTAATAATGTTTGGGCTGCTTTTCCCATTATTGATTTGGGGAATAAGTTTGGCTTTTCCTAATCAGGCAAGTGGTTTCCCCATATATAGGAGCGGTAAGTTAGTTGGATTTGAAAACATCGGTCAGAATTTTCATTCGAATAAATATTTCCGGGGAAGACCCTCAGCCGTTGATTATAATGCTGCTTCTACCGGTGGATCAAACAAGGCAACGACAAACCCGGAATATTTAGAACAGTTAAAAAATAGAATTGATGAGTTTATGCAAAAGAATCCTGAAGTAAAAAGATGTGAAATTCCTTCTGATTTAGTTACTGCGTCAGGATCTGGGATTGATCCCCATATTTCACCTTGGGCTGCTTTAGTTCAAGTACCGAGAGTTGCTAAAGAAAGAAATCTTGACAGACAAAAAGTGAAACAACTCGTTACCGATCATATTGAAAGACCATTGTTCGGTTTATTTGGCACAGAAAGAGTAAATGTCTTGAAATTAAATCTTGCTTTAGATGAATTAAAAAAGAATTAATTTAGGGATACGAAAATATATATTTATGGAACCCAAAATATCAATATCGGCAGAAAGATTTATAGACCTTATTCGTGCTTCAAAACGAGGTAAGTTGAAGATATACATTGGAATGGCAGCAGGTGTCGGAAAAACTTACAGAATGCTGCTTGAGGGAAAAGAAATTTCCGACAGTAAAGTAGATGTTGTTGTGGGTTACGTTGAGACACACGGGAGAAAGGAAACCGATAAGCTTGTGGAAGGACTTCCGATAATAGAAAGAAAAAAAATATTCTATAAAGGGAAACAACTTGAAGAAATGGATGTTGACTCAATACTGCTTCAAAAACCGATAGTGGTTTTAGTCGATGAACTTGCACATACAAATATTCCGGGCTCCAAAAATGAAAAGAGATGGCAGGATGTGAATGAATTAATGGCGGAAGGGATAAATGTTATAACAACTGTAAATATTCAGCATATTGAAAGTATAAACGAGCAGGTTGAAAAAATAACGGGAGTAAGGATAACTGAGCGAGTTCCTGATAGTGTAATTCATTCCGCAAATGAAGTGGTAAATGTTGATTTAACGATTGAAGAATTGATTGACCGGTTGAAGGATGGTAAAATTTATGATATGAAAAAAGTCCCAATTGCATTACAGAACTTTTTTCAAAAAGATAAATTATTGCAGCTTCGTGATCTCGCATTAAAGGAAGTTTCCCGTCAGGTTGAAAGAAAAATAATGAGAGAAATTCCTTTACTCTCCCGCGAAAGACTTAATGCAATAGTTACCGCGATAAGTACTAATAACATTTCCGGGAGAAAGTTAATCAGACGGTCTTCGAGACTGGCAGCGATTTACAATTCAAAATGGTTTGTGGTTTATGTTCAAACCGATAAGGGAAAGGGGGACACAATCGATTCGAAAGTTCAAAGAAATTTGCTGGATAATTTTAAGCTTGCAGCCGAACTCGGAGCAGAAGTGCAAGAAATCAGAAGTAATGAGGTTGCAAAATCAATTGTGGAATTTGCAAAGACAAATGAAGCCGGGCTAATTGTAACAGGTAAACCTAGGCTAACAATTCTCTCCAGACTAATACTAAAGAATTTCTTTTGCGAATTATCATATTTAACTTCAAAAGAAAACATAGATATATTGATGGTATCGACAGATGAAAACACTAAAAAGTAAAATCAGTTCAGGTCTAATTATTTTATTCACGGTTATATTACTGGTAAGTGTGCTCGGGATATTGTTTGTTAATCAACTTGCACAAAAATCCAAAGGAACAATTACAGACAATTATTCCTCGGTTAATTATATGATGAATATGGTCAGTGAATTGGATGACATCAATACATTTCAAATTAAACGTCTTGAGAAGAAAAATATTGATGACAGTATAACAGTGAATGAATATCTGAGATCACAAAAAATCTTTGAGATAAATCTTCAGTATGAAAAGGGAAATATTACAGAAATCGGTGAAGGAGAAATTGTAAATCAATTGCATTCGGCATATAGAGAATACACAGGTGTTTTTGAGCAATTAAAAAACAAAAATCAGTTAGGGGAAAAAGATTATGAGTTATTACGCCAGAGATATACGTCCGTTGTGAGTAAGATTCTTGATATTTACAATATTAATATGAACGCAATAATTCACAAGACAAATAAATTACAAACAACTGCAGATGATGTAACCCTGTATATGTCAATAGTTGCCACACTTAGTATTCTCCTCACATTGTCATTTGTGTTTGCTTTTCCTTCAAGCATTGTTGGACCAATAAAGGAACTCACGAAAAAGATTAAATCAATAAGTGAAAGAAATTATGATCAAAAGCTTGAAATAAATACAAATGATGAACTGGGTGAGCTGGCAAATGCATTTAATGTGATGGCGGCAAGATTAAAGCTTTACGAGGCCAAGCAAATCGATCAACTTTTATTTGAACAGAAAAGGTTGGAAACGGTAGTTCATAGTTTCGAAGACGGTATATTGGTTATTGATGAGAATCGAAAAGTAGTACTGGTAAATAATACGATACTTCGAGTAACGGGTTTAAAAGAGAAAGATGTTTTGTATCATTATCTTCCTGAGATTGCAGGATATAATGATTTGATAAAAGAGATTTATAAAACCATATCGTTGAAAAATTCTGATAATGCTGCAGAAAGCAGACCCATAAGAATCGTCCAGGACCGGAAGGAATATTTTTTCAGTATTGAGACTGAGGATATCATAACTTATACCGAATCAGAAAAGAAAGAGACCTTTATTGGTAATCTGATTTTGTTAAAGAACATTACAAAATACCAGGAGCGGGACAAAGCAAAAACCAATTTGCTTGCAACCGCTTCGCACGAACTTAAAACACCATTGTCATCCATTAACTTAAGCTTAAAATTACTTGATGATAAACGCGTTGGAGTACTAAACGAAGAGCAAAAAGAAATAATAAGTACCTTGAGACAACATAGCAATCGATTATCAAGGGTAATAAATGAACTATTGGATTATTCGCAAATTGAAACCGGTAATATTAGGTTGAAGTTTTCTTCAGTAAAACCGGATTTCGTTTTAGATATCGGGATAACAGCTTTAATGATGCAAGCCTCCGAAAAGAATATTGATCTGCAAACTATTGTTGAAGAGGAATTACCGGAAATTCACGCAGATCTTGAAAAATTAGTGTTTGTTTTCATCAATATCTTAAACAATGCAATTAGATATTCTAAAAAAGGAGATGAAATTAAAATAGAAGTAAAGAAGGTGGATAATGATGTTCAGTTCTCCATAAAAGATAACGGACCGGGAATATCGAAAGAGGATAAGGAAAAATTGTTTCAGCGATTTACACAAGTAGGCAACTATTCTAAACAAGGATGGGGATTGGGCTTAGCTATCTCAAGAGAATTTTTGCATGCGCAAAACGGAAGAATATGGGTTGAAAGTGAATTGGGTATGGGAAGCAAATTTATTTTCAGTATTCCAAAAATTAAAACTTAAAAATGCTCCCCCATCTCTCAAATTGTGTTAATGAAAATGTTCCTGGATTTGAGTAGTAACGAGGGATTCTAAATTGGCCAGGAAAATACTTTTTGGGATTGTTTTTACTTTTGTTAACACACTTCTCACTAAAACAGACTTCAGAACGGTTTGGCACACAATCAAGCCACCAAACGGTTCACAGCCTCACTTAATCATTATTTGGAGATAAAATGAAAAGACTATTATTGTTTTTGCTGCTTATGGGGTGCATGGAGATTTTCGGGCAACTGGTTTATTCCGTTGACTATCAGAGCCAGGCGGATGTGAGGGTGTTCGTGGTTGAGTATGAGAGTCAGGCTGATTTGAAGGTGTTTAAGGTGGAATATAAAAGCCAGGCAGGGAAGAATGACGGAAACTGGTTTTTTGTGGATTACGAGAGCCAGGTACAGAAAAGGATTTTCTTTGTGGAATATGAGAGTCAGGCAGCGCTGAAGATTTTCTTCGTGAAGTATAAGAGCCAGGCAGGGTGGCGGAATAAGAAGAAGATGCATCTAATGTTTTAAGGGAAAGAAGGGTAAAGAGGAAAAGTGGAATATTGGAAAAATGGAATGATGGGAAAAGGGGGCACTTTTGTCATGGATCACCAAACGGTTTCAATTGAAAATCGCTCTCCAGACTGACCGTTTCCCATCCACGAGATGGAATTTTGACACAAAAGTCCGGAATTTCAAAAAAATCTTTAAAAATCATCATTCTATTAAAAAAAACATTTGACTTTCATAATTTAATGTGTTAATTTATCCATAGCAATTAAAAATGCATTTGTTCTTTAATAATCAGGATCTTTCTTTAGCATAATTATCAGTTGGGATCAGCAGAAGACCGTATATTTCTTTTTTGTAAATAAAAGAGTAGAGTGGGTTGAAAAGACATGAGTAGTTACTGAGCGCAGGATTTATGAACGCGAAAAGATAGAATGTAAACAGAATTTACAGAAAAGAAAGATTTGACAGTTAAAAAGAATTTAATAACAAAATTCATTTGCCTCCCCGCATACGAATGATGTATGCTCCTATTATTTCCGTTTTGAAACAGAATGGACCGAAATATCTGCCTTAAGATCCACAGTTATTAATTAAACATCATTGCTGAGAGAGTGTTTATTTAGTTTAACAAAAGGTGGTAAATGGAAAGCACAACATCCCGCAATCTAAAAAATAAGCTTGACTATCTTGTCGTTGAAATGACAGGGATGATTAAAGCCGACATCTATGAAAATATCATCGTTAATACGGTCAAAGACTGGTTTGAGGGGAGCGAATCCATTCTTGAACTGAACAACCGGATTAAAACAAACGTCAATTCCCGCTGGCCTTTCGTTGAAATGAAAGTCAAGAACAGGCTTTCAGAATTCGAGGAATATTCGAAAAGCATTTTAGACCACAGTATCTCATCAGGCAGTAACGAACTTAACGTAAAAGAAATTTCCAACTCAGTCAGCCAGGGTATTTCGGTTGCAGTAGGCGCAATCGGAACATCTTTCATAGCAATGATATCGGGGGGTGCCGGCACGGCAATGCTTGCAACAGGCCCGGTTGGAATAATAATGGGAATAATAATCGGAGCCTTTGCCTGGTTTCTGGGGAAAGATGAACTTGAAAGGAACATAAGCGAATATATCGCCGATAAAAATATTCCCAAGTTAATCAAAAAAGCAGCCAAGGGGAAAGTCTCAACCCAGCTTAAGCTCAATGAAAGTAAATTCGAGCAGGATGTATTTAATTCCTTAAAGGCACATCTGGAACCGGTATACAGGGCGGTCTCAAATGCCGGATAAAAAATCAAAAAATCCTCTTGACGAGCCAAACAGTTATTTGAATTACCTGAACGGTGACCCCTACTCGCTTGGCAGCCGTTATCTGGATAAAAGAGTAATTGCAGATAAAAGCACAGCTTCATTAATCCTTTTGCTCGGCGAGCCGTCGCTTGAATCAAAATTATCAGGTTTTCTTGCCGGCAGATTCAATAAAAACACAAATGTATATGACATCGCTATAGATTCATATTACAACACAACACATACAGGGGGAGCGGCACTTCACCATAATCTGGACGGAGCACATACATTCCAGGGAGCACTTGATGCACTAAGGCTGCATTTCCCTGACGAGAATGATTTTAACCTGATAGTTAAATCAGTTGAACACCTTTCCAAAGACTTAACCACATCCTCGGGCATAAATCCTTTTTTATCGCCGGATGATTTTGAAACCGCGAAACACTTTCTTACTGATAATCTGGATATTTCCTCCTCTTCAGTAAACGATCTTTTAAATATAAACGCGGTGGAACTCGGCAGCCTGATTATTGCAACCTTATCCGTGATATATAGTCTCGAAAAAAAACAGATGGATCAGATGGGGGAATATTTTTCGAGGCTCAGCATTGTCTCGGTTATCTCGGGCAACCCCGCATTAATGCTTCTCTCGTTTATTCTGATGGGGCAGTCATTCATACAACTGATCAAAGGGGGAGAGATGCTTAAGTTCGCGGACGGAATTGCATCAGGGACATTAAGCACTGCTGCTTTCTTTGTAGCAACTGCCTCATTATCAGGTCCCTTGTTTCCGGTATTGATTCTCGGACTTGCTTCCGGTTTTGGCGCCAACTGGCTTTACCGGAAAGGGAAATCCTTATTTGCAGATGACCTGGATGATACGTTTGAGGCTATGTTCCCTGCATACAAGTCGTATCTGAAAATGATTTAAATAAGTAAATTGTAAATAATTCAAATTCACCAAAACGGAATAATTTTGAGACTTAAAATTGCTTTAGAATCAGATTACAATAAGTTAACATGTAACTACAACTACCCTTTCTCGGCAGCAATATATAATTTGCTCCATTTTGGCTCGCCTGAGTTTGCGGCTTTTCTCCACGACAAAGGGTATCCCGAGCTTCATAAAAACTACAAACTCTTTTCCTTTGCCCTTGCTTTCGAGAAATTCAAAATTATTAACGAAGAACTCATACTCCTTTCTCCCAAAGTTACCCTTTATATAACCTCCCCGCTTATTGACGACTTTCTGAAAAACTTTGTAATCGGTGCCTTTCATAATGATAAAATAAGTATAACAAGTCATTACACCATTATCCGCTTCAGCATAAAGCAGATAGAAGCCCTGCCTAAACAGAACTTCCGGCAAAGGATGGATTTCCGGATGATCTCGCCTATAGTCTTTTCCACCGGCAGGGAACATAATGGTGAAATGAAACAGTACTTCCTCAGGCATACCGATAGTGAAGATATCAACCGGGTCCTGACTATGAATCTTATTTCAAAGTACAAGCTAATTCATAAAAGAGAATACACAGGAGGAGGCCTGGAACTGGAATGGGACCAGGAATATATTGATAGAAAAAAGCGTGTTTCGACTAAAGTGACGATTAATGAAAATGCACTGAACTCCGTCGATGTCATTGGAATCAGGGCTCCGTTTTCTCTCAGAGGAAGTCCGGAATTAATTGAAACCGGTTATGAAGCCGGTTTCGGGGAGAAAAATTCAATGGGGTTTGGCCTGGCGGAGGTTATATAACGGAAACGTTGTGAAAATGTTTCCATGCTTTTATGGGGAATAAAATTTATTTAGTTTTGAATATCAAAAAACAAAAAACATTATGAAAAAAACAGAAGAAAAAGTATTATTGCTCGGTTCATTGTTCCATGATATTGGAAAATTCAGGCAGCGCTGTGAATCCAAAGCACTCGGAAAGCACCAAATGCTTGGCGAACAGTTGATTGACTCCTTACAGGATCAGTTCATCAAAATCCTTGACGGAGATGAGCCGGCATTTAAAAGGCTAAAATCGGTAATAGCCAGCCATCATGATAAAACAGATGATTTCCTCACTGAAATATGCAGGGAAAGCGATCACTTATCTGCGAGCGAGCGGGTGGAATTTGCTGAGAATGAAGAGCCGAAAGATTTCTGGCAGCACCATTTCCTCTCCTCGCTATTTTCTAAAATTAAACTGCTGAATCCGGAACCCCTGAATATCAGGTACTATAAACACAACCTCCTTATAAAAAAAGATTATAAAATACTGATCCCTCCCTACGAAACAAAAGAAGATGCGGTTGAGTCCGGGGCGCATTACAAAAATCAGGGCGCCAGATTTGAATCATTCAAAAAAGACCTTGCCGGGGTTCTTGATATTTATAAAGATAATGACGATTTTGACACTTTGATAAATCTTCTCCTTGTGTTATTTGAAAAATATATGTGGTGCATTCCGGACTTCACCGGCAGTCCGCAGACGGATATCTCACTCTATAATCACTTAAAAGACGTAGCCGGTATCAGTCATGCACTTTATCTGAACTCACTCGAAGGGGGGGATAATAAAAAACTGGCTCTCGTTATCGGTGACATTCCGGGAATACAGAATTATATATTCAATGTAGTAAATAAAAAACCGGCAAAAATACTAAGGGGTCGTTCGATATATGTCCAGATACTCACAAGGATTTTTGCATCTGTTTTCCTTGATAAATTCGGGCTTACAGATGTGAATCTCATTATGATTGCGGGCGGGAAATTCTATATCCTTGCTCCTTATAAGAGTGATTTCAATGAAAAATATAACCTTGCTATTCATCAAATCGAAAAATATTTAGCGGATAATTTCTTCTATGACCTCAAGTTTGCATCCGGATACACAGCTTTTAATTATTCTGATCTAAAGAATAAAGAAATAACTTTTGGTGAACTTATAGATCTTGCATCCTACGATCTTCTTAACGGAAGGCATAAGATTTTCAGCGAGAAATTTATTGCGGATGATAATTTTAAGTTTGTTCTTAACGCTGATTACATTGATCAGAATGACGGAATAAGCGACTCGGTTAAATGCCAGGTAACTGACAGACCTATACGAAAAGGACGAGCCCGCAATATTTCTCTTCCGGACGACGATGTTCTCACTGTGGACAGTCAGGTTAAAAATGAATATGACATCGGAAGCTTTATTACAAGAGGAGCTGTTGTTGTCGGCTTAAACTCCTCGTATGACGTTATCAGAGTTAAAGAAGTTGAGAAATATAAGGATATAAGTTCCGATCACAGAATAATTATTAATCCATCCCTTGAGGAATTACTCCAATATGACGGGGATAAAAAAGAACTCCTTAAGAATTGCTATTTTATTGAAGTCGCAAATTATGTCTCTCTCAACGAGGGGGGCAATGTTATGGACTTTCAGGAGATGGTGAAGAAGAACGACGGGGCAGAGGTTCTTACCCTGATCAAGGGCGATATTGATGAGCTGGGACTACTCATGTCAACCGGGCTGTTTGACAAGGGAGAAGATGCCGGCAGGGATTATACCGCGATATCAAGAACAACGACATTAAGCAACCACCTGAAATATTTCTTCAGTTTCTTCATAAACGGATTCCTGAGAGATTGGGACGTATCGCAGAAGAAACATGAGGAGATAAACGAAACAAACAAAGACCAGTATGTATATACAGTATTTGCAGGGGGTGATGATTTAATGCTGATAACCACGCAGAGCGCATCACTCAATCTGGTGAGCGAATTCAACAAGTATTTCACCGATTTTGTATGTGAAAACCCGGAAGTACATATTTCATATTCACTGACTAATTTTAAAGACAACACTCCTATCAGGATTGTTTCTGATATTTCGGAAAGAAACCAGAAAAGAATTAAAGATTATTTTAAGAATTCTAAAAAAGATTCCTTCACTTCAGATAACAATAAAAACGGTATCTATCTTTTTGATACCCCGCTTAAAGTGAGGGAATTACAAACAATCACAGAATGGGAAAAAGAATTGATCCGGCTTACTGAAGAAAAGGTCATAACAAAAGGGGTTATACGAGCCCTTTTTGACATATCGGTTTTGATAAGGAATTATCTGCGTAAGACCGATGCTGAAGCAAGGACCCGGAACCTGATATACCATCCTATGCTCACGTATATGCTTAACAGAAGCGTAAAGGATAAAAAAGGAAATTATAATAACGGCAAAGAAGAAGAATTTTTCACAAAAGCATTGGCAATACCAAACAAGAGTCCCGAAACAGACAGGTTTCTTCTTTCGCTTTATCCGTTAATATGTTCGGTAATTTATAAATTAAGAAACAAATAGAGAGTAGAAAAATGGAAGGTAAAATAACAAGAGTACCGTCAGAGAAAAATTTCTTTTTCATAGATAACGATTACTGGTGTCATTATAACTCATATAACCGTGAACCTGTGGAAGGTGATATAGTATCCTATGAAAAGGAAACCAAGAGCGACGGTAAAAAGTTTGCTGGCAAGGTAAAATATGTCAGAAGTCCGGAGAGTCCCTTCACAGCTTATCTGAAAGAACTGGATGAGGGGTATTTTGCGAACAATCAGTTAAAAAAGGAATTCATAATTGATTTTCCTCAGGAACTGGTTAAAATATTCCAGAGTGATTCAAATAAAAACAAACCATCCCAGATAAGGCGCTTTTATGATCAGTGTAAAACAAAAATAGAAGGGAGGTACAGGCTTACCGGGGATTTTGAATGGGTGAAAAAAGAACTTCTTTTAATAATCCCAATTGTTTCAGGCGCGAAAAACAAAGGTCATGTAACGAATGAATTTTTTATGTTCATGGAAAAGAATATTAATGAGGCGGTAAAATCACCAGTGGATTTTGTTGACGGTTTTATACCTCACTTTCAGTCAATAATCGGATATTATAATCACTAATAAAACAAAAGGAAACATGTTATGTCAAAACTATCACATTATGTAAAATGTACATCCACAATTGAATTGCTTACCGGTATGCATATCGGAGGAAGCAAGGATGATATCCAGATAGGCGGTATTGATAACCCGGTTATAAAAAACCCTGTCACTAACCAACCTTATATCCCCGGCTCAAGTTTAAAGGGCCGCTTCAGAATGGCTCTCGAATTAAAGTATGCCGATTACACTCTCGAGAAAAAGGGGCTTGGACCCTCACAGGATAATGTCAACAAGAGTCTGGTAGTAAAATTATTCGGTAGCGGAAGCGCTAAAACAACGGAAGAAGCCACAAGGCTAATTTTCAGGGATGCTAATTTAGCTACTGACTCTGCAGATTTTGCCATCACCGAAGAGAAAAATGAAGTTAAAATTGATCGCAAAAAACTTTCCGCATTTGACGGGTCCCTAAGAACTCAGGAGAGAGTAGCCGCAGGAGCAAAGTTTGCGTTTGAAGTTGTTATCAGAATATTTGAAGGTGATGATGAAAAGGGCTTTATGCAGAGACTTGAAGAAGCCAGGAAAATAGTTGAACTTGAATTTTTAGGCGGTTCAGGCTCACGGGGTTACGGCCAGGTGAAATTCACTGATTTGAAATTTGAAAAAATAGAGATTTAAGATGCCGGACATCAAAAAACTTACAGTTAAATTAAAATCCGGATTATTGACGAAATTGCAATCCGATATTATATTCGGGCACTTCTGCTGGCGATTAAAGGAACTTTCGGGAAAAGGGAAATTGGAGGAGTTCATCCAGCTTTACGCGGAAGGGAAGCTTGTATTCACAATATCAGACGGATTTCTTCAAAAGAATGATGAAGTCTTTTTCCCGAAACCGCTTATTTCCACTCCCTTTAAGCTTAAGGGGGAAAATAAACGGAACAGGATAAACAGCTTCCTTAAACAAAAAGAGGCAAAATCCCGCACTTTTATTACTGCTGAACAGCTTAATTATTTCCTCAAAGGCGATTATGTTTCCTATGATGACTCATTTGAATTCCTTCATATTAAAGAAATAGCACTCCCGGTTCTTAAAGAGGATCTAAGGGTAAGCGTGGAAATAGACAGAGAGACATTTGCATCAAAGGAGCATAATTTGTTTTCATATAATCCCGCATATACTGATCCGGATACTACCTTCGCCGTTTTAGTAAAAATTCTTGACCCGGACAAGTTTGAAGAATTTCAATGCGAAAATATTCTTAAATCGGTATTTGAAATAGGGTATGGTAAAAAGAAATCCTCCGGCTACGGTGAATTTGAAGTCATTGACTTTTCCGTCTATGACAGATTTTCCGAACCCGGGGAGAGCAACGGGTTTATTGTACTTGGAAACTACTTAAAATCCTCCGGTGATAAATGCACGGACGGGTATTACGAAACAAACGTCAAATACGGCAAGCTGGGAGAAGAACTTTCCAAAAGCGCTAATCCGTTTAAGTCCCCGGTTATTTTCTTCACTGCCGGGAGCTGTTTCTTTTCTGATGAAAAGAAAGAATACTACGGAAGGATTACGGAAAAGGGGGAAATTTCAACGGTAGCTTATGTCCGTCAGTTTGGGACTCCATTGTCGTTATCTTTTAAGAATTTCGGAAATTTATTATGATTGGGATTTCATTTGTAGGAACCGGAAACTATGAGGAAGTAGCTTACAGCTTTGGCGGGAGAGTAATCACCACCAGGCTTTTCCCAGTGGCATTTAATGATTTTATTAATCCGGATAGCCATCTTATTCTGCTTACCAAAGAAGCTGATGAAAAATACGGAGATGCATTTAATGATAAAGGGAAATTCCGGAAAATCAGGATTCCGATCGGGAAAACTGAAACGGAAATATGGGAAATATTTTCAGCAATGGTGGATAATATCCCTAAGCAGAGTGAGGTGGCAATTGATGTAACTCACGGTTTCAGGATCCAGCCAATGATTGCCCTCGCATCCATCCTCTACCTCAAGGCACTGAAGGATATCAGGATAAAGCATATATTATACGGGGCTTACGAGGCAAAAGACGTTAACAATGTTACTCCCACATTTGACCTGAAACCCTTTACGGATATTGTTGAATGGTCAAATGCACTTCTTGAGTTTTCAAATAATGCAAATATGAAAGGCCTGAGTCCTCTGTTAAAAGCGATACATAAAAATTCCAATCTGAATAAAAACGAGAATAAGTCCAGGCAGCTTGAAGGAGCGGGAAACGATCTTGGTAAACTTGCGGATTCTTTTTCCACAATAAGGATAGCGGAAGTTCTTGAGTATTCGAAAAAATTTCAGAAAAGACTCCCAGCCATTGCGGTGGACCTTAAGAATCATATTGAATCAAAACCTTTCGGATATCTGCTTGATAAGATTAACGAAAAAGTACTCCCTTTGATTGCATCGCCGGAAGAAATGTTTACGTCTGAAGGGATAAAAGCCCAGAAACATCTTCTCAGATGGTATCTTAGTTCTTCTCAGTATCAGAAAGCAATAACCCTTGCAAGGGAACTTATGCTTTCGGTTTATGTTCTGAATAACTTTTCTTTAACGGAAAATTCTGAAGTACTGGATAAAGAAATAAGAATAAAGGGGGAAAAAGAACTGGGGGAATTAATTGATAGGCGCAGGAAAGGTAAAAGTATGCCCGGGGGAAAAAGAAAAATTGCTGAATTGTGGGAAAGAATCACAGATAACAGAAATGATATTGACCATGCCGGAATGAGGAAGAATCCGCAGCCCTCAGATAAGCTTATTGCAAATATTACCGATTCCGTCAACAAAGTGCTGGAGGTGTGTCAACTTGCTGATTAATCTTTCAAACCATTCTCTGTCTTCCTGGGGAAAAAAGCAAACTGAGGAGGCTGTCCGGCAATTCGGAAGCATTACAGATATTCCTTTCCCTTCTGTTGATTCGGAAACCGGGCAAGAAGAAATTGCAAAGCTGGCAAAAGAATATCTGGAAGAGTGTTTATCCCTTTTAAGCAGGCATAGAGAGGAAAGCAACGCTGTGCACCTGATGGGGGAACTGACCTTTACTCATAATCTTGTAAAATTGCTTAAGAGAAAAGGAGTAAAATGCGTAGCTTCCACGTCGGAGAGGGTGACTGAAGTAAACGGGAATAAAAAAGTTTCAGAGTTTAATTTTGTCAGGTTCAGGGAGTATTGATGGAAACCAAAAAAAATATCCTCGTGGCTGTTTCAGGACTTACTCCTCAGATCATATCCGAAGCCTTCTTCTGCCTTTCGGTCCGGAATAAAATTAGAATTGATGAAATATATATCCTTACCACTAAACGGGGGAGGGATGTGATAGCCGGAAATGACAAAGGGGCTTCCGCCGTTAAAACCAATCTTAAAACTGAACTTGAAGAGTGCTGCAGGCAATATAAAATTCCTCTCCCCGGATTTGAAATAACCGACAGGCATGTGATTGTTGCTCGGGAGGAGAGTGTTGAACTAAACGATATACGGAACGACAGGGAGAACAGTCTTTTCCCTAATAAAGTATCCGCTTTAATCAGCGAACTTACGTCGGATCCGGGGAATGTTCTGTTCTGCGTTATCTCGGGAGGAAGAAAATCCATGAGCGTACACCTCGCCCTGGCGATGACGCTATTCGGAAGGGAGAACGACAAAATCTATCATGTACTCACCTCCGAGGAGAATGAATTCAAGGATTATTATCCAAAAAACAGAAATCAGTTAAAAGCCCTTATCCTTTCGGACATCCCTTTTGTAAGGGTACGCCAGTTTCTGAGTGCGGGAGGTATCCGGCCGAACCTGCTTAAGAAGAAATACGGCGACCTGGTGAACTACACCCAGAAACAGCTAAAGATAGCTTCCGGGAAAAAGGAGCTATACCTGGATATAAGCAGAAGGGAAGCAGCGTTTGACGGCAATAAAATAATACTCGAGCCGCTTGAATTTGCCATATATTTTTATTTTGTGGGGAAAGTGACTGAAGGGGAGAAGAGGATAAGCATCCATAAACTGATATCTGCCGAAACAGCCCGTGAGTTAAAATCATTCATACAAGAAAACTATATTTACTACCATTTCGACAACACCATTAAATCCGCCTGGTGGAATAAAGGACTTGCGGCTGAAAACTTCAGGAGCAAGCGAACTAAAATAAACGGAAAACTTAAAACAATTCTCCCGGATCCCGATATTTTCACCCTGTTTGAGATAACCAGCGACCGGATCTACGGAGAAACCACCTACCTGGTAAGAGCCAAAAAAGAGCAGTTCAAGATATCCTTCCCCTGACAAGGGAAACATTTCCGAAACGTTTCCATTCTTTTCTATTGATAATATTTGAGGCATTTTTGTGTCATAAAAAATTGAGGGTTCTTCAATGAAGGTCAGAAGATGCAAAACAGGGGAATATTTTCAAGTAGTCTGGAAACAATAAACCGGAGACGGAAGTGAAAAATAAATTATATCTTTTTTCCGATTCAATTATAAGAAGGAAAGAGAAGACAATAATGCTGGAAAAAGTAATGAAATCTGACGAGGCGAGAGATGAAGATGATGATCAGATGGAAGAAATGCGAAGGGAGGAGTATCTCCTTTCAGAAGATGAATTAATGCCCACCGGGGAGAGTAAATATATACCGATTGAAAGTATAGACGCAATCTATAGCTTTGGCGCCCTCCGTTTCAATTCCCGGTTAATATATTTTCTCTCCCAATATCAAATCCCGCTCCACATATTTAATTATTACGGTGGATATTCGGGGAGTTTTTATCCGGCGGGGCACGAAGTCGCGGGTTCAATACTCATAAGCCAGGTGTTAATATTCCGGAATCAGATGATGAGGTTAAAGGTTGCCAAGGAATTTGTATTTGCGGCAATATCAAATGGAATTGCTAACCTGCGGTACTATCAAAACAGAGGGAGCGAATTGAACGAAACGATAGCAGGGATGGAAGAATTAAAAGAAGCAACGGCGAAAGCAGATACAATCGCAGAGATTATGGGATATGAAGGGATGGCAAAAAGAATCTATTATTCTTCCTGGAAAGAAATATTTGCATACCCGGTAGGATTTACCACAAGGGTGAAGCATCCTCCTGATAATTTAATTAATGCATTAATTTCATACGGGAATGCGATTGTCTACAGTGTTTGCCTTGATGAAATCTACCGGACAAGATTATATCCTGAAATAGGATTTCTGCATGAGCCTGCCGACGGGAAACTAAGTTTATCATACGACATTGCCGAGATATTCAAGCCGTTAATAACTGACCGCGTGATATTCAAAGTAATAAACAAAAACATGATCTCTGAAAAGGAGGCACTCATAAAGAACAGCAGATGTATATTAAAAAAGAGTGCGAAGGAGGTGTTTGTATCGGAGATAGAGGGGAAACTGAATACGATGATAGAAATAACGGGAAGGGAAAAAAGGATGAGTTACAGGCGGATAATCCGGGAGGAGTGTTATAACCTGCTCAAACTGATAACCGAGAATCAGGAGTACAAAGCTTACAAATCAAAGTGGTAGCGGGAAATGTATTACATTTTAACATACGACATATCCTCGCCCAAAAGACTGCCGAAGGCATTGAAGATATGCAGAAGATATCTTTTTTGGATTCAGAACTCGGTATTTGAGGGAGAGCTGACGTTAAAACAATTTGAGAATCTAATAGCTGAGCTTTCGGGGGTTATAAACAAAAAAGAAGATTCGGTAGTCTGGTATTTTACCAGGACAAAGGAATTAATGATAAAGGAGACGCTTGGATCTGATAAGAATGAGATTACATTCACATTCTGATTCTTAAACTTCTCAAAATATTCTAAAAAATGCGATCGACAATTGCGTGAAAAAGCGGGAATATTTTGGATTGTGCCTGTTTTTTTATTAAATTTGCGCTATACTAATCGAACTATAATAGAATTGAGACTCATCGAGAATCTTTTTTATAGCATCAGCATCTGTATACTAATCGAACTATAATAGAATTGAGACTAAAGTCGACTCAAACGATCCAAACTGATCGGCATTGACCATACTAATCGAACTATAATAGAATTGAGACTTTTGGCATGTACCGTAAGGTACGCCTTATTCTGGTCAATACTAATCGAACTATAATAGAATTGAGACGTTCTTTAAAATAAACCTGTGTTAAAGGCCCTTCAACTACATACTAATCGAACTATAATAGAATTGAGACTTCTGTTGTTCATGTTTACTCCTTGATGAGGGTCTAGATACTAATCGAACTATAATAGAATTGAGACTCTGAATTTGAACGGCAATCTGCTGACGATCGACCTGGATACTAATCGAACTATAATAGAATTGAGACTTATTGTTCGTTTTTTCATTTTATCCTTAGTTTATGGAATACTAATCGAACTATAATAGAATTGAGACGATGATGCAGTCCTTGTTTCAGGTGCAGAATAACTGTAATACTAATCGAACTATAATAGAATTGAGACCAGATGTGATAAACTTTATGTCACCAAATCTATTCCAGATACTAATCGAACTATAATAGAATTGAGACCATAAGTGTGGGTGCTTCTTAAATTTTCCATATAATACTAATCGAACTATAATAGAATTGAGACTCTGCGGTGCTGTCCAAGTGTGGGGACTGTTGGTAGATACTAATCGAACTATAATAGAATTGAGACACGTTTACGGAATATGTTTAATAAGTTCATTTATTTTCAATACTAATCGAACTATAATAGAATTGAGACTCTTTATTATTTCGTATCTCATGTTACACTCCTTGATGATACTAATCGAACTATAATAGAATTGAGACGTATCTTTTTGCTGCGGAGACATAAAGTCTGTGGTTTCGATCCTAATCGAACTATAATAGAATTGAGACGAACGGAGGTTTTATTGTTTCATATTTTTCGATAAATTTTATCCTAATCGAACTATAATAGAATTGAGACATTAGTTGTAAATATGTTTGTTTAAGTTCTGAATACGATCCTAATCGAACTATAATAGAATTGAGACTTTAAGGGAATCCATAAAATCTTCTTTTAACCGGTCAATCCTAATCGAACTATAATAGAATTGAGACTCGCCTTCATAAACATTACAGTAATTAATCTTGCTGTACTGATCCTAATCGAACTATAATAGAATTGAGACCGCATATAGCAACGAACGGTGAGTTGTTCTCTGGAATAATACTAATCGAACTATAATAGAATTGAGACGACTATATCTTTACTCTAAACGGTAGGCAGTAATTCATACTAATCGAACTATAATAGAATACCCTTCGGGGAATTATGAATTAATAATTAAGAATTAGGAATGGAAGCAGGAATTATGGGGAATTTATTTATTAATTTGCGTAAGCATTTATCGAACTAAATTAGAATTGAGACGCAAATGTTCTGTGATTTTGTGTGCTATATTTTTTTCCATCCTAATCGGACTGTATTAGGATTGAGACGCACGGCCGTGCGTCTCTACCAAATTAGAATTTGGATTAATGATTTTATATAAATAAGGGCTGTATGAATAAGGATAAATATGATCTGTGGTTTAAAGGGGTGATTGTCGGGATTCCTGTCGGAGCGTTCCTGGTAATTTTGATTATCGCATCTGCGGGGATTGTTATTCCCGGGGTTCTGTTCGCTTATTTCGGCTGGCTGGCGTGGAGAGCCTGGTCGGGAAGGAAGAAGTGAAAGAGGAAAAGTGGAATATTGGAAAAATGGAATGATGGGTTTTAAAAAGTAATAAGGGAAATCAGAAAAAGAAGGGAGAAGGAGAGTCAGAAGTTTTTTATTTCTTTTTTGAGGAGTTTGTAGTTGGGGGAGTATTTGGAGACTTCGTTCCAGAAGGCTTTTGAATGATCGAAGTGGCGGAGATGGCAGAGTTCGTGAATGATGATGTAATTTACTATTTCCCTCCTGAATTTAAGCATGCGGTAGTTTAATGAGATGTTTCTTTTTTTTGAACAGCTTCCCCAGCGTGATGATTGTCCCCTAATGGAAATTCTGTTCGGACTAAAACCGAATTCGGAAGCGATTTCCTGAGCCATAAGCGGAAGGAGGTTTTTCCCCTCTTTCCTGTATATTAAATCAAAGAGTTTTGAGAAATTAATTCTTACAGGTTCAGGGTGGGAAATTTCTAAACTGTCTGTGCCTATTTTATATGAGCTGTGGCCTTTCGCGGATGCAATGGTTTTAATTGAGAAACGTTTTCCCAGGAAGTGAAAGTGACTGTGAGTGTCGCGGGGATGGTTTGCGGATTTCAATTTCTTTTCCACCCAGTCAATATTTTTCTTAAGGAATCTTTCCGCATCCGCATACGAGGCGAATTTGGGGAGAACGAGTTCCAACCCTTTTTCGGGAATGAACCTGAGCTGAAGATAGCGAGCTTTTGTGCTAATCCTTACGGGACAATTATGGGTTTTGTCACCTACGGTAACTTCGAAATGCATTAAACCTTTTTGAAGAGAGTTTTGTCTTTGGTGTCCTGAATTGCAACACCAAGATTAAAAAGCTCATCTCTTATTTTATCTGCCAAAGTGAAATTTCTTTCCTTTTTCGCGGTTGCTCTGACAGAGAGAAGGAGTTCAATCAATTCATTCTCAATACCCGCGGAGACGGCTGCTTCATTATCGAAAGATGTTAAACCTAAAACGCTGACAGCAGTTTTTTCGAGAAACTCTTTTGCCTGCTTATAGAACTCAATGCTGATTTCCGGAGTCTCCGTAATTGTTTTGTTAACCTCTTTAATGAAGTCGAAGAGAAGAGCAATTGCCTGGGGTGAGTTGAAGTCGTCATCCATTGCAGATTCAAATGAGGAATAGAAGCCGGTGAAATCAAGTGCGGGCATAGAACCTTTGTCTGCCGGGGAGGATAATCCGGTATTAAGTTTCTCAACGAGGTTAGTAAATTTTTCGAGTCCTTTTTGTGCTGCCAGGATTGCTTCTTCAGAGAAATTGAGGGGGCTTGCGTAGTGAGTTTGGAAAAGGAACATACGGATTGCTTCGGCAGGATACTTTGTGAGGATATCACGAGCAGTGAAGAAATTGCCGAGTGACTTGGACATTTTTTCTTCGTTAATATTAAGGAAGCCAAAATGCATCCAGTAATTTACGAATGGTTTACCGGTAGCGGCTTCACTCTGGGCTATTTCGTTTTCGTGATGGGGGAAGATTAAGTCGCTTCCACCTGCGTGAATGTCGAAAGTTTCGCCGAGATGCTTGCAACTCATGGCAGAACACTCAATGTGCCAGCCGGGGCGCCCTTTACCCCAGGGGCTATCCCATGAGGGTTCATCTTCTTTTGCTTTTTTCCAGAGGGCAAAGTCGAGGGGATTAAGTTTTTCGTTGTTGATCTCAACGCGTGCGCCAACTTCAAGTTCGTCAGTTTTCTTTCCGCTCAGTTTTCCATAAGAGGTAAATTTAGCAACGTTGTAAAAGACATTTCCGTTAATGTTATATGCGAAACCGTTTTCGATCAGTTTTGAAATAAGAGCGGTTATTTCGGGGATATGCTGAGTGGCTTTGGGGTAAAGAGTGGCCGGTTCGACTTTTAATTTTTTGATATCTTCGAAGAAAGCCTGAGTGAAGGTTTCGGCAACCTGTGTGAATGTGCGGTTTTCTTTCTTAGACTTGTTGATTATTTTATCGTCGATGTCGGTAAGGTTCATAACGAATTTCACGTTATAACCTTTATATTCAAGGTAGCGGCGGATCATATCGGAGATTAAAAAAGAACGGGCGTTACCGATATGAAAAAAGTCGTAAACCGTAGGCCCGCAAACGTACATGTTGACGTTCGGGGGATTGATAGGTTTGAATTCTTCTTTTTTGCCTGACTGAGTGTTTTGTATAACCAACATTTTTTTCTTTAAGTTAAAAGTTAATGCGTAAAAATAAGGAATAAAGAAGAAAGAGGAAAGAGAAAAGAGAAAAGAGGAAGGAGGAAAGGGAAAAGAGAAAAGAGGAAAGAGGAAGGAGGAAAGAAAAAAGAGGAAGGAGGAAGGAGGAAAGAGGAAAGGAGAAAGAAAAAAGAGGAAAGAGAAAAGAGAAAAGAGAAAAGAGGAGGGAGAAAGGGAAAAGAGGAAAGAGGAAGGAGGAAAGAGAAAAGAGGAAAGGGGAAAGAGGAAGAGGTGAAGATCGCAAAGGAAAATTCCATTACGCTGCTGTGAGATTGACATCTTATTGTTGGTGAATGGGAAGTTTATTTGTAATTTTGGAATAATAATTTCAGAAAGTGAGTCCCCATTGAAAAAATCATTTCTTGCAATAATTTTTGTTTTGATTACTACTGCCGTTTATTCACAGCCGAAGCCGAAGCTTATGTGGTTTGACGCGACTGCAAATTTTACCAGATTCAGTTATACAGATTCCATTCTTTATTATCTGGATAAAATTAAGGGACTTGGCTTTACGGATGCAGTCATTGACGTGAAACCGATATCGGGGGAGGTGCTCTATAACAGTCAGATTGCCCCGGTAATGAAGGAATGGGATGGATTTAAACGCCGGGATTTTGATTTCCTGGGGACATTTATTAAAGAGGGACACAAGCGGGGAATAAAAGTACATGCCTCACTCAATATGTTTGTCGGGGGGCACAATTTCATTGACCGCGGGATTGTATACAGCGAAGAGGATAAAAGAGATTGGCAATCGGTGAACTATACAGATTCGGGAATGGTGGAAATAACAAAGCTGAAACACAAATATTCAGCGATGCTGAATCCGGTTAACCGTGCGGTACGCAATTACCAGCTTTCAATACTGAGAGAACTGGTAGAAATGTATCCGGAACTGGACGGGGTGATCCTTGACAGGACAAGATACGACTGTATTGAAGCGGATTTCAGTGAAATATCGCGTGATTCTTTTGAGGCTTATATGGGAATAAAATTAGAAAAATATCCCGATGATATTTTCAAATGGGGAGATAAAAATGGGAAAAAAGAGATTGAACGAGGAAAATATTTTAAGGAGTGGCTTGAGTGGAGAGCGGGAGTTATCTATTCATTTTTTGAGGAGGCGAGGATAGAGGTGAAACTGGCTAATCCAAAAATAATTTTCGGGGACTATACGGGGGCGTGGTATCCTCTCTATTATGAGCTTGGGGTGAACTGGGCAAGCAAAAACTATGATCCATCGACAGAGTATGACTGGGCAACAGAAACATATAAATACCAGGGGTATGCGGAACTACTTGATTTATACACAACCGGTTGCTACTTTTTTGAGGTGACGAAGGAAGAGGTTTTGAAACTGAATGATAAACAAGTAAAAAGCGGGGAAGCCGGACTGGGTAAGATAAAGGAACCATGGTATTCGGTTGAGGGATCGGCCGAGATAGCCAAACGGGTTGTGATGGGGGCAGTTCCGGTGATAGGGGGACTTTATGTAGAGCAGTACGTCCCAAATCCGGAACAGTTTGCAAAGGCGGTCAGTATGTGCCTAAAAAAGACGGATGGACTAATGATATTTGACATTGTTCATTTAATTAACAGGGATTGGTGGAAATCTTTAGAATTAGGAATTAGGGATTATGAATTAGGAATTGAAAAGTAAACAGGAAAGAATATAAGTTGTAAAGTTTGTCAAGGTCATAAAGGAAATAAAGCACTCCGGCCCATTGTGAAGACGGATGACAGAAGTTGGAAGTAAGGAAAAAAAGGAGGAAATGAGGGATATCTTGGCAATTTCGATTAAAAGATGCGTTTGGATAATTGAGTGGTATTAAATATATTAACAGTGTTAATTTATTTAATTAAGGTTAATGGAGCAAGAATGGACAAGAAAGAGATTCAGGAACAGAGGATGCGGGGGTACTTTATTCAGGCAACTAAGGAAATGCTGAAGGGAGAGGGGTTAAAGAGTCTGAGTGTGAGGAGTATCGCAGAACGGGCCGGGTATTCTTATGCGACTATGTACAACTACTTTAAGGACGTACAGACACTGGTATTTGAATGTGTAAAAGACTTTCAGGATGAATGCGTAGACTTTGTACTTTCCGAGCTAAAGGACGATAAAAGAGGCCTGCCGGCAATTGAACAGATTGTAAAAAGCTATATCAAGTTTTTCGTCCAGTATCCCGGGATATTTGAGCTCTTTTTTGTGGAGAGAGTGAACCAGATGTCGAATAACCAGAATACCCTTGAGATGATTTACAGCTTTTCAGACAGGCTGACATCAAGTGAGTGGGAGTACTGCATTTCCAAAAAAATTCTAAAACAAGAAGCAGTTGAAATAAAGCGGAATGAAATTAAATTTGCTGTAATGGGGCTGCTGTTATTTTATAATAACAGAAGGCAACCGGCAAGTTATGCCGAGTTTAATGCAAATTGCGATTCGGTAATTAAGGAAATATTACGGCGTTAGAGCCCGGGATTATTCCTGTTTGTCAAATTTCTTGCTTTCTTCCCAGAAGACATCGAGTTCGGCAAGGTTCGATTCGGTGATGTTTTTGTTCATTTCCCCGAACTTTCTTTCGATATAGTTGAATCTCCTCTGGAATTTAGAATTAGCTTTGTTCAGAGCTTCTTCCGGATTGATTTTCAGAAAACGGGAGTAGTTGGTAAGGGCAAAAAGCAAGTCTCCCAATTCCTCCATAATTTTTTCCGGTGTTTCGTTATTTTCAGCGTGATGGAGTTCATTAATTTCCTCAACGACTTTATCCCAAACCTGGGATTTCTTTTCCCAGTCAAACCCGACTTTGGAAGCTTTTTCCTGCAGCCGGTAAGCACGGTATAGAGCGGGGAGAGTTTTGGGGACTCCCTCAAGGATAGATTTACGGCCTTCGGAAAGTTTGATATGTTCCCAGTTTTTCTTAACGTCATCAGCATTATCAATTTGGGCATCACCAAAGACGTGGGGATGGCGGCGTATAAGCTTTTCCTGTATGGAATCAATTACTTCAGCCAGGGTGAATTTGCCGTCCTGTTCGGCTATCACGGAATGAAAAACAACGTGAAGGAGAAGATCCCCAAGTTCTATCCGGAGTTCATCAAAATCTTTGTTGTCTATAGCCTCCACGACTTCATGGGCTTCTTCAATTGTGGCGGCTTTTATTGAGTCGTTTGTCTGAACCCTGTCCCACGGACATTCTTTCCTTAAACGTTTCACAATATCAACAAATTCATTAAATTTAAAGTCGTACATTATATTATTTCCGGAAAATAGTAAAGAGCACGTTTTTAGGGAATATGTGCTAAAATTATTAATTAGTCTATTTAACATAAACAAAAAAATATTTATAGAAAAGGATTTATCATGATTGAGGAAAAATTACTTGAATTAGGTCTGCATTTACCCACAGTAGCAAAACCACTGGCAGCATACGTACCCGCATTAAGGGTGGGGAATTTAGTAATGACATCCGGACAGGTTCCAATAGTTGACGGAGTGATTAAGTATAAGGGGAAACTGGGAAAGGATATTACTGAAGAGGATGGGAAGAAAGCTGCGGAAATCTGTGCCCTGAATTGCCTGGCGGCTATTAAATCCATAACAGGCGACCTGGATAAAATTAACCGGGTTGTGAAACTTGTAGTGTTTGTTGCAAGCGCAGAGGGATTTGTAAATCAGCCCGAGGTTGCAAACGGAGCATCTGAACTCATAGGAAAAATCTTCGGAGAATCCGGAAGACATACAAGAAGCGCAGTAGGTGTTAGTGAACTTCCCAAAGGTTCTTCTGTCGAAATAGAAATGACGGTTGAATTAAAAGGTTAATTCAGTTATCAGAAGAGTAGAATGACCCCGGTAGCAAGTAAAAACAGAATTATCTTTATCGATCTTATAAGAGCGTTCGCAGTGCTGAATATGGTTCAGGGGCATACCATTGACTTACTCCTTGCACCGGAATACCGGAGCTTTGATAGCTGGATCTATACGCTCTGGCATACAAACCGGGGGCTTACTGCACCAATATTTTTGTTTACAGCCGGGACAGTCTTCACATATCTTTTCAGGCTGCAGAGAGTCCCCTTTGCAGAGAATCCAAGGGTAAAGCGGGGACTGAAGCGTTCACTGCTTCTCCTTTTTGTAGCTTATATTATGAGGTATCCTACTCCGACAATCGTTTACTGGGGATTCGTGACCAAAGTACAGCTTGATATATTCTTTACAGTGGATGTTTTGCATTTGATAAGCATTGGTCTGGCAATGATTCTGCTTCTCTGTTATATTTCTGAAAAGCTGGGAGGGCGGGACAAGACAGTCTTTCTGACTTTTACGCTTTTGATAATAACCACATATTACTTTACGGAACAGATAAACTGGCTTGATTATATGCATCGTGGTCTTGCGGGTTATCTTTCCCGGAATGCAGGGAGTTTTTTCCCGATATTCCCGTTTTTAGCATATCTGACAGCGGGAGCCTTACTCGGAAGTTTGCTTGCCGGGAAACCGAATATATTCAGGCAGACAAAGTTTTCGATAACTTTATTTGGAATCGGAACTGCTTTAATTATACTGGCGCTTGCCGAGGATATGATAGAAGTCTATTTTACGGGTGTAAGTAACCTCTGGACAACAAGCCCCTCTCTGGTTATTTTGCGCTTGGGCATAGTGCTGATCGTGAATTCAATATTCACGTTCATTGCGGCCAGGCTTGAGTCCATACCGAGGATACTCATCCTGCTTGGACGAAACACACTGTTGATTTATGTAGTACACTTAATGATACTTTACGGCAGCACCTGGAATCCCGGAATAACCCTTCTGTTCAAAGAGTCATTCGGACCTGCGCTTACTATTGTATGTGCGTTTCTGATGATAGGTTTAATGATGTTTCTGGTATGGCTGATAAATAAATTTAATATTAAGAATAAAGCTCTGGTAACATAACAATTGGAAAATAACAGAAAATCTAAGTTAACGAATAATAAAGCCGGTGAGGATGACAGGAAGATCGAACAGTCTCTCCGCCCTTTGCAGTTCAGTGATTTTGTCGGGCAGTCTAAAATTACGGATAACCTGAAAGTATTTATATCGGCAGCCAAAAAGAGGGGCGAAGCTCTTGATCACGTGTTACTGACAGGCCCTCCCGGATTAGGAAAAACAACTCTTTCTTACATTATTGCAAATGAACTGGGTGTAAAAATTAAATCAACATCAGGACCTGTACTTGAGAAACCGGGAGACTTAGCCGGCTTACTGACCAACCTTGAAGAGAAGTCGGTTTTGTTTATTGATGAGATTCACAGGCTGAGTCCGGTGGTAGAGGAGTTTCTTTATTCCGCAATGGAAGATTACAAACTGGATATAATGATAGACAGCGGGCCGAATGCACGTACAGTCCAGATACAACTTCCCCGATATACACTGATCGGAGCTACTACCAGAGCCGGTATGCTCACATCGCCTCTGCGTGACAGGTTCGGAATTAAATCAAGGCTTGACTATTATGACGCGGAACTGATAAATAAAATAATTCTCCGTTCGGCGAGGATTCTGAACATTGGTGTTGATAAAAATGCCTCGATGGAAATCGCAAAACGTTCACGCGGCACACCAAGAATTGCAAACAGATTGCTGAGACGAACAAGAGACTTTGCGGATTTTGAAGATAAGAAGTCCATAACCCTGGAAATTGCAAAGAAAGCGCTTGACGCACTTGAAGTTGATGATACGGGGCTGGACGAGATGGATAAAGAAATAATACTGACCATCATAGAGAAATTTAACGGCGGGCCTGTGGGACTGAATTCACTTGCGGTTGCAGTAAATGAGGATGCGGGGACAATTGAAGAGGTATATGAACCTTACCTGATACAGCAGGGATTCCTGCAGAGGACTCCGCGCGGAAGAGAAGCAACGAAGCTTGCTTATGACAAATTTAAGAAAAAGCCCAAGAAAGAAACAAATTCATTATTTGACAACTATGAAAATTAAAGTTGATAATATAACAATAGGCGGCGGAAGTCCACTTGTACTGATAGCCGGACCATGTGTTATAGAGAATCGTGATATGATCCTCTACACAGCGGAGCGGATAAAAGCAATTGCAGCGAAAATGGGTTATCCTTATGTATTCAAGTCGAGCTATAAAAAAGCCAACAGGACTAATCTGAATTCCTTCTCAACCATAGGAGAAAAGGAATCGCTGGAAATTCTAAAAGAGGTAAAGGAATCCCTGAATCTCCCGATACTTACAGATGTGCATACTGTGGAGGAAATCGAAACAACCTCTGAGTATGCGGATATTCTGCAGATACCTGCTTTCCTCTGCCGGCAGACTGATCTTCTGATTGCCGCGGGTAAAAGCGGAAGAGTGGTAAATGTAAAAAAAGGACAGTTTCTTGCTCCGGAAGATATGAAACAGGTAGCCGAGAAAGTTGCTTCAACGGGTAATAATAAAATTATGCTTACAGAGCGGGGAACGACTTTCGGTTATCACAATTTAGTAGTGGATATGAGGTCTCTTGTGATAATGAGAGAATTAGGGTATCCTATTGTTATGGATGCAACCCACTCAGTTCAGTTGCCGAGTCAGGGAACAGTAAGCGGCGGACAACCGAAATTCATTAAGCCCCTTGCAAAGGCTGCGGTGGCTGTCGGAATAGATGCCCTTTTCCTTGAGGTACATCCCGAGCCGGCTAAAGCATTCAGCGATGCAGGAAGCCAGTTAAGTCTGGATGAGCTGGAGCCTTTGCTTATTGAAATAAATAAAATTAAATGATTTTATCTTAAGAATCAGATATTTAAAGTGACACAAAGTATGGATATAAAATTAAAAGGCCGTGAGGTAATAGAAATAGAGGCAAAGGCAGTTGCCGGTTTATCAAAGATGATAGATGATGAATTTGAGGAAGCTGTTAAAGCCATTTTTGCATGCAAAGGGAGAGTCGTTTTAACGGGAATGGGAAAATCAGGTTTGATAGCACGGAAGATAGTTGCGACAATGAACTCAACAGGGACAGCAGCAATATATCTTCATCCGACTGATGCCCTGCATGGTGATCTGGGAATGGTACGCAATGATGACGTAGTAATAATACTTTCCAAAAGCGGCAACACCGAAGAGATTGTAAATTTAGTGCCGATGTTCAAGCGGCTAAACGTTCCCATGATAGGGATAATGGCAAACAGGAATTCAAAACTTGGCAAAGATGTTGATATTGTTCTTGAGATGGAAATAACAGAAGAAGCCTGTCCTCTTGATCTTGCGCCAACCGCATCAACAACGGCGATGCTTGCCCTTGGTGATGCGATAGCAGTATGCCTTCTTGAACTGAGAGGTTTCACACAGGAAGATTTTGCACAACTGCATCCGGGGGGAAGTTTGGGAAAGCGTTTGTCGCTTAAGATAAAAGAGATTATGATAAAGGGGGAGAGTGTACCTTTTGTAAAAGAAAGTACTTCTTTTAAGGATACAATCTTTGAGATAACATCAAAGCGGCTTGGAATGACCTGCGTAGTGAACGAAGCGGAAGTACTCACGGGAATAATTACAGACGGTGACTTAAGAAGGCTGTTGGAAAGGACACAGGATTTGACCGGTGTCAGGGCAGTTGAAATGATGACACAGAATCCAAAAACAATCAGTGAGGAAGTGCTTGCATCATTTGCACTTCAGCAGATGGAGAAATTTAAGATAACATCTTTAGTGGTTGCCGAGAATAATATAGTAAGAGGAATTGTTCACCTGCACGATTTACTGAATCTGGGACTGGAAAGAAGATGAAATATCTTTTGTTCCTCCTGTGCATGTTTGTTTTGATGGGCTGCAGCAAGGAGAAAGTAAAACCGAATATAAGCGAATCTCTTAAAGTGGAGGAAATGCCGCTGCAGGAAAGCTGGAACTCCACAATTATATTATCGGACTCGGGAGAAACAAAAGCCATTATGTGGGTGGGTCATGTAAAGATGTTTAAGGAGGAGACTCTGATTGACAGCAATCTTAGAGTAGATTTCTACAATGACTTCCAGAAGAAAACTACGACACTTACTTCTCTGAGAGGCAGACTGGATGAGGCTACAAGAAATTTGTATGCGATTGATGATGTTGTTGCTACTAACGACTCAGCAGGGATAGTTCTTAAAACAGAAGAGCTTATGTGGAGAAACGCCGACGAAAAAATTGTAAGTGATAAATTTGTGAGAATCACCTCACCGACTGAACTGATAGAAGGATTCGGATTTGAATCCGACCGGAACTTAAAGAACTATGTTATTTATCGGGTAACATACATAACAAATTCGGATACCCTCAGATGAAAAACCCGGTTTTCTTTTTTTCAGTTTTTGTAATGCTCGCCGGGTTTTCCTTTTCTCAGGATACTGCCAAAACAATTACAGTGATAGGCAACGAACTTATAGGCCGGACGGAAAATGATGAACCAATAAGGGAAGTAATCGGGAATGTTATACTTACACAGGGAAACGTTGTAATAACATGTGACAGGGCAATTCAATATCTGGCAAGAAATGATGCAAGATTGATTGGTAATGTTATTGCCACACAGGACACTTTGACTATTGAAACACCTGAAGGATTTTATTACGGGAATATACGGCGTGCTTTTTCCGACAAGGGAATTAAGCTGAACGACAAAAAAGTAATCCTTACAGCTAACATCGGCGAATATCTGTTCAATGAGAATAAAGCTGATTTCAAAGACCGCGTAAGGCTTTATGACACAGTGTCCACGATGACATCGGACAGGCTAATCTATTACAGGCTTCAAAATATAGCAACCGCATACGGAAATGTAAAAGTCGGAGATAAAAGCAGTGTAATTTCGGCAGACAGTCTGACACACTTTCGGGTCAAACAGGAAACATACGGGTACGGTCATGTGGTCATAGAGAACAAGGATAATAACACATCTATATACGGAAACTACATAGAAGATTACAGGCTTCAGGACTTCAGCATCATAGATAAAAATCCACTGCTTATTCAGATTGATACGGTATACGGGGGCGGGAGGGATTCTGTGATTTTATCCGTGGAAGATACAACCGTCATCGAAAGAGTTGTCGAACTTAAACCAGATACTCTGCAGTCCATTGACACTTTGATAATTAAGTCTGAAGTGATGGAAGCATTCCGGGACACAATAAATTTATTTATTGCACGGGATTCGGTTGAAATTATCCGCAAGAATTTTTCCTCGAAGAATGACCAGACATTATATTACAGGAATGAAGGCAAAATAGTCACAAGCAAAATGACCGAAAAGAGCAATCCGCCGGTTATGTGGTATGATTTAACACAGCTCTCGGGGGATTCGCTGATTATCTTTCTGAAGGGGAACAAGATAGACAAAGTGCTTGTAAGAGCGAACGCGCTGATTATTTCGCAGAATGAACCGGCACTTACCAGGTATGACCAGATATCGGGGAAAGATATTGATATGTCATTCGCGGACGGGGATATCAGAAAAGTTGAGGTTTATGAAAATGTCCTGAGTGTTTATAATATGTATGAAGACGAAAAACCGAACGGATTGATTAAGGCAAGTTCCAAAGACGCCACTATGGAATTCGAAAACAAGAAAGTCACTACGGTAAGATTATACAGTGACCCGAAGACCGACTATTATCCGGAAAACCTGATACTCGGCAAGGAGAAGGAATTTGTTCTTCCCAGGTTTAAGCTTTATGAATACAGACCGGTTAAGGAAAAACTGCTTGAAAGAATAACAAAATAATTATAATCCAGTATGAATGAAACAACATTAAGTTCAAAAGATTTAGTAAAGATATATAAGAAACGGACAGTGGTAAACAAAGCATCCGTTAAAGTATCAAAAGGAGAAATCGTGGGTTTGCTGGGTCCTAACGGAGCAGGAAAGACCACAACTTTTTATATGATGATGGGGATGATTAAGCCTAATTCGGGTGAAGTGTTTCTTGATGAAATTAACATAACAAATGTTCCGATGTACAAAAGGGCTCGGATGGGGATAGGTTACCTTCCGCAGGAAGCTTCGATTTTCAGGCGTCTTTCGGTTGAGGACAATATAATGGCAGTTTTGCAGATGATCAAACTTAACGCAAAAGAGAGAAAAGAAAAACTCGAAAAACTGCTGGAGGACCTAAGTGTTGCGCGTATCAGGAAGAGCATGGGATTTCAGCTTAGCGGAGGGGAGAGAAGAAGGACAGAGATTGCCAGAGCCTTGGCTACAGACCCTAGTTTTATATTGCTTGATGAGCCATTTGCAGGTGTTGATCCGATAGCGGTTGAAGATATAATGAACATTGTTTCCAACCTTAAGCACAGGGGGATCGGAGTCCTGATTACCGATCATAATGTCCACGAAACTCTGAGTATTGTTGATAATGCATACATACTGATTAACGGATTTATTTTTAAGTCAGGGAGTGCAGATTATCTGGCCGAGGATGAAGAAGTGAGAAAACTATACCTTGGAGAAAAATTCAAACTGGACAGGTATTAAAGGAAATCTTACTTGCCGGTTATTTGTTATTCGGTAAATAGATCTGACAACCGGTTTTATCAAGAGGAGTCTCAGTTCTAAATTTACTGTGTCATTTTTATAATTTACTTAGGAGTATAATATGAGAGGAATCTTTTTATTAATAATAATGGGTATGATGATGAATATTTACGCTCAATTACCTCCCCTGATAGACAGAGAGATTTTCTTTGGTGATCCGCAGATATCGGGAGCACAGATTTCGCCGGACGGGAAATATATTACATTTCTTAAACCGTATAACAATATAAGAAACATCTGGATAAAAGAACGCAATCAGAAGTTTGAAGATGCAACGCCCTTAACCGCTGATGACAAAAGGCCGATAAGCGGATACTTCTGGTCAAGGGACAGCAAATATGTTCTCTATGTTCAGGATAAAGGCGGCGATGAGAATTACAGGGTGTACGCAATAGACCCCACAAAAAAAGGTGATCCTGTCCCACCAGCGTTGGACCTTACACCTCTTGAAAATGTAAGAGCCATGATCATTGATGTTCCACGCAACAGGCCAAATGAAATTCTTATCGGGCTTAACGACAGGAACCCCGAATTGCACGATATCTATAAGGTTAATCTGACCACCGGTGAAAGGACATTAGTCCGAAAGAACGATGACAACATAGTTGGATGGCAGACAGACTTAAACGGTGAATTAAAACTCGGAATTCGAATGCTTCCTGACGGCGGAACCGAGATCCTTAAGATTGCCGGAGAAAAGCTTGAGCAGATATTTTCAGTAAGCAATGAGGAAGATGCTTATCCCGTAAGGTTTGCTGAAGACGGAAACAAGTTTTATCTTGTAACCAATAAAGGAAATGTTGATAAAACAGAACTTCTCCTGTTCGATTTAGCAACCGGAAAAATTGAATTTGTAGAAAAAGATCCCGAGAATGAAGTTGATTTTGGCAACGTCCTTTTCTCGGATATCACCAATGAAATGCTTGCGACTACTTATGAGGGTGACAGAGTAAGGGTTTATCCGAAGCAGAAGAGATTTGAAAAAGATTTTGAAGTTTTGAAGGAAAAATTACCCGAGGGAGAACTCAGTTTAAGATCTGAGACTGCAGATGAAAACACCTGGCTTGTCTCTGTTTCGAGGGATGTTGATCCGGGTTCGGTTTATATTTATGACAGAAAGACCGAAGAAGTTGAACTTCTTTACAAGTCAAGGCCTGAATTGCCCACAGAATACCTGGCTAATATGAAAGCCATCCGTTACGAAACCCGTGACGGGCTTACTATCCCTGCTTATCTCACATTACCAAAAGGAATTGAACCAAAGAATCTGCCGGTAGTAATGTTTATTCACGGCGGACCATGGGCGAGGGATTACTGGGGATACAATTCCTACGCACAATTTCTTGCTAACAGAGGATATGCAGTATTACAGCTAAACTTCAGAGGCTCCACCGGATACGGAAAAATGTTCTTAAACTCAGGAAATAAAACCTGGGGAAGAGGAGCAATGCAGCACGATATTACCGATGCAGTAAACTGGCTTATCAATGAGGGAATAGCTGATCCAAAGAAAGTTGCTATATCCGGAGGATCATACGGCGGATATGCAACACTTGCGGGAGTGGCTTTCACTCCTGATCTTTATGCCTGCGGATTCAGCATAGTCGGACCGTCCAGCATCTTAACATTATTGAATTCAATTCCTCCTTACTGGGCACCTGTAAAGAAGATGTTTGATATCCGTGTAGGAGATATGAATGATCCTAAAGAAAATGAAATGCTGAAATACCAGTCGCCTCTTTATTACGCGAATGAAATAAAAGCTCCTTTATACATTGTTCAGGGGGCAAATGATCCCCGTGTTAAGAAAGCAGAATCAGATCAGATAGTTTCCGCATTAAGAGACCTGAACCGTCAGGTAGAATATATGGTTGCTCCTGATGAGGGTCACGGATTTGCAGGACAGGAAAACAGGCTTGCAATGACGGTTGCAATGGAACAATTCCTTGCAAAACATCTTGGGGGAAGAGTACAGCCTGATATGTCTGATGCAGTTGCTCAAAAATTAAATGATATTACCGTTGACATTAAAACCGTTAGCATTCCCAAGAAGGAGGAAACAACAAGTACAAAGTATATTAATTCATTTGACGGCAGCAAACTTATTCCCGGAAAGAACAGTTATATAATGAAAATCAGTGCCGGTGGTCAGAACATGGAAATGAATATGACTCGGGAAATAACCAAAGCAGAAGTCGACGGGAAAAATGTATTCGTTGTGCTTGATGAATATACCGGAATGATGGCAGGTAAGGATTCATTGATCCTGGATGCAGTTACGTTGCTCCCATTGGATATGAAACTCAAGAAACCGATGGCAACTATAAATATTAAGTTCGACGGGAACACTGCAACGGGCAGTATGGTTGCAGGTCCCCGGAATGTCCCGGTCAGCGTAAAATCTGAAAAGTCTTTTGTTACCGAGGGAACCGGACTTGAGATTGCATTAAGATCGCTTGACCTTAAAGATGGTGAAAAAGTGGAAGTCGGTCAGTTTGAATTAATGGCCACCACGATTACTCTTTATCTTGCAGAGATGAAGGGAACAGAGAAAGTAACTCTTGCCGGGAAAGAGTATAATACAAAGAAGATATCAGTTACTGAAAAGGAAAGCGGAAATGAAATGAATATCTTCTGGTTCGATTCTGTTACCCGCAACCTGATCAAAATGGAATCAAAACTCCCTGCCCAGATGGGGGGCGGATCTATTATTATGGAACTGGTTAAATAACCGTATTTAACATAAATCTTAAAAGCTGCACGGCAAACCGCGCAGCTTTTTTTTAAGCGTCTGTCATCTTTTTTTAGTAAATTTGTAAGTGGTAAGTAAATTTAATAATATCCGTAATATGGAAAAAAGAATAAAGTTTTTATGCAATGATGTTATCAGGGATTTATCGGTAAAACCCGGAACGGCATTGCTGGATGTTATCCGTCAGGATCTGAGACTGACCGGCACCAAAGAGGGGTGCAAGGAAGGTGATTGCGGCGCATGTACAGTCCTTTTGGGAGAATTAATTGGTGATGAAGTGATTTACAAGACAATCAATTCGTGTCTTTTCCCGGTTGCTGAAGCGGCCGGCAAACATATTGTAACCATCGAGGGACTTCAGGGAGAGAACCTCACTCCGGTGCAAAACCTTTTCCTTGAAGAAGGAGCAGCACAGTGCGGATTCTGTACTCCGGGATTTGTGGTTTCCATAACAGGGCATTTGCTTAGCAGGGCAGAAGTAGGGGTCGAAGAACTTACAGATTCGATTGGAGGCAATCTCTGCCGTTGCACCGGGCATATATCTATTAAGCGAGTAGTGAGCAGATTTACAGAATGGTATAAGAAGACCGGCTCCGGAAACGGAGATTATATAAGCGAACTTATAAACTTAAATCTGATTCCTTCTTATTTCCCGGGGGTTAAGGATAAATTGACCGGCATTTCAGCAGAAGCATATCATCATAAAACGGATGCTCATAAGGAAATCATAAAAGTTGCCGGAGGCACGGATCTCTATGTACAGCAAGGGGAGGAAATTGCCGATATAGAAATTTCACTCCTGAATGCCGGTTTACAGGCGGATAAAATAAAACTTGAAGAAAACGAAATCATTATCAGCAGCCTGACAACTATGTCGGAGCTTGAAAAGTCGGAAATTATTAATAAATATTATCCCTCCTTAAAAGATCACCTGAAATATTTCGGTTCAAGGCAGATCAGGAACAGGGCAACGGTCGGAGGGAACATAAGGAATGCATCCCCTATTGGAGATTTTGCAAATATATTACTTGCGCTCGATGCAAAACTTGAAATGTCTTCCACCGGAATGAAGAGAGAAGTTGAACTAAGTAAGTTTTTCATATCATATAAGAACGTTGACTGCGCAAAGGATGAGATAATTACGGCTGTAATTATTCCGGTTCCGGGTGCTGAAGCAAAGATGAGTTACGAAAAAGTAAGCAAACGTGAATATCTCGACATTGCTTCCGTTAACTCCACTCTCTATCTGGAGAACAACGGCGATAAAATTATCAAAGTGAAAGTATCCGCAGGGGGTGTTGCCCCTGTTCCGTTGTTATTGAAAGCGACATCCGAATTTCTGAGCGGGAAACAAATTAATTCACAAACTGTTAAAGAAGCCGCCGCTGTTGCGTTGGGCGAAATTTCCCCGATCAGCGATGCGCGCGGAAGCAAGGAATATAAAAGGCTTTTACTAAGGCAACTGATCTTTGCCCATTTCATAAAACTATTTCCCTCTCGAATTAAACCGGAGGAACTGGTATGATTAATAACGATACACTAAATCATATCAGGGGGATATCGATATTCGCTGACGATTACAATGAACCCGCAGGTACTTTACACGGAGCAGTTTTTTATTCTTCTGTTGCGGCGGGAAAAATCAAGAGTATCGATTACACAGATGCACTTGCCTCTGAAGGAGTAGTAAGAATAATTACTTATAAGGATATTCCCGGGGTTAACCAGATCGGAAATATTATCAAAGATGAACCTCTCCTTGCAGAGGAGGATGTTCACTTCATCGGTCAGCCTATTGTGCTGGTTGTTGCGAAAAGTCAGAGGCTTGCAATTAAAGCCAGGAAGAAAATAAAGATTGAGTATAATCCTCACGAACCGATAACCGATCCGCGCGAGGCATATAAAAAGAATAGTCTTATTATACCTCCAAGAGTGTTTGCCTGTGGCGATATTGAAAAGGGATTTGCCGAAAGCAAAATAATAATAGAAGGGAGGGCGGAATCAGGCGGGCAGGAACATTTATATATTGAAACCCAAGGTGCTTTAGCAATTCCTCTTGAAGGGGATAATATGAGAGTGATCTCATCAACGCAGGGACCGACCGGCGTTCAGAAGGCAATTGCGGGTGTACTTGGACTTGGGATGCATAAAATTGAAGTGGAGTCAATAAGGCTCGGCGGCGGATTCGGCGGTAAGGAAGATCAGGCAACTGCCTGGGGAGTGATGAGTGCGCTTGCTGCATTTACATTAAAGACAGCGGTCAAATTAATCCTGCCCAGAAGTGACGACGTAAAAATTACCGGCAAGAGGCATCCATACAGTTCCGATTATAAAATCGGCTTATCCAAAGAAGGAAAAATACTTGCCTATGAAGTAACCTTCTATCAGAATTCCGGAGCGGCAGCTGATCTATCAACCGCAATACTTGACAGAACTTTGTTCCATTGCACAAACAGTTATTTCGTTCCCAACGTAAAGGCAACGGGACTAGCCTGCAAAACAAATCTTCCCCCGAACACTGCATTCAGAGGCTTTGGCGGACCCCAGGGGATGTTTGTTATAGAAGCCGCAATCTATAAAGCAGCGGAGAAAATGAATATTCCTGCTTACGTTATCCAGGAAAAGAATCTGATCAAAGATGGCGAGTCATTTTCTTACGGTCAGGTTATGATAAACTCAACCACCGATAAATGCTGGCAGCAACTAAAGACAAAGAAAAAGTTTGACGGATTAAAAGCTAAGACGGAAGAATTCAATAAAGGGAGCAGTTACATAAAAAGAGGCTTTGCTGTGATGCCGATTTGTTTCGGAATTTCCTTTACGAACACTATGCTTAATCAGGCAGCTTCACTTGTGAATGTTTATACTGACGGAAGCATTGCAGTAAGCACGGCAGCGGTTGAGATGGGGCAGGGGGTAAATATGAAAATACGCCAGATCGTTAAAAGAGTTTTTTCGATTGATATCTCGCGTGTTAAAACTGAAACCACTTCAACAAAGACAATCGCAAACACATCCCCGACTGCTGCGAGTGTTGGATTTGATATGAACGGCAAGGCAACCGAAATTGCATCACTTGAAATTAAGAAGAGGCTTACAAAATTTGCAGCCGAAACTTATAAGTGCAAAGAAGAATTGGTAGAGTTTAAGGATGAATCTGTATTTGTTGACGGTGAAGCAAAACTCACATGGCAGGAACTTGTGCTCAAGGCATACCTGAGCCGAATCAGTCTCTGCTCGCAAACGCATTACGCAACTCCGGGAATCCACTTTGATCCCAGAACAAACAAAGGAAATCCGTTCGCATATTATTCCATCGGTACAGCCCTGATAGAGATGGAAGTCGATTGTCTGCGCGGAACATATAAGATTGCCAGCGTTGACATCGTTCACGATTTCGGCGAGAGCATCAATCCTGTAATAGATAAAGGTCAGGCAGAAGGAGCCCTGATGCAGGGAATCGGGTGGATGACGATGGAAGAGATAATGTTTGATGAAAGCGGAAGGCTTTTGACCAACGCCCTCTCCACTTATAAAGTGCCCGATATTAATTACACACCGCAAAAAATAGATATTCAATTCCTAAAAGACTCGCCCAACATAAAAGGGGTGATGAACACAAAAGCAATCGGAGAACCTCCGCTTATGTATGGAATAGCTTCATACTTTGCAATTTTGAATGCGGTTAAAAGCTTCCGTAAAACTCTTCCTGAAGTGATTACAGCTCCTTTGACACCCGAAAGAGTTTTAACTTATCTTTATCCCGCGGACATTACTTGATAAAAAAACTTAAGGAGTGGTACACTCTTCCGAATATACTAAGGGGGATGCTTATATACAGTGCCGGTGACACAATCGCCTGCCTCATATCTAATTCATTTTCACTGAACCGCTTGTTGGGGATGATTTTTATCGGGGGAGTTGTCTATGCGCTGGAAATACCCAACTACTTCAGCTGGATAAACAGAACGATAGATGAAAGCAAGAAGGCGGCTGACCAGATCAAAAGGACACTTCTTGCCATGGCATATTTTAATCCTCTCTGGATTGCGCGTCATCTCCTCTTCATAAACCTCTTTACCGGACACTGGGAAAATATGACATTCAATCTGCTTCGTGCCGGGCTCCTTTCTTTTGCCTTTAATATTCCGGTATCCTTAACGGCAAACTGGATCATACAGAATTACATAGGCATAAAATACCGGTTTATTGCGAGCGCCACTTTCTCTGCAATAATGGCTATATATTATTCACTAAGTGAGGTTCTGTTCAGATGAACAATTTTGAATTCTTTACAAGGGTAGAAAAGACTATTCGCGAAAAGAAAAGAGGAGCGCTGCTTGTCGTGTGTAACTCAGAGGCATCATCTCCCGGCCGCGAAGGATTCAAGATGGCAGTATTTCCGGACGGTTCAATGTTCGGCAGTATTGGCGGGGGAGTTATGGAATTCAATATTGTTAATCAGCTTATTAAGAGGCTGAGCGCGGGGGAAGAGTTTAACTACCTGAAAGAATTTCAGCACAAAGATATACAAGGAGAAAAGCGATCGGGACTGATTTGCTCAGGTGCACAGTATGTTACGGTCAACAGTCTGAATGAGAATGACCTTCCGTTGTTAAGTGAAATAAATGGATGCTTTTCCAAAAAAATAATCAGGGCATTATCTGTAAGCAATAATGGATTGAAGGTTAAAGACGTTTGTGGTTCTATGAAGCAGGGGTTTAATCTCATAGATGAAGAACGGTTTGAGTATATTGAGCTGATCAATATCAAAACCACAATTTATATAATAGGGGGGGGGCACGTCGGACTCGCGGTTTCCAGGCAGATGAAGTTTCTTGGCTGGAGGGTTGTGGTGTTTGAAGAAAGGAAAGATATATCTACCCTGAAAGAAAATACATTTGCGGATGAAATTCACTATTGCCCCGTCAGTGAGATCGGGAATTATATCGAAAGAGGGGATGAATCGTTTGTGGTGATTGTCTCTCACACTCATAATTCTGATCTGGATGCCACAATAATAGCTCTCGATCTTGATGTCAGGTATGTGGGGGTTATGGGGAGCGGAACTAAAATCGGTTTCCTGATTAATTCAGCCAAAGAGCGTGGGGTCTCTCAGGAAAAGCTGGAAATAATAGATGCTCCTATAGGAATAAACATAAACAGCAAAACCCCCGAAGAGATAGCGGTAAGCATCGCTGCTAAAATTATTCAGATAAGAAACGCGAACTGTTAATTTAGTCTTAGCGAAGTAAACCTACGGCCTGTGCGGCAGTATATGCAGTTGACCAGGCGGACTGGAAATTAAAACCCCCTGTCAGCCCGTCAATATCGAGTATCTCGCCGGCAAAGAATAATCCATTTTGAATCTTGCTTTCCATCGTTTTGAAATTAACTTCTTTCAATTTAACGCCTCCGCAGGTAACGAATTCTTCTTTGAATCTGTTCTGACCGGTAATATCAACGGGGAAGTGAGTGAGATGCCCTGTTAGCAGATCTATATCTTTATTTGAGAGATCAAAAAATCTTTTGGACTTCACTTCACCCAGTCCGGAAATAAGATAATCCCACAATCTTGAAGGTATACTAAACTGAGGAGAATTGAAAAGGTGTGTTTTTATTTTGTTGTTTCGTAAAGATTCAAAATGCGAAGTGACTTGCCGGGATTTCAGTGAACCTGCCCAGTTGACCAGAAGTCCGGATTTATAATTATTTTCATATAAATGTCTTGCTGCGAATGCAGATAACTTCAAGACTGCAGGACCGCTTAGCCCGGTATGAGTGAGCAGAATATCGCCGGAGGCGGTGAACTTTGTTCCGGGAATATTAATCTCAACATTCTTTAACGAAACGCCCGACAGTTTTTTAAGCGAATCATTATTTATCTGAAATGTGAATAAAGAGGGAACGGGAGGGATAATTGTGTGCCCGAGTTTTTCAAGAACATCATAGAGGTTTGAACTGCCTCCTGAAGTGATGATGAGGATATCTGAAACGAGAGTTTCCTTCCCCTGAAAGTGAATTTCCCAGCCGGTATCTTTTCGGGAAATTCCGGTGACTTTATGATTGTAGAGAATTTCGATATTACCTTTATGTGCGAGGTTAAGAAAACAGTCCACAATTGTCAGTGAAGAATTTGATTCAGGAAAGACCCTGTTGTCCGCTTCTGGTTTCAGAGAGACATTGTGATTCCGGAACCACTCCATCGTATTAAGCGGGGAGAAATGATGAAACAGGCCAAACAGTTCCTTACTTCCGCGGGGATAGAATTTAATTAATTCCTCCGGGTTTGCAGAGTTGTTTGTAACGTTGCATCTCCCTCCGCCGGATATTTTTACTTTGGCAAGAGGAACCGGATTCTTTTCGACGATTGTGATTTCCGCACCGGGGTTTAATTCCGCAATGTTTATTGCCGCAAAGAAACCTGCCGCACCGCCACCAACAATAATTATTCTCATTTTCCGAATATAATTAATCAATAAATTTTGTCTTGATAATTTAAGTTTTTTACAGTACGTTAACAAATAAATAAATGTTTAATTTTGATTATTTGATATTTAATGAGAAATAGTTGTTTAATAATTGTGTTTATTGCCCTGCTCGCATGGCAGTGTAATGATTCTGAACCTCTGACCGGAGATAATCGCGTAAAAAATATAAAGCCGGCGGGTTTTATTGATTACGGATGTTCCGGGCAGACAATTCTTCCGAAAAGTAATTCCAGATGTGCTTACCTTGAGAACTTCACAGTTGCGAATGATACTCTCAAATTGATAATAATGTATGAAGGGAACTGCTGTCCCGGATTCACTGACAGCATAAAGGTTCTGAACGGGGGAGTCGAGATAATAAAGAAAGATTCCCTCTATGATTGCCGCTGCATTTGCAACTACGAAAATGAATATTCGTTTCTTTTTGAGGGGAGCGGGAAATTTTCGTTAAGCTTTATTACCTACTCCACTGAGGGGAATTATTACTGCAGCTTAGACACGGCTATTATTATCCCATAAAAAAAGCCGGATAAAGTACCGGCTTTTAATTCTTACAATTTTCAAAAATTATTTCAATAAAATAAGCTTCTTTATCATCTGCTGCAAATTCCCGCTTGCTGAAGTAAATGATATTTTATAAAAATAAACTCCGCTGGATAAGTCAACCGCATTAAAATCAAGTTCGTGATATCCGGATTTGTGGTAAGAAGAAATAAGGGTTTTCACTTCTTCCCCGATTGTATTCATCAGGACAATTTTCACATCAGATGCTTCGGGGATATGGTAGCGGATACGTGTCTGTGCGTTAAAGGGATTGGGGTAGTTCTGAAAGACTTCAAAACCGTTTATAATCCCGGGGGTCTGTTCCCTTACGGAGACCGGAGCAAAGAGGTTTTTGAAGAAAGTGAAGTTACCGTCATATTCACCGATAATCATATCGTTCTTCCCGTCGCCGTCAACGTCAGCCAGGCCGGGGGCTGCGTTTTGTTTAACTTCTATCCCGTCGAACATAGTGGTGTTCAAGGTCCAGACGGGAGCGGTCTTGTTTCCTGTGTTTTCGTAATAAGTAATTGTTCCACCCATGCGGCCAAACAGGAGATCGAAATCGCCGTCATTGTCAACGTCTGCAAAAGTGGGACGGCTGTAACCAGGCAGAGTTATTCCTGTGATGAATGAATTATCCTGAGTGAATGATAGTCCTCCGTTGTTCCTGAGGAACTTTGTGTTTGCGCCGGTCTCCGCTCCCATAAGTATGTCCTGGTCGCCGTCATTATCAATATCGCAAGCGGCGGGAATGCTTTGCCAGCCGATATCATGCCCCGCAAAGACGGTAGAGTTAAGGGCAAAACCTGTTCCGTTGTTTATGTAGCAGTAAAGAAGTCCGTCAAGAGCTCCGCTGACGATATCCATATCTCCGTCTCCGTCAATATCAACGAAAATGGGAGAACTGTAAGAGCCGGGATCGAGGCTTGAAAAATTAGTAGCCGTGATTTTAAAGTCCGGTTTCTTATAGTTACCGTAGTTTTTGAAATAGACAAATTTGCCATCCCATGAACCGGAGAGAAGGTCGAAGTCGCCGTCTTTATCGTAATCGGTGAGGCAGGCGGAAGCGGATCCCCCGGAGAGTTTAATTATCTGGAATTGATTCCCGTTATATTGGAATTGGGGTGCTGTCGGAGTTCCGGTGTTCTGATAGTAGTAAAGGAGTCCGGAATCTGTGCCGTAGATAAGATCCATGTCGCCGTCGTTATCATAGTCGCAGAAAGTCGGGTCCTTCCAGTAGCGTGTACCTTCAATGCCGGAGAAGAGAGAACCGTTAGACTGCCAGACCGGAGCCTGAGGAGTTCCGGTGTTCTGGTAATAGGCAAAAGAAGCAAGATCACGACCGAGGAGCATATCAAAATCACCGTCGTTGTTAAGGTCTGCGAAGGCAGGGTATGAATTCAGACCGATATCGGCTGAAATTCCGATTGTGTTATCAAGTGTGAAGACCGGACTTTGCGGGGTTCCGGTGTTTCTGAAAGACATTGTGTTGCCGGGGTTCGGGCCTCCGAGGAGGGATTCGCCAATTCCGACGTACAGGTCCATATCGCCGTCATTATCAATATCAACAAAAGCCTGCCGTGCATCTGAGCCAATCTGAGAATTTACACCAGCAAAAATAGCTGCATCCTGCTCCCACACGGGTTGAGTTTTTGTGCCTCTGTTCAGATAGAGGAGAATGCCGCTATAGCCTCCGATAGTAAGGTCAAGCAGGCTGTCCCCGTTAATATCGACGATTGCGGGATAGTCGGAATTAGTGTACTGGTATCCGTTAGCGTAAATCGAACTTAGCAGAGAAGTATCCTTTTGGTAAAAGGGGGCGGCCTGGGTACCAATATTGCGGAAGAATTCGACGCGCAGATTGATATTCCCCATAAAGAGATCAAGGTCATTATCGTTATCGATATCGGCAAAGACCGGGGCGCTGAAGCTTTGGACGGTCACGCCATCGGGAGCAAAGACAGAGTCGACCTGCAACCAGTTTTGCGCAGAAAGAATAAATGAGCAAAAGAAAACGAATAGCAGAATATATTTATTCATAATTATTTTTTCTCTTTCAGATTTGTTCCAAGAAACTTGATAACAAATACAGCTTTATTGGTTTCAAGCACCGGTCTGATTTCATTTTTCAGGAGTCCCATAATTTCATCATAGTCACCGAAGATTTGGGTGCTCATCATATTCGTTTCGATAAGCAGGTTCTTATTATTTTTTCTGATTGTTTCGAGAAACGATTTTATGATTGTCTTATAGTTTTCTTTGAGCGGATAAAGGCTCATTTCGATTGATGCTTGCATAATTATCCTTTAATAATAAATCGTACAGACTAAATATTTCAACTTTAAAGATAGTCAATTAGGCGGAGAAATACAATGTGAGAAGAGGTGTATAACGGACACTGTGGGACTAAAGAAAATGAAGAATGAGAGGTGGAAAAGTGGAGTGGTGGAAAGGTGGAAAGGTGGAAAGGTGGAATGATTGGGAAAGGGGACTAAGAGGGATTAAGTGGAGTACGCATTCAGTACGCATTCACCACGCATTCACCACGCATTCAGTACGCATTCACATTGAGGGGAAGGGGGAATTTGGGTGACGGGTTTTTGGTGCCTGGTGACGGGGAAAAAATGTCTGAACTAAGATTCGTAGGATTAAAGGATTAAATGATTGTCTGAACTAGGATTCATAAGATTAAAGGATTATCGGATTAAAAACACAAGTAAACGGCGTTTCGACTCATCGGAGCAAAGTCTGGCGTAAAGTTCGTAAAGGAAGGACTAAAACAGGAAGCGAAAAATGGGCTGAAACGGTCGGCGAATTTGAGAAAAAGAAGAGGGGGGAGTGGGAGAGGATTTGGAAATTAATTAAAAAGGTACTAAATTTTCAGCAACATTATAATATTTTGGAGTAAAAAGGATTAAACAGTAAAAATCAGATAAAAAATATAACGTAGCTTAAGCTATGTTCTTGAGTGAAAACTGGTAATTTTCAAACGAAAGAAGAACATGCAAGGAAGCTGCGTCCAGGAATGGACGCACTTTCTTATGTCTTTCTTTCGGGCATGCCAGTGCCTCACTCAAGGATGTAACGATTGTTGCGTCCTTTTTATTTATATGGAAGAAAGTAAAAAAAGTGAGAGGGGGAATTTAATAGTATTTATTAATAATTTTAAGGAGAAGAGAATGAAAAATAACATATTCAGAGTATCTGCAATCTTAGTTTTACTCTTAACCACAAACGGTTGTAATAAAGATGGCACAACTGATCCCACACCGGTAGTTACCGGAGATTTGATGGGGACAGTTCAGCTAAGGGATGAGAATTCTCAAAGTATAGCGGACAAAAGCGGTGTGACCGTGTCAATCGAAGGAACAACCTTGAGCGCAACAACAGATGCTAGTGGAAATTACTCCATCAAAAAGATTGAAGAGGGAAGCAGAGTTGTTGTTTTTTCAAAAAGCGGTTGCGGTACATATAAGGAAAAAATCGCAATTACAGGAAATCATACAAATCAGTTGGGTTCAATATCTATATATGAGTTGCCAGCATTCTATGTGCAAAATTTATCGGCGACAGTTATCTCGGGTGCTTTTGAATTATCAGGTACTCTTACTAATAAAAACTCTTCTAACCAATCTATTGTTATTTTTGCTTACACTGATAACTCCGTATCATCAGACACGAGCAAATATTTATTTAGTTCAGACACGGGTGTATATAGTAGTCAAAGTACATTTGCTTTTTCTATATCTTTTGGCACATTGATTGGTGCGGGATTTAAGTCGGGCCAGATGGTCTATTTTGTTGCGTATAGTTCGGTTCAGTTAAGTGGTTCTGATACCCATTACTTTATAAATTCTTATAAAGAAGGATTTTATTTTCTTGGAACAACCCCATCAAATAAAGTAAACGTTGCAATTCCATAATTAAATTAAGGATAAAAAAATGAAAGAACATAAAGATCATACAAAAACATTTGAGGAACTTACTTATAATGAGCAGGCAAAATCAATTACGGCACAGATTAATGTAATTGTGGCAGCAATAAGAGCACATATGAGAAGAGCTCAAACTGAAGAAAACAGAGATTTTCAACAAACCAGACTAAAGTGTATTGGACAATTAATGCGTGCTGTTCTCAGATTGACAAGTTAGTCAAAAAGAAGAGGGTGTGGGATAGCTTATCGATTGATTTAAAGTAATTGAGATTAAGCAAATCGATGATGATAAAGCCAAAATACTCAGCGCCACAGTTACACAGAAAATATTATACGTTGTGGGATTTTTAAGTTTTTATTAAAAATGCCTGAACCGACACAGTCGGAAGGATTCATAGGAAAAATTCGTTTATAACGTTCGTAGCGTCTATAACGTTTGTAACGTGGAGTGAGTAATTTGTAGAGACACGCTTCCCGATGAGCCGGGACAAGGTGGCGTGTCTCAGCTCAGCGCTTGCCCTATAAATCCATTGGAAAAATATTCTGTGTTTGAGTATTACTGTTTTCCCGGAATTTTGTTTAACGCAACTGGGGAGAGACACGCCCCAGCGTGTCTCTACATTGGCCATAGCATATCTTCTGGAATCTGTCTAATGAATATTTATCCACTAAGTGGAACAATTGATAATTGATAAAACAACCCTCCCCGTCAGAGTCGGGTCTTCGACTTTGGCAAAGGGAGGGAAAAACCCGGATTCACTTTGGTGCCTCCACTCCGGAGGGGAAGAAGGGTTTATTATTTATATTTAACCGTTAACAATATTTTCCTCTCTCAACCTCAATGTGTCACGTCAAATCCGTTACGAACTATGTGTTTTTCTATCTCTTTGAAATTTGGTATATTTATTTTTTATGTTAGATTTTATTAAAATGAATTTCAAAAGTGTGACGTTTTATATCGTTTTTGTATTAGCAATTATTTTTTCTGCTGACACCAGCGCTCAGTTGCAGAAAGTTACCGGGAAGGCTGATTATCCGTTCTGGCTTTATCTGCCGGCAGACAGCATCATGAAGTCAAAACCTCCTGTGGTTATATTTCTTCACGGAAGAAGTTTGTCGGGGAATGACTTAAACCGGGTAAAAAAATACGGAGTGATAGATGCAATTGAGAGGGGGCGGAACATACCGGCAATTGTAATTGCACCACAGGTGAGACCGGGGGCGTTGTGGGAGCCAAAGAGGATTTTAAGCGTTCTCAATTATGTTCAAAGAAATTACAAGACAGACACCAGCCGCGTTTATGTTCTGGGGATGAGTCTGGGAGGATCCGGGACATTCAGCTTCGCCGCTGCATATCCGGAACTGATTGCCGGGGCAGTTGCTATTGCAGGCAGGGCAAACAATAACGACCCCTGCAAACTTGCCAAAGTTAATCTCTGGGTAATGCATGGTGAGAAGGATTTCGATGTACCGCTTTTTAATTCCACAAAAATAGTTGATGCTATGAAGAAATGCAAGGGGGGTGGGGAACTGAAATTTACTGTTTATCCGGAATATAACCACAGCACTATAACAAGAGTATTTCAAAAAGATGAAATTTATGAGTGGCTTTTCAAACAAAGGAAGAAACATTAAAAAATCTGTTGAGGTGAATAATGAAGAAGCAATTAATAATAGAGAAAATAGATCAGGCAGTCAGTATTCTGCGCGCGAAGGATATTGACTTATGGCTAATATTCGTAAGGGAAAGCTCAGTGAATCACGATCCCGTGCTTGATGTTGTAGTCGGGACAAACTGCACATGGCAGTCCGCATTTCTTATAAACAAAAACGGGGATACGACAGCAATAGTCGGATCGCTTGAAGTTCCTCATATGAAACTTGTCGGGACATTCAAAAATGTTGTGGGGTATATTCAGTCGGTACGCGAGCCCCTGCTTGAGTATCTCAACGGACACAAACCGGAAAAAATTGCAATCAACTATTCGCTCGATGCCCTGCAGGCTGACGGATTAACTCACGGCATGTACCTCACTCTGATAGATATTCTAAAAGATACTCCATACAAAGAGAGATTGATTTCTTCCGAAGAGATTGTCTCAGCACTGCGCGGAAGGAAGTCCGAAACCGAAGTGGCTATCATGAAGGAAGCTGTTAAGGAAACCCTCCGCATATATGACGAGGTGACAGGGTACCTGAAAGCGGGACAGACGGAAAAGGAAGTGGCAGAGTTTATTAAGTCGAAAGTAAAAGAACGGGGATACGAATTTGCGTGGGATGAAGAGCATTGTCCGGCCGTCTATTCAGGACCCGACACTGCGGGTGCACATTCCGGTCCGACCGACAGGAAGATAGAAAAGGGGCATATTGTCAATATGGATTTTGGTGTTAAGATCGACGGATATTGCTCGGATCTGCAAAGGACCTGGTATTTCCTTGAAGATGGTGAAACCACTCCCCCTCCTGATGTTCAGAGGGGTTTTGATGTGCTCAAGGAATCAATCAGGCTTGCTAAGGAAAGCGTTAGAGCGGGTGTTAAGGGATTTGAAGTTGATAAGGTAGCCCGTGGCCACATAGTTGCAAACGGTTATTCCGAATATCAGCACGGGCTGGGTCATCAGGTCGGGAAATCTGCTCACGACGGCGGAGTGGGATTCTTCCCGGAGTGGGAGAGGTACGGAAAAATTCCTTATATCCCGATAGAGGAAGGACAAATATTTACTATTGAACCGCGTCTTTTTGTTCCGGACAAAGGGGTGGTTACGGTGGAAGAGGAAATTATTGTTACGAAAGAGGGATGCGAGTATCTTTCAACTCCGCAGACTGAATTATTGCTAATAAAATAGATAAGGGATGAAATGAAATACGGACTACTTATAATTGTTCTGCTGACAAATATTTTAAGTGCACAGGATTTTAAGTTTGCGGTGATGTCAGACAGCCGCGGACGCATTAACGGCACAAACGAACCGGTCCTTTCGATGCTGGCAAATGATCTGGTCACCAGGCACGCGGATACCAAATTTCTTATATTCGCAGGCGATATGGTGGACGGGAACAGAAATGCTCCTGAGAAGACAGTGTTCGAACTGGATTACTGGAAGAAAATAATGGAGCCGGTATATAAAAGTAATATGATCTTTCCAAAGATTTGGACAACGGTGGGCAATCACGAAATCCAGCATCGTTATGATCAGAAGAATTTCGTTAGTGCATTTCCGAATGTTTTTATGAACGGGCCCGATGATGAAAAAGGGACAACATATTTTTTTGACTACGACAAGTGCAGGTTTGTTATACTCAACACCAGCCGGTGGTATTATGGCGATCCCAACGATTCTACAGATGACAGGCGTGACTGGCATTACTTCAAGGACCTGAACTGGCTTGAAAGAGTCCTTAAAGAAGGGCGCGAATCGAAAGAGATAAATCATATATTCGTATTTGGTCATGATATGTTTTTCCCGACAGGGGGACACCTGCGTGACGGTTTCCCTTTCCTCGGAATGGATTTTAAGGGAACGGTTGATTCAACCAGGCAGTGGTATTTGAATCAGTCCGCCAAGATGTGGGAGTTACTTAAGAAATATGATGTAGCTGCATATATTGCGGGGCATGAGCATTTGTATTCAAGACAGTCGGTTGACGGAATATATCAGATAGTGGCGGGGAGTGCCGGTGCGCCGATTTATTATCACAACAGTAAGTATGGCGACAACCCTGAGAAAAAAAGACCGGGACAGGAGATGACTTATGATGAAGCGCTCCCTTATTACAAAATACTTGGTTATAACATAGGACCCGGGGGGAATGCACAGAAGTCAAATGACTTTGTGGGTCTGAGGGCTTTCCATTATTTGCTTCTGGAAGTTGAAGAGGAGAGAATTGTTGCCAAGACTTACGGCGTTAATGTTAAGGAAGAAACTCAAAGCGAACCCGAATCAAATGAAATTCAACTCATTGATGAATTCATAATTGAAACAGGGGATTAGCGCTTTTCTAAAAAACAGAACGGAGGTCTATTTCAAGGGAGAGATTAGCGCCAAACGTGAAATCCGACTTATATACAGCACGGGAAGAACTAAAGAGACCACCTCCCCAAAGATATTTGGAAGTGTGGACCAGCCCCGCTTCCGGGGAAAGCAAAAGCCATTCAGTCAGCGGTATTTTTGAGCCTGCTTGCATTAGAATATATGAGTCTGCTCCGCCAAAAAGAGTCAGTGTGGTTCCATACCCGACCAAAAAGTATGTGGTTGCCGGTTCAATTTGAAACAAGTTGACTTTCCCAACAAAACCGACGGTTCCCTCGTCGGGATCCCTTGACCAGTTATCGGCAATCCCGAAAGTTGCGGCTAAACTTATATACCGCCCGAAATTATAACCAAGCTCAAATCTCAAACCCTGAGGAGCCCCCGCAACTGCGGCAATATAAACCGAGCCTTCCCAACCCATAACTTTGCGGCCGGTTGATTTTGATGAATCATTTGTTGAAATTTGGGGAAATAAATCCGTCTGAAAGAAAACGGAGACCAGGATAATTGAAATTATAGAACCGTAAAAAGACCTCATTGCACTCTCGATTACCGGTTAAATGAATTTGGAAAAACACACAGGTAAAAGTACGAAAAATTAACTTTGGCAAAAAAAATAATTTCGAGTGGGGATCAGGAGGGTTATATATATCCCCTTCTCCATTGTATATGCCTCATTAAATGCGTAAATTTACAGCTTAATATTTTAGAACTTATGGATAAAATCAGAAATTTTTGCATAATTGCGCATATTGATCACGGCAAATCAACATTAGCTGACAGGCTGCTGGAACGTACAGGTGCCATCACTCAGCGCGAGGCTAAAAACCAGATACTTGATGATATGGATCTTGAAAGAGAGCGGGGAATCACTATAAAATCCCACGCTATCCGGATGAATTATAAAGCTAAAGACAATCAGGAATATACATTAAATCTTATTGATACTCCCGGGCATGTGGACTTTACTTATGAAGTATCACGCTCACTTGCCGCCTGCGAAGGTGCCCTGCTCGTAGTGGATGCCGCTCAGGGTGTGGAAGCACAGACTATAAGCAACCTTTATCTGGCGATTGAAGCCGGTAACGAAATAATTCCGGTCGTAAATAAAATTGACCTCCCTTCTGCTGAAGTCGAGAGGATTAAACATCAGATAATAGACTTAATCGGCTGCAAGGACGAAGACATAATACTTGCAAGCGCAAAAGCCAATATTGGGATTGACGAACTCCTCGAGAGGATTGTAGAAAAGGTTCCGCCACCGGTTGGTGACGCAACTAAGCCGCTTCAGGCAATGATTTTCGATTCGGTTTTCGATGTATACCGCGGTGCTGTTGCCTATATAAAAATTGTAAACGGAACGATTAAGGAAAAAGACAAGCTTAAATTCTTTGCGCATGATAAGATTTATGAGGCCGAAGAAATAGGGGTGCTTGGCTTAAAGAAAATCAGGACCGGAAGTCTCTCTGCAGGGGATGTCGGTTATGTGATATCCGGAATAAAGGATGTACACGATACTAAAGTAGGTGATACCATAACTCTTGTTAAAGGGGGTGCAGATGAACCCCTTCACGGCTATAAGGAAGTAAAGCCAATGGTTTACAGCGGGTTATACCCGACCGATTCCGAAGAGTTTGAAAATCTCCGCGATGCACTTGATAAATTCAAGCTAAACGATTCCGCTCTCGCCTTTGAACCCGAAACGTCAGCGGCGCTGGGCTTCGGTTTCCGTTGCGGTTTTCTTGGACTGCTCCACATGGAGATAGTTCAGGAAAGGCTGTACCGCGAATTCAACCAGGCGATTATAACCACACTCCCTAACGTGGAATATATTGCCTATAAGAAAAACGGTGAGAAGATTATTGTTGACAATCCGGCCATGATGCCTTCGGCAGGAGATCTGGATTATATCGAAGAGCCTTACGTCAAAGCCCAGATAGTTACACCCTCCGAATATGTCGGAAACATCATGAAACTTGCAATGGACAAGCGTGGCAACTATATAAATACGACGTATATAGATCCGACACGGGCAGATATTCAGTATGAATTCCCGCTGTCTGAAATAATTTTCGACTTCTACGATAAACTGAAATCAACGACCCGCGGATATGCCTCACTTGATTATGAGTTCATCGGGTATAAAGAAGCAGATTTAGTAAAACTGGACATACTCCTGAACGGCGAGCCTGTTGATGCCCTCTCGATGGTTTCGCACAGGACAAAGTCATACGACTGGGGAAGGAAGATGTGCACAAAACTGAAAGATTTAATTCCCAGGCAGATGTTCGAAGTCTCCATTCAGGCTGCCATAGGGACTAAAGTTATCTCAAAGGCAGTCGTGAAAGCGCTCAGGAAAAATGTTCTTGCCAAATGTTACGGCGGAGATATTTCCAGAAAGAGAAAACTGCTTGAGAAGCAGAAAGAAGGAAAGAAGCGGATGAAACAGGTAGGCAACGTGGAGATTCCCCAGGAAGCATTTTTAGCAGTACTTCAAATAGAAGATTAATAGCATCGTTATGATGTGGAGCAAACTAACCGGAAAATTGTCAGACACCCCCGGAGCAAAGAACCGGTTAAGAAGAATAAAGTACTACGCCAAGATTTTAGTGATTGCCGTTACACTTGCGGTTCTCCTGAAGCTATTCATACTTGAGGCATTTAAGGTTCCCACTTCATCAATGGAGAAAACGCTCCTCGTCGGAGATTACATCCTTGTAAACAAGTTTGTTTACGGTATCAGGACACCGGACCGTATTCCGCTTACAACCGTTATTCTCCCCTCTTATAAACTGATTTCGTTTTTTACGCCGGAGCGTCAGGAAGTAATAGTCTTTTATTATCCTCATAAAAATGTTGAGCTGAAGGAGGAAGATAATTTAATTTACGTTAAAAGGGTAATAGGCATTCCCGGGGATACAGTTAAGATTGATAATAAAACGGTTTATGTGAACGGAGAGTCGATCGCCGAATCGCCTAACGTAAACTTTCACAGTTCAAGGATAAGGATTCCTAATCAGGGGAACGACAGGATATATCCCAGAGGGAAAGACTGGAACGAAGATTTCTACGGACCGTTGTTAATTCCGAAAAAAGGGATGAAGGTAAAACTGACTTTTGAAAGCATAGGAGAATGGAGAGAACTGATTGAGAAAGAAGCCGGCGAGAAAAGTGTAAAAGTGGAGCAGGATGGTATCCGGATAAACGGAGTGAAAAAAGAGTTTTATACATTCAAGGAAAATTATTATTTTGTGCTTGGGGATAACAGAGACAACAGTATGGACAGCAGGTTTTGGGGACTGGTTCCCGAAAGCCTGATTATAGGACGTGCCGAATATATTTACCTGTCGGTAGAAAGCGGGCACAATCAGGAAAGCAGCGACAGCTTTTTCCCGTCAATCCGCTTTGGCAGAATAGCGACTTCAATAAAATGAAAGTGTTTAATAAAATAATCATAATACTCTTCCTTCTTACTGCGGCAGGAGCGGCGCAGCAGAAATACTTTATCCTGTTCAGGGATAAAGGGGAGATAACCCCGGCATTGCTGCAAAAGGCTCTGGACGCTCTGAGTGAAGAATCAATTGCCCGGCGAAACAGACTGACCGGAGGAAAAGAGATCACAACTTTTGAAGACCTTCCCGTTAATGCCGCTTACATAAAAGCTGTTGAGGATCTTGGGATAACGATAGAGAACAAATTGAAATGGTTTAATGCAGTAACCGCGTATTTAACTCCCGAACAGCTTAATAAAGTCTCGATCTTAAGTTTTGTTAAAAATACAGAGACGGTAAAGATAATAAAAGGGAAGCGACCCGATTTCACTTTTACGCCCGGACTGCTTAAGCAAAACCCCTCAAGTATTTTTGATCTGGATTACGGACTCTCTTTAGGGCAGCTTCTGCTATCGGACATTCCGATAGTTCATTCAAAAGGAATAACCGGTCAGGGAATCCGCATCGGATTGCTGGATACAGGCTTTGACTGGATGCGGCATGAGTCGCTGACTAATTCATCTGTCCTCGCCGAACATGATTTTATTTTTAAGGACTCTTCCACATCAAATCAGATTGGCGACGCATCAAATCAGCATGATCACGGGACTGCAGTATTTTCAGTTATCGGGGGATATAAACCGGGTAAGCTGATCGGGGTGGCATTTTCCTCGCAGTACATTCTTGCAAAGACGGAGGATGTCAGGAACGAGCTGCATATTGAGGAAGACAATTATGCGGCCGCACTTGAGTGGATGGAAAACCTGGGAGTTGATATAGCTTCGGCATCACTGGGCTACAGCACTTTTGACCAGGGTGGTTCTTACAGTTATGCGGATATGAACGGCAAGACGACTATTTCTACCAAAGCCTCTGAACTGGCATTCAGCAAGGGAGTTGTGATGATTAATTCTGCAGGAAACGAAGGAAACAAAACGTGGAAATATATTACCGCTCCCGCGGACGGCTTCAATACTATTGCAGTCGGTTCGGTAAACAGTCAGAACATAGTATCGGGATTCAGTTCACTGGGGCCTACGTATGACGGAAGAATAAAACCGGAGATACTTGCCCTGGGCGAAGCTGTTTACGTTGCTCAGGCATCGACAATAAATTCATACTATAATAACAGCGGCACATCCTTCTCGGCTCCGATTGCTGCGGGTGTCGCTGCGCTGCTACTTTCGGCTCATCCTTATCTGACGAACGTGGAGGTCAGGGATATTCTGATTAAGACGGGAGACTCATACAGTAATCCGAATAACTCAAGAGGTTACGGACTCACATCAGCCTTGAAAGCGGTTTCATTTCCGGTGATAAAACCGGACGGTGCACAAAACAAGATTCATAAATACTTCTTTGGGAATATCAAAGATTCCGTTACGATTCATTACTCTGTGAACGGAACCGACTTTACGCTGGGTAATATACCCCTGTTTGCTGCGGAAAAATATACCTTCACTATTCCGGAGCAGTCCTACGGAAATAATTTTTATTATTACTTTACATACCGGGACTCAACGGATCAGGCAGTGCGAGAGCCTGCCTCAGCTTCGGCATACTACAGGTTTTACAACGGAAAGACAAGCATGGAGGGGAAAGGGTTTGAACTCGGCAAGGAATTCGAACTGAAGCAGAATTATCCCAATCCATTTAACCCGCAGAATACCACAACCACAGTTGAAGTGAAGTCTCTTGATATATCCTACGCCAATATTGAAATTTATAATATGCTCGGCGAGAAAGTCAGGACGCTCTATAACGGATATCTTTTCCCCGGTCTTCTGCAGTTCAAGTGGAACGGGAAGAATGATTCAGGCTATCCACTTCCGGGCGGAGTGTATATCAGCTTTATGACAGTTAAGGGGGAAAGGTACAGCAAGAAGTTTTTGTTAATTAAGTAAGAGAGGTTTTATATGGAGAAGATATTATACGAAGAGCAGGTAAATTATCTCGATTCTTTCAAAAAGAAGAAGAGTGATTTAGTCAGGGAAATGGAAGCATTTGCGCAGGAGAGGAAAATTCCTATTTTAAACGAAAGGGCCATAGAATTCCTCGAACTGCTGATAGCAATAAAGCAACCGAAGCGGGTGCTTGAAGTCGGGACGGCAATTGGCTACTCTACCATCCGTATGGCATCAAGGCTTCCGAAAAAGGGAGAAGTGCATACAATTGAGATCAGCAAAGATAACATTCCCCTTGCAATGAGCAACTTTACAAAATCGGGGCTGGGGGATAAGATCAAACTTTATGAAGGGGATGCTTTTGCAATCATGCCGAAGCTCAAAAAAAAGTACGACCTGATATTCCTCGATGCAGACAAGAAAGATTACGTTACTCTTCTGCCGCACGTTCTGAGGCTTCTTAAGAAAGAAGGGCTCCTCTTTGTGGACAATCTCCTCTGGCGCGGACAAGTGGCTCTCGATGATCCTTCGAAAGGCCACAAACGTTCGGCTAAGCAGGTGAAGGAATTTAACGAGGTCTTTATGTCCCTGAAAAAACTTGATGCAGCGATATTAAGCATTGGTGACGGTATCGGGATTGCGGTTAAAAAAGGGAAGAAGAAAGAGAAATGACAGACGCTGATCTCAGGCCTTGAATGGTCAAGATGTTTCTGAATGACGGGGGGATATTATTTTTGAATTTTAACTGATTTGTAACTAAATTAACAAGATTATTTAATAAAATTAAACGAGAAAATACAGGAAAAGTAAAATATGAGTGACAAAAAAAACAATGATATATTGGAAAAAATTGTGTCGTTGGCCAAAAGACGAGGCTTTGTGTTCCAGTCAAGCGAGATTTACGGCGGATTAAACGGATGCTGGGATTACGGTCCATTAGGGGTCGAACTCCTGAAGAACATCAAAGAAGAGTGGTGGAAGTTCATGACCTACCGTGATGATATCGAAGGGCTGGATGCATCAATCCTTATGCACCCGAAAGTATGGGAAGCTTCGGGGCATGTCGAGAATTTTACCGATCCTATGATAGACTGCAAGCAGTGCAAAAGCAGGTTCCGTGTTGATGTGCTTGCGGATGGAATTGCACCAAAGAAAAAATATAAATATTTAGAAGAAGTCAAGGCGGATCCCGCATTTGCTGCATTTAACCTCAGCGAAGTCAATTCCAAAGATGAAGAGAAGATAAACGAAGTTTTCAACGCCCTGCTGGAAAATAAGGAGACCGGGAATAAACTTCTTGCTGTTATGAACTGTCCTCAGTGCGGAAATAAGACCACCTTCACGGAAGCAAGGCAGTTTAACCTGATGTTCAAGACCTTTATCGGTCCGGTGGAAGATTCAGGCGCGGTAGTTTTTATGCGTCCTGAAACAGCACAGGGAATATTTGTAAACTTCCTTAATGTCCAGAATGCCTCACGTCAGAAACTTCCTTTCGGAATTGCGCAGATAGGAAAAGCTTTCAGGAACGAGATCAACACAAAATATTTTCTTTTCAGGACAAGAGAGTTTGAGCAGATGGAGATGCAGTTCTTCGTTAAGCCAACGGATGATGTTAAGTGGTATGAATACTGGAAAGAAGCACGCATGCAGTGGTTCATAAATCTTGGAATGAAGAAAGAGAAGCTGAAATATCACGATCATCCTTCGAACAAACTAGCTCACTATGCCAAGGAAGCAACGGACATTGAATATCAGTTCCCGTTTGGCTGGGGAGAGATTGAAGGGATACACAACAGGACCAACTTTGACTTAAACAGGCACGAAGAATATTCAGGCAAATCGCTAAAGTACTTCGATGAGGAGAGCAAAGAGAAATTCACTCCGTTCATTATTGAAACATCAGCCGGAGCGAGCCGCTCATTTATGGCATTCCTTGTAGATTCATACAGGGAGGAGATGGTGAATGAAGAACAGAGGATAGTTTTAGGGCTTAATCCGAAACTTGCTCCTGTTAAAGCTGCAGTTCTTCCGCTGGTAAATAAAGACGGTATGCCCGAATTCTCGGAGAAACTTGTTGCAGAGCTGCGCAAGAGCACCCGTGTCTTCTATGATGACAAGGGGGCAGTAGGCAGAAGGTACCGCCGCCAGGATGAAATCGGAACTCCGTTCTGTGTAACCATCGACACTCAGACAATACAGGACAGCACTGTTACAATACGCGAGCGGGATTCGATGGAGCAGGTAAGAGTGGATGCCGGACAGGTAAAGAATTATCTTATTGATGCAGGGATCTAAAGAAGGATGAACATGAAAAGCAAGTTTACCGGTATCATTTTCTTTTTATTACTGTTGCTGAACATGCCGGTAAAATCTGCGGTAAGCGATTTTGACAGCCTTACAACAAAGGGGATCAGGCAGATATACAACATAAAATTTTCTGAAGCGGAAGTTACTTTCAGAAAACTTATGGAAGATCACCCGCAATCTCCGGCGGGAAGGTTTTTTCTTGCTATGATTGACTGGTGGAAAATACTCCTCGATCTTGATTACGAAGGATATGATGATATGTTCTATCAGAAACTGGAGGATGTAATCTTCCAGTGCGATGAGATACTCGAAAAAAACAATAAGAATATTGAAGCCTTGTTCTTTAAGGGGGGGGCTATAGGTTTTCGCGGAAGGCTGAGAGCACTCAGGGAGAGCTGGCTTAAAGCCGCAGATGACGGGCGTACAGCGCTGCCTATTGTGCAGTATGCCTCGAAGCTCGATCCTTCGAACAGGGATGTTGAACTGGGCTTTGGCATCTATGATTATTATGCTTCCGTTATTCCGGACAGGTATCCTTTAATAAAACCGCTTATGATCTTTTTTCCGGAGGGGAACAAAGAAAAGGGGATTGGCCATCTTGTCAATACAGCTCGTGAAGGGAAGTATGCCAAGTATGAAGCACAGTACTTCCTGATGACATTGTATTTTCAGTATGAGAACAACTTCACAAAAGCGGCCGAGTATTCCCAAATGCTTTACAACTCATTCCCCGATAATCCGATCTTTCAGAGGTGGCGTGGAAGGATAGCCGTGAGAGCGGGGGATACATTCCTGGCGGATTCCATTTTCCACAATGTTTATAACAAATGCATTTTGAAATATCCGGGTTATACAGATAAATCTGAGAGGGAAGCCGCTTATTACATTGGGGTTTTTAACAAGGACTGGTCTGCACCCGATTCAGCGAAACACTATCTGGAAAAGTGCCTTGTACTCTCTGAAAAGACAGACAAGAAAGAAACGTCCGGTTTCCTTGTTAATTCAGTCTTATATCTTGGGATGATACACGATGAGATGGGGGATCGTGAGGCGGCATTGAAGTATTACAGGAGAGTTCTGGAAATAAGGGATTTTTCGAACTCGCGGAAGCAAGCCGAATTATATATTCAGAATCCCTACAAGAGATATTAGAAAGAAGTGGAAATCCCCAGTCTGTGAATTGCGCCGATTTGTCCCAGTGATGAATAGGCATAATTAAAGAGATAGCTCTTTATATTCACGCCGACCCCGATATTAAATCCTGCCAAGCCGGAGAAGTCATCAATTTTAAGTTCTTTCCTTTTCTGGTTTTCGTAGCCAAGCCTCAGAGTCAGAACCTTGCTGAGATTGAATTCAACCCCTGCAGTGAAGTACTTGAATCTCTCGGCGAAACCGTCAGACTTTTCATTCAGGCGGTGGAAATCGAGAAAGCCGCGTAACGGCAGATGCCGCAATTTATATGAAACGCCAAGGGTAATATCAAGAGGGAGATCTTCTTTTGTATCTATGTACGAAGAGAGTTGTGTTCCAAGATTAAGGGCGGAAAGGCCAATACTTAGATTTTCCTCGGGGAATAAATATTGGAGCCCAAGGTCAAAACCAATTGCGGAAGAAGAATACTCAGAGATTGCGCTATGGATGAATTTGACATTAGCGCCGTAGAAGAAATTCCGGTCGAATACATCTGAGTAACCCACGATAAGAGCGACTTCATTTACGCTGTATTCTCCTGTCTTGTTAGCATATTCATCTGCTTTGGTAAACGTTCCGTAATTGGCATACCGGAACGCGGCACCAAACCGGCCTATGTTTTCAATTTCTTTGGAAATGGAAAAGGAAGCAAAGTTAATATCCATCAGGTGCTTTGTAAAAGAAAAAGATACGGGGATACCGTTCAGTTGCTTCATCCCTGCCGGGTTATAGAAGATCACATCGGGATCGTCCTGGTTAGCAGTGAAACTCCCACCGAGGGCTGCAGCACGTGGACTCAAGTCCATCCGCAGGAATTCGTATGTATTTTGTGCAGAGGAATTGGCGACCGCAAAAAAGGTCAATAAAACAACAAAAAAACTTTTTCTCATAAAGCCTATTAATTCTTAAATTATCTAACAAATTTAACTTAAAAAGAGAATTTAAACAAGGGGAAAAAGAGAGTTTATAAAAAGTCTTTAGAGTTAAGGGAATAACAATATGTCCGGAAATTTCCAATGCCAGACCGGGAGATTGCCATCAGGCGCTTTAGGAAGACTTCACATCTAAAATTTCACGATTTATGTATATTTTGATAAACCTCGAAAATTGAATAATAACGGGGTTTTTGATTTTAACCATATAGGTGAACTCCGGTATTGGTGAATTTTATGGTGATTCCAGGGAAAAGCGAGGAGACATTCGGGATACATTTGTAAAGATTGTCTGGATTGGTTTTTAATGGGTTTACGATGGGTTTACAATGGGTTTTGGTTCAGGGGGTGAGTGGCGGAAGTGAGCCGGGATTCCAAATTTGTGTTGTTTTAAGTCGATTTTTCAGAAACGGGAATATTCTCATAAATCAACAAGTAAAAATATATTCACATACACAATATAATACATTGGGAGGAAAAAAACGCGATCATAATGTGATCATTTTTTATGGAATAATGGAAAAGTGGAATAATGGAATAGTGGAAAGGAGGAACAGAGGAAATTCGCCACGGCGAAGGAAATCCGACCTCCGTCAATTGGCGGATCTCCGACGGTCGGAGGAGGACAGGCAGGCAGATTCACACCGATTCAACACAGATTATCACAGAGAAGGAGAGAAGGCCAGTGTTTGGAAAACCAGATTAGTTAGCGATTCAATAAAGATTTTGGAATCATTCAGTCCCGGCATTACAATATAATTTTCTATTCTATTCCGCTCTGCAATGTGTCTGTACTCAATGTTAAGCTCAAAGAGTGTTTCCACATGATCGGAAACGAAACTTACCGGAATTATGAGCAGATGCTTTTTATTTTCTGATGCCAGTTTTTCTATCATTAAACGGGTTGATGGCTCAAGCCACTTCATCGGACCGACTTTGCTCTGGAAGCAAAGTTGATAAGGGATGTCGTTTTTTCTCAGTTTCATTATCTCATCAACGGTGGCGGTAATTTCGCCGAGATACGGATCTCCTTTTTTGATATAGCTTTTAGGAATACCGTGGGCACTGAAAACGAGATTGACTTCACTCCTTACTTTGGCAGGGAACATAAGAATCCCTTCATTAATCCTCTCATTTAGTGCTTTAAGATATAATTCATCTTTGTAATAAGAGTTGATAAAAATTAATTTTTGGGGATCACCTTTATAAAATCTTTTCCATTCATTGAAAGATGAACCGGTTGTTGAAATGGAATAGTGAGGATAAAGCGGAAGCAGAATGACTTTATCATATCCAGCGTCCTGAACCTGCTTCACTGTAACATCTGTAAGGGGATGCCAGTATCTCATGGCAATAAAAACACCGGCGTTTAATGACCGGGAACGGAGTGACTCCTGAAGCATTTTTCTCTGGAGTTCCGTCCACTCGCCGAGAGGGGATTTGCCGCCGATCAGTCCGTATTCTTTTTGTACTTTCGGAGCCCGCTTGGTTGAGATATATTTTGCAAGTTTCTTCTGGAAGGGGAGTTTGAATATGTCTGGATCGTTAAATAAGTTTTCAAGAAATGGCTGAACCGCTTCAGGTGAGTCAGGTCCGCCGAGGTTAAATAGTACTACTGCAATTTTCATTTTGTCTTTATTCTTTTATTATCCTGTCACTATAAAAAACAGAGCAAGCGGGGAATTAATTCATTAAAATTAGAATTTATGGTTTTGAAAATTATTCTTAACTTGTAACCATAAATTTAGCAATTAATATAATAAATATATTCGAGAAAACATGTTTTCAAAAGTAAAGCTATTAACAGCACTTCTTCTTTTAAGTATAACGCTGTTTGGACAGACAAGGATAAAAATTGCCGTTACGAGTGATGTCCACGGTAGAATTTTTCCTTATGACCTGACAAATGACAAACAGACAGGCAATTCGCTTGCTCAGGTGATGACTTGGGTTAGTGAAAGAAGGAATGATAAAAATGAGGAACTGATACTGCTGGATAACGGGGATATTCTCCAGGGAGACCCTGTTGTTTATTATTGCAATTACATCAAAACTGATGTTCCCCATATCATTTCGCAGGTCTATAACTATATGAAGTATGATGCGGTTACGGTTGGGAATCACGACATCGAGACAGGGCACCCGGTTTATGACAAGGTTGTTAAAGAAATGAAAATGCCCTGGCTGGCTGCAAATGTGATGAAGAGCGACAGCAGCGGACCTTATTTCACACCCTATACAATAATAGACAGGAAGGGAATAAAAGTTGCGGTTATAGGATTGATAACTCCCCTTGTTCCTGAATGGCTGCCGGAGAAATTATGGAGGGGGATGTATTTTGAGGATATGATTGAATCGGCAAGGAAATGGATTTCTATTGTGAAGGAAAAAGAGAGTCCTGATGTGATTGTCGGTCTTTTCCATTCGGGACTTGACTATAACTACGGGAACCAGAATGAGAAGACTTACAAAAATGAAAACGCGGTTGAACTGGTGGCTAAACAGGTAGACGGCTTCGATGTCATCTTCTCAGGACACGACCATAAGGTAGTGAATAAAAGGGTGAACAATACTTTGATTGTGGGACCAAGCAGCCACGCCGGCAATGTGGGGACAGCAAATATAGTTTTTGATAACGGGAAAACAGTCACCGGCGAAATTGTGAGCATGAAGGATTACAAACCGGATGAGCAGTTTATAAATAAGTTTAAGGATTATTTTGACGGAGCGAGCGGGTTCGTCTCAAAAGAAATCGGTACACTGGAGAAGAGTATATCCACGCGCGGAGCATATTTTGGAAACTCGGAGTTCGTAGACCTGATTCACAGGGTTCAACTTGATAATACTAAAGCGGATATTTCATTCGCAGCTCCTCTATCGTTTGACGTTACATTAAATGAGGGGAAACTTTACGTGAAGGATATGTTCAATCTGTACAAGTATGAAAACTTTCTTTATACTATGGAGCTGACCGGGGAAGAGATAATGAAGTATCTTGAGTTTTCTTATTCCAAATGGTTCAATACAATTTATAATGCTGACGATCTGATGCTGAACCTTCGTGAAGTGAGAAATGAAACCGGAAGGGAGGAGGGGAGAGTGAAAAAATACCAGTTTGCAACTCCCTACTATAACCTTGATTACGCAGCGGGGATAATATATGAAGTCGATATCAGAAAGAAAGCCGGTGAAAGGGTGACAATAACATCATTGAGCAACGGGGAGAAGTTTGAGCCCGGGAAAAAATACATGGTTGCGCTAAATTCATACAGGGGGAACGGCGGGGGCGGGCATTTGACAATTGGGGCAGGACTTTCTAAAGAGGAATTACAGAAGAGAATAAAGTCTTCTTCCGATGCTGATTTCAGGAAGAATATTATTGACTGGATAGGAAAAGAGAAAATAATTAAGCCGTTTAAGTTTAATAACTGGAAAATTGTTCCCGAAGAAATATTCAAGAAGCACAGGGACTTGGAATACGAATTACTGTTCGGTGTTCCTTTCCATGACTAAGATAGTCTCGGTTCCTGTCGGGGTGATATTGTAGCGGAGTTCGTGTAGGTACATCTTCATGAGGAAGAGCCCTCTTCCATGATCCTTCATGAGGTTTTCCGGGGCAGTCGGGTCAGGGACTTCTGCGGGATTAAATCCGACGCCCTGATCTTTTATATAAAAGGTTAAGTATTTTTCATTCAGCACAGCTTTAACATCAACAATTTTTCCAGGATCCTGTTTGTTAGCGTGTACAATTGCATTTGTAACTGCCTCGCTTACACAAAGCAATAGGTTGGAGCGCTTTTCTTCATTCAGAGAAGCTTCCATTCCGACATAATTGACAAACTCTTCAATGGTTATCAGGTTGTTCGGGTCACTGCTTATATTTATTTCGTATTCAGTCAAAAATTGTGCCGGGGGAAATTATATAAAAATTAATTGGTTAATTTACAAAAGATACTGGGACATATCCAACAATAAATTTCGGCTTTCTTCCGTTGCGGGTTAGAAATACCAGTCCAGGTCGAAGTTTATGTTAGTATAACTGTCATGGCTCATCAGATATTCTGTGGAGTTCTTGTTCTTCTGTGTGATAAAGTCGTACCATCCGCTGAAACTTAATGTCAGAGTATCATGAATATATCTGATTGTTGAAGTTGGCCCGACACTGTAATAGTCACTGTTCATTTCCCTCACTGATTTATTGTATCCGTATGTAACAAGTGAAAAATAGCGGAGACCAAATGAGAAATTCATGTTGTGAAGTGTGGTTGCAATATTAGGCAGCAAGAGAGTTTCTTTGACAAAGCGTCCCGGTTTCATTGAGAAAGAATCCCATTTCAAATCCCCCTGCTCTGAGAGTTTAAGATAGCCGTACAAGTTCAGGGCTATACTGCGGGAAATGTTTATTATTGTTGAATCCAGCAGGGACAACTGGCGGAAGGCATAGCTGGAATAATTAGGTTTGAGGTCCTCAAAATCGTATACAGTATAATTCGCGGAAACTTCAAATGAATTATACGACCGGAAATGAAAACCCTTATAAGCCCCCCCCGAAATTAATTTCAGCACACGGTTAGTGAAGTTATTTGAGCTTCTTTTTGATGAGATATAAACAAGTTTGCTTAAATCCCCTTCAAGCGAGACAAAGAAATCAAAAAACGGGGAGAAGTTCCTGAAGTAATTGATCTTCATAATGGAGAGGAGTTCATCCCTGTCATCAAGATTAAGGGGGCTTGGAGTATCGTATTTAAGTTTATACTGAGAGAGGGTTATCGAGAGGCGGTCATTTATTGATAGCGCAAAATCCGAGTAGAGTGAAATTGAAGCGATATCTGAAATGTTGTTTTTCTTCGACTCATTCAGCGAACGCTCTTCATAAAAAATCGGGTTGGCATTATCCAGTTTTTTTGTAATATTTTTTTCATCTCTTTTGGAATAGATACCCTTGAATAAGAAAGTGTGCCGGTCTATTTTATAATTTAAGTTTGTCTCCAGATCAAATTTCAATTCGTCGATTTCAGTGTCGAATATGGAGGATGAATTTATCTTCACGGATTTAAAACGGGTGTCCCTCTCAATTGTTCTGAAGGAGAGGGCGCCGGAGAAAAGCAAATTAAGATTGTTTATTATATTCTGATAGTTGAGATTATCCTTTGCGGAAAAAAGATTCTCAATCCTGCTCTGAATATTGTTTTCGATTCCGAATTCACTTTGTGTTATTGAGTCGGCAATAAAATAGAAATCACGTCTTAGGCGGTTATAGGAAAACTGGAGGGAGTTTGCAATTTCGTTTTCAGGTGAATTATTAAGTTGCAGCCTGAAATTTACTGCGCCGTTATTTCTTGGAGAGATGTCTTCCTGCCGGACTTTCAGAAGTGAAGTGATGTTAAAATCGTAAATGTCATAATTCTCTGCTGATGCTTCAATCCCGTAGATATATCCGTAATCGCTTACGCCGCTCTGCCTGTTGTTTTGATAGCCGATGTAGGGAATAAGCAGAATATTACTTTGCAGTTGGGAGCGGTTATAAAGCAGAAGGTTTGATATGGAGGCAGAGTTTATCCCTATTTTTCTTGAGTCTGAAAGTATTCCGTTATCAGCATATATTCCGATATTAAAAAGAGGAGCGAAAGAATAACCCAGGGAAAAATTGAACTTCTGATCGTCACGTATACTGTTTTCCGATGATTTGATAAGTGTTGAGCGGAAATCCTCCTTCACCGCGAAGGAAAATTTATTTCCGGTAGTTGAGTAGTTCGCGAAAGTCTGATATGAAAAAGTATTGAACTGTTTATAGAATTTATTACTCAGAAGATTTGGAATTCTTCTTAAAAAAAGAAGTGAATCAGGTTCAGCCTGGGGGAATAAGCAGGTTCCGAAAGAAAAGAAAAATATTAAAGTAAACAGAAGAAGACGATTCCGCCATGAGAGTTTATTGAAGTATTGATTTCCGCCGGGGTTGTCAGCGGAAGCAAATTCCTCAAATTTCAAACACATCCCCACGTTCGGGAATTACGATATCTTTAAATCCGCTTGTCTTCAGCCTCTCCGCAAATTTTAGCTGCTGGTCGTAGTCGCCGTGAACCAGGAATATTTTTTGCATACGGTTCTTGTCAAGCTGTTCGACATAATCAATCAGCTCGTTTGAATCGGCATGGGCACTGAGTGAGTTGAATACAATGACTTCTGCCTTGACTTCATATTCATCGCCGAATATTTTAACCACAGGTTGTCTCTCAACGATTTTTCTTCCGAGTGTATGCTCTGCATTAAATCCGACTATAAGGATAATATTATTAGGATCCTCGATGTTATTAGCAAGGTGGTGAAGGATTCTGCCAGCTTCCGCCATTCCTGACGATGAGATGATCATCATCGGGCCGGGGAGTCCGTTGAGTCTTTTGGAATCTTCCACATCTGAGATATATCTTAGCTTATTAAAACCAAACGGGTCTTCATGATTGAGAAGGAATTCAGTTGTTTCTGCATCGAAGCATTCAGTGTGTTTGCGGAAAACTTCGGTTGCGTTTACGGAAAGGGGACTGTCAACATAAACGGGGATTTCAGGCGCCTGATTTTCGTTGAATATTTTATGAAGGAGATAAACCAACTCCTGAGTCCTTCCAACGCTGAAGGATGGGACAATTATCTTTGCATTCCGGCTAACGGCCTTAACGACAACATCGGCAAGTTTTTGCTGCGATACCGTAAAACTATCGTGGAATCTTCCCCCGTATGTACTCTCGCAGATAAGGAAGTCGACATCAGGAATTTTATCCGGATCCTGCAGAATAGGAAGGTTCTTGCGTCCCAGATCACCGGTGAATGCCAGATTGGTGATCTTTCCGTCTTCTTTAATATTCAGAAAGACAATGGCAGAGCCCAGTATATGTCCCGCATCGAAGAAGTTCAAAGTAATTTCAGGTGTTATTTCATAATCGTGATGATAGTTTAGTCCAAAGAGAAGTGACAGAGCCTGTTTTGCATCATCCACTGTATAAAGGGGTTCAAAAAGATTTTTCCCTTGCTTTCTCCTGCGTTTGTTAACGAACTCGACGTCCTTTTCTTGAATATAAGCAGAGTCGAGGAGCATAACTTCAGACAGTGATTTGGTGGCATGAGTACAATAGATTTTCCCCGCGAAACCTCTCTTCACAAGATTCGGAAGATTTCCAGCGTGATCAATATGAGCATGTGAGAGGATTACGAAGTCGAGATCTTTGGGATCGAAGAATTCAAAAGTGCGGTTAAGCTCGAAAGATTCTTTTCGCTTACCCTGTATAAGACCACAGTCAAGAATGAATTTAGATCCGTTAACTTCGAAATAATGAAGCGAACCTGTAACAGTTCGATCGGCACCAACAAATTGAATTTTCATAATAGCAGCTTATTAGTAAGTAATAAATATTAACTAATACAAAAATAAGAAATAAATCATCAAAAAATAATGTGGAACTGCTCTGGTAGTGCTGATCAGGGAAACAAAGATATGTAATTACCGGTTTTGACGAGGTGAACCGGAATAATGGAAATTTGCCTGTAATAGGTTGCTTTGTTGATTGGACTTGGAATGTTAGCAATCTTTAGATAAATTTACAACGTAGAAATTTAAAAAATAGTAATATAAAGGAATGAAATAATGACAACAATTGTAGATGTTAGAGCAAGAGAGATTTTGGATTCAAGAGGAAATCCTACACTGGAAGCAGAAGTTGAGCTGGAATGCGGAGTAGTCGGAAGGGCAGCGGTTCCAAGCGGAGCATCAACAGGTATAATGGAAGCCTGCGAAATGCGGGATGATGACAAAGCCAGATACCTTGGGAAAGGTGTTTTGAAAGCAGTCGATAACGTGAATGAAAAAATAGCCGATGAACTGGTAGATTTTGATTCGCTGGATCAGACAGGTATAGATCAGTTTTTGATTGATCTTGACGGCACGCCGAATAAATCCAATTTGGGAGCAAACGCAATTCTTGGTGTTTCCCTTGCAGTTGCTAAAGCAGCAGCACAGTGTCTTGGATTGCCCCTTTATAAATATATTGGCGGCACAAATGCAAAGGTTCTTCCTGTTCCTATGATGAACATTCTGAACGGCGGAAAACACGCAGACAACACTGTTGACTTCCAGGAATTCATGATTATGCCGGTGGGCGCACCTAACTTTACTGAAGCACTCAGAATGGGAGCGGAAGTATTCCATACATTAAAAGGTGTTCTTAAGAAAAAAGGCTATAACACTTCAGTTGGCGATGAAGGCGGATTCGCTCCCGACCTGAAAGCAAATGATGAGGCTATTGAAGTCATACTTGAAGGTATTGAAAAAGCAGGATACAAACCCGGTAAGGATATATGTATCGCGCTGGACCCTGCTATGAGCGAGTTATGGCTCGAGGAGAAAAAAGGATATCATCTCTTCAAATCAGCTCCGAATAAAGTGATTACTCCTGAGAAAATGGTCGAGTTCTGGGCTGACTGGGTTGGCAAATATCCTATTGTTTCATTAGAAGATGGCCTTGCTGAAGGAGACTGGGACGGCTGGAAACTTTTGACGGATAAATTGGGCAGTATTATTCAATTGGTCGGCGACGATCTCTTCGTAACTAATACTGAATTGCTGGCAAAAGGTATTGAACTTGGTGTGGCAAACTCGATCCTGATCAAACTTAATCAGATCGGTACACTAACTGAAAGTCTTGATGCTATCGAACTTGCTAAAAAGCACGGTTATACTTCTGTAATCAGTCACCGTTCAGGTGAAACTGAGGACACGACTCTTGCCGATCTTGCAGTTGCAACTAATGCCGGACAAATCAAAACAGGTTCAACCAGCAGAACAGACAGGATTGCAAAGTATAATCAGTTAATCAGAATTGAAGAAGAATTAGGACCATCCGCTATCTTCTACGGTCTCAGTGCCGTTAACTATCACGGATAATCCCGGATTGTTTAATAAAACATTATTCAGAAGGGCGTGTCTTAAAGTGGTACGTCCTTCTTTTCATATATAGTTAAATATGTTTTTAGGTGAAATAGCGGCATTGATTACGGCTCTTCTCTGGAGTTTCTCCTCCATTGTGTTTGCCGAAGCTTCTATCAGGATAGGTTCCCAGCAACTTAACATTAACAGGCTTCTTTTTGCCGCTTTCTTTCTGGCCGTTACGTTATTGATTATTGGTTTCCCGAAGACGCTGACATCCGGGCAAATATATTATCTGATGTTAAGCGGATTTGCAGGACTGGTCTTTGGAGACGGATTTTTGTTTAATTCGTTTCATACAATCGGGGCACGATACAGCATGCTGATAATGTCCTTTGTTCCCGGAATATCTACCGTTCTGAGTTATATTTTTCTTGGTGAGGTGTTATCAGTTCAATCAATAATTGGTATGCTCGTAACAATTGCCGGTATAGCAATTGTTGCTCTGGATAAAAATACCGGAAACAGCAAGTTCAGGATAAGCAGAATAGGATTCATTTACGGATTTTTCGGGGCACTTGGGCAGGCAGTCGGATTGCTTTTGGCGAAAAATGCTTTTGTGCTTGGAGATATAAACGAATTTGTAGCAACATTTGTCAGGATACTGAGTTCTGTTGTTATTCTTTTCCCGTTTATGATTATTTTCAGAAAGTATAAAAACCCTGTCACTCTCTACAGGAAAGATAAACCGGCACTAGCATTGACGATAGCCGGCAGCATAATAGGACCTTTTTTAGGAATTACATTCAGTCTTATAGCGGTATCAAACACTGAAATTGGTATAGCTTCAACACTTATGTCGACAACGCCAATACTGATGCTGCCGATGGTCAGGATTTATTATAAAGAAAAAATTTCCGTTTCGGGAATTATCGGAACAGTAGCCGCCGTATGCGGTATTGCAATTTTATTTTTAAGATGAGGACGTTAATGAAAAATTTTATTTTCTTTTTAGTATTAACGGGAATATTGTTTTCTCAGGATTTCCAGACACCCCTTGAGAAGTCGGGATTTACTGAGGTTGCTACATACAGGAAACTGGAATCATACGTGAAGTCTCTGAATAAGAAAACAAAATATATTGAAGTCGACAGTGTTGCGCAGACCGTGGCCGAAAAGACTATTTACTTTGTAAGGATTTCTAAAAAGGGATTCGAAAAAGAGAAAAATAAAGTTACTATACTTATAGCTGCACAGCAAAGCGGTGACGAGCAGGGTGCTAAAGAAGGAACTTTACTGTTTCTTAAAAAGTTTGCCACCCATGAGCTTGACAGCCTCCTTGAAAAGGTTAGTATAATTCTGGTTCCTCAGGTTAATCCGGACGGATCGGAGATCAATAACAGGCTTAACAGTAATAAAATTGATATCAGCAGAGATCATTTGTTATTGTCTCAGCATGAATCCCACGCCCTGCACAGACTCTTCTTTACTTATTATCCTGAAGCCGCATTAGATGTTGCAGAGTATTATCCTTATACAAAGAACTGGGAAAATTACGGATATTTCCGCGCTCCCGAAATACAGTACGGCACGGTAACTAATATTAATATGATGGAGGAGCTGAAAGCCCTTTCGGAGAATGGCTTCCTCCCGTATGCAAAGGAATATTTCGGTGACAGAAAAATTTATTATGACGATTACCTGATTGGAGGGCCTCCCGGACGTGGAAGGTTAAGAAGAAACAGCGGTGATATTAACGAACTCATTCAGAATTTCGGAGTTATGAATACATTTGCAATTTTGCAAAAAGGGATTAACGGCAAAGAATTCTTCATTGAAAATATTGAAAGAAGGGCAAAAGTACAGGAGGAGGGGATAGAGGCTTTTGTTAAGTTTTGTTATCTGAATGCCGAGTATATCCTTACTGTCGTTAACTACGGACGCGGCAGCCTTAAGGACCTAAAAAAAACCGGGAAAGTGGCTATACGTATGGAGCATTTTGAGGGGGAGGATACTTCTTTTGCAATGAGAGTCACTACTGTCAAAGGCAATAGAGATACTATTCTCAGTGTAAAAGGCTATTATCCGGTTATGAAACCTGTTCTGGAGATAGATAAGCCTTATGGTTATATCGTTTCACAAAATGACAATGATATCGTGGATGCGCTGAATAAACACGGTATACTTTTTAGTGAATACAAATATATGAAGGGTGATATAATACAGAAATACAAACTGACCGGACTCGATTCCGTAAAGATTGAGGAGCAACCTCTTCTCTCCCCGACGTTTGAGATTGTTGAAGATAAAAAACTTGATAAACCTGAGGAGTATTACCTGATCAAGTTGAATCAGATCCAGACGAACCTTATAACATTAGCCCTTGAGCCAAGATCACAGTATGGTTTCCTTACTTATCTCGATTTGAGAACAGTGGAACCCTTTGAGTTTTTTAATGTTAAGAGATTAATACGGAAAGCGAAATAAGGATTTATTTAAATCTCTCATAAAAAAAGAGGGAGAATGAAATCAGAGAAAATGAGTAGAAGAAATCTTCTAACGGGATTGTAAGTAAACGAATCCCGGAGATTTCTGCATTATTATACCAGACAACCGGAAGTGATGTTAAAAAATAGTTTATTATCACGAAAGGTATATAAATAATAATGGCAGTCTTCCAGAACAAAACAGATTTAACCAGGCTCTCCTTATTATAGTGTGCGAGAATAAAAAACAGACCGCAGGAGACCAAAACCACAATAGAATATTCGTTGCGCCAGAACCAAAGCGCTGCAAAAATAAAAAGTGTTGCCACCGAAGAAAAAGTATCTTTCTTAAAATCAATAACACGGTCTTTTAAGTAAACCCTCAAGACTTCATATATAAACGCTGTGCAGTAAGGAACGGTTATGAAGAATAAAACCTCTTCTATAGGAAGTCCGATTATATAAATTCCCACAAGATAATCAGCGTTAAAACCCCAAATCCCCCGCGCCGTGAATATTATATCCCAGATAATAAAACTGAAGCCAACCACGGCAATTGATAAAAACACCGGCCGCCAGTATTTGTAAAAACGGACTTGCTTTTCAAATGAAAAGAGCAACGGGAAAACAATTATCCCAATATTTATTAGTAAGTATGTGTACATTATTCCTCCGCTAACAGTAATGACTGAAGTTTCCGGACCTGATGAGCATTAAGCCGCTCACTTTCTATAAGAAAAGTGATTATCCCCTCCTGAACCGAATTATCTATTTCCGAATAATCCTTCTGTAAAAGGAGATTAAACACATAATTAAGATCTTCATTCCGCTCCTTGGCAAATCCAAGAAAACCGGGGAGATAATGGAGAATTGAAAAACGAAGGAAACGAAGCTCAAGGCTCTCCTTGTATTTCTCAATCGCACCGCCAATTTTCTCCAGTCCTTTGTTCAAGTAATTCCACTTCGTATAAGGATTGTACGAGTGCTTTGCAATAAGTGTTTCGGATGCTCCCTGATAAGCTAATAAGAATACTGGCTTTTTACTCGGACTCTTGTCAAGAAGCACATTAATGTAGTCAAGCAGCTCATCATTCTTACCCGAACTCTCAACCGCCTCGTAAAATGTGATCCTTATAAACTCGACTTCTGTGGGCGACACTTCATCTTTGGGAAATTTAGTCTGAGTAAAAATGGAAGTGGAAAGCAAGAGCAAAAACAAAGTCAGCAAACATTTCCGAAAGATCATTATACTCGTCCTAAAACCTTAATTTTAATAATTGAATAAAAAAGAAGTGTCAGCTTGTAAAAGTTGGAAATACGGATTCGTTTATCAAGTATCTGATTGATTTTCTTCTTTTTAATTTTGTCGAAAAGTTTTTGGTAGTATAAATAAGCCGAGTAAACACCAAGCTTAACACCATCAGGGAGTTGTTTAATCCCCTTTAGTGCCAAGTTAAATTCTTTCTCTATCTCAAGTTCAAGGAGTAATTTATTCTCATCTGTAATATCCGAATGGTCATTGGCATTGGGGAGGTAAATTCTACCCCGTTCCTGGAAGTCGACGCGAATGTCCCTTAAAAAGTTAACCTTTTGAAAAGCGGAGCCAAGTGCTTTTGCGGGGATAATCAGCTTCTTGTATTTTTCTTCGTCTCCTTCAACAAATATTTTAAGACACATAAGTCCCACTACTTCTGCTGAACCGTATATGTATTTTGAATATTCCGGTTTGTCGTATGTGGATTTATGAAGGTCCATCTCCATGCTGTCAAGGAATGAGGTGATCAGGTCAAGATCAATCTTATATTTATTGACGGTATCCTGAAATGAGTTGAGGAAGGGGTTTGTAGAGATTCCGGAACTAATGGCATGCATTGTATCGTTTCGCAGTTCGGACAGGAGATAAGTCTTGTCGTGGTTGTGGAACGTATCAACAATCTCGTCCGCGATTCTTACAAATCCGTAAATGGCATATATCGGATCCCTGTATTTGGAGGAGAATGCCATTATCCCAAGGCTGAATGAGGTGCTGTAAGACTTGGTTACAAGCCTACTGGATTCATACGAAATCTTTTTATATAATTCCATAGTCCTCCTGAATTCTCTGCATAACCAATCGGGAACTTATCACGACCATCGGAAGGCCCGTTCCCGGAGTTGTTGAAGCTCCGACGTAGTAAAGATTTTTAAGGACTTCATCCTTATTTTTTGGCCTGAGAGCGCCTACCTGCATAATGCCGTGCGAAAGCCCGAGTCCCGAACCTTTATAAAGGTTAAACATTTTGCTCCAGTCAGCGGGGTCAAGTATCTTCTTTACAACCGTATTTGCTTTGATGTTAAAGTTTACCCGGCTGGACAAATCAGCAATAATATTGTCTGCAAGTTCTTCGCGGTCTGACCAATCCGGCTTGAAACGAAGGTCAGGCACAGGGCAAAGAATAAATATATTCTCGGAGTTGGGAGGAGCGCATTCGGAAAATGACTTCGAGGAGACGTTGACATAGTAATAAGGTTTCTGCGGGCTGATGGATGATGTGAAGATGGTGTCTGCATAACCCCTGAAATTGCTGCCGAGGAAATAATTGTGATGCTCGAGGTTAGAAATTCTTCCTTTTACACCCAAATATATGGTAAAAGGTGCAAGCGTCCACTCCATTTTGTCAAGTTTCTCTTCTCGGAACTTGTGACGCTTTAATACTTGGCCTCTGAAAGCAGCTGCGTCCGAGTTTGAAATGAATACATCCGCAGTCCACTTCCTTCCTGTTTGGTCAATAACCGCCGATACATTTCCGTTTTTCTCTTCAACTGCTATTACTTCATTGTCTAAAATTATTTTTACGTTCTTGGCTTCAAGGATTTTCATTATCTCTTCAACCAGTTTATACATTCCTCCCTTAACCTTCCAGTACCCATTATGGCGCATTTCGGTATAATTTAGGAGTGAATAGATTGCTGGAGTTTCAAACGGTGTTGAACCAAGAAAGAATGCAACTAACGAGAAAACAACCCGGATTTCTTCTGACTGAAAATTCTTCTCTACCTCAGACCATACTGTCCTGAATAGATAGGGGAGATGTTTCTTAGGGACTTTCGAAAGTTGAAAAGCATATTTTAGCAATCCGTCGAAATTGGATTTTATAACTTTATCTTCCGTGTCATGAAAGAATTGGCCGGCCCTGTTTAAATACTTCTCCGCTTTTTTCTTAAGGTCCGGTTCATAGTCCTTGAATTCTTCCTGGAGTTTGTCAAGATCTTTCCAGATATGGAAAGGTTTATTGTTTCCTTCGAAATAAACCTTATAGAGTGGTTCAAGCTCCTGCAATTCCACCGGGTTGGGGATGTTTACAGAATTGAAAAGCTCATCCAGTTCGTATGTCATGCTCATAAATGAAGGGCCAATATCGAAAGTAAACCCGTCAAGCTTGAGTTGATTAAGCCGTCCGCCCGGTTTATGGTGCTTTTCTAAAATGGTTACTTCATGGCCTTTGGCAGAAAGTCTTAATGCTAATGCCAGGCTTCCGAGACCGGAACCGATTAGAAGAAATTTTAATTTCACAGATACTTTAAACTTAAAAATTGGTTAATCATAAAGTTATAGTCATAAACATAACTAATTTAATACTGAATTAGTTTCATAAATTAACTAACTGGTAAAATAACTAAACCCCCTGAAATGACAAAAAGAAATAGGAAATAAGGGGGGGGCGAATACTGCACCTTTGTCAGTAGTAGCGGGTTTATTAAATTTAACATTTGAATTTAAATGATTTAGCAACTTATAGAGATAAAAAATAGATGAATATACTGCTAATTCTGGGAATCTCAGTTTTGGTTCTTTACGGGGGATATAAAATTTACGGAAAACATATTGAATATCTTTTTAATGTTGACGGCACCCATAAAACTCCTGCCGTTGAAATGGAAGACGGGGTTGATTATGTGCCTACAAAGAAATTTGTTGTCTTCGGTCATCACTTTGCATCTATAGCCGGAGGCGGTCCGATAATTGGCCCGACTGTGGCAATGATTTTTGGATACTTGCCTGTCTGGTTATGGATATTGATAGGGTCAGTCTTCATGGGTGGTGTTCACGATTTCACAAGCCTTCTCGCTTCTATGAGAGAAAAAGGGAAATCGATTGCTGAAATTGCCGATAATACCCTCGGCAAAAAAGGATTCCTGATTTTCATCAGCTTCACCGTGATAATGCTTCTCATGGTGACCGCCGTTTTCCTTAACCTTACTACAACCGCTCTCTCATCTAAATACCCCCTCTCATTTTTCGGAGAAGATGAGAAATATATTCATAAAGTGGTTGAAGGCGGAGTCAAGTATGCTCTGATTGGTGGAATAGCTTCCACTTCTGTAATTATTATTACAATGTTTGCCCCTCTGGTTGGATGGCTGCTCTACAAGAAAAATGTAAATGTTTTTACTGTCTCATATATCGCCATTACAGTATGTCTTTCCTCCATAGGAATCGGGGTTATTTATCCGCTTGTGATTCCTCCGACAACCTGGATGGTACTGCTTTCAATCTATACAATTTTTGCGGCAGGTGTGCCGGTTTGGATTGTACTGCAGCCAAGGGATTTTATGAACTCTTTTCTTCTCTACGGCGGAATGATAGGAATGATCCTTTCAATTATAATAGTGGGTTTCCAGGGAGGATCGATGAATCTTCCTGCCGTTAATTTAGAGTTCGGACAGCAACATCTTGGATATATATGGCCCATATTATTTATTACAGTTGCTTGTGGGGCAATAAGCGGATTCCACTCATTGGTTGCCGGGGGAACAACATCAAAGCAGATAAGTAATGAAAAACCCGATGCACGTACAATAGGTTACGGTGCTATGATGATTGAAGCTTTGCTCGCAGTGGGAGTGATTGCCATAGTAGGGCTTGGCCTGAACTTTAATCAGTATTTATCAATTGTTTTTCCTGCCGATCCTGCGGTAAAGTCAAATCCTATCCTGGCATTTGCACTGGCTATGGGGGGCGTTATGGAAAAAGGATTTGGAATTCCCAAGCTTTATGGCGCTATATTCGGGATTCTGATGGTGGAAGGGTTTGTGGTTACCACTCTTGATACGGCCGTTAGGTTAAACAGATATTTGCTTGAGGAATTCTGGCACATGGCTTTCAAAAAGGTACCAAAAATACTGAACACATATCTTTTCAACTCCTTGATCTGTGTTGTGCTGATGTTTGTTCTTGCATATTACAATGCATTCAAGGAACTCTGGCAGTTATTCGGATCAGCTAATCAGCTTCTTGCAGGATTAGCTCTGATTATAGTAGGTCTGTGGCTGCTGAAAAGGGGAAAATCATTTCTCTTTGCAGTCATACCGGGAATATTCATGCTCGTGACTACAATTGCAGCTCTTGTTATTGTGTTGAATGATACCTACATTCCTAAGATGAATATTCCTTTAATTATCGGTGATGTGGTTTTGATAGCTCTTGCAATTGGTGTAATATTTTTAAGCTTTAAGGAGTACAGGAAAGCAAAGACTGTATGAAAGAAAGCGTCTTTCTGATTCCGAAAGTTGTTGAGGGCTTTAATGGGTTCAGATAATTTTGCTCTAAACTAAAGCCCGCTGTTAATTGCAGAAGTTCTCCGGCACTCGTCAAATTCTCATCGCACTCAATTACCGGCATCGACCAGTACTTAAGCATGGGCTGCATTACTTTTATCCCGCCTGATACTGAAATATATAACACTGCTTCAGGAGTGATGAAATTAATGTCCGGACTTGCACACCACGCTTTTTTACCTGTTTATCATGCGGAATTAAATTATAAATATTCTCTTTTAAACGAAAATTATTCATCAGCATCCCCCTCTTTAATCCGTTTAGCTTTAATGATTATAGGCATGATTATTGTCTAACTTTTACTTACTTTTGTAAGCAAATAATTATTTATATTTTTTTTAAGGAGTACCTGATGGCAGTTTCAGCGCCTTCATCAACAAATATCACGGCTGACAATAACGGCAACGGCAATTACGGGCCTGCTTTAGTAGTCCTGACTTCTCTCTTTTTCATGTGGGGATTCATCACCTGTCTGAATGACATCCTTATCCCCCACCTGAAAGCGATCTTCGATCTCAATTATACTCAGGTTATGCTGATTCAGTTCACATTCTTTACCGCCTATGCAATTGTATCCCTTCCTTCCGGAGTGCTGGTTGAAAAGATAGGGTATAAAACCGGAATTATCGCCGGATTGCTAATTGCTGCTCTCGGCACTGCACTTTTCTATCCCGCTGCAAGCTACCGCTCATATACAATCTTCCTTCTGGCCCTTTTTGTTCTTGCTTCCGGCATTACGCTTTTGCAGGTTGCTGCCAATCCCTACGTGGCAATTCTCGGAAAACCCGAAACAGCATCCGGCAGGCTAAACCTGTCCCAGGCCTTCAACTCACTCGGGACCACAATCGCCCCCATCTTTGGCTCCATTCTTATACTGGCCGTAGCAGTTAAAGGTGCCGATGAGCTTGCTAAAATGGGATTGCAGGAACAGGAAGCTTATAAACTGATGGAAGCAGGTTCAGTACAGACCCCCTATCTTCTCCTCACCGGAATGCTTATCCTCATCGCAATAATTTTCGCATCATTTAAACTGCCCAAGATAGAAGCAGCCTCTCAGTCAGCAGGCTCGGCAGAAGGAAGCTATGATCATCATCATGAAAGCGCATGGCACTATCGTCATCTTGTCCTCGGTGCAATAGCTATATTTGTTTATGTGGGCGGTGAAGTCGCCATAGGCAGTTTCCTCATCAACTATTTCAAGGACCTCCTTAATATGCCCGAAGCAGAAGCAGGCACTTATGTATCCCTATACTGGGGCGGCGCTATGATCGGCAGATTCTTTGGTTCCATTACCCTCTCCGGAATGACCGATATAAAAAAGAAGAATATCTATGCCTCGCTAGTCTTTGTTCTCGCTATTCTTCTCGCATTGTACGTAACAAAAGAATATCAGAACATTGCTGCTTTTTCATTCTCCGGATTCAGCAAAACCCTTGTATTCTTAGGAATGGTATTTCTCAATTTCATCGCTTTCAATCTGGGTAAGTCCAAACCGGGCAGGACACTTGCCATTCTCTCCGTTGCTGCTGCCATACTGGTCATCATTTCCATGCTTACCCTCGGACAAGTAGCAATGTGGAGCATCCTCGCCGTTGGATTATTCAATTCTATAATGTTCCCGACAATATTCACCCTTGCAATCAAAGGTCTTGGCAAACATACCGGACAAGCTTCGGGAATACTTTGCACAGCAATAGTTGGCGGTGCGGTTATTCCCCTCGGACAGGGATTCTTAGCAGACAACATCGGCATACATCACGCCTTCATCCTTCCGGTCCTCTGCTATCTGTTTATAGCATACTATGGAGCTAAAGGACATATTCCGAGATTCGCAAAAGCATAAACACAGAAATAAAAATTGTATATCTCTGAGGCGCAATAATTGCGCCTCTTTGAACTTATTGAAAGTTTTTATGATTTAAAGAAGAGGTGGCTGTAACTTTTGAGGTCACCCTAAAGTACTTTAAGACAACCCCTCTCCATAGTGGCAGATTTATAGTTGTTTCTCTCAAGGCTCAAAAAGTTGCTTAAAATTAGGTTTTCGAATGCTCTCTCCTTGCCCCCAAACCCATTATAAACCCATTGTAAACCCATTCAAAACCCATCTTTCGATCGACTCAGTATCCTCTTCCCTATGTGTTCCCAACTATGAAAGTCTCTGCGCTAATTGAGTGCTCAACCGGTTCAGTTCTTCAGCAGAAATAAACACTTCCTTGAATATCCCGCTAAGGTTCTCTTTTGTGATTTTATCGAAATCTTCCTCACGGGGGACAACACAAACCCCTCCCACATCAACAGATGCCGGACTAAGCAATATCTTGTTCTCATCCTCCGCAAAAAATGCTGCCGGTCTGTGCTTCCCCCTTAAGAAAACAATTACCCGCCAGTGATCCTTAGCATAATTTGACAGTACATTCAGCAAAGGCTCTTCTCCGGTTTCAGGATGTGAAAATGCTTCAAGAAATTTATTGAAGGTTTTAGTAAGAACTGTAAGGCTGCCCGATTCAATTGATATGAATTTTCTCAGAGAATCATCAACCGCAAATACTTTAACTTCCTCACCTGAATGTATTAACCTCCCGTACTTTTGCTTTATTTCTTCATATTCGCTGTCTAACGGCATAAAATCCTTCAATCCCGCCTGGAAATGAATATGGTCCGGTGCAGATGCACCGCATCTCGGCCCGTTGTAAAAAGCCGTGTACCTATCCTTTAGATCCAAAGCAAGTTCATTCAGCAAAGTGAATGAATCCTTTATCTGCTGAGGTAAGTGATTTCGCGAAGGGACTGTGAAATGCTCCGGGAAAATCGGAAACGGATTCACAAGTATTATATAATCCTCTCTCCAATCCAACCCTCTTTGCCGCTCGGGGAGGTTTGCATAGCAAAGGAAACACTTCCGCTCTTTAATTGATTTAGGATCGACTTTAGCAGATGTGGAAGTCATTCTTCCGGGATTGAACTGGACTTTGATTGAAAATCCCGGGAAGTCAAAGGATTTTACTTTTACTGTATCAAGCGATGCATATCCGGCACCGCAATCTTCCCACTCCTTCTTCTGATCATTTATTAATTTATGCGAAAGTTCACTGTAATTCATATGTTTTTGGTTGCAGATTAAAAATAAAAAGTTTAATAATTGCCGAGAGTTTCTTGTACGAGTTGGATCACCTTCTCTTTAAGTTCGGGAGGTTCAAGTACTGTAACACCCTTACCCCGACCAACAATCCAGGCTGCAATCTCTTCAATGTGGTTCACCGTGCAGTTGAAAATCGCAGAGCCGTCGGGATTGAGCGAGAGTTCCTGATCCTCAACCATATTCACATCCTTGATCCTTGCGACCCATTCGGAAGAGAGATGAAGCTTTACAGCATATTTATCGCTGCCTATCCACGAGTGCCATGAGTACTTAAAGAGATCCGCAAAATCAGCATCATTCATCTTTGTGAAATGCTCGTCTGTGGTTTCGACGGATGTAATCTTTGCAAGGTGAAACTGCTTTACCGAATTATTCTCCAGACTCAGCAAACGCCAGCTTTTATTACTGTGGAAAATCAATATCGGGCTTATCATCCGTTTTTCAACCGAGTCGTTGCTCTTTTCGTATGTAATAACCGCCTTCAGGGATTTATCAATGCAAACCTGGAGAAGCACCATAAATTTAAGCGATTCGGTCCCCTGTTTACCTATAAGCAGAGAGGTAGCCTTATCAAAAATATTTGCGGAATAGCAGAGTCCTACGTAATAAAGCATAATTTCACGGAGTTTTTCGGGGGAAGGCTCCCCGTAAATCTTTATTCCGTGTTTGCTGGAATGGATATCAATACCCCAGAACCGGATATCCTTAAGGTCCCGCCTGGCGGTTATGTATTCGACTCCGAAAATATTGCATAAATCCCATATTGTAAAAGGGGTTTTATCCTTATTCAGGAGGCAGAAACCAAGAATTTCTATTTGTCTTTTGACTTTAGGGTTCGGATTTTCCAAAAACAACTCAATAATTTTAACAAAATTACGGATTTTTCACCAAACAAAAAAAATGATCATAATATGAGCAGGCAGGATACCCGGCGGTAGTTTAAGTTTACACTGTTAATTTAATTTATAAGGAGTTCTTATGTTAGTAAATATTTTATCTTTTTTAAAAAGCACAAAAGAGGAATTATATGGTGAATAAAGAAAAAAGCATAAACCCGTCAAACATCCGTTTTGTCATTCGGAAAGGACAACTTAGGATGGAAATACTCAGTAAAAAGATAGAAGAATATAACGTCGACAGTTCAATAATAGGATATTTTTTCAATATGGCTTCAGTCAATCATGAAGTAAGAGATAAATTAAGCAACGAAACCAAAGCTTCATTCTTCAACGATCTGCTTGACAATCTTGAAGAAAACAGTGCAAAAATAATTTTTCATAATTAATTAAAAGATGCAGAGCTTTGCCATTACAAGGCTCAAACATTTTTAACTCTTTTTCTTGTTTTTGCGCTAAAAAAAATTAAGGTTTGCTTATCGGGAAAGTATATGAATGAATTAAATATAATACTTTTTTTCTAACTATTTTCTTCTTAAAATTAGACACTGAATCCGTTAAACTTCAAAAAAAATAAAAATGTCAGAGTTTATTCATTTACACAATCATACCCACTTTAGTTTACAGGACGGTGCGTGCACGGTTGAGACGCTTGTTAAAGCGGCAAAGGATTTCAACATGCGTGCCGTGGCTCTGACTGATCACGGAGTCCTGTACGGTGTCCCCTCATTTTTCAAGCATGCAATGGCTGCCGGCATAAAACCGATTCTGGGTATGGAAGCATATATCGTTAAAGAGGGATCCAGACATGACAGGCGAAAAGATGATGAGTTTGGCATGGGGCGAAGGAAAAAGAAATATTATAACCACTTGATCCTCCTTGCTAAGAATGAAAAAGGATTCAGTAACCTGATGAAGTTGTCTTCCTATGCATTCCTTGAAGGCTTCTATTATAAACCGAGAATTGATCTGGAACTGTTGCAGAAATACAGAGAGGGATTGATATGCAGCTCCGCCTGTATTGGCGGTGTGGTCGCCTCCGATCTGGTAGAGGGGAATTATAAAAAAGCAAAAGAAACAGCAAAAATTTTCAGGGATATTTTCGGAGAGGATTTTTATCTCGAAATTCAGAATCATAATATGGAAGAAGAACTCCCGGTCCTGGACGGAATGCCGAAAATCGGTAAGGAACTGGGGATCAAATTAGTAGCCACAAACGACTGCCACTATATTAACAAAGAAGATGCTTATTCCCATAATATCCTTCTCCTCCTTTCCGACAAAACAGGTGAGGCAGACTATAGGAATTTAAGATATGGTACAGACCAGATATACTTTAAATCGCAGGAGGAGATGATTGAACTGTTTAGGGATTTCCCGGAGGCAGTTGAAAGCACCCTCGAAATTGCGGATAAGATTGAAATATTTATTGAGAAAAAAGAACTACACTTCCCGGTTATACCTATTCCCGAAACGAGCAAGTCAGAAAATGTAGATGAGTATCTTGAAGAACTCTCTGCTGAAGGCTTACGTGCCCGATATCCCAAAACAACTGAAGAAATTGAAAACAGATTCCGGTATGAGCTTGGTGTTATTAAAGATATGGGTTTTGCCGGCTATTTCCTTGTCGTTGCCGATTTCATCAATGCTGCTCGTACAATGAATATCCTGGTCGGCCCCGGACGAGGTAGTGCCGCAGGAAGTATCGTCGCCTTTGCTTTAGGAATTACTAATGTCGACCCGCTTAAATATGACCTTCTGTTTGAAAGGTTCCTGAATCCTGCAAGAAAATCAATGCCTGATATTGACATCGACTTTGCCGATGACAGACGCGGTGAAGTGATTGAATATGTTAGGAAAAAATACGGCCACGATTGCGTTAGCCAGATTATTACTTTTAACACCCTCTCTTCCAAAGCGGTTATTAGAGATGTTGCAAGGGTCTTAAAAATCCCAATCCCCACTGTTAACCTTATTACGAAATATATTCCCTCTAAATATGGAAAAGTTTATTCCGTAGAAACAGCAATTAATGAAGTGCCGGAATTAAAATGGGTAAAGGATTCTAAGGATGAGCAAATAGTAAATCTGATTAAACATGCAAAAGTTCTCGAGGGTATGAATAGGAACGCAAGCAAGCATGCTGCGGGGGTTGTTATCGCTCCGTCTGATGTAAGTGATTTCGTCCCTCTCTCAAGCCCGATTGCTCAGGAGGAAATTGTCACTCAGTTCAATATGCTTGAACTTGAAAATTTCGGCATATTAAAGATGGACTTCCTGGGATTAAGGACTCTTACGATTATTAAAGATACTATTGAATTAGTCAGGAAGAATCATGATATTGAGATTGATATTGATGCCATTGAGGACGGTGACGAAAAGACTTACAAACTCTTAGCTAAAGGACAAACCTCCGGTGTCTTTCAGTTTGAATCTCCCCCTATGCGCGAGCATCTTAAAAAATTAAAACCGGCTTCGATTAAAGACCTTGCTGCCATGAATGCACTCTACAGACCGGGGCCCATGGAATTCATTGATGACTTCCTTGACAGGAAACACGGCAAGAAACCGGTTGAGTATACTCATCCGATTCTTGAAGAAATTCTGAAAGAGACCTATGGAGTTATAGTTTATCAGGAACAGGTTATTAAGATAGCCAATAAAGTCGGCGGAATGAGCCTTGGTGAAGCAGATCTCCTCCGCAGGGCTATGGGTAAGAAAAGCCTGAAAATGATGGCCGAGCAGAAGGCAAAGTTTATTAAGGGTGCCGTAAAAAATAATATCACAGAAAAGGTTGCGACCGAGATTTTCGATAATATCGACAAGTTTGCAAACTACGGATTTAACAAAAGCCACGCCGTTGCATACTCGATTATTGCTTATCAGACTGCTTACTTAAAAGCTCACTATACTCCCGAATTCCTGGCGGCGAACTTAAAGAACGAATTCGGCCAGCGGGAGAAAGTTGCAAAATTCCTCGAGGACTGCCGCAAGCTCAAGATCGCTGTCCTTCCCCCAAACATAAACAAGCCCTCTGTCTATTTCGATGCTGAGAAGGGGAAAATCAGGTTCGGACTCTCGGCAATAAAAAATGTCGGAGTCAATGCCATTGAAGAAATTAAACGCAGCAGGGAAAAACTCGGAAGGAATTTCAAAACAATATTTGAATTTTGCGCAAATGTTGATACACGGATTGTGAATAAAAGAACCCTGGAGGGTTTGATTTTGGCAGGGGCTTTCGATTCTGTCAACAAAAACAGGTCAATATTATTTAATAATGTCGAGAGTGCTTTGAGTTTCGGAAGCCGGCTCAACGACTTCAAGAAGAAAAATAGCGACAGCCTCTTCGGTCTTGATGAGGAAGAAATGAATATCATGGAACCGAAGCTAGAACACTTTAACGATTGGAGCGAAAGCGAAAAACTCACCAGGGAAAGAGAAGTGATTGGTTTCTACGTCTCAGATCATCCACTCAGAAAATATGAACTTGAATACCGCTCGTTCAGTAATATTCATCTTGGAGAAACCGAGGACATTACCGCATCTCAGGCTGTGCGGGTTTGCGGAGTGTTAAACGGGATAACCACGAAGATTGATAAGTCTAACAGGACCATGGCATTCTTTAAGCTCGATGACTTCACAGGCTATTGCGACTGTATCATGTTTGCATCGAATTATGCAAGGTTCTCCGAGTATATAAAAGAGGAAGCATGCGTTATCGTAATGGGAAAACTCGAGAGCAGCGGCGATGCTGTAAAACTCAACGCTGAGGAAATTTTCCCGATGGATAAGGTAAGAGAGCGTTTTACAAAGTACTTCAAGATAACTATTGACTGTGAAAAGTATGAAGCATCTGCCATAAAAGAGTTAAAAAACATCCTTGCAAAACATGAGGGAAACCTCTCCGTAATCGTTGAACTGTTAAATAATGGAGATGAAAGAAGCAGTTTTATACTTAAACAGTTCAAAGCTAAACTCACAAACGCTTTTATACATGAAGTGCAAAAATTATTTGGTGAAGAATCTGTTTGGCTCGTGCCAAAGTAAGGAGATGACAGATTGAAAAGATCGCTGATTGATTTATTATAATCCCGGGAATATTTTTTCTATTAAAAATTGTAGATAGAGTGGGGGGAGAGAGTTATTATCTTTCGGACAGAGTTGATGAGAAAAACTTCCTCGGCTGATTGAATGTCCGACACGGATAAAGTTCTGACTGAGATTTTTGTGGAGTCAATTAAATATTGCCTGTATACCCCGTTAAGAATTCCTGCTTCTATAGGGGGAGTAAAAAGGTTCTTCCCTTTCTTCACAACAATATTTGTAAAAGAACCCTCTGCAACTTCTTCTTTTTCATTTAAGTAGATGACTTCTGAAAAACCTGCCTGAGAATATTTTTTGAGTTCGGAATCATAAAGTTTTCTCTCGGTAGTTTTGAAGTATTGAAAACGTTCAGTGGTTTTAACACGAGTCGGGGATAGAATTACTTTAGTTTCGGCCGGAAGGGGTTTTACCTCTGCAGGTATTAATGTTATGCCTCCCCATTTATTCAAAACCACTTTCAATTTATAGGTTTGTTCTTTATGTAATCCTATAAATCGCAAGATGTTGTTTTCAACTATTTTGCCTCTGTAGTAAAAGAGGAAGAAATCTGCAGAGTTCTCAAGTCTCTTAAGATGATAATCGAATAGGAAAGGAATTTTGTTCTCTACAAGGATTGTCTCAAAAATTTCGAAGTAAGGATTCTTACCGGTCAGGAAATTCCCTTTCAGTTTGATTTCATCGTATTCTGATCCCGGAGAACTTTCCCATGTGATTCCGCCGCCAAGACCTATTTCTGCCTTTTTGGTTTTTTGATCTATGACAATTGTCCGTATAGCTACATTGAAACCGGATTTCAAATTGCGGATTGTTCCTATCGATCCGGTATAAATCCCGCGTTTCTCTTTTTCCAGTGACTTGATTATCTCCATCGTCCTTATTTTAGGTGCGCCGGTTACAGAACCGCAGGGGAAGATATTGTAAAGAATGTTATTAATTCCGGGTTGTTTTAGTTTTCCCGAAATTGTTGAAGTCATTTGGTATACGGTCTCGTACTTTTCTATTTCAAAGAGTTTTTTGACTTTCACGCTTCCTATTTCAGAAATTCTTCCAAGGTCGCTTCTCAGGAGATCAACAATCATAACATTTTCTGACTGTTCCTTGGGACTGTTGCAGAGGAGCTCCTTTCTGATTAAATCTTCTGAAGAATAAAACCCCCGCCTGATTGTGCCTTTCATAGGTTTTGTGAAAAGGTTGTTTTTGTCCTGAGTAAAGAATAGTTCAGGAGAGATGGAAGCGATATATTGTGAACCTGTATTTATCAACCAGTTGTATCGGGAGGACTGATTGAAAATCAGTTTGAGGAATAAAAAATCTATCTCTGAAGAGAGGTCAAATTTTCCTTTTATCGTGAGATTGGTTTGATAAGTATCCCCACTTTCAATATACCGGCGGATTTTTTTAATGGCTGAGATGTATTCAGATTTCCCGGTGTTTAGCCGGAAATTATTTGTAAGTTTCCCCTCGGTTTTTAGTATCCAGGGGATATCAGAAAAGTCAATTTGATTTGAGTTAATTGTAATTACGTTTTTGGGGGAATAGACATAGAAAAGAGCAAGGGGTTTGGTATCCCCTGAATCTATAAGGCTGTTAAGTTTCTCTTCGACCAGATAACCGAATTCGTAATTTATTAATGACAGGATTATTTTTGTTTTTCGAAGCTTCTCTACTTCTTTAAAAATTTTGTCAGAATCTTTTCTATTCCTGATTTCCAGAATTTGTTCGGGTTGGGAGAAGAATTCGGTCTTTGCCGATTTATAGATAGGCGGTTCGTAATAGAGTGCTGAAAATGGTTGAGTTTTGACATAGTGCAGAATCTCTTTAATATTCATGCTCCACCCAGTTCTTAAGCATTATTTTGCCATGCGGAGTGAGAATAGAATCCGGGTGAAACTGGACAGATTCAAGCGGAAAATGTTTATGGCGAATTCCCATAATAAGGTTATCCTCTGATAAGGCAGTAATAACAAGTTCGTCAGGGAGATTTTTGTTCTCCACGATTAGAGAGTTATATAGTCCGACATCCAGTTTAGCGGGTAAATATTTATAGATTACCTTCCCGTCATTTGAGATTTGGATTTTCTTTCCGTGCATTGGCTTCGGACCTTTGATAACTCTGCAGCCCAAGAAGCGGGCAATTATTTGATGCCCAAGGCAGATACCCAAAATTGGAAGAACAGAGTGAAAATCTTTTACAACTGCGAGTGAATTAACTGATTGATCGGGAGATCCGGGACCAGGAGAAATAATTATTCTGTCCGGGGTAAGTTTCTTAATAAATTTTTTGGTGACGAGGTTATTGCGAACTACAATTATTTCGTGCCCAAGCGACCCAATTATCTGAGAAATGTTATATGTGAAAGAGTCGTAATTGTCAACAAGTAATATTCGCATTAATTCAAAAATTACTGCAGATTGTTGATAAGTTTCAACATATCCCGGACGGCATCTTTAAGTCCCGAGAAGACACTGCGGGCGATGACTGCGTGTCCTATACTTAATTCATCTACTTCGATTATCTCTCGGAATAACTTTATGTTGTTATAGTTCAAGCCGTGACCGGCATTTACTCCCAGGCCAAGTTTCTTGGCATGTTTGGCAGCAATACGGATTTTATCGAGTTCGTCAAGCTGAACTTCCTCCGAAATTGCGTTAGCAAATATTCCGGTATGGATCTCAATGAAATCGGCATCGATCTCTTTGGATGCGTCAATGTGTTCGATTTCCGGTTCGATGAATAATGAGACGGGGATGTCAAAACCATGAAGTTCTTCGATGGTGCTTTTAAGGAGATCAATATTATCGATTACATTAATTCCTCCCTCGGTTGTCAGTTCCTGTCTTTTTTCAGGAACGAGCGTAACAAGTTCGGGAAGAGTTTCGCATGCTATTCTTATTATCCCGGGATTAGCTGCCATCTCAAGATCGAGTTTGGTTGTCAGAAGTTCGCGAAGGAGCCTGAGGTCACGATCATTAATGTGACGGCGATCCTCACGAAGGTGAACAACTATTCCATCGACGCCATACTGCTCCGCCTGAAGAGCGAAAGCCACAGGGTCGGGTTGATTTTCACCACGTGCGTTACGAAGGGTGGCGATGTGGTCAACGTTTAGTGAAAATTTCATAATTTCCTCAGAATAAATTATTTATCAGGTTAATCAAAGAGTTAAAAGAGACTCCATAGTCAGAAGTGCGGTAACGCAAGACGGAAATAAAGTCAATCGTAAACATAATACCAAAATGGATTATTATGCAATATAAAACCGACCTTGTTTTATAAGCAAGAATGCCAAGAGCAAGGCCTCCCAAAATAGAGCTGAAAGTTTCCAGTGGTGGTTTGCCGTTGTGAAGAATCACAAAGGGGATCATCTGGATAAGAATGGCATAATAGCCAAATTTTTCAATCAGGCCGAAGAGAGTGAACCCGCGCCAGATAAATTCCCATCCGGCCATATAAATTAGCATCCCTATTTCATAGATAAGAAATATATTCCAATTGTTCCTTGCATAAAGGTAGTGCGGATAAACGAGTGCGAACTCACTTTGAGAGGAAACGAACCAGAGTATTACTGCCATTACTGCCAGAAAAATTCCGGAGTAAAGAAAACCACGTTTGTAGTCGCCGAACTGAATACCATAGTTGCGTGGTTTTTCTTTAAGCAGGAAGAGTATTATCAAAAGTGGAAGAATACCCAGTGTTATAAAATCGGCGAAGAACCAGTAGAGGTATTCAACAAGATAGATGTGTTCGTAAAGGGAATTTTCGGGGAAAATATTAGTCCGGAAGAAACCTCTGGATGCATAGTACCATGAGACGGTTTGAAGAACCGCAACTGATAAGAAGATAATGAGAGGCTTCTTATCAAGAGTGCGGGTTGCTGCAAACAGATCCTTAATATCGGTTTTAATCGTGGTAAATTTCATATTTCAATATACTAAAAAGGCAAAAGAATTAAAAGAACACCAAGAAACATAATAACGGAGCCGATGAGTTTTTCGTTGATGTTTTTCTCGCCGAAGAAATAAAAACCGAACACAACTGTGATCATGCCGGACATACGTTTCAAAGCAATTACATAAGCAACAAGAGTGAGGGAGAGGGCGGTCATCTGAAGAAAGAAGCCAAAGGCAGTAAACAGGCCGACGAGTACCAGATTTTTATTCGGGCGGATAATTGCCTTAAGTGAGAGTTTTTTTATGAAGAGAAGGATGAAAGTAATCCCGGCAAAGATAAACAGATTCAGAAAAATTATATACTGGAGAGGTGAAGACTGCTTAATGCCGAGTTTATCATAGTTGGATGAGAGAGCCCAGACAAAGGCAACTATGAACATGTAGCGGGTTCCCTTTGCTTTTAGAAGACTTTTGAAGGGGGCCAGGAAACCTGCTTTTGCAAGGTTGATGTTAAGCATGTATGAGCCAAGGACGATAAGGAGAAGACCTATGAGCCCGAATGTGTCGGGGAATTCGTTTACTATAAGAGGTGAAGCGACAAGAAGAAATAAGGGAGTGAAACTGAGCATGGGAACGACTTCGGAGATATTTCCTTCCGCAATTGCGCGGTGGTATAAGAGGACAGCGACAATATTTATGAGTCCAGAAATTACTGTGACGATAATAAATTCTTCCGTGAATTTAAGGTCTATGAAAAAAAGAAAAGGGGTATAGAAGATCACCGGGATGAAGTTATTAAACCAGGAGACCATGTAGGGATCTACTCCCTGAGAGGAGGCCTTTTTGCTGAAGACGTTTCTAAAGGATTCTGAAACCGGATTAAGAAGAGCAAGGAGTACCCACATGCCGAATTGTTAATTCCTATTCTCTAGTCAAGTCGAATTGCATTCCCGCCTGTCTGAGAATCATTTTGTTTTCAGCAGGTATGAATTCCAGCTTGATTCCAGCAGCGTCGAACTTAAATTTATCAACTTCGTATGGATCAAGAGGGAAAGCGGGCTGACCGGTAGCCTGACCCATAAGAACATTCTCTTTTTTTGATATTGTGATTTTCAGGGGGAAAGTCGGAGTACTGTAAGTTCCCAAGTATTTATCCAGGTCTTTCGAAGAGAGGAGAAGGGGTGGTTTGAAGTCGGGTAAGGTATAATCCCTACCGAAGAATATGCTGAGAGCACCGATCATAATGTCATTGCGGGGCATAACAACTCCGTTTGAGATGAATGAGATAGCGAAATTTTCATCCGGGAAATAGGCTGACGCGGTCTGGAAAGCATCGATGCCGCCGGTGTGACCAAAAGCTTTTCTTTCGTAAAAGGGGATTTGGAAAAGTCCCATTCCATAGCCATCGACCAGAGTGATCATCTTCTCAAGCGAAGTTTGGGAAACCAGTTTGCCGGAGAAGAGAGCGTTGTAGAAGATATTCAGGTCTGTTGGTGTTGAGACGATGGCACCGGCGCCTAACGGGATTGACAAATCGGTTTCAACCGACCTTTGCCAGTTCTCAAGTTTATTGTAAGATAAAGCCTCGTTATTTATTGGAACTATCTTTTTACCGTAGAAGGTGTTTTCAAGCCGGAGGGGTCTAACAATCCTGTCTATTAAAATATCCAGAAATGGTTTCTTGTCAATTTTTTCTGCTATGAGGGAGAGCAGTACATAGCCCGTGTTTGAGTAGGAAAATTTTTCCCCCGGTGTGAAGTCGCCTGGCAAAGCAGAGAAAATCTCAAGTAACTCAGTTTCCGTTTTGGGCTCAGTCATATAAGTGACATAAGCAGAATCGTCGGTGAAGTTGTGGATGCCGCTCCGGTGACGGAGAAGGTGTTCGATTGTTATTTTGTCTGAATTCAGTATTTGGGGGAAGAAGTTGAGCAGCAGAGCAGCGAGAGTAGTTTTGTTTTCTTCAATCATCTGCATGATAATAACAGCAGTAAAAGTCTTGGTAACAGAGCCAATTCTGTACTTTGTTTTACTGTCGGCGAGAGTATTATTTTCAAAATCAGCAAATCCAAAAGCTTTTTGGTATACTTCCTCACCGTTCTGAAAGAGGGAGATTGATCCCATCCCTTTATCGTTTTTATCGATAAGGGTGAAGAGAGAATCCATTTTTGAGATATTGAAGGATTGAGCGTGGATTTGTGCAAAAGCAAACAAGCATAAGACAGAGACAATTAACTTTTTCATAGTGATTCTAATAAAAATAAAATAATCAATTGTAAAAATAAGTTTATTTTGGATTAAATTACTAATTTAGGATATTAAATTAATATAGATAGGTGATGGCGTGAAAAGGATTTTGGCGTTATTAATATTGGTAATGGCAGTTAATTTCTATGGGCAGGTCTTAGAAGTGCCGTCTTACTATGAGAAGGATGAAAGGCTGAGAGAGGCTATAAATGAGATAGTCAGGGATCTGGGGCTGGACAAGGATTTTGATGTGGGGGAGGACGGGATTGAGCAGATTTCGTTAGCGGTGATTGATCTTTCGTCAGATAAACCGAGGTTCGGGGGATTCAATGCTGAGAATCTTATATATCCGGCGAGTGTGTACAAGATGTATGTTGCTGCGACGGTGATTGGTCAGATAAGTAAAGGTGATTACGGTTTAGAGACTTTGCATATTGTCAAGGAGCACAATGCGGTTGACAAAAGCAGGGAAATCAAGTGGGATCCGAGACCGCTACTTGCTGCGGGAGATACTGTAACGATAGGTTATCTGCTTGATCTGATGATAACGAGGAGTGACAATTCGGCGGCAAACTGTCTGATTGATGTGGCAACACGTCCGGAGATAAACAAGATGATCAAGGAATATGGGTGGGAGGGGAGTGAGGTGACGAGGAAGTTTTTAAAGAGGAAGCTGGAGGATCCGGGTTATTCTGAAGTGCCAAGTACAATGACTTGCGCTCTTCACGCCGCTGATTTTTTGTATAAGATTTATAACAATGAACTTATTAACGAGTGGGTAAGCAGGCAGATGATGACGTTGCTAGGGAGGCAACTGGATAAATCGAAACTGGCTACAGGGCTTCCGGGGAGTGGGATGTTTTATCATAAGACAGGATGGTATTCTTACTGGACAAATGATGTGGGGATAGTTGCAGACGGGCAGGTAAAATATGTTATCGCGTGCTTTCTTCCGATAGAGGAGGAAAAGGTGCTGCCGATAATGCAAGAACTCTCCCGCAGGGTGTATGATTTGATGAAAAAGGGAGAATAATGGGAATTTCGATACGTCGAGGGGAAAGTGGAATAATGGAGTAATGGAATAGTGGAAAGAGATAATAGTCATTAAGTTGTCATCCCCGACAGGCCGGGACAAGTAGGCTTCGCCGTCATTAATTGTTTAATAGAAGGGGAATTAACTCAAGGAGATGGTTTCGGAGAATCATGAAGAAATCGAGCTGAGTACGTATTCAGTACGCGTTCATTACGCATTCACCACGCATTCAGTACGCATTCATCACGAATGAGGAGGGTGCTGAGGGAGGGAGGGAAAGGGAGAAAAGAGGAAAGAAGAAAGAGAAAAGAAAAAAAGGGAATGGGGAGTTAGAAGGGGGTTTGGCTGCCGATATAGCAGGAAATGCCGGCATTAGTAAAGATTTTTTGGGCTGCGATTAAGTCTACGAGAGAGGGGACGGGATGTGCCCCTATATTATAATCCTTATCGAGCATCTTATATTTTTCACTGCCAAGGTGATGAAGGGGTAAAATGTTTATTTCGGTTTTCCGGATCTTTTTTAAGAATGAGACAGTATCAAGTAAGTTTGATTCTGAATCGTTGAAACCGGGTATTAGGGGGAGGCGGAAAATAAGTCTTCCGGTGAAATCAGCGGCGAGTTTTTTAGCATTATCTAAAATCAATGAGTTGCATGAGCCGGTAGCGATTTCATGTTCACGACTGTCCATGTGCTTGATGTCAAAAAAGATCCAGTCAAGATGGGGGATAACTCTTTTAAAGTAGCTCCAGGGGAGATTACCGCAAGTTTCGATTGCCGTATGAATATATGAATCGAAGCATTCTTTTAAGAGTTCAGCCACGAAATCAATTTGCAGGAGAGGCTCACCTCCGGTTAGTGTAATTCCTCCATTAGTGCCCCAGTAGTTGCTATCCCTTTTAATAATTTTGAGTAATTCAGGGAGTGCAATGTCGTAACCACCTAACCTAAGAGCATTTGTGAGGCAGTCTTTTACACAGCCGACATTTTCGCATATCAGGCATTTTTCTCTTTGTATTTTGATTCTATCCCGGTCAATCTCCAGAGCTTCATAGGGGCAGGCTTTGACGCAATTGCCGCATAGAATGCAGTTGGGATGATAATAGAGGAGAGGGGGTTTGGTGGGAATGCCTTCGGGGTTTGAACACCAGAAGCAATGCAATGTACAACCAGTTAAAAAAATCAGAGTGCGGCATCCGGGACCATCATGCATTGATAATCCCTGAATGTCGAAAATCTTTGCTTCCAGACGGGGGTTACCGTTTTGCATCTGGCTATCAGGATTTATACTTGGTGCAGGTAATTGCATTCATTTCGGGATAAGCGTCAAATAGTTTCATGCAGAGGCCTAAATTGTTTTCAGCAGGAGTAAAATTGGAACAGTTTTTACATTTGTGAGCCTGTTCAAAGTTATCGCAAGCCAGATCATCAGCATTAATTTTGTTTTTATCTCTTTTACATATCCCCTTGAAGACATCGGCATTAAGGTAATATTTACAGTCAAAGTGTGTCATAGTGATTAACCTATTTGTTGGTATTCTGTTCTGGCAATAACTTCGTCCTGGATCTGCTTGCCGAGTTCGACCCAATACTGTGTGAAGCCGGCAACGCGCACCATTAAACCCCTGTAATTTTCCGGATGCAACTGGGCATCTTTTAGCATTCTTGAATCAACAATATTGAACTGAACATGGAAGGCGCCCTTCCTCAGATAGGCTTTAATCATTTCGAGAAACTTAACCGAACCCTCCCTGCCGTTAACGACAGAGGGATGGATCTTCATGTTGAGTTGCGAGTTTTGAGATGAGGAGTGTTCGTAGCAAGTAGCGGAATTAAACAAGGCATAAGGTCCGTATTTATCAGTTCCCGGATAAGCAGAGACAGAGCCATCGGCAAAGGTTGTTCCGGAAAGGCGACCGTCGGGAGATGCGAGAGTTACGGCGCCCATTGGAGCGTGGGTTGAAACTGAAATCTGGCATGAGTAGAGAGGCTTGTTATATATTGAAACATACTGTTCACACATTTTGCTGAACCAGGACTGCCACTCTTTGAAGATGCCGTCAACATATTTATTATCGTTTCCGTATTTGGGGGCATCGAGACATTGTTTGTGTATCTTGAGCCAGTCCAGATAATTAGGCATTTTAACCTGTTCAAAGAGACTGTAGGATTTTGTTTCGAGAGCTGAGACATACCCAAAATTTGCAAGTATAGCTGTTTTCAATTCATCGAGGGTGAAGTTTTTAGCATCGAAAATATTTTTTCTTATGGAGGCGAGTGAGTTTACCAGATTTACTCCGCCGCAAACTTCAACATTGAAGGTCCTGTTGAAACGGCAGCCCATGTGGCTAATGTCTTTCCCGACTTTAAGGCAATCGGGTTTTAACATACTGTTAATAATTGAGGGGGATACTTTGCCCCAGATGTCATGCTGGATATTATTTGTTAAAGCAAGGACTTCAACGGTAAGGCTAAAGTACTTTTTGAAAACATCCCAAATCTCATCGTAGGATTCGAGATTTGACCCATGAGCCGGATAAACTCTGATGCCGGAACGTTTATCCAGACCATCAAACAGTACTGCTTCCAAAACCTTGGGGAGGGAAACAAAGTGGACGCCGACACTTGTAGCAGGGGCAGAACCACCGGGGATATAGTGAGTTTGACCATTAAGTTCAAGGGGCATCCAGCTTCCGGGGGATGTTTCGAGGCAACCTCCGATAGACCAGGCGCGGGCTTCTTCCGGATCCATTCCTTCCGCATGATAATTATTTAAGAGGAACTCCATTCCGACACGGTTATTTATCCAAGCGGGGTATCCGGTTCCGATTTTTGTGCATTCAACCGCTTTCAGCAAAAAGTCGTTTGGTAATTTTTCATCGAAGAGCATACTTAAAGTGGGCTGAGGGGAATCACAAGACATTGCGGATTCAAGAATAAGGACTTCCAACTCATTAGCGGCGCTATTGCCGTCCTTGTCCAAGCCACCGATGCAGAGGTTATTAAAGGTGTTTCCGCTAAGGACACCGCCGACCACGCCAGTGGAAGCGAAGCAATCGAGTTCTGTAAATTTCATGCGCATGCATTCGAGGAGTTCGATGGAGCGTTCTTTAGTCAGGATGCCTTTTTCGATGTCGTTTTTCCAATAAGGATATAAGACCTGTCCCAAGCGTCCGGGGGATAAGCCGGAGATAGCATCTTCATTAAGAACGGCGACGTGGAAAATCCAAGTTAGCTGGAGAGCATCGTGAAATGATCTTGGGCGGTTTTTTGAAAGCCATGTTAATCTTTCAGAAATATCAAGATATTCAGTTTTTTGAGGGATATCAGATTCAAGAGAAGCCATGAACTCTGCTTCCTTTGCATAATTCAGGATCCATGTTTGCAGGCCTTCGAGCATAGTGAGAATGGCTTTGTAGAAGTACAATCTATCCATATCGGGAGAGCCGGCAGTTGCGGCTATAGAGTCGTTACAGATAGTCTTAATGCCCTCAATGCCATACTGCAGGGGATAATAATAATTAATAACCTCCCTTCCCTGAGGGAGGGTGTAACCTGAATCGAACATACAAATAACAGCGCGCATGATTTCTTCTTTGGTTTGATAACCGGGGACGAGTTGCTCATATTTATGTCCGACATCCTCTACTGATTTATTAAACCATTTTTTAGCAGTCTTAAGGAGAACAGGCATTTCTTCTTTACGGAGTCCGAATTTTCCCGCGATGGAGATAATATTGCCGGCGCTTTGAGTAACATTCCCACCTCCTTGCCCGATAGTTGTAACTTCATCGGCAGAGTGTTTTCCGGCTTTTTCAGCTTCCTTAAACAACTCATCTTCTTTTGCAACGAAAAAGGCTTCAGAGAGCCAAGGCATGGGGTAGGAGCCGCGGAGATAGGTTGCTTTACGCATTGTCAACAATTCACCGGGGAATATTGAGGGGGTTAAATGTTCAAAGCCGGATTTAAGGGCTTCTGCTCTTCTGATTACAGGGACTTCGCCTTCAAGTTCTTCCCATCTGCGGGTGTACCAATAAGGAAACTCAACAGAAGCTGAGGACTTAGCATCAAAATAGAGCTGACGTTCCTCTTCTACTCTTGGTGAGGGGGATTTTTTTGTTGTGCGCGGTTGAAATTCACCGGCGGGAATTGTTCCGTAGTAATTAAAAATATCTGCGGGACTTTTTAATAAATCATCCTGTGTTGCCATAGTCTTTAAAAAATAGTTTAGCGTAAAAAAATCAGAGCAATAGAGGAAAAAATATCCGAGTATGTTTATATTTACAGGGCTAATTAAAAAATCATGTGACAGAAAGTGGATATTATTTTCCGAGAGCAATAATAGCAAAAAAAAGGATATTAACAAAAGGAATAAACGGGTGCTGGTCTCCGCGCATTCGTCCAAAGTGAGAATAATATTTGAAAAGAAGAGGATAGGTTATAAAAAGGGAAAAAGATAAAGAGGTTAAAAGGGGAAAAGTTGTAAAACAATTATTTTCAGCAATATCTGCTTTTAACATGAAATTTTAACAATTAACAAAATTCCCCTTTTGCAAAAGGTGAGTTGTTAATATTTAAAACACTAAAGGAACTGAGATGAAAACGGTATTATTATTAACATTGTCATTAATTGGATTTTTTGCAACCGGATACGGGCAGCAAGATTCCATGTGGGATAAATGGGAATGGCTGACGGGAGAATGGATTGGAGAGGGGAGCGGACAACCCGGAGCGGGAGGAGGAATTTTTTCATTCCAATTTGAGCTTGATGAAAGAATTCTTGTGAGGAGGAGCCATTCTGAATATCCTGCAACAGAAAATAAGCCAAAAATCATTCACGATGATGTGATGATTGTTTATCCGGACAATGAGGGAAAAGCAACAAAAGCTATCTATTTTGATAACGAGGGGCATACGATAAACTACATAATAACGTATTCAGAAAAATTAATTATTCTGACAAGTGAAAAAACGCCTAAAGTTCCGATATTTCGTTTGACTTATAAGCAGCTTGAAAATGAAATTGTAAACACAAAATTTGAAATGTCTCAGGACGGTGAGAATTTCATGACATATATCGAAGGAAAAAGTAGAAGGACGAAGTAAGCGTAATCGTGAGAGCACCTTTTGAAGCTATTAAAAAATGGTATCAATTAAAACCTGAGATTCTTATAGAAACCCCCTTGCAATTTGGAAATAAAATCCTAAATTTGAACATTAATAAAGCAAGTTTATATCAACCACCTTGTTATACTTAACGAATATCAAAATAAAAATAGCAAAACCGATACTACACAGCAAAAATTAACTGAATTATTCCAACGCTCGGCAAAAATGATTATCTGTGACAAGACAAAAATTATTAAATTAATATGCTGTTTGAAGAATACATAAATTTTAATTATCAATTCCCCGAACCTCAATATTTAGGGGCGAAACAGACACATTTATCTTGGATAAATCAATTTATTCCAAGTAATGTTACTTCCGCGATTGATGCTTTCGCCGGCTCTCAATCTGTTGCTTTTCTTTTTAAGCAGTTGGGATTAAAAACAATTACGAATGATTTTTTGAATTTCAATCATCAAATTGGGCTTGCACTAATAGAAAACGATGACACGAAACTAACAAAGGAAGACTTAAATCTCCTTTTTCAACCATCTAAAAACAAAGAAGACTTTGAATTAATAGAGAATATTTTCACTAATGTATTCTTTGAAAAAGCAGAAGCTCAGTTTTTAGACAATTTCAGAGCTAACATCCCAACATTAAAAAACACTTTCAAGCAGGCACTTGCGTATGCTGTTATTAATCGTAGTCTGACAAGGAAAATAACAATGGGGCACTTTGGGCACACTCAGGCATTAGTATATGCAAGCGACCCGGAGAGAATTAAACGCAACAGAAGCTTAGTAAGACCAATCAGAGATATTTTTGAAGAAATATTGCCAAAATATAACAATGCTGTTTTTGATAATAAACAGCAAAACCAAAGTTTCAACAAAAATATTTTAGATTTACTACCGGAAATCAGCAACATTGATTTGGCATATTTCGACCCGCCCTATTGCGATAGCCACGCTGATTATCAGGGATTTTATCACTTGTTAGAAACTTACACAGAATATTGGGAAGACAAAGAGTTTGTAAATGGAATAAAAAGATATAAACCGCAACGATATAGTGGCTTTGATAAAAAAAGAGACGTTCTTACATCATTTGAAAAACTCTTTGATTTATCAGAAGAAATACCTCATTGGTTAATTAGCTATAACAATCGTAGTTATCCCGGTGTGGAAGAATTTGGGAAAATGATATCAAGGTATAGAAACGTAAAGGTTGAAACGAAAACATATCAAAACGGCAGAGGTGGAAAAGGAAGTGTAGCAGGAAGCCAAGAAATTTTATTTGTTTGCACTCCCAAGAAAAAACATTTTTTATCAACGCATAATGAAAAACATATCGCTAATGAAGAATTTTAATTACTGGAAGAAATTATACGAAAGCGAGCAATTAAAAGAGTTTAACACAGACAATGTTGGATTACTTTGGCTCAAAACAAAATCAATTATTCGCAAGGAACTAATTGCTGAATTTGTTAAGGAAAACAATGTAAGACTCAAAGAGACAGCGTCCGGTAATAAGTTTGTCGAACTTTTTAAGTTACTAAGCAAAAATCCAAAGACGGCACATAAGCTTTTGAATGAATATATTATGAAGAAATCCAAAGAGCAACATGCAGAACTTGACACAAAGAAATTGGTTTCCGAACTTTTTAAGTTAAAGCATTTTGAATGGGGAGATCATCAAAACGACTTGAATAAGGCTTTAGTAAGCAGATATGTAAAAGTCTACAAATCTTATGATCAATTGATTTCAAAATTTGAAAAAGAAATACACCCACTTGTCCAAGCTTATGTTTTAAACAGTTGGTATAATCACTGGTCAAGCATCTTGATTCAACATATTTTCGAATCTCACAAATCTGTTCTTCCAACAGTCGGACAAATTAAAAGTGTCGATTTTTTTATTAACAATATTCCTTTTGATTTGAAAGTAACATACCTTCCATCTGAATACATAAAAGAAAAAAGAGCCGAAAAAGGTTATCCTGTAGAATTAACTTACCTAAAGTCAAAAGCAAAAGAAGCCGATATAAACTTTGACAAGAATGGGAAACCAAGTGACATATATTATGAGATAACCGAGAAAATGAAAGATAAGAAGGATAAAATTTCTAAAAAAACTCTTCAAAAATTAAGAGAGGAGAAAATTATAATTCTTAAGGAGGCACAGGGCAATCCAAGAATGTTGGGAAAGTGGCTTTACGAAAACCAAAGCACTCCTCGCTTTGGTTCTGAAAACAGAATATTTTTAGTCTTGGTTGACACAAACGACTTCACGAACTCTTGGAAATTGAAAAGGGACCTGCAAATATTAAAACCGACTATTATTAAGTATCTTGAAAATTTCCAATATAAATTCAATACTAAGGGTGCACAAAAATTATCGGTTGAATATAACTTCCCGAAAAATTCCACTAAAGAATTTACTTCTCTTGCAGATGTTATTTTCGTAGTAAAATAGTCGAACCATTATGGCAGCACATTTGCATTTTCCACATTGCTATAAGCCATTCAAATAATTTTTCTTTTCTTTTTAACCGGTTTTGTGCTTTCGGTTTCCATTTCAATTCCAAAAACAGAAGAGATATTGCTGTCAGCTATAACTCTTTTTCCTTTTTTAGAAGCTTTTTTAATCAATTCGGTTGTTTTGCTTTGCACTACTTCAGAAATTAATTCTCCCACGTTTACATTACGAAGTTCAAAGAACAATGCGGGATTAACATCAAGTCTTGCTCCAATTCCATAAAGGGTTGCCGCGACATGTTTGCACATATAAGCACTGTCGGGACAAGAACAATAAAAAGAAATCTCTTTGGGAGCAGGGAATAATCCGGAATTATGCTTAGTAAATATTTCTGCAAGCTCCTTTGGAAACCGCCCAATTAAAAGTTCATCCAATTCCTCAATTTTCCCCTGACATCCTTTTGAAATTTTCTTCCATATTGCCTTTGCTAAAGGCTGAACTAAAATCCGCACATTATAAGGACGAGTAACACTTCCCTGAACAAGGGCGGTTACGTTATTCTTCTCAATTTGCAAATCTAAAACGGCATTTGAACGAATATATGCTCTCCCCCTTCCGATCCGATTCGAATAGTCTGCATAGCTTTCTAAATTTTTATTCCATGCCTTTCCCCACCAGCTCTTTGCCAGGGTTTGGCTTTCCAAAATAACAGGAGCTAAGCGGGAATTTTTCTTTTTTAGCTTCTCAATTTTTTTCAGAGCTTTTGCTTTTTTCTCAGCAGCAGAAACATAAGGTTTATAATAGTCCCAATACATTATATCAAATCCTTTGCTTTTTAGAGACTTAGTTTAAATAATTCATAAAGCTGGTTATTATCCATTTCAGTAATCCAATTTTCCTGTACTGCGGGTATAATTTCATTTGTCAGTTTACTTTTTTGTTCAATCATTATATCGATTTTTTCTTCAATAGTTCCCTTAGTAATGAATTTATGAACAACGACATTCTTTTTCTGCCCAATTCTAAAAGCCCGATCTGTTGCCTGATTCTCAACTGCGGGGTTCCACCACCTGTCAAAATGGATAACATGGTTTGCCGCAGTCAGGTTTAATCCCACACCTCCCGCCTTAATTGATAAGACTAAAAACGGAACGTATTTATCAGGATTTTGAAATGCTGCCACAATATCTTTTCGTTTTTTTACGTTCGTCCCGCCATGCAATACAAGCCCCTTATGCTGAAAAACTGTTTCCAGAAAGTCCTTTAGCGGTTCGGTAATCTCTCTGAATTGGGTAAAGACGAGCACCCTTTCCCTTTTTTCATAAATCGTTTCGCAAATTTCGCGTAAACTTGCATACTTACCGCTTTCATTATCAGCATAGACTTTTTGCCCCAAATATTGATCGGGGTGATTACAAATCTGTTTGAACTTCATTATGGACGAAAGGATCAATCCTTTCCTTTCTATTCCCTCGGAGTCATCCAATTTTTTAACAAGTTCTTTCACAAACGCATCATAAAGAACCGCTTGCTTTTTGGAAAGGGAAGCATAAGTTTTCATTTCTATTTTCTCAGGCAAATCAGTAATGATTGATTTATCTGTCTTTAACCTTCTTAAAATAAAAGGAGTGACAACTTTTCTCAAATGCAAGTACCCATCGGTATTTGCCTGCAATTGTTTAGTGAACTTCGTGAATTCCTTAGCATTTCCCAAAAGACCTTTATTGAGGAAATCAAATATTGACCATAAATCCGATAATCTATTTTCAATTGGGGTGCCGGTAAGGGCAATTTTGTATTTTGCCTTCAGGTGTTTTACCTCTTTTGTCTGTTTTGTGTCCGGATTTTTTATTGCCTGAGCTTCATCAATAATAATGCTATCCCATTCAAATGTTTTTAGCCACTCATATTTAGAAACCATTCCATAAGTGGTTATGTATAGTTCATAATCGGCAGTTAACAGGTCAGAATTCTGATTCGATTTCTTACTGTTTGGCTGTGAAGCCCTGTTTTCGGAAGGGTGGATAACACAAAATTTGATAGATGGAGCAAATCTGGAAAGTTCATTAGACCAATTGCTTATCAATGAAGCAGGAATTATCAATAAGGCTTTTTCCTTCTTTTTACTTCTTATGTTATTAAGCAAAGCAATTACCTGAATTGTTTTACCCAGCCCCATATCATCCGCCAAACAGGCGCCCAATCCAAGAGTTTTCATATAATTAAGCCAGTTAAGACCTTTCTCCTGATAGGTGCGCAATTTCGCTCTAAAGTCGTCTCCAGCATACAAAGGATCAATTTTTTCCGGAGAAGTCAACTTCCCAATAACTGACTTAAGCCATTCGCCGTTAGAAACTTCCACTCCTATTGATTCATCAGAAATTTTAAGAGTCTTTGCAGCGTTCAACTGAAATTGCAAGGCTTCAATTACACTCACAAAACCAGAATTCATTAATTCCTGAGCTTTTTGATATGCTTTCAAAACTTCATTTAGGGCGGCATGATTCACCTCAATCCATTTCCCTTTAATAAAAGCAAGTCCTTCAGCTTCAGACAGAAGTTGTTTTACTTCGCTCATCGAAATTATTTCACCACCAAGGGCGAGCATTACGTTAAAATCAACAAGGGCATCAGTCCCGAGGACAGAAGGGACTTTATTCCCGACGCTTATACTTAATTTGGCTTTATCCGACCGTCTTCGCCACCAGTTTGGAATCCGACATAAAATCCCGGCTTCCTCATATATTGGAATTTCTTTCAAAAAAAGATAAGCATCTTTTGGTGATATTCCGAGGGGATGAAATATCTCTCCCGAATCTATTATTTCCGTAATAAAATTGCTTTTCTGAGCCGCTTTATTCACAGTAGAGAGTAAAGTCAGCAGCTTTTCTTCATCATTTTTAAATTCGATTAAGGCATTTTTAAGCGGGAGGTGTTTTGGTTTTCCCATATTAGTAATGCCGGAAGAATAAGTTGCCAAAAAAGCGAATGGTTCCTCTCCATTCTTATTCTCAACAAGATGAAAGAATACCCGTCCTACTAACTTAATATCCGGACTTTTCGACAGGAAATAATCAGAAACGCTTCCCCGGTATTGCTTAATCTCATTTCCGAAAGTCTTGTTAAGTGTTAGCCAGATGTTTTTTATCCAGTCCGAATCTATAAGTTCCCAGCCTGTAAAATATGGGATATTGGTTAGAAAGGAGGATAACTCATCATCTTCAAGATCAACGGCAATATTTTCCCGAACGATTTCAATTTCCGGGAGTTTTGATACCTTTTTAACAAAAGAACCAGCTATTGTTCGTACAAAACTCAGGGAGACCGAAAGGGGAACAGACAAATCGGAAAACCCCAATTCGAGAAGGGATTTGTGTTTACTCTCTTTCCCCAGGATATAGATTTTTTCCTGGAGGAATATCTGTTTGGGATCCAATTTCCCATCAAATATTTGCCAGTCGTAGTTAAAATCCGAATTATCTACAACGACTATAAGTTCTTTTGAAATATCTTTTTCCATAAATTGCTCAAAATTTACAAATTAAATGGAATCTCCTTATGTGAGAGCCATTTGATTCCACCGTTCTCAGAAAACATAAAGAGGAAATATACAAATTAATTATAAATTACGAATTGTGAATGAGACAAAGAAAAGAGTCCGTGTGATGACACATTAAGAATGTCATGTTAAGGACTCTTTAGAAATGTCAGTAACTGAGTAAATTAGGGCATGTAATAGCAAAGTAGAAATGTCAGTAGTTAATATATACAAAAACACTTAAAGTATCGCATTAGGGTAACGGAAGGAGAGAGTAGCACGTCCGGTGTTTCAATCACAATGAATGCGGCTAAAGCCAAATCATAGAGAGGACAATAATCCGTCAGATAAATCAGACGGTAATAATCTCGCGACAAGTCGGAGTGCAACAGGCACTAAAGGTAGGTGGAGTGAGAAGTTGAAAAAGTTTTATGTATATTTGTAAAGTTTTTTGAAATATTATTGAATAGAAACAGAGAGTTTTTGGAATGAGAAAAAGAATTATTGGAATTAGAGAAAAATTGCCGATTATGGAAACTTTACCGCTGAGTTTTCAGCATCTGACGGCGATGTTCGGGGCGACTATCCTGGTGCCAATTCTGGTGGGGATTGATCCGGCGATTGCCCTGCTGATGAACGGAATAGGGACTTTGATTTATTCGTATTTTACGAAGGGGGGAATTCCAGCATACCTCGGTTCGAGTTTTGCTTTTATTGCTCCGACATTACTGATAGTTACGGTTTACGGGAGTTTTGGCAATGCCCAATCAGGATACATCTTTTTCGGATTGTTTTTTATTTTTGTTTCGTTCATTGTAAAAAACTACGGAATAAAATGGATAAATATTGTAATGCCGCCGGCTATAATGGGGAGCGTTGTGGCGATTATCGGACTTGAGCTGGCGCCGGTTGCAGCACAGCAAGCAGGTTTAGCACCATGGCCAACTGAAGCGGGAAAAATAGTTGAAGTTTTTTCGGTTGATCCGAAGGTGATAACGGTCTCACTTTTTACGCTGGCAATGGGGATATTGGGGTCAGTTGCTTTTAAGGGGTTTTTACAAATTATTCCGATACTATTTGCGGTGATTTCGGGATATTTTCTTGCATTTGCGATGGGGATGGTGAATACGGCAGCGATCAGTAATGCAGAGTGGTTCGCGCTTCCAAGGTTCAGCATGCCGGTTTTTAATATTAACGCTATAATCATAATCATACCTGCCTGCCTTGTGGTGCTTGCCGAGCATATAAGCCATTTGATTGTAACGGGGAAAATTACGGGGTCAGATCTGATGAAAGAACCGGGTCTGCACCGTTCCTTATTAGGGGATGGAGTAAGCAATGTTCTTTCGGGATTTACGGGGTCGACTCCGAATACTACATACGGCGAGAATATTGGAGTGATGGCAATTACGAGGGTATATTCCGTATGGGTAATCAGGGGTGCGGCTATAATGGCTATTTTGTTTTCCAGTATTGGGAAAATTTCAGCGGTTATCTCAACAATACCGACGCCTGTGATGGGGGGAATTACGCTGTTGTTGTACGGGGTTATTGCAGTACAGGGATTCAGGATGTTTGTGGATCAGAGAGTTGATTTCAGCAAGAACAGGAATATGGTGCTGGGGGCTGTGACTTTTGTTATTGGCGTAAGCGGAGCGAGTATAAATATTGGTTCCATTCAATTAAAAGGGATGGCTTTTGCGGCTGTAACGGGAATGTTTTTATCGGTTATATTTCATTTGCTTGGGAAATGGGGATTAATGAATGAAGATCATTTGGAAGAGGCTTAAAGGAAAATGAGTGTGAGTTTAGAAGTTTATGCGAACGGGTTGAGGTTTGAGAATCCATTTATACTGGCTTCAGCGCCTCCAACGGCTACGGGTGACCTGATCCGGAATGCTTTTAAGCTGGGATGGGGCGGAGCAGTGACCAAGACGATAAGGGATGAGGATGTAATTAATTCGAACGTTTCTCCAAGACTGAGTGTGCTGTGGGATAATAAGCGGGTTATTGGTTTAGAGAATATTGAGATGATTTCGGATAAAACGGTTATATACTGGCTTAAAGAGATTGCGGATATAAAAAGGGAATATCCGGAGAAAATCCTGATTGGAAGCATTATGGGGGCGGAGGGAATTGAATCGTGGCAGAAAATAGCTAAAAGGGTAACTGAAGCAGGAGCGGATGCATTGGAGTTGAATTTTTCTTGTCCAAACGGAGTGACGGCTCAGGGGCTGGGGTTGGCAATAGGGCAGAATAACCAAGCAATCGAGGTGATAACTAAAGGGGTTAAAGAAGTGACCAATATTCCTGTTATTGTGAAGCTAACGCCAAATGTGACGAGTATTGCAGAAGCTGCAAGGGGGGCTATAAACGGAGGAGCGGACGGAATTTGTGCAATTAATACGGTGTCAGGGCTGACAGGGATTGATGTTGAGACATTGACTCCTCTGCCAAACGTTGGGGGGTACTCAAGTTTTGGGGGGCTTTCAGGGAGATGTATTAAGCCTATAGGTTTGAGATGCGTAGCAGAAATTGCAAAAGAAACAAATGTACCTATTTATGCTGCGGGAGGGATATCCAACTGGAGGGATGCAGTTGAATATATGGCTGTTGGGGCTAAGGTTGTACAAATGTGCACAGAGGTTATGCTTTCGGGTGTTTCGATTATTGACGGACTGAAAAGGGGACTTTCAGAGTATTTGACCAGGAAAGGATATTCGGGATTAAGCGAAATAACCGGAGCTGCGTTGGGGAAACTAACTACTCACTCGGCACTTAGCCGGGGGTACATTGTTTACCCGGAAATTGATTATTTGAAATGCGACGATTGCGAGAATTGTGTGAAAATATGTTGTGAGTCCGGGAATAATGCAATATATGTCGGGGAAGATGGTGTAATGGTTGATGTGAGAAAATGTTTTGGGTGTTCGCTCTGCAGTTATATTTGTCCAAGCGGGGCGATATCGATGGTTCCGGGGGTAAATCCAGGGGCAATCTGACAATAAATCTAAGGAGGGGGGAGGAAAGACAGATAGAATTGTGAACGAGAGGAGGATGGGTTTTTAATGGGTTTACAATGGGTTTTGGTGTGTGGGTGACAGTGGGAATCATACTATCCATAATGCTTTGGAGGCCGGCCGTGTCAGGAATTGGGAGAAGCTGCGAAAAACCAGGTGGTCTGAAAAATCCCGGAACGGATAAAATAATTATGAAACAGTATATTCATAAAATTTCAAAAGCCAAAGGCAATATAAGGAAAAAAAAGGAAAAAAGGAAAAAAGATCAAAAGGAAAAAAGGGAAAGGTGGAAAATCCGACAGTCGGAGGCAGAGGTAGAGGCAGAGGACGGAAACCATCCACTATCAGCTGGGATCACCGCCCAGACGGGACAAGTGATTTGTTAATGAAATTGATTTTCGTCGATTTGTTGATTTGTTAAGAACCCGATGCGTCGGAGGAGGACAGGCAGGCAGATTAAAGGATTACGCAGATTAAAAGATTAAAGGTACTTTTTGAAGGGATTTGGGAAGGTTTGCGTATATGAGTGCAGAACCGGGAATCCGGAATTTATTAAATCCCATAGTCCGACACCCAGGGTGTTGCAAATTCCGGAAAAGGTTAAAGTCCTACGGACTATAAAAGCTACATGGCAAGGCGTGTTATGAAAATTGAAGCCCTACGGGCTAATTCGATTAAAAGATAAAATGTATTTCCCCCCGAAAACTTTTCAGAAGATCAGCATTTATTGCAAATTGGCTTTAGTGCAATCTCCGTTAGCTAACGGGTGACGGACACGTTGGAGGAAGATTGGATTAATTGAGTGCAGGAATGGCGGAAGAGGGGAACTGAAATAGACTGCAAAATTAGTTGTGTAAATGAGGACAAAAAAGGGAGAAACCAAAAAAGTAATAAAAATGATATATCCGGGATCAGGTTTAATCAGGTTCCTGTGGAGAAACATCACCAGACTTAAATCACACCTAAGTATATGTACTCATAAAAATAGAGTATTTCTCTCTATTTACTTCAATACCCCTTCCGATCTATATTTGTACTGAGAAATTCAGATTATTATGAAAATATTAATAGCAGATGAATTCCTAAATAAACAAAACCTGAACGAATTACCACAGTTACTGAAAAATAATTTTATAATAATGGAATGTGAATTTGACGCCCCAATTTCTATTGACCATAACTATAATGGATCTAAATATCTTATACAATAAAGTAATTTCTAATTAATATAAGGAAGAATAAAGTGAGAAAGTCTACAGTATTTTTTGCAGTGATGTTGTTGTCTGAAGTGCTGTTATTCGGACAAAAAGTTCAAAATAGCGGAAGGAATGTTTTCTGGGGTGATGACTTTGTAGTAAATAATCAGGATATATCGGGAAAGTTTAGTGCAGTACAAAGGTCTTCCGGGCACATAATGGCCGGAATCGTGGATTCATTTACAATCCCCACAGAAGGATTAAGAATAGTTGCCTCTGTTGATTTGGGGGTTACATGGTTTGGATATTCAAATATATATGAAAAACGGGATTATCAGGATATTAAATTGGTTCGCACAAGCGATGATTCTGTTTATTGTTTTTATCGAGTTGGAAATGATATCATATGCTGGAACATAGATGACGGAATCAGACCAACAATCATAAACAACGCGGTTTCATTTGATGTAATTGTTACATCAACCGATAATTTTTATATCTTTGTCGAGAACACTACTCAGGGCTTGTATTATTATTCAAGTACAGATCGTGGCATGAGCTGGGGAGAAATCGCAAGATTGATAAATATCAATGGAGCCCGTCCGAAAGTATCCGAAATAGGGATGGGTGAATATTTCGCAGTGACGTATTATTCAGATATCACAAATCCGTTATCCTACTCAAAATTAGTAACGACACCGTGTGTGGAATATATTCCCGGAATATTAGCTTCGGGGAGTTTAATGGTGGTTACCCCCGGAGGGTCTGATATTACTGAATTTGATAATGCACGCTATGCGGATAAAATATGGGTGATATATTCAGAGCGCGTAGGGGATAATATTGATATTTACGGAAAATATCATTTGGATGGTGGTACATTTAGTGAAGCAATTCCAATAGCGACAGAACCAAATATACAAGAATATTATATTGATGTGGTTGCTAATAAAGATTTGGGTGGATTTGATATGATTTATTATAGAGACAGTGTGGATTTGACTCAATTAACGAATGAAACAGACAAGTTAATTTATTCTTATGAAGGACAGGGCGTATTCTCATTTACTCCGAAATATCATATTAGTCAGCACCCACCGTTTTGGTCGCAACAAGAGTATGCACCAAAATTAGTTCCGTTGCCATACTCACAACTTAATACAAATGTTGGTGCGATGTGGATGGGATATGATAATGGAGTAAATAAGTTATTCTACGATAGCTATTTTGCTGTTACTAAAATCGGGGAAAACGCAACAGAAATTCCGGATGGATTTAAATTGTTTAATAACTATCCAAATCCATTTAACCCAGAAACTGTGATCAAATATCAATTATCAAGTAATAGTCATATCAGTCTAAAAGTGTATGATGTATTGGGAAACGAAGTAGCTGTCTTAGTTGATAAAACACAATCAGCTGGAGTTTATGATATAAAGTTTTTTGGAGACCAATTATCAAGTGGAGTATACTTCTATAAACTCCAGGCGGGTGATTTTGTGTCCACAAAGAAAATGGTACTAATGCAATAAATTTGAAAGATAAAAGTTCGGTAGTATCAACCAATAAACATAGTTATGCGCCGCTAAAGAAATGGTTTACTGAAAACAGGAAAAGATGGTAAAAGAAATGGAAAAACACGATCATTATATGGTCGTGTTTTGTTTAACGGGGAAAGTGTGAAAAAACCTTATAGTGAAAAAAAGAGAAATCCGGGATGAGGTTTAATCTGGTTAAATGTTTTTCAAATGGTGTTTTTTGCCGGGTCTGTTTTTTTCATAAAGTTCAAATGAATCACCCTGAAGATAGTAAATCTCGTAGTCTTCATGTTTTTCTGTTTTATAGACATGATAGCCGACATTATGGTACAGGCGATTAGCTGCTCTTTCCGAAGGGAAATTAGATGAAGTTATTCGTGAATACTTTCTTCCAGTTATCCTGCTTTCGTAAGCAAACTTCCATATAAGAAGCGTTTTGATTTTAAAGTCTGCTTTTGCCGGTCCTGAGCGAGTTGCTAACCAACCGCCCCAAACAGCATCAGGTTCATCTATTTTGCAATAAATTCCGACAAATCCGGCTACCTGACCCTCAACAAGGCAAACCCAGTATCTGAGTTTTTCAATTCCAAGGTTATCAAGTTCTTTGGAGTATAAATCCGGATTAATTGAGGCATTCAGTTCAAGTTTAATCTTTTCGACGTCTTCAGGTGTGAATGAGTTTATAGCAATTTGCATGCACTGATCGAGATACTCGTTAGTCATGGGGTGTATTAATCCGGGGGAATCAACGTTTAAGACAGTCTCATCAAATTCTTCAAATGAGCGGATAATGATATTGACTTCGCTTGAGGGTATATCCAATTCAAGTCTATCCTTTAGTGCTGAAGATAATTCAAGAGCTTCGCCGAGTTTTCTCTTTGGTTCAAAACCGAGTGAAATATCGATAAAGATTTTGCTTCCGGATTTTCTTGAACGGAAGTCGTAGAATCTTTCATAGCAGCTTTTATAATCGGCAAGGCGCTTGAGAATTCTTGTTTGAAAATTTTCGCTGAGGGTATGATCCAATAAGTCTTTAATTTCCGGAGGCATATAATGTGTTTATTCGGTAGATCAGTTGTTTTTGGGTTTAATCCGACGTTTTTTCCCGGGTCTTATTCTCTCATAAATATCCGCAACTACTCCCTGGCGATATAGCATAGTGCAATCTTCTCCAGGTTCGGTTTTGTAAATTTTCAAACCGAGGTTTTCATGCAGACGATATACTGCACTTTCAGAAGGAAGATCGGAAGAAATTGCCCTGGCATATTTTCTGCCGGTAAGTCTGCATTCATAAGCAACTTTCCAGATAAGGTGCATTTTAATTTTGTACTCAGATCTTGGAAGATCATTAAGAGTAGTCATCCAACCCAACCAGACCGTATCAGGTTCCCCTGCCACGTAGTAAATTCCACATATTCCTTTGATCTTTTCACCTAAGAGGATTACCCAGTATCTGGGGTGTTCTAATGAATATCTATTTTTAAGTTCTTCAGAATAACGCAGCGGATTTATGGAGGTCAGGAGTTCTAATTTAATTTCTTCCATATCATCCAAAGGGAATGAGGTCTTTAACATATCCAGGCATAGCTCCAAGTGCTCCTGAGTCAGGGGGGAAATCGTGCCAGGGAGATCAACATTGATAAGAGTTTCATCAAACTCTTCAAGTGAACGGATAATAACATTAACTTCGCATGCAGGAATATCCAATTCAAGCTTTTCTTTCAGGGCTGAAGATAATGCAAGTGCTTCACCGATTTTGCGGGCAGGATCGAATCCGAGTGAAATATCTATAAAGATTTTACTGCCTGATTTTCTGGAACGGACGTCATAGAATCTTTCATAGCTGCCCTCATAATCGGTAAGGCGTTTTAGAATTTTCATCTGAAGACCTTCGCTAAGGGTATGGTCTAATAAGTCTTCTACGGAATTCTTAATGAGTTCAAAAAATGACTTACCCGTAATAATTATCAATAGAAAGGCTGTGGAAGGATCAATAAAGTGGGCCCATTTATAATCATAAAGGATCAAACCTGAAACAAGAGAAGTAATAACTATAATGTTACCAATAGCATTAATGCGGTTGACACGCCACTGCGCTTCCATAATGGGGGAGAGGAATTCCTTAGATATTTTATAAGAATTAAACCAGAGAAGAGAATTTATGACGAAGGCGATTGTATTGATAAGAATACCGATAAATACAAAGGTTGAATCAAGTTTGACAACTTCGAATAGTCTTTTGTAAGCCTCATAGCCCAAAAGAGAAAGTCCGACAATCATAAGGAAAGAAACTATCAGAGCACTTAGGCTTTCGAGTTTGCCAAGACCGAAGTCGTAATTGCCTCTTTCATTTTTAATACATCGCTTGAGGACAATCAGAGCGAAAGATGAACCTGATATTGTCAGGGCGAAATCGGAGATATCAGCGGCAAGTACAAGGGAGTTGGATAAAATTGCTATAACAATTACGGGCAGAACAGAAATTAAATCTATAAGAAGATTGGCTTTAACTATCTTTTTTTGCTGAAGCAGATGACGAAGATTAATTTGTTTTTTCACAACTTGTCTAATAATTTCTCAAAGTGCAAAGTAAATATAAGGAAAATCAGGAACTTTTAATTAAGGATCAGGAATTGAGTTTCAAGTATTTCCACTGACCTGATGAATAGGATATAGGAAAATGAAACAACATTCCAAAAACACAGATTTCCCCGAAAAATGGGTTGAAGCACTTTTTTTTACCCTTTAAGGCTACCGAGATCGAATTTAGACCAAACCCAGACCAAAGGACGTACAGGTGAAAACAGGGCACTTTTTTTGGGATGATTTTATTAAGGAAATCAAAAAATTTTTAGAAAGAGTGCAGAAAATCAGAAAAAACAAAGGACTTGGGGGATGGGAGGGGATCAAAAACTTTAAATAATTGTGTGTTGATTGAAAGAAAACAGATAAAATAAATTATAAAAATATTTCACAAAAGATTTGGTTATTTAAAATGAGTTAGTTAAATTTGGAGTCTATTTCTAAAAAAGGGGCGGACGCCGGAGTTGGAGAGCCGGGGCGGACTGTAAATCCGTTGGCGAACGCCTTTGGGGGTTCGAATCCCTCGCCGCCCACATACTTTTAGAATGCTTTTTTAAGAGACCCAGTAGAGAAATCGAAAAGTTGTTAGGATTAAGAGAGCGTTTGATCTATTTGAAAATGCCATGAACCGGCTTTTCCAATCATCAACGTTAAACTTGTCTTGCGCAGAAATGCGGGAGTAACTCAGTTGGTAGAGTCATCCCGACCAATCGGGATTGGCCGCGAGTTGCTGAAAGAATGAAGGACGCAAATTAAATGCGGGAGTAACTCAGTTGGTAGAGTCACAGCCTTCCAAGCTGTTGGTCGCGAGTTCGAGTCTCGTCTCCCGCTCGATGAAGTGTTTTGTATATATTTTGGAGAAAAGTTTTTTTGGTAGAGTCATCCCGCCCAGGCGGGATTGGTCGCGAGTTCGAGTCTCGTCTCCCGCTCGATGAAGTATTTTGTATATATTTTAGAGAGTAAATCGGTTGAGCGTTTTTATATTGGGTCAACTGACAGTCTCGAAAAGAGGGTTGAATTTCATAATGGTCCGTTTGCGAGATGGACAAAGAGATTTCAACCATGGATTCTTAGACATAGTGAAAAGTTTGTTTCCAGAGCGGAAGCAGTGAAAAGGAAATGGAGTTAAAGAGGCTTAAAAATATGAAGAAGTTTCTTGAGACTCACAATTTATGATCCGGTAGAGTTATCCCGAGCAGTCGGGGTTGTACCAGGAATCAGTTTCCGGAATTTGATAATAGAAAAGATTAATTCAGAAGCTGACGTAGCTCAGTTGGTAGAGCACATCCTTGGTAAGGATGAGGTCACCGGTTCAATCCCGGTCGTCAGCTCACATTAAAGGAAAAAGTTATGAGAGAAATAATCACATTAGAATGCACCGAGTGTAAGAGGCGAAATTACACAACGACAAAAAACAAAAGAGATCATCCTAACAGGGTTGAATTCAAGAAGTATTGTCGATGGGATAAAAAGCATACAATTCATAAAGAAACAAAATAAATTGAGAGATACGTGCGTGGCTCAATTGGCAGAGCAGCGGTCTCCAAAACCGCAGGTTGGGGGTTCGAGTCCCTCCGCACGTGCTCAGATAAGAAAAAAACATTATGAAACAAAAAATTATTGATTTTGTTAACGACGTAGTTCGTGAGATGAAAAAGGTTACCTGGCCCTCAAAGGAAGAACTTAAGGAGTCCACGAATATTGTTATAGTTACCTGTTTAGTATTTGCTGTGGTTACCTATATTGTAGATATGGCAATCACTTTTGTATTTAAGGGTATATTTTAAGATGGAACAAAAGTGGTATGTAATCCGGACTTTCTCAGGTCACGAACAAAAAGTAAAGACCATTATGGAGACGGAGCTGAGGGATAATGAGAAGCTTCGGGCAAAGATAAGTGAAATACTTGTGCCGATAGAGAAGGTTCTGGAGGTTAAAGACGGGAAAAAAAGAACGAAAACTAAGAACTTTTTCCCCGGATATATACTTGTTCAGGCAGATCTTGATCTTTCCGTAAAAGATTTTATTGTCAATACACCGAGCGTAATGGGCTTTCTTGGGACGAAAACGACCCCGAATCCTCTCCAACCGGAGGAAGTTAAGCGTATTATAGGACGAATTGCCAAAGAAGATGGGGAAGAGAGAATGGAAACGATTTACCGGATAGGCGACCTCGTAAAAATCATAGACGGTCCGTTCAATAATTTCACCGGTACTATTGAAGAAGTAAATGAAGAAAAAATGAAAATTAAAGTTTTAGTCTCTATTTTTGGCAGAAAAACGCCAGTAGAGATCGATTATGTACAAGCAGAGTTAGAAAAGTAATATCAAGGATTAAGTAAAATGGCAAAGAAAATTAGCGGATATATCAAATTACAAATTACCGCGGGAAAAGCAAATCCTTCCCCCCCTGTTGGACCGGCATTAGGTCAAAAAGGTGTGAATATAATGGAGTTTTGTAAGCAGTTCAACGCAAGAACGGCAGACAAAGAAGGGTTAATTATTCCGGTAGTTATTACTGTATTTTCAGATAAATCATTCACGTTTATTACAAAAACGCCTCCGGCAGCAGTATTGCTAAAGCGAGCGTCAAATGTTCCCAAGGGTTCCGCCGAACCAAATAAGACCAAGGTTGCCAATGTAACCAAAGCGCAGGTTGAAGAAATAGCTAAACTAAAGATGCCAGACCTAAACGCAAATGATATTGAACATGCAATGAGCATGGTAGCCGGAACAGCGCGAAGTATGGGAATCACAGTAGAAGATTAATTTTTAGAAAAGGTATTTGAATATGAAAATGTCGAAAAGAATGAAGGCTTTAAGTGCTCTTACAGAGAGCAAAAAAGAACACACTTTAAATGAAGCCATAGACTTTTTAAAGAATAATTCAAAAGTTAAGTTTGTTGAATCGTTGGATTGTGCCATAAGACTTGGAGTAGATCCAAGGCACGCAGATCAGATGGTCCGAGGGACAGTTTCCCTGCCACACGGTACGGGAAAGCATGTTAAAGTACTCGCGATTTGTAAGGGTCCAAAAATTCAAGAAGCTTTAGATGCAGGCGCAGATCATGCCGGTTTTGAGGAGTACCTCGAAAAGATAAAAGAAGGCTGGGCTGATGTTGATGTTGTCATCGCAACGCCTGATTCTATGGCTGAATTAGGAAAGCTGGGAAAGATATTAGGACCTAAAGGACTTATGCCAAATCCAAAGAGCGGAACGGTTACAATGGATATTGCCAAGGCAGTAAAAGAAGTTAAAGCCGGAAAGATTGAGTTCAGAGTAGACAAGACGGGTATAGTTCACACTTCACTAGGCAATCTGTCATTTGAGACTACGCAGTTGGTTGAAAACGCCCAGGCATTTTTAAATACGATCCAAAAGCTGAAACCTTCAAGCGCCAAGGGTCAGTATGTAAAAACCATCTTTTTATCAAGTACAATGGGTGTTGGATTAAGTATTAAAAGAGACGAAATAACAGTACAATAAGTTTATTACGCACAAAATAAATAACATAAACGCTTCAAGCCGATATCAGAACACACGATTCGATACGGGAGTAAAATGAACAAAACAGAAAAACAAGAAATAGTACAAGAAATAGCCGAACTGATTAAAGGTTCATCAGCTTTATATCTTGTAGATTATGCCGGAATCAATGTAGGAGATATAACCAAACTTCGCAGAGAATTCCGGAAAGAAAAGGTTAACTACAGAGTAGTAAAAAACACTTTGTTTAAGAGAGCCTTAACAGAAGCCGGAAAATATGAAAAGTTAGGAGACAATTTAGTCGGAATGACCGGATATATTTTCGCAACTTCTAACCCGATTGCCCCTGCTAAAATCATCAAGAAATATTCTGATGATAGCAAGAAACTTTCGCTAAAAGGTTGCTACATAGATACAGCATACTATGACGGAAGCAAGCTAAATGAATTAGCCTCGCTGCCGACAATGCCGGAAATTGTAGCAGGTATTTTGGGAAGCATCAATGCGCCGGTATCCGGTATTGTAGGTGCAATTAACGCGGTAATGAGAGAATTAGTCAGTGTAATTGACGAAATATCCAAAAAAGAAGCCGCTTAAAAGAATCAACCAATTTTTATTAAGGAGAAAAAAATGTCAGAGAAAGTAACAGAACTTGTAGAGAAAATTAAAGCGTTAACCTTAGTGGAAGCTGCCGAATTAAAGAAAGCATTAGAAGATGAATTTGGTGTGACCGCAGCAGCGCCTATGATGATGGGAGCTATGGCTCCGGCAGCCGGTGCAGCAGCTCCTGTTGAAGAAAAGACAGAGTTTGATGTTGTACTTGTAAGCACAGGCGATAAGAAAATCAACGTAATTAAAGTTGTAAGAGCACACACCGGTTTAGGGCTTAAAGAAGCAAAGGATCTGGTAGATGGCGCTCCTCAAAAGGTTAAAGAGGCGGTATCTAAAGACGAAGCACAGAAAATCAAGAAAGAGCTCGAAGAAGCCGGTGCAACTGTCGAGGTAAAGTAATTTCTACTTTAGTAGATATTACTCAACTCGGAAGTATCATATTTTAAGTGATAAGGCGGTGAAAACCGTCTTATCGCTTTTGCATTTTTTTTATGCTTTTAATTGTTTTGATATAAGTTTATTGATTTAATTTTTGGAGGACCTAATTTGGATAATACAAGAATTTCCTTCGGCAAGATAGAACCTGTAATAGCCATACCGGATTTGCTGGCAATACAAAGAGAGTCATTTGAAGAGTTCCTTCAGTTGAACATCCCCCCCTCAAGAAGGGAAAACATTGGACTTCAGGCAGTATTTTCAGCTAATTTTCCGATTTTTGACAACAAAGAGAATTACCGTTTAGATTTTATAGAATATTATATTGAGAGACCGCGATATTCAATGATCGAGTGTCTCGAGAAAGGGTTAACCTACGCAGCCCCGCTAAAAGCAAAATTGCGTCTTTCAACAAAAGATCCGGATACTAATGAATTCGTAAATTCTGTTGAGCAGGAAGTCTACTTAGGGAACCTTCCTTTTATGACGGGAAAGGCTACATTTATAATTAATGGAGCAGAACGTGTTATTGTTACGCAGTTACACCGTTCACCCGGTGTTGCTTTTTCACAAACAGTCCATCCAAACGGAACTCCGCTATACACAGCAAGAATCATCCCATTCAAGGGTTCGTGGGTTGAATTCGCCACAGATATTAACCATGTCCTCTATGTATACATAGACCGAAGGAAAAAATTCCCATCAACCACTTTATTAAGAGCGCTTGGCTTTGTAACGGAAGATGAAATATTACAGCTTTTTGACCTTTATGAAGAAGTTGATACGACAAAGGAAGACCTTACAAAATATATCGGCAGATACATTGGAAGCGATGTGTTTGACATGTCCACAGGTGAAATTTTTCTTCCAAGGGAAAGCCAGTTAACGGAAGATCACCTTGAAAAAATTAAAGAAGCCGAAGTAGAAAGCATTAAGTTTGTTAAAGAGAAGATTAATGTTGAACAGGATCTTATATTAAACACTCTCAAAAAAGATACAGCCCACACCAGAGAAGAATCGCTATTTGCAATATACCGTCAATTGAGAACCGGTGAAGCACCAGATCTTGAAACGGCACAAGGTTTAATTGACAAGCTGTTCTTTAACGATAAACGTTACGATCTTGGTGAAGTTGGCCGTCACAGAATGAATGACAAACTGAAGCTAAATATTCCGGAAACCACTACCATTCTGACCACTCAAGATATCATAGAGATTATGAAATATTTAATTCGCTTAAAAGACGGCGATGAATCATACGATGATATTGATCACCTTGGCAACAGAAGAGTAAGGACGGTAGGAGAGCAGTTACAACAGCAATTCAACGTAGGAATTGCAAGGATGTCCAGAACTATTAAGGAAAGAATGAACATCCGTGATGCTGAAAACTTCACTCCCCAGGATTTAGTAAATGCAAGAACAATAAGCAGCGTAATTAACACATTCTTTGGAACAAATCAGCTTTCGCAGTTCATGGATCAAACAAATCCTCTTGCTGAGTTGACGCATAAGAGAAGAATGTCTGCATTAGGACCAGGCGGTTTGACCAGAGAGAGAGCAGGCTTCGAAGTCCGTGACGTACATTATACCCATTACGGAAGATTATGTCCGATTGAAACACCTGAAGGTCCTAATATCGGTTTGATTTCATCTCTAACGATTTATGCAAGAGTAAACCGTTACGGGTTTCTTGAGACTCCATACCGCAAAGTTATTGAGGGAGTAGTTTCGGAAGAAATTGAATACCTGACCGCAGATCAGGAAGACTTTTATACAATTGCCCAGGCTAACGCACCACTTACTGCGACAAATAAGTTTGCCAATGAACGTGTTAAATCGAGATTAAAGGGTGAGTTCCCGATTGTTCATCCTCAGCAAGTTCAGTATATGGATGTTGCTCCTGCACAGATTGTAAGTGCTGCCGCAACACTTATTCCATTCCTTGAGCATGATGATGCGAACAGAGCATTGATGGGTTCAAACATGCAACGTCAGGCTGTACCGCTGCTAAGACCAGAGGCTCCGATTGTAGGAACCGGGTTTGAGAGAAAAGTTGCCTTAGATTCAAGGGCAATGTTTGTAGCTGAGGCGGACGGAGTTGTTGAATTTGTAGATGCGACAAAGATAGTAGTCAGATATGACTTGGATCCGAAATCGCCTGAATTCGCAACAAGTTTTGAAGATAAGAAAATAGTCACTTACACTTTGACAAAGTTTGCTGGAACAAATCAGGAGACATGTGTTAATCACAAACCAATTGTAAAATTGGGACAAAAAGTGAAGAAGGGTGAGATCCTTTCTGACGGATGTTCAACGGACAATGGTGACCTTGCTTTAGGAAGAAACGTATTAGTAGCATTCATGCCGTGGCGTGGTTACAATTTTGAAGATGCAATAATCTTAAATGAAAGATTAGTGGCTGACGACAGTTTTACATCACTTCATATTGAAGAATTTGAACTTCAAGTAAGGGAAACAAAACGAGGTGAGGAAGAACTTACCCGGGAAATTCCCAATGTAAGTGAAGAAACAGTGAAGAATTTGGATGAATTCGGAATAGTACGTGTCGGTGCTGAGGTTAAAGAGGGTGACATACTGATAGGGAAAATAACTCCTAAAGGTGAAACCGATCCGTCACCTGAAGAAAAATTATTAAGGGCAATATTCGGAGATAAAGCAGGTGATGTGAAAGATGCATCATTGAAAGCGCCTCCGGGGTTGCGCGGCACTGTAATCAAGACACGTCTTTTTACAAGAAAGAGAAAAGAGACCGAATCCAAGAAGACAGAAAAAAAACAGTTAGATCTAATTGAGAAAAATTATAAGAGTAACTTAAGCAGGCTCTATAAAATATTTGTTGAAAAGCTCACTAATATCTGTGTCGGCAACCAAACGACAGGCATAAGAAACCTTGAAGGATCTGTTATTGTAAAAAGCGGTACTACTATCAAGGAGTCGACTTTCCCCAATATGGAGGATATAGCTAAGTTAGATTATACTCTAAACTGGTGTGAGAATAAAAAAATCAATAAGCTTGTCAAAACTTTGTATAGCAACTATTTTGAAGCTATTACAGTTGTTGAAGAAGAATTCAAGCGTGAGAAAATTAAACTCCAAATGGGGGATGAATTGCCTCCAGGAATTGTTCAGTTAGCTAAAGTTTATGTGGCTAAAAAGCGTAAAGTCTCAGTTGGTGATAAAATGGCAGGAAGACACGGTAATAAAGGAGTTGTTGCCAAAGTCGTCGCTGCTGAAGATATGCCATTCCTACCTGACGGAACACCTGTAGACATTGTTCTTAATCCGTTAGGAGTTCCTTCCCGTATGAACCTGGGACAGTTATACGAGACTGCTTTGGGCTGGGTCGGGAAAAAACTCGGAGTAAAATTTGCAACGCCGATATTTGACGGTGCCAAAGTTGAGGAAATTGACGAATGGCTCTTGAAAGCAGGGCTTGAGGCCGGATGTAAAACAGATCTATACAACGGAAGAACCGGTGAGATATTTCATCAAAAAGTAACCTGCGGATATATCTATATGCTCAAATTAGGACACCTTGTTGACGATAAGATCCACGCAAGGTCAATCGGACCATATTCACTAATTACGCAGCAGCCACTTGGTGGTAAAGCTCAGTTCGGTGGCCAACGTTTTGGAGAAATGGAAGTTTGGGCTTTAGAAGGTTACGGTTCATCGTATATACTGCAAGAAATTCTTACGGTAAAAAGTGATGATGTAATGGGTCGTTCAAAGGTATATGAAGCGATAGTAAAAGGAGATAACCTCCCGGAACCAAATGTACCTGAAGCGTTTAACGTATTAATTAAAGAACTTCAAGGTTTAGGACTTGATGTTAAGATTAATTAAGTTAAACATTTAATAAAGAATTTAGGAGATTATAAATGTCATTTAGAATCCAGGAAAATCCAATAAAAGAAATTACGAGTATAACTATAACATTAGCTAGCCCTGATGATATTATCTCAAGGTCAAGAGGTGAAGTAACCAAGCCGGAAACCATAAATTACAGGACATACCGTCCGGAGAAAGACGGTCTATTTTGTGAAAAAATATTCGGACCGACAAGGGATTGGGAATGTTACTGCGGTAAATATAAAAGAATCCGATACAAAGGGATTATCTGTGACCGATGCGGCGTTGAAGTAACGCAGAAGAATGTTCGCCGTGAGCGAATGGGCCATATTGGATTAGCAGTACCCATAGTTCATATCTGGTTCTTTAAGTCACTTCCATCAAAAATCGGAAATCTTCTCGGATTCAGTTCCAAAGAGCTCGAAAGAATCGTTTATTATGAATCTTATGTGGTGCTTAATCCCGGACCAACTGGTCTTTCCCGAAAAGATTTGATTTCCGAGGATCAGTATTTTGAAGTGTTAAACTCGTTGCCTCCGGGAAATGATAAGTTACCCGACACAGATCCAAATAAGTTTTACGCAAAAATCGGCGGTGAAGCTATTAAAGAACTACTCAGACAAACGAATATTGAACTTTTATTCGAAGAGTTGAGAGAGCAAGTTAAAGTTGAAACATCCCAGCAAAAGAAAGAAGAACTTTTAAAGAGGTTAAAAGTAATTGAGGCTTTCAGAGATAAGGAAGGAAAGCCGATGAATAAACCTGAGTGGATGGTTCTGAGTTATATTCCTGTTATTCCGCCTGAATTAAGGCCTCTTGTGCCTCTTGAGGGAGGAAGATTTGCTACCAGTGATTTAAATGATCTTTACAGAAGAGTTATTATCCGCAATAACAGATTAAAGAGATTAATTGATATTAAAGCTCCTGAAGTCATCTTAAGAAATGAGAAAAGAATGCTTCAAGAAGCAGTTGATGCGCTGTTTGACAATTCCAGAAGAGGAAGCGCGGTAAGAAGCGATAATAACCGACCCTTAAAATCCTTAAGCGATATGCTTAAGGGAAAACAAGGACGATTCAGACAGAATCTTCTTGGAAAAAGAGTTGATTATTCGGGACGATCGGTAATTGTTGTGGGTCCGGAATTAAAGCTCCATCAATGCGGTCTTCCAAAGGATATGGCTGTTGAATTATTCAAGCCTTTCATAATCAGAAAATTAAAAGAACGCGGTCATAACAAAACCGTAAAAAGCGCAAAGAAAGTAGTTGAGAGAAAAGACCCGATAATTTGGGAAATTCTTGAAAAATTAATTGACGGACATCCGGTATTATTGAACCGAGCTCCTACTCTTCACAGATTGGGAATCCAGGCATTTCAACCGGTACTGATTGATGAAAAAGCAATACGACTCCACCCGATGGTCTGTACAGCATTTAACGCAGACTTTGACGGTGACCAGATGGCAGTCCATGTACCTCTTTCATACGAGGCACAACTGGAAGCTTCCCTGCTAATGTTAAGCAGTCTCAATATCCTATCTCCTCAAAATGGTAATCCAATTGTAGTTCCGACACAGGATATAGTTTTAGGGTGCCATTATCTTACAAAGAAAAAAGAAGGCGATGTCGGGGAAGGTATGTCATTTTATGCACCCGAGGAAGTAATAATGGCATATAATGCGCGAGTAATCGGACTTCATGCGAGGATAAAAGTCAGAATAGAAAACGAGATGATTGAAACAACCACCGGAAGGGTGATTTTCAATCAGATTGTCCCCAAAGAAATGGGATACTTTAATCAGGTATTAATCAAGAAAACATTCGGTGGATTTGTTGGTAAAATGTTCCTAAAGATGGGAAATAAAGTTACGGCAAAATTCCTTGATGATCTGAAGGATTTAGGATTCAGATATGCAACAGCCGGCGGTTTATCAATAAGCTATTCCGATATGTTAATACCTGAAGGCAAGGTCGCAAAGATTGAGGCCGCTAATGAGAAAGTCCTCCAGATATTAAATGAACACGAACAGGGAGTTATTACCGATACTGAACGTTATAATAAAATTATTGACGTCTGGACCCATACGACCAATGATGTATCCAAGATATTGATGGACAAACTGCGGCAGGCAGATAACGGATTCAACTCAATTCACATGATGGTTGATTCCGGTGCGCGAGGTTCTTCGGAGCAGGTACGTCAGCTGGCCGGCATGAGAGGATTGATGATGAAGCCTCAGAAATCATTGACTGGACAAGCGGGTGAAATTATTGAAAATCCGATTGTAGCTAACTTTAAGGAAGGTCTGTCAGTTCTAGAGTACTTTATCTCTACTCACGGTGCAAGAAAAGGTTTGGCAGATACAGCATTAAAAACGGCAGACGCCGGTTACTTAACCCGAAGGCTGGTTGATGTTTCCCAGGATGTAATTATTACCGAGGTCGATTGCGGAACTATTCTGGGTATTGATATCACGGCCTTGAAAGATGTTGAAGAGGAGAGAGAACCGTTATCAGAGAGAATAATCGGCCGTGTTACCAAAGAAGATGTTTATGATCCAAGAACCGATGAGCTAATAATTGAAGCAGGAATGATGATTTCCGAAGATATTGCAAGAGTTATTGAAGATGCAAATATCGAAAGCGTGGGTATCCGAACAGTATTGACCTGTGAATCCAGACATGGAGTTTGTGCAAAATGTTACGGCAGGAACCTAACTACCGGAAAATTAGTTGAAGTTGGAGAAGCTGTAGGGGTTGTAGCCGCTCAATCAATCGGAGAGCCGGGAACGCAGCTAACCCTGCGAACATTCCACTACGGAGGGGCAGCAAGCAACATCGCAATCCAGTCCCAGGTTGAATCAACTACTGAAGGTTACGTCAAATTCAACAGAATTCAATACGTGGAAAAATATACATACACCGGGTCTGTTAAAGTTGTAACCGGAAGAAGGGGATCCATTGAAATTTTAGATGAAAACGAATTCATAGTCAAGAGATATGACGTGCCTTACGCTGCCGAACTTCAGATAAACGAAGGAGAATTTGTGCAGAAGCACAAAATATTATTCAATCACGATCCTTACAACTCAGCAATTCTGTCTGATATTGGCGGAAAAGTAAAGTTTGTGGATTTAATTGATAACAATACAATGCAGCAGATTGTTGATGATCAGACAGGACACGTTCAAAAGGTTGTTGTTGAATCTAAGGACAAGAATATATCTCCCAACATTGTTGTCGAAATGGAAGACGGCACTTCAAAAGCTTTCAATATTCCGAACAGAGCATTTCTTTCTGTGGAAGAGGGAGAAACTATTCCAGCAGGAACAATACTTGCTAAGATAGCCAGGTTGGCTACAAAGACCAAGGATATCACCGGCGGTCTACCACGAGTTACCGAGTTGTTTGAAGCAAGGAGTCCGCAAGAGCCGGCAATTATAGCTGATATTGAGGGAATTATTAAATTTGGTGCCCGAAAGAAAGGTTCACGTGAAATCAGGATACAATCTATTGACGACTCGACATTTGAGAAAAAATATAATGTACCTCTGTCAAAGCATATTTTAGTACAGGATAGCGATGAAGTACCTGCAGGTGAAAAAATAACTGACGGACCGGTAAATCCGCATGATATCTTAAGGATTAAAGGACCAAATGCTGTTCAGGAGTACCTCGTAAATGAAATACAGGATGTTTACCGTTTGCAGGGTGTGAAAATCAATGATAAGCATATTGAGGTTATCGTAAGACAAATGCTTCAGAAACTTAGAATTGTAAACCCGGGTGACAGCAAATTCCTTGAAGAAGATACTGTGGACAAGGGAGGATTATTAGAGGAGAACCGAACTGTAGAAGCATCTGAAGTTATAACGGATGCAGGTGATTATTCAAAGGTAAAAGCCGGTCAACTTATCGCCAAATCAAAACTTCGCGAAATCAATTCTGATTTGAAGAAAAAAGGAAAAAAACAGATTGAAACCAGAGAAGCAGTAGCAGCTACCTTTGAAAACATTCTGCTTGGTATAACAAGTGCTGCTTTATCCACAGAAAGTTTTATTTCTGCAGCCTCATTCCAGGAGACCACGAAGGTATTAGCTAATGCAGCTATTGCCGCAAAAGTAGATTTATTACGAGGATTGAAAGAGAACGTAGTGATGGGACAGCTAATTCCGGCAGGAACCGGACTGAAAAAGTACCGCGCTTTGAGAGTTTTAGGGGTTGAAACAGAAGAAACAGGTGCAAATATTGAAGAAAATACAGCAGTAACCGAAAAAAAGTAAAATAATTTAAAATAATTTAAATGTTTTCTTGACATAAATGCCGGATATAACTATATTTGTAGTCTGAAATTTTTTTATTATGTGAATTAAACGGAGTGATTTAGTGCCGACAATTAATCAATTAGTCAGAAAGAGCAGAAAAGTAATTCTGGGAAAAAACAAGGCTCCCGCACTTGACGGTTGCCCTCAGAAGAGAGGCGTGTGTACAAGAGTATACACAACCACTCCAAAAAAACCAAATTCAGCTCTCAGAAAAGTTGCCAGAGTAAGGCTAACTAACAATATTGAAGTGTCTGCATATATACCAGGAGAAGGCCATAATTTACAAGAGCACTCCATAGTGTTAATCAGAGGTGGAAGAGTGAAAGATTTGCCAGGTGTCAGATACCACATTATCCGTGGAACGCTTGATACGAGCGGTGTAGAAGACAGGCGCCAGGGCAGGTCAAAATATGGTGCTAAGAAACCGAAAGCCAAATAAGAATTATGAGAAAGAAAAGAGCAGAAAAAAGGTATATTAAGCCAGACCCTAAGTTCAACGAATTAATCGTTGCAAAGTTTATTAACTGTCTGATGTATGACGGTAAAAAGTCCGTAGCTCAGCAGATGGTATACAAAGCTTTTGAAGTTATTGAAGAAAGAACGAGCAAGCCCGGTATTGAAATCTTTAAAAAAGCCATTGCGAACACCCAACCAATCATAGAGGTAAGAAGCCGAAGAGTCGGCGGAGCAACTTACCAGGTTCCTATGGAAGTCAGACCGGAGCGCAGATTAGCACTCGCAATCAGGTGGATCAGGACAAATTCAAGGTCGAGAAACGAGAAATCGATGTCCGCAAAATTAGCTGCCGAACTTATAGCCGCGTCTAACAACGAAGGCTCCTCGGTAAAGAAAAAAGAAGACACCCATAGAATGGCTGAAGCCAACAAAGCTTTCGCCCATTTCAAGTGGTGATTTAGTTACAAAAAAATATAGATGAATATATATCCGATAGAGAGAGTACGTAATATTGGTATTATGGCTCATATCGATGCGGGTAAAACAACTACTACTGAAAGGATATTGTTTTATACCGGAAAACTTCACCGTTTAGGTGAGGTTCACGATGGAGCTGCTACCATGGACTGGATGGAACAGGAAAAAGAGCGTGGAATAACGATTACTTCCGCTGCTACTACCTGTTACTGGAAGGACCACAAGATTAATATAATCGACACCCCCGGTCACGTTGATTTTACCGCGGAGGTCGAGCGTTCTTTGAGAGTATTGGATGGTGCGGTTGCACTTTTCTGCGCAGTCGGAGGAGTCGAACCGCAGTCAGAAACAGTATGGAGACAAGCTGACAAATATAAAGTGCCGAGAATTGCCTTTATTAATAAAATGGACAGGATTGGTGCCGATTTTTTGGGTGCAGTTCACATGATCCGTGAGAGACTCGGTTCCAATGCCATACCGGTAACTTTACCAGTTGGCGAGGGAGATATGTTTGCAGGTATCATAGATTTGATCCATTTCAGAGCAAAAATGTATCACGATGATGCTTCCGGGGTCACTTTTGAGGATATACCGGTGCCGCAGGATTTAATACCTCAGGCCAATAAATTCAGAACTGAGATGCTGGAGGCTGTATCCGATATAGACGATACATTACTGGAGAAATATCTTGAAGGAAAAGAAATATTTCCCGAAGAAATTATCCCTGTATTAAGAAAAGCAACATTAGAAGGAACTATTATACCGGTTTTATGCGGATCCTCTTTTAAGAATAAGGGTATTCAGCAATTATTAGACTATATTATTGATTTCCTTCCCAGTCCAACTGATTTTTCTGAAATAGATGCTCATCACGTACATATGAATACTGCCGTTACGCGAAAAATCAGTTCAGATGAAAAACTTACTGCTTTAGCATTTAAGATCATGAATGATCCTTATGTCGGTAAGTTAACATTTTTCAGAGTTTACAGCGGATCAATTAAATCCGGATCTTACGTTTTTAATTCTGTTAGCGGTAAAAAAGAGAGAATAAGCAGAGTGCTTGAAATGCACGCAAATCACCGTTCGGATGTTGATGAAGTTACAGCAGGGAATATAGCTGCTGCCGTTGGCCTAAAGTATACAAGGACCGGAGACACTCTGTGTAGTGAAGACGAAAAAGTAGTTTTAGAAAAAATAACATTCCCTGAGCCTGTAATTCAGGTAGCTATTGAGCCTAAAACAAAAGCTGATCAGGATAAATTATCAGATGTTTTATCCAGATTATCTGATGAAGATCCGACATTCAGGGTTAATGTTGATGAAGAAACCAGTCAGACTCTCATCAGTGGAATGGGAGAGCTTCATCTGGAAATTTTAATAGACAGAATGAGACGCGAATTTGGACTTGCAGCAAATGTTGGAAAACCACAAGTCGCGTACAGAGAAACAATCAGACAGAGTGTTACAGCCGAAGGTAAGTTTGTTAAACAGTCAGGCGGCAGAGGAAAATTCGGACATGTCTGGATTGAATTAAGTCCCAATGAAGCCGGTAAAGGTTATGAGTTTGTTAATGCAATAGTTGGCGGAGTTATACCAAAGGAATATATTCCTTCGGTATCAGTCGGTATTCAGGAAGCAATGCGAAATGGTGTGATAGCGGGTTATCCGGTGGTAGATATTAAGGTCAAATTGATTGACGGATCTTACCACGAAGTTGATTCGGACGAAATTTCTTTTAAAGTAGCGGGATCCATGGCATTCAAAGAGGGAGCAAGGAAAGCTCATCCAGCTTTGCTTGAACCAGTTATGTCTATCGAAGTAATAACACCCGAAGATTATCTTGGTGATGTTATGGGAGATATAAATTCCAGAAGAGGGCGTATAGAAGGATTCTCAGCCAGAAAAGATGCTCAGGTAATAAAAGCTTTAGTACCCCTTGCTGAAATGTTTGGATATGCAACGATATTACGCTCGATGACACAAGGGAGAGCAATTTTTACTATGCAGTTTTCACATTATTCGGATACTCCAAAGAGCATTGCCGATGAGTTAGCGGAAAAGACTTTAGGAAAAAACAAATAATAACAGAATTTTAATAATATTTATCATAGGAGAATATATAAATGGCTAAAGAAAAATTTGATCGCAGTAAACCTCACGTGAATATTGGAACAATCGGACACGTAGATCACGGGAAAACAACCCTGACAGCAGCTATCACAATGGCTCTGGCTTTAAAAGGATTATCAGCAATCAGAACCTTTGATTCAATTGATAATGCACCTGAAGAAAGAGAAAGAGGTATTACAATTGCAACTGCACACGTTGAGTATTCAACTGCAAACAGGCACTACGCTCACGTAGATTGTCCGGGACACGCAGATTATGTAAAGAACATGATCACAGGCGCTGCTCAGATGGACGGAGCGATTTTAGTTGTTGCCGCCACGGACGGTCCAATGCCACAGACACGCGAACACATTCTTTTAGCCCGTCAAGTTGGTGTGCCAAGAATCGTTGTATTCCTGAATAAAGTTGATGCCATGGACGATGCAGAGCTTGTTGATTTAGTGGAAATGGAATTAAGAGAATTACTCACCAAATATGAATTTCCCGGCGACGAGATTCCAATTATCAGAGGATCGGCCCTAAAAGCTTTAGAGGCAGGTTCATCAAACGCACCGACAGATGATCCAAGATACAACTGTATTTGGGAGCTTATGGAAGCTGTTGATACATACGTCCCGATTCCGGAAAGAAGTGTGGACAAACCTTTCTTAATGCCTGTTGAGGATGTATTCTCGATTACAGGTCGTGGAACCGTAGCTACGGGAAGAGTTGAACGAGGCCAGGTAAAAGTTCAGGAAGAAGTTGAATTAATCGGTCTTGGACTTCACAAAAAGACAGTTGTTACCGGTGTGGAAATGTTCAGAAAAGAACTTGATGCAGCTATGGCAGGTGATAACGCCGGTCTCTTATTAAGAGGTGTTGACAAAAAAGAAATCGAAAGAGGAATGGTTCTGGCTAAACCGGGATCAATTACCCCTCATAAGAAATTTGAAGGACAAGTTCTTATCCTTTCAAAAGAAGAAGGTGGAAGACACACACCATTCTTTAACGGATACAGACCTCAGTTCTATTTCAGAACAACTGACGTTACCGGTATTGCTACATTACCTGAAGGAACAGAAATGGTTATGCCAGGCGATAACGTAATTTTATCAATCGATCTTATTACCACTATCGCTATGGAAGAAGGATTGAGATTTGCAATTCGTGAAGGCGGAAGAACAGTTGGCGCCGGAGTTGTTACAAAAATAATTGAATAGAAAATATTTTAGGAATAGAGGGAGTGTAAAGTGCTCCCTCATTGCCTCAAAAGGGATATTTCTAATAAAATAATTAAGGAGTTTAAAAGTGGCTGGTCAAAAGATAAGAATCAGATTAAAGTCATACGATCACATACTGATAGATAAGTCGACAGAAAAAATAATCAAGACAGTGAGGAGCACCGGAGCAGTAGTTTCGGGACCAATTCCCCTGCCTACAAGAAAGACTATTTACACTGTTCTACGTTCACCACACGTTGACAAAAAATCCCGTGAGCAATTTGAGACCAGGGCGCATAAAAGAATCATTGATATACACAATTCCAATACAAAAACTATTGATTCTTTAAGTAAGTTGGACATTCCTGCGGGAGTGGAAATAGAGATTAAGTTATAATGAATTTTGGAGTATTTATGCCTGGTTTAATCGGAAAAAAATTAGGAATGTCAAATATATTCGACGATGCAGGCAATCGTATACCTGTTACAATGATACAAGTAGGGCCATGCAAAGTAGTCGGAGTCAGAACAGTTGAAAAAGAAGGTTATAATGCTGTTCAGCTTGGTTTTGGCGAAAAGAGAAAGAAGAACTTAGCAAAACCTCAGACATCCTTTTTTGAAAAAAACAGTTTACCTTATTTAGCCGTAATAAAGGAATTCAGAACTGACGCACCTGTTGAGTATAAAATAGGAGATGAATTAAATTCGAACTATTTTACTGAGGGGGAAACAGTTAAAGTCCGCGGTTACAGCAAGGGTAAAGGATTTCAGGGTGTTATGAGAAGGCACAATTTCGGTGGAGTGGGAGGAACGACCCACGGTCAAAGTGACAGACTTCGCGCACCCGGTTCAATTGGAGCAAGTTCATATCCCTCACGTGTATTTAAGGGCCAGAGAATGGCCGGCAGAATGGGAAATGAAAAAATTACGGTTGCTAATTTAAAGATAGTGAAAATAATACCGGAAAAGAATGTTGTTTTAGTCAAAGGAGCTGTTCCGGGCGCAATTAACTCGATACTTGAAATACATAAAAAGTAGTTTGGTAGAAATATGCTAGTAGATGTTTATAAAATGGATGGTACATTAGCGGCAGACAAAATTGATCTAGCCGATGATGTATTTGCAATAGAACCTAACGATCATGTGGTTTACCTTTCTGTGAAAGCTTATTTAGCGAATCAACGTCAAGGTACGCATAAAAGTAAGGAAAGAGCTGAAGTAAAAGGCGGCGGAAGGAAACCCTGGAGACAAAAAGGTCGTGGCGGAGCCAGAGCAGGTACGTCAAGATCACCTATCTGGGTTGGCGGCGGAACAATTTTTGGTCCCAGGCCACGAGATTACAGACAGTATCTCCCGAAAAAAGTCAAGATACTTGCAAAAAAGTCTGCATTTTCCCTAAAATGCAAAAATGAGCAGATAGTTATTGTAGAGGATTTTTCTTTTGATAAACCCAAAACAAAAGATTTTGCAAACTTATTAAGCGCATTAAAAATATCCGGTAAGAAGGTTCTTTTGCTGACAGGAGAGACAAATGTTAATGTCTGGAAATCAGGCCGTAATATTGCGAAAGTGGAAATATTAGAGTCCGCAAAGGCCTCAACGTATAATTTGCTCAATAATCAGATTCTGCTGATTCAAAAGAGTGCCGTTGAGAATATCAATAAAACATATTCGGCAAAGAAAGAGATGGTGGCTTAATATGAGAAGTGTATTAATTAAACCCCTATATACAGAAAAAATGACTCAACTTGATCCGGAATTGTGTAAATATGGCTTTATAGTTGATATAGACGCTAATAAAATTCAGATAGCTGATGCAATAGCAAAGAAGTTTAATGTAACGGTTGAGGAAGTAAATACAGTTCGTTATAAAGGTAAAGTGAAGACGCAGTTCAGAAAAGGCGGACGATATACCGGCCGAACTTCGAAGTTTAAAAAAGCAATAGTTACCCTAAAAAAGGGTGATAAAATAGAATTATTTGAACAAGTTTAGGAAATGTAATCCGATTTGGAGTTTAGATAAATGGGAATAAAAAAATTAAAACCAGTAACACCCGGCACGAGATTTCGATCTAACTACACCTTTGATGAAATTACGAAGGATTCTCCTGAGAAATCTCTTACTGTTGCGATTAAAAAATCCGGTGGAAGAAATAATTTAGGAAAGATGACATCGCGTCACAGAGGCGGTGGACATAAGAGAAAATTTAGAATGATCGATTTTGCTAGGAATAAGTTCAATGTTCCAGCTAAGGTTTACGCTATTGAGTACGATCCGAACAGAACATGCCGAATTGCCTTACTCCACTACTTAGATGGTGAGAAGAGATACATTTTAGCTCCACAGGGTCTGAGAGTAGGAGATATGGTTCAAAGCGGAAGCGGATCAGAAATTAAAATTGGAAATTCTTTACCGCTTAAAGAAATCCCACTTGGAAGTTTTGTTCACAACGTTGAATTAAAGCCAGGTAAGGGGGGGCAGATAGGCCGAAGTGCAGGTACAGCTTTGCAGTTAATGGCGAAAGAAGGAAGTATGGCTACTTTAAAAATGCCTTCCGGGGAAGTCAGACTTATTCGATTAGAGTGTATGGCTACTTACGGTTCAGTCGGTAATCCAGAGCATATCAATATTATGATTGGTAAGGCCGGAAGAAACCGATGGCTGGGTAAGCGCCCGTTCAGCCGAGGAGTTGCTAAGAACCCTGTAGATCACCCAATGGGTGGTGGTGAGGGTAAAACTTCAGGTGGTGGTCAGCCGGTATCACCTTGGGGACAAAAGGCTAAAGGATTGAAGACCCGAAAACACAAAAAAGAGTCTAACAAATTTATTGTAAAACGTAGAAAATAAAAGAGAATTAATATGCCGAGATCAGTAAAAAAAGGACCATTTATTCACTACAAGCTGTTGCAGAGAATAACCCAGTTGAATCAACAAAGTCAGAAAAAAATTGTAAAAACCTGGTCACGAAGTTCAACCATTTTTCCGGAGTTTGTTGGTCATACAATAGCTGTACATAATGGTAATAAAATGATTCCAGTTTATATTACGGAAAATATGGTGGGTCACAAATTAGGTGAATTTGCACCTACACGAATATTTCGCGGTCATCCCGGAACAAAAGCTGAGAAAGCTTCAAAATCTAAATAAACAATAGAATAGGTTACTGAGGAAAAATGGAAGCAAAAGCAATATATAGATATATAGGATCTTCTCCTCGAAAGATGAGATTGGTTATTGACCTGATAAGAGGATTATCGGTAGACAAAGCTTTGGAAGTATTACACTTTCAGCCAAAACATGCGTCAAAAGATGCTGAGAAAGTACTCAGATCTGCGGTTGCAAATTTAATTAATAAAGATGATTCAGCTCGTATTGAGCCGGAACAGCTTTATGTAAAAGAAGTGTTTGTAAATGAAGGTCCAACAGCAAAAAGAATACAGCCCGCACCGCAGGGAAGGGCATACAGAGTAAGAAAACGTTCTTGTCATTTAACAGTTGTTGTGGCAACTAAAAATTAATATTGTAGGAGGATTTTTTGGGACAAAAAACTAATCCAATTGGTCTAAGAGTTGGAATCATCAGAGGTTGGGAATCGAATTGGTACGAAAACAAAAGTTACGGTGCGAAATTAAAAGAAGATGATAAACTGAGAAGTTATGTAAAGAACCGTTTCAAGAAAGCGGGCATCTCCCGTATAATCATTGACCGTACATCGAAAAACATAACCTTAAATATTCACACATCGCGTCCCGGAGTTGTGATTGGAAAAAGCGGTAAGGAAATCACCCAGCTTGAGCAGGAACTGAAGCAGATTACCGACAAAGATGTAAAGATACAAATTACTGAAATCAAGCGCCCTGAACTGGATGCACAGCTGGTTGCTGAGAATATCGCAACACAGTTAGAAGGAAGAATTTCATTCAGACGTGCTATGAAATCTGCAATTACTTCATCAATGAGAATGGGTGCTGAAGGTATCAAAATAATGTGCGCAGGCAGGCTTGGAGGAGCAGAAATGGCCAGAACCGAGCAGTATAAAGAAGGAAGAATCCCACTACATACAATTAGGGCAGATATTGACTATGCAAACGGTAGAGCCGAAACCATTTACGGCTCAATCGGAATAAAAGTTTGGATATGCCGTGGTGAGATTTTAGGTAAAAGAGTTTCTGAATAAAGAGCGGAGTTTATTTTATGTTAATGCCAAAAAGAGTAAAGTTTAGAAAATCACAACGTGGACGAATGAAGGGGAAAGCAACCCGTGGGAATTTTGTTGCATTTGGAGATTTCGGATTAAAAGCTATGGAGCCCCATTGGATTACCTCCCGTCAGATTGAAGCTTGCCGTGTTGCGCTTACGAGAAAAATGAAAAGGGATGGAAAAGTTTGGATAAGAGTGTTCCCCGATAAACCGGTTTCAAAAAAGCCACTTGAGACAAGAATGGGAAAAGGAAAAGGTGCTCCTGAGTTTTGGGTTGCAGTAGTAAAACCCGGATTCATTTTATTTGAAATTTCAGGTGTATCTAAGGAATTAGCTCAGGAAGCCTTAAAATTATGTGCTCACAAGCTTCCAATAAAAACAAAAGTCGTAACAAGACCTGATATTGAGTAAAAACGGAAAAGTATATGAAAATTAGAGAAATTAGAGAAATGTCATCAGACGAATTGCTTAAGAGAATCGTTGAAGAAGAGAATAACTTAGTTGACCTGAGGTTCTCACACGAGTTAAAACAGCTTACAAATACAGCTAAATTACGAACCGCCTCAAAGGATATAGCTAAGATGAGAACCATTCTCAAAGAGAGAGAAATTAAGCAAGAATTAGAAAGCACAAAATCTTTGAGTAAAGGAGAGAATGTCTAAAAATGGAAACACGTCCTCTTAGAAAAACTAAAATTGGAACCGTTGTAAGCAACAAAATGGATAAAACCATTACCGTAGCCATTGAAAGAAAAGTTGCACATCCAATATACAGAAAGTATTTCAAAAAAACCACAAAGCTGATGGCACACGACGAGAAAAACGAATGTAAAATCGGTGATGTTGTTAAAGTTATGGAGACCAGACCTTTAAGCAAAATCAAGAGATGGCGTTTACTCGAAATAGTTGAAAAAGCAAGATAGGTAAGGAAGGAGTTTACAAATGGTTCAGGTAGAGACTAATTTAATAGTCGCAGATAATTCCGGTGCAAAAAAAATACGCTGTATCAAAGTACTTGGCGGAAGCGGCAGAAAATATGCAAGTGTCGGTGATTTAATTGTCGTTTCTGTGAAAACAGCAATACCCAATGGGCAGGTCAAAAAAGGGGAAGTATCCCGCGCAGTTATTGTCCGCACAAAGAAAGAAGTAAGAAGGAAAGACGGTTCTTATATCAGATTTGATGAAAATGCAGCTGTTCTGTTAAACGCTCAAAATGAGCCCCGCGGAACGCGTATTTTTGGACCAGTTGCCCGTGAATTAAGAGATAAACAATTTATGAAAATCGTTTCGTTAGCACCAGAAGTTTTATAAAGGGTTAAAGTAGGTAATATGAAAATAATTAAAAATGATTCCGTAGTAATAATATCAGGAAATGATAAAGGGAAAACCGGTAAAGTACTAAAAGTATTTCCCAAGGATAGCAAAGTGATTATCGAGGGAGTTAATTTAAGAAAAAGACACACGAAGCCTACCCAGAAAAGTCCACAGGGTGGTATTGTGGAGAAAGAAGCACCAATACATGTGTCAAATTTAATGATACTTGATCCCAAAACAAAAGAGCCAACAAGAATCGGTTCGAAAGTTATTATAGATGAAAAAACCGGAAAGAAAAAAATTGCACGTGTGAGCGTAGCAACCGGTGAGATGTTTTAACAAATTATCTTATTATTGAGGTTTTGTAAAAAATGGCAGATAAAAAACAAAAAAGAGAAATAGCCCAGGAAAAGAAGGAGAAGACAGCTCCTAAAGGTAAAGGCAAGGAAACAGTTGCAGAGAAAGTTCCAAAGATTCCATGCAGACTGCATTTGGTATATAGAAATGAGATAGTTCCTGCTTTGATGAAAAAGCAGAATTACAAGTCTATTATGCAAGTGCCTAAACTTGATAAGATTGTAGTAAATATGGGAGTGGGTGATGCAGTTTCCGATCCCAAGATTCTGGAAGAGGCAGTAAAAGATATCGAAACAATTACTGGTCAAAAATCAAGCGTGAGAAAGTCAAAGAAAGCAATTTCAAATTTTAAGTTACGCGAGGGAATGAGTATCGGTGTGATGGTTACTCTTAGAAAAGACCGCATGTATGAATTCCTCGACAGACTGGTAAATGTAGCATTGCCCCGATTCAGAGATTTCAGAGGACTTTCCGATAAATCATTTGATGGTCGCGGAAACTACACATTGGGCATTAAGGAACAGATAGTTTTCCCGGAAATTAATGTTGATAAGGTGACAAAAGTGTTGGGAATGGATATTACATTTGTTACAACAGCAAATACAGATAACGAAGCATACGAATTATTAACTTCATTTGGTTTTCCTTTTAGGAAAAAAGAAATTCAAACAGTTTAAGAGGATTTATGGCAAGAACATGTCAGTTCGCGAAAGAAGACAAACGCAGAAAATTAGTCGAGAAATATAAAAAAGTCAGAGAAGAATTAAAGGCTAACGGAGACAATGAAGGGCTTCAGAAGCTTCCAAAGAATTCTTCCCCTGTCAGGCTTCATAACAGATGTCAAGTGACGGGCAGAGCAAGAGGTTATCACAGAAAATTTGGAATTTCCCGATTAGTTTTGAGAGAGAAAGCGCTTCGCGGTGAGATTCCAGGATTAAAAAAGGCAAGTTGGTAAAGGAGAAAATATGGCAGTAACAGATCCTATTGCAGATTTTTTAACACAGATTAGAAATGCTGTAAAAGCTAATAAAAGAAAAGTAGATATTCCTTCAAGCAGAATGAAGGTTGAAATAGCTTCTTTACTTAAGGAAAATAATTTTATTAATGATTTTCAAGTTTTAGAAGATAACAAACAGAACGTAATAAGAGTAGCACTCAAATATACTAATGGTGTATCTGCAATAACCGGACTTAAAAGAATAAGTTCACCTGGATTAAGAATTTATTCACCACAGGATAAATTACCCAGAGTATTAAACGGATACGGCATGGCAATAATATCGACATCAAAAGGATTACGTTCAGATAAACGCGCCCGCACAGAAAAAGTCGGCGGTGAAGTTGTTTGTTATATTTGGTAATATTAAGAACGGAGAAATAAATTGTCACGAATAGGAAAAAAACCAGTAGCGATACCACCCAAGGTCACAGTTGACATAAAGGGAAATATGGTTGCAGTTAAAGGCCCCAAAGGAAGTTTAGAGGGAAATTATCATCCCAATATGAAAATTGAAATGCATGATGGACAAATTATAGTAACGCGTCCAAATGATGAAAAAGCGAATAAAGCACTGCATGGATTAACAAGAGCGTTAATTCAAAATTTAATTACAGGAGTTTCCGAGGGATATACAAAGACCCTTGATATAGTCGGAGTCGGATACAGAGTTGAGCAAAAAGGATCTGCTTTATTAATTAACATCGGATATTCCCATCCCATATATTTCATTCCTCCAGATGGTATAACCGTGCAGGCCACTACAACAACACAAATAGTCGTTTCGGGAATTGATAAAGAGCTTGTTGGTGCGGTTTCGGCAAAAATCCGCTCTTTCAGAAAACCGGAACCATATAAAGGTAAAGGAATTAAATACTCGACAGAGATTATCAGACGTAAAGCCGGTAAGACTGCAGGCAAGTAATTTTTAAAGAGGATAAGATGATTACAAAAAAAACAAATTCCAGAAAAAGATCAAAGACGAAGATAAGAAAGAAGGTTTTTGGGACAAAAGAGATGCCCAGGCTTTCAGTGTATAGAAGTTTAAATTATATATATGGCCAATTAATTGATGATTTAGACGGAAAAACACTATTGACGGTTTCCTCGCTATCGGGAGAGATCAAAGAAGAGCTAAAAAGTGTAAAAGGAAAAACAGCTCAGAGTAAACTAGTTGGTAAATTTCTTGCGCAAAAAGCTAAAGAATTAAAAGTAGAGACATGTATATTTGACCGAAATGGGTTCAGATATCATGGCAGAGTGAAAGCTTTAGCTGATGGAGCAAGAGAAGGCGGGTTAAAATTTTAGTAATGAGTGCCGGATCGTCTAATGGTAGGACAGCGGCCTTTGGAGCCGTTTGTAGAGGTTCAAATCCTCTTCCGGCAGCCAATGTTATAAATTATGTAGCACAATGGAGAGTACTTTGAAGACAATAAAATCGACAGAAATTGAAGGTTTAAAAGAAAAAGTTGTTAGCATTAACCGAGTTGCCAAGGTTGTTAAAGGCGGAAGAAGATTTGGATTTAATGCTATTGTAGTTGTAGGAAACGGCGCAGGAGTAGTGGGTGTTGGGCTTGGCAAAGCAAACGAAGTAACAAATGCCATAGCAAAAGGAATTGATGATGCTAAGAAGAATTTAGTAGTTGTTCCAATTCACAAAAGCACTGTACCACATGAGATTATAGGTAAATTCGGTGCCGGAAGAGTGCTGATTAAACCTGCCACACCGGGAACCGGTTTAATTGCAGGTGGCGGAGTCAGAATGGTATTAGAAGCAGCAGGTGTTCAGGATGTTCTTACAAAATCTCTTGGGTCGAGTAACCCCCACAATCAAGTAAAAGCTACATTAAATGCGCTTATTAACCTTATTGATGCTAAATCAATGGCCAACAAACGTAATATGACTATTAAAGAACTGTTTAACGGATAGGTGAGGAGTTAGAATGCCTTTAAAATTAAAGATTACCCAGATTAGAAGTATTATTGACAGGCCGGTAAGGCAAAAGAGAACAATTGAAGCTCTTGGATTAGGCAGGCCTAATTATACAGTAATACACAAAGACACACCACAAATACGTGGGATGATAAATAAAGTCACACATTTATTAAAAGTTGAAGAAATTAAAGAATAGTAAGGTGTAATATGGATTTTCTAAGCAAATTAAAATACGCACAGGGATCACGAAAAAAGAAAAAAAGAGTAGGCCGCGGTGAAGGATCGGGGCACGGTGGACAAGCTACCAGAGGAATGAACGGACAGTTGTCCCGTTCCGGTGCAAAGCACAGAGCCTGGTTTGAAGGTGGGCAAATGCCTCTTCAAAGAAGAGTTCCTAAATATGGTTTTGTGAGTCCGTTTAAGGTTTATTACCAAGTTTTCAACGTTTCCGATATCCAGAAAGCAATTGACGCAAATAAAACCAAGGAGACAGAATTCAATGCCGAATTATTGCACAAACTTGGTTTAATAACTTCCAAGAATAAACCGTTCAAGATTCTAGGGAATGGAGTCCTTAAGAGTAAAGTTAATTTAGAAGTAAGTGCCTGCAGCAATTCAGCAAAGGAAAAAGTTGAAGCTCTTGGCGGTACCATAAAATTAGTCTAATAAGGAAGAAATGGCTACAATAACCGAAACTTTTCGCAATATTTTCAAAATACACGAACTAAGGCAGCGGGTACTGTTCACTTTATTGATCCTTTTTCTTGTTCGAGTTGGTGCACACATAACAATTCCGGGTGTGGATGCAATGCAGTTATCCAGAGCGATGGAAAATCAAACCGGAGACAATTTATTCGGATTATATGATCTATTTGTCGGTGGTGCTTTTTCGAATGCCGCAATATTTGCTCTCGGTATTATGCCTTATATCAGTGCGTCGATCATCCTTCAGCTTTTAGGAGCAGTAGTTCCTTATTTCCAGAAGTTACAGCAGGAAGGCGAAGAAGGAAGAAAGAAAATAACTCAGTTAACCAGGTATGGAACGGTTCTGATTTCCGCAATGCAGGCATGGGGAGTAACGATTCGGCTGAACAGTATGGATGTTGCCGGGGTTCCGATAATTCCTGTTGGGGTTCAAGGTTTTGGGTGGGTTTTGTCCAGCATTGTTATTTTAACTGCCGGTACAGTTTTTATGATGTGGCTGGGTGAACAGATAACCGAAAAAGGTATTGGAAACGGAATCTCACTTATAATCTTTATCGGTATTATTGACCGATTCCCTTATGCAATTTTGGATGAATACAGATTGATTTCTTCAGAAGCCAGAAGTTTAATTATTGAGATCGTAATTCTCGTTTTAATGTTTTTTATTATTGCAGGAGTTGTTTTAGTTACGCAGGGGACTCGCAGAATACCTGTTCAGTACGCAAAAAGAGTTGTTGGAAGAAAAGTTTATGGTGGAGTAACTCAATATATTCCTCTTAGAGTGAATACAGCAGGAGTTATGCCCATAATTTTCGCACAATCAATTATGTTTATTCCTAATACTTTCTTATCATTTTTCCCGGATAACGAATTTCTGCAGACGGTTGCTTCATATTTTCATTATCAAGCTCCCGCATATTCTGTCATATATGCTTTAGTAATTATCTTCTTTACATATTTTTATACAGCAATTGCTTTCAATCCGAAAGATGTTGCCGATAATATGAAAAAGCAAGGGGGTTTTATCCCGGGAATAAGGCCAGGAAAACAAACTTCAGAGTTTATAGATAATATTTTAACAAAGATAACTTTACCCGGTTCAATATTCCTGGCAATTATAGCAATTTTACCTTCATTTATTTCCGGTTTTGGAGTTTCCGGTCAATTCGCCCAGTTCTTTGGCGGGACTAGTCTTCTTATTGTTGTTGGAGTTGCTTTAGATACTTTGCAACAGATTGAGTCTCATTTATTAATGAGGCATTATGATGGTTTCATGAAAAGCGGAAAGATTAAAGGGCGAAGATAAAAATTGATTCTTATAAAAACGCCTAAAGAGATAGATTTTATAAGAGAGAGTTGTAAGATAGTAGCGAAAACTTTAGAGCTTGTTAAAAAGCATGCAGAGATAGGCGTTACAACAAAAGAGTTAGATATAATAGCAGAGGATTTTATTTTATCCCAAAATTGCAAGGCGGCTTTTAAGGGATACAGGCAGCAAGGTACGTCGCCATTTCCTTCCGCGTTATGTATTTCGTTAAATGAAGAGGTGGTTCATGGAATACCATCTTCACGAAAGTTGAAAGACGGGGATATAGTTTCGATTGATGTAGGAGTTCTTAAAAATGGTTATTATGGTGATGCCGCAACATCATTCATAGTAGGCACTAAAAATAGCGATCAAATAAAATTACTTGAAGTTACTGAAAAGTCGTTATATTTAGGAATAGCACAAGCAAGGAAAGAGAACAGAGTTGAAGATATTTCCTTTGCAGTTCAGAGTTGTGTTGAAGCTAATGGATTTTCGGTTGTCAGAGAGTTAACCGGTCATGGAGTCGGAAGACACTTACATGAAGACCCGTCGATACCGAATTTCGGCAGACAAGGTCATGGACCTAAGCTGAAGAATGGCATGACTCTTGCGATTGAACCGATGGTAAATTATGGCAATAAATCTGTTTTTGTAAAAGAAGACGGGTGGACGATTGCTGCGAGTGACGGGTTTCCGTCAGCTCATTTTGAACATTCAATTTTGGTAACTAACGAAGCAGCTGAAATTTTAACAATAACTTAAAATGGCAAAACAAGGACCCATAAAAGTAGACGGAGTAATTATCGAGACATTGCCCAATGCTCACTTCAATGTGAGGCTGGATAATGGTCACGAGATTCTGGCACATATATCAGGTAAAATGAGGATGCATTTTATCAAAATTCTTGTGGGTGATAAGGTTTCGGTCGAGTTATCACCTTATGATTTAACTAAAGGTAGGATCACCTACCGGTATAAATGATGGAGAAAGTATGAAAGTAAGATCTTCAGTAAAGAAAATTTGCGATAATTGTAAAATAATTAAAAGAAAAGGCGTTGTACGCGTGATTTGCAAGAATCCAAAGCATAAACAACGTCAAGGATAATAATATAAAGGAGAATAATCATTGGCTCGTATAGCAGGTGTTGATTTACCTAAAAACAAGAAAGTATATTTCGGAATTCAATATATATTTGGAGTTGGACCTCAGATTGCGAAAGTGATTTTAGAGAAAGCAAAGGTTGATCCGGAGAAAAAGATCAGCAGTCTAACGGAAGAAGAAGTAGCTGAAATCCGTTCAATAATTCAAGCGGATTTTAAAGTTGAAGGAGCTCTCCGCAGTGAAGTTCAACAGAACATCAAGCGATTGATGGATGTAGGATGTTATCGCGGATTAAGACATAGACGCGGCCTGCCTGCAAACGGACAGAGGACCCGAACCAATTCCAGGACAAGAAAAGGTAAAAGGAAAACTGTTGCAGGGAAGAAAAAAACACCAACTAAGAAATAACAAGTGAAGATATCGGAGGAATAAGTTTTGGCTAAATCTGTAAAGAAAACCAAGAAAAAAAGTGTAGTGGATGCTAACGGAATAGCAACCATAAAAGCTACATTCAATAACGTACTCGTAACATTGTCAGATATCTATGGCAATACAATATCATGGTCTTCAGCAGGAAGAAATGGGTTCAAAGGTTCAAGAAAGAACACTCCATTTGCTGCACAAGTAACAGCAGAAGCTGCTGCGAAAGAAGCATATGATCTCGGATTGCGCAGAGTAGAAGTCAGAGTAAAAGGACCCGGATCCGGTCGCGAGTCAGCTATAAGAGCAATAAACACTGCAGGAATAGAAATATCGGCTATAAAAGATGTTACGCCGATTCCGCATAACGGCTGCAGACCACCTAAAAGAAGAAGAGTTTAAATTCGGAGAATTATAATAAATGGCAAGATATATTGGTTCAGTTTGTAAATTGTGTAGACGAGAGAAACAGAAACTTTTTTTAAAGGGACAGAAGTGTTTAACAGATAAATGTCCAGTTGAGAAAAAGAATTATCCTCCCGGTCAGCATGGATTATCTCGCAGAAGCAAGATCTCAGAGTATGGGATTCAGTTGCGAGAGAAACAAAAAATTAAGAGACAGTACGGGCTACTTGAGACCCAATTTAGAAATTATTTTGAACAGGCGGACAAGTCTAAAGGAAGAACAGGCGAGAACCTGGTTAAACTACTTGAAAAGCGCTTAGATAATGTTGTGTATCGTTTAGGATTTGCGCCTTCAAGAAAATCAGCACGACAGATCATTAAGCACAGACATATTATTGTTAATAACCATTTGGTAGATATTCCTTCTTATCTGTTATTGCCTGGAGATGTAATAAAGATAAAGGACAAGAGCAAGAAATTGGATCTGATTCATGATTCCTTAAAGAGAGTTAAGGAGCATATCTATCCTTGGCTTAGTGTTGATAAAGCAAACTTAACGGGTACTTTTTTGCAGGTACCAGAACGTAGTGAAGTTCCATTAAATGCAAATGAGCAGTTGGTAGTTGAGCTTTATTCCAAATAATTTATATTAAGTAATTATAGGAAATTAAAATGAGTGTTTTGAATCTTAAAATGCCGGAGAGTGTAGTTCTTGATGAAACTACTTTTAACAGCACATACGGGAAATTTACAGTTCAGCCCCTTGAAAGAGGATACGGTGTTACTTTAGCAAATTCACTGCGAAGAGTACTACTATCATCATTGCCGGGCGCTGCAATAATAGCAGTCAAGTTCAGTGCGGTTTTGCATGAATTTTCCACCATTCCAGGTGTTGTGGAAGATGTAGCCGAAATCATTTTGAATTTAAAGCAGGTAAGGATAAAATTATTAAACAAAAAGCCCAATAAGATTGATATTTCTTTAGCCGGGCCTTATAATTTTACTGCGGCTGATCTGCAGAAGCATAGTACAGATATCGAAGTGTTAAATCCTGATTTGCACATCGCCACTTTGAATGATAATGCAAAATTTGATATCGAACTAAGAATAGGAAGAGGAAAGGGATATGTCCCTGCAGTTGAAAATAAATCACCTGAATTTACCATTGGCGTAATTCCAATGGATGCTGTTTACACTCCAATAAAGAATGTAAAGTATGAAATTGAGAATGTACGTATCGGTGATAAGAATGACTATGAGAAATTAACAATTGAAATTTTTACAGACGGTTCGATTTCCCCGGATGATGCGCTTTCACAATCGGCAAAGATGATCAGAGATCATATCCAGTTATTTATCAATCTTGATTTAGAACCGGAAGAGAAGCAAGCAGAATCCAAAAAGGATACCGAAAAAGAACGAGTAAAAAGAATCTTGCTTACAAATGTTGACGACCTTGAATTAAGTGTACGTGCTCACAATTGCTTAAAAGCAGCAAACATAAAAAATATTGCAGAATTAGTGCGACGCGAAGAGAGTGAAATGCTGAAATTCAGAAATTTCGGAAGAAAGTCATTATCTGAATTATCGGCAATAATTGAGAATCTTGGGCTTGAATTCGGAATGGACGTTGACAAATACTTAATTGATGAAATTGAAACACCATAAATCATAAAGGTTTTATATGAGACACAAAGTTAAAGGCACAAAATTAAACAGAACAGCGAGTCATCGGAAGGCTCTTATGAGGAATATGGCCACCTCATTATTAAAACATAAAAGGATTAAAACCACTTTGGCGAAAGCAAAAGCGCTTAAGGTATACGTCGAACCAATAATTACAAAAGCAAAAGACAATGATCTTAATGCTAAAAAGTATGTGATGGAATTAATTAAAGATAAAGAAGTGGTCAAATCTCTTTTCACTGAAATTATTGATAGAATCGGTGATCGAAAAGGTGGTTATACCAGAGTGGTTAAACTGGGACAGCGTTTAGGAGATGCTGCTGAGATGGCAATTATTGAATTAGTTGATTTCAATGAAATTGCCAATGCAAAAGCCACAGAATCTAAAGAGAAAAAAGAAGCCAAAGTTAAAGAGAAAAAAGAAAAGAAAGCCACTGAAGTAGAAGAGGCTAATGTAGTAGAAGAAAAGATATCCAAAAAAAAATAAAGAATTAATTACGAAAATGTAAGAGTAACTTGAATTTAGTTCAGGTTACTCTTTTTTATTATGACCGAAGTTAAATTTATAAAATCCGTATTTGATATTAATTCACTCCCAGGACTTGTTATGCCTGAAATTATATTTGCAGGCAGATCAAATGTTGGCAAGTCTTCCTTTATAAACTCTTTTTTAAGTAAAAAGGTTGCTCTTACGAGTTCAACACCGGGTAAAACCCGTTCGATTAATTATTATGATGTTTCGGGAAAATATTATCTGGTTGATCTTCCGGGATTTGGATATTCAAAAGCCGGAAAAGATGTATCCGATAAGTGGAAGAAACTACTAATGGAGTTTTTTGAAAAGGAGAGGGGAAATAGGTTAATAATGCACATAATTGACAGCCGGCATAAACCCACCCCACTTGATGATGTATTCAGGGATCTGATAATGCATTACTCTTATGATTATTTCGTGGTATTAAATAAAATCGATAAGCTTAACAGAAGTGAGTATACAAGAGCAATGAGAGAGATCAAAGAATTTTATCCGGGGCTTGAGTTGCATAAAAATCTTTTTCCTTATTCTGCTATAACGACATCAGGCAAGAAAGAAATAACAGCAGTAATTAATTCTTTTATAAAATGAGGGATTATTTGTTGATTCTTTCCCAGAGTTCGAGATAAACTTCGGGTTGAATATCCTTCTTCTTTTGAGCCAATAGTTCATTAAGATGATTCTTCTCAGATTCTTCCATTATTCCATCGAGTAAGAAATAGTCCCGTTTTTTTTCAATTTGATCACGAAGATCATAAGACTGTTCAAGTTGATGGATCTTGCTGATTGCATTGTTAAACAAAATCAATAGAAGTATATAATCTTCATTCTTTATCCGGTTTTTGTTAAAATCATCTTCAAGATTATGCTTAATTGTCTGCATGTTCTTAATAACGTCGATATATTCCACAGAACTGTTCTTAAATTTTTGGCTTAATAAATTTATATTAGCTGAATAGTCTTCAAACTTCTTTTTTCTTTTGCGAATCAGGAACCAACCGAATGAGAAGGGGATAATGGCAAGTACCAGACCACCGCCGATTTCACTAATCATACCAAGTTCTTCAGCTTTTTTATAAACTATCAGGATAGGGCTTGAATTGGGGAGGACACCATCATTATTAATTGAATAAAGAATATCTGCAAATTCAGTTTTGGTTATAGACTGGGTAGAGCTAAAATTCGTTACATTTATCACAAATTCATTAATAAAGTCATAAAATTTTTTCTCTTTAATAAGTTTTCTTAAACCCGACCAATTGCCGAGAGTGAAGCCAGCGTCGAATTTAGTAGAAATATGATCGTTAGCCCTTTTGAAGAAATATACTAAACGTTTTATATGGAAATAAGAGAGGGAATCCTTTTCTATTCTGGTCTTAAGGAATAGGAGAAATGTTGAGGGATCGGCATTTAATTCAAAAATGCTCCCCAGACGACGTCGAATTTCAGCGTTAATTTCCACAGTATAGCCGGGTTCACTATGGGTTGCTGAAATAATATAAAGATTAGAGGGGATAAGCCTTTCGTAAGGATATCCGTCGATTTTAACAGGTAAATCTTCGACATCCAATGAATTCCAAACATGAGCTCCGAATACAGGGGATGGATAGACTTTATCAACGTCATCCAGAATGAAGACGTAATTAAGATTTGGATTCCGATAACATTTATCTACTAAATTTAAGAATTTACCGGGGAAGAAAAGGCCATTCCTATATTCTCCGATATACTCCTTGTTATATTCAACTTCCATTTTTTCTACGCAAATCAGACGAAGGATGTTTTCTTCTCTTCCTGTAATGAGCAAAGACATGCGGTCAATCAGAGTTGTTTTTCCGCTTCCGGAAACTCCCTGAAGGATAATTTTATTCTGGGAGTAAGAGGAGGAGGCTGATTTTTTTTCAAGGATTTTTTCAAGGAAATTAAAATACAGACCGGCACTTCCGACAATAGGATAGGGCTTATCAACGACGTTTTCAAATGGAATGGCATCAGGATTGTCTTTCTGGAATTTTTGATAATAGCTGCGAAGAGAATCGTAGCCCTCCAGAACAGGGATTATTCGAAATTGTAGCGAGTCTTCTTTTGAGAGCGAAACCAGGTTTTTAGTGGAATCAACAATCCCATTAGAAATAAGGATTTTATCTAAGTCTGTCCAATATTCATCAATTTCGTTTGTTAAGAGGTAATGTCCGAGGAAATAAAGGATAATAAGTACCGGAACAGACAGGAATAAATATATGAGTATTTTTTTTGACATAGTTATCAAAAAAAAAGCGGTTTGTGATAACCGCTTAATTAATCTCGGATACTTTGCTAATATCTTCCAGTTTTACAAATTTTTCACTGAATTTATATGAACCCTTAGCTGTCTTCATAGTCTTGATAACTTTAACGTTTACAGTAGAGTCTTTCTTCTTGCCTTTTGCTTTATCAGCGAATGATTGTTGTTTTGCCATGATTTACTCCTAAAAAATTTGATTGTAAAAATACGAAATAAAATCAGTAAATAAAAGATAAAAATCAATCAAAAAAACTATTCTTTTCCTGATTAGGAGCAAATCAGTTGGAGATTTTGACAGTTTTAGATGAGATGAGGGCTTTAGGGCTTAAAATTAGCGAAAAGGGGATTATTGAGTAATTGAAAAACCAGGGGTGAAAGTTATTAAATGATTATCTGACCGTATTTGTACCGCATTAGTACCGTATTTATACCGTATTTGTACCGTATTAGATAGCATAGAAGAGCAGGATTTTGGACTTTTTTAGGAAAAAAGGGGGAGAAAAAAGAGGAAAAAAGGATAAGAGATGAAGAGGCTAAAAGACAAAGAGGTTAAGAGATAAAGAGATAAAGAGATAAAGAGATAAAGAGACAAAGAGAAAAAGAGGTTAAGAGATAAAGAGAAAAAGGTTAAGAGATAAAGAGGGAAAGAGGCTAAGAGGAGGGGGGAATTGATGAAAGAATTTGGCGGAAAATTCAGGGTTAGCTTTTTAATTATGTCAGGGACCATCAGAGATTCGTTTTTTTGAAATTTAATGGGGTGAAGACAGATTGAAAATATAAGGGTGTTAGTACGTGAGAAGAATATGATATCTTGCGGGAAGAATTAATTTTTGGGATTTGCTTACATAAGAATCATTCTATATATTTACAGGTTAAAATTTAAGGATAAAAGTTGAGTAATATTGAAATATCGAAATTAGGAAACGGAATTATTGTAATCAGTGAATATCTTCCTTATGTGAAATCATTTTCACTGGGATTCTGGTTCCGAAACGGAAGCAGGGATGAGAATAAACTGAATAACGGAATATCTCATTTTATAGAGCATATGGTTTTTAAGGGAACTGCCAAAAGAACCTCCAGAATGATAGCAGAGGAGATTGAATCTGTCGGCGGTTATCTGAATGCGTTTACATCTAAGGAGAATACATGCTTCTATGGGAGAGGTCTGTCCCAGCATCTTAGTAAGACATATACAGTGCTTGCCGATATAATCCAGAATCCCCTTTTCCGAGAGAGTGATATTAAAAAGGAAGCGGGCGTTGTGATTGACGAGTTGAATGATATTTGGGATAATCCGGATGATTTGATCTTTGATCTTTTTGAAGAGAAATTGTTTAACAACCGCGGGCTGGGATTTCCGATAATTGGCAGAGAGGAAAATATAAGAAGTTTCAACAAGGATTTCCTACATAAGTATTACAACAAGCACTATAAGCAAGGAGAGATAGTTATTGTTGCATCAGGCCTTGTGGAACATGAGGAAGTGGTTTTGCTAACAGAAAAGTTTTTTAACAAGAGGAAAACCGCAGCAAGTTCAAAGGATATAGTTAAGACAGAAATTTCAAAAACAGATTATCTGTTAGAGAAAGAAATTCAACAGGTACATTGTATTTTGGGGAAAGAAGGATACGGGTATCGATCTGACAGGAGAGTGTCACAAATGCTTCTGGCAAATTTACTCGGTGAGGGGAGCAGTTCAAGATTATTCCAGGCTGTCAGGGAAAAGTCGGGAATAACATATCAAATTCATACGTTTATAAATTCGTTTTCAAATGTTTCGAGTTTTGGAATATATTTTTCAACAAGCGAAAAATATTTTGATAAAGCAATCGGATTAATAAAAAAAGAGACCGATAAGCTTATAGAGAAAGAGATAAAGAAGAAGGAACTTGAGCGAGTTAAGGAACTTACCAAAGGTACGATTGTGATGAGCATGGAGGGCACAACAAACAGAATGATAAGAATTGCGAGTTCGATGCTGAATCAAAAGAGAATAATTCCGATGGAAGAGTTCATAGGAAAAATAGACGCCGTAACAATTGATGAAATCAAGGAAATCGCTAAGGAACAATTAGATTTTTCGAAGTTAAGCCAGACAGTAATCTGTGCGAATAAGGATTCAAGAATTAAAATTGCATAAGCAAAGGAAGAAAGATGCCAACAGTCCAAATAGACGGAAAAGAATTTGAATTCAATAATGGTCAAACAGTTTTAGAGGTAGCCTTAGAGAATGGGATAGATATTCCGCATTTTTGTTATCATCCACTTCTATCTATTTCCGGTAATTGCAGGATGTGTTTGGTTGAAATAGAAAAGATGCCGAAACTGATGATTTCGTGTTCGACAATGGCAGCAGAGGGAATGGTTGTTCACACACAGTCCGAACGTGCGATGAATGCGAGGAAAGCAGTAATGGAATTCTTTCTTATTAATCATCCGCTGGATTGCCCAATCTGCGATGAGGCCGGGGAGTGTAAACTTCAGGATTATACGTATCAGCACAGTATTGGCGAGAGCCGTTTTACAGAAGCAAAAAACTCAAAGGAAAAAAGAGTTCCACTTGGACCCAATGTTATGTTTGACGGTGACAGATGTATTGCATGTTCACGCTGTATCCGTTTCTGCGATGAAATTGCAAAGTCAAGTCAGTTAACATTTGTGAAAAGGGGTGACAGCGTCACTATTGAGACTTTTCCGGAGAAGGAACTGGATAATCCTTATTCATTGAATGTTACGGATATTTGTCCTGTTGGAGCTTTAACGAACAGGGATTTCCGATTTAAGGCCAGAGTATGGGATATGTCGTCAACAAAATCTGTTTGTGTTGGCTGCTCAAGAGGATGCAATATTGATATTTGGGTAAGAAGCAATGAGATACTGAGATTAACTCCGCGCTTGAATCAGGAAGTAAATCAGTATTGGATGTGCGATCACGGAAGATTAGATACGTTTAAGCATGTTAATTCGAATGAGAGAATAAACGGACCACAGATCAGAAGAAAGGGCAAATTAACTGAAGTGGGGTGGGATGAGGCATACGCGCTGGCTATAAATGAAATTAAGAATTTCAATAAGGATGAAATCGGGATTATCCTTTCATCATCTGCAAGTATGGAAGATAATTATATGGGGATTAAGTTCGGGAAATCCGTATTGGGTGCGAAGTATTTCGGATATCAGAGCAAGGTTGTGCCCGGATCCGGGGATGATATATTAATCAGAGAGGATAAATCGCCGAACGCTTTTGGATTGGAAATGTTGCTTAAAAATTCAGGAAAGATTGTAAACTCATTTGACAAAATAATCAGGCTTGTCAAGGAAGGGAAGATCAAAGCTATTCTGGTTCTGGAGGATGACATAGCCGCCGGTTCTAAAGAAGTTGAGGATGCATTGAGCAAACTTGATTTACTGATTGCTACAGCATCCAACATGAACAAGACTGTTGAAAAGGGTCACATTATATTTGCTTCATCAACATACGCTGAAAAAAACGGGACTTTTGTCAATTTCAAGGGAAGAGTCCAGAGAACAAAACCTGCAGTTGTCACTTCCGAAAGAGAGAGGAGCCTGGACGGATTTGAGATGAGCCGATTGGACAGGTTCGGAACCGAATGGGATAAATGGGGCAAAGTGAAGAAAATAGAAGCCAGGGCATCGTGGAAGATATTGAACGGATTAGGAGTTGTTATGGGGCAGAAAGCTAAATTTTCTATGGCTGAAGAAGTCTTTATAGATATAACCAGGTCTGTTGAAGAACTGTCCGGATTAAATTACAGTACAATAGGTGAATTGGGGATTCAGTTAAAAGTTGAAAACAAGAAGTAGAGTTTAACGGAGCAAAGTAATGGATTTGTGGACAATCGTATTAATCAGCATTATAAAGATACTTTTTGCAGTAACTATGACTTTTCTTACTGTCGCATATCTTGTTTATTTTGAAAGAAAGATAAGTGCATGGGTGCAGGACAGGATTGGGCCCAACAGGGTAGGATGGCTTGGATTGCTCCAGCCGTTTGCAGATGTGTTAAAGCTACTGTTAAAAGAAGATATAGTCCCTCAGGCATCAATAAAAAGGATTCATGCTTTGGCACCGATGATAACATTATTTGTTGCATTCAGTACATTTGCCGTTTTACCCTGGGGACCTGATGTGGAATTATTCGGGTATAAGATACCCTTAGTTGTTGCGGATGTAAATGCAGGAATATTGATTGTTCTTGCGCTAACATCGATAGGTGTTTACGGAATAACTTTTTCGGGGTGGGCATCCGGGAGTAAGTATTCGCTGCTTGGAGGTATAAGGTCTTCTGCCCAAATGATTTCTTATGAAGTATCGATGGGATTTTCAGTAGCCGGTGTTCTTCTATTGTCTGAATCTTTAAGGCCGGCGGCAATAATTGAATCTCAGAGCGGGTGGATGTGGAATGCAATAGTTCAACCGATAGGATTTATAACATTTTTAGTATCTGCATTTGCAGAGACAAACCGTTTACCATTTGATCTTCCGGAAGCAGAGCCGGAGTTAGTGGGGGGGTATCATACAGAATACAGCAGCATGAAGTTTGCGGCATTCTTTCTTGCGGAATATGCCAATATGATAATATCAAGCGGCCTGATTGTAACCTTGTATTTGGGAGGGTGGCAAGTACCTTATATTGAAACTCTTGGTTTGAGCAGCGGATTAGTAACTGCACTCCAGGTTGCAGCATTTTTTATTAAGGTTGGAGCAATTTTATTTTTCTTTATATGGGTCAGGTGGTCAATACCGAGATTCAAGTATAATCAGTTAATGAATCTGGGGTGGAAAGTAATGTTTCCGTTAGCTTTGATCAACCTGATTTGGGTTGCGGTACTGGTAATGTTATTAAATTAATTTCCGAGAGCGGGCAATGGCAAAAAAGAAAAGATTAAAAGACTTAAATTTATTAGAGAAAGTATATCTTCCCGAAATATCAAAGGGTTTGGTACAAACATTCAAGAAAATGTTCCAGCCCAAATTTACGATGCAATATCCGGAAGAAAAATTTATACCTCCTGATTCATACAGAGGAAGACCTGTATTGGTTCAAGAGGAGAATGGTGAGGAGAGATGTGTTGCCTGCGGATTGTGTTCGAGGGTTTGTCCGGCAATTGCAATTGAAGTGCAGGCAAGTGAAACAGAAAGGGAAAAAGAGAGATATCCTGAGAGATTCGAGATTAATATGATAAGGTGTATCTTCTGCGGGTTATGCGAAGAAGTATGTCCTGAAGAAGCAATTGTAATGAGCAAAGATTATGAACTGGCTTTTAGCAACCGAGAGGAAGCATTATACGGGAAAGATAAACTGCTTGTCCCGATTGGAGAATTGCAAGGCAGGATTAAATTTCTCAGAGAATATAAATAGGAATCGAACAGGGGGAAAGTAAGGCGGGGGAATTGAGCGGATATAGATTTATTAATCATTTAGTAATGAGCGTAGGATGATATCAAAGATATTAACAAGTTCCACAATAGGGATAGATGCTTTTTTTGTAGAGATTGAGACTCATGCTGAGAGAGCCATACCTTCGGTAACGATGGTAGGGCTGCCAGATAATGCAGTAAAAGAAAGCAAGGAAAGAGTTTTATCAGCAATAAAAAACACCGGAATTAATACGCCGAGATTAAAGCTAACCATCAATTTAGCACCGGCGGATGTAAAGAAGGAGGGGAGTTCATTTGATTTACCTATAGCTATAGGAATTTTAGCTGCCGATGAAAAGGTACAGGGAGATTTACTTGGATCATCAGTTATTTTAGGGGAACTTTCGCTTGACGGAAGACTGCGCCACATTAAGGGAGCCTTACCAATAACAGTCCACGCAAGAAATAATGGAATTAAACGAATTATACTTCCGGCAGAATCCGTAAAGGAAGCCTCTATTGTTGAGGGGATAGAAGTTTATGGAGTGGAAACACTGGGGGAAGTTATCGAGTTATTAAACGGGGGAGGGGGGATCACGCCCACCGTTACAAGAATAGACGAAATATTTTCAGATGTAAATAAATATCATCTTGATTTTTCTGATGTAAAAGGTCAAGAGAACGTCAAGCGGGCATTGGAAGTGGCGGCTTCGGGGGCGCATAATATTATTATGATCGGTTCTCCGGGAAGCGGGAAAACAATGCTTGCAAAGAGAATTCCGACGATACTGCCACCTATGACATTTGAAGAAGCGCTTGATACTACGAAAATACATTCCGTTGCAGGGATATTAGGGAAGAGCCAGGCATTAATTACAGAAAGACCGTTCAGATCGCCCCATCATACCATCAGTGACGCAGCCCTTGTCGGGGGCGGGTCGTATCCCAGACCGGGGGAAGTGTCATTTGCACATCACGGAGTTTTGTTTTTGGATGAACTGCCGGAGTTTAAGAAGAATGTACTTGAAGTGATGAGACAACCACTTGAGGACGGGAGAGTCACTGTAAGCCGTTCAAAGATGACGCTTGAATTTCCCGCCAATTTTATGCTTGCCGCAGCTATGAATCCATGTCCATGCGGTTTCTATACTGACCCGGTGAAAAAATGTACATGTGTTGGTGTTCAAATACAAAAGTATATGGCCAGGATATCGGGACCTTTGCTTGACAGGATCGATATACACATACAAGTGCCATCGGTGAAGTACAAGGATTTATCTTCAGAATCGAAAGGGGAAACTTCGGAGGTGATAAGGGAGCGAGTTATGAAAGCCAGGGAGACGCAGATCAAGCGGTTTACAGGATTGAATCATATATTTACAAATGCTGATATGGGGGCTAAAGAAGTAAAGGCATACTGCAAACTTGATCAGGCGGGATCCGATCTTATTAAGAATGCCATGACCAAGCTAGGGCTTTCAGCACGAGCATACGACAGGATACTAAAAGTGGGGAGAACCATTGCAGATTTAGAAGGGGAAGAGAATATTTTACCACAGCATATAAGTGAGGCAATTCAATACAGAAGTTTAGACAGAGAATTGTGGAAACATTAGAGGGGGAAACTTAGGGGGATTAAAGTTTTGATATTTCATCATACCAGAAAGGGGGAGCGGGGGATTTTGAGATCTCCGGAAGGTGGAGTTTTTCTTTTAATAATTTAATTTCTCCCTTGCCAAGGAAAGGGACAATGGTTGTGGGGAGAGACAGAATCCGTTTTGAAGAGATTATTTGGCTTGTAAGGGAGGCGTCAATAATACCATTTTTTTTCATTTCGCTAAAGACGAACAGCAAATCATAAATATTAGTTGCTCCTCCGTTGAACTCAAGAATTATTTTTTCCAGGAATCCGGTGTGCAGTTCCAGGGGAGTATCTTTCAGGGAATACCAGAGTTTATCGACTTTTCTTTTGCTGTCAGGGCGGAGTTTGGAGATAAAGAAAAGGAAGAACTGACCGCGCTTCATTTCATTGAGTTTTTCTGAGAATTCTTCATTTTTTATCTGAGAGAAGTGAAAAAAGATGTCGTTGGGATAATAGAGGCTCTTTAGGAATCCAAATCCCTTTGCATCGATTTTTTTAACTCTACAGAAATCTAACGGTTCAGTCATGATAATTTATTATTTATAGCAGGTAAATATAGACAAATATTACCGAAGCCGGAAATCATGAGTAATGGAAGTGGGTTGTTATTGTGGGTTTTAAGGCTTACATTTAAAGTTAAATTAATAAAAATTGCGCAGATAATCAAAAAAAAGTTAATAATATACACTTAGGCTAAAGCGGCCGGATTTGTGCTGATATAAAGCAAAAAAAGAAAAGAGATAAAATGACATTCAAAGAGCTTGGAGTTGATGAAAGAATTATTCAAGGAATCAGCGAGATAGGATTTGAGAATCCGATGCCGATACAGGAGAAAGTAATTCCCTGGTTATTAGGAGAAGAAGTGCGCGATATAGTTGCACTGGCACAAACCGGAACAGGAAAGACAGCCGTTTTTGGAATACCAATAATTCAAAAGACAAAAGTAAAGAGCAGCAAGGTACAGAGCCTTATACTTTGCCCGACCCGCGAATTATGTATGCAGATAGAGAAAGATATAATCAAATACGCAAAATATGTTCCGGGGATAAGAACTGTTGCGGTATACGGTGGGGCGAGCATGGATAAGCAGATCCAGCAAATCAGAAAAGGAGTGCAGATAATTTCCGCAACTCCGGGAAGGCTGAAGGACTTGCTCAACAGGAATATAATAGATCTTTCACAGGTCTCGACGATGGTTCTGGATGAGGCGGATGAGATGCTGAATATGGGATTTCAGGAAGACCTTGAGGAAATACTGATGTTTACTCCGGGGGATAAAAACACATTACTTTTTTCGGCTACTATGCCTCAAGAGCTAATGGAAATAGCTAAAAAGTATATGAATGATCCGATAGAGCTTTCTGTAGGGAAAAGGAATGCGGGGGCGGAGGACGTGGAACATATAGCCTATTTTGTTCACAGCAAGGACAGGTATCTGGCACTAAAGAGAATTGTGGATTTCAATCCCGATATATATGGAATAGTTTTTTGCAGAACGAGGAGGGAAACACAGGAGATTGCCGATAAACTGATACAGGACGGGTATGATGCAGATGCTCTTCACGGGGATTTGAGCCAGGTGCAGAGGGATGCTGTAATGGAGAAGTTCAGAATCAAGCATTTACAATTACTGGTTGCAACGGATGTTGCGGCAAGGGGCCTGGATGTGTATAGCCTGACACATATAGTTAACTATAACATGCCCGATGAACTGGAGATATACACACACAGAAGCGGAAGAACCGGGCGGGCAGGGAAAAAGGGGGTCTCGATAATTATTGCGAATATGAAAGAAAAGGGAAAATTACATCAGATAGAAAAAAACTTAGGCAAGAAGTTCAGTTTTCAGTCGGTACCGCTTGGAAAAGATATCTGCGAAAAGCAGCTCCTGTTCCTGATTGATAAAGTGGAGACAGTGGAAGTTGATTACACACAGATTCAGTCATATCTGACAGATGCAATACAGAGACTTGACTGGCTGGAGAGAGAGGAACTGATTGCAAGATTTCTATCTGTTGAGTTTAACAGGTTCCTTGATTATTATAAGAATACACCGGACCTGAACCATCCTGTTGATGAAAAGAGGGGAAGAGTAAGAGGGAATTTTGACGGTTACACGAGATACTTTATTAATATCGGTAAAATGGAAGATCTGAAACCAACCACACTGATTGGTTTGATAAATGAGACTACCGGTAAAAGAGATATGGACATAGGAGAAATCGAGATATTAAAGAACTTCTCGTTTTTTGAAGTTGAGTCGGGTAATGAAGATTTAATACTGATGTCCTTCGAGGGGAAAGAATATCAGGGGAGAAGGATAGGGGTGGAAGTTGCCTCAGCTAAAGAAGACAGGAAACGAGGTGGCGGCGGAGGAGGAGGAAAGAGAAGGGAGAGAAGCGGGGGCGAGAAGAGAGAAGGAAGAGGATTTTCAGGGGACAGAAGGAAATCGGGTGAGAGATCTTTTGGCGGCGGAAGAAAATCAGGCGAAAGATCATTCGGCGACAGAAAGAAGCCGGGTGAAAGATCATTCGGCGACAGAAAGAAGCCGGGTGAAGGATCATTCGGTGGCGGCAAGAGAGACGGAGAAGGATCCTCAGAGAGAAAAAGCAGTTCCGGCGGGGGGAGATCATTCGGCGGAAAGAGAAGTGATAAGAAGGAGAGATTCAGCAGTGACGGAGATAAGGGGAAAAGAAAACCGAGATGGAAAAAATAGATTAGTTTTATGCCCGGGATGCTGAAGAAGAAATATTTCTTATCAATTCTCTTAATAAGCCTTTTTTTCATAGGCTGGGGAGGGGAAGGACACAGGATTCTAAGTAAAAATGTGTACAGTTCTTTTAATGGTCAGATGAGTTATTTCATGAGCTGGGTGGATTCACTGACTGCTCATGCATCTGACGCTGATTTAAGAAAGAGCTATGTGCCCGGTGAGGAAATAAAGCACTACATAGATATTGACAGCTACCCGGAATTTGTTACAAACGGATATATAAACCAAAATATTGATTCCCTGTATCTTCAGCACGGCGTAAGTTTTGTGGAGGATCAGGGGCTGCTTCCCTGGGCGATATTATGGGCTCTGGATTCACTGAAAGCGGGTTTTCTAAGAAGAGATTTTCGCGCGGCAATGCTGCATACAGCGGATCTGGGACATTATGTTGCGGATGCTTGCATGCCACTTCACATCACAAAAAATTATAACGGACAATTTACTAATCAGTCCGGGGTGCATGCGCGGTTTGAGTCCAACCTGATTTCAAGGTACAAGGCAGAAATAATTTACGGGGGCGATTCGATTGAGTATATCGGTAACAAATCAGGATTTGTGTTCAGTTTACTATATGAGAATTACCACTACGTTGACTCTCTGTTGAGTGCTGACAGTCAGGCTAAAGCGTTGACCGGAGGGACGAGCAGCAGTGCGTATTATGCAAGTATGTGGACTACTTCAAAACCGTGGACGATCGGTTTATTCAAGCGGGGATCAAATGCACTTGCAAAACTGCTTTACAGTGTGTGGGTAGATGCGGGGATGCCAGAACCAACAACGGGTACCGGAAACGGTAACCCGATTGTACAAGGGTTTTTGCTTGGGCAGAATTATCCAAATCCGTTTAACCCGGAAACGTTTATAGTTTATAGTTTAGGATTTAGAGGGTACGTGACTCTGAAACTCTATGATGTGCTTGGGAACGAGGTTGCAACACTGGTTGATGAGGAAAAAGCTGCCGGTTCTTATGAGTATAAACTCTCAACTCCTAACCTTAAACTTTCTTCCGGAGTCTATTTTTATAGATTGCAGGCAGGGGATTTTACCGCCACGAAAAAAATGGTTTTGCTTAAATAAGCCTGATTATTTTTTGTCTTTTTAAAGTTCAAAAACCAAAGCCATCCATTCATCCATATCCATTCTTTCGATTAATTTGAAGCCGGTCGAAGAATATTTTTTCACAATATCATCAAAATCAATCAGTAAGAGACCGGAGAGGATTACTTTGCCTGAAGGCGTGAGGTGATTTTTTATATCTTGAGCAATTGGGATTAGAATGTTTTTCTGAATGTTGGCAAGGATGAGGTCGAAGTTGGTTTCGGGGATTCCGGAGATTTCGCAGAGGCGGATTTCAATTTTATCCGAAAGCTTATTGGCGTCAGTGTTTTCTTTGGCGTTGAGGAGGCACCATTCATCATTATCAAAACCGACAGCAGACTGAGCCCCAAGCAGAACGGCGGCAATTGCAAGAACCCCTGTTCCGGTGCCGGCGTCGAGGACTTTCCCATTTGGGGGAGTATATTTTTCAAGGAGGCGGATAACGAGGCGTGTGGTTTGATGTTCGCCGGTGCCAAAGGACATTTTGGGGTCAATGGTGATAACAAGTTCATTAGCTGCGGGGGAATATTCCTTGAAAGATGGGCAGATAACAATTCTGTCTGATACTTTTATGATATCGACTGACTTTTCCCATTCCTCATTCCAGTTTTTATTTTCAAATACTTCTGATTCGGTATTAAAATAGGAGATAATTCCATCTTTTATTCTATCGTTCATGAAGGAATTTACATCGTCGAGGAGAGTATCCGAGACAACGGAGAAATAGAGGTTAAGGGAGGTATCATTCTCTTCTATTCCTTCAGGATTTAATTCCCAGAGGAGTCCGCTGAGGAATTCGGGGTCAAATGGTTGGGAAGTTACAGTTATTCTGGTATATTTTTTCATTATTGACAGGCTCATTTAATTATATAGTGTGCAAAAATAGGGAAATATTTACAAAGGGACAAGTTGATAGTTTATATTAGCTGAATAGGGGAGTGTTGGAATGTTGGGAAAGTTGTCTGAACTGTGATTAAATATGATTAGGGTGATTAAGTGGAATTCTGAGGAGGAGGGAGAGGACGGAAGGCTGGAAGGGTGGAAGATTGGAAAGTTGGAATAATGGAATAATGGAATGTTGGGAAAGAGAATATTGCGTACCTAAAGGCACATAAACCTGTCAGTCAGTAGATCCGTTAGCTGACGGAGAGTCTAACGGATTCAATTAATATGTCATTCCTGACGGACCGGAGGAGGGAGGATTCCGTATGCAGTATAAGGAGAAAGGAAATATTTTTTTAAGAGGGATAGTACTTTTTCCGGAGAAATGTGTATTAAGAGTATGATGAGAAGTAAAAATTTAAAAGAACGGACATTAGACTCACAATTTATAATACGGGTTTTGAGGGGAGAGGTTACTTCTGAGGAAAGAGAGTATTTTGACTGCTGGCTTGCACAATCGGACAAAAATAAGGAAGAATTCAGTTCATTATCTCTAATCTGGGATAAGACTATGGATGCTGTAACCCCGCCTACGCCTGATCCAACGGTACAATGGGAGTTTATTTTCTCCGGGATTTCAAAAAACAGTTACGAAACAGATGAAATTGAAACAACTGAAGGAGTATTACTGAGTCCTTCTTTTGGGAAAAACATAATTCCGGTCAAAAAGGCAGATAACGGAGAAGTTAAAGAAGCGAAATCAGTAAGCTACCCGGACTATTATTATAGGGTCATGAACCGGATAATTGGTCTGGCCGCTATCTTGTTGGTAGCTGCCGGATTATATTTTTTAGTAAATCATGGAAAATCTGAAATTGTTGAACCCCTGCAGGTTGCTGCTGAAAGGATAAAACCAAGGATTAATGAGATAACAGCAGATAAAGGGGAGAGGAAAACCCTGCATCTTGCAGATGGATCATTAGTATATCTAAATGCTGAGAGCAAGTTAACGTTCCCACAGTATTTTGATGGAAAATACAGAGACGTCGAAATTGAAGGGGAGGCATATTTTTCGGTTAAACCTGACGATGATCAACCATTCAGAGTGATTTCAGGAAACACGACGGTGCTTGTAACCGGAACAGAATTTAATATCAAGAACAGAAACAATAATATTTCAGTGGTTGTCACAAAAGGGAATATTATAGCGTATGCTAAAAGTGTTGAGAAGTCTTATAACGTGACAAAAGGAGAAATGATATCCTATAGTGAAAAAAGAGGATTTTCAAAACCATTACATGTAAATGTTAAAAAGTATCTGGGATGGAGGGATGGCAAGTTTTACTTTGAACAGACCCCTCTAAGTGAAGTAATGGCAGAGATCGGGAGATTTTATAATGTAAAGGTAAAATTTGAGAGTGATTCGTTAAAGAGTAAAACTATAACAGGTACGTTCAGCGGAAATTCATTAGATAAAATATTCTCAATAATTTGCCTTACACTTGACGTAAAAATTAATTATAATGGAAGTGATGTTTTGGTATTTTAGGAGTAATTTAACCCTATTGAAAATTTTTTACAACATTGAAAAATAAAGCGTATGAGAAATTTTAGCAAGATTTGTTTTATTGTATTGATGTCTATTTTTTCTTTTCCTCTTTCCGGACAGACAGATATAAGACGGGTTGATGAGAAGACCGGTAACCAGATTGCAGAGAGCGGCAATAATTCTGAAGATGGAACTCCATTACTACAGGAGGGGCAATCCATAGAAGCAAAATCTGCGCTTTTGCAACCGGTAACATTATCTTTCTCTGATGCCAATCTGACTGATGTAATAAGAGAAATTAATAAGCAAACAATGGTATCGTTTACGTATGACGATAATCTGATGAAAATAAAGAAGGTTAACCTGACAGTGACAGAAGAGCCTCTTTACAATGTATTGAATGAACTGCTGAGTTCATACGCTATCGGATATTATGAATACGAACCGGGAAAGATAGCTCTTGCGAAGCAGACAAGAATAGATGAAAAGACGGGTGGAATTAAAGGGGTGGTCAGGGATGAGACGGGAGAAAAACTGCTTGGTGTTAACGTAATGATAAAGGAGTCGCGGATAGGGTGTGCAACGGATATCAACGGCAACTATTCGATCAAGAATTTAAAGCCCGGGGAATATACTCTGGAAACATCAATGGTCGGTTATGAGAAAAACATAATGAAGATAAAGATTACGGCAGGACAACTGCTGGAAATCAACATAGTATTAAAGTCTTCGGCATTTCAAATCGGGGAGATAGAAGTTGTGGGGACAAGTGAACTGCTTCCAAGAGACGTAAACACTAAAACCACTATTTCGTCAGGAGAAATTGAGCATTTCCAGGCATCGAACATAGGGGATGTGCTGGATCTGGTACCCGGAATACAAAAGACGAATAATCCGGGATTAGGTAAATTATCACAGGTGGGGGTAAGGGGGGATGAAGGGGATGCCCTTACTGCATTTGGTACATTGGTTCTTATTGACGGAATTCCGCAGTCCAACAATGCAAACATGCAGTTTGAGAGACAAACTTCCATAGGCGCATCAAATCTCGGGAGGGGGCTTGATTTAAGAACAATACCGGCAGATAATATTAATAATATCGAGGTTATTACGGGATTACCGTCTGTGCGATACGGTGATGTTACAGCAGGAATTATCAATGTCCAGACCAAGATCGGTAAATCACCCAACAGGTTAAAAATAAAGAACAATCCGGACACGAGAGAGGGAAATTTCGGAGGGGGAATTTTAGCGGGTGACGGAGCGTTGAGTTATAATTTTAATGTGGCTCAGAGCGAGAGGGATATAAGGAAGACCGGTGATGAATACCTGAGGTTAACCGGGCAATTAGTTTACTCTCACAATTTGTTTGAAAACGCATTAAGCAGCAATTACAAGATCAACTACCAGCGAATTCTTGATGAAGAAGAACCTAAAGGGGACATGCAAAAGACGAGGAATTATAACAGAGGCTATTCACTTGGACTCTCTTCGTGGGGCAAATACAAACCCGATGACGGTGTGTCGTTATGGGATTATAATTTGTATGTAAATATGCGAACTGAAAACTCAATGAAGTCGAAAATGAATTCGGAGTATGTAATACTTCCAAGCGGGGATACCGCTTCCACATATATAGGGAAAGTTGAGACTAAAGGAATCGAATGGTCTATTGGGGGAAGAATTGAGTGGAATAAAGTTTTTTATACGGGGGATATTATTCACAAGGTATTAATCGGGGTTGACCCACAGTATAACACGAATACCGGTGACGGGGTAGTATTTGACACATTGTTAAGTTACTACGGAGTAGGTTCGGGCAGACGTCCCTACAGCTTTAACGATATTCCCGGTCAAATACTGACAAGCGTATATTTAGAGGATAAAATTACGGGGAACCTGATTTTTGACTATAACATAATGGTTGGCTTCAGATATGAAATGTACAGGCCATATAAGTTTAATTTAAGCGGATTATGGGGTGACGGGGATATAGTAAAATCGCACCAGGGAACATTCTTCAATCCAAGATTGAATCTGATGGTATATTTATCCGAAGTAAATCAATTCAGAGTCAGTGCGGGTATATCTTCAAAGTCTCCGCCGATGTCCTCAATATATCCGCCGGAAGATGTAATGAAGTGGAGAAATCCGGATCTGAATTCAATCAGCTATTTCAGGTATAATCTTCAGTCTCCCGAACTAAGGGGGTACCGGGAGTCGATGTTTGAAGCAGCATACGATCATAAATTTTTAAATATGTTTGCGGTAACGTTATCAGCTTATTACAAACACCGGACTTCAGAACCGATTGGCTCACCAAATCCGGTATTTTCGATAACGGAGATAAATTCAAATTACAAAATATATTATGTGGATCAGTATTCCTTGCCTGTGAATATAGGGCAATCATACAGCAAAGGTCTTGAGTTTAATTTCAAGACTGCAAAGGTGAAGGAACTGAATATGGATTTCCAGGTAACCGCGGCATACAATCATATTAATAATCCGGGTGAAGGAACATATTACAGCCAAACGATGGATTCAACAAAAGGGCAGTATGCTAACTATGTAGTGCCAAATTCTCCGAATGACACATTAATAGGCTGGACATACCGCAGCAGCGGACGATGGGCAGACAGGCTGCAATTAAATTACTATGTTAAATATACACTGCCGGCACTTGGTTTATGGATTACTCTAAGGGCAGAGCAGTTAGTGTTTGAGAGATCTCAGAATTATAATCTGGTGCCTGTTGATAATAACCTGTTAAACGAGACACAAAAACTCGACAGAGCATTTGACGGGGATATTAAGGTCAAGCCTAACAAGTGGCTGTTTAATATAAGCATGAGCAAGTCGTTATTCCCGGGCGGAGAGGTTTCTTTTTATGTAAATAACTTTTTTGATGATCCGGCAGTCAGGCGGTACTACAACACACGTACGACAGAATATGAAGAGAGCAGAAATCCTTCACTATTTTACGGAATAGAATTCAGTATGTCCGTAGAGGGATTATTCGGAGAGGGGAAAGACTAAAATGAAAACCATATATCGTGAATACAGGAATATAAAAGAAGTTTTTAACGGAGAGTTAAGAATGAAAATAAAGAATTTGAGATATTTTGCCATTGCAGCAGTCAGCGTTATACTATTAACGAGCGGGTGCAATGAAGAACCGCCATTATTTTATGACGGGCAGGGAAGCCTGTCAATTTTAGCACTGGGTGACACTTCATACGTAGATACGATACCAAGTTTTGTCCCGTTGAAAAATGCGAAAGTTGTATTGGCTTCTGAGTATGGAATAAGAATAGAGTACACAGATAATAGCGGCTATCTGAATTTAACGCATTTACCGGCAGCTATTTACCAGATAACGGTAAGGCAGCCACATCCCGAGATTCCGGGGATATTGATAGTGGGAGATTTGAAGGATATTGAAATCGGGACAGGAGGCAAAACAATTACAGATACAATCAAGGGGGAACAGATAGTGAGCGCCGGTATTTCCATAAATGAGATATATGCAGGGGGACCGGTGAACAATGTATATTTCTTTTATGATCAATTTGTGGAATTGTATAATTACAGTGACAGCGTGAAATATCTTGACGGGATGCAGATTATGCGCGTATCGGGAAACAGCGACGGGCTTGGACCCGGAGCAGACGAAGGGGGGGACGGAGATATGGACGGAGTTACATATATTTTCAAGTTCCCCGGAAAACCGGGTGAGAAAAATCATCCGTTCCTGCCAAAAACTTTTATTGCTTGCGCTGTAACTGCGGTAAACCATAAAAACACAGTGGCTACAAGTATTGATTTATCCAAGGCAGACTGGGAATTTTACAATCAATACTCCGCAACGGACTTTGATAATCCTAATGTGCCCAATTTAATAAACCAAAGGAATAACACCGTAGATTTTTTAATTAATCTTGTTTCGGATATAATTGTCGTGTCATCAGGGGTTGACTCAGTCTGGGAAGACGGAATTGATTTTCCAACAATTATAGATGGGGTAAAATATCAGTCAACTCATACTGCAAAGAAAACTCTTGATAAAAGAATAGATAAGAGCTATACAATCAGTCCCGCAAAGTACGGAGGTCAATCGATGCGAAGGAGAGAACCGGGTATCGACACAAATGACGCCTTATTAGACTGGGAAACTATTCCTTCACCAACACCCGGATATCACTAAAAGGGAGGAAGAGATGAAAAAACTAATTCTAATTATTTTAATAAGTTTATTTTCAGCAAATTTGTCTTTTAGTCAGATTTCAAGAATAAAAGCAATTGGCGGAATGACTCTGGCAATTGAAGACCGGGATTATTTGCTAAATCCATACGATTTCGGAGGAAATCCGGCGTACCTGATGCTTGATGAGCAGGAGACGCATTTGAGGATCAATCCTTCTGCAGGATATTCCTGGGGAGACCTGAGAAGGATATATGATTCGGAAGGGAATGATATCTACGGAATTAATTTCCGGGGGATAAAATCTCTGGGAAAAAAGGGAACATTTCTTGGTTATACTTCTTATAATCATGAAATAAGAAAGAACTATAACAGGACGCTGACTTATAACACTTACTCAGGGGAATCGTTCTATTTAGTTGATACAACTTCGGGTGATTTCAGATACAGCGGTCCGAAGATTAACATACAGTACAGTTGGCCGGTAATGGATGGTCTTTATCTGGGAGCGTCTGTGGCATATCAATTACTGGACGGGCTTAAGAGTGTTTACACCAATGCACAGACCATATACAGGGAAGTGGATGTTAATCTGGGTGCCGCATATTTGCCGGTTAAGAATATGATTATCGGGGTAAATACGGGTTATACAGATTTTCAGGAGACTATTGAAGCAAAAGACGTAAACCTTCTGGAAGTGGAGTTATTTAATTACAGAGGAGACACTTATTTTATAAAACAAAGAGGAAGTTCAGAGACCCAAAAAATCAGGAAAAAGAAATTCACATTAAGCGGACAGTTTTTCTATCAGTATGAGAATTTAGTTAACTGGGGGATTCAAGGGAACTATTATCCGTCCAATTCCAAGATATTAGTTCCGCAGAGCGGTTTTATTGATGTTGAGGAGGGATATTCAGCATTTGACAGCTATGATATTCAATCGATTATTAAAACCGGTCAGTTTGAAAACATCAATGCAGCTGTCAGTGTAGGATATTTTAAGAGGGATAGCTGGTCGAGGAATTCAAAAATTAATTTGCTGTTATGGGAGTGGAATACAAATGCCATACAGGGAGGAGCGGGGATTTCATACAAGATCAATTCTTTAGGGCTTTTAGCCGGAGGTGAAATTGAGTTCAGAAGGACAACTGCGGATTCATCCAAATACATTGACAACAGGTATACTAATCAAAGCTTCAATGATATGCTCGTAAAATTCGGGTTTGAACTGGAAGTTATGAAGAATGCCTTTCTGAGAAGCGGCATTAATTACGGAACCAAAGAATTTGACCTGATTACGGGAGGGAAAGATGTTGATATCATGCTTGTAACATTCGGAATCGGATATCCGTTGTTTGAGTCGCTGTATATTGACGCATATCTTGAATACGGATCAATGAGTGCTAAAGGCAATTCATATATTTTGTATAACGATAAATCAAAAAGAAGTATTTTTAACGGAGTGATTTCACTCAGGCTTAGCAGTTTTTAATAATTAATATTTACCGGAGAAAAAGAAATGAAAAAGATGTACGCATTATTATTAACAGTTTTGTTGATGGTAACCGGACTAAACGGACAAGTCTGGCAGCAAGTAACAGAGCCATCATATCCAGTTTTTTCAGATATGTTTTTTTTAACCAATACTGATGGGTGGTTCTGTGCTGCGGATGGTGTGGTTAAGAAAACCACAAACGGAGGAGTAGACTGGATATCTATAAATATTTCAACAACCGTGGATTTGGTTTCAGTAATATTTACCGACGCCAATACGGGATTTGCTGCAGGAGAAAAAATATTATTCAAAACAACCAACGGGGGAGCTATCTGGACAGAGACGGCAATTACCGGAGCAACAGTAAATGTTGTTGCGATTCATTTTGCAGATGCTAATCTTGGATGGGCAGCTACTTCGGGAACTATAAGCAGTATAGAGGCAGGACAAATCCTGAGAACTACTGACGGAGGAACAACATGGAGCATATCGTTGGAGGTACCGAAGCAGTTTGATGATATGACTTTTCGCGGAACACGAGGCTTAGTATGTGGGGGAGGTGTTGGCAGTCTTTATACATATTACACACACGACGGAATTAACTGGGCTTTAGGGAGCACTCCGACACTGCCTCCGGGGATATATACAAGAAGTGATATAAGAGGAGTTTATTTCCAGGATGACAACAATTGTTACGGTGTGGGATGGGGATCAACTGCAGCCGGCTTGCAACCCTCAATATTGCTCAAATCAACAGATGGAGGAGTATCGTGGACATATATGACACAAGCTGTTGAAAACAGAGTTTATGATAATCTTTACGGAATATATTTTAAGGACGCCAATAACGGATTAGTTCTTGGCGGAGCCTCAAGAGGAACGGTAATGCTGAAGACCACCGATGCGGGAGTCAACTGGATCCCGGCAAACGTACCCTGCGGAGTGACAATAAATACAGTTTGCGGTTTTGGAGATGAAGTGTATATTTCGGGGAGTGCGGGAGTAATAATGCATACAACAGACTTTGGAGATACCTGGAAACTTTTAACAAATGTACCTTCGTGTAACTTAAATTCAATTCACGCTTCAACTGATAATTTTGTTGCTGCTGCGGGATATAATGCATTATTTTTAAAGACTACAAACGGCGGATCCAATGGAAGTGCATCATTCATCAGAGCAAATAATTGTTCTCCCCATGTGAATGACATTTATTTTGTGAATGAAAATATTGGTTATGCTGCTCATTCATACGGGATGGTAACAAAAACCACTAATGGCGGAGACGCATGGACCGCTGTTATAAAAGATACAAATGCAGTTGCCGTATCCATGGCCGGAATATTTTTCCTGAACGAGAATCTGGGATGGGTGATTGGAAAAGTAGCAGCGAATTCGGATATCATTTATAAAACAACTGACGGCGGAGCAACGTGGACAAATAAGATAAACGTATTAACATCTAACGGAAGAGCAGTAAACTTTTATGATAGCAATAAAGGTATAGTTGTAGGAGAAAAACTAAAAGCTGCATATACAACAGATGGAGGGGCAACCTGGACTTTATCGGTATTTACGACATTGCCTCCCGGCACAACTACGCCCGCGTTAAAGAATGTAGTTTTTAAGGATGCAAATAATGCGGTTGCTGTAGGAGATAACCTGATTCTTTTAAGCACTGATGCGGGAGCAACATGGAACTATTCACCGGTATCTAATTTAGCAGAGTCAATGTCAGGTGTTGATTTTGTAGATGCAACAAACGGCTGGGCTGTCGGTTCAAAGACAACTTCAATAAGAAGCACGGGAGTTTACCAGACTACTGATGGTGGGGCTACGTGGACAAACAGAGTAAACTACGCTGTGTTTGATACAATGGTTACTTTGTATGAGACATCAATAACACCATCAGGCTACATCTGGGTTTCAGCAGCAAACGGAAGGTTATACACAACGGCTGTATTCAGCGGAGCGGAAGATGAGATTCTTAGTGCAAGCGGATTTGAACTTTTGCAAAACTATCCAAATCCATTCAATCCCGGCACATCAATCACATTCAGCATTGCTAAGGGTTCGATGGTTACTCTAAAGATATTTGATATTTTAGGCCGCGAGGTAAAGACTCTCGTTAATGAAGAAAAGGCGGCAGGCAGGCACACTGTGACATTTGATGCGTCGGAAATTTCGAGCGGTGTATATGTTTATACGCTGACTACACAGCAGGGAGTAATCTCCAGGAAAATGTCATTAATTAAATAAAAAAAGAGATTATGAAAAAAGTTTTAGTCATTATTTTAGGAATAGTTTTATGTAATTTGGTTTTTCCCCAGATACCCGCCGGGTATGAGAAAGGACTGGAATATATAGATAAAGATGATATGCAGATGAATGTATCTGTATTAGCGAATGATACGATGAAAGGGCGCCCGGCAGGTTCTTTGGAAAATTATATTGCATGCAAATACATAGCCGGGAAATTCAGTCAGTTCGGATTGATTCCATTTGTGGAGCCAAGATATCCAAAGACAAAGACAGTGAAGTTGAATGAAGATGGGGATGAGGATTCGAAACCACCTTTATTACAGGAACCAAAAGAAGAACTGACACCGTTTGACAAATACTTCCAGAAATTTTTCATACTGGATTCAAAAATTGATCAGTCGAAAACAAGTATAAGTGTCATCACAAAATCCGGACAGTTCTCGAAGAGCAAGACTTACAGTATCAGAAAAGATTTTATAGTCGATTATAAGGAGATGCAGAATCTTGATGTTACCGGTCCGGTTATATTTTTGGGATATGGAATCGAAAAGGGAGAAGGTGATTATTCAGACTATAAGGATGAAAACGGAAAAGAAATAGATATTAAAGATAAGATTGTTGTTGTTATTGAAGGTTATCCTCAGGCAAAGGACACGTCAAGTATCTTTAACAAAATTAAAACCCCGGCATATACCCGCACAAAAAATAAAGTTGAAACAGCCCTGATTAAAGGAGCTTTAGCGGTATTAGTCGTGAAGAATCCTTTAGAAAATCTTCCTCCATTCCCTGTTTATTTTGAAGGATACGCTAAATCATTTGCAGGCTCGGATTATTCTTTGCCCGGCTTAAAAACAAAATCAGCAATACCTTTGGTATATGCTGATGAAAAAGTGGTTGATGAATTATTTTCGGAAAGCGGGAAAAAATTATTCAAGACTTTAAAGGAAATAGATAAAACCTTAAAATCGGCCTCCTTCTTAATAGAAAATAAAGCCCTCACTATTAATTTAGCATACGAGAATAATCTTATTCCTACTCAGAATGTTGTGGGATATATTGAGGGGAGTGACCCTGTACTCAAAAACGAGTATGTAGTCATTGGAGCTCACATGGATCATGTAGGATTGGGATACTTCGGTGCGATGAGCAAAAATGATGCGGGCAAGATTCATAACGGAGCTGATGACAATGCATCCGGAACAGCAGGAGTTATAGAACTGGCAGAGGCTCTTTCCAAAGTCAAACCAAAAAGATCAATTATATTCGTTGCATTCAATGCCGAAGAATACGGACTGCTTGGCTCCAGGTATTATGCTTATCAGAATCCATTTAAGGAGATAAGCAAAACAGTTGCAATGCTGAATCTGGATATGTTAGGAAGAAATGAAGATAATCTGCTTTGGCTGGGGGGAATATTCTACGGGGACGATATGAAGGGGGTGATTGAGGAAGCTAATAAGGAAGTAGGTATGGAACTCTTATATAATGTGGGGTTGCTGACTTTTGGCAGCGATCAGGGACCGTTTATAAGGATGAAAATACCTGCAGTCTTTTTCTTTGCGGGAATGCATGATGACTATCATACTCCTCAGGATGACATAGAAAAAATTAATTTTGATAAAGCCAATAATATTGTAAAGCTGGCTTATTTATCAGCATGGTCGGTTGCCAACAGCGATATAAAACCCGCATACCGGGAACTTACTATGGATGAGAAGATAAAGCTTGTGAATGAATCGCTGGCCAGGCAAAAAAAATATAAAAAACAAGACTAAATATCAATTTAACTATCAGAATGGAAATACGATGAACATTGGAAAATTAAGTTTTTCGAAATATTTTACAAGCAGTATTTTTATATTCTTTATTTTGATTCTCAGTTTGCAAATGCAAGCGCAGCAGAAGGAAAAATATGAAGAAGGTAAAGTATACAGGCACCAATTAAAGAACGGTCTGACTGTCCTGACCATGGAAAGACATATTGCTCCTTTAATCTATCAGCAGTTAACTTATAAGGTCGGCTCAAGAAATGAAAGACTTGGAATTACCGGTATTTCACATGTTGTTGAACATTTGATGTTTAAGGGGACGCCGAAGTACGGAAAAGGTCTGGCTTCCAAAACTATATCGGAGAACAGCGGCATATTCAATGCTTTTACATCCAATGATATGACGAGTTATTACGAATATATGCCCAAAAATAAAATTGACATAGCATTCGATATTGAATCTGACAGGATGATGAATGCAGCTTTTAATCCTGATGAATTCAAATCTGAAATCGGAGTAATAATTCAGGAAAGAAGAATGCGTTCGGAGAGCAACAGCAACGGTGTATTAAGAGAAGTGATGAATTCACTTGTTTATACTTCTCATCCAAACCGTGATCCTATAATCGGCTGGCCAAATGATCTGAAGAATATGACCAGAGAGGATGCATATACATATTACAAAACATATTATACCCCGAACAATGCTTTCCTGGTTTTAGTCGGTGATTTCGATACGGATGAAATACTAAAAACCGCAGACAAATATTACGGTGCAGTACCAAGAGGACCTGAAGTAAAAGAGATTTCAGTTTACCAGGAGCCCCAAACCGTTAAAAAGACACTAACGATGTATCACAGTGATTTTTCCACACGGGCAATTCGCTTATCATTCCACGCGCCAACGTACCAGGATCCGGACGCAGCAGCATTAAGAGTAGGCGGTATGATTCTTTGTGAGAAAAGCAGAGACGCGAGATTATATAAGAGAATGGTAGAGCAAGGCCAGATAGCTTCGGGAGTTGCCGGAGGTTTTGGAATGGCAAAAGATCCGACAGTATTTCAAATTTCAGCAGGCGTGAAGCAAGACAGTTCAATAGAAAGAGTCGAGCAAATGATCTGGGAAGAAATAAAGAAAATGCAGACAGAACCCGTAACTGACCATGAACTGCAAAAAGTTAAAAACAGATATAAATTCAATCAGGTTACGAATTACCTGAAAAATGCCGATGTAGGGGGGAGAATCAGCAGATATGAAGCATTTTTCGGCTGGGATTTCTTTGGTACATTTGATAAGAAGGTAAATGAAGTTACCAAAGAAGACATTATCCGGGTAATGAATAAATACTTTGCTGAGGATAATGTCAGTATTGCATACATGCTTCCAAAACCGGGTGACAAAACGAAAAAAGAAAATGGTAATCAGGAAGAAAACACAACTGAAGACACAGAGAATCTATACGTAGACGAACCCGAAAAATTCTTCTTTAAAACACCTGAAGAAATCACTCTGTCGGACCGGAATTTAAGTGATATTGATAATGTACTGGTTATTGCAGAAAAGTTGACGAATGAATTAAGATACAATGAATTTTATGCTGCAGACGGTACAACCGATGAAGTAATTAAACCACGACCAATTGAGCCTTTAATTAAGACCTTCAAGTTAAAGAACGGAATTACAATACAGACAATTGAAAATCACTTGGTTCCTTCCATAAGTCTTGTCGGAATAATTGAAACGGGATATATTCCTGAATCGTTAGAGGGGCAACAACCGGGGATAACATCTTTTCTGGGTGGAGTAATGAGCCGCGGAACAAAGGATTTAACTTTTAAGGAACTTTCTGAACGCTTAGCATTTGTACCTTTCAGTTTCGCAGTGAGCGGAAGCCACAAAGGTTTTTATTTCCAGGGAAATTCTTTAATTGAGAATGCCGACGAAATGATGAAAGTTGGTAGGGAAATGGTATTATATCCTCCTCTAAGAAATGAAGATATTGAAAAAGTAAGGATTCCTGAAATAATGAGTGCAAGAAACCGATTCAAAAAAACCGGACTAAAAGCATTTTATTCGATGTTTAACACACTTATGGGAGATCACCCGATAACTAAATACAACAGCACTGAGGAGTCAATCAAAAGCATAAAAAGAGAAGATTTGGAGAAACTGTATAAAAAATATTTCACTCCAAAGAATCTTACAATTCTAATGGTTGGCGATATGACTGCTGAGGATATGAAGAATCTCGCCGACAAATATTTCGGAGACTGGGTAAATAACGAGGGAGTTACTGAAATCCCGGTTCCGCCTCCGGTTGCCGGGTATAATAAAAAAATAATTAAAGTGTTCCCTGAGATGGATTATAAGGAGGCAACAATTAATATTGGTTTCAAAGTATTTAATGATATTGACCGGAACGAAGCTGAGGCAATAACTGTACTCAATTACATACTCGCAGCAAGCTCACTAACATCCAGAATGGGAGTGGAACTAAGAGACAGGCAGGGATTAATATACGGAATCAAGAGTGAAATGTGGTCAACCAGCGATAATTTTGGATACTGGAAATTTAACACCAAAACAGGCCCGCAAAACACCGAAAAAGTTATAAAAGGTATCTTTAGCGAAATTAAAAAACTCCTGAAGGATGGTGTTACTGATGAAGAAATTACGGCAGCTAAAAACAGACAGCTTGGATTATTACCGTTCTATGTAGAGACGCCCGATGACGTAGCCCAGATTATGTTTGATGCAATTAAGGAAAAGAAACCTTTTGATTATTTTGATAAAAAAGGAGACAGAATACTGAAGGTAACAAAGGAAGATGTAATGCGGGTAGCGAAGAAATATTTCACATTAGACAGTTTCTATATTGTGGTAGACGGACCAATGGAAGAAAATTCCCTTGATTATCTGATCAATGAATTATAGAAAAAAGAGTGAAACCTCCTGAAATTTATCGAATAAAATGAAATAACAGGAGTTGTTAAAGGAAATAAAGTTGGAATTAAGTTGAAGATTAATTATTTTAATATTTTAATTATTTAATGGAGGTCGTAATGAGAAGATTTACCCTGTTTACAGTAATACTTTTGGGAATATTATTCAGCATTGATCAAGTCCTATTGGCTCAAGTGCCAAATTACAGTTGGGCTAAAAAAGGAAGCGGCACACTAAGAGATGTTGGGCTGGGTATGGCGGTTGATCAGATGGGCTTTACTTATGTTACGGGAGAGTTTTTCTCAACTGCTCTCAACTTTGCACCCTCTTTATCAATCACAATGGCGGGGGGTTCGGGCAATTGTGATTTTTTTCTTGCAAAGTTTGATCCGCTTGGAAATGCAATTTGGGGTGTAAAGGGTGGGGGTACATTGACTGACCGGGGATATGGAGTCGCAATAGACAATCAGGGAAAACTGATTGTTACAGGGCACTATTTTGGTACGGCAACATTCGGAACCTATGTATTAACGAGTGCCGGTAACCTTGATTGTTTTACAGCAAAATATGACACCTCAGGAAATATTTTATGGCTTAAAGAAGGAAAGGGTGTTGCTCAACTTTCAACGCGCGGCGTCGCTACCGATAATCTTGGAAATTCCGTAATAGTGGGATATTATGGTTCGGCCACTGCTCCCACAGCAACATTTGACGGAGTAACTGTTACAACTAATGGTATAAGAGATGCATTTGTTGTGAAGTACAACAGCGAGGGGGTTTCTCAATGGGGTGCAAGCATCGGCGGATTAAAGAGCGGTGAACAGGCTAACGGGGTTGCAATTGATCTCGCTGGGAACATATATGTAACCGGAGTATATACAGACACAGCAAGTTTTAGCGGTGTTACCTTAAACGGAAACGGTCTTGGAGAAATTTTTATTGTCAAATATAACCCTTCCGGGAACCTTGTCTGGGCAAGAACTGCAGGGGGCGCAAAAGCTGATGAAGGATCGGGAATTGCTGTAGACAGATTAGGGGGAGTTTATGTATGCGGAAAGTTTGACAGCGCCGCAACGTTTGGAACAACAAATATTGTCGGGTTCGGAACCGCTGACGGATTTCTGGCAAAATATGATACTGACGGGAATTTCCAATGGGTAAGATATGGCGGAGGAACAGGGAATGATTACATTAACAGTATTGTAGTGGATAAAGATAACAATATCCTTGGGCTGGGGAATTTCATCGGAACTGCTACTTTTGGACCAAATGTACTGACAAGTTTGGGATTGGATGATCTTTTCTTCTTAAAATGCGATCCAAACGGAAACTTATTGTGGGTAAAACAATCAGGCGGTTCGGATGCAGATAAAGGGAATGCTATCGCAACAGATTTAGGCGGTAATGCTTTTGGTACAGGCTCATTTAAGATATATGCAAAGTTCGGGCTGGATTCTCTGGTTTCATCCGGAGTTGAAGATGTATTCATTGCCAAATTAGGAACGAATGTTATTCCGGTCGAACTCACTTCATTTACTGCTGAAAACAGTAACGGGAATGTAACCTTAAAATGGAGCACTGCAACAGAAACCAATAATTATGGTTTTGAAATTGAGAGAAGCAAAGACGGAAGCCTGTTCAGCAAATTAGCATTTATCAATGGTAACGGGACTACAGTATCTACGAGTAATTATACATATACAGACGGAAATATTGAATCATCCAACTACTATTACAGGCTCAAACAAGTTGATTTTGACGGTAGTGTCAGTTACTCAAAAGTAATTGAAATTAACGGACTTCTGGAATTGAGATATTCTCTGAATCAAAACTATCCAAATCCATTTAATCCATCAACTGTGATAAGTTTTGAGTTAGGAGAAAAATCAAATGTCAACCTGGTTATATTCAATAATTTAGGTGAGCAGGTCTACGGGATATCAAGGAATGAAGTGAGTGCCGGTAGACACACAATTAATTTTGATGCTTCGAAATTCACAAGCGGTATTTATCTGTATCAACTCAGAGCCAGCAGTGAAAACGGGGCAACATTTATAAGTTCAAAAAAAATGTCATTAATTAAATAGTCACATAAATTTGTTGAGCCGGTTATTTCCACATCAGCCGGCTCAATTTAATAATTTTACCGGAGTCAGGATGAAAAAAATAAAAAATAAAATAAGAGTCTTATTTCAGTTAATAATACTTGGTTTAGTCGGATATATAGCCGTAAAGCCGCTGTTAGTTCCTGGTTATGCTTCTGATTTTGAAACATACTGTCCCTTTGGAGGATTGGCTTCGCTTGGGAGTAAGCTGAACCAAGGGACGATGTCGTGTAATATGAGTGAGGTACAGCTTATACTCGGAATAGGACTAATAATCGGGGTGATCATTATCGGAAAATTATTCTGCAGTTACTTGTGCCCGATAGGGTCAGTAACAGAGTGGATTGGAAAACTTGGCGAGAAACTAAAGATCAGAATAGAAATGCCAAAAGTTTTAGACAGACCGCTTCGACTCTTAAAATATGTGATACTCTTTTTAACGGTTTATTATACTATGACAACCAGTGAACTGTTCTGCAAAGAATATGATCCATATTTTGCCTCAGTGAATTTATTCAGTAACAGCGATATAAATTTACTATATGCAATAATCGCATTTGCATTGACTATTCTCGGCACATTATTTTTCAGATTGTTTTGGTGTAAATATCTTTGTCCGTTAAGTGCATTAAGCAACATTTTTCTGAATGTTGCCGGTGCGGGGATTATGATTGTATTATTTATAATACTTAATTATTTAGGGATGAACCTGAGTTACGTATACTTACTGGGAGCTATAGTGCTTGTCGGAATGGTAACAGAACTTGGGTTTATGAGAAGTTTTCTTCTCCCCTTGCCTAAAATAACACGCAACAACCTGACTTGTACAGATTGCGGAAACTGTGACAAGCATTGTCCACAGGGAATACATATTTCCGCTTATGATAAGGTAAATCACGTTGACTGCAACCTGTGCACAGATTGTGTTTATGCATGTTCCGTTAAAAACACATTATCAGTAGGAAACAAGAAAGAAATGAAATATCTTGCTCCTATTGCAACGGTAATTTTAATCCTATTAAGTTTAGGAGCAGCATCGAAATTTGAATTGACTACCATCTCCGAAAGATGGGGTAAATTTGATAAGATACAGAATGTTGCAGTTTATGAGCAAACCGGATTAAAGAATGTGAAATGCTATGGAAGCGCTATGTCTTTTATGAGCAGCATTGAAAATGTGGAAGGTATTTACGGATTAGATGCATACGCAAAATCACATACCGTAAAGATTTATTATGATCCCAAAGAGATTTCCGAGAAGAAAATCAAGAAAGCAATTTTCACCCCGATAAAGATGGAGGTTAAATTGCTAAAAGATCCGAAAATTGATTCTCTGGCAATTGTAGAGGCTCCTGTTTTGGGATTATTCGATTTAATAGATTTCAATAATTTATTTTATACATTGAGAGAAATAGACGGTGTATACGGTTTTGAAACCCATTTTGGAGAACCGGTTTTAGCATCAATATTTTATGACCCGAATAAAACAAATATCTCCAAGATTCAAAAACAAATTGAACTGGAAAAAATTGATGTTAAAAAACCAACCGGAGTTGTAGAAACAATTGAATTGAATTTTAAGATTGAAGGAAACCTGAAAGATAAGGGATTTATTAAAATTCCCGATTACCGTCAAAGGATTTTCAGAATATATGACAGGAAGTTCAATGATTATATAAAGTATGAAGAAGAGAAGTTGTCAGTATTTATTTTTGCTATGCCGGAGGCAGGAATTCCTAAACTCAGGAGATATTTTGGACAGTTAACAAGCCATCTTTCCGCAGACGAAGGAATTGTCCGGTTTTCGACCAGATACGATAAAGAGCCAATGGCTTATATTTTCTTTGATTCACAGCAGACAAATATGGAAAAAATAAAAGCTGCTTTGGTGAAAGAAAAACTAACGATATTCTTAACTGACACTGAGACAAAAGATGTTGAGAATCCATTCAAGATCAAACCAATCGGGGAAGTTAAACCGGTTGGTGAGATAAATATTGATGAAGAGGTAGAATAGAGACTTAAACCGGATAGAAAAATAATTTGCTCAGAAAAGCCAGTTATAATAATTGAAAAGATAAGATAATTTAATTAACTATATAAGTGAGGTAAAAATGAAAAAAATGATGACATTGTTGGTGATAGTAGCCGCAATTGTTACCTATTCACAGACGTTTAACTGGGTTTGGCAAAACCCTATGCCGCAAGGCAATACATTAACGGCTGTTAATGTAATCAATCCAGCTAAAGCTATCCTGTTTGGTGGACGAAGCGTAGTAATGAGAACAGATGACGGTGGAGTCAATTGGTCAGTATCCTATGCAGATCCGTCATACCAAAACATTGAATCGTCATGTTTTGTGTCAGCAACTGTCGGGTATGCCTGCGGAGACGGCGGACTTGTTGTTAAAACAACCGATGCCGGGTCTTCGTTTACAGTGTTGAATACCGGAACAACTGAAAATTTGACTGATATCGATTTTGTTGATGCCGACAGCGGTTATGCAGTCGGAGCTAACTCAACAGTAATTAAAACAACAAACGGTGGCTTAACTTGGACACCGATAACTACTGGTATTTTAGCTACTGCAACTATCAACACTATTGATGTTGTGAGTGCAAATAATGTTTACTTTGGAGCGGTAACTGCAAGTGCTCCTCAGCTTGTAAGCAGATCAACTGATTACGGAGTTACATGGACGAATGCAACTCCTACAGGAGCAACAAAAAACATCACGGATATATTCTTCCTGGATGCAGATCATGGCTGGTGTTCATCGCAGGATGCCGGCAAAGTATTTTATACCACAAACGGCGGAACAACATGGACAAACGGTGTTACATCCGGTGTGGTTGTGCCAAATTATGTTCACTTTATCGATGCAACTACAGGTTTTGTAACTACGAATAACAACGGAAATGTATATAAAACAACAGACGGAGGAGCAACTTATACTGCAATACCTGCCGGGACAGAGTATTTATACTGCCTTGCTAATTCAGGTTCCACTGTTTATTTAGTGGGAAGATACGGAACGATTCAAAAGAGTGTTGATAACGGCTCAACCTGGTCACCGGTGTTCTTAGCTGTTACACAAAAACCAATGAGATATATTAAGTTTACAAGCAACCTGATCGGTTATACCGGGGGCGGATCTACTACTACCGCTGATTCAATTGGATTTATCTTAAAAACCAATGATGGCGGGGAAACCTGGGAAAATGTTGGATATAATTTCAAGGCTCAGGTCTATTCGTTCGCAATCCCTTCTGCAAACGTCTGGTATGTGGGAAATGCCATTAATCAGATATTTAAGACAACCGACGGTGGCGCAACATTTACACGTCAGACTCACCCGATTGTCAGTACAACAACAGATTTTAACGATATGTCTTTTGTTAGTGTAGATACCGGATATGCAGTAAGTTCCGGTGGGAAAATCATTAAGACAGTCAACGGAGGAACAACCTGGACTGACGCTAATACACCATTCGGAACATCAGGTGTCTGGAGCCTCTATACCCCCACTGCAAATAAAGTAATTGCGGTAGGAGCATCTGCAAAGGCATATATGACTACTGACGGCGGAACAACATGGACAGCAATGACTACAGGTATTCCGGGGACATTTTTTGTCACACGTTTTTACAATGAAAGTTTCGGTTTAATCGGCGGTTTCAGTACACCTAATCCTGTACTCTCAAAAACTTCAGACGGAGGAGCTACATGGACACCGGTAGCAATGCCAACTGACCAGGGTATGAGCAGTTTATGGGGTATTGGCTTTAAGGATGTCAATACATTTTGGGTAACAGATGTTAACGGAACAATTGCTTACACTACAGACGGCGGGACAACCTGGAGTACCGGCAAGAAAGTTATCGGAAACACTATTTTCTCGGTTTCAGTATTTGGTGATCGCATGTGGATGACCGGAAACGGCGGAACAATTATAAAGGGTTATTCAAATCCAAATGTGCCTGTTGAGTTAGCTTCTTTTGCAGCAGCAATTAACGGACAAAATGTTGTGTTAAATTGGAAAACAGCTACTGAACTTAACAATAAAGGATTCCAGATTGAGAAAAAACTCAACGGATCAAACTGGACCGATCTGACATTCGTTAAAGGAAACGGAACAACTTCAACAGAAAATTCATATTCTTATGTTGATAAAAACGCAGGTTCAGGAACAATTTCATACAGACTTAAACAAATCGATTTCGATGGAAGCTATGAATATTCAGACGAAGTACTCGTAGAAATGCTTGCACCAACTAGTTTTGAACTAAGTCAGAACTACCCGAATCCGTTTAACCCTGCTACGGTAATATCTTACCGTATTCCTTATACCACAATGGTAGAATTAACCATCTATAACATTTTGGGCAGGGAAGTTTCGACATTAGTAAATGAGATTCAGGAAACAGGGATCTACAATGTTTCATTTGACGCATCAAAATTATCAAGCGGTGTTTATTTCTATGAGCTGAAAGCCGGTAATTTTAATGCTAAGAAAAAGATGGTTTTAATTAAGTAATATTACTTAAAATGCATTTTATTAATAGAGACGGGGTTTGCCCGTCTCTGTTTTTTATAGATAGTAGTACCTTCACACCCGAAAAAGATTTATAGCAAGAATGTTATCTAAGATAATAAAATACAGTTTTACAATTATTTGTTTTCTGTTTATATCACAGGGAATGTCACAGAATAATACCGGGCATATCTCTGGGACGGTATTAAGCGATGAGAATGAAGCACTCCCTTTTGCAAATGCTGTATTGAAAGAGACAAACAACGGAGCAACAACAGATAAAAAAGGAAAATTCAGAATAAGTTCGCGAACAGGTATTTATATTCTTGAAGTATCATTTATTGGGTATGAAAAATCAATAATGAATGTCAAAATTGAAGAAAACAAGACTTTAGAACTCGTTATTAAACTGAAATCCACTTCATTTGAAATTGGTACAATAGAGGTTGTCGGGAAAAGTGATTTTATCCCAATAACTCCTGAGACAAAAACTACAGTGACTTCGAGCGAGATAGAGCACATGCAGGCATCAAGCTTAAATGATGTCCTTAAACTGACTCCCGGAGTAGAGACAACAAATCCAACCTTAAATGGTACGGAAAAAGCATCAATAAGAAAAGGTGATGCGCTCGGGACACAGATTATTCTCGACGGAATCCCAATTACAAATAATGCCAATCTGCAGATTGGAATCGGCCAGTCAACCGCAAACAGTGGTTTTGATCTGAGGTCTATTCCTGCTGAAAATATAAAAGAAGTTGAAATTATCCGTGGAATTCCCTCTGCTCAGTACGGAGACTTTACTGACGGATTAATGATAGTTAAAACCAAAGCGTATGTAGAAACTCCAAAGGTAAAGTTTAAATATAATCCGCAATTGTATGAGTTTAATTTAAGCGCAGGATATCAGGTTTGGGACTGGGTAGTAAATGGCAATCTGAATTTCGCCTCATCTGAAAGGGACATAAGAGTTGAAGGAGACGGCTACACCCGGATAGCAGGTCAGCTTACTCTTGAAAAAGATACTGATGAAATGAATTTTAAGAACATATTCTATTTTACCAGGTCATTTGATGAATACAAAGAAAAACCCGGTTACGAATTAAGAGAAGCCTGGTATAACAGGGATATGAATATTAAATACAGCGGAGAGTTCAGCTCAATTTCGGATTTAACCAAACTGACTGCAAGATTGTCGGTCTCATATACACGTCAGAACTCATTCGATCAGAGATTAGTATCAAGAGATAATTTGGTTTTATCCACCCGTAGAGACGAAGGGACTCAGGAAGGACGGATCGTTTTCGGTTCTTATTTAGGAAGTAAAACTATAACCGGGGATGTCTGGAATATTTTTAGTGATGTCAATTACAGTTTTAGGTTTTTCCTAGGAGAAATTCTTCATAGTTGGTTAGGTGGTGTAACCTACCGAAACGATTTTAACTCGGGAAAAGGAATAGAATTTGATCAATTGTTCCCGCCAACTGTTTCTGTTACTTCTCCCAGGTTAAGGGATTATTCTTCCATTCCGGCTTATAACATTTTAAGCTTTTATCTGGAAGATAAAATAACAGGTAATATCTTCAAACCATTTACGTTACAGATTGGTGCCAGATATGAGGTGTATCGTCCGGCAGGATTTGATATTAAGGGATTATATGGACAGGGAGACTTGATTAAATCATATAATGGTAGTTTTTTGAATCCACGTGCAGCATTTTCTATGAATTTAGCGGATGATACTCAGATAAGGCTGGGATTCGGAGTTTCAACCAAATCCCCGCCAATGGGGATGATATTTGCGCAGGATAAATACTTCGATGTGGTTGACACCGTATCAGTTGTTAATCCTGCATATCCGGACAGTAATTTTTCCCTAATCTCCACGTTTGTGAGACAGCAGGCAAATGAATATATAAAAGGTTATAAGCAGAAAAAATATGAATTCAGTATTGATCAGCAGTTTGATTTTATAGGAATCTCCTTAACCGGGTATATCAACAATACAACTGATATATTTCAAAGCGTGGGAGAACCAACAATATATTATAAAAGGACTTTCCCAACATGGCCAAGTACTGGGGATGCTTTTGTAAACCGGGTCTATTTAGATTCATATACTAAATACTTAAATAACGGCTGGATGAATGTCAACGGTTTAGAGTTTGCTCTTAACACAAACAGAATTCCTGCCATAAACACTCTCTTTAAGTTTGATGCTGCTTATACTTATAATGAAGCAGGAACAAAAAACGGAGAATATCTGTCAAGTTCAAGATTTGTGGCATCTCTGAATTCTGAAGTAATGCCTATTTACGTATCATCTGAGAATTATAGCAAAGAGCTCCTCTTCAATTACCGTTTTGAAATACAATCGAAAGAGCTGGGAATGTGGCTTACTATACATGTTCAACAAAAACTGATTGATATTGACGGGAGGAGAAGATACGAGGATACTCTTGCTATAGGTTATTTCTCGAATGACGGCGGAATAATCAGAATCCCTGCCGGGGAAAGAATGGATGTAAAGTATGAGCAGCTTCGAAGAAAAATTCAATCATTTGATCTTCTTGAAGAGGACAGGCCAAATAAATGGTTAATTAATTTAAAAGTAAGTAAATCTCTCTGGAAAGGGGCAGCCATCTCTTTTTATGTAAATAACTTTCTGAATAATCAGCCTTTATACAAAAGGCTCAGGAGTTCAGAAATATCTCCGGTCTATGACAGAAGAAATCCCGACATCTTTTATGGAATTGATTTTAACACGACAATCGACTATTAATGCTAAGGATCTGAGTTATGAAAAACATACTATTTAGAGTCATAATTATTCCCCTCTTATTCTTTGTGGCTTCGGTCTTAAGCGGATGCGATAAAATTATTGACACAGAGGAAAAACCTTCAGAAAAGGAAAGGGGAAGTGAGTTTGTAATCAATCTGAAAGATAATACCGGATTTATGCAAAAGCTTTATGGAGGAGTTTCTGTTAGTAATGCAGTCGTTCAGTTAAAATCAAACTCATTGGGACTTGAATATACTTTTATTAGTGATACTGCGGGGAATGTGAGAATTTCGGGATTGATTTCGGATAAGTACTTTATTTCTGTAAAGAGGGGTATGCTTCCGACTGAACTCGAAGAAATATTCGGTGAATACACAAAAGATTATGTCCTGGTTAATAAAGATCAGAAAACAATTGACTTAAATGCTTCAACAAACCTGTCTCATCAGATTGAACTTGACACAATTATTAAATCTGCTTTAGTCATAAGCGAAATTTACGCAAGCGGCCCCCCGGGTTCCGGGTTATATTATCATGATAAATACATTGAGATATATAACCAGTCTGATTATGTGCAATATCTGGATTCTATGATTATCGCGGTTGTATATTCAAGCAGTTACCTCGGATTAAATTACAGGGATGACCCTGAATTCATTCACTCAAAAAGTATCTGGATTTTTCCGGGTACAGGATCGGAATACAAAATTATGCCCGGTCAGTTTATCTTGTGTGCTGAAGATGCAATTGATCACAGGATGAATGCTCCCAACAGTGTTGATTTATCTCAGTCAGACTTTGAGTTTTACAAGGATGATGCCCCTGATGTTGATAATCCCGCAATTCCAAATATGCTAAGGATATACCAGCCTTCAGGAAATGACTGGTTAATCGGAGGAGAAAGGGGAGCTTTAATTATCGCAAGGCTTAATGTCGCGCTGTTAGTTCCTTATGATGACGAATTCCTGATTCCCTATAAAAATGTTATTGACGGAGTTGAATATATGAGCGACCCGACAAAACTGAACGAGAAGATACTGAATCCATCAATTGATGCAGGCACAACCGGCGGCATCCAGTTTTACACAGGTAAATCGATGGAACGGAGAGATATCTTGAATAATAACAAAATGGAATTAGTGGACGATAATAACTCGTCCCTTGATTATTTAATTATAACTAAACCTACACCCGGTTACCATAATAACTGGGTTCAGGAACACAGAAAATGAGAATTAGATATTTTTATATTCTCGGATTAATAATTCTTTGTTTGCCTGCTGTGTCGGTGCATGCACAGGAATTCTCGACTTTCTTTGATTATCCCGGAAAAGAGAAACTTAATCAATATTTTTATGGTAAAAATCCGGCATTCTTACAATTTGGACAAGAGGAAGAGTTGCTCGGATTACGCTCAGGAATTAAACACTTTAATGGTTCATTCAAAAGATTTATCGATCCGGGGGAGGAAAATTTATATACTCTAAGTGCTTCCGGACAGAAATCAATTGATGAGAATCAATTCTTTAAAGGGAGTTTTAACTTAATAAGATTGGAAAGACTTAATTGGGATTGGATTTTTACAAGGGAATACGATAAGAATATTTTTCTAATTGGTGACAGCACATCCGGGAGGAGCCGCTTTACAGGAATACTGTTAAATTCGGAGTACAGTATCAAAATTATGGATGACTTTCTATTCGGGGCTGACATTAATTATCTGGTTGATGAAGGATTAAAGGAAGTATCGCCAAGGCCTGTGTCAGAGCACAGATACATTGATTTCAGTTTGGGACTGGGCTATACAGGATTTGGCGATATTACTTTAGGAATAAAGGGAGATGTTAATGATAAAATGGAGAAAGTGGTTTATCAGGAAGATCAGGGAGCATTAACTAAAGAAACAATCATCCTGAAGTTCAGAGGATATGATTATCCGAATGTATTCAGGAAAAAGAGTGAAGTCAGGTATTCTTACGGAAACAGTTATTCCGGACAATTTGATTTTGCATACAATAATAATGGTCCATTAAGAATTACCGGATTTGCTGCGGCAGGGATAGAAAATTATCTCTTAAAGGATGATGCGATAAATCCGGAATCTGATGGCTTTATGCTGAATAGCATAATATCTGCCGGCATTATTTCCAACTATCAGGTAAATAGTGAGTTTGACATAGGATTTTCCTTTAAAACAAATAGTGAAGAATTGTGGGGTAAGAGTCCCAAATATAACGTGCTGTATTACGAGGAGAACAGGATTTCAAACAATATAAATTTTGCCGCCGGATATAATATCAGCCCCGGAACCGGTATAACATTGGAAATTGGCGATGTTATAACCTCCGGTGACGTAAAAGATTATTATTCTGAGATTGAATTTTCTGTAAAGGGAAATAAGTATACCGGGGCAGTCGGACTAAATCAGGAATTGTTTAATAATATTAAGCTGGGATTAGCATATCAATTTTCGACTAATAAGATTTCTGACAAACCCTTAAAGTCAGGGATAAATTCTGACTATTTTTTGGGTAACAGAATAGAAGATATTTATTTCTATCAGTCAGACTTCAGCTCGCAGAGAATTAAATTTCTTATACAAATAAATTCTGTTTTAGGCGGTGAGATCAAAGCGGTTTTTGATTACGGAATTATTAAACCGGATAATGCGGAATATTTTAAGGGAATGAAAAAAGAAGATGTGAATTCATTTATCGAATATAGAGTGAAAGTATTTTAGTGAGGCGTAATATGAAAAAAACAATATTTTTTTTGCTAATGGTTTTAACAATGTCAGTACAGACTTATTCCCAGCAACTCCAGGTATTATCAGTCCCGGACTTCAAAGAGCTCATGAATGACATTTATTTTGTAAACCCCGACCTTGGTTGGATGGTCGGAGCAAAAGGGTACATATACAAAACGACTGATGGTGGCAATAACTGGACAGAACAGGCATCAGGAGTGACAGATAATCTGGCAAAAGTATTTTTTGTAAATGAAAATACAGGCTGGGCAGGAACCCTGGCAGGATCTGTCTTAAAAACGACTGACGGCGGAACGACCTGGATAAAATACTCTTTTGCTAATGTAGCACCGAATATTGTCTTCTCATTATTAGACGTAATTTACTTTACCGATGAAAATAACGGATATGTTACAGCCGGGAAACTGAAAAATATATACTTATTAAAGACATCCGACGGGGGTGTTACCTGGAACAAAAAGGATTCCCTTGTATCAACCTCAACCAATATGAGATGGTACGACTTGGAGTTTTTTCAGGGAAAGGGATCAATGGCCGGGGACCAAAAGAATAAATTCCGTTATTCTACTGATGATGGAGTAACCTGGTTACCCTCAACTGCAATTGTTGACGGATTTTTTGGTGCAATTAAAGCAGTCCGTTGGTTAAATGGGACTGATATAATAGCTATTGGAGAAGGGAATGAATTTAACGGAGTTCCGGTGCCTATTTATAAATCTACAAATGGCGGTGTGGACTGGGTAAAAAAGAATCAATCTGTAGCGACAGTGTTCGACCGTGTAAAAGATGCTTATTTTAAAAATGGCAATGAGGGTATTGGAGTCGGAAGTAACGGCTTTAGTAAAATCTTTGTAATAAAAACTGCAGATGCTGGTAATACATGGACAACTTCTACAATTGGTTATTCCTATGGCTTACAAGCATTATCCGGAATCGGGGATAATTTATATGCATTAGGATCATCAACTCACATACTAAAATCAACTGATTTTGGTATAAACTGGACAAGCATAAAAAAGAAAGCTCCTGCTGCCATATACGGAATCCAGTTTATCGGGGGTAAGGGATATGCTGTTACCAGTAATGGAGATTTCTATCTGAATAATGATGGTACAGGGAACGAATGGGATTATCTTTCTTCGACCGGTGCGGATAATGTATATGATCTGGTATTCTTAGATGGTCAGACGGGCTTTGTGTTGAAAGAAAATAGACACATTTCTAAAACGACAGACGGAGGATTGACATGGAGATCGGTCTTAACACCGGTTGCGGCAAGTACGCGAAACAAAGTTGGAGGAATAGCCTTTAGTGACTGGAATAACGGCTATGCATGGATGAGCCTGAATCAGTATGGGGAGTATTATGCGTATAAGACTACTGACAATGGAGAGACTTGGAGTCAAACCGGTTCATTTGCCGGACCGGGATATATCTCGGGAAGTGCTGTAGCTTTTGACCCGAATACGAGTGTTCTCTTAGGTCCGGATAACTGGACAATGAGAACAACAGATGGGGGAACTACCTGGAATAGTGTAATTTTGAACAATTTCCCACCTGATTTTACTCTAAGAGACTTTGAGGATGTTACAAGAATTAATGATAATAAAGCGGTAGCCATTGGTGAGGGAATCATTGCAATAACTACTGATAAAGGGGGAAACTGGGAATATGTTAATCACGCACTTAATGGAATTGATTCTTCTTTCTATACCATTACTTCCTCGGGAGATTCTCTCATCTATATTGGGTGTTTCGGCGGAGCTATTCTTAAATCTGGAAATGGCGGATACGCTTGGTCAATTGATACAACTTACCAGAATCAGCATATCCTTTTTGCATCCGGATTAACTGAAACCCAAAAATTATTTTTTGGAACATCAAACGGCTATATTATCGGAGAAAAAACGATTTCGGGTATTCCGGATGAGGAAAAATTACTCCCCGGATTTGAACTTTATCAGAATTATCCCAATCCCTTTAATCCCTCCACTATTATTAGTTACTCAATAAATAAGGAAAGCAAGGTCAAATTAGTGGTTTATGACGTCATGGGGAATGAGATTCAGACTTTAGTAAATGAGAGACAAAGCAGTGGAAAACATGAATTTGAATTTAATGCTAAAAATATCAGCAATCAACCATCAACAGGTGTTTATTTTTTCAGACTGGAAGTTGATCAATTTTCGGCAGTTCAAAAAATGATTTACTTAAAATAGTACTTAAAAGAAAGTTTTAAATATGAGAGTTTTAGTTTTAATTGTTATTCTTTTTTCTTCAGTTTTTTCCCAGGTGGAAATTCTAAATCCTGTAAAAATACACAAGACATCATTTGCCATAATAATTGACAGAACCACATACAAAAACTGCAATGAAGCAGTGCTGAATTACCGGAATGCCATTGAGGATGATGAATTGTCAAGTTATATTGTGATTTCAGACTGGAAGAAACCGGATGAAGTCAGGGCGGAAATTATTAAATTATACGATAAAAAACCCAAGCTTGAGGGTGTTGTATTTATCGGGGACATTCCAATTCCTATGATCCGAAACGGACAGCATTTAACTTCCGCTTTTAAACAGGATGAAGATAAATATCCTTGGTTCAGGTCGTCTGTTCCTTCAGACCGGTTTTATGATGATTTTGATCTGAAGTTTGATTATCTGAGTCATGACAGCGTGAACCTGCTCTCACATTACTATGCTTTAAGGCCTGATTCTCCTCAAAAAATTGAAAGGGAAATATATTCTGCAAGAATTAAGCCCTCAGGAGTAAATATTGACAAGTATGAAATAATTAGGAATTACCTGAACAGGATAGCGATTCAGAAAAAGATGAAAGAACCAATTGACAATGCTCTCATCTTCACTGGTCATGGTTATCATTCTGAATCACTTGCTTCCTGGGGGGATGAGAGATTATCCGTACTTGAACAGTTCCCGCAGTTATTCACTGTTGGCAAAAGGATTAAGTTTATTAATCACTCGATGGGGAACGACCTTAAGGAAATACTCATGGTCGGATTAATGAATAAAGATCTGGATATCGCACTTTTTCACGCACACGGTGACACCGATATGCAGTTGCTGCTGAGTTATCCAAGTGCCGGGAGTATTACACAAAATGTTGAAGGAATAAAACTCTTTTTAAGAAGTAAAATGAGAACTGCCCAAAGAAGAAAGCAGTCTTTAGAAGAAACAAAAGCTTATTATCAGAAAGAATATGATATTCCGGATTCATGGTTCGAAGGAACCTTTGGAGATTCTCTTGTTATTGCAGACTCTGTCTTAAATTATAAACTGGATATGTATTTAGACGATATCAGGAAAATGAAACCTGAACCTAAGTTCATGATGTTCGATCAGTGCTTTAACGGTTCATTTCATTTGGAGGAGTATGTCGCAGGCGATTATGTCTTCGGAAACGGAAATGTGATTGTCGGGGAAGGAAACTCAGTCAATTGTCTGCAGGATAAATGGGCAAATGAACATTTGGGACTCTTGAATTTAGGAGTAAGAGTCGGTAACAGGCATCGTTTTATTAATTTATTAGAGAGTCATTTAATCGGTGACCCCACTTACAGGTTCTCTTCAAATCTGGAATACGACTTAAATGAAAAAATCGTATTGGAAAAAAGAAATACTGATTATTGGGAAAAATTATTAAATGATAAAAATGATGAGATCCGCAGTTTAGCCGTAAGATTTCTTCACAATATTAAAAAAGATAAGTGGAGTAAAGAATTACTGCAATTATATAAGACAGATCTTTCGATTAATGTAAGATTGCAGGCCTTAAAATGTTTGGCGGAATTAAATGACGATACTTTCAGGGAAGCTCTAAAGTTATCCATAAATGATCCGTTCGAGTATATCCGCAGGAAAAGTGCTGACTGGATGGGAGAAATCGGAGATTTAGAATATCTTCCTGTTTTAATGAATCCTGTTTTATACGATGAATCAGTGAGAGTCTCCTTTAACGGCAGAAATTCATTAACCTTTATCAGCTCAACTGAAGCGTACAAAGCCATCGAAAAATACCTCGGGGAATTACCGGATTTTGTTTCAAAGAATGAGATCCTGGCAGAAACAAAAGCATCTCTTGACAGGAGTAATGTATGGCTGTTTGAGGAGTTAATTCCGCGTGTTCAAAGTGATACATTAAAAGAGAAAGCAAAACTTCAGGAAATAAGAACATTCCGGAATTATAAGTTTTCCGAAGCAATACCTGTTCTTCTAAGCGAATTAAAAAATCCTAAACAGAGCCTAAATGCAAGAGTGTATATCGCAGAAGCTTTGGGTTGGTATTCTTTTAATAAGCAAAGAGCCGAGATTATCAAGACTGTTGATGAACTTTTAAATGAAAAGAACCTCGACAAAAGACTTAAAGATGAACTTCTCAGGACTCGTAATCGGTTTTTAGTGGGCCATAATGACGTTATGCTTCCCTAAGGCTAAATAGCCTCTAAGTTGCTTATAAACCCATTATAGACCCATTGTAAACCCATTGAAAAGCCATCTTAAGTTCGTCTCAGATTCCCTTAAAATATGGCACGGAATAGGTCAAATAATTACTTTCTGGCAGGTTACTTAGACTTGAAACTTACTTAGCCGTTGACTGACTGTTCTTTGATTTACACGGTAAAAAGACTTTGAAAGTAGTTCCATTCCCGTATTCGGAATCGACTTCGATCTTCCCGGAATAGGAATCGACAATTTTCTTTACGAGTGACAGACCCAGACCGGTTCCGTGAATATTTTTGGTGAATTCATTTTTTGCCCTGAAGAATTCACTGAATAATTTTTCTTTTTCTTTTGGTTTTAGACCAATCCCCCCATCTTTAACCGATATAATTGTATAATGATGAGATGAGCTCAGCGAGATATCAATCGTCCCGTTTTCCTTATTATACTTTATTGCGTTACTGATAAGATTGGTGAACAATCTCTGAATTTCATTAAGATCCGCCGTAATATTCAGAAGCGTGTCAGAAATACTCGTATTAACATTGATTTTTTTCTTGTCAATATCAAGCTGGAACATATTAAGAACGTCTTTCAGAATTTCGCGCAGGTCAAGCTCCTTCAGTTCACGGGTTGTTGTTTTCATCTCCATTCTGGAGATATCCAGCAGGTCATTTACCATATTAAGAAGTGAATTGAGGCGAATGCTTGACCGGTTAAGAAAATCAATCTGTTGTTCCGGAGGAATGGTGAAATCCTTATTTGTCAATATGTTAATAAATCCAAGAGTTGCGGCAATTGGCGCCTTAAGTTCATGAGCCACCATTGAAACAAATTGCGATTTAAGATATTCCAGCCGCTTAAACTCTGTGATATCCTTTATAACCGTCACCACACCTGCAAGAGAACCATCAGGCTGAGGAACCGGAGAACAGGTAATTTCCACAAAAGTTTCGTTATCGCCTTTGATTCTGACCTGAGCCGAATAAGAACTGTTCTGAAATACAGATGAGTATAAAAACTGATTAATAATTACACTAATCTCCGGAGGGAGTTTATTAACGATATATTCTTCAATTACGATTTCGTCCAGTTGAAGAAAGTTAAGGGACGCCGGGTTATAAAGTACAGCCTGTCCTTCCTTGTTAACCACAAGAACACCATCTGCCAGAGAATTGATTATGGTATTAAGTCTTGTCCTTTCATAATGAACCTCAAGAAGCCTTCGTTCCCTGTCGAGCATCAGTCTTTGGGCTTCTACTATAAGATGCCTTTTTTTAAGACCGGCTTCAAGTTGCGTTAATAATTCCTCGGATGTGAAAGGTTTTGGAATGTAACCGTCAGCTCCAAGTTTGGTTGCCTGGATCGCCGTGTCATAACTTGCAAAAGCAGTTGCAATATAGCAGACGGTATTCGGGCGAACTTGTCTTATTTCACGAAGAACTTCAATGCCACTTAGGTCAGGCATCTTTAGGTCTATTATTGCCAGATCGAAATCGTTGGCGATTCCTTTTTTAATTCCTTCAGTCCCGTTTTCTGCTGTCTCGACATCAAAACCTTCCATTTCAAGAATTCTTTTAACACCGATGCGGAGAGCATCCTCGTCATCAATAACAAGTATTTTTGGTTTCTCAGTCATAATGAATAGAATTAATCCTGTTTATTGAAACTTTCCAGTTTTTGAAGTAAATCTTCAATGACAACCGGTTTATTTAGAACCGCGTCGCACTTTAGCCACTCTTTTTCCTCTTCGGTTGAAGCATTGAATTTATAGTTTGTGAGATAAGCAGCAGCGGTCATCATTATTATCGGGACATTTTTCCCGTGCGGGTGTTTCCTTACTTTATAGCTTAGGATAAAACCGGAGTCATGTTCCTCCATCATGAGATCAATAAGAAGAGCATCAGGAAGGAACTCGGTGAATGTCTTATATCCTTCCTCTGCGGTTTGAGCCGTAACAACTTCATACCCTTTTGCGAGAAGAATCAATTTGGTTTGATCCAGTAAATCAACATCATCATCTACGAGTAATATTTTTTTAATCTGTGACATATTTAGTACCTGTTTTATAAGAATGAATATTTAATTAATTATCAGACGACAGCCGGACTGGGATTTTAATAGTAAAAGTAGTCCCTTTACCGGTTTCACTGTTAAAACCAATTTCCCCTTTGTGCATTTTAATAATTCCATAAGTTATTGCCAAACCCAATCCGGTTCCTTTTCCCATTTTTTTTGTAGTAAAAAAAGGAGTGAATACTTTGGAATAATTCTCTTTGGGGATGCCATTTCCTGAATCCGCTATTTTTGCAACTATATACTCCTGATTTTTTGAGATATTAACAGAAAGATTTTTTAGTAAAGTATCTTCCATTGATTCGGCTGCGTTGCTTATAAGGTTAAGGAAGACCTGTTCAAGTTGATCCTTATCTCCCTCAATATTCAGATCCAGTGACTCATCAGTAAATGATATATTAATATTCTGATATTTCGTATCGAGTTGGATAGTTTTAAGAATTTTCAACAGAAGTGCGTTAAGAGAGAATTTAACCAGATTCAATTTTCCCTGGCGGGCAAAATTCAATAAATTTGACACTATGTTTTTACACCGGTTAGCTTCATTAATTATGAGATTCAAGTCATCATCAGTATTAGCTTCAACTGCTTTCTTATCAATAGTTTTTTTTAGCAGGGAAGCATAGAGCATAATCGTGCCCAGAGGATTGTTGATCTCATGAGCTACTCCGGCAGCAAGTTGTCCAATTGAAGCAAGTTTCTCAGCCGAATGAAGCTGTTCCTGAGTTGTTCGAAGATCCTCGTATGCTGTTTCGAGCTGGTCAATCATATAATTAAGACACATCTCTTTTTCTGCCAGGTTCTTGCCTATGCTGATTGCGAATTCTCTGCATGTAGAGTATCCGCATGATCCGCAGTTTAAATAGTCTTTTTCGGAAAACTTATTTAAACTTGCCAGGATATTTTTTATCTCTTCCTCACCCGGAACCGGTCTTCTCTGGTTTTTAGGTTTATAATCTCTGGTAAGGTCAAGGTTCCTGCTATTAAAAATATCGCTGTTCCATACTTTTTTGTTTATTGAATGTACGGTCTCCTTGATATAGTCAATGACCTTTTGCTTTCTTGCATAATAATTAAGGTCAGAATCAATTGCAGGACCGCTAATGCATCCTTCGCAAAAGAGGATATCAATAAACTTTGCATTAATCTTGTTGGCGGCGAGATCATCAATAATTTCGATCACCTTCGATTTACCTTCAACCACAATAATTTCCTTTGCAAGAATATCATCTGAAATATTTGTGGTTTTTAAAAGCCCACCCGCAAGAGGAAATGTTTTTCCCATATATGCAAACGGAGGATCGAACGCAGAAGGTTCGAGCTGGGCAATATTAATATCCCTTTTCGCAAACATTTCTTTTAATTCCGTAAAAGTCAGGACGGAATCGACCGCACCGCTTACCTCATCGTCCATAAATTCATCTTTTTTTGCTATACACGGACCTATAAAGACGACTTTGTGATCATTTCCAAGATTTTCTTTTACAAATCTTCCAAGAGCAATCATAGGAGAAACAATTTTCGCTATATTCGGAACCAGTTCCACGAAGTATTTCTGGATATAGTTACATACAGCCGGGCAACTTGAGCTAATAATTGTCTTATTATTTTCATTTTCGAATTCTGCAAAGTAAAGGCTGCTTATTAAGTCCGCACCAAAAGCGGTCTCAATAACCTGATCAAAACCAAGTTTTCTAAGGGCTGTGGGGAATTTCTTATAATCTTCTGGAAATGAAGCAGCAAACGAGGGAGCCACAATTGCTACTGTTTTCGAATAGGGGAGTATGAAATCAAGAACCGTATCCGCCTGGCTTTGGATCCTTTTTGCATCCTGTGAACAGACTTTTACGCAATGACCGCACACAATACACCTCTCCTGAAGGACAACTGCCTGTCCACCCATAACGCGTATAGCTTTAGCCGGACATTCCCTGATACAGGAATAGCAGCGTTTGCACTGATCCAGGCGTGTTGTGACTATATCTTGTTGCATAAAGTTTCCATTTAGTAATGGATCAGCATATATAATGCCAAATATTATTTACTTTATTCCCAATTTAAGGGAGAAATTAATTAATTTAGTGCTTAAAATTAATATTATTTCTTGAAATTAAGAAGGTTAACTTCTCATAAAATCAAAATAAGCAAATTTTAATAATAAAAGGTTTAAAATGAAAAGAAGAGCATTCATAAACGGGAAGATTTTTCAGGGGAGATCGTTACAAAATCCGGCATCAGAAGAAATAGTCCCGGTTTATTGCGATACCATGATAACCGAAGGAAACCGGATTATTTTTGCCGGCACCTTTCATGAGGCAAAACAGAAAAATCTGTTTAATAGTGAGATAGAGATAACTGATTTAAGTGGAAAATTAGTTTTACCCGGATTTATAGACTCTCACGCTCACATAATTATGGGAGGCTTTTATTTACTTGGGATTGACTTACAACCGGCTAAATCAAAAAAAGAATTCGTGGAAATTATTAAAAGTTACTTGGATATTAATAAAAGCGGATGGGTGACAGGAGGAAACTGGAATGAACAAAACTGGGAAGTGACTGAACTCCCGGGAAGGGAATGGGTAGATGATTTTTCCTCAGATACACCGATATTCATTAGCCGTATGGATTATCACATGGCTTTTGCGAACAGTTATGCGCTTAGACTTGCAGGTATTACTAAACAGACTCCAAATCCGGAAGGGGGCGAGATAGAGAGGGATAAAGTCACTGGTGAGCCAACGGGTATTCTGAAGGACAAGGCAATGAATTTAGTGCAGAAAGTTATTCCTGCACGAACTCACAGGGAAATGGAAACCGCAGCTTTGAGAACTTTAGAAGAGGCGAGGAGATGGGGCGTAACTTCTATTCATGATATCTGTTATGACGATGATTTCAGAATGCTTCAAAACCTTGAGAAGAAAGGAGAATTAACCTGCAGGATTTACGCTCGCCTGCCGATTGGGAAGATAGATTCAATAATCGAAACTCAGATCGAAGCAGGATTTGGAAATGACAGATTAAAGACGGGTTCAATTAAAGGATTCGCTGACGGCTCACTTGGCAGCGGTACAGCTTTATTTTTTGAACCTTATTGTGATAACGAAGGAACGCATGGTTTGGGGATGGAAGAATTTAATGACGGACGAATGAAGGAATGGATATTGAAAGGGGATGCAAAACGACTGCAGATGTCCATACATGCCATAGGCGATAAAGCAAACAGTGAAATAATCGATTATTTTGAAGAAACAATTAGTCTTAATCCTAAATGGGACAGGAGGTTCAGGATTGAACACGCCCAGCATCTGGCTGAAAAGGATTTTGAAAGATTGGGAAAGCAGGAAATTATCGTTTCAGCACAACCATATCATCTCTATGATGACGGGTCCTGGGCAGAAAAGAAAATAGGAAAAGAGAGGCTGAAGAGAAGCTTTGCATTCCAAAGTTTGCTTAGACATGGTGTTAAGTTATGTTTCGGAAGTGATTTCCCGGTTGTTTCAATAAACCCATTGTTGGGGATTTACACTGCGGTGACCCGTCACACTTCTGACGGGAGAAACAAAGAAGGCTTGATTCCGGAAGAGAAAATTTCAGTTGTAGAGGCTGTTGAGGCTTACACCGAAGGGGGTGCTTATGCATCTTTTGAGGAGGAGAAGAAGGGAAAATTAACAGAGGGGATGCTTGCGGACTTTGTAATTTTGAGTGAGAATATATTTGAGATTGAAAAAGAAGGGATAAGAGATGTAAAGATTGTCAATACAGTATTTGATGGGGAAATAATTTACGGAGAAAAATTAGTAAAGCAGTAACTGTAAATGGAACTGCTTTATTAAAGAAACTAAGCTATTTGGTCTCTTTCTTATTTGTGTTTATTTTTAGGGGGCAATATAAGGGACAACGATTAGTCAAACCGGTTAACAGAGGGACGATACCAATCAATCCCCAATATTTAGCAGAACCATCAACCCAGAACAACATTGACAGAATAACAAGACCTGCAAGAATGCGCAGTATTTTATCTGCACCACCAACATTTTTTAACATAATTTACTCCTTTGATATTAACTTATAAAAAAGTTTAAACGTAAAACGCATAGTATAAGTTCATTAGTAACCTTTTTTGTAAACTTTCTTAAAGTCGGCTATAGTCATGACTTCGACGAGTTTTTCGAAAGTTGTTTCAGCTTTCCAACCCAATACTTCATTAGCTTTTGCCGGATTACCAATTAGGAGGTCAACTTCTGTGGGTCGGAAATAGTTTTTGTTAACGCTTATTATCTCTTGTCCGGCTTTAATTGCGGGTTTAAGGTTTAAAGGATTGACATTAAAATCCTGGTTCAGGTTTTTCATTAATTGCGAACTGTCAACTGATTTTACTGTACCTACCTCATCCTGCTGCTCACCTTTCCAGTCGATCTCAACACCAAGGTTAGCAAATGTGTTAGTGCAAAACTCTCTTACCGTATGAGTTTCGCCTGTTGCCAGGACGAAATCTTCCGCAATTGGTTGCTGAAGAATCTGCCACATACCATAGCAAAATTCGGGAGCGTAACCCCAGTCACGTTTGGCGTTTAGATTACCGAGCGAGAGAGAATCCTGAATTCCCCAGAAGATCCGCGCAGCAGCACGCGTAATTTTACGGGTTACAAATGTTTCGCCTCTGCGCGGGGATTCATGGTTAAAAAGGATACCATTGCTCGCAAAGATATTATATGCTTCACGATAGTTTACTATAATCCAATATCCGTAAAGTTTAGCAACACCATAAGGAGAGCGGGGATAAAAGGGGGTTTTTTCGGTTTGAGGGACTTCCATTACTTTACCGAAAAGTTCACTCGTAGAAGCTTGGTAGAATTTTACTTGTTTCAGTCCGACTTCACGAATAGCATCGAGGAATCTGAGAGTACCAAGAGCATCAACCTGTGCTGTATAGTCGGGGACTTCAAAAGATACTTTAACATGGCTTTGCGCCGCCAGATTATAGATTTCATCCGGGGCTATTTTTTCAAGGAGCCTGTTAAGGTTGCTCGTATCTACCAGATCGCCGTAATGAAGGAAGAGCTTTTTGTCCATAATTGCATGATCATTATAGAGGTGGTCAATCCTGCCTGTGTTGAAGGAACTGCTTCTGCGGATGATTCCGTGTACTTCATAACCTTTATCGAGAAGGATTTCGGTTAAGTAACTGCCGTCCTGACCGGTAATACCTGTGATAAGAGCTTTTTTCATATTCGTTTCTCCTATTAAAATTATTTATTTAAGTGAAAAGATTTGTACCATTCGTAAGTTTTGGCAATACCCTCGGGGAGGGAGGTTTTATGCTTCCAGCCGAGGTTATTCAGTCTTGTAACATCCATAAGCTTTCGGGGAGTTCCATCAGGTTTGGAGTGATCATTGATAATATCACCCTTATAGCCTACAATTTCGGAAATAAGTCTGGCAAGATCAAATATTGTGATGTCCTCACCGGTTCCTATATTCAAATGAGTCAGATTGTTATCATAGAGATCAGAGGCGTTTACGTTTTCGATCATGAATGTAAGTGCGTCGGCAAGATCGTCAACGAACATGAATTCTCTGAGGGGTTTTCCTGTACCCCACATTGTTACGGAAGCGGCATTATTTTCTTTTGCATCATGGAATTTTCTGAGTAATGCCGGGAGGACGTGAGAGGTTTCAAGGTTGAAATTATCAAAGAAACCATATAAATTCGTAGGCATTGCCGAAATAAAGTTAGATCCGTACTGTTTATAGTAACTTTCACAGAGTTTGATTCCTGCGATCTTTGCAATTGCGTAGGGTTCATTGGTATTTTCGAGAAATCCTGAGAGAAGGTATTCTTCTTTAAGTGGTTGTGGGGCAAGTTTCGGGTATATGCAGGAACTGCCAAGAAAAAGGACTTTTGAAACATTATTAATATATGAAGAATGTATCAAATTTGCTTCAATCATCAGATTTTCATAAATGAACTGAGCACGATATGTATTATTCGCATGGATACCGCCTACTTTTGCAGCCGCGATTATCACTACATCAGGCTTTTCTCTTTGGAAGAAATCCTCAACATCTTTTTGATTTATCAAATTTAGTTCGGAAATATCTCTTGAAATGATATTAGAATATCCCTTTTGCTGCAAATTCCGGTAGATTGCAGAGCCGACCATGCCATTATGCCCGGCGAGGTATACTTTTTTGTTTTTATAGGAAATGGTCAAAATCGCCTCATTGAATAGAAATAATTTTTAAGTCTACAAAATTAATCATATTTTTCGTTAGAAAGGAATTTAATTTTCAACAAATTACATGAAAGTGAAGCCAGAACATAAAAATGCTTAATAATAAGATATATGATGTTGTAATAATCGGAGGGGGAATTGTGGGGTGTGCGACAGGGATGGCTCTTGCCGTTAAAGGAAAAAAGAGTGTGATGGTGATTGAAGCCGAAAAAGAACTGGCATTCCATCAGACCGGCAATAACAGCGGGGTGATACACTCGGGGTTGTATTATAAACCGGGTTCATTGAAAGCAGAGAATTGCGTGAGGGGAAGGGAAATGATGTATGAATTTTGTGCGGAGAATGAGATAAAAGTTGACCGGTGCGGAAAGCTTGTAGTGGCCACGGAGAAGGATGAAATACCAAGACTTAATGATTTGGAAGAGAGAGGCCGCGCAAACGGATTGAAAGGCCTTAGACGTTTAAAAGGGGAGGAAATAAAAGAGTATGAACCGAATGCAAGGGGAATTGAGGGGCTATTTGTGGCTGAGACAGGAATTGTGGATTATACTGAGGTGACAAAAAAATATGCCAATAAGATAATGAAATACGGTGGGGAAGTCTATACTGACTGTAGGTTTTTGCGACTACAAAGAAGGAACAACTTGGTGGTCGAGACGAGTAAAGGGGAAGTGGAGTGCAGATATCTTGTGAACTGCGGGGGGCTGCAATCGGACAGAATAGCAAAGCTTTGCGGAGTTGACCCCAAAATTATAATTATCCCCTTCAGGGGAGAGTACTATAAACTTAAGGAGGGGAAAGAGGATTTAGTGAAAAATTTAATATATCCGGTCCCTGATCCAAGATTCCCGTTTTTAGGGGTTCACTTTACCAGGATGATAAACGGTGGATGTGAAGCAGGACCAAATGCGGTTTTAGCCTTTAAGAGAGAGGGGTATAAGCATAGTCAGATTTCGATAAAAGATACTGCAGAAATGTTAGCCTATCCGGGATTCTGGATTATGGCAGCAAAGTTTTACAGGATGGGATTCGGGGAATTCCGTAGATCATTCAGCAAAAGAAAGTTTTTGGAGTCGTTACAAAGATTAGTTCCTTCTGTTGGATTTGATGATATAAAAAGAGGGGGAGCGGGAGTCAGAGCCCAGGCACTGAGCCGGGATGGAAATCTTCTGGATGATTTTTGTATCGAAGAGGGGGAGCGAATGGTTCATATCTTAAATGCCCCTTCACCTGCCGCAACTGCCTCAATTAGTATTGGAGAAACTATCGCTGAGAGAGTGACCACAAGATTTTAATAATTGGTCATTTTTGGTTGTATACAATTAAAAAAAAAGTGTTAAATTTACATCGCGGATAATTTCCGTTAAATAAAATTCATTTGATTGGTGCTTAATCCGGTTTGTGGGGGAATTATTGTGTAGCCCTGTCTTAAGAAAAAATCAGAAACAAAAAATATTTGGAAATAAATGAAAAGAGCATTAGTATTATTTTTTATTTTAATTTGTTCGATTTCCTATGCTCAGGTAAAGGATTATGAACTTGGATCCGCTAATAATTTGCGAAACCCGACCCAAGGAGGCTATTATGATTATTCTGATCCCGGAACAGTAAACATAAAAGTGGCAGTCTGGGGTTACGTGAAATTTCCTGGCCGATATACAATTCCGATAAATACAACAATGATAGATCTACTTTCTTATGCGGGTGGACCACTTGTTGATGCTAATATGGATGATATCCGTTTATATAAAGTTGACGAAAATTCAAATCAAGAACTCACCAAATATAATTATAATGATTTGCTCTGGAGTGAGGGACTGAAAAGCACACCGAAAAAAATTCCGGGATTAGAAGCAGGAGATGTTTTGGTAGTACCGGGTGAGCCTAAGTATTTCTTTAGAGAGAATTTGAGTATGTGGCTTTCAATATTGTCAGCCTTAATATCATTAACAATATTAGTTCTTAATATTACAAAGAATTAAAGGAGAAAAAGTGAATAAGTTACAACAAGACGTAATAAGAACTGATGAATCCAAATCTTTAAAAGATTATCTTAATCTAATTCGTATAAACATTGTACCCATAGTTCTTATAAGTTTAACCAGTCTTATTATATCCATCGTATATTCCGTCAATGCTAAAAACATATACAAATCTACAACGGTTTTGAAATTATCAAAACCCAAAGGGAGCATATTGGAATCACCACTTATGCCGGAGTTCTCGGATTTCGGTAGTGACAGATTCATTGCAAATGAGATTGAAATATTAAAGAGTTATTCCCTTCAGGAAAGGGTTGCAAAAGCGCTTGTGGATTCCTTTAATAAGGTGACAGACAAGTCTAAATTTGCGATAATAGTGACAAAAGGAGATGAGGAAAAAGCTGTCCCAAAACTAAAAAATCTGAATGGAATAATTAAATCTATAGCCGGAGTTGCCATTGATCAAAAACGCGGACTTGATATCGTGGAAATATCAGTTGAGTCACTATCTCCTTATGAAGCAGCTCTGATTGCGAATGTATATGCTGACGCTTACAGATCTATTAACTTATATTACAATCGTCAACAGATGATTAATGTAAAGGATTTCCTTGAAAGTCAAAAACAGGAAAAGCTGAATGATTTAAATGATTCGGAGAACAAACTCAGAATTTATCAGGAAAAAGGTGGAATAGTTGCCTTACCTGAGCAGGCAAGTGCCCTTATAAATCAGCTGACGGATTTTGAGTCTCAGAAAAATGCTGCTAAGATTGAGCTTACGATAGCGCAGAATAATTTAAAAGAATACAAAAGTGAACTGGAAAAGCAGAATCCGAGGTTAAAAGATTATCTTGAGAGCCTTGCTGGCGAACCATACTTTTTGAGTCTTCAAACCCAGATTGCCCAGCTTAAAACACAGAAGGACATCGCATTAGCTAATAATCCGATTTCTCAAAAAAAGGTTGAAATCGTAAGAGATTTTGATACAAAGATTGCAGATCTGCAGGGAAAAGTTGACCTGGAGATCAAGAAGAAGAGAGCTGGTATTTTTGCATCATCTCCGGAGGAAATTAGATTGCTCTCACAGAAATTGTTCGAGGAAGAGGTAAAATATCAGTCTGTAAAGGCTTCTTATAATGAGTTGAATAAGATAGTCGGTGAATATGAAAGAAAGTTTAATCAATTACCTAACAGAACTATAGACTTAGCAAGATTACAGAGAGAGCAATCCGCATTTGAAAAATTATACTTGCTGGTTGAACAGAAATATCAGGAGTCAGTAATAAATGAGCAGTCAACCCCTGGTAATGTAATGATAATCGATCAGGCTAGAATTCCTATTACACATTCCAAACCCAACAGGACGCTTATTGTGATTGTCGGGTTTGTAATCGGGCTTGGAATGGCTTTCGGATTTGCATTCGTTAGAGCTTACTTTGATACTACAATCAAGACACCCGAAGACATTCAGAAACGAAATATTAATGTGCTTGCATGGATACCTCAAATTGAGGGTGTTTTACTTGATAAAGAGTATGAATTCATAGTCTACAAAAAGCCAAATTCAATCCCAAGTGAAGCTTTCAGAGCTTTAAGGACAAGAATTCAGTTTTCGAAGATTGAACAAGAAAAACTGAAAACAATTCTTGTAACATCTTCTACTCCACAAGAAGGGAAAACGACCATATCAGTTAACCTGGCGGGAAGTTTTGCTAATTCAGGAAAGAAGACGTTAATTCTTGACTGTGACTTAAGAAAACCAAGGCTTCATACGGTATTTAAGGCTAAGAGGTACCCCGGATTTGTTGATCACTTCTTTGGTCAGGCAACGATAGAAGAGATTACGAGAAAAGCTGATCTTGATAATCTCTATTATATTACTGCCGGAACTATTCCTCCTAACCCATCGGAAATATTGGGATCTTCACAAATGCAGGAATTATTGGATAAACTCAAAAAAGAGTATGATTTGATCGTAATTGATTCCCCGCCGATCATTGCAGTAACCGACTCCGAGATTCTGTCCAGTATAATTGACGGAACTATTCTGGTCACTTCAGCGAATACAACTGAAGTTGAGCTTATGAAAATGTCCGTTGATTTGTTGTCACATGAACGGGCATCATTCCTTGGAGTTGTGCTGAATAATTTCACATACCGTAGCGGCTACGGTTCCTATTACAAGTATTATTATTATTACTCAAAACCAACAGATGGAAAGACCAAGAGTAAGAATCTTAAGACACTAAAGACAAGCTAAAAGAATTTTATCGAAAAAAAAGGGCTGAGAAATCAGCCCTTTTTTATTTTAATACTGATAACGCTGATGTCATCTTCGAATTTATTTGAAAGAAATGTAGCCATATAAGATTGGATAAACTCAAGAGAAGGAGTATCATTGGGAATAGAGGTTATAAGCTCTGAGAATTTTTCCATTCCCAGAGATTCACCTTTCTCATTTCTTGATTCAATTATTCCGTCTGTGAAAAGAAAAACTTCATCGCTATTCTTCATCGGGATAAGAGTTTCCTCGTAGAAACCAGTATCAGAGAAACCCAAAAGAAGACCCGGGGATTTAACCTGGGATGAAGAATTTAATTCTGAGTGCTTGTGAATAGGGGGAAGATCGCCCGCCCCACAGTACTTAATTACATTTTCATTTGAATCCAGTAGTATAACTGAAAGTGTGGAAAACACTTCTGAAATTTTGGAGTCATTGTATAAAATATTATTTACGCTCTCAACAAGATTCCTTGGCGAATGATCAGAAATGTTTTGAAGAGCCACTCTCATTGCACTGCGAATATAACCGGCGTATGCAACTGCAAAGTACCACGCATTCCATTTCTTACCCATAACATCCCCGAGGACTATTATAAGACGATTGTCCGGAAGTTCAAAGTAATCAATAAAATCTCCTCCGGGTATACCTTCAAAGGTTCTATGCCACTGATTGATTTCAAAACCGGGGAGGAGTGGGAGAACATCCGAAACCACCTTTATGCGCATGCCATCGGCGGCTTTGTGGAGTTCGGAAACCATTTTTTGTTTAATTTTTCCAATGCTGTTAAGGATTGCATTTATCTTTGCAATAATCACGCGGGGACCGGATGTTTTAATTACATAGTCCGTGATGCCCAGGTCATATCCAACCATAATATCTTCTTCAGCCCCTTTTGCAGTCAAAAAAATAAAAGGAACAGATTTTAACTCATTATCTGCAAGAAGTGTTTTCCTGAATTCGATACCATCGACTTCAGGCATCATAATATCTGAAATAATAATATCGGGGAGAAATGATTTCGCAACAGTATAACCTTCTTTCCCGTTGGAAGCAGTTTCGCATAGAAAACCGGCTTTTGCAATATTGTAGCTGAATAATTTAGATATTGCCGGATCATCATCAACGAGTAACACTTTTGATTTACCTGTTTCTGAAGTCGGTTGCTCATCTGCTCGCGCCTTTTTCCCATAGATAGTTAGAATTTCGGTTCGCCTGATAAGTGATCTTATCTTTAACGTAAGTTCCTGGATGTTAAAAGGTTTTGTAAGATAATCATCGGCACCAACTGCCAAAGCTTTTTCTTTATCTTCGATGCTTGATTTTGCCGAGAGAAAAATAAACGGGAGAGTCCGGTATTCTTCCCTTTCTCTGACCTTTTGGCAGAAAGTGTATCCATCCATTCCCTCCATTCCTACGTCACAGAGGACCAAATCAATTCTTTTTGAGTTAAGTTCTTTAAACCCCTCATCTGATGAGTTGGCAAGATGAACGGTGAAATTATTTTTGCCGAGGTGAAAACCCAGTAGTTTCCGGATAATCAAATCATCATCAATAACCAGAATCGATTTTTTATCAATTTGAAGCATTCGTTACAAAAGGCAGTAAAGACTATATACTATTTTGAAAAAGAATTAAGAGCCTCGTTTTTCGTCTTAAATATTTCAAACGCTCGGTTCATACGGGTTAGTTCAAACATAGAGTTAACTGCAGACTGAAGACCCGAAAGTTTGATATCTCCACCTGACGAAGTGGCTTTTTTAAGATTAACAACAAGAGCTCCCAGGAAACTTGAGTCTACAAACTCACATTCGGAGAGATCAACAACTAATTTAGTAGCGCCATCTCCAATTTCTTTAGATAAAAAAGCTTTGAATTTTTCAGACTCAGTAAAAGTAGCTCTGGTAAGGTCAACACTTATGACCATGATATCATTATTTTTTTCAACTTTAAATTCCATATAACGTCCTTTTTTATTTCAATAAATTACATTTTATAAAGATTTAATTATTTTCATTAAGTTCAGTAAAGAATTTTTCTTTGATTCTATAAACCGTTGCCCTGCTCAGTTCTAATCTTTTTGCGGCTTCAATAACATTTCCGTTTGTAACTTTCAGAGCGTGTTTAATTGCATTTTCTTTAAGTATTTCAAAGGGGATAATGATATCATCTTCAAAAAGCGTAGAAGTCATGGTCGAATAAGAGTCATCTTTTGTCTTAAACTGCAACGGAAGGTCTGTTTTATCAATATATTCGCCGTCAGTAATGATAACACATCGCTCTATAGTATTCTCAACCTCCCTTACATTTCCCGGCCATTCATATTCATAAATAAGCTTCAGGGCATGTTTCGTAAATCCTTTAATATTCTTATTTAATTTTTTATTAAATTGTTTCAGGAAATGATCCGTTAGCACAAGAATATCCGAGCGCCTTTGCCTGAGAGGCGGAATAGCTATGGGAAATGAATTTAATCTATAGTATAGATCTTCCCTGAACTCCTTATTTTCAACAGCCTGTTTCAGATCCCGGTTGGTAGCGGAAATAATACGTACATCACTCTTTATCAGTTCATTACCTCCCACGCGCTCAAATTCCTTTTGCTGGATGACCCGGAGAAGTTTAGCCTGAAGAGTCATCTCCAGTTCACCAACTTCATCCAGAAAAATAGTTCCCTCCTTAGCTATTTCGAATTTACCCAATTTCCGCTGATGAGCTCCTGTAAAAGACCCCTTCTCGTGACCAAATAACTCGCTTTCAAGAAGGTCTCTTGGAATGGAGGCGCAGTTAACAACTATAAATGGTTTTTCCTTGCGGTAACCGTTATAATGGATAGCCCTTGCTATAAGTTCCTTTCCTGTCCCGCTCTCCCCATAGATTAATACGGTAATATCATTATCAAGAACCTTAGTAATAAGATGGAAAACATCCTGCATCTTACCGTCCGCTGAGATAATATTTGAGAAACTATATTTGTGACTCGCGTTATCTTTAAGGTTAATAAGTTCGCGTGACAAATCATAGCTTTTAATTGCATTGCGTATTGTGGGTTCAAGACGGTGTGCATCAATTGGTTTTGGAAAATAATCATAAGCTCCCTGCTTAATTGCCTCAAGAGCAACTTCAATAGACCCCTGAGCCGATAGAATGATCACGGGCAGATTTTCGTCAAATTGTTTAATCTTTTTTAGAATTTGAATACCGTCAAGACCCGGCAGCATTATATCAAGAAGAATCAGGTTGGGTTTAAGAAAGAGTTTCTTAAGAGCATCCTCACCGGTCTCAAAAGTTTCGATTTTATAGCCCCATTTATCCTTAAGATAATATGAGAGCAGCCTTGTAATTGCAGGCTCATCGTCCACTATAAAAACAAGTTTGTTATCTTCCATTTATCGCTCTTGGAATTTTTATTAAAACAGATGTACCTTTATTAACCTCACTGGAAATCCGAATCTGTCCTTTATGAAAGTCCAGGATTTGTTTAGCCATACACAAACCAATCCCTGTGCCGGGTTCATTAGAATATTTGCTTCCCTTAAAGAATTTTTGGAACAAATAAGGTATCTCATTTTCTGGAATACCGGCCCCGGTGTCGCTAATTATAATTTCAGCAAAATCGTCAGAATCTTTTGCAAATATAGATATTTTTCCGTTTGGATTCGTAAATTTAATGGAGTTCTCAATAATATTTTCAAAAACAACTTCGAGCCATTTTTTATCGCCAAAGACGAATATATCTTCTTCTGAGAAATCCGTTGTAATTTCAAGAGATTTTTTTTCTATTTTCCTATTAAGGGAATTTACTACATTCATCAGGATTTCTCTTAGGGGAGCCGCTTCTTTTTTAATAGTAATGTCTCCGCTTTCCATTTTTGAGAAATTCAGGATATCGTTAATGAGGTTTGCCAGCCTTTTGGCTTCTGCCAATATTATCTTATTAAACTCAGAGCGGGTTTCCTGTGGCATGTCATCATCAGAATCAATTGTCTCAGCAAAACCGACAATGGATGCAAGAGGAGTTCGGAACTCATGAGATACATTCGAAATAAATTCATTTCTCAGCTTATTTAATTCTTCTGAACCAGAATTCTCCGTGTTTTTCCTGTCCCGTTCAATTAACATAATCTGATTCAGTTCATCAATTTTTGCTTTAAGTTCCTGAACTTCGGATTCCATATCAAAATAACGCGAATTATCGCGTCCCAATACAATGATATATGCATCGGGATCAGCCAAATTTATTTTAGCATTAATCTCTATCGGTATTTCATTGTTGAACTTATCCTTAAAAATCCAGACCGCTTTATTCAATACGGGTTTATTTTCAAGTGCCCGGAGCGAAGATTTGACCTCTGAAACAAACGAATCGGGAATAAACGATAAAATAGATTTACGTTTCATTTCAGAAGGCAGATAACCCAGCAGGAGGGCACCAATAATGTTTACCGACGTTATTGCCGCTTCATGGTCGAGAATGAGAATTAGATCATTGGAAGCGTTAAAAATATTACGGAAATTCTCTTCTGATTTACGAAGTGCCAGATACGCCTGTTTCTCGGAAGTCTGGTCATAAATAACCCCGTCAATTCTTTCAAGAGTATTATTTACGAAAACAGGAAATCCCAAATGTTTGAGGTGTTTTTCCCTCCTCTTCTCATCAAGTATGCTGTATTCAACAGAGCTTTGTTCACCCTCCTTTAGAGAACGAAGAAAATCCTTTACAACCTTACGGTCTGGGGGAATAACTAATTTCAGGAGACGGCTTCCGTTTACAAGGACTTCTTTATTGCCAATACCAATTATTGATTCAACTGCTTTGGTTACGAAGAGTATTTTTTTTTGTGGAAGAGAATAAGAGTAAACAATCACATTGGCATTATCAAATGCTTCGGCAATAATATTCGGAGGAACATTGTTATGCTCCGTTTTTGCAGTTTTGTCCGATTGTCTATTAGTGATTTCCGGCATAAATTTATTCTGTTAAAATAGCCTTTTTCCTGATTAAAACAAATTATTTTGCAAAAGTTCATAGTACTTTTTTATTAATTCTTCGTAATCAGGTGAGTAGCCTTCCTTTTTTGAATTATTGTAAAGCTGTCTCATCAGCTCATCTTTTGAGGTTTTATTAAGATTAAGTTGAGCGGGAGAAAGCCTGTTTTTGTTTTCAGCACTGTTGGATTCTCTTTCCTTTTCATAATCCCGTTCATTCACTGACTTCTGAGCATCCAAAAGTTTCGAAAGGATTCTTTCCTGCTTCTGAATTACGTCATTATCCAGTCTTTCCGTTTTCATATCTGTAACTACTTCCTGCATCTGTTTGAGCGTTTCATTCAGATTGGAAAGCATTGACTTGCTTTTTCCTGACTGGCGTGCTTCCTGGTTTAACTCCTCAAGTGATTTCCTAATAATTTCCTGCTGTTGTGCAAGTCTTTGCATCTGTCCCTGCTGCTGCGGTGAAAGTTGTCCCTGCATTCCCTGTTGAAGCATTTGAGACATCTGGTTAAGACTCATTTGCTGCTGGGATAATTGCTGCATTTGCTGCATCATGGACATCATTCCTCCCTGACCACCCTGGCCTCCCTGCATCATCTGGTCCATCATTCCCTTCATTAGCGAAGCAGCTTCATTTAAACTTTTCATCGATCCGGTCTGGGATGCCGCAGCCTGTTGGCTATTCTTGTTTTGAAGAGATTCAAGGGCGCGGTTCATATTTTTTCGTGCATCACCTAGCGACTTTCCCATCTCCGGAGTAATTGCAAAAGATTTCTGCGCAAGTTCGTTCATCCGGTTAAGCAAACGCTCAAGATTATCCTTCAGGCTGTTCTGCTTCCCTGCATTTTCTGAACTTGAGGAATTTCCCCGGCTATTTTGGGTATTATCTCTCAGTTTCTCCTGGTCTTTGGAAAGTGAGATAAGGTCATCAAGCATTTTGACCATATCCGCAAACGCTTTCATCTGGTTTTGCTGCTGCATCATATTCTGCATATTTTCCAGACTCTGTTTCAGTTTGCTCAGGTTTTTTGATACCTGTGACTGGCTGTTCATCGCCTGTTGCTTTTGCATTTTCTGAAGATTCTCCTTTGCTTCCTCCGAGAGTTCGTCATTTTTTTGCTCGTCAAACTCTTCATTCAGTTCGCTCATCTCCTTATTAGGCAGGTCTTTAAGGTCCATCATCTTTTCCTGAAGCTTATCCATCTCTTTTGCAATATTTTTTAGCTCTTCGGAAATTCGCTCCTGCTGTTTTGCGAGTTTATCTCTCTCTTCCTTTTGGCTCAGGTTCTTATCATTAAGCTGATTTTTCGTCTCCTCCTGCTTATTAATCAATTCCTCCGTCCGCTTAACAAGCTCTTCCAGTTTTCTCTCCGCTTGAATTCTCTTGAAGAGGTTCAGAGTTCGCTCAATACTTTTATTAAACATCTCCTCATCAAACTTCATATTATCAAGCTGTTGCTGAGCTTGTTGTCTTAGCATATTCTGCAGTTGCTCGTTCATCTTCTTCATCGCGTCTTTCATCTCATCGTCAGATAATTCATCAAGCAGTTTCTGCAGTTCCATGTATTTCTCAAGAGTCTCCGGCGAAAGCAGATTATTGTCCTGGAGTTCCTTGCGCGTTTCCTCAAGTTTTTTGCTTATATCTTCAATCTTTTGATTCAGCTTATCAAAATTCTCAGCGGTTTTTTGGATTTTTTCCTTCTCGTCCCATGTTAACTCTTTTTTATCTTCTTTCAGGTCATTGTTCAGTTTCTCCAGATCCTTTTTAAGTTCCTGAGCCTGATTCAGTGCCTCCTTAAGATCCTTCTCAATAATATTTTCTTCTTTCTCGGTTTCCTTAAACATCTCTGCAAGAGACGGCATCCGGAGCCTGTAAATTGGAGTCTTTACAGATTTTGGCCCGCTTACCGCATCATTGTCAAATATTTCAAGATAATAACTCACCACATCTTCCGTCGCAAGATTTAGATTCTTAAGATTCCAGATGTAATTTACATCCTCATCTTTTGCAGATTTATCTATTGTGATCCCTGTCGTTTCATATTCCTCGGAAGGATTTTCATAAATGGAACTCGACAACCTGTAGCTGAGATTCAATTTGCTGAAACCAAAGTCATCCTGAATCTTCAGCAACAGAGCCACTCTTTCATCACTTCCTATATTAACATCAGCATCCGGCTCTATCACTTTGATTAAAGGATAACCGTCGTATGTTGCTTTAACACTGTATTCTACAGGAGATAAATTGAAATTATCATATAGATCCCTTAGAATAATTTTGTACTGGAATGAATTATTGACCTTAAGAGAGCCGTTTGCCAGATTGGAATTAATCCTGAAATATGATTTCACCGAATCATTAATCAGGATGTAAGCCTCTTTCAATTCCTTGCTTGAAATAACCGAGAAGGAAACAACTGACCCGGACAATGCCTCGAAATTACCATTGTCAATTTGCTCTGCCCGCGGAATTCCGGAGTAAGCTGGTGGATTTATCTTCAGGGTTAAATTCTTAATAATTGGTCTGTCGATAACCGAAATCTCATAACGTTCGCTTTCAGCCTCTTCCGCCTTTGCATAATACGTGATGGAATTCCTGACATTAGCAAAATTGGACTTATAAGTTCCCAAACTGTCCGGTTGCAATTCTATATTGGAAAAGCCACTCTGAGTTTCATCCTTATAAAACAAATAAACATTCTTTGGTTTTTCGCCGTTAACCTTTACTGATATAGTTACGTTTTGATTTTTTGCTATCGAAATATTCCCCGGTGAAACAGAAAAATTAAAACGCTGCGGGGGTATAAATTCCTTATTATAATTGTACAATCTGAACAGAGCAGAATTAAAATTCGGAACAAATCCGGTTAAGATCGTTACAGCTAAAACTATTATAATCGTATAGGGAAGTATTCTTTTAGGCTTGGAATAGCTGATTGATTCGGAAAAATTTGTGTCTATAGTCCGCTTAAAAAACTTGTTGAAAGAAGCTTGTATTAATTGATTAGAATAAAAATTGCTGTCTGATGCTGCAGAACCGGCAATTTGAATTTGGTTCAGCAATTCATCCTTAATGTCAGTGTAAAGACCCCCTATTTTTTCCGCCGTCCTTTTTGTTTTAACCTCGCTAAAAGATGCGAATTTCTCAGAATAAGGGTAGATTATCAGATAAATAAGAGCTGCAACATAACCGGTGAGTATCAAAAAAAAGAGGGGTATTTTGACTGATACGGAAAAGTAGAAGATAGATTCCAGAAGCGTAATCCCAAAAACTGATACAAAAACCAGGACAAGAAAAATAAGAGAATTCCCGGCAATAGCAACCCTCAGCTCTTTATCCCTAAAGTCTTTTAGCTTTTGTATTAAAATCTTATAATTCTCAGTTAGTGTGCTCAATTTTTACTCTAAATCTTGGCCGTTAAATGTTTTATCAGTGTTAATCCGTTAAATCCGTATCAACTGTTCCGTCTATGCAGGATCCGTCTTCTATTTTTTTTACTTGATAGACTTTACGAACTTTATAACTTAATTAGAAAGTGCCCAGACTATAATGTTAGTTCCAAATTTCAGTGCCTCCTCACGTTTTGGCTCCGGGTCGTTATGCACATTCGGGTCAGCCCATCCGTCGCTCGGGTTTGCCTCAAAAGTGTAATAAACCGCCAGTCTCTCATCAACAAAAACCCCGAATGCCTGCGGTGGATTATCATCATGCTTATGCGTCTTCGGAGGTCCCTGTGGAAATTTATAAAAACAGTTATACAGCCCGAAATCAAAAGGGAGTTCAACAAGTTTTTTCTCCGGAAATATTTTCTTCATCTCCCTCCGGAAAGAGGCATCGAGTCCGTAATCATCATCCGCATAAAGAAATCCGCCGTTCTCGAGATACTTCCTTAGGTTCTCCGTTTCCCTCGGGCTAAAAGCAATATTCCCGTGTCCTGTTAAAAACAGAATCGGGTACGAAAAAATAGTCTCCGAAGCCGCATCCACGAATATATACTCCGGCTTTGTCTTGATGGTCGTATTCTTCTGAACAAACTTCAGCAGATTAACTTCCGCCGAAGGGTCATTATACCAGTCACCCCCACGCGTATACTTCAACCTGGCAATCCTTAGCTCCGGTGATTGAGCCTGCAGCGTAATTAATAATACTGATATTATAATGAAAATTTTTCTGACCATCGAATTAATAAAAAACCAATAAATATTAAATTTTAAACAACAATATAACTCATTATTAAAAGATTTGGAATTATCATTATTTAGGGGGATTTTTTTTCCACTAATGTCCAAATTAAATTTTAAAGTTACTTGTTTTGGACGGATGTGATAAACTCAAAAAAAAGATCATTGTATGATCTTGTTTTTACCTGTGATTTTGCTTATATTGCAATGTCAATTTTCAAGATTTAACATTCTTTTATCTCTTGGTTTTGCAATAAAAAATTCGGACTCATCTTCATCAGGCGTTCATCCTTCGGCACCTTCCATTTTTCCCAAAACCCATTGTAAACCCATTGAAGACCCATTAAAAACCAATCCTCCCATCGTCACGAAATATATCCGCATTGTGGATAAATACCCTCTCAGATTTCCAACCTTCCTGTTTTCTGACTTCCGCCTGTCCCGCTTGCGGGATCTTCCGTCTTCTAACTTCCGCCTGTCCCGCTTGGGCGGGATCTTCTGGCTTCCCCTCAAATATCATTCCATCATTCCATTTTTCCAGCCTTCCTGTTCCCTGACTGATTATTTTCGTTTTGGACAGCAGTGTGCGTAATAAAAATAATCCCTGATAATTAATATTTTTTTTGGTTATTTAAACTAAAAGTCCTAAATTTACCAACTGCTTTAGGCTTCTTTGGATTATTTTATCCTTAGCAACCTAAGCAACCAAATTTTGCGTATCTTTGTTATGTGTAATAAATGACTTTATGATCTCTCATTTAATGAGATACGTGTGTAAAATAAAAGTGATCCTTTGAATTTGTGTTTCTCAAAAACGTTTTTTAGTTTTTAATTCATTCAATAATATAAAAGGAGATAGTATGCAAATACTTCTAACATTCTTTCGAAGAAAAAGCCTCCAGCATAGTCTTAAGTTTATGACTATACTCTTCGCTTTTCTCTTTTTAAGTAGCTCTCTGTACTCTCAACCACTAACCTACCAGTTTGCTGCCACTTCCGGGACTTATACTCCCCTAACTGGTGGAACTCAATTCGCAACATGGACAGGTACCGGTGATGAGGGATATTCAGTGGCTACTGATATCGGTTTTTCTTTCACCTATGCCGGAACTGCTTTTACACAGTTTCAGGCATCAACAAATGGTTTCTTGCGAATGGGAACCGGACTTGCTTCCGCAACCACCACAAATTTACTGGCGGGTATAACAAGAAATATAATTGCCCCATTATGGGACGATCTTAAAGTTGACACAGTTTTATCAATCACATATAATCTTTCCGGTGCTGAACCTAACAGAGTTTTGACGGTTGAATGGAAAGATGTGAAGTGGAATTATGCTGCTCCCACAGCTAATGCTAACTTCCAGGTTAAACTTTATGAAACAACAAATAAAATTGAGTTTGTTTACGGAACCTCCGCATTAGCCAATGTTCCAAGTGCTTCGATCGGATTATCTAATGGAACAGCAATCAGTTCAGCCGGTCAGGCAACAGGCACGTTTTTAAGCATTAACCTCGCTGGCGTTGTTGGAGATCGTAAATACCACCAGTCTATGGGTTATGAATTTAACTGGAATCAGGTTGCACCTGATCCCAATTCAGTTTTTACATTTACTCCTTTCACTCCTTCTCCTATAGCCGGTGGAACTTACACAATCGGTGGTTCTTCTCCCACATATCCCACCCTTAGTGAGGCCGCAATGGCATTGAATATGAACGGAATCTCCGGACCCGTCTCCCTTGAAGTCCGTGCTGGCATTTATGATGATGTTTTCTACCTGATAAACGTTGCTGGAACTTCATCTACAAATACTATCACAATTAAAAATGCAACCGGAGCTACGGTCACTTTATCGCCAAAAAATGGTAACTGGAGCACTACGGCTCCAAGCGCTACCGCCGGAGATGCCATGATAAGGCTCGACGGTACTCAGTATGTGACTGTTGACGGCTTAAGACTTGTTGACAACGTTGCTAATAATACAACCAGACTTAAATTTAACATGGGTGTTTTGTTAGCTAACTCTGCGGTTACTACAGCAGTCTTATCTGTAAAAAGTGGTGCCAGATTTAACACCCTTAAAAATTTGTTTATTGACTTAAGAGGTGATATTTCACCTGAAAACGCAGGTTCTATCGGAATTCGTTTCGGTACAAACGGAACCTCGACAGATACAAGCCAGGCTAATAGCTATAACACTATTCAGGATGTTAATATAAAAGGTTTCTGGCGTTCAGCTATTTTTATGTATGGATTTACCGGAAATATTAACCCTGACAGAGGTAACCGCATTACCGCTGTTACCGGAAGAAATGATCTTGGTAATGTTAATATTATTGCCGGTACAGGCGCTGATATTCGCGTTATTGAGATGTATACACAAAAAGACCTCCTTATTGAAAAAACGGATATCCGCGATGTTAACTGTTCAATTTTAACTACAAATGGTATCTGGGGTATCAGGCTTAGTCCTGCTAACTCTGCCACCGATTACTTGTCGGGTAATGTAGTAATTAATGATGTTAACATTTATAATCTTGAAAATTCCGGATTAGTTGCAACCACAGGGTGGGCTTGCGGTATTGAAGGAAACAGACAGGAAGCCGGTTCATCATTAACCATTTCCAACACTAAGATCTATGATATTTACTCAAATGCTAACTCAACCGGCAGGGCTATTGGAATTTACACTAACCTTGCTGCAAGTACTGGCACTGTAACAGGCAATATTTATAATAATTATATCGTTGATATAAGAGCTCCAAGAAGTACTGCTTCTACCACTACAACAGGACCGGGCGCACAGGGTATGAACCTTCAGGCAGTTGCCGGAGGCACCTTAAATCCTTATAAAGTATACTATAATACTGTTGTCCTTGATGATGCAGTTCCTCCAACAATTCCCTCCCATTACTCCACAAATTTGTTCTGGGGAAACTTTGGTACGGGATCAATGGACTTAAGAAACAATATTTTTGTTAATACTATGTCTACTGGGACTGCCTCTACAGGCAGAGCACAGAACGTGTTCGCAAGCGCAAACAGTAACTTGCTTCGTCTTGCACCAACCTCAAATAACAACTCTTATTATACAGGAGTGAATAGTGCTGTTCGACCCGTTGCTTTTGACGGAACAACCGCATTTCAAACCTTGGCAAATTATCAGACCGCTGTTTCTGTTGGAGGCTTAGGAGGCCCCAGAGAATTAAATAGTGTTCTGGAAAATCCCCCATTTATTGCCGCTGCCTCTCCATATAATCTGCATATCAATACAACAGTTGCCACACAACTGGAATTTGGCGGAACACCAATATCCGGAATAACAACTGATTTTGACGGTAATTTAAGAAATGCTAACTTCCCGGATATCGGAGCGGAAGAATTTACCGGTATAGACGGAGGTGCTCCAAAAATTTCCTATACTCCTTTATTAAATACCGGAGCAACTACAGCAAGAACACTTGTTGTTACTGTTACCGATGGTTCAGGAGTTCCTGTGACCGCACCGGGTTGGCCTAACCTCTATTGGAAGAAAACAGGTGATGCTAACTGGACAGCAGTTACACCCGCCTCTGTTAGCGGAAACAATTATTCTTATACTATTGGCGCAGGTGTTGTAGCAGGCGATGTAGTTTCTTACTATGTAGTTGCTCAGGATTTAGTTTCTACGCCAAATGTTGGCGCCTTCCCGCTTGGTGCAAGTGGTTTCACAATTAATCCTCCGGCAGCAGCTACGGCACCCACCACACCAAGTTCTTATGTTATCACTGCTGCACCGCTTGCAGGAGTTTATTCTGTCGGATTAACCTTGTTCAACCAGATTTCCGGAAGAAATATTTCTTTTGTTCAAACAATTGAAAAAGTTCAGAAAGAAGTTATTGTTGAGAAAGAAGCCAACAATAAACCGGTTGATAAAAATAGTCCGGTCGAAAATTTATCCGAAACTTCTTCATCCCAGGTTTCCGGTGAAACAAAGATAGTCGAAGTTGAGGAAATAAGATGGATTCCGATGGAAAACGGGAAAAACTATAATGGTCCTCTTTTCATTAAGAAAAACGAAAACCCATCATTAAATTTCCCCGAAGGAATCGAAGGCGTTTATGCAACCATAACAGCAGCCATCGCAGATCTGAATCTGCGTAGTGTCAGTGGTGCAACAACATTTTCATTGGTTGATGCAACATATCCGACTGAGACTTTCCCAATTGCTATTAATATAACTAATGAAATTTTACCGACTTCAACAAACAATATCACAATTAAACCTGCTGCGGGCATAACTGCTACAATTTCAGGTGCTGCAGCCAATTCGCGTATTTTTACTATATTAAATAGTTTTGTTACTATTGACGGGTCAAATACTGTCGGTGGTACTACAAGAGATTTAACTATTGAAAATACAAGCGCTACCGCACCTCAGGTATTGGTTGTTGGTTCCAAAGGAACAACTCCAATTACAAACGTTACTATAAAGAATAGTAATCTTATTAACGGTATTAACTCATCATCAGCAGTTGTTGTTTCAGACGGATCTACTCCCGGAACTGCCGGATGGTTCAATAACATTACACTTCAGAACAATAGTGTTCAGAAAGCTTATATTGCGTTCTATTGTATTGCTAATGTTGTTGCCGGAAATGGCTCGGGTTTGTCAATTAATAATAATAATATTGATGCTTCAGGTGCAAATGCAGTAAGAATTGCAGGTATTTATGTTCAGGGAGTTGACGGCGCAACCGTTACAAATAATACCATTGCTAATCTTACTACCATAGCAGCAGAAATTATCAGAGGTATCTGGTTGGCAACCGGAACGTCAAATTCTAATGTGACTGACAACTCGGTTTCTAATTTGTTTGCTAATAACGTCGGGTCTGCTACAGCTTTAGGAATTGTAGTGTCAACTGGTGTTGTAAATGCAAATATCAATATTAGTGATAATACCGTTACTGGTTTAACTACACCTGGTACCGGAACCACCTCTGGTATTTATGTATTTTCAACAACAGAAAATGTTACAGTAAGTAATAATGTTGTTTCAAATATTAAGAATACAAACGCCACTGGTTGGGGTTCAAATGGTATTTATTTAGCATCTACTTCCTTAGTTGCAAATATTACCGCATTCAATAATATAATATCCGATATTACGGCATACGGTTATGCAGGTCAGGGTGCTGGAGATAACGGCTACGGAATAGTCGTTGGAGCTGGTGCGGGTTATAAAGTATATTATAACTCCGTTAATTTATTTACAAATCAGACTGCCGTGACCGGCTGTCCCGCTGCATTCAATGTTATTACAGGCTTAGCAGCAAATGCAGTAGATGTTAGAAATAATATCTTTGCCAATGCTCAGACTTCAGGAGATAATCGTTACTCAATTATTAATTCATCGGCAGCAAATGTCTTTTCCTCAATTAATTATAACGATTACTTTACTTCCGGTACAAACCTTGGATACTTCAATGGTAATCCGGTACTGGACTTAAATGCTTGGCAAACATTAGTATTGCAAGATGCAAACTCCAAGTCAGTTAATCCACAGTATACAGATACTCTTAACTTAAGGCCGCTTCTCGGATCCCAGGTATACGCATCCGGAACTCCGCTTGCAGGTATCACAACCGATTTCATGGGAAAAACCCGAAATGCAACTACCCCGTCTATGGGCGCCTATGAATATCCTGATGCAGTAATCGGGTGGGCTAACCTTCAGTGGCCCCCGTCACCCCAGATCATAGCCCAAGGCGAACAAATCGCGGTTTATGCACAGGCTTGGATGAACGGACTATCCTCTAACCCGGGTCAGACCCCCGGACTCGAATGCTGGATAGGGATCAGTTCAACAAATACTAATCCTGATACATGGACAATATGGGTACCGGCAACATTTAATGTTCAGTCCGGAAACAATGATGAATTTATGGCAAATATCGGCTCAACCCTGACTCCGGGCACCTATTACTATGCAGCAAGATGGCAGTATGCCGGCGGTGCATATTTATATGGCGGGTTCAACAGCACCGGTGGCGGATTCTGGGATGGAACAAATAACGTCTCATGTCAGCTTGCCATATACTCAGCAAGTATGTACAACACGATCTGGCAGAGAAGTTTAGCCACTTCAACATTACCAAGCTGGTTCGGCTTACACACAGAGCGTGGTCTTGCTTATGGCAACACAATAGTTGGTATTGAAGGAAATGACAGAATATATGTGGTCAGCCGAAACGGAGGAACGTATGTTAAAATTCTTGATGCTACAAACGGAAACGATTTGGGCAACTTAAATACAACCGGAGTTTCAGGCGGAACATATACATTAAATGATATCGAAGTAACCGCAGACGGAAAAATTCTCTCTGCAAACTTAACGACAAATATCACCACATCACCGTTCAAAGTCTACGTATGGAATACAGAGAGTGCAATACCGGTAGTAGCAATTAATTACACCGGAACAGATGCAGTACGCTTAGGCGACAAATTTACAGTTGTAGGTGATTATTCACTTGGAACAGCAGTTCTTTATGCAGCAAGCGCAACATCAGGCTTCATGAAAGTATACAAATTCACAATGACCGCAGGAGTATTTAATCAGGTACCTGAAGTTATAGCACTTAGTGATAATGCAACAGGAACTCCGTCAAGTGCATCAATTGCCCCGATGCCGAACGGAGACTTCTACTGGAAGGCAACCGGCTTCAGTGTAAAGAAATACACAGGAGCTGGAGTGTTACTCGGAACAATTCCGGGGACAATAGTAGCTTCCGGAGCAAATGCAATCAGATATATCGGCACCTTAATTGATAAAGAGTACATTATAATTTATCAATACGGAGCTGGCAATGAGAACGCAAGAATAGTACAGGTTCCGGTGGGTGATGTAGCCTCGGCAACCACTTTTGATATTACCCCTACATTGGGAAATGCTTCGAACATTAATGGTTCCGGAGATGTTTCCTTTAAGGAAAACCATGATGGCAGTATTGATATAGTCGTAATGGGCACCAACAATGGTATCGGACTTTACAGGACAATAGCACCGGTACCGGTAGAATTGACATCATTTGCCGCAGCACAACAGAATAATGATGTAATCTTAAGCTGGTCTACAGCAACCGAAACCAACAGTAAAGAATTCCGCATTGAAAGAAAATCGGAAAACAACTGGACGGTAGTAGGAAGCGTGGAAGCAGCAGGAACATCCACTGAAGTGAAGAGTTACAACTTTACAGACAAGGACGTAGCAACCGGCAAACTGAGCTACAGACTCAAAGTAGTCGATATTGACGGAACATTCGGATACAGCAAAGAGATCAATGTAGAGATGGGAGTACCGACAACATTCAGAATATCCCAGAACTACCCGAATCCGTTCAATCCGACAACGAGGATAGATTATCAGTTACCTTCAGATGCAAATGTAACAATTGAGTTATATGATGTAACGGGCCAGAAGGTGGCAATGATGCTGAATCAGGATATGAGTGCAGGCTATCATTCGTTTGATTTAGAGGCAGGAAGATATGGAATGGCAACAGGAGTATACATATACAGAATAGTTGCAATAGACAAAGCTTCGGGTCAGACGTTCGTAGACAGCAAGAAACTGATGATGCTGAAGTGATGCAAATCACATATTTTAAGCAAAGGGTGGCCTCAAGCCACCCTTTTTTTATTTTAGGGAAAAATAATTTATTGGAATTCTTTTTTTATTTATATAAATATTCATAAATTGCTATTTAGAATTAAAGAAAAATAAACAGGACTTAGGCACATTTGATTTTTTTCTTGCGTTTTTTGTTGTATGAGTTGTTAAAATAATTTTTTTGTTCATATTTAATCAAAATATCAAAGGAGATAGAGTATGAAAGATAAAGCACAATATCTTCCATGTAGTCAGCATTCGCGGTTAAGGATAGTATCTTTAACGCTGTTATTTTTAATGGTGCTTTATGCGCCGGGCTTTTCACAAATCACGATGTCCACATTCATTGAGAATTTCGATAATACGACATTCCCCCCAACCGGTTGGCTAAATGAACAGGTTTCAGGAACAGGTTTGTTCGATCGCGTTACTTCCGGATCGTGGCCCACATGCTCTCCTAAATCCGGTGTGGCTATGGTTCGGTTTGCAAGCTTTAACTATAGCTCATCAACTGCAGCTTTAATTACTCCCCCGCTTTATTTATTAAGCACTGCTACCTACCGGGTCAAATTCTGGATGTACCACGATCCCGGTTACCCGACATCCCTGGACAGGATTTCGGTAAATTCGAATACTACTGCCTCTTTAACCGGAGCTATTGAGTTAGGGGTTATTAATAGGTATAGCGCAACTACGGGATGGGTTGAACATTCATATACACTCCCCGCAGATCCTCTTAAAGGCGTGAGATATGTCATTCTTAAAGCTATTAGCGCTTATGGCAATAATATATTTCTTGACAGTTTGACTGTAGAGGAAATAGCCGCTGCCCCTGTCTTATCAATCGATCCGTTAACAAAAGCTTTCGGAGAATTGCAAATCGGTACGACTTCTACCTCGCAGACTTTCACTATAACTAATACGGGAGGCGGGACATTAACAATTTCCGGAATTGCCAAAGCCGGAACTGACCCGGCTCAGTTTACCTTAACTGATGGAAATTCATATCCCGTTAATTTAACAGCAGGTCAGTCAACAACTGTTCAGGTAGCATTTTCTCCAACGACTGCTGGTGCGAAAACTGCAGATATAGCAGTTACTCAGAGCGTTACTGACAGAGTTACAAATATCCCTGTAACCGGGACGGGTGTTGATTTTACTATTTCTGCATTTCCTTATGTTCAGAATTTCGACAACCCTGTTTTCCCGCCGACAGGTTGGTTGAATCAGCAAATCACCGGAACCGGATTGTTTAAGCGGGTACTTACAGGAACTTCACCTATAGTGGTCCCTAAATCAGACTCCGCAATGGTGCAATATAATTGTTATAACTATTCTGCCGGTACTTCAGCAGTTCTGATTTCTCCTCCCCTAAGTCTGGGAGCAGGCGATTATCAGGTTAAGTTCTGGATGTACAGAGATGCTGGTTATGTTGCAAGTCTTGACAGGATATCAATATTTGTTAACAACTCACCATCGCTGACCGGAGCAGATTCTCTCGGCAATATTTTCAGGAATAAAACTCTTGCACCGGCTGCAACTGATACCGGATGGTTTGAATATACCTTTACAATTCCTAATCCTGCTGATGATGGTATACCCAGAAAATATGTTATTCTTAAAGGTGTAAGTGCTTTTGGAAATAATATTTATTTAGACAGTTTGACAATACAGGCAGCTCCTCTTTTTGCAGTAAACTGGGCAAATCTGCAGTGGCCGGTAACGGCAATAATAATTCAGGGTGGAACTGCTTCAGTTTATGCTCAGGCTTGGATTGCAGATTCTACTCAGCTTCCCGGCCCGACCGCAGGATTAAGTTGCTGGATTGGTGTCAACGCTGATAACACAAACCCCAACACTTGGACAACATGGGTTCCCGCAACATTTAATACTCAGTCAGGAAACAATGATGAGTTCACGGCTAACATTGGCGCAACTCTTCCTATTGGAACCTATTATTATGCAGCCAGATGGCAGTATCTTGGCGGACCATACAGGTACGGCGGATATAACGCAGGCGGCGGCGGATTCTGGGACGGTACAGCAAACGTATCCGGAGTTCTTACGGTTAACCCATATATAGCCACACTTCCGATAGTTGAAGGCTTTGAGGGTGCAACATTCCCGCCGAGTGCATGGACATTAGTAAATACAGTTCCCGCAAGCCCGACATGGGTATCATCAACCGCTGCACCACATACAGGACTAAAGCAGGCCAGATATTCATACAGCTCTACCTATGATGCAAATGACTGGTTAATAACACCTGCATTTACACTGCAATACGGAAAAACATATAAACTGACCTATTGGTATAAATCTGCTAATGCTCTTTATCCGGAAAAACTGCTGGTGGCCTTCGGTAATAAACCGAACCCTGATTCTTTGACAATCGTGTTAGCAGATCATCCGAATATTACAAATACAGCCTACATGTCTAATACGTTATATTTCACCCTTGGACCAACGGAAACTCCGGCCACATATTTCTATGTGGGATTCAAGGCATATAGCGTTGCTGATCAGTGGAATCTGGACCTGGATGATATTGAGATTTCAGAAGTACCCAATAATGATTATGCGGTGATTAGTTTAACCCAGCAAAACCCAATTCCGGGCCCGCTTAAAGTGACAGTTCTTAATTACAAAAAAGACGAAAGTGAATTATCAATCAAGTTAGACGGGCTTACAGGAGTCAAGCAAACTGACGTCAATAACAGCGGCACTGTAAAGTTCGGTAACCCGGCTGAAATTATTGAAGGAATCAGACCGGTCATATTAAATGCCCTTATACAGAATCAGGGAATTTTATCAACACCTTTTGATTTCAATTATAAATTCAACGGTGTAGCCGGAACAGTAGTCAATCGTCCCGGAGTTTCTTTCTTAGAAACCGACACACTTATAATCACACCTACGGTAACCGCCCGCGGAACTTTTACTACACAGGCATACGTAAATTCAGCAGCTGATACTCTAAAGGGTAACGATACATTGACGAATAACAAGACGTTGGTATATCCGGATCCGATGAGTATGCTCCAATACGATAACGGAAGCAACACAGTGCCAACTTTTGTAGGATTCGGAACAAACAATCTTCCTTTGACAGCAGCAGTAAGATTCACTTCCGGGTCAGAGATGCGTGTGGCAAGTATTGATGCATTATACAGGAATGAATTAGTCGGTGACTCAATTACAGTCACAGTATATGCTGCCGGCTTGGATACAACAGCTCCCGGCACAGTGCTTTATACTAAAAAATTCGGCGGAGTTAACTATATCAATTCCGGCAATGCAGGAGATTATGTAACATTACCTCTTGGTAATGATGCACCTGTCTTCCTTGAAGGAATGGATTTCTGGGTAGGTATTACATTCAGTACGGCAATTCAATTCCCGATGGGAGCACATGATGCCGGATTTACACCCGGAAGAAGCTATCTGACTGACGGCAGCGGAACCTGGTTCCCGTTAGTAATAACGACAGAGAGAGCATGGTTACTTCGAACAGTCGGAGTTCCGTACGTACCGGCAATGTATAACACAATTTGGCAGAGAAGTTCAGCAAACGGAAATCTTCCCGGTTGGTTCGGAACTTCCGCAGATCATACGGAAAGAGGACTTGCTTATGGCAATACTCTCCCCGGTATTGAAGGAAATGACAGAGTATATGTTGTTAGCAGAAAAGGCGGACTCTCTGTTAAGATTCTTGATGCCTCTAACGGAAATGATTTAGGCAACTTAAGTACTGTAGGCATAGCCGGCGGAACTTATGTCCTGAATGACGTTGACGTAACGGATGATGGCAAGATTCTTGCCGGCAACCTGACATTAAATGCATCAACAGATACATTCAGAGTCTATATGTGGAATAATGAAAGCGGACTTGCTGTACCGGTAATAAAATACTTAGGCACAGATGCAGTCAGATTAGGTGACAAGATAACAGTAATTGGAAATTACTCGTTAGGAACAGCAGTGTTGTATGCAGGAAGCGCAACAGTAGGACAGATGAAAGTCTACAAATTCACGATGAGCGGAGGAGTATTCAATTCTGTGCCCACAGTGATAGCGCTCAGCGATAACGCAGCAGGCACCCCGACAAGCGCATCAATAGCCCCGCTGCCAAACGGAGACTTCTACTGGAAAGCAACCGGCTTCAGTGTAAAGAAATACACAGGAGCAGGAGTGTTACTCGGAACAATTCCGGGAACGGTAGTAGCAACCGGAGCCAATGCAATCAGGTATATCGGTACATTGGTAGATCAGGAATATATAATAGTATTCCAGTACGGAGCCGGAAACAATAATGCAAGAATAGTAAAAGTACCGGTCAGTGACGTATCCCTGGCAACAACATACGACATCACACCGACTCTTGGAAGCGTAGCAAACGGGAACGGAGCAGGAGATGTTGCTTACAAGGTAAATCATGACGGAAGCATAGACATATTTGTCCTTGCAACGAATAACGGAGTTGGTTTATACAGAACAATACAACCGGTACCGGTAGAACTGACATCGTTTACGGCAACGTCACAGGATAACAATGTATATATAAGCTGGTCAACAGCAACCGAAATCAACAGCAGCGTATTCCAGATTGAGAGAAAATCAGGAAGCAACTGGGGAGTAGTAGGAAGCGTGGAAGCAGCAGGAACATCCACAGAGATGAGAAGCTACAGCTTTACAGACAAGAGTGTAACATCAGAAAAACTGAGCTATCGTCTGAAGATGGTAGACAATGACGGATCATACAGTTACAGCAAGGAAGTAAATGTAGAGATGGGAGTACCGGGTACATTCAGAGTATCCCAAAACTACCCGAATCCGTTCAATCCATCAACGAGGATAGATTATCAGTTACCATCAGATGCAAATGTAACGGTCGAGTTATATGATGTAACAGGACAGAAGGTGGCAACGATGATAAATCAGGATATGAGTGCAGGCTATCATTCGTTTGATTTAGAGGCAGGAAGATATGGAATGGCAACAGGAGTATACATATACAGAATAGTTGCAATAGACAAAGCTTCGGGTCAGACGTTTGTAGACAGCAAGAAACTGATGATACTCAAGTAACATCTGACAGAATTAACCTTAAACAAAAAGGGTGGCTTATGGCCACCCTTTTTTTATGCGGTATTGTTAAAAATAGTAGTCGTTGTCGTTTTCTTCCTCGAGCAGGCATCCCTGGGCGAGGTTTCGGGGCATATCGGAAAGGAATCTTGACGGTTTGGAAAAAGTTGTTCCGCTTTCACGGTCGTAGATATTCATGGGGAAAGAAATAAACAGATTCTCCTTTGATCTTGTAACAGCGACGTACATCAGACGGCGCTCTTCTTCTATGTTCTCAGATTTACCCATTGCCTTGCTCATCGGGAAGAAACCGTCGAGTGCGTGGATTAAGAATACAGTGTTCCATTCAAGACCTTTAGCCGAGTGGATAGTCGAAAGGGTGACATATTCAGACTCTTTTGATTCTGCGGTAACATCCACGACACTGTTGATGGGGGGCTCAATTGCCATATCGGATATGAAGCTTTCAAGCGAACGGTAGTTACCGGTTATATTCAGAAGTATATCAAGATCTTTTTTACGGAGATTGAAATCATCATACTTGTCCCTGAAGAAGGGATAATAAAAGTCGATTACCAGTTGAGCTTTTTCCATGACAGATGTTTGCTTAAGAGCAAGTACGTGCAGGACTGAAAAGAGTTCGTGGAATTTCTCGGCGATAATTGCAGGAAGTTTATCGGGGTGATTCTTTATAGATATTTCGTCTGCGGATACCAGATCCATTATTTTCTGAGCTGTTTTGGGACCAACTTTTGGAAAGAGGAGAAGAACCCGAAGCCAGCTTACGAAATCCTTTTCATTGAGGGCAATACGGAGAAATGCAATGATGTCCTTTATATGAGCTGATTCAACGAACTTCATGCCACCGAATTTAACGAAAGGAATATTGGCTTTATTAAGTTCGATTTCAAGGTTAAACGAAAAGAAGGAAGCACGGAAAAGAACGGCTATTTCGGAAAAAGGGACTCCTTCCTCGCGGAGCTGAAGTATTTTCTGCACGATGAATTTGGACTGCATATTATCGTTATTTGCAGCGACAATCATCGGTCTGTCCCCGCCTGTTTTGTTTGTATACAGGACTTTGGGGTATTTCTCGGCGGCAGCATCAATAATTTTATTTGCGAAGTCGAGGATTTCCTGAGTGCTGCGGTAATTCTCTTCAAGGTAAATAATTTTAACGTTTTCGAAGAGGGAAGGAAAATCCATGATGTTTTTGAAGTTGGCTCCTCTGAATGCATAAATAGACTGGGAATCATCGCCAACGACCATAATGTTTTTCCTGTAACGGGTAAGGGCTTGAACAATATCCGCCTGCAGTTTGTTTGTATCCTGGTATTCATCCACCATTACAAAGTTAATAGTTTTAAGCAGGGATTGTGCAGCCGGAGAATTTTCGTTAAGGAAGTTAAGAAGGTATATTAATAAGTCGTCAAAATCGAGGAGGCTATTTTTCTTTTTGTAGTCAGTATACAGTTTCTGAATTTCGAGGATTTTATCGATCTCCTGGTAAAAGTGGGGGTAATCATCGATCAGAATATCTTCCACAGTCCGGTTGGTGTTAACGCTAAGGCTGAAAACCTTAAACAGTGTCTGTTTGTTAGGGAAGCGTTTGTCTTTTTTAAGATCGGGATAAGAACTGCGTAAAAGGTTTACCACGTCTTCGGAGTCGGATTGATCGAGAATGGTGAAGGAGTGTGAAAGGCCTGCGGCTTTAGCATATTTGCGTAAGGTTAAATTTGCGAAAGAGTGAAATGTACCGCCACGGATTTTAGAACAGCGGTCATCCAGCAGTAAAGAAGCCCTGTTCATCATTTCATTGGCTGCTTTTCTCGTAAAAGTCAGTAAAAGAATGGACTCAGGGGGGAAACCGAGTTCAATAAGACGGGCAACCCTAAAAACGAGTGTGCGGGTTTTCCCCGAACCGGCACCGGCGATAATAAGGTAAGCGCCGTTCAGAGATGAGGCGGCTTCATACTGAGCGGGGTTTAGCAGGTTCTTGTAGTTGATCTGCAGTTTTGATTCATCAATAATACCGGGCTTTTTCGTGAGGCTTTCAGAAGTGTCCTGCTTAAGAATTATTCTTTTGTCAAAATCCAATGTTAAAAACGACTCCCTTTTGGGTGTTAATAAAATAAGACGGGCTATGAGCCCGTCTTATATAAAGATAATATTTGCGAATTAATAAACAGAACGACGTCTGTACGCTTTAGGTTTTCCGAGGATTTCGGAAACAATGAAATAGTCTCTCAGGTTAGCGCTGTTCCTGAGTCTTGCGTTAATTGCTTTTACGCGGCTGTTGACTTCTGAAGCAGCTCCGTAGTGATGGACTTCAGGGAGCGGTTCAAACTTCATTACCGGAACGGGGACCACCGGTGCGGTGTACGCAAATTTAGGGAAAGAGGATTCAGAGGAAGTTTTCTCGTTTACCGTCTGTACATGTTCTTTCCACTTGTCTTTAAGTGATTCTGCGGTTTGCGACTCGCGGGTCTTGTAGTTTTCCGGGATCTGTTTTTTGGGAGGTACCGGTAAAGGTTCCATGCGGGTTTCCTTAAACAGATTTTCAACCTCACGAAGGATGTCGAAATCGTCAGGGGGAGTATTCTGAGTCCGTTGAGGGGGAAGGGGGGGATTTACTCTCCCGGGAAATTCCTGTCTCTTATTTTGCGGCACAGGCTTCCCTTTTTTCTTTGAGAAGAAAGGGGAGAGAAGGCTGTAAACAATTACAATCCCGATTATTATGTCAAACAGACTATCCATTATGCGATTTATCCTTCTTATCGTCAGGTTTAGCGAAGGCATCTCTCATGCTTGTATCAGCCTGGACATTTTTCATATTATAATAATCCATGATACCGAGATTCCCGCTTCTGAAAGCTTCAGCCATTGCTTTGGGAATTTCAGCTTCAGCTTCGACAACACTGGCACGCTGTCTGGCAACTTCCGCAACCATTTCCTGTTCAAGGGCGACAGCAGCGGCACGTCTTTCTTCTGCACGGGCACGGGCGATCTGGAGATCAGCCTGAGCCTGGTCTGCCTGAAGTTTTGCACCGATGTTTTCTCCAACATCAACATCAGCGATGTCGATAGAAAGGATTTCAAAAGCTGTTCCTGCATCGAGACCTTTTGCAAGGACTACTTTAGAAATTGAATCGGGGTTTTCAAGAACGAGTTTATGTGAATCACTTGAGCCGATAGTGGAAACGATTCCTTCGCCAACGCGGGCTAAAATTGTAGCTTCTCCGGCGCCGCCGACTAATCTTTCGATATTAGCGCGGACAGTAATACGGGCAATTGCCTTGAGCTGGATTCCGTCCTTTGCCATTGCGGCAACAAGTGGGGTTTCAATTACTTTAGGGATAACGGACATTTTCACAGCTTCGAGGACGTCACGTCCGGCGAGATCGATAGCTGTAGCTCTTTCAAAAGAAAGACCGAGGTTAGCTTTATCGGCTGATACGAGAGCCATAACGACTTTATCGACATTACCGCCAGCAAGATAGTGAGCTTCGAGTTTACCGGATTCCAGAGGAATACCGGCTTTTGCAGCAGTGATAAGAGCACGTACAATTACGTTTGGCGGAATTTTCCGGAGTCGCATTCCAACAAGATCTTTAAATATTTTAAGTTTTACTCCGGAGAAATATGCTGTTATGAATAGTCCGATAGGGACATAGTAAAGAATGACCAGTAAAAATACTATTACTGCAATAATTAAAATCAGGGATAAACCGGCAATTGCTTCCATTAAAAATAACTCCTTAAATTTTGAATTCAAAGTATACTACTATTTGGGTAATTCTGCAAATAGAATTTTGGGGGAATATTTTAGCAGTATTTATTAAGGGGACAGGGGGAGAGAAGAGAAGTTTTTGAGAGGGGAAGAGGGGAGAATATTAGCACGGCTTTAGCACGGGTCTTGTACGGCTTTAATACGGCTTTAGTACGGCTTTATACCCATGGCAGAGTCAGTTAAAAGGTGGCGGGAATTGCCGGGGGGAAAGGGGAAACGGGGTTATTCAGAGTTGTTGCAATTTATAAGGAAAAGAATGGAAATCCCGAGCGGGGAAATAACGGGAAAGAAAATATTAATATTTACAATTCAGGGGGATTTCAGGATGACGAGGGAGATGTCGTCATTAGGGTCAGAGTAACCACGGAAGGCATTCAGGTTGATCAGGATGGCGCTTTCGATATCAGAGGATGATTTGTGGGAATTGGCGATGACAATTTTTTCAAGTTTATCCTCACCGAACTCTTTATTATCGCGGTTCATTGTTTCGGAAACACCGTCAGAAAAGAAGATGAGAATATCGCCGGAATTCAGGGTGACGGATTCTGTTTTGAGGGAGGAGGAGAAGAGATCGGAATCGGTAAGACCCAGCCCCATACCGGAGGGGGTAAGTCTTGAGCAGGAACCTGTCTCTTTACAATAATATAAAGCGGGCAGATGACCAGCGCGACAGAATGTAATATTGTTTTTCTCAAGAATTGCTGCGTTTGCGGTAAAGAAATAATTTTTAGTAAAGATTTTGCAGAGGACTTTATTAAGCTGAGTAAGAATAGTAATGAGATCTGATTCGGACTGAACAATCTGGTGAATGATTGCGCGTACCTGTACCATGTAAAGAGCGGCAGCCATACCTTTCCCTGAAATGTCGCCGAGGAACATGAGGGATTTTCCGGGGACGCCGTTTGAGATGAAGTCGAGATAATCCCCGCCAACATCCTTAGCCGTTTCCGCATAAAACGAAATATCAAGGGGGGGTATTTCAGGAGGTGCTTTAGGCATCAGGCTTTCCTGAATGTTCTTTGCGATTTCAAGTTCTCCTTTAGCAGTAAGTTTTTCGGCCACTTCAAATGCAAGGAGCAGGTTAAGTCCGGCAAACGCAAAGAAAACCCAATACCCAAATGAATTAATAAAACCCCAGAAGAAGATAAATAAAAGTATGGAATAGATTAATCTTCTTAAGGGATTTAATTTAAACAAAAACGCAAAGAACAGGTTTTTGGCAAAAGCAACATACCGGATAATAGCATGGCGGTTTTTATCCGGTTGTTTTGCTTCAGAAAGGTAAAACTTTAATACACTCGGGGCTTCTTTATTAATGAGTTTCCTGAGCTCATCGTAGGAGAGGTCACCGGTGTAGAAATTATAGATACTACGGAAGTGGTTGTTTCTCAATTATCCGGAATATCAAGTGTATTTAATAATAGCGAGGGTTTCGTTTATTATCGTTCTGTTAGCATCAAATGCCAGTTTCTTATAATTAACGAGATCTATTATAGTCCCGATGTAACAAATTCCGAAAGTACAAAGGTAGAGGAGTCCCATACCGATTTGCCCGAGAATAAATCTTTGAATACCTGCCAGACCCACGAATCCGATAAGAGTAGTAATTAAAATCATCTGGGGATCTTTTCTGCGGGCACCGTAAACAGTTGCGAATTGCTGCACCTGCGTATCGGTAAAATCTTTTGTTAAGTTTTGAATGTAAAGCATTTCCTCGCCATCGAGATAAGGCATAAACTGGTATATGTTCAACATAAGTCAACTCCGTTATTATTAAATGAATAGAACTTTATTTTAGAGATTAAATTTCGTGTAAGGACATAGATTCTGTAAAGAATTACGATGAGTGCAAAACCACCGAGTATGTGGGAGTGCCATGAGTTTGCAAAATCGAGACGGAACAGGTGATGAATTGACATTCCGAGTCCGCATCCGGGGCAGAAATCGAAACCAAGATTGTTCAAAGGACAAAGAGTAAAATGATTTGTTGTGAAATCCATAAAAGCCAGAGCGGCAATCCCAGAAATCCAGAAGAGGAGTTCAAGGTCGAAGTACAGTCTGATATTTTGGAGTATGGTTTTCATAAAAACATATAATTACAGGGGAAACATAAATTAAAATAGCCTGATATTCAAATAAAAACTGATAAGTGCACAAAAAGCGGGATAGACGGAGTTAATTGCGACATGCTTTTCGCGGGGATCCGGTGATTACCTGATCAATATCATTTTTCGTGTCCGGATAAAATTAGCGAAGTTATCTTCAATGAAAGGGATTCCAGCGGTACGGGCATAGCTCATGAAACTATCTACGGCTGCAGATTTAGAGGAATCGGGAAGGGAGTATATGTGATTAATAAAGCTTGTAAACTGTGCCTGAGGGAAAGCGAAAGACGACAGGAGCAAAATATATAATGCAAAGTTTTTCATATTTGATTTATCACACTAAGGGAATGATTTACTTTTAAATTCACTGATACTAAAATAGGGAGTTTTGAATTTTATGCAATGCCGGAAATTAGGAACTGGGGGAAAGTAATCGTAATTTTAAAATATAAAATAAGAGATTTTAATAAATATGGAAGCAAAAGAATTCTTAATCAATCTGCAAAAACTGGTGGCGCTTTCGCAAGCAGGATTAACATACTGCGAGAACAAATTTGATCTTGAGCGATATGCGGAAATGAAACAAATTTCGGAGGAGCTAATCTCGTCGCTTACGGGAGAAAAAATAGAGAGGGTGAAAGAATTTTATCCGGACATTGACGGGTATCTGACACCCAAAGTTGATGTGAGAGCGGTTGTAATGAGAGAGGGTAAAATATTACTTGTAAAAGAGAATGTTGACGGACGATGGTCACTTCCGGGGGGCTGGGCAGATGTGGGGATCACTCCGGCAGAAAATGCGGTTAAGGAAGTAAGGGAGGAATCAGGATTTGATGTAAAAGTCAAGAGGCTGCTGGCAGTTCATGACAAGGCAAAGCACTCTCCGCAAACATCGTATATGTATATTTATAAATTATTTTTCCTTTGTGAGATTACGGGGGGATCGGCAGAGAGCGGGACGGAAACGACAGGTGTCGGGTTTTTTGGGTTGGATGAATTGCCGCCTTTGTCAGTGGGACGAAACACGGAAGAGCAGATAAGTCTTATGTTCAAAATGGCGGGGGATGAGAGTATACTTCCGGCGTTTGATTAAAATTGACGGGACCATTTTACGGGTTGTTGATGAAATGAAAATTAATGATACAAAAAAGGAATTTTCATTGATTTTTATCAAATGCTGTGTTTAAGGAGAATTCAATGGTTTCACGTCCGTTAGCTAACTGACAGAGGAAAACCGCAAAGTCCGGTACGTCCGTCAGTTGACGGATTGCAAATTCTTGGAAAGGTTAAAGTCCTACGGACTATAAAAACTGCATGCAAGGAGTGTTGTGAAAATTAAAGCCCTACGGGCTAATTCGATGAAAAGTTAAAATATGTTTTCCCCCGAAAACTTTCGGAAGATCAACATTTATCGCAAATTAGCTTTACTGCAATTCGTCAGTTGACGGATGCGTCGGGTTGAATTTTTAAATAAGATAAATATACTCAAAATGACTTTTAATGCAGAAAATCAAAGTAAGTAATTTTTGTTTTGGACAGAAGCGGGTGAGATTACAATCTGACCATTTACTTTTTGACTCTTCTACGTTAATTCATTATTTTTTGCTAACGAATACTGATGATTATAATTTGCACAATATTTTTTGAGAGAGTTATGAAACGTTATATTTTTTTCCTGCTGATTATTCCCACAATAATTGTTTTTTCCGGCTGCAATAAATCTGATCCCATCGGTTCTGAGCCGGTAGCCGGAGAGAAGATTGAAGTTATCCTGAATGATGCAGCTTTCCTTACTGATGTTTACCTGCGGATTCCTTATACACTCCGCTTCCGGGAATATGAGAAAGAAGGATTAAAACTAAAAAGAGTAACTGCCCTGGATTACTATACCAATGCGGAGCTTTTAAATGTTGAAGAGGAGGAATTGAATGCATATATGATTAGAAATTATTCAAATCTTACTCTCTTTATGGTTCCTACCAATCTTAAGCATTATTATTTATCTGTTCAGATCCCTGTTCCTCTTGCGAACGACAAACCGACGAAGGTGTTTCACCGGTTTGAATTCAGAGACACGGTAAACAATAAAGATGTACAGATAGAGGGAGCTATCTTCTCACCCAGACTCTCTGAATCGCTGATGGTTATTGAATCACCCCTTAAAGGGAACAACAATCTTTTTTTCAGCCAGTCGACTATGGGGTATCACTTCTTCCTTCTTTTTTTTGAAGGGGATAAAACAGGTACCTGCCCGAGATTTGCGTTTGACAATATGCAGGTTAATGAGGGAATGAACAGTTTATTTTCGGGAAACCCGGCAGTCAGTGAATCATACTTTAACTACGGAGATACAGTTTATAGTGCAACTGACGGTAAGGTATTCTTTATTAGAGATGGCATACCGGAAAACAACGGAAATCTTATGGACCATTTACCAACCACAATGGAAGGAGTACCCGGAAACAATATCATTGTTGATATAGGAGAGGGAAAGTTTGCTTTCTATGCGCATTTTATCCCCAATACCATTACTGTTCAGCCGGGAGACAGTGTCAAGGTAGGACAACTTCTGGGACGGCTGGGGAATTCCGGATATTCAGGGATGCCACATCTTCATTTTAATTTAGCGGAGGGAAACAATCCATTTATGTCAAAGGGGATTCCGTTTGTGTTTAAGGAATATACAAAGTATGGAACTGTCCCCGGTCAACATATTGCTCCGATAAAGTTTTACAATTCAATGAGTGAAAATAATTCTGTTGTGGGGTTTGAGTAATATTTGCATCCGTCAGCTGACGGACTGGTTTTAAGGCAAAAGCAACGATTTCACGCAAAGACCGTCCGTTAGCTAACGGATCCGACTCCGTCGGAACAAAGGGAGAACAAAGCATTTCATTCTTTACACCAGTCGGTCAGAAAGGGTTGATGTTTAACGGGATTGAATTCAATGAAACGGTACTCGGCAACCTGATTCAGTTTATACGGATCGTTCGAAAAGAAGTTTAACAGATTTTCCTCTGATTCCCCTCGGGCAATAACGATACCCCCGGTTTTAGGATTCTGAGGTCCGCTCATAAGAATCCGGTTTGAATCGTACCCATTCTGTAAAAATTCCCTATGACTCGCTAAAATTTTGTTAATTTCTTCAAAGGGGGCAGTGTAAGTAATAATTATTATAAAGTGTTTCATGATTTATTCTGTTTGTAATACCAAACGTAAATATACAAAAAAGCAATGTAAGGTATCTCCCGGTAAAAATTTCAATTCCGGGTAAAGGAGGGAGATTTTTTATCCCAATCAGAGAGCGGGATTACATTTTGAATAGTCCGAGGATTAATTTGCCGCGGATTAACAAACTTTGAAGATATAAAATAAATCCGTATAATTATAACTTAGATTTTAAGCATATATAAGAGAAAGTCAACAAATGCACAGCAAGCATGAAGAAAGTTTTTGGGCATTAATTTTAGGTGCATCATCGGGCTTCGGAGAAGCCACAGCACTTCAATTAGCCAGGGACGGCTATAACATTATTGGAGTTCACCTTGACAGGCAGGCAACGATGCCTAACGTTGAGAGAATAGTAAATGAGATAGAGTCGTGCGGAAGGGAAGCGATCTTCTTTAATATAAATGCTGCTGACGATGAGAAAAGAGAAGAGATTCTTTCAAGATTAGAACACCGCAAAGAAGGAAGGCCACTTGTAAAAGTTCTCATGCACTCGCTTGCTTTTGGCACGCTAAGGGCTTTCATTCCTAAAGAAGGTGAAACAGGCATGACCAAAGCACAGATGGAAATGACCATTGATGTTATGGCAAACTCTTTAGTTTACTGGACTCAGGATCTTGTAAAACGCGGAATGCTTGCTAACAAAGGGCGAATATTTGCGATGACAAGCAGCGGCGGGCATACAGCTATTCCATATTATGGTGCGGTATCAGCCGCGAAGGCAGCACTTGAATCACACGTAAGGCAATTATCAGTTGAACTTGGGTCGAGGGAAATAGGTGTTAATGCAATTATGGCAGGAGTAACCGATACGCCGGCATTGCGAAAGATTCCGGGAAATATGGAAATGATGGATATTGCGATAAGAAAAAATCCGAGAGGACGTTTAACAAGTCCAAAAGATATTGGAAAGATAATATCAGTATTATCCCGCGACGGTGGTGAATGGATTTCGGGAAGTGTTATACATGCAGACGGCGGCGAGGATGTTGTGAGTTACATAGGACAGAACCGAGAATTAAGCATCATTTAACGGAATATAAGGAAATAAAATTTAAATTATAAATAGAGCAGAGAAAATAATTTTTAGTATATAGAAAACGGAATTATTAAATTTAAAAAAAAGTAAATCCGGAAACTGAAAGGACTATAATGAAACCGTTAGAAATCACGGATGGAAATTTTAAGACAGAAGTATTAGATTCAGGTATACCTGTGATAATAGATTTTTGGGCAGTATGGTGCAGTCCATGCAGAATGATTGCCCCAATCATGGAAGAACTTGCCGGAGAGTTTGACGGGAAAGTTAAAGTGGGCAAACTTGACATTGACAGCAATCAGAACAGTGCTATTACTTACGGTGTAAGAAGTATACCCACGCTTCTGGTTTTTAAGGGGGGAAAAGTTGTTGAGACAATAATTGGCGCGGTTCCTAAAGTCAAGATAGTACAGAGCCTGAACGCGGTGTTGTAAAATATGCCGAATAAGGGTTTCCGGTACAAAATCGACCCCTATTTATGGAGAAGAGGAAAAGCAGTAAGGATTAAACAGGGATTTCAGGCATAATAAAATGTGTAATATTATGCAAATATTGTGTGAAGTTGGGCAAAAATGGCTGATAGAAGGTCAAAAATTAATGTTTTATAAAAAAAACACTTGATTATTAATGAAAAAATCATTAAATCAACATTAAGATTTTGTAAAAATTTAGAGAATTAATATTTTCCTATTGAGGTTTTTAAATTTCTACATTTTTTCATAAACTAAATAACACTAATTAATCTATATATCACTAATTGAGGAGAGCAGTTATGCTTAGACAATTATACATTCTCACATTCGTAGTTCTGTTCGGCGCCGTATTATACGGGCAATCAAAAGTAGATGTCAGTAAAATGGCACCTATTAAAATGGATCAACAAGTTACCAACTCAGTTGTTCCTTTTTCAACACACACTACCAATATGCCGGCAGGCTGGGTATTAGTAGACACAATGGGAAACGGATACGGACCAGCAATCGGTACCTTGAACCCATTAGCTTTTGATCCTTACTCAGGTGCTTTAGCTATAGTACACAGAGGCGGCGGAGCAGTTGGAACAACAAGCGGCAGGATTTATTATAACTATTCAACAGACTTCGGTGCAACATGGACGAGAACTCCAACTGCAGTTAACGAAGGCAACGTTACAGTTTTAGGCCGTTATCCAAGTATGGCAATTGCCAACCCGACACAGTCTACAGATATCAACAACACATTGGCAGCTTTCTCATGGCCGGAATTGAATCCAGGAACTTTTGGATTCATCGGTTTTTCAGCTGACCAACCAGTTGGCGGCGGTAACCCGGCACCAGGCATTGAACAAGGACCACCTGCATACAGTTCACAAGTGCCTTGTTTTGTCAGTGCTAGTACTGACAACGTATTCTGGGTATCAGACAATGCGGAAAATGCTGCCATCAGGTTATTCAAAACCGCTGATTTTTCAACAGTAGAAAAAATCGATCCACCGGAATGGCTTTCAGCAATTTTCGGTGATGGCGGAGCCATTTCATTAGGCGGTGTTTCCAATCAGGGAACCGTTGTAGTTGGTACATTAGGAACCTTTGCCAGTCCAGTCACTCCAATCACATCAGGCTGGTACGTAGGAATTTCAAAATCAGCAGATCAGGGCGCAACCTGGTCAACATATAATGTATGTGATTTCAGAACTGTCCCCGGTTTAACAGCATACGACAGATTATTTGATGCGGTTAAAGGCGATGCTTTTGTTACTTACCAAGGCGACATCGGAATTGATAATGAAGGTAAATCTCACTTAGTTGTAGCTTTAACCGATACAGTTCCAAGTGTTGATTATCCTAACAACTATGGTAACAATGCTCTTGTTGAATTAATAGAGACAGCTACCGGATGGGAAGGAAAAGTAATTTATGCAGGAATTGATAATGACATTTTCACAACAAATTACAACGGCTTAACACCATCACTTGGTCAGATGGCACAGGCTTCATACATAGCAATCAGCGAAGACGGCAACTTCTATCTTGCTCAGTGGTGTGACAAGAACGCAACAGTTGACAGTTTAACAGCTATTTATTATTCATACAGAACCAAAACCACCGCTTGGTCACCAAGAGTAATGCTGAACCCGGCAAACACACTTAACTTAGACGGCGCGCACTTAGCACCGAAAATAAGAAAAGTTGCTGACAATAAATATCAAGCATTCCACGGGGTATGGTATCAGTTAGCAGAGAATACCTGGCCATACGCAGACGTAAGCCCAGCAGGACTTTGGGTTGCTTCAACAGAAATCACAGTTACAGGCACAGATGTTAATGATAACAACATTGCAACATCTTTTGAATTAGGCCAGAACTATCCTAACCCGTTCAATCCTACAACTAACATTAGCTATAGCCTTCCGGTTAAAGGCAATGTAAGCATAAAGGTTTTTGACGTATTAGGAAATGAAGTAGCAAGCTTATTCAACGGAATCCAGGAAAGCGGATCACACACTGTAAGCTTTGACGCAAGTTCATTAGCTTCAGGTATGTATTTATATACAATCACAGCAGGTAACTTCACTGCTTCCAAGAAGATGATGTTAATGAAGTAATAATTAATATTATTAATCTGATTAGGGTGCCCTTTGAAAAAGGGGCACTCCTTTTCATTTAAGCATATTGATTATTCACTTACAATTTTCTCTTCAATTGAGCGTAGCTCATTAGCCGAAGGCTAATTTTTAACCTAATCAAAATATTTTTTTTAAGCGGAGAAGAGATGAAAAATTTGATTACTAAATCTATTTTTATTTTCGTAATCGTTCTGATGTATTTACCGAACCTGATGGCACAAGCAGGTGTAGGTAAGTTATCGGGCAAAGTTGTGGATGCGGAAACGAGAGAACCGTTAGTAGGTGCTAACATAGTTCTTGTAGATACGTATCTGGGAGCTGCCAGCGATGTCAGCGGAAATTATTTTGTGCTAAATATAACACCCGGAACATACTCCGTGAAAGTCAGCTATGTGGGTTATGCCCAGAAGACTATTCAGGAGGTGAGGATTGTATCGGGTATTACATACGAATTAAATATTGACTTATCAACAGATTTTACCCTTCCAACAGTTGAGGTTCAAGGGAAGAAACTGTTTGAGGAAAAATCAACCAATACCGTAAAGGTAATTGATGCAAGTCAGATAGACAGATTACCCGTAAAAGGAGTTCAGAATATTGCTTCGCTTCAGGCAGGTGTTGTATCTTCAGAAGGAAGCGGTGGTGTAGCCGGTAATGCGTCCATTAATATCCGAGGAGGCAGAGGATCAGAAGTTTTATATATCGTAGACGGCGTTCCGCAGAATACACTATACAACAGATCAAGCTCCGCACAGGTAAGCAACATAGCAATTGATCAGATTTCTTTTCAGGTCGGCGGTTATGAAGCTAAGTACGGACAGGCACAATCAGGTATTGTAAACGTAACTACCAAGTCGGGTTCTTCAGCATACAGTATTTTAGCAGATGTGGTAAGTTCAACTTATCTTGATAATTACGGATATAATGAGTATTCGGGAAGCTTAAGCGGACCAATTATCCCCGGCGACGGAAGACATACAATATTCGTGTCCGGAGAGCGCGGTTGGTACAAAGATGCCAACCCGACCGCAATTGAGCTATCGTTCCCAACTGTTAATAAATCCTGGAATTACAAGCCAAATAATGCCGGCGGAGTATGGAGATTTAACGGAAGGACCAACTTTAATTTTGGTGATTTCAATGTTAAGTTAGGAGCCTTAATCAATACCCGTGAAGGTAACATATATGGTCACAGGCAGGCAAAAAACTCATCCGAATTTTTTGATGCCTTTAAGCAGAACAACTACTCATTCAGCGGCAGGATTTCACAGACAATCAGTGCAAACTCATACTGGAATTTAAATGTTGGTTACCTTTTGTTTGACTACAAAAGATTCAGCCCAATGTGGGGTGATGACCTTGAAGCATACGGTGACAGCACAAAATGGGCAAATAAATATGGCGTTTCTCTCATAGCCGACGGTCAAAGAACCCCAGATGGCGATGAATTTGGTATCTTCAGATCTTATGGCTGGGCTACCGGATTATATCAGAAGAGAGAAGACGGGGCATATAATCTTGATTTTGATTTTACGTCACAGATCCAGAATCACCTTGTTGAATTTGGAGGCGGAGTTTCTTATCATTTAGTAAGAGGTTATGGAATATATCCACAGCAACTTAAAGTTCAGCCGACAAACCTGACTCCGGAAGAGAGAATAGCAAGATTACAGCCTTTCGTCTACGGATATGATGTCAGCGGACAAACTAAAATCGGGTTAGATTTTGCGAACGAGTTGCAGAGACCGAGAAATCCTCTGTTAGCTTATGCATATTTACAGGACAGATATGAATTAAGTGATTTAGTACTTAATATCGGTATCCGAATGGATTACTTTGATGTAAAATCCTATAAATTAGTAAATCCGGGTGTACCATTTGCAGGAGGCTCTAACACTACTAATTTTGATATCAACGATTTCGAGATAAAGAAAGCTGAACTTCAGTTTTCACCAAGAATTGGTATCGGTTTCCCGGTTACTGAATCTACAGTATTCCACGCACAATTCGGCCGTTTTATACAGTTGCCGGAGTTAAATGATCTTTATTTTGGTCCTTATGATTACGCAGACTGGTTAACATACGAGCCACAAAGCGGATTCAACGGAGCACTGACCAGCGAGGAAACAGTTCAGTATGAAGTTGGATTCAGACAGTTACTTGGAAGCAATGCAGCCTTGAACATGACAGCATTTTACAAGAATATCAAGGGATTAGTAAACGTACAGAATAACCTTTATCAAAGGACAGAAGGCGGACAGATATTTAACGCTATTTATCCGCAGAACGCTGACTTTGGAACGACAAAAGGATTTGCCCTTTCATTTGACGCAATGAATTTAAGTTACTTCAGTTTATCAACTCAATATACATTCTCTATAGCTGAAGGGACAGGATCTTCAACAAGTTCAAGCTCGACTGCTATTTTCAGGAATGACGACCGGGAAGCTCCCAAAGTTATTGCACCACTTGATTTCGATCAGAGACATACAGCAACCATTAACATAGATTTCTATGTTCCTGAAGGTGAGCTGGGAATATTTGAACGATTTAATGCAAACATTTTATTCTCAATTTATAGTGGAAGGCCATACACTCCGCTTGATTACTATGAGGTAATTTCAGCAAACAACGGCGGGCCAAGCACAACAGGTTACGTGAATTCACGATACGGCCCAGGTACTTTCAGAATGGATTTGAGACTTGAGAAATCATTTGCTATCGGTGGTCTGGTATTATCGCCATACTTATGGGTAATAAACGTATTTGACGCAGATAACATAGTAAATGTCTGGAGATCTACCGGTGATCCTTACACAACAGGATACCTTAACACAGTAGCAGGAAAATCGATTGCAGCAACGCGTGGAGAAGGTTATGTTAAGGATTATGGTTCATTAGAGAGGGATCCGGGCAATTTTGGTATTCCGAGACAGATCAGACTTGGTTTCAAGGTGAACTTCTCGAATATTAAACTTTAGTGGTTATTAACCTCATTAATAATAGGAATATGCGATGAAAAATAAAAAGTTTATAGACAAGATAGCGGTATTTGTCATTTTATTCCTTGTTTCATCTCTCGCTTACGGATTACCGGGAGACGATACAAACGGAAAAAAGACAAAGCAACCATTATCTAAAGTTACGGAAGTAAACGCAACCGGAAAGAACGGCGATGCGTACCGAATGTATATTAATAACATAAATCTGCCTTTAAATCGTAAGGGAGTAATTGCTGACGTAAATATAGCAAATGCTGATCCAAACATTGCCGGTGCCGGCGGTAAGTTTGCAAATAAAGTGTTTCTCTTTTCTTCCGGATTCTTTCTCAGCGGATACAAGGAAGGAAACGTATGGGCAAACGCAGTAGCTTCAGCATCATTAGTTGAAGACTACATCCACGGAACGGTTGCAGGCGGTCAGTCAGATCCAAATGCAGTACTTTATGTGTTGCGTGCAGATGAAACGCCATTTACAGGTAAAGGCTGGGTTGACTGGAAAGATGCAGTTTCCTTAGGCGCTGACTTCTATGACGGAGACGGTGACGGTGTTTACAATCCTGTTGATAAAAACGGTAACGGGAAATGGGATCCTGATGAAGATGCTCCAGATTTACTCGGTGACGAGACGGTATGGTGTGTTTACAATGACGGTATCCTGGCTCCGCAAAGAAGGTGGTTAGTTGATCCACTTGGAATCGAGATACGACAGACAGTATTTGGGTTTTCTTCAGCCGGCCCGCTTGGAAACATTATCTTCGTAAGATACAGATTCAAATATGTAGGACTTGCAGCAACCGACCCTGATAGACTTACAGACGTTTATTTTGGTGTTTGGGCAGATCCGGATTTAGGTTTTGCCACAGATGATTTGGTAGCGTGCGATACAACACGGGATGCAGGTTATGTTTATAATAAAACACCGGATCAAGTTTACGGGAACCAGCCTCCAGCCTTCATGTTTGACTTCTTCTCCGGACCTGTTGCATACTTTGCAGGAGAGACTTACACAGACGTAAACGGAAACGGAAAATGGGATGACGGTATTGATACGCCAATTGACACAGCATACAGCTATCGTGGCCAGATGAAAGGTATTGTAAATTTTCCGGGAGGTAAAAACCTTAAACTTGGATCTTTCGTTATGTATATGAACGGTGATCCTGACATGAATGATCCAAGTACTAAATTTGAAGCCAGAAGCTATATGCTCGGCCTTCAGAAAAAAGGAACTCCTGTAAATGTTTGCTCTTTCGGTTATGGCCAGGTCCATGGCGGAGTTAACTGCGCATTAGTTAATAACAGATTCTGGTTTTCAGGAGATCCCGTTAGAGATATCGGCTGGATCAATACTACACCTACCGACCAGAGGTTGATGCAGAATATCGGTCCTTTTGAGTTAGAAAAAAATATCGAAAAAGAAGTGACTGTTGCGTTAATAGTTGGCCAAGGTTCAAATCCGTTAGACGGAATAACAGTAGCCAAGACATTCAGTGACGGTGCCCAGTTCATTTTTGATCAGAACTTTGCCGCTCCGACACCTCCTCCGTCAGTAGTTGCAACAGTTGTGACGGGTGAAGACTTCATTGATATTCTTTGGGATACAAAAGCTCAGTTTAGTTATCAGAACACGACAACTGCTTATGACTTAAGGTTCAAAGGATACAAAGTTCACTCATACTTAACCAGTACAACCGAAGCTCAGGTAAATAATCAGCAGAATAAATTTGAAATAGGACATTACCAGAAAGATGATTTCCTCTGGAATATTTATAAAGAAAATGCTACCTACGGATACGATGAGATGTTATATGAGAGAGTTGATTCCTTAGACAGACTTGACTCCGCATCTTTCTCAAATGAAACAACCGGAAAATTCCGATTGAGACTGAGGCAAGATCCGATTTCACAACTAAATCTTGTTAAGGGTAAACCTTATTACTTCTCAATTATATCCTACGGTGTCAACTATCGCGCTCTAAGCCTGATTTCCGGAACAACAAATAATTATACATTAAGCTCTACAGAATTTGTTGCTGAAGTTGAGAATATACCTAAGATATTCACTGTTACAATGGGAGAGAATTTATATAATCCTCCTCAGGACACAATGAGTATACCACAGGTAAACGGTTACAGCAAAGGAAGAATGCTTTATGATATAGTGGACAAGACTAAATTAACCGGAGATAAATATAAAGTTTCCTTCTTCAAGGATAAATCCATTACTTCAAGTTACTCTGCCTTCTGGAGACTAACCAATGAGACCAAGGGTACAACTCTAATAGATTCATCGAAAAAGTTCTATACTATTGAAGATATATTCACCAGCCCTAATGTTGGTATGTCAGTTACAGACGGTTTCATTGTGAAAGTTCTCAATGTTACACCCGCAGTAGGTACATTAACAGTTTCCACTTCAACCGGTATTTTCAATCAGGCGAAGATGAAGCTGCACTATGTATCAACAGATGCAACCGGAGGTTCGGTAATTGATACTATTGGCGGTACAATCCAGAGTCTAAGAGGTAATTATGTTACCGCAGACAAAATGCGACGAGTTGAACTGAGATTCGGAGCAAACGGAACAGGAAAAGCATACCGCTATATTCAGGGAGTTATCGGAACAAATATCACCAGAAGAAATTCTTTAAGATACGCAGAGAATATTAATCCAGTAGAAGTTAGAAAAATGCCCGCCCCACAACCGGTTATCGGGAACCTGATAGTTACAGGTACTGATACAGTTGCAAATGGCTTTGTGGATGTTCCATTCACAGCCTGGGTTAAAGATTTCGTGACAAACGAAGAATATCAGTTAGCTGTCGGGTTTATAGAAAAAGCAAGCGGTAATCCTGACGGAAACTGGGATCCTGATACCGCAGTGATTGCAGCTTCAGGCGAATACATTTTAATTTTCGATCAGCCTTATGATGCTACCGGAAGCCAGAATGTATACAAAGGCGGTAAATATATTTTGCCGACTTACACGCTAAACAACTATGCTGATTTACGAGGTAAAGGACAATATACACTTCCAGCCGGACACAATTTAACAGCTGAAGAAGTAAAAATTGCAGAGAGTCCATTCTTAAATACTTTGTATGTTGTTGGTTTGCCAAAGATAGCAGGAGCAGGACCATTTGTAGTTAATGACAAGGTTGAAATATCAGTAGGTGCTTATCCATATACGTTAAAGGATGAATTCGTATTCTCAACATCCGCAGGCGGTGTATTAAGTCCGACTGACGAAAAAAGCCTGTTCGAGAAAGTAAACGTTTATCCAAACCCGTTATATGGTTTTAATACACTTACAGCATACAGCGGAGCTGATCCGGATCAACCATTTATTACTTTCACTAATTTGCCTGAGGACATTACGATCAAGATCTACACACTCGCAGGTACATTAGTCAGAACATTAGGCCAGGCAGATAAATCAGCGCCTACATCACCATTCCTAAGATGGAACCTTGAGAATGAATCCGGGCTAAGAGTAGCTTCGGGCTTATATCTTGGAATAGTTTCATCACCAAAGCATGGCGACAAAGTGCTGAAATTCAGTATCATTTTGCCGCAAAAACAGTTACCAAAGTACTAAAATTTACCGGAGTGGCAGGAATGCTGCCACTCCTTGATAAAAATCTTATTATCAGGAGTTTAGACAAATGAAAAAAATGATTACCATAATAATACTGCTTGGTATGGTTACCTTCAATTATGCAGGTGACCCGGCAAGGAAAGGAACTACCGGAGCTGACCAGCTTTTAATTCCTGTGGGTGCACAAGGAATAGCCACAGGCGGGGCGATGCTTGCTAACCTGAAAGGAATAGAGTCCATCTATTACAATCCTGCAGGCTTAGACTACAGTTCCAACGCCGAAGCTATGTTCAGTTATATGAGTTATTTAGCAGATATCAACATTTCTTACTTTGCGGCATCAGCCAAGATAGAGGGAATAGGATCATTTGCGCTCAGCTTAAAATCATTTGATGTTGGAGATATACCCGTAACCACGGTAGAACTTCCGGACGGAACGGGAGCATTATATTCACCAACATTTATGACTTTAGGATTAACATATTCAAAGATTATTACCGACAGAGTTTCTGTGGGTGCTAATTTCAAGGTAATATCAGAGTCGATTGAAAACTCAAGTGCAACCGGATTTGCTATTGATTTCGGAGTTCAGTACCGATTCAATGAGCAGATCGGAATAAGCGCTTCTGTTAAAAACATCGGTTCGAATATGAGATATTCCGGTGGAATGTTACAACAGGGTACCGGAATTCCAAACACACTTCCAGGATACAAAAACGGAATGTATGAAATTGTATCGGAAGAGTTTCAGATACCAAGTTATTTTGAATTAGGTGCCGCATATAATTTTATTTTCAATGCTCAGAACAATTTGCTTTTAGGTTCCACCTATACAGCGAATAATGCATTAGAAGATATTATTAATCTCGGAGCCGAGTATAGCTTTATGAAAACATTCTTTATACGAGGCGGATACAGAATGTACACGCAGAATAATGGAAACACACCTTTCGGTTTCACAGCCGGTGCAGGTGTTAACTATGAAGTTATTCCCGGTGTAGGATTAGTATTCGATTACGCATATCAGAATGTTAAAGATTTCCCTACTTCCAACCATATTTTTACGTTAAAATTTCAGATGAAGTAAAAGGAAATTAATTTTATAAGTGGCGTCTATGAAAATGGACGCCATTTTTTTTAATTATAACTAAAATCCCAATGAAAAAGCTGCTTCTATTTCTAATTATTTTCGCCGGAATTTCTTCTTTTGCACAAAAAGAACCTTTCAAAATTGAATATGACTATGCAAGGTTTTCCCTTGATGACAGTTCCGGTTATCTTGAACTTTATTATTCATTTTACGAACCAGATTTTGTTGTTACCGGAACTGATACGAACAAGCAAATACGGGGTTCTTTATATGTATTTATTAAAAATGCCGCAAACGATGAAGTAATTATAAATAAGGAATATCAGTTCAGTTCAAGCACAAGTGATTCAAATTTCAAGTACGGTAAAAGTTTAATAGGCAATCTTGGTTTTCAACTCCCTTTCGGTAAGTATAATATTATGTTAGTCGGTAAGGATTTATCGGCAGAAGAAAGGGGAGACACCATAAATTTCCCGCTTGAAATGGCTATAACTTCGACAGGGCGTTTTATAATCAGTGACATACAATTAGCGAGTCAGATATATCCGAGCGACAAAACAAATTCAGTATTTTATAAAAACAGTTATGAAGTTGTTCCCAACCCTTCAATGATATACGGTGAAAATTATCCGCTGATTTATTTTTATACGGAGATTTACAATCTTACGAAGAACATCAAGAGTGAATTTCTGATGGTGGAACATAATTTGTTTAATTCAAAAAATAATCTTGTTTACAAGAAGAAGAAATTTGTTTCGCGAAAGAATAACAACATTGTTGAAGCCGGCGGAATTAATATTATAAAGATGCCAACCGGTGCTTATACTCTTAATGTTCAGGTTACAGATACAGTATTAAGGTCAAGTGCAATATCTTCAAAAAAGGTTTTTATATTTAACCCGAATGTAGTGGACACAGCCACTACTCAGGTTACAGAGGGAGAACTACTTGCCTCTGAATTTGTGTCCATGGGTGAAGAAGAGTTAAAAGAGGCTTTTGATATGGCCAGATATCTTGCTACCGGAAAGGATGTGGAAAAATGGGAAAAGATTTCCGATATTGAAACAAAGAGGCAGTTTCTGTTTAATTTCTGGAAAGAAAGAAACTCGGTGCCGGGAGTTACCCAAGTAAGTGCGAGCAAAGATTATTACGAGAAAGCCAGATACTCCAATGAGAAATTCGGTAACATTCACCGCAAAGGATGGAAAACGGACCGTGGAAGAGTTTATATGCTTTACGGAGACCCGAGTGAAATTGACCGTTATCCCAATCAAGTAGATGTTAAACCATACGAAATCTGGTATTATAATTCAATTGAAGGGGGAGTTATATTTGTATTTGCCGATTTAACCGGTTTTTCAGATTATATGTTAATCCACTCAACCAAGAGGGGAGAACTAAGAGACGATAACTGGCAGAGAAGGATAAAAACAAACTAAGAAGCAGACGTGGTATAATGTGCAGAACCGTATAGAGTATTTCTTTTTTTTACTGTTCAGTAAAGTCTTTTGTTTAGTTGGGATAAAAAGAGCGAGAAAGTTTGCGATAATTCTGGCTCTTTTGTTCTATTATATAATTCCAATAAGGAAAAAGGTAGTATTAGAGAATATTAATCGTGCATTCCCGACATATTCCCCAAGGAGAATCAGGGAGATAGCATTTGGAAGCTACAAAAGTTTTGCGATTACCCTAACAGAGATTCTGACTGTTCCAATACTGACCAAAGAAGAAATTCTTAGGAATTTGGATTGTCCAAATATTAGTCTTGCCAATGAGCTCTTAAGCGAAGAGAAGGGAGTAATATTACTTACCGCACATTTTGGCAACTGGGAGTATGGAGGGCTGGGATCAAGCCTGCTAGCCAAGGTTCCCTTTTATATGGTTGTTAAAGATCAGCGGAATGAACTTGTAAATGAGTGGATGAAAAAAAACAGGGAGAAATGGGAAAACAAAATGGTACCACTTGGGATATCCATCAGGAATGTCTACCAGGCATTGAAGGAAAAGAAATTAGTCGGAATTGCTTTAGATCAGAGAGGCCCGGCAGAAGGAGTGCGGGTGAATCTATTTGGTATACCATCATCAGTTTATACGGGTCCGGCGGTATTGCATGTAAAACTGGGAGTACCGTTAATAGTAGGAATAACAGTTCGTCAACCTGATTTCACATACAAGATAATTCTTAAACAGATTGATACCGATGACCTTCCGGAAAGTGAAGAAGAAAAGATACAAGTTATTTCGCAACGGTATACCACTGTTCTGGAAGAGTGCATCAGAGAAAATCCGGAACAATGGCTCTGGATGCATAAAAGATGGAAATATTAGTGAGCGATGCAAGAGCGAGTATTAATAATTCAGACAGCATTTATCGGGGATGCCATCCTAACTCTTCCGCTTATACAGGAATTAAAGAAATCAAGACCCAACTCCATTATTGACATAATTACAATTCCCAAATGCATGGAGATATTCAAATCATCTCCGTATATCAACAACGTAATCTCCTACGATAAGAGAGGAACAGAAAAAACACTTCTTAAATTATACCGTTTTTCAAAAAAGATAAATGAGAATAGATACGACAAGTTATTCTGTCTTCACCGCTCTTTGCGTTCAGCAATTTTAAGTTTGTTTATCAAAGCAGGAATAAAAACCGGATTCCGAAACAGTGCCCTGCCATATATTTTTGACAAAGTAATCGATTACAGATTCGATTATCATGAAGTAAGGCGAAATTTGGGTTTTATAGAAAATGAATGCGACAGCGAGAAATGGAGAATATTACCTGAAGTAAAAACTGCGAATAAGCAAATATCAGAGATTAAGGGGGAATATAAAGAAGGAATAATTGCAATGGCTCCGGGGAGTGTGTGGCATACGAAAAAATATCCATTGGAATATTTTTCAAGGGTTATAGAGATATTAAGTGAAAAGGATTTCGGTTTTGTTATTATTGGAGATAATAAAGAATCAGAAGCAGGAAAGGAATTATCTTATCAACATCCCGGAAGGGTTTGGGACTTATGTGGTAAATTAAGCATTATTGAGTCAATTGATATATTAAGAAAATGCAGATTGCTGATAACAAATGACAGTGCGCCCACGCATTTTGGAATGGCTGCAGGGATAAAAGTATTGACAATTTATACTTCAACAGTTCCAAATTTTGGATTTTATCCTTATAATTGGGGGAGTGATTTTATCGGATTGGATGATTTAGAGTGTAAACCGTGCGGGATGCATGGTTTCAGAGAATGTCCCAAAGGACATTTTGAGTGTGCTAACAAGTTGTTACCGGAAATGGTGGCAGAAAAAGTTAAAGGAATGTTGATTGGGAACAATTAGAAAAGAAAGCAGACACGTTCTAATTGAGGATGATTACCAATATGCCCTGGATTATGCAACCAAGTTATTTTTTTCCGGGAAAGTGTTTGTATATCCCACTGACACGATATATGGTTTTGGCGGCAACAGATTTAATGAGAGAGCCGTAAAGAAAATAGAGCTAATAAAAAGGAGAGATGAATCAAAAGGATTTATTATGTTACTCTCTTCAGTTGAGCTATTGAGCAGATATGTTGAAGTCAGGGATATAGCACAGTTGAGTTTTTTAAGAAGAATTTTCCCTAACGCAATTTCCGTTGTTATGAAGTTAAACAGGAGGACCAGGGAAGAGACGGGGGGAAGGACAGCAGCTTTCAGAATTCCAGATAACAGGTTCTGTCTCGATTTATGCAGTAAAATTAGGTTACCTCTAATCTCAACAAGTGTAAACAGAAGGGGTGATCCTCCTCTTAATGATTTTTCAGAGATAAAGAGGGAATTTGACGATGAAGTTGATGTGATATTTCATACTTTAGTGAAGAGTAAAAAAACGGTTTCGACAATAATAGATCTTACAGGAGAAAAGCCGCTTTTACTCAGGCAGGGGAAAGTGAAATATCAGGAGATAATAAAGAAGTTATAAGATCAATGAAGATTAAAGAAAATATAAATAGAATTTTTGATTTCGCAATACTTTTTGTTCCCGGCTCGGCTTATACGAAGCTGCATTCAAAGAGCATTAACGGTAAAGCAAGTGTCTTGTATATACTTTTATCATTTGTTTTAACAGCATTATTTGTTTCATTCTTGTGGGTTTATACGCCTTTAAGGGATTTGATGCCGAATTCCGATTCAAATTTCACTTACAGTGAGTTGAAAATAATTAATCAACTTAATACAAAAGTAAACTTTCTAATTGAAGAACTGAGTCAATTAAAAAGCACTAACCGAAAACTAAACGAAATCATTTCCAAGAATGATTCGCTAAATAGAGTAAACCCTATTGAAGAAGGGAAAGAGAAGGCCAAGATAAAAGGGAGCATTTATCCTGTCTTCATGGACTTCATCAATAAGTATTTCATAAATCCTGTAGAAATAATATTTAAGAAACCCGCAGACGGATATATCAGCAAGGGATTCGATCCGGGATCGGGTCATTACGGTATTGACTATTCTCTTAAACAGGGATCTCCTATTTATGCTTCAGCAAATGGTTATATAGTTTTCTCTGATTATACTGTTGACGAGGGATATATGATAATAGCAGCACATAAGGATGAATTTCTGACTATATATAAACATTGCTCAAGTTTAGTGAAAAAAGTGCGAGAGAAGGTTACTCAAGGAGAAATGATCGCATTCAGCGGGAATACGGGAAAATTATCATACGGTCCGCATCTGCATTTTGAAGTTTGGCACAGGGGAAGTGTTATAAACCCGAAAAAAGTATTAATGAATTATTGAGGTAAAAATGAAACTTACAGGCAACAGACACCCGGAAGAGATTAGCATTATCAGTGCAGGAGTTGAAATAGAAGGAAACCTGAAAAGCAGCGGAAGTGTCAGAATAGACGGAAAAGTAACAGGTAATATTATTTCCAGACAGGATGTAATATTCGGGAAAAAATCAGAAATTAAAGGAGAAATACATGGGGAGAATATAACCATTGCCGGGAAAATAGACGGAAAAGTCGTCTCAACAGGTAAAATTATTATGGAAGAGAGTGCAATTGTGAGGGGAGACCTTCAGGCGAAAATACTGGTTGTAAACGAGGGGGCATTCTTTGAAGGGAAAAGTCAAATGGTCCAACCTGAGATTGAGCCGAACCCAGTTGATTCCTAAAAATGATTTACATAAAACGATAAGGGATGCAGCTCCTTATATGGGGCTGGGGATACAACTGGCGGCTACGGTAGTCATTTTTGTACTGATAGGTGACTGGATAGATAAAAAAAATAACAGCACCCCTCTTTTTCTGACAATTTTTGCTTTGGCGGGAATAGGGATAGGTATGTATACCTTAATAAAAACAGTACTTGGATTAGAGAAAAAAAAGAAAAATGACAAATAAATATCTTCCAATAGTCATAAACGGACTGGTTTCAGGGCTAATTTTAGGGATTTTCTACCTTCAGAGTTCTCTGACTGAAGAGATAACAAGACCTGTTTTTTTGGCTTTTGGACTATCAACTTTGAACTATTTAGGTGCAATTTTACTTATAAACTATGGAATTACGAAGGAAAGCAAAGTATTTTTGACGATTGTGCTGGGTGGAATGACTTTTCGGATGTTTTTCATGCTGATTTTGATAATTCTTGCCATTCTATTCTTGAAAATTAACCAATATTATTTTATCTTTACAGTCTTTATTTTATATTTTTTGTACTTGGCTGCGGAAATATATATAACGGTAAAAACGGATAAGAGAATTTATAAATTTTAATAATGAATACTGATTCAGCAAGCACAGTTTTGGATACGCTATCACAGACGAAAGCAGCAAATTCCGGCAGCAACTGGATTATGCACCATATTCTGGATGCTAATTATCTGGATTTCAGTCCATTTGGCAAAATTTACCTGCCACATCTGGAATTGTTTGGAATAGATATATCTATAACACGTCATGTTGTGTTCCTGTGGCTGGTAGCAATATTAACGTTTTTTGTTTTTAAGAAGATTGCCAAATCATTTAAGAAGGATGCAGTTCCCAGAGGGATGACTAATTTCTTTGAAGTAATAATATTATTTGTGAGAGATGAAATAGCCGCGCCAAACATCGGGAAGGGTTACGAGAAATTTTTACCGTATTTGCTGACCACCTTTTTTTTTATATTATTCAGCAATTTTATTGGTCTGATTCCATTTACTGCGACTGTCACAAGTAATATATCAATAACGGCAGTTTTAGCCATTTTTTCATTTTTAGCCGTACAAATTGGGGGAATCAGACAGAACGGATTTTTTGGATACTTTAAGGGGCTTATCCCACACGGTGTTCCAACATTCATATTACCCATAATGGGTATTGTTGAGGTACTTGGATTATTTACAAAACCATTTGCCCTGGCAATTCGTCTTTTTGCGAATATGACTGCCGGCCATATTGTAATTTATGCATTAATCAGTTTAATATTTGTTATGCAGAGCATTTACATATCACCAGTGTCTGTCGGGATGGCGTTATTTATTTATTTTCTTGAAATTTTAGTGGCGTTATTACAAGCGTATATTTTTACAATGCTGACATCATTGTTTATCGGGATGGCAGTTCATCAGGATCATTAACAATTAATAAATTTAAGGAGAATATATCCATGGAAATGGCACATTTGGCAGCAGGATTCGGTGCAGGATTAACAATCATAGGCGGTGCATTTGGTATCGGAAAATTAGCCAGTTCGGCTATGGAAGCAAGCGGAAGGCAACCGGAAGCTGCCGGAGCAATCAGAACTTCGATGATTATTGCAGCTGCGTTGATTGAAGGTATTTCCCTCTTTGCGCTGGTAATCTGCTTCATTCTTGCAGGAAAATAAATAGTAATTCATTTCCGGGATTGAGTCATTTAATCACCGAGAAAAATACTGATTGTTATTGGTTTCGGATTCCGGAAAAAAGCCGGGAATTACCGTAAGATTGATAATATCAGTAAGGAAAATTTTATGATTGGAAATATTATTCTAGGATTTGCTTTATTTGCTGCTTCTGAAGAAGGAGGGGGAGGACTACTCTCTGTAAATGGCGGATTAGCTTTCTGGACTGTGCTTACTTTTTTAGTATTGCTTTTTGTTTTGCGGAAATTCGCATGGAAGCCTATTCTTTCTTCACTCTCTGAGAGAGAAAAACAGATTGAAGATTCCCTGAAATCTGCAGAAATTGCCAATCAGGAAGCCAAAAAGCTGACGGAAGAAAATAAACTGATAATTCAAAGAGCTGAAGAGGATGCTAAAAAGATAAGAGAACAGATCCGTACAGATGCTCAGAATGCAAGGGAAAAAATTCTTCAGGAAAGCAGAGAGCAAGCACAGAAAATAATTAACGATGCGATTAAAGAAAGCGAACGGAAAAGCACGGAAATTTTCGGAGAGTTGAAGAATCAGATTGCTTCGATATCCATAGATATTGCAGAAAAACTGATTAAACAGAAAGTTGATGCTGATTCCAACAAGACAGTTGTTGAGGATTATTTAAAGGATATTTCAAAGAATTAGTATGAATTTACTGAAACTTAATAGAAATTATGCGAATTCATTTTTAGATGTCTGTATCCAAGAGGGGAATATAAGCGCTATATCTGAAGAAGTGAATCTTTTTATTCAGATGCTGGAAGAGAACCCTCAATTAAGCCGAGTACTGGAGAACCCGGTTATTAAACCTTCGCAGAAATTAATTATACTGAAGGAAATTTTCGGTACAAGCGTAACAAAAAGATTCTGGGATTTCATAGATCTTATTGTGTTAAACCACCGCTCCGATATTTTAAAAGAAGTACTAAAGTTGTTCCTGAAGTTAAGGGATGAAAGAGATGGAATCGCAAAAGTAGAGCTAACAGTTCAATATATTCCGGATGCCGATCAAACCGAGAGGATCCGTAAAAGCATTGAGAAACTGTTAAGCAAGAAGGTTGTTTTAGATATTAAAGTGGATGATACTATCCTTGGGGGATTTGTTGCAAGATTTGAAGATAAAATAATTGATGGGTCGCTTCGTCATCAATTAGATAAAATAAAGAAATTATTTTTAAAGACGTCTATAAAATTTAATTAGAAGGAAGTTTTTCAGGAAAAAATATGAGCCAGGTAAAACCAGACGAAATCACATCTATATTGCGGAAGCAATTATCCGGTTTTGAGAATGAGGCTGAGATATATGATGTCGGGACAGTATTACAGGTAGGTGACGGAATAGCTATAGTTTACGGACTAAGCAAAGTAATGGTCAGCGAACTTGTGGAGTTCCCGAATGATGTATACGGATTGGTATTAAATCTCGATGAAGACAGTGTGGGGTGTGTATTATTTGGTGATTCAAGGTTAGTTAAAGAAGGTGATGTTGTAAAAAGGACAAACAGGGTTGCATCCATTCCTGTCGGAGAGGAAATGCTTGGAAGGGTTGTAAATCCTTTAGGTATTCCTATTGACGGTAAGGGAACAATTGACTTAAAGACGTTTTTACCGATTGAAAGAAAGGCATTAGGAGTTTTAGCCAGACAACCGGTTAAGGAATCCCTCTTAACTGGTATTACTGCAATTGATGCGATGATACCTATTGGCCGAGGACAGAGAGAGTTAATTATCGGGGACAGACAAACAGGAAAAACAGCAGTTGCAATAGATGCTATAATAAACCAGAAATATACACATACAGAAGAGGCAAAATCGCTGGGAATAAATCCGGTATACTGCGTGTATGTAGCTATTGGGCAGAAAAGTTCAACCGTAGCCCAGGTTGTTGCCAAGTTAAAAGAAAACGGATCGATGGATTATACAGTAGTAGTTAGTGCATCCGCATCCGAACCCGCCCCGCTTCAGTTTATTGCCCCTTATGCTGGAGCCACACTGGGAGAATTTTTCAGAGACAGCGGAAGACATTCGCTGGTTGTATACGATGATTTATCAAAACAAGCTGCAGCATATCGTGAGTTATCATTGTTGTTAAGAAGACCTCCCGGAAGAGAAGCTTATCCAGGTGACGTGTTCTATCTCCACTCGAGATTATTAGAAAGAGCTTCGAAACTAAATGATGAATTAGGAGGAGGCAGTCTGACAGCTCTTCCAATTATCGAAACTCAACAAGGAGATGTATCCGCATATATTCCTACTAACGTTATCTCTATAACTGACGGACAGATTTATCTCGAATCAAATCTATTTAACGCAGGCGTAAGGCCGGCAATCAACGTTGGAATTTCGGTATCGCGTGTTGGCGGTAATGCACAGGTTAAGGCGATGAGAAAAGTTGCAGGCACATTAAAGTTAGACTTAGCTCAGTATCGTGAACTGGAAGCATTTGCGAAATTCGGCAGTGACCTTGATGCCTCAACCCAACGAACTTTATCAAAAGGTGCCCGGCTTGTGGAATTATTAAAGCAGGGGCAGTATTCGCCGATGTCGGTTGAAAAACAAGTAGTGAGTATTTATCTTGGAACTAACGGCTACCTGGAACAGGTTCCTTTGACAGAAGTTAACAAGTTTGAAAAAGAAATTCACGAATATATCGAATTAAAATATAACAAAATCTTTTCAGACATAAGGCAAACCAAACAATTGTCTGATGAAACAATCAAACTAATCAAGCAAGCTGCGGATGAGTTTACCAAAATATTCATTAAGCAGTAAAAACAAATAAATGGGTACGTTAAGAGATACAAAGCGAAGAATAAGCGGAATTCAAAGCACGCAGAAGATTACGCGTGCCATGAAAATGGTTGCAAGCGCAAAGCTTAGAAGAGCCCAAGAAGGGATTATCAACGCACGTCCTTATGCAAAAAAAATCTCTTTATTATTAAATGATCTGTTTTCGGAAGGAGACATCAACAGCAGTTTATTTCTGAAGGAAAGGGAAATAAAAACAGCGCTTGTAGTTGTTGTAACCTCTGATAAAGGATTGTGCGGTTCCTTCAACACCAATCTGATTAAAGAGTCTGTAAGAGTGATAAATGAATACAAAGGGAAAGGTATTTCACCGGTTTTGTATTGTATCGGTAAGAAGGGATATGATTTCTTCAGTAAGAGGGGATATGAAATTATTAATCATAAAATTGGAATCTTTGCCGGATTAAAGAATGAAATTGCATTAAGGATTGCTTTAGAAATTATAACAGGATATTCAGACGGTAAATTTGATCAGGTAGCAATAATATATAATGAGTTTAAATCTGTTATTCAGCAAAAGATTGTGCAAGAGCAATATTTACCGATTCCGATGGATAAAGATAAAAAGAAAAGTAAGGGATCTGATAATTTCCTTTACGAAATGAAAAGGGAAGAAATTCTGAGCTATGTGCTGCCCAAGCATCTTAATTCACAAATGTGGAGAGTTTTGCTGGAATCAAATGCGGCCGAGTTAGGAGCAAAGATGACAGCAATGGAGAATGCTACTACCAATGCTCAGGAGTTGATAAGGGCATTAAAGATCAAGTATAATAAAGAGAGGCAGACTGCAATTACGAAGGAATTAATCGAAGTTGTCAGTGGTGCCAATGCTTTAAGGGCTTAATCTTTTATTTTAAGCAAAAAAAGTTGTATATTGCAGGATGTTAGAAGATTTATCTTTAAAATTAGATGCTGCCTTAAAGAAAATAACAGGACAGGGGAAATTAACTGAAAAGAATATTTCCGAGACACTAAGAGAGATCCGGATAATATTACTTGATGCAGATGTAAATTTCAAGGTAGCAAAAGAGTTCATTGACAAAGTTACGCAAAAAGCACTTGGACAGGAAGTTTTAGCTTCAATAACTCCCGGGCAGTTAATCACTAAAATTATCTATGATGAATTAACTGATTTGCTGGGAGGAAGTAATACTGAACTAAGTATAAATCCATCAGGGATAACAAAGATTGTTATTGTTGGTTTACAAGGATCGGGAAAAACCACTTTCAGTTCCAAATTAGCTAAGCGATTAAAGGGTTACGGCAGAAAGCCACTTTTAGTTGCGGCTGATATTTACAGACCGGCAGCTATTGATCAGTTAAAAACACTGGGAGAGAGTATTGGGGTTCCAGTATTCTCAATGGGGGCAGTTGATCCGAGAGAAATTGCTAAAAGTTCTCTTGAATATGCAAAAACGAACGGTTACAATACTGTTATCATTGATACGGCCGGGCGGCTTCACGTTGATGAGCAACTAATGAATGAGGTTGCGGATATAAAGCAAATAACGGAAGCTAACGAGACTTTGTTTGTAGTTGATTCAATGACTGGGCAAGATGCCGTAAATTCTGCTAAAGCTTTCAACGAAAAGGTTGATTTTGACGGAATAGTACTTACAAAGTTAGACGGTGATTCAAGAGGCGGTTGTGCATTATCTATCAGGGCAGTTGTCGGTAAGCCGATTAAATTTGTAAGTGACGGCGAAAAGCTTGATATGATTGATGTATTTTATCCGGACAGGTTAGCTTCAAGGATTTTAGGTAAAGGAGATGTGATTTCGCTAGTTGAGAAAGCACAACTAAATTTTGACGAGAAAGAGGCTGAAAAACTTGAGGAGAAACTCAGGAAAAATAAATTTGATTTTGAGGACTTCCTGACTCAAATAAGGATGATAAAGAAAATGGGTTCTTTATCTTCATTATTAGGAATGATTCCGGGGATGAATAAAGCAATTAAGAATTCAGATGTTGATGAGTCAGCACTGGTGAAAGTCGAAGCGATAATACATTCAATGACAAAGGATGAGAGAAACAATCCCAAAATATTGAATGGAAGTCGCAGAAAGAGAATTTCAAAAGGGAGCGGAACATCGATACAGGATGTGAACAGATTGATAAAGCAGTTTGCGGAAATGCAAAAAATGATGAGTAAATTAAATCAAAAAGGTTTTATGAGCTCGGTTTTAAATAAAAAAAACATTAAATTCAGTTGATAGATTTAAAAAATCTGGAGGTATAATAACTTGGCAGTTAAATTAAGATTAAGGAGAATGGGCAAGAAGAAACAGCCTATATATAAAATTGTAGCAGTTGATTCCCGTTCACCGCGTGACGGAAGTTTTTTGGAAGCAGTAGGAATATATAATCCAAAAGCCACGCCACATACAATAGAGATAGTAGAAGATAGAGTGTTATATTGGCTAGGCGTAGGTGCACAACCTACAGATACAGTGAAAAGCCTATTGAGACAGAAGGGTGTGATTTTGAAAAGAGAATTGATGAAGCAAGGATTGAGTCCGGAACAGATAGAAGCAGAAATGATCAATTGGCGAAGTCAAAAAGAAGCTGTATTAGCAAAAAAAGGAAAAGTAAAGAAAGCTAATAAAGAAACAGAAAAATTAGAAGGTACAACAGAAGATAAGGGCGCTTCTTCTGAAACAAACGCTTAATAGCTAAAGCTATAGAGTGTTTTTGTACATAATTCCTAAAGCACCCATTCTCTTTTAAGGAGGTTCATCAATGAAAGAATTCATTGAGTTTATCGCACAGCATTTAGTCGATCACCCAGAGAACGTAGTGGTTGAAGAGAAAAGCAAAGAAGACAATAAAATCGTATTTGCTTTAAAAGTCGGTCAGGAAGATATAGGTAAAGTAATCGGCAAGCAGGGTAAAACTGCTCAGGCCATGAGAACTCTACTCACTGCAATTGCTGCCAAAGAAGGAAAGAAAGCTATTCTGGAAATAGTTGACTAATCCTTTTTGTGGATGAGTTATATTTAATTGCAAAAATTGCAGCCTTACATGGTTTAGACGGAAGCGTCAGAATAACATCTTATTCTGATTTTCCCGAGAGATTTTTCCGATTAAAGGGGGTGAAACTTGACTTCTTTGGAAAGTACAAAGATTTTCTAGTGGAAAATGTAATTTCCGAGGGGGATGGGTTTGTGATCAGATTCAAGAACTTTTCGACCAGAGAAGCGAGTGGAGCTTTGATTGGAAAGGAAATTTTTGTAACAAAAGAAGATCTCGTTGTACTACCTGAAGGAAGCTATTATATACATGATTTGGTTGGGAGTAAAGTGTATAGAAAAGGGATATTATTGGGGGAGATAATGGATGTCCTGCAATTACCCGCAAATGATGTATACGTAATTAAGGGGGAAAAAGAGGTATTAGTACCCGCGTTACGACGTTTGATTGTCTCATTTTCTCCTGAAAAAAAGGAGATGATTCTGAGCGAGGTAGAAGATTTATTTGACGAAGAGTATGAGGATTGATATAATCTCTGCGGTACCGGATTTGATAATGAGTCCGTTAAACTGCAGTATAATAAAAAGAGCGCAATCAAAGGGTTTAGTGGATATAGTGATTCACAATCTGCGAGACTATGCATTTGACAAGCACAGACAGATAGATGACAAGCCTTTTGGGGGAGGTGCAGGGATGTTGCTGAAGCCGGAACCTTTTTTTGAGTGTATAGAAAAGTTAAAATCCGAAAGAGAATATGATCACATTGTCTTTACGACGCCTTTCGGGAAAATATTCGATCAGAAAGGGGCAAATTATCTTTCGCTTTCTAAAAATATTTTATTTATTACGGGGCATTATAAAGGAATAGACGACAGAGTTCGGCAAGCATTTGCCACTGATCTTATTTCAATCGGAAATTTTGTTGTCAGTGGCGGAGAGTTGCCCACATTATTAGTAATTGACTCTATCGTCCGATTAGTCCCGGGAGTATTGAATGATTCGGAATCTGCATTAAATGATTCATTTATGGTGGGTCATGAGATATCGGCGCCTGATTATACAAGACCGGCAGAGTACAAAGGAATGAAAGTGCCGCAAGAATTGTTAAGCGGAAATCATAAATTAGTTAGAGAATGGCAAGAGAGTAAATCTCAGGAATTAACAGAATTTTGGAAAAAAAATAACTATATAGCGGAGTAAAAAAATGAAAAGCATTAATGATTATGTAACTGAAGAAAAGAAGACTGACTTCCCGAATTTCAAATCGGGAGATCACGTTCGAGTCCATGTAAGGGTCATCGAGGGTGATAAGGAGAGAGTTCAGCCATTTGAAGGAGATGTTATAAGTATCAGAGGAAGCAAAGAAAATCGCTCATTCACAGTAAGGAAAATTTCGAGCGGTGTTGGTGTGGAGAGGATATTTCCATATAACTCACCAAAGATTGCTAAGATTGAACTGCTGAAGGAAGGTGACGTAAGAAGAGCCAAACTCTATTACCTCAGAAATCTTTCCGGTAAAGCAGCAAAGATCAAAACTAAGAAAAACAAGTAATTCTTAATGAGCCGCTTTCAAAGCGGCTTTTTTTCTCACATATATGAATATTTATTTCCCTAACAATTTATTCGCCAGGTTAGCAGCAAAAAAATTCCCTGATAGACTTAAGAAAGATATTCAATTTCTACCAGCCCAACAAATAACAACCAAGTTGCTCGTGGATAAACAATGTGTCGGTTTGATTCCAACAATGGATTTAATAAATCACCAGGATTTATTTGTTTCATCAAAACTGGGGATTACTTTTGACGGGTCATTGAACAACAGCTACTATTATTTCGGTGGAAATCAACAAACCATTAAGGATATATACTTGCTGGGTGATATTACATCTGTTGAAGTAATTCTGACAAAAGTTCTGCTGAGTGAGTTGTATAATATGACTCCGGAAATTCATTTATCTGCGGGAGTTGAAGTCGGGAATGACAGGAGTTACCTTGTAGCAGGAGACAACAATTTTAAGAAGGATTTAGCTTTAAGGGGAGTTAGTTTAAGCGAAGAGGTGTCGGACCATCTTGAAGTTCCTTTTGTCAATTTTGTTTTTGCAGCGACAAATGAGACGTTATTAAAAGATTTGCATAAAATACTTCCCGAGATTGAAGAAACTTTGAGGATTTCTGATTTAAAAGGGGAGTATGAGTTTTCCGAAATAACGGAAGAGTATATATCTGACAATTTGTCATCGATAATAATAAAGTTTGACGAGAGCGATATTGAGGGGATAAAACAGCTTGTTCTGCTGCCTTACTATTACCAGATAATGGAAGAGATGTTTGAAATTAAATTTGTGAGTTAAAAGGGGAAGACTGCCTTTAGTTCAGGCAGTCTTAAAAAAGTTATTACACGCGGACTTAAGAAACGCTTAGGATATCAGGGTTTTCCCTGATCTTCCTAAGTGAGGTTTACGCAATGTAAAACCCGACCACTATTTATGTATTCCTTAATTATATTGACTGTTTCTTCAGCAACGGCGTTCTGAGCCTGTTCCGTAGATGCACCGATGTGGTGAGTAACATATATGTTTTTGTTACCCTGGAGTTTGGATAAGACTGCACCATCTTTTTGCTCGGGCTCGCCTTTGAAAACGTCCAGAGCTACTTTGATGTTCTTAGTTGTAATAGCTTCGAGCAATGCGTCTTCATCGATAACTTCAGCGCGGGATGTGTTTATTAACAAGCATCCCGGTTTCAAGTAACCGAACATTTCTTTATTAAAGAGACCTTTAGTCTCAGGATTGGATGGGAGATGGATGCTGATGATATCTATACTCGGAAGCACCTTATTCAATTCATTAAAGTAATGAATGCCAATGCTTTCAATTTGGACAATATCCTTACCATAGACATTCATACCGAATGAGATAGCTCTTTTTGCCACTTCTCTACCAATAGCTCCAACACCAATGATTGCAAGGTTTTTACCAAGAAGCCCTTCTGATTTTGAGTATTCGCCTTTATTCCAGACACCCTTATGAAAGTCTGATACATTATCAGGGATTCTGCGATCAAGACTTAGCATCAATCCAATTGCGAGTTCAGCAACTGCAACTGAGTTCATTCCCGGGCAGTTAGCAACAGAAACACCTTTGGGGGTTGCGGCAGCGATATTTATGTTGTTGACTCCTGAACCTGCGCGTATAATCAGTTTCAATTTCTGACTTTGGTTGATTGCATCGGCATTGACTTTGGTTGACCGAACAACTATAATGTCAACGTCTTTTGCGGCTTGGGGGATATCTGCTTCACCCAGTTTTGGTGAATAGATGACCTCGAGATTTAATTTCTTCATTTCTTCAATAAAGACTTCGGGGAATTTATCTGCTATCAGAACTTTAACATTCATTTTTAACTCCAATAAATTATGATAAATTAAGTTTACTTTTTGAGCATTGGAATATTCATTCCAAATTTGCTTGCATTATTTGTTGCACGGTCATAGCCTGCATCTAAATGACGGACGATGCCCATTCCGGGGTCATAAGTCAGAACTCTTTGTAATCGTTTTTCAGCTTCGGGAGTTCCATCTGCGACAACGACCATTCCTGCGTGGATGCTGTTTCCAATACCCACACCACCGCCGTGATGGACTGAGACCCAACTAGCGCCACCTATAGCGTTCAGAAGGGCATTCAGGATTGGCCAGTCTGCAATGGCATCGCTTCCATCCAGCATAGCCTCGGTTTCGCGATAGGGGGAGGCGACTGAACCACAATCGAGGTGATCCCTGCCAATAACTATCGGAGCGGATACTTTTCCTGAAGCGACAAGATCGTTAAATATTTTGCCCATCTTTGCCCGTTCACCATATCCCAGCCAGCATATTCTGGCAGGGAGTCCCTGGAAGTGGATTTTTTCCTTTGCTTTGTGAATCCAGTTGATGAGAGAAGTGTTTTCAGGGAACGCCTCGATAACAGCATCATCGGTTACATAGATATCTTCCGGTTTTCCGGATAGGGCGACCCATCTGAATGGTCCTTTCCCGTCGCAAAAGAGTGGACGAATATATTCAGGGACAAAGCCGGGGATATCAAATGCATTTTGAACTCCGTTGGCTTTTGCTTCGCCACGTATGTTGTTTCCATAGTCAAAAGTGATGACACCACGTTTTTTGAATTCAAGCATTGCTTTGAGATGAGTAACGATAGTATCTTTTGCAAGTTGAATATACTTATCGGGATTTGACTTCCTGAGTTCCAGAGCTTCGGCAAAAGACATTCCTGAGGGGACATAGCCATTAAGGGTGTCATGGGCTGAGGTCTGATCAGTAAGGATATCCGGGAGGATGTTTCGTTTTAGTAGTTCGTGGAGAACATCAGCGGCATTACCAACAAGACCAACCGAGAGAGGGCGTTTCTTGTTTTTAGCTTCGAGGACGAGCGAGAGTGCTTCGTCGAGACTGTGTGCAAGGATATCTGTATATCCTGTGTCAATTCTTTTCTGAATACGGGATTCGTCCACATCAATTCCGAGGAAGGCAGCACCGTTCATTGTTGCAGCAAGTGGTTGAGCCCCTCCCATGCCACCAAGACCGGCGGTGAGAAGGAATTTGCCGGAAAGGTCGCTGTTAAAGTGTTTTCTTCCGCACTCCGCAAAGGTCTCGTAAGTACCCTGGAGGATTCCCTGAGTGCCGATATAAATCCAGCTGCCGGCAGTCATCTGGCCGTACATTGTAAGGCCAAGAGCTTCGAGACGGCGGAACTCATCCCAGTTAGCCCATCGGGGAACAAGCATAGAGTTTGAGATGATGACGCGAGGGGCATCTGTGTGGGTCTGGAATACCGCAACGGGTTTGCCGGACTGAACGAGCAGGGTCTCGTTTCCGTTGAGATTTTTCAAAGATGATACTATTGCATCGAAGCAATCCCAGTTACGGGCTGCTTTGCCTCTGCCACCATAGACAACCAGTTCATCAGGATTTTCAGCCACATCAGGATCGAGGTTGTTCATTAGCATCCTGAGAGCAGCTTCCTGAATCCATCCCTTGCAAGCAAGAGTATTGCCAGTGGGGGCTTTAATAATTCTTTTACTCATATCAATCTTTAAAGTGTTTATTGATGAGAGAAGAGTATTGTTTGATCATAGAACGATACAGCCATCTTTTGAAGAACCAGCTTTTCTGAATTTGTTTCTTCATCTGGTTATTATTTTCCGTGAGTTGCTGTTTTAGTTTGTAGTACTCATCTTTTGTCAATTTTATTACATCGTCGCCGGCGGAGAGTTTATCGGCAAGTGAGGCGAATGATTTTTCAATTGGGAAATATTGCTGATTACCCTGAATTTGTTTAATTACCTGTTTAGCAAAAGTCAGTAAGAGTTTACGTTCGTTTTTATCGAGTTCGAGATTATAATTTTTGAATAATTTTTTCATTGTTCCTGTTATTGTTTGAGTGAAAGGAGTTTTTCCCTAATTTTCTGGTAACCGGGTTTAATTACTTTATATATGTAATCTATTCTTTCGGTATAAGGGATGAATGCCGATTTCATTGAGTTGATAGTGATTTTTTCGACATCATCCAGGTTGAGACCGAAGTGTTCAATAGCAGTAAGGAATTCTTTTGTCATTGTTGTGTTGCTCATGAGTCGGTCATCGGTATTAATGGTGACGCGGAAACCGTTTTTGTAGAGATTTGCAAAGGGATGATTTTCAATACGATCAATAGCACCGGTATGAACATTGCTGAGAAGGCATATTTCGATAGGAATACGTTTATCGAGGATATAGTTTGCCAAGTCACCCATACTAATGACGTTACCGTCTTTGTCAGTAATCAGGTCATCGAGGATTCTGGTTCCATGGCCTATTCTGTGAGCTCCACACCACTGGATAGCCTGCCATATTGATTCTTTTCCGAATGCTTCGCCGGCGTGGATTGTGATGTTGAAGTTTGCCCGCTGAATTGTTTGAAAAGCTTCGATATGTTTTTTTGGAGGGTAGCCGCCTTCTTCACCGGCAAGGTCAAAACCAATAACACCTTTGTTGCGGAAATTAAGTGCCAATTCTGCAATTTCGTGAGTGTTTTTCATATTCCTCATTGCGCAAAGGATGAGACCGTATCCCACGCCGAAATCTTCTTTGCCTTTATTAAGACCGTCAATTACAGCCTGAACGATCTGATCGTACCAAAGGCCGTTTTCGGTATGAAAGACGGGGGCGAAACGGGTTTCGACGTAACAAACGTTGTCGTTTTTCATATCTTCCATCATATCATAGGCAACGCGGAAGAGAGCTTCTTTTGTTTGCATGAGTGCACAGGTGTGTTCGAAGCCCTGGAGATACTCAACTAAATTGCCTTTATTTGCGCCGCGATGGAACCAATCGGCGAGTTCGCCGGGATCGGTTGTGGGGAGCTTATTGTAGTTTATATCTTTTGCCAGTTCAATTATTGTAGTAGTTCTTAGTCCGCCATCAAGATGGTCATGAAGGAGTACTTTAGGAACAGTTTTTATTACTTCAGTTGTTGTCAAGAAATCACCTATAATTAAAAACATTAAAATATCCATTTTAATCAGTAAAAGCAAGAGAGAAATTAAAAAAAGTAGAAAGGAGTGGTTGCGGGGAAAAATATACTAGTACATTTACAGAATAACAGGGTCAAAAGGGAGGTGTGGGTGAGTTTTGGAGGAAAGGGAAAGATGGTATTAGCACGCATACAGTACGCATTCACCACGTATTCAGTACGCATTCAGTACGCATTCAGTACGCATTCAGTACGCATTCACAATGAATGAGGAGGGTGATGGGGGGGGGAAATAGGGATTCCGGGGGGGGCAATTAAAGGGATTTAAGGAGATTATCCGGTTTGAGTATCAGACAGACAAATTTTAAGGAGAAATGGATTATATTAATTTGTAATTTGATAAATTAACACTTAAATTTGGAATCTAAATAAGAAACTAAATGGAGTTAAGATGAGAAAAATATATGGTGTAGTTATTTTAGCATTTATTTCGGTAATGATTTTTTCCGGTTATCAATGTTCATCTACGGAATTGACAAGTGCGAAACTTTATATCCAACAGAAGAATTTGGACAGGGCGTTAGAGTCATTGGAGAAAGAAGTTGCAAAGAATCCTAAATCCGATGAAGGATATTACCTAATGGGATACATTTACGGTGAGAAGGAAATGATCGATAAGATGCTGGACGCTTTCACAAAGTCGCTTTCAATCAGTAACAAATTTGAGAAGGATATCAAGGGAGCGAAAAAATCTTACTGGGCAAATTATTTCAATAAAGGAGTAGGATATTACAACAGAGCTTTGACAGGCACTTCAGAGGACAGTATAAAGGTTAATTTTGACAAAGCTATATTTGCATTCAGACAAGCAATTTCAGCTGAACCTGATTCTGCCGACACATATAAAACATTAGGTTTTGTTTATCTGAATTTACAGGATTTGGATAACGCAATTCCTGTGTTTGAGAAGACGGTGGAATTAAAGAAAGTATATGAAGGTTACAGATATCTCGGGGATATTTTCTATACACAAGGATCGAATTTAGCGGCAACTGATTCAGTTCAAGCATCGGTCAAATTTAACAAGGCTATATCCATTCTGGAAGCAGGAAGAAAAGTTTATCCTGACAGTTCAGATTTATTATTAACATTGTCAAACTCATACATCGGAGCAAAGAAGATTGACGTTGCCATTGATGTCTTCAAGGCAGGTGTTGAGAAGGAACCAAAAAACCAGTATTACAGATACAATTACGGTGTACTTTTGCTTGGAGCGAATAACTTTGAAGAAGCATCTGTTCAGTTTAAGGAAGCAATTTCCATTGATCCAAATTATGAGAACGCAGTTTATAATCTTGCAGTAACCTACGTAAAGTGGGGCGCCAGACTCGGTAAGGAAGCTGAAGACAAGGGAGAAGATATTACTGAAGCCAAAGTGAAATACAGAGAAGGGTTACCTTACTTAGAAAAATATACTGAGCTTAGGAAAGAGGATTTCACGGCTTTAGAATTGCTTGCAAAAGTATATTCCGTTTTAGGTCAGCTAGAGAAGGCTCAAGCAATTTTTGACAGAATAGATGCATTAAGGAAATAGAAAAAATTTATGAGCAATAATAATCCTCCTCCGCAAGGACAGCAGATAAATATTGAGCTTGGAGAAAAAGAGGCTGAAGGGATATATTCGAATTTAGCGATAATAACCCATTCACCTGCAGAATTTATAATCGATTTTACCCGGATAGTACCCGGGGTGCCAAAAGCGAAAGTTCTTTCGAGAATAATAACGACTCCACAGCATGCGAAGATGTTACTGAGAGCGCTTAAGGAGAATATTGAAAGATTTGAAGCCCGATTTGGTGAAATCAAGGTTGAACAGGGAAGTGAACAGCATTTTGGATTTGCGCCTGACACCAAAACAGAAAAAATCAATTAATTTTCTTCAAAACGACGAATTCTAAAAAAGATTACCTCCTCACAAATTTTAGTGAGGAGGTAACTACTTTCCATTTAATTACTCTTTAATATCTAACGAAATAAGAAAATGATCAAGAGCCGGCTATGCACTATTATGTGACCCAAGACACAAGTGGGTTTAATAATGGGAAAATGAGTCTAAAACAAAGATTATTTTGAATTAACCGGTAGTATTTTTTGTTTCTATGGTAGCAAACAAGTAAATGTTATGATTTATATCACGAGGCAAAAATAATGAATTGCCAATCAATTGAAAGTTAGATAAATTAGAGTTGGATTTTTGTAATATATATATAAGGAGCACAAGATGAAACGATTAATATACATTTTTATTTTCTTTTTGACTGCAGGGATTTTCAGTAATATCCTTGCAAGCAACTACACAGCAACCGGCGATACGGTTTTCTTAAAGTTATGGATTAACTGCCAGGGTGTAGGGACAATGGATTTGAGGTCAGATATAGTCTTAGAAGGTGAAACTTACAAGATTAAAGCCACCACAATAACGGACCCAAGATTTGTGAATGCGCAACCGTTCATTGATGCAGTAGCCGGTGCAGAGTTCATTATTGAGGACGGAGCCCTGAACGAGAATATAACAATAGACTGGTTTTTCTGGAATATTGACTGTGCCAACGGAACGTTTATAACTTTCAGTGGAAACAGTTTATTCTTTGACGGGTATTATGTTGTAAACGGCAGTCCAGATCAATATAATTTTGCAAACGGAAAAGTTGCAAGGTTTTCAATTCCCAAATCTCAGAAGTTTGACTCGCTATTAGTAAACAACGGAATTAATCCAGACAGCCAGCTTGTGTTTATGTTTGCGAATGGAGCATCAGGAGACACATTGGGACTGCATTCATACGAAACAGACACATCCGTAGTTTTTGAAACACACCACTTTTCCGAGATACTTGGGGGGGGCAAAAATTTATACAGCATTCTTAGTGCCGAAGAGGAAACCGGGATTGTGCCGAAAGAATACAGTCTGAAGCAGAACTATCCAAATCCGTTTAACCCGACTACAACAATTCAATACGGCTTGCCGGAGCGAACATTTGTTGAGATAAAAGTTTACAATATTTTAGGCAAAGAAGTGGCATCGCTTGTGAATTCAACACAGGAAGCAGGAGTTCACAACGTAACATTTGATGCGACAATACTGACAAGCGGAGTATATTTATATAAATTAAAGACGAATAGTTACACCGACTTTAAGAAAATGATTCTCATAAAGTAGTTCAGAAGAAAACGGAACTGTGCCGGCAGAAAACCGGCACAGAATATTATTAAAAAGAGAGCAATGATAAGGGATTCCGAAATCTCTTTGTCCTAAAATATATAAGAGGATTTATGAAAAAGGTATTGCGAAATAGTATGTTGACATTGCTATTAATGTCAACGCTTCATCTAAGCGGGTGTTTTGATATTCCGGATGAATTTATACTTCCCCAGTGGGATGTTGATTTGAATATTCCTATTGTAAAGAAAACCTTTACTCTGGAGGAGATAATTAAATCTGATGAACAGAAGTATATTAAATTAAATCCTGCGGATGACAGTCTGTATTATATACAATCAGAAACAGATACAATTGAAACCGATATAAAAGAATTTGTAAAAATATCTACTCTTGCCAAAGTAGAAAACCAGGTTGTAAAGGTTGAAGAACAAAATAAGACAATGTACCTGGAATTTCCAGATGGGGCAAGGTTAGATGAAGCTGAGTTTACGGCAGGCATACTAGCATTTAAGGTTTATAATCCGACAAATTCAACCATTAGTTTTGAGATCACAATACCCGGTATAACGCGGTCTTCGGGCCAGACTTTTTCGGTTAAACAAAATATAGCGCCTTTACAGACATTTATAGATACTACCAGGTTAGGCGGTTATAAGTATAAAGAGCCGGCAAATCAAATGTTTTTATTTAAGGGACAAATCTGGATTCAAGCTAAAGCAGTAACCACAAATCCGAAGGATTCGGTAATCGTAGATGCATATTCATCGGACATGGATTTAAAGTATGCAACAGGTTATATACCCAAAAGATCACTCGGTATTAAGACAGTTACAGATACTGTCAATATAGGGGATGCAAAGGATTTTGAGGGTAAAGTGAGACTGAAAGAAGCGCGAATAAGTCTGAGGGCAAAATATATATCCCCGGTATCCAATCCTTTTGAGATAGCGATGAAAGGGATAAAGATAATTGCCAAGAAGTTCAACGGTACGCAAAAACAACTTTTAATTAATGGTCAACCTACTTTCGATATAGAATTCATGGGGGGAACGTTCGACACAGTATTTACGGAGCAGAACAGCAATATAACGGAATTCTTTTCGTTCCTACCAGAAGAGGTTGTATTTGAAGGAGAGATAATAATTAATCCAAGGGACGACAAAACACAGCGAACGGTAACAAATGAAGATTTGGTAATATTTGAGAATGATTTTTCCACCCGAAGTATTTTCGGGATATTGAGATCAAGCATCTCTGACTCTGCGAAAATTGATATTACCGCTGATGACAGAAAAAGCATATTAGATGCGAATTCAGCTTTTTTAAATGTTGAGATAAAGAACGGAATCCCAATGACTGCATGGTTAAAGGCCGATTTATATGATTCAACAAATCAATATCTCTTTACAGTAACCAAGAATTCAAACGGTACGGATTCAATAAGTGTAACAGGAGCATCAACGGATGCCAACGGTAAAGTGAGCGCAGCTGCAATTACAACAGTAAAGATGGATTTGACAAGGGAACAGATAGAAAAACTTTCAAAAGCAGATTACGTAAGATATAGTGTGCTTGTAGAAACCAGCAATCCGAACAGTCTCTCCCCTCCTCCCTATATAGTATTGAGAGGATCGGACTGGATCGAAATCCAACTGACCGGCGGAGTAAATTACAGAGTTAAACCTGAAGAAGAAAAGAAATAAGAGGGAGCGAATAGATGAAAAAATCGGCGATAATATTTGTTTTGTTATTAGGATGCAATTTGTTTGCACAACTCGGAAGTTCGGTGGTTATGGACCCGAGAAGTACGGGAATGGGAAGCACTCATAATTCAACTGCCATTGGAATATATACGCTAGGAATAAATCCGGCCAACCTGATTTACGGCGAGAAGAACTCATTTGAGCTATCGACTGTATTCCCCATACCACAATTATCAGTACGAGGTGGGACTGATTTTATAACGTTAGAAGAAGTAAATTATTTTTTCGGCGGAGTGAACGGGAAGGCAAGATTATTAACTGAAGCGGATAAGGAGAGGCTGAATAATCTTTTTTCTGACGGTGGAAAAATTTCAATGGATAACGGGCTTGAAATGTTCAGCGCAAGTTACGTAAGCACTCCAAAAGTCGGAGCATTCGGGTTTGCGATCAAGGATTATATGGGGGCTTATTTTCAAATACCTGCTGCTATATCGGATCTTGTCTTATACGGAAATCCTGTAGGAAAAGTTCATAATTTCAGTGATGCAGATGCTAAAGCCATGTGGTTAAGAAGTTACTCATTAACATACGCAAGAGAACTGGTTGAATGGAAGCAGAAAGTATTTGATAAAATTGGAGCAGGAATTTCATTTAAGATTTATAGTGGTTTTGCATACGCGGGAACTGATCAAGTAAACACAAGTGTTGATTTCGATAATAACTCAGGAGTTAACGCTCAATCCGGACTACTTGCTTACAGTTCATTCAGCCCCGATCTCGGAGTTAAGTATAAATTTGACTCACTAAAAACAGAACAAAAAAAATCACTTTTTATAACTCCGGTAGGAAGCGGATTTGGGATAGATTTTGGACTAACGGCAGTATTAAAGAAAAACTGGACATTCTCATTGTCGATAACTGACATTGGGAGCATAAACTGGACAGAACATAATGCAAAGTATGCAACGGATGTTAATTTTTACATTGATAACTTTAATACCGAGGGGGAAAACGGAGCTCAGAGTCAATTGGATTCGTTGAAAGAAATGTTTGACTCGGTTGCATCCAAGACGGGTGATTTCAGTACCGGATTGCCAACAGCGCTGAGGTTAGGGGCATCTTATAAATTTACAAAAGAGAACAGCGGAGTTCCGGGAGTTTTAATTGTAGCTCTGGACTACAACCAGGGATTCAATGATTTGCCGGGAAATTCGAAGACTCCAAGATTCTCAATTGGAACTGAATGGAAGCCTATGAACTGGATTCCCTACATAAGGACGGGCTTTTCATTTGGAGGGGCGAACGGATTTGGCTGGGGATTCGGAGTTGGGTTTGATATGACTGTTCTTGAGATAAACCTTGCAACCACCAATATGGAAACAGCATTTTCACCTAACGGCAGCTCGAGAGTATCATTTGCAATAGGGTCTAAGTGGAAGTTTTAGATTAACAGAGGAAGTTTTTTAAAGAAGAGCGGTAATTACCGCTCTTTTTTTATTGTTTGATTTTCGAGATATTAAAGATTGCAGCGACAAAGAAAACTATATTCACAATATAAGCCGTAAGAATAGGGTCCATTGCGCCGTTCTTTCCGAACGCCTCAAAGATTTTCATAAGACCAAGATAGATGAAAGTGATGAGGATATTAATTCCAAACTGGAGAGCGAGACCACTTTTTCTTTTATTAGCGGAGATAGGTAAACCAAAAAGGATTGAAACAAGGCTTGCAAGGGCAAAAGCGAAGCGGGAATGGAAATCAATTATCATACTTTTCGGGTCCATACCGGCTTTGATCTGATCGTTGATTAACCTATTAAGTTCTGAGAGATTCATTTGTTCCGGTTTTTTCTGCTTGAATTCAAGATCATCGGGACGAAAATTTATTTCGGGCATTTTTTTACTTGTGAAATACTCGAAAGTTTCGGTAGTATCACGGAAAATTCTGTCAGTCCCCTCGTAAGCGATCCAGGAGTTAGAGAGGGTATCAAAATTTAAGCGATTTGCATCCACTCTACGTGACATTTTAGTGGGCTGGTCGGAACGGTATTGCTGAATTGATACCCGAAGGGCATTCAGGTTATTATTATCGAAATATGAAATATTGATAATGCGATTTGGTGAATCCTGGAAAAAGAAATTGCTGCCTGCGAAGGTTATTCCTTTTTTAAGTTGATTGACTTCTATTTCCTGTTTAAGCTTATTTGCTTCAGGAACAACATAACCACCGAAATATACAGAAAAAAGACTAATGAAGATTGTTACTATAACAATTGGAGTCATAAATCTATACATACTTATACCACTTGATTTAATAGCGGTAATTTCATTCAGGTTAGCCATTTTGCCTGTGGTAAAAAGACCTGCAAAGAGAACGGCAACGGGAGTAATAAGACGTATGATTTCCGGGATAAAATAGAGATAATATTTAAAAATCGTAAAGAATTTTACATTCTGGTCAATGAAGTCATCGAGATTTTCCATCATATCGATAACCACAAAAATAAGAGTAAAGGCTGCCAGGCCGAAGATTATGGTCTGAATAAACTGCTTAATAAGGTATCTATCAAGAATTGTCATGATCATTCTCCTGAGGTGCAAGCCAGATTTTGGGAACAAGTTTTTTGAAGAAAGAGAAATCGAGAGTAACAGTTTCCTTCGCAACTTTGAGAGTAAGGATAATACCAAGGGCAGCAATGAGGAAATTAGCAAACCACATTCCCCAAAACGGGGTGATAATAGCCCTATCAGCGAGTTTTTCTCCGCCGATGAGAGATGCCCAGTAAATCAGGAAAAAGAAGAGACTAATAGTTCCAGCCATACCGAATCCACCTTTCCGGGTCATCACACCCAGAGGTGCACCAAGAAATATAAAGACTATGCAAGCAACAGGTAGGGAATATTTTTTGTGAATTTCCACAAGGTATTTATTTATTTCTTTATCCATGTAATCGAGTCTGACGTGTTCCGAGAGTATGTTGTTTCTGACATTGCGGATTTTTTCAATGATTCCCTGGCTATAGAATTGTTTTGAAGGGGGGCGGGAAACTATCTGCGGCAACGGAGAAGCAGCACTATCACCGGAAAAGTATTTTAGGACGAGAGAAGATAAGCCGACGGAAAAAGTATTTTTAATTGTTTCCATACTATCGACAATGAGAGACATATCATAAGCACTGAGTTCCCTATCGCCGCGCTGGCCACCCGGAGTGGATTGCTGAAAAGAAAACTGGTCAGCATTCATGGCAATTCTGTGATGCGAAAAGAGGATCTTACGGTACATCGTGGTGTTAGCGGCGTTTGATTCATGAATTTCGCCATTAGCAAGATCCATTATCAATTTACTCTGATTTTGGGCGAAATAGAGTTTACCGTCTTTAGCTGTTACAATGTTAACTTTTGTGGGGTTAGTATAATCATAGACAGTTACGCCGTGAATGTTGTTTGATTCGGATTCGACCTCCCTAACCAAGATAGCATAGCCCGAAACTTCCTGAGAGAAAACATTTGATTGAAGGGAAAGGGTGGGTTTTTTCTGAGAAATATCCTGCATAAGGATTTTAGCAAGGTGATTTGCATCAGGGAGAACATCGTTATTGAAAAGAATCAGCCCATAAGCAATAAAGATACTGGCAATAAACGGGGCGACGAGCATTCTATAAAGAGAAACCCCTGAAGACTTCATAATTGTTATCTCGTTATTCTGGGACATTGATCCAAAGGCCATAAGAGTGGCAACGAGAACTGCCATTGGGACAACGAGGACGACCATCCAGGCAAGGTTATACATAATAAGCTGAATAATGATCCATGTATCAAGTCCTTTGCCGACAAGACGGTCAGCAAATTTCATTAGAAACTGGAACAAAAAGATAAAAATCAGCGTAAAAACCGAAAAGAGAAATGGGGCAACGTGATTTCTTAAAATATAGAGTGCTAGTATCATTAAGAATAAAAATATTAATCAATGTAAAGTTACAAAAAGATAACGGAAATAGTATTAAAAAATTAGTTGTATTATTACAAAATATTATTTAGTATTTAACCTTAAATATTAATTATTTAGGAAATAACAAGAAAAACAAAGAAGCTAAGGAGAATATTTGGTAGTAAAGCTAATCAAGGTATTAGGGAGTAATTTTACACTAATTGCCATTGTAAGTATTTGCTTGTTTATAAGTTTTCAGGGATGTAATGATTCATTAAATATAACTTTGGATGAGAAATATCCGCGCTGGATAAGGGAAGGGGATTATCAGACAAGGCAGACTTCAGGAATTTGTTTCATAAAGAGCGGAAAGGAGGGGGAGAAGCATTTTCTTTTAGCTGATGATATAGGCGCGATTCACAGATTAATTATTGTAAAAGATACTGTTTTTAGCCTGAAGAGAGTTTCATTTTCAGAGGGTGTGAATGAATATCTGAAGGATTTTCCAAAGAAAGATTTTGAAGAAATTGTTTTTGACAATCATACGGGGAAAGTCTATATTTCGATAGAGGGAAATAGCCCAAAATTTATTGATTTTGTAGGGATCTACGAATTAGAATTTTTCAATAACGACATTTTCTCAGATTCTGTGGTTGATATCAGAAAGTTAAAAATCGAACCCAGTGAAACTATTTTAAAGTATGTAAAGTCAAATATAGGTTTTGAGGGGATGGCGGTTGATAAAAAGTATTTTTACATTGGACTGGAAGGATTTTCAAGCAAAGACAGTTTTTCAGACAGCACTTTATTGTATATCGTGGATAAAACCAACATGAATCTCGTAAAAACAATAAATACATGCGAGTTGGGATTAGGAACAATATGCGGTTTATATTCTGATAAGGATAATTCGTTATGGGGGATTGACAGGAACAGACTGACAATATTTCACCTCTATTTCGATGATAATTTAAATATTATTTCGAAAAAGTACTTTGATTTTACTCCGGCTATTCCGGGAAACAGGAATCTTGTGTATGTTGCAGCGATCGAATCAGTAACTCTTGACGACGAGAGGAATTTGTATATGGTAGATGATCCTTACACAAGAGTATTTATTCCACCGGCAGCAATTTTTAATCGGTTGGATGAAAAAACGCAAAGGAATTTTAAGACATATACACCCGTGATATACAAATATAAAGTTACATATTAAAAACATTTTAAGATTTAAGGAGTCAAATATGCAGCAGGTTATTAAACATATTGAGAAGAACAAAGAAAATTATATCAATGAATTAAAGGAGTTTTTGAGAATTCCCAGCATAAGCACGAATGATGAAAATAAGGGGGATATGCAGAATTGTGCTGAATTTGTTGCAAATAAAATGAAAGATGCCGGGTTGATGCGAGTGGAAGTATTTCAGACAGCAGGACATCCGATAGTTTACGGAGAATGGCTTGGCGCAAAAGGGAAACCGACAGTTTTAGTATACGGACATTATGATGTTCAACCTGTTGATCCGATTGAGTTATGGAAATCACCTCCGTTTGAACCTGTAATCAAAGACGGAAAAATCTGGGCACGAGGTGCAACGGATGACAAGGGTCAATTATACGTCCATATTAAGAGCGTTGAAGCATACCTGAAAGTGTTGGGTGAATTACCGCTAAACGTTAAGTTCCTGATTGAAGGCGAAGAAGAGATAGGAAGCCCAAATTTGGATAAATTTATTGAGAAAAATCAAAATCTCCTGAAGTGTGATACAGTAGTAATTTCCGATACTTCCTTATTTAAGCCGGGAGTTCCGACATTGACATATGGATTAAGGGGATTATGCTATCTTGAAGTTGAAATTACCGGTCCGGACAGAGATTTACATTCAGGTTCTTACGGTGGCGCAGTTGCAAATCCAGTGAATATTCTTGTTGAGATGATTGCCAAACTGCATGATAAGAACAATAAGATTGCCATACCGCATTTTTATGATGATGTTCTTAAGCTTACCAAAGCAGAGAGAGATAATTTCGAGAAACTTAATTTATCCGATAAAAAATTTGCTCAGGAAATTGGTGTAAAAGAGTTAATGGGAGAAAAGGGATTTACAACTCTGGAGAGAATATGGGCACGACCAACGCTTGATGTGAACGGAATTTGGGGGGGATTTACGGGAAAGGGGGCCAAGACAATCATTCCTTCAACTGCAAGTGCAAAAATCAGCATGAGATTAGTCCCAAATCAGGATCCTAAAAAGATCTCAAAATTAGTCCGTGATTATCTGGTGTCTATAGCTCCAAAGAGCGTTAAGATAAAAGTCACTGACCTTCACGGGGGTAATCCGGTAATTACTCCGTTAGAGCACAAAGCAACCAAGACAGCAGCTAAATCAATGGAGAAAGCTTTCAAGAAGAAAACTGTATTTATTAGAGAGGGAGGAAGCATACCTATTATTGCAACATTTGCCACCATTTTGAAAGCCCCTTCTGTTATGATGGGATTAGGCCTTAACTCTGAGAATTTACACTCACCAAATGAACATTTTGATCTAAAGCATTTTCAGTTAGGCATATTAAGTTCGGCATACTTTATGGACGAATTTTCAAAATAATTTTTAAGAGTAAATAAGATGAAAAAAGGTATTGTATTTCTTTTTCTGTTTTTTCTGGCATCTATTTTTCTGGTAACAGGTTGTTCGGGATGCGGAGAGGAGAAGACAAGCGAACAGGAAGCTTACATGCCTGAGGCTCAAGGCGAGAATACTGATCCAATTGGATATCAAGTAGAAAAATCTCAAGATTTCTTTGCATACAACATTGAAGAAAGGAAGAAGCGAGCACTTACAAGATCCGCATGCGATACTATTGCCCTGATGGAGTATGTTCTAAAGAACTACCCTCCTGGAACATACCTGGTTGATGTAGATCCACGATATACATATTCGATTCCGCAATCAGCGGTAATATATCAAAAAGCGCTGGGAGGTACTTATGTTTATGCCTTAATTGCGAAATCACGACCCGGCGAGAGACTTGTTGAGCCCAAAAATTTAATCGGTTATGATGCAAGCTTTATTGACCTGGACAGCACAAAACTCGGGACGGCTTTCTTTTATTTAACATTATTCCAGTGTAAGGACAGTACATTTACGACAATATGGGAGCACGTATTGCCTAATCATGGCGGATTTAATACGCTGACCATGAAGAAATGGAAGACGACTCCATATATTGAGGCATACTTTCACTATGCAAGAGGGATTGGGAGGCTGGAATATAATTTCTTTCTTATCGATAGTTTAGCAAAGTCTCCGCACTTGCTTTTAACAATAGAAACAATAAACCGCAAACGATATTTAGCCGATATAAACGGAGATAAGTTCCCGGATTACTATGAAAATTTTTATCTTGATACGGGAGACAGGATAATGAAGTATGACAGTGTTGGATTTGTTTGGAAGGACAGTCTATATTATAGCCTTCGTGACAAAAATAAAACCACTAGATACTGATTAAAGTTTATTAGAATTCCGGAAAGTAAGATTAACAAACTAATGGAGAAAAAATATCAATTATTTAGGTGAACCTGAAGAATTAAGGTCGTTTGAAATTAACCCGGAGGAGAAAACTATTCAGGGGAAAAGGAATTTAGCAACAGCACTGGAAGAAGGTGTTTTAGCTGTCTTAGCGGAGGAAATTTCCTTTTTTAAGTTAACGGGGAGGGACGTGCCTGATTATATCAACAGGATATCAACTAATCAGGTGAAGAATATCTTTCCGTATTCATGCAGAAAAACGATATTCATTAATGAAAAAGGACGGATCATAGATCTGACTCTATATTTAAATTTCGGAGAATATCAGTTGTTAGCCGGTAGAAAGGGTAACAGGGACAAGCTTCAAAGGTGGATTGAGAGATACCTTGTAAGCGACGATGTAAAGATATATGATGTCACAGATGGGTATGGAGCAATAAAACTAAGTGGCAGATGTGTTGACCGATATGTTTATGCAAAGTTTGATGTGGATACTTCAGTATCATGGACAAACAATATAATACTTTTTGAATTTGAGAGGAGGCATTATTCATTAACAAGATTTGAAAGCACAGCCGGTTACCCCGAAGTTATGATTCTGGGTAATTCAGAGGAGATAGGGAATTTGTACAATAAACTGCAACTTCCGGGAGATGAAGGGAAACCCGAAAAAATTAGTCCTGAAGAATACAGATCGCTTCTTGTTGAGTTTGGGATTCCCGGGAGAAATGAGATAAAGGATTTATTTAATCCGCATGAATTAAAGTTGTTAGCTGCTGTTGATTTTAAGAAGAGTTGTTATATAGGTCGGGAAATAATTGCAAGACTTGATACTCACAATAAAGTTCAGAGATATTTATGCCGGTTAGAATTATGTGAGGATTACGCCGGGGGAGAAGATTACATCCTATATAATAATGCTGAAGAAATCGGGAGAGTGACAAGTGTAACAAGATCAATACTCAACAACAAACCAATTGCATTAGGTGTTTTAAGAAAGGAGTATATAGTTGAGGGGAACAAGCTGTTAGCAATAGGGAATAATCCTGTAGAAGAAGTATATTTTACTGTAAAAAGAGATTGGAGCCCAGAAAAATGAAGATATATACAAAGACAGGAGATAAAGGAGAAACGGGTTTATTCGGAGCAGGAAGAGTCTCAAAAAACTCATTGAGGATTGAAGCATACGGTAGTGTGGATGAACTTAATTCATTCATAGGGTTAGCAATAACCGAGGCCAAGGAAGAAGTTGTGAAAACACAGCTTACAAGAATACAAAACCTGCTTTTTGTTGTTGGAGGTGATCTTGCCGCACCCGGGGAAAGTGAAAGACTTCAGATTCCGAGAATAGTTGAAGAGAATTATCTGGAGATTGAAGGGTTCATAGATGCGATATCAGAGCAGTTGGAGGAATTAAAATATTTTATTCTGCCGGGGGGGACGAAGAGTGCAGCGCTGCTTCATATTGCTAGGACTGTCTGCAGGAGAGCAGAGCGGCAGGTTGTGGCATTAAAAAAGGGGGAAGAAATAAACGAAAATATAGTTATCTTTCTAAACAGGATTTCTGATCTTTTGTTTGTATTAGCCCGATATGAGAATAAATCTGCCCATAAAGCAGACATAAAGTGGGGAAAATGAGAGAATCAGGACTCTTTACTAAGAAGAAATTATAAGATCCCCGGGGGTGAAATTTGGTTTCGACGGGGTTAATGAGACTTCGAAAGGCATACCGTGTTCCCCGAAAAACACGTTAAACATCGGACAAAAAAATAACTGGCGAATCTAATTACGCCTTAGCAGCTTAATATAAGCTGCCGTTCTGTAGTCTTTTGCATACCGGAGATTGCAGGGCGTCGCTTAGATATGCTAGCCGAACCGAGAACCTGAGTAGGTGAAGCGAAACTAAATCAGGCATACCGCTGAATATCTTGCTTAATGGAGCTTCGACGGTGTAAAACAAAAGTTAAGCTAAGTATGTAGAATTTCGCTGGTGCATAACTTCGGACGCGGGTTCGACCCCCGCCACCTCCACAAAAAAATACGTTTTCCGGGTTTATTCTACCCTGATCAGGGGAAGCAGGGATTAAGGCTAAAGTACGCAATCAGAGGCACTTTAGGACGACTTTAGGGGCAGCTATGATTCACGTTATATTCTATATTTTTTAAGTTAAACTTACCGTATGTAAACTTTCCGTCAGGATAATGCCAAATCGCTTCCCCCTTAGTCATTATATTGTAACCGTTTATATTTTTATAGTCTGAGGCCGGTGTTGAGAACCTGAATTGTTTATTGAAAGAAACCGCGGTCCGGTCATCAGAGACAAAATCAATTAACTGACCCTGATTGTTAAAGTAGATAATTGCTGACATGTGGAACATGCATTCTTGATCCTTTTCTTCTTTTCTCATATATTGTACTCCATCATTAAAATAATTTACTAATTAAATGCAGTATAAAACCAAAGAACTCAGAGGACAAAATCCGATTGCGTTAATAATCGGAATATCCCAGCTTGCATTTATGTTTATGATCGGGTCATTAGTTATTGGTATCCCGTGGTTCCTCACGCTTGTTCTTCTCCTGGGTATCATTGTCTTCTTCGTGCTGGCTTTTTCGGTTAGAGTGAAGTATGAGATTAACGGATCGGTTATTACAAAAGAGGCGGTTCCGCTTATCAACAACTTCCCCTTTATGAATGCTCCTCCCGTTGAGGTGAAGAATATGAGTCAGATTAAGTTTTACCAGGAGGGGAGAGACTTAAACAGAAGCTATGAAACTTATGAGTATTTAATTGTTGGTTTTAATGACGGAGTAAAGTGGAAGATTGTAACTAAGAAAGAAACACTCCCGGAGTTCAACCCGCTTAAGACCGCAATAATCGGGAAGATAGAAGAGATCAACAGGGATTCTTCTACTAAGCCTGTTCAGTCTACAGTGACTCAGATGCAAGCTCCTGTATTCCGGCAACCGGTTTATGAACAAAGCAAACAGGTGATTCCACCAAAGATTAAGAGAAGAAAAGGATTTTACGAATCCGTGTGGGGTAAATTAGTATCGGTGTTTTTCCTGATATTCACGACACTTCTGATAGTTTTTTATTTTTATAATCCGGAGTATTTAAGGGCGACTCATCTTTATCGTTTATTTATTATCCTGATTCCCGGAACTTTTTATCTGTTATACAGAACATTCTTCTCCGAAAAGCACCGGGATTCGGAAGAGTAAAAAGAAATTATTTGAAAGATAGTTATTGAAGGAGTATATTTGCCATTAAGATTTTCAACCGGCAAATTTCCGATACTTTAATTAATTTATTTAAGACCAAACGGATAATATGATGAAAGAAATGTTTTCGACCGAACTTCGTATCCCCCGATCGCCTGTAAGCATAGAAACCGCACAGAATTTATTCAAGTCACTTTATAACTATCTTGAATATCCGGAGGAATTATTGTTCAATTTTGAAATTGCCCTTGAAGAAGGGATGACAAACCTTTTCGAATATGCGATGGATAAAAACACAAAGGATCCACTACATATTCAATTTGAATTTTCAGAAGATGAAATAAAGATTATTTTTAATGTGAAAGGGAGGCCCTTCAATATTGATACCGTAGCCAGATATGATAAAGAAAAAGATATCGCGGAGCGTGATGCTGTTGGAATAGAGCTATTCCTTTTGCAGAATATGATGGATACAGTCCAATGGAGATACGTTGAAAAAAGGGGACAGGAGCTTGTCCTAACGAAAAAACTGCCAATTCCGATTATTATAGATCACGAAAAGGGGAGGAAATTTCTTCCCTCGGTTAATTATGACTATATTCCGCCTGAATTATTTGATCACTCATTGATTGATTACAAGGTTGTGGGGGATTACGAAGATGCTTTCTCGCTTACTAACCTTGCTTACGATGTATTCAACTATAACTACAAGGATGTTATTTATTATCCGAATGAACTGCTGGCCAGGAATCAGAAGGGTTATATGCGGTCCTGGATAGCTGCGGATAAAAAGAAGCTGGTTTACGGTCATTATGCACTCATGAAGAAAGAAGAAACTGATCTGATAGCTGAAACCGGAGCAGCATTTGTACGTCCTGAATACCGCAAGTTTGGAATCCTTAAGGAACTTGCCACCCGTCTGCATATAGACGCGGCCGCGATAGGATTAAAGGGGCTATTTTCGTTATCGGTGACTAATATTACGACAACCCAAAAACTTAGTGAGAATTATGGGAGGTATACGGTCGGGATAAGAATTGCCTCCACCCCGGCTATTTTTGTTGAGGGGGCAAAAGAGGGGGAAAGGATTACAACTACCCTGAACTATCATTCTCTGGTAGAGCGCAAACCTAGGGAAATTTATGTGCCGAACAAATACAGAGACCTTGTGCTTTCAGCATATAGGATTCTGAACATACCTGTAATCGAAAAAAAGGAAGCCGATAAGAAAGAAGATATGACCAACCATGATTATTTTGACAGTTACAAAGATATCGCCTGGAACAGGGTTTTAATTAATGCCCGCGGGGGTGAAATAATTTGTCAGAAGCTGATGGCCTTCACCGAAGCATTTGTTGATAATGGGATAGCCGCGCTGCTGCTCTCGATTGATCTGGAAGATCCAGGTGCATTTGCACTTGCGGAAACCGCACAAAAGACAGGGTATTTTTATTCCGGGATTCTGCCGGAAAGCTTTGCAGGCGGACACGATTCAATTCAGATGCAGTACCTTAACGGTGTTAAAGTCAACCCGGCAGAGATTAAGATTTATCAAAATTCAGGGATAGAAATTTTCAACTTTATAAAGGAAGAAGCAAAACAGATTTTTCTGGAAAGCAACTAATATGGAAGGAAGGAAATCCGTCCGACGAGAGTATATCGCAAGTCCCCAATTTCAAAGTTAATGTTGCCGACTCACCCATTTACAGAGAAAGCTATCCGGAAATTCCACTCCGAACAGGATGGAAATTAAAACATTTCAGGATTTAATCAACTCCCCTAAATAAGTTTATAAACTAATTTGTAGTTGTAAGTTTCACTCATTTTGTTATGAGCGAATGGGGATTTCTTTGTTTTTAAAGCGGGAATGGAAGAAAAATACATCTATTCAAAACGCATATTTGGATGTATTATGGATGTATATTGATGGATTGCGGATGCCTTTGTTAAGGTGAGAGAATTAAATGTGTAAAAATCCGATAAATGATGTGTATAAGATCAGTGTTCTCTGATTACTTTAAATATTTTACATACCTAAAAAAAGAAAACTATTGACCAATAAAGCTGGGATAAAACTCCGACGATTTAATTTCTGAATAGGAGATTTATGAATAAATATTTCCCAAGTCTATGAAAAGTCATCAAAAAACGGAAAATCGGGGGGGGCGTTTTTCTTCGCTCGTCGACGCTATTTATCGCTCGTCGAATACCCCTCTCGCTCGTCGAATTTATGTATGATAAGAGAAAAAGATGCATTAAGTTTGGGCGTTGGATTTATAACTTCAGGGTATGCAGAGAAGAGAGGTTAGTTAAAGTGGATGTGTAATAATGAATGTCTCTCTGTATTAGTAAATATACTTTGATAGTGTATGAGAAGGATACTTGAAGTTATAATAAATTTTGTTTTCATATTGCTGCCGTTATTAATAATGGCAGCAATTATTATCTTTCTTGAAACGGGCAAGCCAGCTCTTAAAAATGAAGGCTAAGATTGAGAAAAGAGATTTCGGGGTAATGGAAGTAGGAACCATTAAAAATTAAAAGAGATAGAGACGTTAGGATTTCATAAAAACCCAACTGCCTGCCTCCGTATAAAGGAGGTCCTACCCGGCAGATTAAACACACAGGACAATGGACGCGGATTTCACTATGCACACACACACCTACATAAAAGAAAACCTTAAATTCGCGTCCACACCGTCCCCAATTGTTGGTCTCTTTCCTAATACGTTCTTTTAAGAATTTATTATTTTTTCATAGTACCGGTTTAATGCTATCCGACGAATTTTATCCCTTATCTTCTGTTTTTATCCTTAATCGGATTTTACTATTATTAGTTGTTGAATTTTTCTAATTTGAACATTATCTAAAAGTAATTTACAATGATTAGATTAAAACCAAGACATATACTTTCCAGCTTTTTGCATGGGAAACAGGTTTCGAGGAATTTTATATTTTTAATTAAAGATTCCGGCGGTTTCGTAACTTATGCCAATTCTTTATTTTACTCAATATCAGGAATTAACCCGGATGTATTTAAGAAAGCAAAATTTGATGAGCTTTTTCAACCGGCAGCAGAAGTACCTGATCCTCAGTTATCAAGTTTCAGCATAAATAATATTGTCCGTTTAAAAATCAAAGAGAAAGATCTATGGTTTTATACTGAGGAGTTTACGGTAAAATATTTTTTCAAAAAATATACATTAATACTTGGCTATAATGCATCAAGCTTTTTTAAGTTAGAGGCTGATAAGAAAATAAGAGAAAACCAGGAAAACCTGCAATCATTCTTTAACACGCTTGATGATTTGGTGTTCATACTTGATGTCGACGGGAACATAATTTCAATTAACGATACAACAATTAAGCGTCTGGGATATGCTGAAGAGGAATTAAGAGGAATGCATGTGCTTTCTGTTCATCCGGAACCGAGAAGGGAAGAAGCCGGAAGGATTGTTGGGGAAATGCTTGAGGGGAAAGCAAAGTTCTGTCCTGTTCCTTTAATAACGAAATCCGGTGAAATAATTCCGGTTGAAACGAGGGTGATCAGAGGGAAGTGGAGCGGTAAGGATGTTCTGATTGGAACGAGTAAGGATATTTCAGTTCTTCGCGCTTCAGAAGAAAAATTCTCCAAAATATTCAATATCAACCCGACTGCAATGACTCTTTCAATAATAGATGGAATGTTTGTTGATGTTAATGAGGCATTCCTTAAACTTACAGGATTTTCCCGGGAGGAAGTCATAGGCAAGACTATAGACAATCTAAGTGTTTTTACAGATATCCGAAAGCGTGAAGAAGCAATTGCTATTTTAAAGTCAGATGGGGTTTTAAAAAATTTTGAGACAACAATCAAAAGTAAAAAAGGAGAGTTACGCGAAAGCTTATTCGAAGGGCATTTCGTTAATCTTCAAGACAGGCAATTATTACTAACGGTTATGACGGACATTACAGAACTTAAAAGACTACATTCCGAAACTCAGGAATATAAAAAACGTTTTGATATATTCTTTGAAAATCTTAATGACGTAATATTTATACATGATATTTCAAAGCATCGTTTTATATACATAAATAAAGCAGCGGAGAATGTCCTTGAAAAACCGGTTTCGGAACTGAAAGGAGTTAACGATTTATTATTGTCGATTTCTCATTCAGAGGACAAGGAGTCAATCAAAAAAGCCCTTGAGGAAGTAATTAAGTCCGGTTACTTTGCCCTGGAATACAAACTGGAGTTCCCGGGCGGAAGGATAAAGTGGATCTGGCTAAAAATGTGGACTTCAAAAGATGAGCAGAATAATTACAGGTATCTTGAGGGAATAGCTTCAGATATTACCGGCATAAAATTAGCACAGGATTCGATCGAAAGGTCACTTAAGAAGGAGAAAGAACTGGTTGAAATGAAGTCGCTCTTCGTTTCCACTACGTCCCACGAATTCAGGACTCCTCTTGCGGGGATATTATCTTCGATTGAGATTCTTGAATCATACGGGGACAAATGGGCTCAGGTAAAGAAAACGAGGCATTATAGCAAGATAAAAAACTCGGTAAGCCACATGACCAAAATGCTCGATGATGTATTATTCCTGAACAGGGCAGAAGTCGGATTGCTGGTATATAAACCGGAAGAGTTTGATTTAATAGCTTTATCTAAGGAGATTATTGATAATATTAAATCCACAGATACATGGAAGTCAGCTATAATTCAGTTTAAATCAGATACGCAAAGACCCGGATATTTTCTTGATCAGAAACTGATAACGCTCGTTCTTAGCAATCTACTTACTAACGCCGTAAAATATTCAGAAGAGAGATCTCCTGTAGAATTCACGATTAAGCAGATAGATGGGGAGCTGGAAATAATCATAAATGACCAGGGAATTGGGATAAGTGAACATGACCTCGATCATATTTTCGATCCTTTTTTCAGGGCTTCAAATGTCGGATCTGCTTCAGGCAGTGGTCTGGGACTGACAATAGTAAAAAAGGCGATAGAACTTCACGGTGGAGAAATTGCTATAAAGAGTAAGCTTGGGAAAGGAACAAGAGTAATTATCACTATTCCGGTAAAAGAGATTGTATAGAATTAACGAGTGCGTATTAATTTGAGAACAATTGTATGAGCAAAAAAATTCTTGTGATTGAAGATGATGAATTTGTACGTGAGAATATGGAGGAAATTCTTACGGAGGAGGGTTATAATGTTGCAGTTGCCCCGGATGGCGAAGAGGGAGTATCGGCAGCCAATAATTTTCTGCCGGATCTTATTCTGTGTGATATTTCAATGCGTAATCTTGACGGTTTTGGTGTGCTTCAGAGAGTTCAGAACAATCCCCGCACTCTGAAAATACCATTTATTTTTGTTACTGCAAGAGCAGAAGTTTCCGATATTAAAAGAGGATTAAGCAGGGGGGCAGATGATTATCTGACTAAACCTTTCACAAGGGAAGAATTGTTAAGGGTGATTAAATTCAGGCTTGGCAAGTATGAGGTTCACTCAAAAGACCTTGATGCCCTGAGAAAAAGCATCTCTTACTCCCTGCCTCATGAATTCAGGACTCCCCTGATGGGTGTAGTGGGTTTTGCAAACATAATTAAAGAGGATTTTGACAAATTAAACAAGCAGGAGATTTTAGAGTACCTGGATCATATAAGCTTCTCAGCGAACAGGCTGAGCGAACTGACGGGCAACTTTCTTCTTTTCACTTCACTGCAGGTGAAAAAATCCGAACCGGCTCAGGCTGAATACTTTAAAACACTTAAACTAAAAAGCCCGGCTACATATATTAAAAATGTGGGACATGAAGTTGCAAAAATATATAAAAGAGAGGATGACCTTGAAATTGCGTGCGGTAAATGGTGTGACCTTTTCACTTCCCCCTCTGAATGTGATGTTAAAGGGGAATACCCGAATAAATTACCGGCTGAAGAAACAAGCATACCTATTTCGGAACAGTATTTTATAAAAATATTGAAAGAAGTTATAGGGAACGCATTTAAGTTCTCCAGAAAAAAGGAAAAAGTGAGTATCTGCTTCTGCACTTTCAATAATCACTTTTCTCTTAGTATTACAAATATAAATCACACCACATTTAAGGATCAAATTCCGATGAATCTTCCCCTGATTCAGTTCAACCGTGAAAGATTCGAACAGCAAGGTGTGGGACTTGGCCTAGCTATTGTCTATGAGATAATTACGCTTACAGAGGGTACTATAAACCTAAAAACTGATCACGGCAATTTTGTTGCCCTAATTAAATATCCGGTGATAGAATGAAAAAAATATTATACATAGAAGATGATATTACTTTACGCGAAAACGTAGCAGAAATTCTTGCTGAAGAGGGATATGAAGTGGAAACAGCTCCTAACGGTATGGATGCATTCAAGAAAATAGTTAAAACAGATTTTGACCTTGTTTTATGCGACATAATGATGCCTGACATAAATGGTTTTAAAGTCTTGGAGGAATACGGTAACTTTTCGGGTAATGTCCCCCCTCCGTTTATTTTCATCTCTGCCCTGGATGATTTGAAAAACATCCGCAAGGGAATGGAATTAGGGGCCGATGATTATCTGCCAAAACCGTTTACGCGTGAGGAACTGATTAAAGCAATTAGTGTCCGGCTTAAAGTAAGGAATGATCTGATACAAAGCGTCCCTCCTTTTGGCTCAAGGAAGTATGCTGATGCAGATCTGAAATATTATGTATCCGACGAGAAAGCCTTCAGTGGCAAACCTTTTGATTATGAAGATTCTTTCTTTGTATCGACAGCAAATAAAAGCGAGTTTATTTTCGTTAAAGATATCATTTGTGTTTCTTCCAATAAAGACTATACAGCCCTTAACCTTAAAAACATTCATACTTTAGTTGTCAAGAAGTCATTAAAAGCATGGCTTGGAATACTCCCCGAGGCACATTTTGCCCAGATTCACAGATCGGTGATCATTAATATCAACTATGTTGTCGAAGTAAAAAAATGGTTCAGCTACACTCATAAGGTTTACCTGAAAAGTATTGAAGAGCCTTTTATAATCAGTCAGAGATATTCGCGTGTTCTGAAAAGTCAGTTAAAGTTCTAATTTGCTTTTCTGAATTTGAGAGCTTGGAGCAAAATCACAAAGAATTTTGATGAACTTCAACATTATGTGGAGAAGCCCTCATGACTTTTGTTCACCTCCTAAAATAGCTGTATGTAAATGAATTAAATTATCTGTTCATTCCTTATACGTCCTCCTCCTTTCGTAGTTTACATAGAAAAACTCATTCCGGGATTATTGTTTTTGCAATTAGGGATTATTTATTTAATTTGCAAGTAGAACTGTACTAAATAATTCAGAGTGCTGTGCGCTTTCCAAAATAATATTGCTGGAAAATTTGAATTTGTATTTTTAAATGAATAAATCAATAAAAATAAAGTTTCTGGTATACGTATTAGTCCATTTACTCATAGCTTTATCTACAAGCCTTGTCTATCACATAGTCAGGGAGAAAAATCTCCTCGCCGAACAGGTTAACAACCTGATGAGGCATAAGTTCTCCACTCTGACAGGCTTTCTGGAAAGAAAACTTAAGACACTCGAGACAATAGCCAAATCAGGCAGTGAATATGTGCAATTTTCAGATTATGTGCGCATGGATGAAGCGCTTCCATATCTCGAAGCTAATTTCGGCAAAAGAAACTACTTGCTCGGAAGCCATATAACGTAATGAAATGAATGTTAAGGCTCCTACTGTAATTATGGTTTCCACCTTTGGCATGGAGGAAATTGAAGAGAGGGCAAAAGAGATTGGAATTAAATCGTTCCTTAAAAAACCGGTTACTTACCCGGTTCTCTTTGATGCGGTTAAGGAAGCCTTCAATAAAGAGGCTCGCACTAAAAGAGAAACCGCGAATAAATATTCAAAGCAGAGTGACGATCTGAAAATAATAAAGGGTGCAACATTATTACTTGCGGAAGATAACGATATCAATCTTCAGGTTGCTACTGAGTCGCTCGAGGAGGTCTGTTTTGTTGTTGATACTGCTTGTAATGGGCGCATAGCGGTTGAAAAGGTATATCCCGGAAAGTATGATATTGTCTTTGTGGACTTCCAGATGCCGGAGACGGACGGGTATGATGCCACAATTGAAATTAGGAAATCCAGTATCCCTGAACAGATTCCGATTATTGCCATAACTGCTGATCCAATGATGGGCAAAAAGCAAAAAGCCTTGAAATTGTAATGCAGGGCTGCATCACAAAACCTGTTGATCCTGATCAGCTGTTCGCTTCGCTTTTAGAATGGATTAAACCGGCTGAAAGAGGAATTACTGGTGAAGAAACTCCAGTGGTTGAAGAGGAAAACGTTCTTACTGTTCAACAAATTCTCAATGTTGATAGGCTCAATGCCCTTAAGAGTGTTATCGGAAACAAAAAAGTTTATTTGAATGTGCTTGAAGCATTCTACTCTAATAATGTGACTTTGGTAGAGGATATTAATCAAGCTCTTAATAAAGGGGAGAAAGATAAGTCTCTCCGTTTAGTCCATGCTCTTAAAGGTGTTGCAGGAAATATAGAGGCAAATATTTTGTGCAAGACCGCCGTGGAACTTGAAAATGTAATTAAGACGGGTAATCCACTTGAGATTCAGGATTCCCTGAAGATAGTAAAGACGGAATTGAATATAGTCCTCGATTCAATTAACCACTGGCGCCATAGCAGTGCAAAAGAAGGAACTCAACCGGTTTAGGGGGAATTTAATAAAGAATAATTCGTATATTTGTTAGATTCACTTATTATAATGGTTGAAAATAACGAATTTAAGAGTGGCGGCAGGATGGATGAAATTCTGGTCTTGCCTGGTATCACACAATACTACTCTGCCTTGACAAAGATAAAAAAGATGATTAACAATTTCCAGTTCGATGAAGCACTGGTGGAGCTAAAAAGCATTACGATTTAAGGAGAAAATGAATGAAATCAGACAAAATCATACTGATTGTCGACGACACCCCCGAAAACCTCTCAATACTAGGGGAATTCCTGAGCGACTACAAAGTTAAGGTGGCTCTCGACGGTCCCAAAGCCCTCGCGGTTGCCTTTTCCGATCCTAAACCCGACCTGATTCTGCTAGATATTATGATGCCGGGCATGGACGGTTACGAAGTCTGTATTAAGTTAAAAGAAAATTCCGGAACAAAGGACATTCCGGTTATCTTTATCTCCGCAATGAATGAAGTGGCCGATAAGGTTAAGGGTTTCCAGGTCGGGGCGGTTGATTATGTTACAAAACCTTTCCAGATTGAGGAAGTTAAATCAAGAATCAACACTCATATTACTCTGAGTGAGCTCCGGAACAGGCTCAAAAATATAAACCAGGAACTTGAGCAGAAGGTTGTGGATAGGACAGCGGAGTTTTTAATTGCCAAGGATAAAGCAGAGGAATCCAACAGGATAAAATCTTACTTCCTCGCTTTGATGAGTCATGAACTGAGGACCCCGATGAGTGGCATACTCGGATTCTCCGAAGCACTGATGGGTGAACTTGAGGATGATGGGCAGAAAGATTTCGCTTCAATGATTAACCAGTCTGCTAAGAGGCTCCATAACACACTCGATTCCATCCTCACATTTTCAAACCTTGAATCGGGAAAGATGAAACCAAAGTATACTGAGTTCGAAGTTAATGAAAAGATCAAAGGAATATTGAGGGTACACGAAGTAAGCGCCCAATCAAAAAATCTTCCGTTGAATTTTATATCCGGGGTTCAGGATCTGAAAGTGAAACTTGATGAGACAATGTTCGAGATTATCATGAATCATCTGATTAGCAATGCAATTAAATACAGCAACAAAGGGGAAATCGCTACCGCTATTGGAATTGAGAATATTGACGGAACTCAATACTTCTCCTTAAGTGTTATGGATCAGGGTGATGGGATACCGGAGGATAAACAAAGTGTGATCTTTGAAGAATTCCGGCAGGTCGACGAAGGCAGGGGTAGAGGATTCGAGGGGGTCGGGCTCGGATTATCTCTTGTAAAAAGGTATATTGACCTGATGAACGGAAAAATTGAATTAATAAGTAAAGTTAAAGTCGGCTCAACTTTCATTGTTAAATTTCCGCTAAACCCTGAAGAATCTGCCGAAAAGAAAGAAGAAACTCCTCCCGTGGTTCCCCCTAAAAGCGCATCCGTTCCGGTTACTATCTCCAAAACAGGTAAACCGAAAATTCTTCTTGTTGAGGATGACAACTTTAACATTAAAATCACAACCTTATACATTTCTGACATTACGGAAATTGACGTTGCAAAGAACGGAGAAGAAGCCCTTAAACTTGCTGAGGAAAACAACTACTCCGCTATTTTAATGGACATCAACCTCGGTAAAGGTATGGATGGTGTTGAAACAACGAAAGAGATTAAGAAAATTGATCGCTTCAAAGATACTCCTGTTGTTGCATTTACTGCATTTGCCTTCAAGGAAGACAGGGAAACTTTCCTGAAATCCGGGCTGACCCATTATCTCTCAAAGCCCTTCAAGAAAAGTGAAATTATTGACTTGCTTAAGGCAACACTCTGATTAGTGAATTATTCCGGGTTTTGACTATCTTAGAGGAGTCCTTTAGCTAGCGGACTCCTTCTAAACTAAAAAATTATTTCATCAGTATCATTTTCTTTGTGCTTATAAACTTACCTGCGTATAACTTGTAGATGTAAGTTCCGCTGGCAAGTCCGGCTGCGTTAAATGTAACGCTATAGCTTCCTGCCTCCTGCTCGCTGTTGACTAATGAAGCCACTTCATTCCCGAGAATGTCAAATAATTTCAGGGAGACATTACCTTTTAACGGTATCTGATAGCTGATCACTGTACTTGGATTAAAAGGATTCGGGTAATTCTGTGAAAGGCTAAAAGTAAATGGCTGAAGATTCTCCACTTCAACCTCATCAGAATAAGCGGAAGTTCCGTCAAAGTCAATCTGTTTTAATCTGTAATAAACTTTTCCGACGGAGGAACCATTGTCCGTGAATGTATAGCTGTTCATTTGTGTTGAAGTTCCCATTCCGGTAACGAAGCCGATAGATGTCCATTCGCCGGTGGTTTTCTTTTCAATGGAGAAACCGTGGTTATTTGTTTCCGTGGCGGTTTTCCAGTTAAGAACCACATTTCCTGCATCGGCAGAAGCTGTAAACGAAACTAACTCAACGGGGACGAGAAGGAACGTATCCCAGTAAACTTTCTTTCCTGCAACTGACTCTCCCACCCAGGCAATTCCGGTGTTTGACGAAGCCGGCATCTCAACCAGAATGGGTCTGTAGTCATTTGCGGAAAAGACAGCGGGGTTATCGTTAATAGCTGTGAAAGGAAGAAATGTGTTGCCGGTCTGCGATGCAGTGCCGAAGAGTATTCTATCCGTCAAAGCCGTGGCTCCTCCTGCCTGGGCACTGTCCGAAAAATAGACCATGTTAAAACCGTTCCCGGCCGGGTATTTATGTTTAACATCAAACCAATACTGGTTAACAGTCTCGGTTCCGTTAATACGAACAGCAGGAGCGTATGTTGTCCCTCCGTCAATGCTCTGTCTTCCCCAGATCTCGGGAATTATTCCGGCTACCGTATAGATAAACCAGACCACACCATTGTTAGCCGCCATCTTATATTCATACTTCGGCAGAACTTCAGTAGCAAGATCCTGGAACCCCGCCGAGCTTAAAACTCCGTGTGATGTTTCGCGGTATCTTGCAACACGGATAATTGACGTTGCTGTATCTGCCAGCGGGGGACCATAGTAGTTGAGAAAAAGAGTATCACCGCTAAGTGATTTTGTCCAGTGAGGCATAGCTGCCGCTGAGGAAATGCTTCCTCTGTTTTTCCACTCAACCCCTCCGTTTGTTGAAGAATATCTTACTAAACCGTTCGTGGCAAGCGTGTCCAGAACAATATAAATAGCATCCGTGCTCGATATCTCAACGTCATAAGTCCTGTATCCGTCAACCCAAACCTGGTTTAAAGTCATTGCGGAAACATTCATTGAGTAGATCCCATAATCAATCCGGAAAAAGCAGTAAACGGTATCAGCAGAGCTTTTTATCAGCTTGATATCGTCAAATCTGCCGCGGTAATTAATTCCTATGGTTGTGGTCTAGGTAAGCCCCTGATTAGTCGATTTCCTGATTAGCAGACCAAGGTTAACCGTTGAGAGGGTATCGTAAAAGGCAACGTAAATGTCCCCGTTAGACACCTGAATTCCAGACATCCCGCCGGCCGGTTCATTGGGCAACAGAACTTTGTCCACGCCCCATTCACCCGCACTGCCCGGAGCGAACTTAGGTTCCTCAATCATTAAGTCCTGTGAAAAAGTAAAAAGAGAAAAGAAACAAACTATTAATAATGGTAAGAGTATTCTCATTATGGCCTCCGATAAATGTAAAATAAATTAATTAAAAACATATAATATAATAACCTCCCTCACTCATCCCCGTTCCGGATTGAGAAATGAAAGAAGTAACTTCGCATCTTCACTATAACAGCGGTCTTCCAGAAATAGTTTAATGCCGGCAATAATTTCAGAAAATATAAAATATTTATTACTTAATATTTTCGCAAGGTATCTTATACGGGTCACCCACTCCGTCGAACTTTGTCTTGTCGAATTTATTTCCGATATAATTCTGGATATAAACAATTGGCCAAACTGTGCATTTTCCATCCTTATCCTTAACCCCGACAGTTGCGCGGATATATCTGTTAAGGATTATACCCGTCAAATCATTACGGCGGATATACCAGTCGGAATCGGTAATAACTATTTTCACCACATCTCCCTTTATCCTGTCCTTATAAGTCTGTGATCCCTTCAGAACCGAAATCATTTCACCTTCCAGTTTTTTATCCGTTATCAAAGCCTTTGGGAAACCGGTGGATTTCGTTTTGTTCACATCCGCCGCCGTATTAAGCTCTTTAGAAATCGGTTTATAGACGGAAAAATCAGTTCCCTCTATCGTAAACTTTCCATTGGCAACGTCCTTGTAATTAAACTTAAACCTAACCACTATCTCATGTTTCCCGGGAGTCAGTTTAGCCAGAGCAAGCGCGAATCTCACGGGGCCATAAAACTTGTCCCCGAACTTCTCATACTGATATTCTTCCGTATAAGCCGTCATGCTATTTTTATCCGGCACAATATCAACAAGGAGGTATTTTTTGCTCATGGCATCACCGTAAATCCACATTATTGAGAACTCCATCTGCATCTCCGTCGCCTGCTGATAGTCGTAAAGTGGAGCCACTACATCATAAAGAGTAATCTCGGCATCCATTTTCTTCGGGTTGTCGTTGTTGAACATATCAATCAGATTCTGGTTTACGTATGCAACCGCGTAAATATTATCACCCGCCTTAAAAGTTGTTGTCAGATCTGTCGGGTTTGAGGGATTAATCATTGTCTTTGAAAAAATAATCGTTCCCGCTTCCTGCGGATATACCGCGCATGTCAGTATCAGTGCTAAAAGCAATGCCGGAAAAAACGCAAAATGTTTTCTCATTTTAACCTCAGTTCTTTTTTATTGATAAAATAATTATGGATCGAAGCATAGGTAACGGACGGTTACTTAGTATGCTTAAAGAAAGGAAAATAACGAAGCCACACACACTTCTTATCATTTGGATTTTTGAAATTTAATAATTTCCGGCTGAAATATAATAATTAATTAAAGCAAAATGAAGAAATTATTAAAATATTTTATTACCCCTATTGTCAAAACCAATTTATTAACTATATTTCACTTTCCGGAATAAGAGAATTCGCTAACACGCCCTCTTATCCCACACTCAGATTATAGAAAAGATTTTTTGTTTAACATTCTTAACAATGGAAAATAGCTTTTCGTCTCCGGTTCCCCTCAGTTCCACCTTTCCAAAAGGAAAGTTCTCCCGTAAAAACATTCGCACTGTTTCCATTACGCAAACTCATTCAGCCAGGAATTCTGTCTCTCATATTCTCCGGTTACCATAAATAAAATAGGCGCACCCGTAAAGGGGATGCGTCAGCCAAACATGAGGAAAAACCCCCGGTTCACCGGGCGCGAACCGGCACATAATTCCTGAGACAGAAGTGTTTTTATGTTAAACATATATTAGGAGATAGTGCTATGAAAAACTTTACTTTTCTTCTTGTCCTTTTTGCTTTTTTTCTGATTAATTCATCAGTTGCCCAGACAATACCCCAGACGATAAACTATCAGGGAGTATTAAAAGATGCTGCCGGGAACATCGTCCCAAACGGCAACTACACAATCACATTTAAGATTTACAATACCGAAACCGGTGGCAGCGATATCTGGATGGAGAGTCAACAGGTAAACGTATCAAACGGAGTTGTCAACATACAGTTAGGGACAATATCCCTATTGAATCTTCCCTTCGACGCAGCATACTGGCTGGGAATAACTATTTCTTCCGGTAGTGAACTTACCCCAAGAATCAAGCTTGCTTCAGTCCCCTACAGTTTCATGACAATGAATATTAAGGACGGGATCGTGACAACATCAAAAATTCAGAACGGAGCCATAACATTAGACAAGCTGGGGAATAACTCAGTCAATTCATCCAAAATCGTTGACGGAACCATAACTGCAACAGACATAAGCAGTTCACAGATCGTCAAATCTATCAACACCCTTAAGGATGATGTCACCCTTGTCGCCGGAAACAATATCACCATCACGCCAAGCGGAAATAATCTCACAATCACCTCAACCTCATCAGGCGGTGGTACAATAGGAGGAGGCGGAACCACTAATTACATCCCCAAACTTACAGGGGCTACTACTCTCGGTAACTCAGCTATTTTTCAGACTACTGCCGGCAATATTGGAATCGGTACCACAGTCCCTTCATTCAAACTGGAAGTTCACTTGAGTGATATACTCGTTAATGGCATAAGGATTGGGCAAGGTTCGGGCTCAAATACCGGCACGAGCACTTTGTTAGGAATGGATGCTCTTAATAACAATACAACGGGATCCTCTAATACAGCCTTCGGTATGAAATCACTCGAAAACAATACTACCGGTACTTCTAACACAGCTTTAGGAAATGATGCTTTAAGGTATAATACCACAGGTGGGCTTAACACTTCAGTGGGTAGATCTTCGCTTACCTCAAACAGAACAGGTACTGAAAATACCTCGATAGGATTCGGCACGGGAAACTCTAATCAAAATATTTCACAAGGAACATTTATTGGTAGAGGTTCTGGGGCATCTTTGGACAATATTACTAATGTTACAGCATTAGGTTATGGTTCCAATTGCTCAGCAAGCAACCAGGTGCGTATCGGAAACACCTCCGTTACAAGTATCGGAGGATATGCCGGTTGGACAAATGTCTCGGACGGAAGATACAAAACCGCTGTTCAGGAAAATGTTAAGGGACTTGATTTTGTTCTTAAACTCCGCCCCGTAACATACCGTCTTGATATAAATAAGCTTGCGGTTGCTCTTAAAGAAGATGAAATTATGGACGAAAACGGAAATATAATCACTTCGGTTTCTGAGATTGACAAAAAAGCCCGCTTCGAAAAATCACAGATAACCTATACCGGCTTCATAGCTCAGGATGTTGAGAAAGCTGCTAATGAGACAGGCTTCGACTTCAGCGGCATCGACAAACCGAAAAACGAACACGACTTCTACGGCCTCCGCTATGCCGAATTCGTCGTCCCCCTTGTAAAAGCAGTCCAGGAACAGCAGAAAATAATCGAGGAACTGACAAAGCGCATTTCAGAACTCGAGAAGAAATAAAAAGGAGCCCATAAAATGAGAAAACTATTTGTTAAATATATAATAATCTTAGTCCTGTCGGCTCTGACTCCTTTATATGCACAGTATCAGATGCACGGCAGTGCAATCAGCAGCGGGGGAGGGCCCTCCTCAGGCACTTCATACTCTCTCGGCTCAACGCTCGGAGAATCATTAACCGGTGCTTCATCCAATACCGCAAACCGCCTCTACACCGGATTCTGGTATGTCCTTTCCCAGAACGCAGTTTCGGGGATAGAAGAAGGGGAGGATTTGCTTCCCAAAGAATACAAACTTGAACAGAATTACCCGAATCCTTTTAACCCGGCTACAGTCATAAAATTTCAGCTTCCATTCAGCGGTCTTGTTACCATAAAGATCTATAATATCCTTGGAAGGGAAGTTGCAACAGTTGTGGATGGAGAAATTGAAGCAGGATACCATAAGATAGAATTTTCGGGCGGTGCTCTTGCCAGCGGTATTTACATTTACCGGATGGAAACTAAGAATTACGTCTCTGTTCTGAAGATGATTCTCCTGAAATGATTCGAAAAGACGCCCCATGGGGCGTCTCCGCCCCCGCCCTATTGCCTTGTAGCAATTTGAGCAATGAGTCCGTCACCCAGCGGACTCATTTCCCCTTGTTCCTCACCCGATTCCCAGTAACCTCCTAAAGTCGTCCTAACATGCCTCTGAATGCGTACTTAAGCCTCTCCCCTAATTCCCCCAACTTCTTCACCAATTAATCCCTGTCCATTCCTAATTCAAAATTCTCAAAATGAGACATCTTTACTCTTCTGAATTATAGCGATTTCTTGGGCAAAACAAGAGTTTTTTCCAGCTCCGGATTTCACCGTTTCTATGCTGTTATTCACCCTAAAAAAATCCCTGTTTTTGACCTTATTCACGATAAACATTCTCCCTTCAGAGGGACTTGTCTCAAAATGAGACAAACCGATAATTATGTCTCAAAATAATACAAACTATAGTGTTTCATACCCTAAACTATTGAGAAACATGTGAAAATAAACACTTTTTGCCTTGGTACGATTCTTGATGTTTAAGAGATAGATTTATTCATAAAGGAAACAAATGAAAATAACAAAAAACAATTTATCGATTCTTGCTCTCTTACTGGTGCTTTTATTTGTGCTCAGTAATGCAACATTCGCAGATCCTAAAAATTCATGCAATCTTCATGGATTTGTTACGTATACTCAGGGTGGTTGGGGCAGTCCTTCAAACAGTACTCCGGGAGGAATCCGAGATGCTTTTTTCAGTCAAGTCTTTCCGCAAGGCCTTGTGGTAGGTGCCGGAAAAACTTTAAAATTAACCACTTCCTCAGCAGTTAATGTTTTGTTACCTGCCGGTGGAGAAAAAGGTGCTTTCACTGAGAATTATGTTAATGTCTCTTCAACTTCTGCCGGTGTTTTCGCAGGTCAGTTAGTAGCTTTAACGCTTAACATCAAATTTGATGAGGCCGGGAAAATCGGAAGTAACGAAATCAACCTTGGCGACCTTGAAATTAAAGACGGCACTTTTCACGGAATGACTGTTAACCAGTTTTTGGTTATTGCCAATAAGGCAATTGGCGGACAGGGATTAAGCGGCTATACCTTCGGCCAGTTTAATGATGCTGCTACTAGTATAAATGAAAACTTTGATAATGGAACCACTGATAAACATTACTTAACCTGCGGAGAAAGCCAGTCTTTCTCTTTAGGCGATTTTGTTTGGCTTGATGCAGATAAGGACGGTATTCAGGACGCATCCGAAAACGGGATTTCCGGTGTTACCGTTAAGCTTTATACAAGTGCTGATGTTTTGATCGCTACAACAACAACAGATGCCCATGGTCTTTACTCCTTCACAAATGTTTCAGCTGCTAGTTATTACGTACAGGTTACAAAACCTGCCGGTTATACTGTCTCCCCGAAAGATCAGGGATCAGATGACTTAAAAGATTCAGATATTGATCCTGCGACCGGAAAAACGGCCGTCTTTACTTTTGCCTCCACTGCAGATGATCTTTCCCGTGATGCCGGTATGTTTCTTAGCAATGCTTCAGTTGGGGATAAAGTATGGTTCGATGAGGATAAAGACGGTATCCAGGATGATGGCGAAAACGGTATTTCTGACGTCACTGTTAAACTCTATACCTGTGCAGACGTTTTGGCTGGAACTACAACAACCGATGGCAATGGAATTTATTTGTTTTCAAATCTTAATTCCGCCGATTATTATGTTCAGGTTACTCTTCCCGCCGGATATTCCGTTTCCCCTAAAGATGCCGGATCAGATGATACAAAAGATTCAGATATCGATCCTTCAACAGGTAAAACAGCTTGCTTTACTCTTGCTCCCGGACAGAATGACAATACCCGCGATGCAGGTTTGTATGAAAGTCCCGCATCAGTCGGTGATAAAGTATGGAATGATACTGATAAAGATGGTATTCAGGATGCAGGTGAAAACGGTATTCCGAATGTCGAAGTTAAACTGTATGACTGCGTCAATAATCTTGTCGCTTCTACTACAACTGATGCCAACGGTAATTATTTATTTTCCGGACTTAATCACGGCGAATATAATCTTGATTTTACTGCTCCTTCCGGTTATACCATCTCAGCAGAAGATCAGGGCTCAGATGATGCCGTAGATTCTGACGTTGAACCTTCAAACGGAAAAACAGTTTGTTTTACTCTTGAAGCTGGTCAGAATGACCTTACCTGGGATGCCGGTATGTACATTACTCCCGCTTCCCTCGGTGATTTTGTCTGGATCGATGTTAATAAAGACGGAATACAGGATAATAGCGAACCCGGACTTCCGGGTGTTACTGTAGAATTATACACTTGCGGTAACGTTTTCCAGTCTTCTGTCATTACAGATGCTGATGGACTCTATAAATTTGAAAACCTCTCTGCAGGAAGTTATTATGTTAAGTTTATTCTTCCTTCAACTTATACATTTACTTCTTCTAATACAGGAAACAACGACAATGTCGACTCAGATGCAGACGGATCAACCGGAAAGACTGAATGTGTAGCTCTGGCTCAGGGTCAGAACATTGTTAATGTTGACGCAGGAATGTATCTCGCAGATGTATCTGCAGATCTAAGATTAGAGAAAACTTCCTCAGTAACTGAACCTAACGATAACGAATCAGTTACATTTACAATCACAGTATACAACGACGGGCCCTCCACCGCAACTAACGTTTCAGTAACAGACGTATTGCCTTCAGGTCTCGTTTATAACTCATCTGCGCCTTCCCAGGGTTCTTACGATAACGTAAGCGGCCTCTGGACTGTCGGAACCCTTGCAAGCGGCGCTAACGCTGTTCTTACTGTTACAGCAACTACCAGCCTCGCAGCCCTTAACAATACAACTGTTAACTTGGGTCCTGCAACCGGTTGGAACGCTTTCATTCTTGAAGACCTGACCCAGCCTTCCTCAGATACCGAAGGTAAATTAGCAGTCGGACGTGACTGTAACTTAGCTAACTATAGTGTTGGCGACAAATTGCCTAATTCAAACGGTACTGTAGATGTATTAGTTGTAGGACATGACCTTACTTATACAAGCGGCAGAGTTTTTAACGGTAACGTTGTTTACGGTAATTCCTCAAATTTACCGATCTTTGCAGTTTCAACGGAAGAAGGAACAGTTCGCCAGGGAAATATCATTGACTTTGCAGCAGCAGAGACTTATCTCTCTTCATTATCTGTTCAGTTATCAAACTATACTGAAACAGATACCACTTCATTCCAGTGGGGTTCACTTGACCTGAATGGCGACGATCCTTATCTTAACGTCTTCAACGTTAACGGAACTGAGTTAGGGTCTGCTCATACGGTCAACATTAATGTTCCTAATGGCTCTTCAGTTTTGGTTAATATCTCCGGCACTTCCGTTAACTGGACTGGTGGTCTCTGGATAACCGGTACTGCAATGAACAACGTTCTTTATAACTTCTATGAAGCAACCAATATTCACATGGTTAGCATTGACATAAGAGGTACTGTTTTAGCTCCTTTTGCTCATGTTGACTTCCCGACAGGACTTGTATCTGGCCAGATGATTGCTAAATCACTTACAGGTCAGGTTCAGTTTAATAACAAAATGTTCAACGGTAACATCCCGGGAACAAGAACTATTACTAACGTAGCTGAAGTAGCTTCATCAGATCAGTTTGATCCCGATTCAAATCCTAACAACGGCCTCAACACTGAAGATGATTATGCAGCCGCAACTATTACAATTAAATTCAACACATCCGGTAACCCCGCAGGTAACTGGAGTTATGTCGGCGAATTCTTACCTGGTGAGATCGTAAGCTTTATTACCAACGATGTTAACGGTAACTTAGTTGCCGGAACACATTGGGGTAAGGTTTATGTATCAGCAGATAACGGTGCAAACTGGACTAATATTAATCCTAACAATACTTTCGGTACAGTTTGGTCAATCGCAGCAAGAAACAATAATGTTTATGTTGCTACTTCCCAGGGAGCATTCAAGACAGTTGACAACGGTGCACACTGGACAGCAACCGGTCTTGATATTACAAAAGATGTTCGCTCCATCGCAATCGATGCAACCGGAAACCTTTATGCAGGTATCTGGGGTGCAGGAGTTCATAAATCGGTAGACGGCGGAACAACCTGGACTTCAGTTAACAACGGAATCAACAATATCTCAATCGGTGCGGTCACAGTTAGCGCAACCGGTGATATTTATGTCGGTACTTTCGGTGACGGTATGTTCAAATCAACCGATGGTGGATTAACCTGGTCAAACATTGAAGTTGGTTTCCCTTATATCTGGTCAGTTGGTGTTACTGCAGACGGTACAATCTTCGCAGGTACTTACGGTGCAGGTGTTTATGTATCCAATGACGGCGGTGCAAACTTCCACGCAATGAGCGCTGGCTTGAATAATGCATTCATTTATGCAATCACTGTTGATCTCGCTGGTAACGTTTATATCAACTCCTGGTCAGGTGGCGTTTACTTACTCCCGGCAGGACAGTTGACTTGGACAAATATGGGCCTTTCAGGATACGGCGTAAGTTCAATCTTCATCAACCCGGCTAACACTGAAGCTAATCCAGTTGTTTATGTCGGTACATCAGACGGTAAGATCTACAAGAATATCGACGGAGTCTCCTCTGCAGATGATAATTCAACAATACCAACTGAGTTCTCACTCTCACAGAACTACCCGAATCCGTTCAACCCGTCAACAACTATTGAGTTCTCAATCACCAGAAACGAAATGGTTAACCTTTCAATCTTCAACATCTTGGGTGAAGAAGTAACAACCTTAATCAACTCAGATATGACAGCCGGAAAGCACACTGTAAACTTTAACGCTGCCGGTTTGAACAGTGGAATCTATTTCTACAGAATTACAACCCCTTCCCAGTCAGTTACTAAGAAGATGATGTTGGTTAAGTAAAATTAAGGTTAATTCCTTATCTATAAATCGTATGGCGACCCCCGGGTCGCCATTTTTTTAAAGGTGAAAAATTCAGATATCCTGTGAGTAAGAAAATTGGAGAATTGTGAGGGAAATCACTTCTTTTGTTTGATATATTAGTTAGATTAACATTGAATTTGTATATTTTAAGTGTGTATAGGTTCTGAGTGAAGTATGATATGATCAGTCAATTATGTTTAATTTTATTGAAGGTAAGCCCGGATGTCATTAACAACTCTTCTTTTTCTTGCAGTTGGAATTATTTTTGCAGCTATTGGTTTAGTGGCCTCTTTTAGTTTTATCCGTTACTGGGTGAAGAAAAACTTGAAAGAGAAACCGGGCAATTTAAATGTAGTCAAAAGTGATCAGCTATTTCCTCCTTTTGTGAATAATAATCCACGGGTAAGCAGGGGATATTATTATGCTGAAAGGAATCGACAAACATATAACTATTTGCCTGAACCTGCACAAACTGCTCTTGGAGATAAAAACAACAATATCAGAGACATTCGGAGTGCTAAACCGCTGAGAATTGAAGTGGTTAACTATTATGGTCTGGAAAATGAAACCAATCGCTATTATTACGGCAACTAAGGAATAATAAATTTCCAATTCCAAAGGCGGCTTTATGCCGTCTTTTTTATGTATTCCCATCTTAGTATAAAAAGTTCTTGCTTTTCTGATTCCCCTTAATTAGCTTTGCACCTCTGATTTGCTCCACTTTGTAAAGTTAATTTAATAAAAGAATGAATTGATGTCTATAGCAACCATCTGCGGACTTATTAGCGCCGTCATTTTTTGTATTGCAAGTGTTATTGCCTTTTTAAGCTATTGTAATTATAAGCTAAAAAAAGAAAACCCATCATTAAACGATGACATAGATTTTACAAAACCGGTCAAAAGACCTTCCGGCACCGTTAATATTCATCCCAAAAGAAATAAGGCGATTTACACCTCCGGTATCCTTAAGCAGGGAGCCATTACTTCCAGAACATTTTATGCTCTGAGCGACGGGGAGGAGAGTGAAGAAAGGAGTACACTTGAAACTAAACGGCTTCAGTTTGAAGTTATAAATCGCTCCGGGTCTGATAGAAATAATTCGCGGTAGAGTTCGCTGCCACTAAAACTTCTCCTTCTAAAGCAATCCCCAATTTGTCAGTTCCCGTTTTTGAATTATATTTGCCTGTTAGATATTTTATAATTTAATAAGTGAATATTTATTTTCGTTCATGCAGCTTACACTTTATATTTGAAAGGATTTATATGAAAAATTTTCTTGCTCCCTTTTCAATCATGGCTTTTATTTTTGTTCTTTCACTTTTTCCTGAAACCTATTCGCAGAACGGTAAAAATGATAAGAGTCCCTTAAGCATCAGTATCGGCGGTGATCTCGTTAGCCGTTATATCTTTCGCGGTGTTGAATTCGGTCCGAATCCCCCTACTCCTCATGTTCAGCCTAATTTTTCACTTACATACGATATGGGGAAAACCGGTTCCCTTAAATTAGGCGGTTGGGCTTCTTACGGAATCTATAACGACTTCTCTGAAAATGACCTCTACCTCAAATATACTAACTCCTTCTCGGGCGCAGGGACATTCTCGCTGACTTTAATGGATCTCACTTTCCCTTATCTCGGTGCCGCAATTAATAACTTTGAAGGGGACGGCAATGGGGCTCACTTTATAGGTCTCACATTTGATTTCTCCGGGCCGGAGAACCTTCCGGTTACTTTCCAGGTATCAAGCCTTGTTCACAATGATTTTCCCGGATGTAAATCCCTCTATCTTGAAGTTGGTTATAATTTTGCTCTTGAGGGGATAAACGGTAAGTTGTTCGTTGGTGCCGCGCAGGGAAGAAGCAAGTGGAATACCATAAATTCCGATAAATTCGAGTTTGACAATATCGGAGTGAATTTTAGTAAAAAACTTAAAATATCGGAGGATTACTCCCTTCCGGTTGGAGTAACTTATATCTTAAACTGGCACCTTAAGCAGTCTTTTTTGGTTTTTAAAGTGAGTGTATAAACTTTTTTAGTCGGGCTGAATCACTCTCCTGTTGATTCTTCCCGAACCTTAAGAATTTCATCTTTTTTGAGTGATGATGTCTTAATCCTCAGGATGAAAAAAGTCCCGGTAACTCCGCAGAGAATCAAAATAAGATCTAAATAAGGATTGTCGATGAAGAATATGGCAGATGTAAGTATGGATACCCACATCATCGTTAGTGAAATTATTTTTTGCCTTCGGGTTATGGCCTTGTTTTCCCTGTAGTCGCGTATGAATTTACCTGCAATTTTATGATTTATCAGGCGGTTATATAACTTCTCCGAACTTCTCATGTAGCATGCTGCGGCAAGGAGGTAAAATGTTGTGGTTGGCAAACCGGGAACAATTATCCCTATCGTCCCTACTCCCGTAAATATTGTTCCCAAGAATATAAGAAAATACTTAACCATCTTGCCTGTTAAGAGGCAGCGTTAATGTGAATGTGCTTCCCACGTTTTCTTCGCTTTCCGCCCATATTTTCCCGCCATGTGCGTCCACTATCCTTTTTACAATATAAAGACCCAGCCCCACGCTTTTCTCTCCCCCCGTAGTTACTGCGCTCGTCTTTTGAAATGGTCTGAAAAGAGTTTTTAATTCCTCCTGGGTAAGGAGTTGTCCTCTGTCTTTTACTGCAACAGCAACCTCATTATCTGTAGTGCTCACTACTATGTTTATAGGCTTGTCCGGATATGAATACTTAATCGCATTCGTTAGAAGATTCGTAATTACCTGGTCTATCTTGCTTTCATCTGCAAAAACAGGTAGCAGCTCTTTCCCGGGATCAAAATTAATTACCATATTCTTCCGCTCTGCAAGAGGTTTGTTTAAATTGATTGCCCGTCTTATAAGATTTATCAAATCGCAGTTCTTTTTCTTTAAGTCAATATTTCCCGCTTCTATCGCCGAGACATCTAACAGTTCATTAACCAGACTAAGCATAAATGAACTTATTGTATTTATTGCCGTGAGGAACTCTCTCTGCTGTTTGTTGAAATTTCCGTTATCATCTTCTAAAAACTCGCAGTAATTCATAATATTACCCAGCGGATTCCTCAGGTCATGAGCTGCCATCCCTATAAACCGGTTCTTTGTTTTGTTCGTTTCCTCCAGCTCCCTGTTTTTCTTATGGAGTTCTCTCTGAAGATTAACCAGTTCATTGTTAAGTCTGGTTAATTCTTCAAATACTATAGGGTTCTCCTGTGGCTTCCTCCGGTTTGAATGGACTTTTTCTTTCTCAAGATTTCTGATCTTTTCGACCTGTTCATTATTGATAACATTCATTCCGTCCAGGAATTTTGCTACGTTTACTCCTAAAAACGATCCCATAACATATATTTTATCGTTAAAAGAGGCTCCGCTGAAATGTATAGGCTTGTCCGGTGTGGAGTTCTTTAGGAACATTTCCCACCCGAAAGTCGCCGATTTTGTTTTTATTTCAGAAAGGAATTTAAATACCCTGTTCAGGAAATGTTGATGGAATAGAGAGAGAAAAAGTACTCCTTCCAGAGTTTTATTATCGGTCCCGCTTGCCTCTTCAACCGTTATAATTTTATTATAAAAAACTCTGGTTATCACCCCTTCTTCGTTAAGCCTCAGTAAAATTCCTTTATCCGTGTATAGCATATCGTCCTCTAATCCGCTTTGACAAGTTCTGTAGCGACTTTTATCGCTTTAAGTGCATCTGTTCCGCAGCCGTCTGCTCCCATCTTGATACCTAATGTATCTGAAATCGTAAATGGGTAACCCCCGACAAGTACCTTTATATCTTTTGTTTCAGGGTCACTCTTTATCTTTTGTACAATCTCCGAAAGTGTGATAAGGTTGAAAGTCATTGTTACGGACAATGCTGCAACTTCGGGCTTATGCTGCTTCAGAGCACCTAATAAGGCAGATTGTGGTGTGTTGGCTCCGTAAAAATAAGTGTCCCATCCCTCAAGCTCAAAAAGGTCTGCCACCATTCTCGCCCCCATTTCATGCAGCTCTCCCGCTATGCAACTGATCACAATCTTATTTCTTTTCGGTGTTGTGGATGTAAATAAATAAGGGTATAACCGCGACATTATTAGCTGCGTAGCTGCCGTAATATAGTGTTCCTGTGCAACACTTATTTCACTCCTCTGCCAAAGCCTTCCGGTTTCCCGTTGTGTTACCTGAAATACATTAAGGTAGATATCCTTTATGGAAGTCCCCCTCTTTACGGCTTCCAGAATTAAGTTCTGGGCCGGATGCTTATTCCCCTCAACAAGAAAGTCTAAGTATTCTTTTGCAACGTTAGCTAATGGATTATCCTCTTTAATGTATGTCGGGATATTGGGATCATAATTATTGTAATACTCTATTCCCTTTGTTATATATGAAGAGGCAATTTCAAACATTTCCGTCGTAAGTTCCTTTTGCAGTTCATCGCGGAGCAACTCAAGATTTAGAATAATTTCTTCGTCCGACACATCTAAATTGGCAAAAAACGCTTTTGCCCAGGCAAGATATTCATTAAAAAATACCGGTTCATTTGTGGCAATCGATTCCGAAAGATAGCTTAAGTGATAACGCGTATCCTCCAGGTACAAACCAATCTCCCTTTGTCCGTATCTTGTCTTTAACTCAGGTTGAATTTCAAATTGTTTCTTAAGAAGTAAATCCGGAAGGGTAGCCTTTAATTCCTTTAGTCTTTTCGAAGTGACATCTGAAATGTTAATCATGTTTTTTTTCTTGTTTTCTCTTTAATTCAGAAAGATTGTAACTCCGGCATTATTTTCATTATTGTTGATTGAAGATAAATAAATTGCATCAAACTTCACTTCAAATGTTTTGGGGTCAAGGTATCTCGCGGTTATCTCAACTTCATCATCTTCAAAAATTCTTATCTTTACATAATTAAGAACATGCCCGTATCTTGGATGTAAAATAAGAGGGGTCTCGGAAGCTGAAATAAAAGCCCTTTCATTTCTTACGCTCCCGCGGTCAAAATATTCAAATGCATTTATGTTCATCCCGCCAATAGCTTCGGGAGCTTTTTCCTCCTTGCCGTCAATTACCAGTTTACATTTAGCGTAGTCCGTAATTACTCGTACAATCTTTCCCGATTTTAACGCATCAAGAAGATCCTTAAAACAGGTAACCTGTTCCGGTCCCCCAAAAGAAATAAATTGGAAAAAAATTACCGCGGCAAATAGAAAAATTTTTGTCATAGATTATAGAAAGAGAGAAACCATTTTCTCAATATAACGAATTACCTTAGAATCAGCAATAATAGACAGATTTGTACCCTATCCACTGCTTTTTCCCCACTTTCTCTCCTCTCTCTGCTCCCCGATATCCTTCTCATTTCTTTTCACTCCCGGCAGGTTTTTTATCGCAAATTATTTTATATATTTCACTATCTGTTTTTATCTTTTTCAGTAGAAATTATTTTTAATCTTGTAATCTGAATTTTAGGAATCTCTTTTGGTACTAGATTTATTTACCATAATATTCATTCTTGGCATTGTTCACACAATCCAGTTCTTTGCTTTGTTCCAGCAGTATATTTTCAATAAGAACTATCAGGGAATAGGATGGTGGCTATCGGCCTGTGTTGCAGCGGTTCTCAGCTTCGTTTTTATGGTTTTGAGATCTATTCCCTCCCTTTTAACATTATGCATACTATTCCAGAATGTCTTTGTCTTCTTGGCATTTATTTTCATCTATATCGGAATAGTCCGCTTCTTTGATAAAAAAGCAAACCTTAAAATCATATCTTTCATCTTCATCATGGCTGTTTCGGCTATTCTTTATTTCCGCTTAGTGGAAGATAATATGCAAATTCGCTCTTTGGTCTTTGCTCTTGTAGTATCTTCCTTTTCGTTTCTTGGAGCACACGCTCTTTACAAAAACAGAATGGATTCAATAAAAGCTTCCTTTTACTTCCTCTTTGGTGTATTCTCTGTTAATGGAGTATTATTTCTCTATAGGGCTATCCTGATTTTTACCGGAAAAACTGTTGAACTTAATTCAACCGAATTCTTTAACTTGGTCCCATATCTGGAATCTATTGCTTTTGGGCTTTTATGGACTTTTGGTTTTATCCTTATGGTCAATCAGCGTTTAATTTCCGAGATGAAGGAAGCAAAAGATCACTTTGAATCAATTTTTAATACCAGTCCTAATCCTGTATTAATAAACCGGTTGAACGACGGTTATGTCATGGACGTAAATCCGGCTTTTACTCAGCTTTTGGGTTTTTCCCGCGAAGAGTGTTTATCGAAAACAACACAGGATCTTAATCTCTGGTATAGTGACGAAGCTCGCGAGAAAATTACTTCGGATGTTTTAGTCAAAAAAGTAATTACTGACTTTGAAGTCTATTTAAGAAAAAAAGACGGTACCGGCATCTTTGCCTTAATGTCCTCCAAAGTGATTTCTCTCCATGGCACTCCTCATATCATTAGCACCCTTCAGGATATATCTCACAGAAAAGAAGCTGAACTAAAGCTCCGGCAATACTCTGATGAATTAAAACTCGCTAACGAAACAAAAAATAAATTCTTTTCAATTATTGCTCATGATCTCCGCTCTCCGTTTCACGCCTTTTTGGGTTTATCCGGTTTGCTCGCTGAAAATACTGACTCTTTAAGCAGGGAGGAAATTAAAAATTATGCCTCAGCTCTCAATGCTGCCCTTAAAAATCAGTTTGATCTCCTTAATGATTTGCTCGATTGGGCAAAACTTCAAAACAAAGATTTTATGTTGAACGTTAAATCCGTTAATCTTAATGATTTGGTGAAAAGTGTACTGGACCCCCTTAGCTTATCTGCTAAACATAAGGAGATTTTATTGCGAAATAATATCTCCCCAAACTTGTTCCTCAGCAGCGATGGAAACATGATTAAACTTCTTATTCGAAACCTTATATCCAACAGTATAAAATTCACAAACAAAAACGGGTTCGTTGAAATTTCAGCCCTGAAAAAAGCAGGATTTATTGAAATTACTGTAGCTGATAACGGAGTCGGCATACCTGAAGATGAAATTCAAAAACTCTTAAAAGAAGATGGCATTCACTCCACAGAAGGTACCGGAAGCGAAAAGGGGACAGGCTTAGGTCTATTGTTGTGCAGGGAGATTGTAAAAAAACACGGCGGCAAAATATGGGTCGAAAGCGAGCTTGGCAAAGGCACTAAATTTGTCTTTACAATCCCCAATAACTGATTTATTTTCCAAAATATTTAATTAATTTTTCGGATTATAAAGATACTTCCGGACAGGAGGAGAAAAATTTTTGCAATAGCATAAATAAAATGCCGCTTAGCGTAATTGCAGAAATAATTTCAGGATGTTCTTAGAAGGTTCTGCTTCAGCTTTTGTTATTATCGTCTGAATAATTGTTTTTGTTTAGGGGTTACTCCCTTTTTAATTTACTTATGGTATTTTTTGAAAATTCCGGATTACTCTGATAATGATACAAAAACCCAAACTCTCAATTTCAGTGCAATGGCACATAACCACCAACTGCAATAATAATTGCCGGCACTGTTACATGTTCGATGAAAGAACTTTTGCCGAGGAAAGGCAGAATACTCTGTCAGATGAAGATTTGCTTAAAGTATTGGACAGTCTAGTGGAGTTCGAGAAGAAGTGGAATTGTCATTTTTCCTCTTTTGCTCTTTCCGGAGGTGATCCACTCAGCAGGCCCGGTTGGGATAGAATAGTAAGTGCCCTGAGGGAAAAGGGTAAATTGGTCGGAATGCTCGGTAATCCCGAACAACTGTCCTCGGAAAATATTAAGCTGCTCAAATCTGTTGGACTCAGCAAGTATCAAATGAGTCTGGACGGGCTTGAAGAGGATCATGACAAATTCCGTTCAAAAGGTAGTTTTCAAAGAACAATTAAGAAAATTTCCGAATTGGAAGAAAGCGGAATACCCTGTCAGATTATGTTTACTCTCTATCCGGAAAACGAAGAACATCTCTTTCCGTTAATTAAGTTTTTATCTGAAAATACGCCCCTCTCGTTCTTTAGCTTTGATATCGGCACTTCAGCCGGAAATGCCGGTAATTTAAGAAAGGACTTGGATAAAGCAGAAATAAAAGAAATACTTGAAAAATACCTGCTGGAAAAAGAGAGGTTAATTAAAACCAACAAAAAACTATTCTTAAAAGAAAAGTCGCACTTTTTCAGTTTATACCGGCTTAAAAGTAATCCTGATGATGACAAAACCTTTAGTGAAATTCCCATAATTGACGGATGTATTGCCGCCTGGCATTCTGTTGCAATATTAAGTGACGGAAGGCTTATGGCTTGCAGACGTATGCCTGTGACCGTCGGGAAAATGCCAGAGAAGTCGTTTGAAGAGTTGTTTCTCGGAGATCCATTCTTCAAAAAACTCAGGCGCCGTTCATCTTATGAAGGGTGCTGTGAGTGTACTCATTATAAGTATTGCAGAGGATGTCCTGCTTACTCAGACGGCGAAAGAGGTAATCCATTTGCCGAGAATCCACTCTGCTTCAAAGAGATGTTGAGCGATAACCATAAATCAGATGAAATATATAATGATCCTCCTATGACTACAACCTTTGAGGAAGAATATGATTATATCTGCTCAGCTTTCAGATTCAGCCATGACTATTTTCATGCAAGGCTTAAAGCAGATCCCGGATTACGTCTTCTTTTCCTGCAGTTAATGGATGATCAGGAAAAAATAAAGAAATTTTTAGAAAACTCTACCTTGTTTATGAAAGATAATGGTTTTCTGATAGATGGGTACGATTTACTAACTCTGAAATACTATCTAAACAGAACATTAACCGATGGGCTTCTAAACAGGGAAGATACTGCAGAAAGAATAAAATACTTTGTTGACAGACTGAAATTATTTCATCTTCGCAAAGGCTGATGTTGCTTAAAGAAATAGAAGCCGCAGTTGAATTTCTGTATAATAATCAAATTGAGGATGGTTCCTTCCCGGAATCGGTGTATATTATTAAAGAGAAAAAATGGAGGAAAACCCCGCCAACAATATTTTCGGCTTCAATAATTGCAAACTCAGTTTCAGAAGTGCTTAAGTATAAAGATGTGCTTAACATTCCAATCGTGGAGAAATGCGAAACAATCAGGAAGAAAACACTTGATTTTTTCATTAGAGAAATGAAAATGCCCGGCTTATGGAAGTTTGGAACTTCGACAAACGAACAATGGAAAAATCTCCCCTTCGATATGGATGATACCTGTTGCGTTTCATACTTGTTAAAAGATTATCACCCATATATACATTTTGGCGTCAATAAGAGCCTTATTACTAAGAACAGAAATGAAGAAGGTCTGTTTTATACCTGGTTCCTGCCCCCGTCACAGTCCGGCAGAAATAACATAGATTCTGTAGTTAACGTAAACGTAATTTTATATTTAGGTGAGATTCCGCAGACTGAAAATGCAATAAATTATATCTGTGACCTGATTAATTCAGGAAGGGAAGAAGGGAGCTTTTATTATTACAAAGATAAACGCGCTCTTTACTATTTTCTATCAAGAGCTGGTTCTTCAGGAGTAAATGGATTTTCAAAATGCAGCCAGGCAATAATTGATAAACTAACTGGGGCAAAACCAAACAGGGAACACTTGATGAATGCTTTTGAGATATCCGCGATGCTGAACTTGAATTATGTCAATACAGAGTTCTACCATGACAAGGTCAAGCTCTTATTAGATGCTCAGCAAGCGAATGGGAGTTGGCCCATAAGTCCTTTTTATCAGGGGGGAAAATACCCAAATCCGGTCAGCATCTATAATGGTACTGAGTCTGTCTCTACAGCAGTCTGTCTTGAAACTCTCGTTAAAGTGGAATCTCTCCGGATCCAATAAATTTTCAATTGATGCTATCGGTTCATAAAGCAGGCAAATCAGCAATAAGCCGGTTTACCTGCCTTACAAATCTATCGCATTTCTTCAGATCCGGATTAAAACTTTCTTAAACTATTAGGTGCATCCGCAACTGTTATCGTCACAATCGTCCCAACAAACGCCTCCTGAAACAGCGGAAAGCTCGATTTCGGACAGTTCTTCGGAAACTGCCGGCAGAACTATGTTTAACTTGTTGGGGGTGTCTTCGTGAACCACAATTTCAAGATTATCGGGTAATTTGAATTTTAGGTTCGCTTCGATCGTGCTTTTGGGATCTGCCATGAATTTAGCCCTGAATTCAGGTGACTCAGCAGAGGCTTTGGTAATCCTTTGCATGAAATTCTCTTTTGAAATCATGTTAACTCCTTAAATTGATTATTAAATAATTTGGTATTAATGCAATAATATTTTATTTATTAAAACTATCCAAGCATCTCACAACCTTCAAAATCAGTTATGCAGTTGCCTCCGGATAATTGAGATAAATCTTTATCGGTTAACTCATTCGGTGAATAGGGTAATACTATATTTATTCTGTTGGGAGTGTCTTCGTGAACCAAGATTTCAAATTCACCGGGTAATTTGAAATTCAGAAATGCCTCAATGGCTCCTTTGGGGTTAGCAATAAACTTTGCTCTGAATTCAGGTGACTGTTCAGCAGCTTCCAGAATTTTATCTGTTATCTTATCTTTATTCAATTTATTTCTCCTTGGATAAATAATTTAATATTAAATTTACCTTCTCGGAATAAAAGAGACAAAATTTAAAGAAATCTCCGGATTATCCGGTGAAATATAATCAAATTTTTCCAATTTCATTCTTCCGGAAATCATTTCAGGTTCTGTCAGGAAGTAATTAAGCAATAAAAACGAAATCTCTCTTATATAATTGCATTTTCCCGTTTCAATCTTCATTAAGTCCCCGTTATTTCTTACGCTCTTAACGGAACATCCCCCTCTGCAGAGATATTCAAGGAAACATTCCCGGCATTCTATGAGATTTTCCGGTGTTCTCTCCTTTAGTTTTTTGATCCTTTCCTTTTCAAACTCTATCTTTCCTGAATTGTTTACCTTTCCGACTAAAAAGGTACCTGAAACCGGATCAGATTCCATCGACACTTCAGGGCATGGTGAGAGGAATCCTTCCGGAGTGAGTGCAAAGCTTGTATTCTCATAATCATTGCAAAAAAAGGGTTTACTGCTTCTTAACGACATGGTCGAATACCCGATAATCGGAATTTCCTTGTTAATCGAGTACTTCCAGGTATCCAGAAAGAGATATTTATATTCCTCATCCGATAAAGTTTCTCCCTCTAAATCATCAGATCTCCCGAACGGGTTAAGTTTGTCAAGGTTAAGCGATTTTATCCCCAGTTCGGCAGCAAGGTCTATATATTCTTTCAGATTATCTTTATTAATTCTTCCAACAGTTCCTCTTATTGAGCAACTTATTCCATTCTTAATTAACTCTTTTATATTCCGGTAAGCTTCATCAAACGAACCACTCCCATCAGCTCTTGGCCTTAGCATATCGTTATATTCTTTTGTCCCGTCTAAACTGAAAACCACTGTCGCTTTTTCTTCAATAAACCATTTCAGTACGTCGCTGTTAAAATTGCCGTTTGTTATAGAATTAAGCTGGTATTTCAGACCTTTTTCATTACACTTCCTTTTAACTTCTTCCCAGATTTCTTTCATTACACCTGATGCAGTTGTTGGCTCCCCCCCTCCATGAAACAAAACCACTATCTCCTTAATATCTTCTGTGAGCTGTGAAAAGATATATTCAATCCACACATTTGCTGTCTCCGGGTCAAGTTGTTTTGAGGGGGTTTCTCCGGCTGAAGCATAACAGTAAATACATCTTAAATTACATCTGTTTGTCGGATAAAAGATAAGAGTATGGGTGTTTCTATTGCTGAATCGCTGCGGCAAATCACTTTCGTGTAAGACGTAATTCCGTTTTAAGATACTTATTAAATTAAAGAAATCGGAGTCAAGCTTATTGTTCACTATTATTTCATTTGTGGTTTTAGTGCCGTCAAATTGATTTAATAACAGGAATAACCCTTCGCTAATCTCCATAAAAGAGATTTTGGGAATGTATTTATTCAGGTAGGCATAAAGTTTCCCTTCATGACGCATGAATTTCAAACTGCTGTTGAGCTTCAGCTTTTTTGAATTAAGGGATAATAATTCCTGTATCGAAAATGTCATGACTCTATAATCTTTTATACTTCTTTAAGTTTTTAGTTCCAGTTATAACCTGACCATAAATAAATTTTTGCAAAAGTGTTCTTATCAGCGCCTGCAGTGAACTTCAAATGATGTAATCCCTGTGCATAGAAGTTGGGAATATTCTCTGATCCTTCAAATTCTTTTTTCCCTTTCCACATAAATTTTCCGGGGAATCTTAAGATCTCATCTGTCATAGATCTGGTGCAGTCACCATTATCAGTTAGCAATTCAAGAACATCGTGCCATCTTCTCTCTTTAGATGGTTGAATTTTATCTGAGTAATAACATTCAATTCCGGTTTTTACTATTTCGGAACCTGCCAAGTCCAAAGCCAAAACAAAATGGTCAAAATATTTTCCGTATTTAGTCATTATTTCTCTTAACTCAGCTATCCGGTCTTTCTTTTGGATAACCTTGTCAAGAATCTCCGGTAACTGATCATATTCAAATCTCTTAAGGCAAATTCTTATCGGGGTCTCTTTTCGGGAAAGCATAACCCCGGTCTGAAAAACGGAGAATTTATTAAATAATTTCTCTCCTAACCCGGTCAGGTATTGCCCTGTCTCAGGATTTGCACTGTTTCCCGAAAGAATTTCAATCCCCGATATAAATACACCCAGCCTTTCAAAAAGTTGGTTTTTATTTTCAGGATTTCTTAAGAAACGCATAGATTCCATTCCCAGAAAAACTGAAGGAACAAAATTATCTTCCAAAAGGGATTCAAAGTCAAACTCAACAGAAATCCCCTCAAGAAGTCTGTGAATTTCACTATCCGGTTCAGACCAGGCTTTACTAAAAGATTTCAATCTCTGCCATTCCGGACTTGAGGAAATAATCTCTGCTATCGGCGGATAATTGAAAATCGAACTGAAATTGTATTGTGACTTAAGATTATTTAATGCTGATATTGCTATATCAGCTTTGGCATCGGTATCGGACAGTCTTTTTTCATACCCAAAAACAAAGTGTGCAAAAGTGTCAGGTAAAACACTCCCCAGCTTCAGCAAGACCTTTTTATTTTCAGAGGAAATTATTCCTGAAGAGATATTCTGAAGTGAAAAATCAAGATATTTATAAAATGAATCCATCTATTTATTAAATGCTTTTGGGCACATGGGCACGGGAAAACCATATTTTTAAAATGAAATTAATAAAACCACTTCTATCCAAAATTGAAAATCTCCGACACTCCGGCTGTTGCAGTAAAGCTGATTTGTGATAAATGCTGATCTTCCGAAAGTTTTCGGAGGGGAACACATATTATCTTTTAAGCGAATTAGCCCGTAGGGCTTTAATTTTAATAACACGTCTTACCATGCAGTTTTTATAGTCCGTAGGACTTTAACCTTTTCCGGAATTTGCAACACCCTTCGAGTCGGATTTCCGTCATTCCAATATTCCATCATTCCCCTCTGCCCAGATTACCGAATTATATATAAACCGAAACCTTAGTCCTGGATCAGTTTTGCATACAAACCGGGAGCATCCTTTAGTTCATCGTGAGTGCCCCGCTGAACTACTTTCCCTGAATCAAGGACTATAATTTCATCACAATCGCGGATAGTGCTTAACCTGTGAGCAATAATGAGACACGTACTCCCCCTTTTCCTGATGTTGTCATCAATTATTTTTTCTGTTTTAGCATCAAGAGCACTGGTAGCCTCATCCAGAATCAGTAAAGAAGGCTTATTTACTAAAGCTCTTGCAATATCAATTCTTTGCCTTTGCCCCCCTGAAAAGTTCGCCCCTCCCTCAGTAATGTGCGAGTCATAACCTCCGGACCTCGATGCAATATCCTGATGGATATCTGCATCCTTGCCGGCCTGAATAACTTCTCTTTCCGCAATATCAGTATCCCAGAAAGTAATATTGTCTTTCACTGTCCCTTCAAATAAAAATATGTCCTGGTCTACTAAAGAGATTGAATGCTGAAGGACAATCGGGGGAATTTCTTCCCGCTTTTTTCCGTCAAAAAGAATTTCACCGCTCCACGGTTTGTAAAGCCCGCCGACCAGTTTTGAAATAGTGGATTTCCCGCTGCCGGTTTTCCCAACAATAGCCACTCTTGAACCCGGTTTCATTATCAGTGAAAAGTCAGATATTAACGGAGCCTCTAATCTCTCATATCCGAAGGTTACATTCCTCAATTCAAGGTATCCGTCCAGTTTTATTTTACCGTCTGAAGTTCTCGATTCCTCGCTTATGTTACTGTCGGATTCCACAGGATAGTTGTGAACATCGTCCAGCCGCTTTATATTACCGTCAATTAATTGAAGTGTACTCCCTAGGTTGACCAACATATTAATGGGCATCATCAGGCTGACTGCCAGACTTTGTATCGCAACCAAAATACCTACAGTCATATCTCCCGACATTATCCTTACTGCTCCCACTAAAAGTATTATCAGTGAAAGAAGATAATTAAGGAATACCGGAACAAGGTTTAGCAGCTGAGTAAGTAAGCCTAATTTCTGCTGCGAGTTTATAACTCTGGAATGAAACCCTGCCCATCTTGAGAAAAACTCCCCTTCGGATGCGGTTGCCTTTATAGATTCAATCATCTGCAAACCTGATGTCGAAAGGGCCATTAACCTCCCTTTTTCCTGGAGGGATATCTGGTTCTCATCCTTGCGAAGCCGGGAAAAATATTTTAGTGCAACAAAATTTATTGCTGAAAATCCGACCGTAATAATTCCGAGTACCAAATCATAATATGCAAGCAGGAGAACATAGAAAATTATCATCAACAGACTAAGAAGTGTATTGGCCAGGTGGCCGGTCAGCATCTGTGCTGTCGAATCATTTATCATCATCCTCTGCCCCAGTTCATTCGGGGATCGTTGAGTATAGAACTCAGCCGGGAGCTTCAGCAGGTGACTGAAGAATTTGCTTGAAGTTTTAACCGATATACCCACTCTTAGTTTTACAAGATAATTCTGCTGAATATATGTAAAAGTACCGCGCAGTAAAGCGGCAAGAAGAAGTCCCGTCAGCAGGGGAATTACCCAGTTGCCGGTCTCTTTAATCCAGACTTCATCAATGAATATTTTTGAAATAATCGGTACTATGATATTTGGGATTGCTAACGCCAGACCTGTCAGCAGTAAAAACAGAATCGAAGTGGTGAATGGCTTAAGTCTTTTTGACAGTGAAGCATAGAATGTGCTTTTTGTCCCCCCTTTTTGAAAGTTTACGCCGGGTGTGAATGTTAAAACGACACCTGTAAAACATTTATCAAATTCACTGTGAGACACTCTTCTTTTTCCTGAGGCGGGGTCATTTATATAGACGAAATCCTTTGAAAAACCTTCCACAACAATGAAGTGATAAAATTTCCAGAATACAATCACCGGCAAATTAAAAGCTCTTAATTCTTCCGGTTCTTTACTGTACGCCTTTACTTCTAAACCGTGCTTCCTTGCTGCCCGTGCAATGTTGTTTGCCTTGCTGCCGTTTCGCGAAATGCCGCAATCCATTCTCAGCTCTTCCAGCGGGATGTATTTGCCGTAAAATGCAAGCACCATCGCCAGCGAAGCTGCTCCGCATTCAGTTGCCTCCATTTGCAGAATTGTCGGTGTATTTACTCTGATCTTTTTCAAGGAAAATCTTTATTAATCAATTATAAAACTTAAAATATTTTTACTCTCCGTAATTATTCTGATCTTGCAGAAAGCAGACCTGATGAAGTTAATTGAAGAACCTTTCTCTGTTGTCCACTTCAGTTTACCGTTTTCTCTCACAGGGGAAATTGTTATCTCAAAATAATCGTCATTTAAGAAATCGCCAAAAAACTGGTTCTCTCTTAAAAGCAGCTTCTTCCTCTCCGGGGAAACCGGGTAATTTGCAATCTTTTCCAGAGTACCTGTTAAATATCCAAACTCTTTTACTTCAATATTGTGAGGTGCTATTAAAACTTTATTGCCCGTTTTAACTGAATTTACATTCTTCGCGGAAATGAATCCCGTAATTATAAATTGATCTTCAGTTTGTTTCTCTTTTCCTCCCGGTTTTGAAGTTTCTATAGTCAGCAGTTTGTCTCCGGTCTTTACATAATCACCCTCAGAAACATTAATCTCAAAAAGAGTTCCGTCAGCAGGGAGTAAATGCCGGATTTCAGTTTATTCACCTCTTCAAGACCGGCTAATTTTTTAGTCATCTCTCTTTTGATCTCACTCTGCTTTTCTAAAGCTATAGCGGTTTTTAATTCGTTGATAATAGCTTTATCGCTTACGTAAATAAGATTTAATAAAAAGCTCCCCTCTTTTATTTCAGAACCTGGCAACACGGAAATATTCTCGACAAACCCCTCTTTTAATGCCTGAATTTGTGTAATAGCCTCCGGCTTAACGATAAGCCCGTTGCACTCTGCTGTCTGGCTGATATTCCTGAAACCTAACCAGAAGAAGAGAGTGAAAGAAATCAACATAAAAAGAAGAAGCAATATCCAGCTTTTTATTGTTATTATCTGAACAGCTCCCTCCGGCTCTTCCGGCCTGGTGAAGCGTTCCATTGCTTTATCTCTGAAAAGTTTTCTGTTAAACATATACTTTATGATAGATTATTTTTTACAAATTTCTGATTCTTACTTCTGAACTTATGATCTTGGATTCAGGAGCTGTCTTTTAACAAGTTCCGTAAATACTCCTTTTTTTTCATATAATCCGGAGTATGTCCCCGATTCAACAATTCTCCCTTTTTCCATTACGTAAATCGTGTCCGCCTCCTTTATTGTGCTTAACCTGTGCGCAACGATAATCCTGGTTGCCTGAATACTGTTGAAATAACACGATAAAATATTCTGAGATTCATTATCAAGCGCACTTGTTGCCTCATCAAGCAACAGCACGGAAGGCTTATTAATAATTGCCCTTGCAATCAATATCTTCTGCCGTTGCCCCCCTGAAAGCGTGCTTAGTCCCGGGCTTATCATTGTAAAAAGCCCCATTGGCATTGATTTCAGGTCCACGTCAAGTCCTATTAATTTACAGACATCATTCACATACTCAACAGAATAATTTGAAACACCTGCAATATTTGAATAAATATTCCCCGGCATCAGGCGGGTGTTTTGCATTACCGTCCCCATCCTTCTTCTTAAACTTGACGGATCAATAGAATTAATATTGTGTTTATCAAAATAAATAGTCCCAAGTTCAGGAGTCTCAAATCCAAGCAGCATCCGCAGAAGTGTAGTCTTCCCCGAACCTGATGACCCCACAATTGCCACAAATTCGCCCGGTTTAATAGAGAGTGATATATCAGACAGGATATATTCTCCTTCTTTATCATACTTAAAGAAAAGATGGTTGATCTCAATTTCACCCTTTAACTCATTTATGCTCTCTTTTTTAATTGTATGCTCAGGAAGTGCATTAAGTATCTCTTTTGAGTTATCGTATAATGGTAGTGCCTGGAAAAGTGTAACGGCAACATTACTTATCTGCATTACCGACATTAAATAGACATTAAATGCAGTCAGGAATGAAAGCATCAATCCTGCGGAAAAACCTATATACCTTTCGGATGTGAAAAAATAATAAATAAAAATTGTGGCTAATATTGGGAATATTGCGTTTAATACTGCAATGGAATTCGAGTACTTCCGTAAACTTAAATTGCCTTTCTGCTGAACAACATACTTATCTGCCCAGAGCTTGAATGCAAGATTTTCCACTCCCGCTATCCTGATTTTGGATATGCTGTTAAGTAGTTGATTAACAAGGCTTGCTATACCGTTTTCGATTTTAATTATCCCGTTGTTAATTTCCTTTATCTTTATTCCCAGTATTATGACAGTTGTGATAAACAGTGAGAACAGAAGTGAAGATAACAAACCGAGCAGCCAGTCATAATAAAAAAGAAGTATAAGGTTGAAAATAAGAAAGGCGTTATATATAACAGTATTGATTACCGTTAGTGACAGAACTTGCTTCAGTGTGCCAAGACTGTTAGCCTTAGAGGCCAGTTCGCCCGATGAAAATTTCTTGAAGAAGGATATAGGCAGGTTTATCAACCTGTCCCATAATGCAGACTGAACAACGTAATCCATCTTAGAATCAAGCCGCTGGAAACTCAAACTCCTGACTATCTGCGCAAAAAGGAAAGCCAGGGTTGCCATTACCAAAGAGAGTCCCAGCCCTAAAAGTTTGGTGTAATCCGAGGCAGGGATTACCGAATCAAGAATCACTCCGGTAACCATTGGAAGAAATAGTGAAAGTAATCCCCCGATAGATCCGGCTGCCAGCAGGTATATAAACTCTTTCCTGCTCGATGAAAATATGAACTTCACCAGCTCTGTAACGTTAATGGTTTTTTGGGGGAAGGGCTTATAGAAAGTATATCCGTCTGAATCAATTCTGGCTGCTAATTCAATTGTTAATTTGCTTTCAATATTCTCTGCAGGAATGTAAATCTTATATTTACCTATTGAATTAGGAATTAATACCGCCGGGTTCTTAGTATCTGTTGTAAATGAAAGAAAAGCGCTTGAGTCTGTTGTCGACCAGTTATCCTGTAATGTCAGTTGCCTGATTGCGAACTTCGAAAATTGGGATATCTCCCGCAGGCCCGGTTCGGACTTATCTTTATCAGCTGGTGGTTCCCATATCTTTATGTTCAGATGATCAGCTAAAATCTTTGCTGCTAAGAAAATACTGCTTTCAGATTTCTCTCCCCCTTTTTCAATTGCCGTATTATCAAATACACTCTCAATACTCCTGACGGCTTCCCTCGTGAGTTCTTTCTGACGTTCAAGCTTTACTCTGTTCCTTACAAAATCATCAACAAGCTGCATCCTGATATTTAGCTCTTCAAGATCAAGAAGTTTCCGGTGATACAGCTCCAGATAATCCCGGAACCCCTTCCGGCTTATCAGTTCATTTGTTTGAACCGGTTCAGCCTCAAATTCTTTCGCAGATAATATCCATGAATTATCTGTAATTGGAAAATAAACAGGTTCTTCAAACCGGAGTATTTCAGATTCAAGCATCGATATGGAATCTGATTCAATATTCAGCCATAGAACTCCTTTTTTAGCTCGTATTTTCTTGTTTGATTGAAAGAAAACCTTTCGCCGTTCCTCTGAACCGGCAGAAACAGATATGTCATATCTAAGGCTTGTCTCTCTTGCTATTCCTGAAGTGATATCTGATATCCATTTGTCGGTCATTCTTGATAATACTTCAATATCAGGCTGAGAACTGAAAACTGAATTCAAAGATACTTTAATCAGAATCGTATTAATATTTCCGGCGGCAAGGAAACATCTCTCTGAAAATGAAGCCTCAAGATCCATTCCCATTAGAATATTGCCGGACTCTGCACTGAAAAGAAAAGTCCTTGCCCCCTTAATTTCATTCCCCTCTCTCCCAATTGAGAAAACATCCACCATGCCGGACTTTATGTACCACATGTTGTCCCTGCCGTCAAGTATTACCGGGGAATTATTCCCGGTAATTATTAACTCTCCTTCTTTTTCGAAGAATTCAGTTAACCGGTTCAGGCAGTCCCCCTGTAGTATTGACCAGTGGATTCATTCCGGGAAAATAAAATTGAAAAGTGCATTTCGGATGTTACTTTATAAACAAAATTTAATATTGAAATATAAATAATAATTGACAAAAAACTTACTCCAATCTTCGTTCCGGATAAATGTGTCCGTCTGACCCACTCCCGTCCAAAATAAATTATAAAGACACTTATTTTGGACAGATGTGATTCCTCTCATTAACCAACAGTTTTAACTGTTGGTGACGATGACCCCCGCAATCCTTTTCCCCCCTTTACCAAAGGGGGGAATTAAAGGGGGGTTTACTTAAGGAATTATGAATAATTAATTATTTGCAGATCCAACATCTCCATCAACTGATGGAGGATAATTAAATGATATTAATCCCCCCTTGCTATTCTCTATCTGCGAAAATCATAACAGTTCATAATAAATCCGCGTTCCATTTTCTTCCTCTTTTCCCCCGTTCCACTTTTTGCACAATTCATAATTCTAAAAAGACACTTGTTTTGGGCGGATGTGGTTTTGGACAGATGTGATTCCTCTCATTAACCAACAGTTTTAACTGTTGGTGACGATGACCCCCGCAATCCTTTTCCCCCCTTTACCAAAGGGGGGAATTAAAGGGGGGTTTACTTAAGGAATTATGAATAATTAATTATTTGCAGATCCAACATCTCCATCAACTGATGGAGGATAATTAAATGATATTAATCCCCCCTTGCTATTCTCTATCTGCGAAAATCATAACAGTTCATAATAAATCCGCGTTCCATTTTCTTCCTCTTTTCCTCCTTTCCACTTTTTGCACAATTCATAATTCTAAAAAGGTACTTGTTTTGGGCGGATGTGGTTTTGGACAGATGTGAACTGCGACATCTCTGATACAAAAATAGTTATTGGAGAATATCTAAATAACTCCTAATTTTATTATTGTCTTTCAGTTTTTTCGGAATTATTGACATAGTTTCCTCCGTAAAGCATGTAGTTTCAAATACTAAGGTTTATTTATAAACAACAAACAAAAAATTTATTAACTTTTATGCAGCGGGATTATAAAACACTTTTTATAACTTTACTTGTCTTTTGCCTGGCTCTCCTTTTTTTTCTCCTTAGCGAAGCTCATTTCTCCTTGAAGGGAATTTTGGATGCTGATTCTCCCGCTGCAGATAAATCTTATTTCAACCATACTCCACGCCGGATTAAGCCTGCTCCCGTTCAGGATTCATCTTCCCGTAAAGACACCCTCCCTTCCCCTCCGGTCAGAATCCTTATCGCCGGCGATTCAATGTGCGAGGGTCTTATGCGTCGCTTAAACGATTACTGCACTTATAATAATTACGACCTCAATGGTGTTATATGGAGCAGCTCTTCAACAGTAGCCTGGAGTTCCCATGATACCTTAAAATATTACATTAACCGGTATAAACCAAACTATCTCTTTTTTGTTATCGGATCTAATGAACTGTTGACGCCCAATTCAAAAGCCCGTGAAAATTATATAAAGAAAATTGATTCTCAGATGTCCGGAGTCAGAAGCATCTGGATCGGTCCCCCAAACTGGAGAAATGACAACGGTATTAACAGCCTCATTCAGTCAATCGTAGGTGCCGGTAGGTTCTTCCCATCTAAAAATCTTACTTATCAAAGACTTAAAGACGGCGCTCATCCCACTATGGAATCTGCTGCAAAATGGATGGACAGTATTGCCGTATGGATTCGGTATAAAAGCAAGTATCCTTTAGCTTTCAAAGTCCCCGCATCAGGCAGCAATAAGGCAAGGAATATTACTTACCTCTCAACTCCGGAAAATAACAAAACCGGTAAGCTCAGTGAACAACTTACCACTGATGTCGAACAAAAAATTGTAACAGAACCCGAATTCCGTAGTGAGTCCGAAGTAATTCCTGAAACCGAAACTCAACCGGAAATTGAACCCCCAAAATAGTTACAGTCACAAAATTGATTTTGGAAATTTCAGGCAATAGTCTCTTTTTTTTTACTCCCTCAAAAAATGATCATTATATGATCTTGTTTTTATCTCTGATTCTGCTTATATTACATTGTAAATTGAAAAGATTTAACATTCTTTTATCTTTTAGTTTTACAATAAACAATTCGGATTCCGCTTCATCAGGCGTTAAGTCTTCCGTCACTCCTTATTTCCCAAAACCCATTGTAAACCCATTGAAAACCCATTGAAAACCAATCCTCCCATCGTCACGAAATATATACGCATTGCGGATAAATACCCTCTCAGATTTCCGACATTCAATCATTCAATCATTCCAACCTTCCAATCTTCCAACCTTCCAACCTTCCAATCTTCCCACCTTCCAACCTTCCAATCTTCCCACCTTCCAACCTTCCCATTTCGGTCGCATATTTCATAAAAATTCCACTTGGTAATATCCCCTCATATTGTTATATTTCCAACATTGGTGGTATTAGTTTTGGAAAATCAAAATTGTTATTCCGCCGGTCATTAATCAGATTTGGAACCTAACAAATTTATGTGTGTCACGATATGAAGAATACTCTCAAAATAACCCTCCTTCTTGTTGAAGACGATAGTAATGTCGCTCAAATTGAAAAACTCGCCCTCGAAAAGCTTGGCTACAAAATAATTTCTACTAATACAGGGGAAAATGCTCTCAAGCTTGTGGATGACAATCCCGAAATTGACTTGATCCTAATGGACATTGACCTCGGCGCTGATATGGAAGGGACTGAGGTTGCAAAAAGAATCCTTGAAAAACATGACCTCCCTATAATCTTTCTTTCAGCTTATAACAATCCCGAATTCGTTTCCAAGACTGAAGGAATATCTTCCTATGGATTCGTTCTCAAAAGCTCTGGCCTTTCTATTCTCCATGCCTCCCTAAAAATGGCTTTCAACCTCTTTGAATCCAGGCAAAAAGGAAAAGAAAAAGAAAAAGCACTTCTGGAGAGCGAAGCCAGGTATAAAGCCTTATCAAATCAGCTTGAAGCGATTTTAGACCATATCCCCGGATTAGTTTTTTATAAAGACAAAAACAATAACTTTATTCGTGTAAACAAATATGTAGCAGATGCCTCTAAAAAAAGCAAGGAAGAATTGGAAGGCATAAATCTTTCTGATATTTACCCGCAAGAAGTTGCTGATTTATATTATCAGGATGATTTATCCGTAATAAATTCAGGGCTTCCTAAACTTAATATCGAAGAACAATGGGAAACCCCTGACGGTATTAAATGGGTCAGTACATCCAAAATTCCATTTATTGATCACTCGGGAGAGATTATCGGTGTTATTGGAATCTCACAGGATATCACTGGACGCAAACAAGTGGAAGAGGCGATCCTCGCTTCGAAGCAGATTATTGAGGGTATTATTAACTCTATTCCTGTCAGGGTTTTCTGGAAGGACAAGAATCTTTTTTACCTCGGTTGCAATAAAGCTTTTGCAAACGATGCCGGCTTTGCTGATCCGGAGGATATCATCGGCAAAGATGATTTTCAGATGGTGTGGTCTCATCTGGCGGAATCATATCGCAAGGACGATCAACAGGTGATCAATTCCACTCTCCCCAAGTTAAACATAGAAGAACAGCTGGCTACCCCTACGGGAAACACTATCAACGTTCTTACAAACAAGATACCTCTTCTTAATTCTAATGGTGATGTCATCGGCGTGCTCGGAACCTATATGGACGTCACAGAGCGTAAGCGAGTGGAAAATTATCGGGAAATAGGCAGGGAAGTTCTGCAAATTCTGAACCAACCGGTTAATCTGCAGGTTTCAATCCGGCTAGTCCTTGAAAGCTTGAAAATGCATACTGGGTTCGATGCGGTTGGCATTCGTTTGCAGAATGGAGATGACTTCCCATATTTTGCTCAGGAAGGCTTCTCTAATGATTTTTTGCTTGCAGAAAACTCGCTTATTGAACATTCTGCCAATGGCGGAGTTTGTCGGGATCAAAATGGTAACGTCAAACTTGAATGTACCTGCGGTTTGGTCATTTCCGGTAAAAACAATACGAATAAAGAGTTCCTCACTCCTGGAGGAAGCTTCTGGACGAATGATTCTTTCCCCACTCTCGATCTTCCCTCCAATCTCGACCCCCGGCTCAATCCACGCAACAATTGCATACATCTCGGTTATGCTTCGGTGGCTTTAGTACCAATCCGAGAGCAGGATAAAATTGTTGGTCTGATTCACCTTAACGACCGGCGAAAAAATTGCTTCTCTCTCGAAACAATTGAACTCCTTGAAGATATTGCATCGCACATTGGGGAAGCTTTGATTCGTAAAGTGATCGAACAGGATATCCAACTTAAAAACGAAGAACTTTCAAAAGCCGTTACTGAAAAAGATAAATTCTTCTCAATAATTGCCCACGATCTCCGAAGCCCCTTCAACGGATTCCTTGGTCTTACTACTATTCTGGCAGAAAGCCTCTCCGGCTTAACCATTACTGAGGTTCAGAAGATGTCCGAAAATCTCAGAGACTCTGCAACTGGCCTCTTCCGTCTTCTTGAAAATCTTCTCGAATGGGCGAGTATGCAGAGAGGTTTGACTACTTTGACTCTGACCCCCCTTCCGCTGCTTCCAATATTTGATGAAAGTTTAGCAATTATCAGGCAAACTGCCAACAATAAAGAAATTAAATTTTCTTACAATATTCCGGCAAACCTCATAGTTCTTGCCGACAGGAATCTGCTCCACACAGTTATTAGAAACATCGTTTCAAACGCTGTAAAATTTACTCCCAAAGGTGGTAAGGTTTTCATCCTAGCCAAACCAACTGAGATCAATCATATCGAAATTTCCGTTAAAGATTCCGGAATCGGAATGGACCGGGATTTGATGGACAAACTCTTCCAGCTCGGTGCAGTCACAAACCGGCTCGGTACAGAAGGTGAAGCGAGTTCTGGCCTTGGTTTGATCCTTTGCAAAGATTTTATCTATAAACTCGGCGGAAAGATTTGGGTGGAAAGTGAAGTGGGCAAGGGCAGCACCTTTTATTTTACACTCCCTACCGGCGGTGGGAATTAAGTGGATATTAAGAATATCACATGATTAATAGTAAAAACTATGAAAAAATATCCCGAAGAAATCAGCATCCCTTTAGGTGCTAATCATGAACAAAGCTGAAAGATCATATCATGCATAATAAAATAACCCTCCTTCTTGTTGAAGACGATAGTAATGTCGCTCAGATTGAAAAACTCGCCCTTGAAAAGCTTGGCTATTATATCATACTCGCTCAGACCGGAGACAGTGCGGTCAATATGGTTAATACTCTTTCCGGAATTGATATGATCCTTATGGATATTACTCTCGGCAAAGGGATTGACGGCACTGAGGCTGCAAAGATAATTCTCGCTAAACACGATATCCCCCTGATATTTCTCACCTCCCACGTCGATCCCGATATCGTCTCAAAGACTGAGCATATTACTTCCTACGGATATGTAATAAAAGGCTCCGGAATTATGGTACTCGATGCTTCCATCAAAATGGCACTTAAACTATTTGAATCCAAAAAAAAGGAAAAAGAAAAGGAAATAGCTCTCAGAGACAGCGACCGGAAGTACAAATTCATCTCCGAAATAACTTCCGACTTCGTATTCTCTTGCTTACAATCAAAAGCAGGCGAATTCAAAATTGACTGGATGGCCGGTGCCGTTGAAAAAATTACCGGGTATACAATTCCTGAAATAAAAAAAAGAAGTTGCTGGAAGTTTCTCGTTCATCCCGATGACGTTCACGTGTTTGATAAAAATATTATTAACCTTCCTAAAGGCGACTCCGGCTCCTGTATGCTGCGCATCCTCGCAAAAAATAACTCGGTAAAATGGCTTTCAGTCCACACTTCTAATCTTACCTCTCCAGACTCATCTTCCTTAGGTCACCTCATTGGAGGGTGCAGGGAAATTACAGAGAGTAAACTGGCAGAAGAAACCCTGCTAAAAAACAAACACCAGTACGATAGCATTGTCTCCAAAATCCCCGTTGGTATCTACATTATGCGTATTACTCCCGAAGGATCATTATCATACGACTATATCAGTCCTAACATTTCGGAAATTGCCGGTGTTAGTTCAGCCGACATCATCGCAGATAAAACAACTATTATCTACCAGGCTATTCACCCGGACGACCGGGATGACTTTATCAAATTGAATCAAAAGCTAATTCAGCAGCGTCTTCCGGCAGATTGGAAAGGACGGATTCTCGTTAATGGAAAAGTCAAATGGATTCACATTTCCTCGTCTCCCGAACCCCAGGGTAACGGCGATACTTTATGGTATGGAATCGTTGTTGACATCACCGAAAGTAAGCAATACGAAGAAGCAAGAAAAAAATCTGAAGTGCTTCTTAAATCCAGTTTAGAATGTCAGAAGGATACAATACTCTTTTCAATTGACAAAAATTACAGTTATCTTTATTTTAATAAAGCTCACGCCGATGCCATGAAGTTTGCTTATAATAAAGACATAGCGATGGGAATGAATGTTCTTGATTGTATCACTAATGATGAAGACAGAATCGCCGCAAAAGAGAATTATGATCGCGCACTCAATGGAGAATCTCACACAAATGTCCGCGTATTTGGCGATGTTGAACTTGCCTGGTATGAAAGCTTTTTTAATCCGATTGTAAATGAGAATAATGACATCATCGGTGCCACCGGTTTAGCCAGAAACATTAGCGACCGCAAGAGTGCAGAAGAAGCCCTTAAAGTAAGTGAAAAGAATTATCAGTTGCTCTTCCATAATTTGAATGCCGGTTTTGCCCTTCACAAAATTATCCTGGATGAAAATGGTAAACCCTGCGATTACAGATTCCTCGAGATTAATCCCGCTTTTGAAAAAATCACCGGGCTTAAAGCGGATGATATCATTGGTAAAACTACCCTCGAAGTAATGCCAAATACAGAATCCTACTGGATTCATACTTACGGTCAAGTTGCTCTGACCGGCAATCCTATTAGTTTTGATAATTACAGCAGTGAGTTGCACAAACACTATCTTGTAAATGCTTATTCTCCTTCTCCCGGAAAATTTGCTACAATTGTTCTTGACATTACCGACCGCAAGCAGGCAGAAATTATTCAGAAAATTCAACACAATATCGCAGATGCAATGGTGATTGCAGAAAATCTTGAGAATTTGTGTGAAACCATAAGACTTGAACTCAGCGCATTGTTTGACACAACTAACTTCTATATCGCTTTATATGATCCCGGAACAGATATGCTTTCCGCTCCTTTCGATAAGGACGAAAAAGATGTTATCCCACTCTGGAGCGCGGCTAATTCTATGACCGGATATGTTATCAAACAAAAAAAATCCACACTCATGAACATGGATGATGTATCTCGTTTGGCTGAATCCGGAGCCATTGAATTAATAGGTGCACGGTCGGAAAGCTGGCTTGGTGTCCCTCTCGAACATGAGGGGAGAATTCTCGGGGTAATGGTCGTGCAGAGCTATACTGATAAGAACGCATATAACCAAAACTGTGTTGATATTATGGAAACAATTGCTAATCAGCTTACCATTTATATCGGACACAATCTGGCAGAGATAGCACTGCGGGAGAGAGAGAAACAGATAGAGACTTTCCTTAATGCAACATCGGACATGGCATTTCTTAAGGACGATAAATTCGGTCATCTTATTGCTAACCGGGCATTGTGCGATTTCTACGGCAAGACAGAAAAAGAACTTTTCGGAAAGACCGATTTTGATCTTATGGATAAAAACTTTGCCCTGCAATGCAGAGCGACGGATGAACAAACCTTAAAGCAAAATAGCCTTCAGATTTCCGTGGAGGTAGTGGGTGATAGGTACTATGAAACCAGGAAGTTTCCCGTGGATATTGCAGACGGGAAGAAAGGAGTCGGTGGATATATTCGTGACATCTCAGAAAGCATGAGGGGAGAAGAAGCTCTCCGTAAAAGCGAGATAAGATATAGGACTTTCTTCAATGAAGCCCCCTTTATGGTCTGGGAAGATGACTTCTCGGAAACAAAACTCTATCTGGAGGACTTGATAGAAAAAGGAATTTCTGACTTTGAAGCTTATTTTGAAAAGTATCCCGAACAGTTGATCCGCTGTTTAAGCACAATGAAAGTACTCGATGCAAATAAAGCCGTACTCACTTTCTATGGTGCTGCAGACATTGAGGAACTGAAACAGAATATTGCTCAAACGTTTACCAAAGAAACATTAATGGTTTTCCGGAAAGCGATGAGCAGTTTTTCTGAAAATCTGCTTTTTTTCGAAGATGAAGTAACCCAGCGGACATTCTCCGGTGAAATACGCAATGTTTTTATGAGAGTGTTTCTTCCCGTAACCGAAGCAGATACTTTTTCCCGGGTCATTGTGGTGATGATTGATATCACTGATAGGTTAAAAGCTCAGAATAGTGTTCGCCTTTCTGAACAACGCTTCCGCTCTATCTGGGATAAATCCTTCGACGGGATGCGCCTGCTGGATAAAAATGGCCGGATTATTATGGTGAATTCCGCTCTGTGTTCTCAAATAGGTAAATCTAAAGCTGAACTGGAAGGGCAGTTCCTTGATGTTATGTTTGATCTCGCCGATGGAAAGAAAAATCGTGATAAGGCTGTTGAAAGGTTTGAAAATGAAAAGGTTGAACCTTACCTCGAGCGACAAATAAACCTGTGGGACGGGCGCAAAGTCTGGTTTGAACTCTCTAACTCAACTATAGACTTGGAAGACGGTGAACGCTTTTTACTTAGCATTTTCAGGGACATCACCGAACGCAAAAAATCGGCGGAAGAAATTATTAGAGCAAATGAAGAACTTGTCAGAATTAATGCGCAAAAGGATAAATTCTTTTCGATTATTGCTCATGATTTGAAGAGCCCGTTTCAGGGATTTCTCGGCTTGACAGAAATAATGGCCGAAGATGCAAATTCGTTTACTATCAAGGAACTAACTGAATTTAGCCTTAAGATTAACAAATCGGCAAGGGTTCTTTATGAGTTGTTGGTAAATTTATTGGAATGGGCTCAAATGCAAAGGGGAAATATAACTTTCACACCAAAGGAGTTGAATGTAGCGGAAATTGCATCTAATACTTTAGATACTCTTATGTCCGGTGCTGCTCAGAAAGAAATAACCATAGAGACTCGTATTCCGGAATCACTGACAATATATGCAGATGAGAAAATGATTGATTCCGTCATCAGAAGTCTCTTGTCAAATGCCATAAAATTTACCCCTCGCGGTGGAGGAGTTTTAATATCGGCACTGGAAATCGATTCCGGTAAAGTGGAAATATCAGTGCGTGATACCGGAATCGGGATGTCGGAAGAGTACCGTAAGAAATTATTTAAGATTGATGAGAAAGTAGGTTCTGAAGGAACGGAAGATGAACCCAGCACAGGTTTAGGCTTGCTTTTATGCAAGGAATTTGTCGAAAAGAACGGAGGAACAATCCGGGTTGAAAGCGAAAAAGGAAAGGGAAGCACCTTCCATTTCACAATTCCATCAGTAAACACTAATTAAGGAAATATTGTCATCCCTAAATTGAAAATCCTCCGTCAGCTGACGGACTAACGGAGGGACACTATGGAGAGTGGGAGTTGCGGTTTCTATAAATATTTCATCCCTAAAGGGATGAAGACAATAGAATAATATATACATTTTCCAAAATTATGTATTTTGCCTTTGTCCCTTTAGGGACAACATGTTTATAGAAAAAATAAGCACCCGAAATCCGCGTGCCTTTAGGTACGCCATATTTCCGCAATGTGAAATTTGATAATCATTAAAAATATGAGAAACCGTTTTTTGCAAATACGGAATAAATGGAGATTATTTGATTACTGTTTGTTACAAACACGGAATAAATGCGAAACTATTTGATTCCTGTTTTTGTCCCTTTAGGGACAATATGTTTATAGAAAAAACCATAAAAACAAAGCTGCGTGCCTTTAGGTACGCAATATTAATAAAATTGTAAATTCATTAAAATGCCAAATACATATACACAAGTTTATATTCATATTGTATTCACCGTTCAAAACAGAATATCATTAATAATGTCAGAATGGCAGGCAGAGCTATATAAATACATAACCGGTATTGTACAAAATAGCGGGCATAAATTGATCGTAATAAATGGAATGCCGGATCATTTGCATTTATTTATTGGAATGAAACCCAATCAATCATTGTCTGAATTAGTCCAAGACATTAAAGGTGATTCATCAAAATGGATTAATGAAAAGGGTTTTGTGCAAGGGCGATTCGAATGGCAATCAGGATTTGGAGGGTTTTCATATTCAATATCCCAAATTGATACGGTTGTTCAATATATAAATAATCAGGTAAATCATCATAAAACGAAAACATTCATCGAGGAATATTTAGAGTTTTTAGAAAAATTTAAGGTTCCATACGATGAGCGGTATATATTCAAACCTGTTGAAATTTAATATTGTGTCCCTAAATTGAAAATCCGTTTACTAACGGAGGGCACTATGGAGAGTGGGGGTTGCGGTTTCTATAAATATTTCATCCCTAAAGGGATGAAGACAATAGAATAATATATACATTTTCCAAAATTATGTATTTTGGCTTTGTGCTTTTAGTCCGACAGCTTTCGTCAACTAACTGATGAAGACAATATATTTATAGAAAAAAAACACCGGAAAAACGCGTCCTTTTAGGTACGCAACATGTTTAACGGATGACGTTTTATTGTCATCCCTTATTATTAACAAAACATTAAAAATCTATGACAAGAAAATTAGAAGATTTGATTGACATTCCTCTGCTCCAGAGCCTGCAGGATAAATTGAATGCCATTTATTCATTCCCCTCTGCCATCATTGATAACGACGGCAAAATCCTTACCGCTGTTGCCTGGCAGGATATATGCACCAAATTCCACCGGATTCATCCCGAATCTGAAAAAGAATGCATAAAAAGCGATAAATACATTCTGGAACATCTTCATGAGGCAAAACCTGCTGTAAGCTATCAATGCCCCCATGGTTTAGTGGATAACGCTGCACCAATAATTATTGACGGTCTGCATTTGGGTAATTTCTTTACAGGTCAGTTTTTCCTGGAAAAACCCGATCTCGAATTCTTCAGAAAACAGGCAAAGGTTTTCGGCTTTGATGAAAAAGAGTACCTGGCTGCTGTCAAGAAGGTCCCCGTCTGGTCAAAAAAGAAGCTTAATATGTATCTCGATTTCATTAAAGGATTTATTGAGATAATTGCCGGTATGGGACTCAAAAACTTAAAAGAAATTGAAATTAACGGTCAATTAACTGAAGCTAACATTGAATTAGAAATTGCAAACAAGAAATTGCTTGCCGAAATTGAGGAACGTGAACTCGCACAGGAAGCACAGCACAAAAGCGAAGAACTGTTCCGTACTGTCTTTGAATTATCAACTGTCGGCAAATCATTAACGGCACCGGATGGTAAACTCCTCAGAATTAATAAAACTTTTGCCGATATGCTCGGATATCCCTTGGATGAGATGATGAATATCAACTTTGCCGATATTACTCATCCTGATGATATCTCCGAAAGCAGGGAATGTGTTCGCTCTCTCCTTGCAAAAGAAAAATCTGCCTGGCGGTTCGAAAAACGGTATTTACACAAAAATGGTAGTATTGTCTGGACTGATATAAGTACGACGCTTTTATGCGACGACTCTGACATTCCTCTCTATTTTATCACTTCAATTCAGGATATCTCCGAGCAAAAATGCGCTGAAGCTGCTCTTGCGTTTAGTGAGGAAAAATTCCGGATGGCATTTGAAACTAATCCTGATGGTGTTACTATTACCCGCTTAAGTGACGGAATGTTCCTTGCTGTTAATGAAGGTTTTACTTCTATTCTTGGTCTGTCTAAAGAGGAGACTCTTAATAAAAGTTCTTTGGATGTTGAGGTCTGGGCCGACCCGCAAGACCGGAAAAACATTGTAGATAAACTTAAGATTGACGGAGCAGTCAGAAATTATGAGGCTAAGTTCCGGAAAAAAAACGGGGAGATTCTGTTTGGGGTGATGTCAGCTTCAATTATTGATCTGAATGGCACTCAATGTATTCTAAGCTTTACCCGCAACGTAACTGAGAAAAAGCAGGCAGAGGATGCTCTGAAAGCAAGTGAACTGAGATTCCGCTCTATAATTGATGTCTCACCTGTCCCGATGGCTCTTAATGATGAAGAACACAACATTACTTTCCTTAATCAGGCATTTATTCAAACCTTTGGTTATACATTGGAAGATATTCCCTCGCTTTCAGATTGGTGGTCCATGGCTTATCCTGATCCCGAATACCATAAATGGGTTGAATATTCATGGCAGAAAGAGCTTGACCGGGCAAAACAAACCGGCACAACATTCTCGCCAATGGAAATAAAAGTGAAATGCAAAAATGGAATTGACAAAACCGTCCTTGCAACCGCAACTTCCATATCCGGCTCATTTACGGGGAACCACCTGGTGGTCTTATATGACATCTCTGAACGCATGCTTGCGGAAGAAGCCCTTCGTAATAGTGAGATAAGATACAGAACTCTCTTCAATGAAGCCCCCTTTGTCGTCTGGGAAGAAGACTTTTCCGAAACTAAACAGTACCTGGAGGAGCTAAGGCAAAAAGGAATATCTGATTTCGAGTCTTATTTTGAAAAATACCCCGAAGAGTTAACTCATTGTTTAAACAAAATGAAATTACTCGATGTGAATAACACTGCCCTATCCTTCTATGGAGCCTCAAACTTTGAGGATCTGAAACAGAATATTGCTCAAACGTTTACAGAAGAATCTTTCCAGGTCTTCAAGAGAGCGATAATCAGTTTAGCTGAAAATCGGACATTGTTCGAAGAGGAAGCAACCCAGCGGACATTCTCCGGTGAAATACGCCACGTCTTTATGCGCGTATTTCTCCCCGAATCCGAAGCAAATACTTTTTCACGGGTCATAGTGGTGATGATTGATACCACCGAGCGGATGAAATCACAGGAAGAGATTAAAAAAACTAATGAGGAACTTGCCAGAATTAATGCACAAAAGGATAAATTCTTTTCCATCATTGCTCATGATTTGAAAAGCCCGTTTCAGGGTTTTCTCGGTTTGACAGAACTGATGGCCGCAGATGCAAGTTCGTTTACTATCAAGGAACTAAATGAATTTAGTCTTAGGATTAACAAATCGGCAAATACTCTTTATGAGTTGTTGGTAAACCTATTGGAATGGGCTCAGATGCAAAAAGGTGATATTACTTTTAAACTTGAGGAACTGAACCTGACTGAGATGACTTCCAAAATATTAGATACTCTCAGATCCGGAGCTGCTCAGAAAGAAATAACCTTAGAGACTTCTATTCCGGAATCACTGACAATATATGCAGATGAGAAAATGATTGATTCTGTCATCAGAAATCTCTTGTCAAATGCCATAAAATTTACCCCTCGCGGTGGAGGAGTTTTAATATCGGCACGGAAAATCGATTCCGGTAAAGTGGAAATATCAGTGCGTGATACCGGAATTGGGATGTCGGAAGAGTACCGTAAGAAACTATTTAAAATTGATGAGAAAGTAGGTTCTGAGGGGACAGAAGCCGAACCCAGCACAGGTTTAGGTTTGCTTTTGTGCAAGGAATTTGTCGAAAAGAACGGAGGGACAATCCGGGTTGAAAGCGAAGAAGGAAAGGGAAGTACGTTCCATTTCACCATTTCCTCAGTCAGCACTGATTAATGGAAATGTTGTGTCCCTTTAGTGACAATATATTTATAGCAACAACCATAAAAACAAAACCGCGTGCCTCCGTTAGTAAACGGATTTTCAATTTTGGTACGCTATATTAATGTTAAAAAAGATTGATAATATAGAAAACATATATGAATATTAACAAAACACTATTCGTTATGCTGGCGAGCCTTTCGGTTTGTCTTTCATTCGGGCAAAATCAACGACAATCCACTTCCGTTTTGCCTGAAATGAAGGTAGATAATTGGCAGATGGATCAAGGCTTACCCGTGAATTCGATAATTACCGTTGCCCAAACCGCAGATGGATGGATGCACTTTGGAACGGAGGAAGGGTTAGTCAAATTTAACGGAACTACTTTCTTCCTGATGAACAAAACGAATATTCCGGACTTAAACGTGAATTATATCAGCTCTCTTCTGGGTTCCCGTGATACAAGCTTATGGATCGGAACCGAAGGTGACGGCTTAATCAGATACAAGAACAACGCTTGTGTTAAATTCAATAGGGCTAAGGGCTTATCTGATGATCATATTTTTGGTTTGTATGAAGATTTGAAAGGCGGATTATGGGTCGGAACTTCCGGAGGCGGTCTGAATTATTTGAAGGATGGAAAAATAATCAAATTTGATACCCGCAATGGATTGGCTTCCAATTATGTCAGGGCGTTGGCTATGGATGCAAAGGGGAGGTTATGGGTAGGAACTCAAAAAGGTCTTTCGGTTATTGATAATGGTCATATAAAAAGTTTTTACTCTAAGGATGGCATCTCTGATGATTTCATAGAATCTCTTGCCTTTGATAAAGATCAGAACCTCTGGATCGGCACTAAGAGCGGCGGACTGAATCTCCTCAAAAACAATAAGTTTACTGTTTATACCACGAAAGAAGGGCTGACAAACAATGCGGTTACTACACTTTGTTTCGATGCTGCCGGTATTTTGTGGATTGGAACTAATGGTGGTGGTATTACGCGAATGTTGAATGGAAAATTCTACCCCTTTACGACTCAAGATGGTCTTTCAAGTAATCTGATAGTTACTCTTTTTGTTGACAGAGAGGGGAATATCTGGGCTGGTTCTTCCGGAGCTGGAATAGACCGGCTTAAGAAAAAATTAATTCAAACTATTTCTACTAAGAATGGTTTGCCGGGAGATGTCATTCTCCCTGTATTTCAAGATCATGCCGGTGTTTTGTGGTTTGGTGTTGCCGGAATAGGGCTTAGCAAATTTGAAAACGGAAATGTACAGACCTTTACTCAAAAAGATGGACTCCCTGCCCATTTAGTCCTGACTATCAGCGAGGATTTGCATAATACTCTCTGGATCGGTACCGCCGGAGGGGGACTTACTTCATATAAGGATAAGAAATTCAATTCCTATACTACTGCAAACGGACTGTCAAACAATGTTGTTAGTGCAGTCTATTGCGATAGAGCAGGCACTGTTTGGGTCGGGACCACCGGAGGGGGAATTAACCGTTTTGAAAATGGCAAATTTACATCTTATTCTACTAAAGAAGGTCTTTCGTATGATAATGTATCCTGTATTCTTGAGGACAGTAAGGGAAATTTGTGGGTCGGGACTTATAACGGTCTGAACATAATCAAAGACGGAAAGATTACAACAATACACAAAAAAAACGGATTATCAGATGACTATATCTTATCGCTGCATGAAGACAAAGCCGGGAATTTATGGGTCGGAACTGCCGGTAATGGATTTAACCTGATCAGAGATGGAAAAATCACTCAGTTTACTGCAAAGGATGGATTGCTCAATGAGGTTGTTCTTCAGATTCTTGAAGACGATTTTGGGTACTTCTGGATAAGCTGCAATAAAGGAATATATAAAATTAAAAAACAGGATTTGTTCGATTTTGCAGATTTGAAACTTAAATCATTATCCCCTGTTTCGTACGGAAAAGCAGACGGCATGGAAACCATCGAATGCAATGGGGGTGTTTCGCCCGCTGGCTGGAAAACAGCAGATGGCAGACTTTTATTCCCTACAATAAAAGGGATTACCATAATAGATCCAAATTTGATGAAAACTGCCTCTTCATATTTCTCCACTATTTGTATGGAAGAGTTCCTTGTGGATGGTCAGCTTGTCAAAATAACCTCCCCGTTGTCAATTCCTTCCTCCTCTTACAGACTCGAGTTCAGGTTTGCTGCACTGAATTATACAAATCCGGAGAAAATCAAATATCGCTGCATGTTGGTTGGTTTTGACAAAGAGTGGATCGAATACGATTCACGCAGAAGTGCTTATTACACTAATATCCCGGGGGGTGATTACGTTTTTAAGGTAATGGCTTCGAATGAAAGCGGTCAATGGGATCAACGGGTATTTACTGAATTGAAATTCCGCCTGGAACTTCCGTTTTACCGTACCTTCCTGTTTTATATGATTGTAGTTATCGTTTTTCTGCTCCTGATATTCTTAATTTACTATTATTTCATTCAGAGCATACAGCGTAAGAGACTGAAAATACTTGTAGAAGAGCGAACGTATGAACTGAATCAGAAAATGATTGTGCAAAAGCAAACTCAGGAAGAACTGCAAAAAACAAATATTGAATTGACTATAGCCAAAGAAAAAGCTGAAGAAAGTGACCGCCTCAAATCTGCTTTCCTTGCTAATATGTCTCATGAAATCAGAACTCCTTTGAATGGCATACTCGGTTTTATGTCCCTCCTGCGAGAGCCCAATCTGACGGGAAAAGAGAAGGATGAGTATATCCGGATAGTGAAAATAAGCAGTGACCGGCTTTTGAACACAATCCATGATCTCATAGACATCTCCAAAATGGAATCAGCGGAAATATCTGTTTCTCTTGATGATGTCAATATCAATGATTTGATTATTAATCTTCATGCTACTTATAAAAAGGAAGCAGAAACCAAAGGGCTGCAGCTTCTTATTGCCGGCAGCATACGGGAAACTATAAAAACAGATGAGAAAAAACTGATTTCTATCCTGAACCACTTAATCAACAACGCATTGAAGTACACAAAGAAAGGTACTGTTGAATTTGGGTGTGGTTACAAGGATAGTTTTGTAGAATTTTTTATAAAAGATACCGGTATTGGAATCCCCGAAAACAAGTATAAAACCATTTTTGAGCGTTTTGTCCAAGCCGACAATTCGTATGCGCGTCCTTATGAGGGATCGGGTCTGGGGTTGTCGATCGCCAAAGCTTATGTCGAAGTGCTTGGAGGCAAAATTTGGGTTGAGAGTGTTGAAGGCAATGGAACTACGTTCTATTTTACAATCCCTTACATTTCAGAACCCGGGGAGAAAGAAACTATTCAGAATATCGATTTGGAAAAGTTTCAGGACACTCATATTAAAAACCTGAAAATATTAATTGTTGAAGATGACAAAGCTTCGGAGTTGATCCTCACCAAAGCATTGTCAAAAATCACCCTTGATATTCTGCAAGCAAGAACAGGTGTTGAAGCCATTGAAGTTTGCCGCAATAACCCTGACCTTGATTTAATTTTGATGGATATTAAACTTCCCGAAATGAATGGGCATGAAGCCACTCGTCAAATCCGTCAGTTTAATAAGGATGTTATCATAATTGCACAAACAGCCTTTGCGCTTTCAGGTGACAGAGAAAAGGCAATTGCGGCAGGTTGTAATGATTATATTTCAAAACCCTTTAAAAAATATTTATTATTAGGATTAATACAAAAATATTTTCAATAAATGTTAAATCAACTAAACCGCAGATTACGCAGATTAAAACGCGAAGAGGAAGAATGGATGGAAACCATTTTACAACTTTATAACTGTTTTCTATAAATATTTACAGAAAAAGAGAGTGATCGGAAACCGCAAACCTTTATTTACGCATTATTAATAGGAAAAGGAATATTATGAAAAAAAAACAGAATAACGAGTTAGATTCCGCAATCCTTCGCAATAAGGCTGAAGAGCTGATAAATATGATCAGCCGTTTTTTCCCAAATATTAATTCACAAAAATAACAATGCTATGAGTTACAATTTCACAATTTATTCCGCTTTCTTTTTTGCAACGACTTTTGTCTCGTTTTTTGTTGCATTACTTGCATGGCAGCGACGATCGATAAAAGGAGCAAGAGAACTTACCTGGCTGATGATTGGGGCTGGTATTTGGTCCTTTTGGATTATTTTCGAAACAGCCGCCCCCACCCTGCAGGAAAAAATATTCTTTTCAAAACTTGAATATCTTGGAGCTGTCTTCACGCCGGTGCTTTACCTGATTTTTGTCCTCCGTTTCACAGGCAAAGACAAATTCATCACCGTAAGACATATTTTATCTCTGCTCATTATTCCGTTAATAACCCTCGTGTTTGCTTTCACCAATGAGATGCACAACCTGATTTGGTCAGGCTTTTCGGCAATTTCCGTAGAAACAAATATAATGGAATATTATCACGGGATATGGTTCTGGATAGGATACATGATTTATAATTACCTTCTGCTCATGTTAGCAACCATTAACCTGATGAGTTTTATAATCAAGCATACAAAGACGTTCCGGTTTCAGGGGTGGATAATTTTCATTGGAAGTATATTCCCATTGGCTGCCAGCGTCATTTATAAAACCGGTATCAATCCTGTACCGGGTTTGGATATAACACCGGTAAGCATTATTCTGAGTGGCATATTGTTAGTTTATGCCATTTTGTACATGCGCTTGCTCGATTTGGCGCCGGTTGCTCGGGAGACGTTAGTGGAAATATTATCGGATGGAATACTCGCCTTGGATGGGCAAAACAGGATACAGGACATCAATAATGCCGCTTTATCTTTCCTCGGTATCCGTAGTAAAAACATCATTGGAATACCGGTGGAATCTTCAGACGCTTCAATGACTCAGTTACTAAAAGCCGCGATTAGCAAGGATTCCGTTGAGCAGATAGAAATCCGAAGCGGTGAAAAAATTAAAACATTCAGAATCATCAAACAGCCGATTAAACATCAACAGGACAGCCGGCTTGTGCTGATACGGGATATTTCCGGGGAGATTGCAAGGCAAAAGGAGATTATTGCCGGTGAAGAACGCTTCCGCAACATGAATACCATGTTCCACCTGATGGCAGATAATATGTCTGATATGCTCTGGGCAAAAGATCTTGATAAGAAATTTATTTTTGTCAACAAAGCCGTTTGTGATAACCTGATACAAGCTACAGATACAGAAGAACCAATCGGAAAAACCGATATGTTTTTTGCGGAGCGGGAACGCCGGAATCATCCTGAACGTTCTGACTGGTTCACTTTTGGAGAACTGTGCCAGGACTCGGATCAGGTGGTCATCAACTCACAGAAAGAGGAACACTTTGATGAGTTCGGAAACGTGAGAGGAAAATTCCTTTATTTAGATGTTCGAAAAGCTCCGATCTTCAACGACAACGGCGAGATGATTGGTGTGGTCGGAAGTGCCCGCGACGTAACTCTTCAGAAGAAATCGGAATCAGATATATTCAAAAAGGACATTTTGCTTGATGCAATCGCCAAAGCTACTGCCTTGTTGGTGCAGGGGGAAAATCTCGGAGAAAGCATCAACAGGGCATTGGAAATAATTGGTATTGCCACGAATGTTAACAGGGTCTATATATTCCGGAATCATTATGATCCGGCATACAAAATGCCGCTAATGAGCCAGGATTATGAGTGGACTGATGGTTCGGTTGAGCAGCAGATTGACAATCCTGATTTGCAGAATGTACCGTATGAAATTGCTTGTCCCCGCTGGTGTGAAACCCTCTCGGTTGGGAATGTTATTATGGGTAACATCCGGGAATTTCCCGAACCGGAAAAAAGCGCTCTCAGCGCTCAGGGAATTAAATCCATTCTTGCAACCCCTGTATTTATTGATAAAAACTTTTGGGGATTTATCGGATTTGATGATTGTCATACTGAAAGGGCTTGGACACAAACTGAAGAACGGCTCCTTTCGGCAGCGGCTAATACTATTGGTGCCGCATACCTTCGTAAAAAAAATGAGGATGAACTTATTAGAGCCAAAGAAAAAGCTGAAGAAAGTGACCGTCTCAAATCTGCTTTCCTTGCAAATATGTCCCACGAAATCAGAACACCTCTGAATGGGATACTCGGATTCATGTCCCTGCTTGAGGAACCCGATCTGACGGGCGAAGAAAAGGATGAGTTTATTCGGATCGTGAAAGTAAGCAGTGACCGGCTTTTGAACACATTCCATGATATCATCGACCTCTCCGCAATTGAATCGGAAGAAGTATTGCTTTCTCTTGCTGATGTTAACATCAATCAGCTTGGCAGCATCCTGCATTCCTTTTTTAAACAGGAAGCGGAAATCAAAGGGTTGCAGCTTTTCTTCCCCGGAGGCATTCCGGAAAAGATCGTTACTATTAAAACCGACAAGGAAAAACTGAAATCCATTCTGACCCACTTAATCAAAAACGCATTGAAGTATACCAATAGAGGCTTTGTTGAATTCGGATACCGCTTCAAAGAGGATTTTATAGAATTTTTTGTAAAAGACACCGGTATTGGAATTCCGGAAATCAAGCGTCAGGCAATTTTTGAACGCTTTATCCAAGCCGATATTTCTAATTCGCGCTTATACGAAGGGGCGGGTCTGGGATTGTCGATTGCCAAAGCTTATGTCGAATTGCTTGGAGGCAAAATTTGGGTGGAAAGTGTTGAAGGCAATGGAACCACGTTTTATTTTACAATCCCTTACATTTCAAAAAACGTGGAGACAGAAACCATTCAGAAGAATATCGATTTGGAAAAGATTCTCGACGCTCATATTAAAAACCTGAAAATATTAATTGTGGAAGACGACAAAACTTCGGATTTGATTCTCACCAAAGTATTGTCAACAATCACCCCTGATATTCTGCACGCAAATTCAGGAGATGAAGCCATTGATGTTTGCCGCAATAATCCTGATATTGATTTAATTTTGATGGATATTAAACTACCCACGATGAATGGGCATGAAGCCACTCGTCAAATCCGTCAGTTTAATAAGGATGTAATCATAATTGCACAAACAGCCTTTGCACTTTCAGGTGACCGGGAAAAGGCAATAGCGGCTGGATGCAATGATTATATTGCAAAACCCTTTAAGATATATTTGCTAATGGGATTAATAAAAAAGTATTTCAATGAGTGACAATTAAGAAGAAGCGAAAGAATGAAAGGTGAAAAGCTTAGAATAACAATTTGATTTCTGTTTTGTCCCTCAGTCCGACAATCTTTCCGTCAGCTAACGGAGAGAAAACATATCTATAGCAGTAAACTGTTAAAAAATGGCGGCTTAGATTATTTATCTAAGCATCAGGAATATTAACACCGCCATAATTTTCAATATTTTCTTTAATTATTGGCATACATTCAGTATCTAATGCCGAGATAATTTGTGATTCACTAAATCGGAGTATATTCCATCCATCAGTCTTCAAGTTATTGTCTCGGATATTATCAGCTCTTGCTCTAAGGGGATTGGAATGCCAGAAGTCGCCATCCGTCTCCACACCTATTTTTCCCTTATTGCAATAAATTGAAAAGTCGAGCGAGTATTTTTTTCCCCTTGCTTTTACATAATCTTCTCTTTCCGCTTGAATTTTATTTTTCTTAAAAGCCTGCCAGAGTTTGTTCTCAAGCCTGTTTCCGATGTATAGATCGTTTATCTCTTTGGCATTGTTCAACAATGTTGTGTCTGAAACAATAAAGATAATTCGACGTCTTCTCTGACAGATAATTGGGGCATCGATTCTTTCGATGTTCTTTAGCGAAAACAGGTAATACTTCTTGTTATACTTTGGAGCATCCGGCTTTTCATCAGGAAACAATTCCCGCCGGGTTATTTCCTTATAGGTATTAACTTGCGCAACATAATTTACTCTGAATCCATCTTCCTTAAACAACCTCGTCTGATAAAAGGAGATGAATTCCGGAATCCATTTGTCTTTAAGATACTTATTGTAGCTTGCAACTGGGATTCGATATATGTTTTTTTCAAGCAGCATTTTCAGGTCGCTGTTGTTGTTCATTACAGCAACCACCAGATTTCCTTGATAGCCTTTTGCCATGTTGTTATAGTATTTATGAATCGGTTAAACTAATATATAAAAATAATACAATTTTGGCAATCTTTCACTTGAACTTCAGCTCACCCGAATCGGTGATAATAAGTTGTGAATTGGGGAAGTCTTGTTTTGTGAGTTTTTGAATTACTTTAATGCCTTCTTTTGAATTATCATAATAAGGTATTCCGGGAGATCTCTGCCTGAACGGTATCAAAGTCCCGCTTACGAAATCTCCTGTCTTCTCATCGAGAGTAACGTCAAGAAGAACCGATACTCCTGATACCCCCTGAATGTTTATGTTTCCGTGTGTGAGGAAGTTTCCAAGGGAATATGCTATGAGTTTCCCTTTATAGATATCCATTGCACGGAGGACGTGGGGACCGTGACCGATCACCAGTGAAGCACCCGCATCAACAACCGCCCTTGCAAATTTGTAGACATTACCACGATTATAGCCGAGGAATAGTTCGTCTTCATCCCTGATATTCTGAGCTTCTTTTCCTTCCTTCCCCCCATGGAAAAAGACGATTACAATATAGTTTGAATCCTTATAAGCTTTTACTGTTTTCTTTGCGTTCTCGATATTGGGGATAGAGTTCGATTCGCTGTTGTTTGAGAAGGGGAGGACAATTACTTTTTGGTTATTAATGTTAAATCTTGCCGTCCCTTTAGGACCAAGATATTTTATTCCCAGATTTGTAATTACCTTTTCGGTATTTTTAACTCCCTGAATCGAATAGTCTTCATAGTGGTTGTTATCGTTGCCAAGGAGATTGAATCCGATGCTCTTCAGCGATTTTCCGAGATGAGTGGGAATCCCAAATTCATAGCAATGACCAAGGGCGCGGGCAGTGTCGCTACATTTATTTGCCGTCCATCCTTTTTCAATGAAGGCTCCTTCAAAGTTTCCGACCGTGATATCAGCGGATTTGAAAAAGCGTTTAAGAGAATCAACAAAGACGCGGCCTGAGTCTGAGGGAACAATGTTTTTAGGAGTGACTGAACCGGGCATAACATCCCCCACAGCTTTGATGCGGATCTGCGGGAACAGGGTGCCTGCAGCCAATGTTATAACTAAAATCGCAATTTTTATTTTATTCATTTTCCACGTTATATGCCTGAATTCTCAGTGCAAATATATAAAATTAATTCTTTATATTAGTAACACTAATATCATGTTTTTATCCATTAATAACTAATTGTGTAGGTATGCTTATGAAAAAGTTATTATTTCTTCTGTTTCTTCCGGTAATTATGTTCAGTCAGACTTCTGATGATGAGCTGGTAAATCCCAAAGAACTTATACCCGATATCGTGATTGATCTCAGATACTCAACAAAGGATCACAGTTTCCTTAACCTTCCTTCCGGTAATATCAGTCTGCCTAAGTTTTATACGGTTAATGAATGCCTCGTCCTCGGAATGGCAGTAAGGAGGCTTAAGGTGGCGCAGGATTCACTCAGAAAAATACTGACCCACAACGGTTTAAGTTATCCTCAGGGCATCGGGATAAAGGTATGGGACGGGTACAGGCCGAGGGCAGTACAGTGGCTCTTCTGGGAGATATATCCGAATTCGACTTATATAGCGGATCCCTCTTCAGGGTCGAAGCATAACCGCGGAGGGGCAATAGATATGACGCTTGTCAACCTTGCGACCGGTGAGGAACTGGCTATGCCTACCCTCTATGATGATTTCAGCGATCAGGCTTCACAGACGTATACCAATCTTCCGCCCAATATAATTGCCAACCGGCTCTTACTGAAAACCATTCTGAACTATGCGGGTTTTACGGAGTATGAGGCTGAATGGTGGCATTACGAAATTCCTTATGCAAGCAGTTATCCATTATTAGATTTTCAGACGAAGTAGAGGTGAACAATGAAAAAGATTATATTTTTTAACTTACTGTTTTCACTCGTAGTCTTCGGGCAGAATGAGTTCTTAGTTAATACCTATCTCGATTCGATTCAGAGGGATCCCCAGATTCAGCGGGATGGCAATGGGAATTTTGTTGTCGTGTGGACTTCAACGGGTCAGCAGGGAGCAGGGAAAGGGGGGGACATTTATTTCCAGAGGTTCAATGCTAATGTGACTAAAGCAGGGAGTGAAATCCTTGTGAATGACGTGACTGCTGGTAACCAGGAGAAACCGGCACTTGCTATGAATTCTTCAGGGAATTTTGCAATCGCATGGGCTTCGTACTCCGGTTTTAATTCAATATATGACGTTAAAGTAAAATTATATAAAAACAACCTCCCTGTCGGGAATGAAATTTTGGTGAATACATTTACTGAGGGGACCCAAACAAACCCTGAGATAGCAATGGATGCTGCGGGTAATTTTATTGTAGTGTGGGATTCCTGGTTCCAGGATGGAAGCGATAGAGGAGTATATGCTCAGAGATTTGACCCAAACGGAAATAAAGTAGGAAATGAGTTCAGGGCAAACGTTGTTACTCAGTACAGTCAGACAAGACCCGCTGTAGAATACTTAAGCAATGGAAATATTGTGATTATCTGGGAGTCCTGGCGACAGGATGAAGCAACTCCCTCAGGATACGGTATATACGCAAGAATGCTTGATTCTAACGGCAACCCTATCGTTTCGAGCGGAGACCTTCAGGTGAATTCTTATGTTAACGATTATCAGTGGTTCGGCGATATCGGAGTTACTGAAAACGGGTTTGTAGTAACCTGGTGCAGTTGGAAACAGGATGGCTCAGAGGGATCTGTCATTTACCGGAGATTTGATAATTTCGGGACACAGATCGGGAATGAAGTGCTTGTTAACCGGACGACTAATCTTTACCAATGGCTGCCGAAGGTTAAAAACCTTGGGAATGGAAAGCTTGCGTTTGTATGGTCAAGCTGGCGTCAGGATGGCGACAGGGAAGGGGTCTTTACTATGTTCTTCGACGAGAACAACAGAAACTACACTTTTGAAACGCAGGTTAATCAATATACCGCTTCATTTCAATGGGAACCCGATTTTGTTGTGACCGGGCAGGATGAGATTCTGGTTGTCTGGTCAAGCTGGGGGCAGTATAACAAAGATTATGAAATTATCGGGAGGAAGTTGAAACCGGAGAGGTCACAGGGAATTCTTAATCCTTCGATACTGAATCATACACAGGGAACAACAACCGCCGGGTTTCTTGTACACTCAATTGATTCTACAGCTATGACAGGGCATACTTATGAAATTAAATTTGATTCCGCTCTGACTACTGACTCTGTATATGCCACGATTAAGAATTTAAATACTTCAGTTGTGAAAGTAAACAGGTTTCCCCTTAATAAGGGATTAAATACTTTCTACAGGACAGAAACTTTTGACGGGGTTTCCGTTGAATTCAAGCCCGTGTTCAAACAGGAACTTGATGTGAACGGCTCTTACTTCGTGAATAATTCAAACAGTAATTTAATTTTCAGTTATATAATTCCGACAATAGGAACAAGACTGCTTGCCCCCATAGATGTGGCTTTAGTCTGGGGCAATACTGATACGCTTGCCAACGGGCAATACGCCGCTCCTCTGGATACCGCTCTTGGGATGAACGGCCAGAGGACGATTAAAGTCCCTTTCAAAGCGATAAATTTAATGTCAGGCAATAAATTGATGATGATAATTAGAGAACCGACTGCCACTAAGAATGACAGATGGGATCCTAAAGAAGAAATCGCCTTTTTGACACCACCCCCTTATCAGGTAACTGCAACCAATACACACGCTCAGGTCAATACTCTTCTTCCCGCAGGGACACTTCTTTTGCCTCACGCCGGCGACACTAACTATGTGCTGACAAAACGACCAATTAAAACGACAGATGTCTTTACTTTCGTAACAAACAAAGCATACATTATAAACAGCGCGAATGAAAACTATGCCCCTGAGGAGTTTAGACTTTATCAGAACTATCCGAATCCTTTTAATCCCTCAACAACTATCGAGTTTAACCTTCCGAAGCAGGAAAAAGTAGCGCTGCGGGTGTTTAATATACTCGGTGAGCAGGTAGCCATGCTTAAAGATGAAATAATGGATGCCGGATATCACCGGGTCTTTTTCAATGCAAGAGGATTAGCATCGGGAATTTATTTCTATAAAATTGAGGCCGGGAAACAGGTCTCCGCCCGTAAAATGATTCTTATGAAATAGTTGAAATTTACTGAGTTTTAAGGAGTCCCTTAAACAAAGGACTCCTTTTTTTTTGCTTTTTCCTAATTCTTAATTCTGAATTTCCCTTCCCTCCCGGTTCAATATAACTTCAATCAGAATGATTACTTGCCATGGGTCTAAAGACCTCCTAAAGTGCCTCTGAATGCGTACTTCAGCCTTCCCTGTCCTCGGAGCTGTTTTGCTTTTTTTTAAGTCAGCCCTTTAAATTTTTAGACTTATCTCTTTTCATTTACCGTTTATCATTGATTTTTCTCACTGTATAATTAATACAGTGCAGGGTCTCCGGTTAAATCTTAACTTTGTACAGTTAGTTTTTAATTTTTAATTTTACCCCGTAAAATGTTAAATTATAGCTCAAATTTTTAGAAAAAGGAAATAAAATGCAATACAGAGAATTGGGTAAAACCGGAATAAATATCAGTGAAATCAGTCTTGGCTGCTGGACTCTCGGAGGCCTCAACTGGGTTGATGGAAATGCTAACGGCTGGGCAAATGTGAATGAAGACGAAGCCCGCGAAGGAGTTTTCTATGCCCTGGATAAAGGGGTTAACCACTTCGATAACGCAGACGTTTACGGCAACGGTAATGCCGAGAGAATGCTTGCAAGGATTCTGGGTGACAAGACTAAAGATGTAACTATTGCCACGAAAGTAGGATGGTTCAAGGGAACTGCCGCAAATGCTTACGAACCGCTCCACATAAGGCATCAGTGTGAACAATCCCTCTTTAACCTTAAAAGGGACTATATTGACCTTTATTATTTCCATCATGGATATTTCGGCCAGAGCGATATGTACCTCGACGATGCCATTGAGATGATTTACCGCCTAAAAGAAGAAGGAAAAATCAAACACATCGGGCAATCAGCCTATTCACACGATGACTTTGTAAAACTCGTTCCCAGAGTTAAACCTGTGGCTTTGCAGAGCTCGGCACATCTGATGAATTATGATTTTATTAATGAAAACACACCGACAAGAAAATTGCTTGAAGAACATAAAATGTCATTCATAGCATTCAGTCCTTTGAATCAGGGATTACTGCTTGGGAAATATTCAAAAGAGAATCCACCTCAGTTTGAGCCGGGAGACACAAGAGGAACCGGAAATAAATTCTCTGCTGAGAAGCTTGCAGAAGTTGAACCGAAGATCGAACTGCTGAAAAAACATTTCGGAAGCGCTACAGAGGATCTCGTAAGAGTCTGTCTCCAGTTTCTTCTCCGCTTTAATGTTGTAGGTGCTGTCATTCCGGGATTCAGGAACCTGAAACAGGCAAAGATGAATGTCGACGCCTGTGAAAGGCCTTTAACTGATGATGAATTTGAACTGGCAAAGTCAATTTTTGCTTAGGAGGCAGATATGTCGTACATAATTAGAAATATGAAACCCGAAGAAATGCCACTGGCTGTCGAAATGGCTGCCATAGAGGGATGGAATCCGGGCCTTTATGATGCGGACTGCTTTTATAATACCGACCCTGACGGATTTTTTGTAGGAGAACTGCACGGTGAGATAATTGCCGTTAAATCTGCAGTAAGGTATGGCAATGAGTTCGGGTTTATGGGTTTCTATATCGTTAAAAAAGAATTCCGCGGAAGCGGTTACGGGTTAAAGCTTTGGAAGCATGCCTATGAATATCTTAGCGACATTCCCTCCGGAATGGATGGTGTGGTTGCGCAGCAGGAAAACTATATGAAATCGGGCTATAAACTCTATTATAAGAATAACAGGTATGAAGGAAAAAATCTCAAAGGCGAATCAGATTCTTCTCTTAAAGATTTAAAGGATGTTTCTGTTGAGCAGCTTGTCAGTTATGACGCATCAGTATTCCCTGCAAAAAGGGAAAGCTTCGTAAAGATGTGGGTTAAGCAGCCTGAGTCACTCACTAAAATTGCTGTGGGTGATAAAGGAATCGAGGGATACGGAATGATAAGAAAATGCCGTAAAGGTTATAAAATAGGACCCCTGTTTGCCAATGATGAAGTAAATGCTGAAAGGATATTCCTGTCGCTTACCGAATTTGCAGACGGTGCGGAAATCTATCTTGATGTTCCCGAAGTAAACCTGAAAGGAAATGCGCTGAAGGATAAGTACGGAATGAAGTATGTATTTGAGTGCGGCAGAATGTACGCAAACGGTATACCTGAAGACAATCCAAATAAGGTCTTCGGCGTAACCACATTTGAACTTGGTTAGGTAACGGTTAATAAATGACGAAATTAGTTTTAAGACTCCCCGGACTGGAAAAACAATTCGACTTGCTCCTTAAGCACGTCCCTGAAATTAAAGGGATTGTTCTCCTTATGGGCTATGGACTTGAGGGGATAGTGGAGGTACTGGCATCTCTACCCGAAGTTGAAAAGATTTACTATGCGGTAGAGAATGAAGAAGCCCTTCTTCAGTCCAGAATATTACTTGGTGATTCCGATAAGGTTAAGATAAGATATATGGAATTTGATGCTCTTGACCCTAAGGATGAAAGCATTGACCTGGTTTATACTCAGGGCGCAATCTCAAAGAAAAACAGGAATAAAATTCTTAAGGAAATTAAAAGAGTCCTCACTAAAGAAGGTCTCCTCTGTGTGGGCGAAACAGTCTCCCTGAGAGAAGAGATACCGCAGTTCGTAAAGGACATCTGGGAGAGAAGCGGTATAGCTGCAGTACATATCGATAAGATATCCGGATATTATATGGAGAGGAAGTTTGAAATTGTTGCTGAAGAAGACCTGACCGGTACCCTCAGAGATTATTATATCTATTATTACGGTCTCATACGGAACAAAAAGGGGGATGAGGAAATTGAAGAAAACCGGGCTTACAGGAAACTTGTAGCAAAAATAAAACATGAAGTAGACGCTTATCTGAAACTTGGCGGGGATAAGTTTATAGGTTTTAAGGCACTGCTGTTGAGAAAGAGTATTTGATGAAGGTAAGAGATATTATTGAAGTTGAAGTGACGGGATATGCATTTGAAGGAAAGGGGATTGCAAAGATAAACCTTATAGAAGGGGACGAAGACTTAAAGAACTTTGTGGTCTTTGTAGAGAACGGTTACCCCGGTGATTCCGCACAGGTAAAGATAATCAAGAAGAAAAAGAATTACGCCCTTGCAAGGATTGAAAAACTGCTTAAATCTTCGGATGAGAGGGTTGCGCCACGCTGCAGATATTTCGGAACCTGCGGCGGATGCAAACAGCAGGATTTGGATTACGGCAGCCAGTTGAGATATAAACATCAGCAGGTTTTAGAGATATTCAATAAGCTTGGGGGGCTTGAAGGATTTGTGAGCGGGGAGATAATTCCCTCGGACAACTCTTTCTATTACAGGAACAAGATGGAGTTTTCTTTCGGTGATAAGAGATGGCTCACTGCAGAAGACATGAACAACGGTATGGAGATTGACCGTAGTTATGCTCTGGGTCTCCACATACCAAATATGTTCGACAAGGTGCTTGACATAGATGAATGCTTTCTCCAGTCGCCTGAAAGCAACCTTATACTGAATTTCACAAAGAAGTTTTTCAGGGAAAAGAACAGCATCGTTTATTCTACAAAGACACATACAGGTTATCTGAGGAATCTTGCGGTGAGGCAGTCGGTTCACGGTAAAGGGCTTATGGTGAACCTGGTTACTTCTGAATCAAATTCGGAACTTGTTGAAGAATTTACCAAAGGGTTGTGCGAAGTTGTTCCTGCGGTTACGACAGTGGTGAACAATATAACTTCAAGAAAGTCCAGTGTGGCTGTGGGTGAGAGGGAGGAAGTATTCTTCGGGGACGGATTTATATATGATACCATTGGCAAGTATAAATTCAGGATAAGCGCAAACTCATTCTTTCAGACAAATACGGTCCAGGCAGAAAAGCTTTATGAGATTGCCCGGAAATATGCGGATATTAAGAGTGACGAGGTGGTTTATGATTTATACTCGGGAGCGGGGACGATTGCCATATATGTCTCCGAAAAAGCTAAGGAAGTCCACGGCTTTGAGGCAGTTGGGGAATCTATTGAGAATGCAAAGCAGAACGTGGAAATAAACGATGTAAAGAATGTTTACTCGCATCATGTTGACCTTTATAAGTCGTTCCTGCCGTATCTGAGTGAGAACAATGTTCCGGAACCGGATATAATGATTGTTGACCCGCCGAGGAACGGAATGCATGAAAATACGGTCAACGATATCCTGGAACTTGAACCGGAAAGAATTGTTTACATAAGCTGTAACCCGGCTACACAGGTACGGGACATAAAATTATTGTGTGCTAAATATAAATTAGTCCGCATAAACTCCGTTGATATGTTCCCACATACATATCATATTGAAAACGTGGCTTTGCTGGAAAAGATTTAAGAAAAAATATAAAGGATGAAAATGCAAAAGTTAATTGTAATTTTGTTTCTGCTGACAACGGCAGTATTCAGTCATAATGAAGGAGAAAAGAAAGTGGAAAATCCTCTGATGGCAGAGTGGAAAACGCCTTACGGAACACCCCCGTTTGATTTAATAAAGAATGAACATTTCATGCCCGCATTTCTTGAGGGGATGAAACTGCAAAATCTGGAGATGGATGCAATTGTAAATAATCCCGCAGAACCAACTTTTGAAAATACGATCACTGCTTTTGAAAAAAGCGGTAATTTGCTGGATAAAGTAAGCGGTGTGTTTTTCCATTTAACGGGCGCTCTCACTAACCCGGAAATACAGAAAATATCACAGGACCTTTCACCGCTCCTTTCGAAACACAGCGACGATATAAGCCTTAATCCAAAGCTATTTGAAAGAATAAAGAAACTTTATGAGAAAAAGGATATTCTGAATTTAACAGACGAGCAGAAAACACTTCTTGATAAATACTACAAGAATTTCGTAAGAGCCGGTGCTAACTTAAATGATGCCGATAAGGATAAACTCCGCAAGATAAATGAAGAGATGTCGTTAGCTTCACTCAAGTTCAGGGAGAATGTCTTGGCAGAGACTAACTCGTTTGAACTCGTAATTGACAAGCAAGAGGATCTCGCCGGATTACCTGCTTCGGCAATCGAAGCAGCTAAAGAAGAGGCTATGAAAAGAGGCTACGAGAATAAGTGGGTCTTCACGCTTCAGGCGCCGAGCATGCGTCCCATTATGCTTTACAGCGATAAGCGCGAATTAAGAGAGAAACTCTTTACGGCTTCATCCCTGAAAGCAAATAACAACAATGAATTTGACAATAAGAAAATAGTTGAGCAGATGGTCCTGCTGAGACTGCGAAGGGCAAATTTACTCGGTTACAAGACTCATGCAGATTTTGTGCTGGACAGGTATATGGCAAAGACTCCCAAAACGGTTTATGATTTCTTAATGAAAATATGGGAGCCCGGACTGGCAAAAGCTAAGGTTGAGCTCGCCGAACTGACTGAGATTGCCCAAAAGGAAGGGCGTAATGAACCGATAGAACCATGGGACTGGGGATACTATGCCGAGAAACTGAAGAAAGAAAAATATGACCTTGACGAGGAAATGCTCAGACCGTATTTCAAGATTGAGAATGTTATCGATGGATTGTTTACTGTAGTAAACAAACTGTACGGTTTTACATTTGTTGAGAGAAAGGATATTGTGACATATCATCCCGACGTAAGAGTCTTCGAGATGAAGGAAGCAAACGGAGACCATATCGGGATAATCTATACCGATTATTTTCCAAGGGAATCAAAGCGCTCTGGTGCATGGATGGATAATTACAGGAACCAGTCCAATATCGGCGGGGAGTATGTAACTCCAATAGTCTTTAACACAGCCAACTTCTCAAAGCCGACCGCTGATAAGCCTGCTCTCCTTACACTGGGTGAAGTTGAGACTATGTTCCACGAATTCGGGCATGCGCTTCACGGATTGCTTTCGAAGGTAACATATCCCTCAATGAGCGGAACAAACGTAGCATGGGATTTTGTTGAGCTTCCGTCACAGATTATGGAACACTGGGTATCGGAGCCTCAGGTGCTAAAGATGTTTGCAAAGCATTATGAGACAGGCGAACCGATGCCGGATGAACTGATTGAGAAGATTCAGAAGGTAAGTAAATTCAATCAGGGATTTATGACGGTGTCATATCTCTCTGCATCTCTTCTTGATATGAATTATCATACGATTGCAGCCGAGAAAGAAATAAAGACTGAAGAGTTTGAGAATGAATTATTCCAAAAACTCGGGCTTATGCCGGAAATAGGTGTAAGGTACAGAAGCACATTCTTCCAGCATATTTTTGCAGGAGGGTATTCCTCGGGATATTACAGCTATATCTGGGCGGAGGTTCTGGATACGGACGCTTTCGAGGCTTTCAGGGAAAAAGGAATTTTTGACCGGGAGACCGCAAAGTCGTTCAGGGAGAATATCCTTTCACGTGGCGGGACTGAAGAGCCGATGATACTTTACAAGAAGTTCAGAGGCAAAGAGCCGGGTGTTGAGGGATTGCTGAAAAACCGCGGACTCATAGCAGAATAAATCAATAGACATTAGGACGTCCGGACGTATGGTTTTCTAACTCGGGAAAAATTGTGAGTGAGTTAGGAATTGTTACGTCTAGGCGTCCGGAATAAGTCGTAACGAAACACAATGAAGAGAAGAATATACATATCGCTGCTCCTGATGATTGCGGGATTTGCTTTAACTGAAGTTAGTTCTCAGAGCAAACCTGCAACATGGGATAATAAAGGATGGGACCGGAAGAATCTGGGAACGGCAGACCGTGAGAATTACCTTACTAAGGATGAAAAAGATGTTATTTACTTCCTCAATATGGCAAGGACAAATCCGCAAAGGTTCGTTGAAGAGTTTCTTGAACCGATGCTCGACTTCTTTAACGGAACTAAATACAAAGAACCCGGCTGGGAATATTTTGTCAAAACGGAAGAGGGAATTGAGCCTCTAAAGGAACTGATTGATGAGATGAATGATATGCAACCCGTCGGTTTGCTGAAACCGAGCAAAGGTCTTACTCTTGCGGCAAGGGACCACGCAAAGGACCAGTCCGTAACAGGTGATGTCGGGCATAAGGGGAGGGACAGGTCTGACATCGATGAACGAATTGAGAGATACGGAAAATGGAAAGGCAACATCGGAGAAAATATCAGTTACGGACAAAATAACGGACGGGAGATTGTGTGCCAGCTCCTTATTGATGACGGAGTGCCGAACAGGGGGCACAGGGTAATGATTTTTTCAGATGACTTTAATTATGCAGGGGTCTCTATTATGACGCATAAAAAATACGGCTATATGTGCGTTACCGATTTTGCCGCTGAATTCATTCCCTCCAAAAAGTATAAATAAAAAGAGTCATCACGCGAAATGAGGGGGAAAAGTCGTCTGATGACTACTGAACTGTGATTAATGTGACCAGAACGTAATGACGTCTGCTTTCCTGACTCAGATTTATTTTTTCTTACCTATCTTTGGTTTGCCCTTTCCGGAAGTTCTGATAATAATCATCTTATTCCCGGAACATCAGGTCAGTCAAATAGTTTTATGATTTAACCATACCAGAAAGTTTTATGAAAAAACCATACGCGTACACGTCAGCACTGATTATTCTTGCAGTTATCTTGCTTTGTTCTCTTACCGTCCCATTAAAAGCAGGGGATAAACCCGAAACGAAAGTTATCTCTCTCAGGTTTGTACCTGACGGTTCAAATTACCTGGCAGCATTCAAGAAAAAAGTTAAATATATCGATATCAGTTTTTCCGTTATTGTAAACTGCAAATACACTCGTCACTTTACCGAAACCAATGAAACAGAAACCACAGACCAGTTAGAGACCGTTATAGCCGGAGGGGAAGCAACCCCTTCACTTCTTGAAAGGAACGGGCTCAATACAAAAACTCTGGAATGCACCGGAAATAAATTTATCTTAAAGTATGTTTCCCCGAAATCCTATACTTCCTCAGCGGGCGAATACTATCTTGAGGGGGAAGTCTCTGCCGACGGAAAGGAAATCTCAAGTATAAATGTAAAATTTGCGGGACAGGAGGGGTCTGAATCATGGAGTTACAACGTATTTGCGGTTCATATTCCATGGGTTGGGAGTCTTGGAAAAGCATTCGATAAAACAAAAAGGAATTACGGCTTTAATTACGGACAGAACGGTAAGCCAATTCAGTCGGTAGTATGGGAGAAGAATACGGGTACGGAAACCTGGAAGTATAAATATACAGCCGAATCAATAGTGCCAGAGCGTAGGCAAAGTTTTGATATTTACTTTACATTTGAATAGATATTTATCCGTTAAGAGCTCAGAAAATTAAGAGATAATTTCTGAACTGTCACGAAGAATATTTTTCTGACAGTCAGAGACGGGTGCTTTCATGAGCGTTATTTGAGAGATTGCTAACGGAATAATGCCTGTAAGAGGGTGAAATAATTAACAAAAAGAGCAGTTTTTCTGCTCTTTATTTATGCTGCCGGAGATGGGGTAAATGTTGATTAAGTGCAAAATTCGATGTTTATTCCCTAAATAGCTTTTGATCGGGCCTCTTTTTTAATGATTTTACCCCTTAAAACCGCACATTATTTAAGAAAATATGGGTATAAAAACAGGAATATTCCACGAATTATATATGCATTTTGTAGATATTTCTGCCGCAAAACCATCCTGAAATAACTTTTTTCCCTCGGAAAATCATTGGTAAATGGTTTATGTTCTTGTAGATTTCCCACAGTCCACCTTCCGGAAAGACCTCAGCAAGCGGCGGAAAAACACTCAAAGCTCATCAAAACTCTGCAAAAAGCATGATAAACTATTTCATTAAAAGCAGTTTCTTTGTACTTAAGAAATTACCTGCTTTAAGCTGGTAAACGTAAACACCGGATGCAATATTAGCCGGAGTGAATGTAACTGAATAATAGCCCGCTTCCTTGCTTTCGTTTATCAGTGTTGTCACTTCATTTCCTGTCACATCGAATATCTTAAGCGTAACGAAAGCATTCTCCGGCAATTGATAATTAATTACAGTCGTTGGATTAAACGGATTCGGGTAATTTTGTCGAAGGTCGAAGGTCGAGGGTCGAAGGTTTTCCACTTCGATTTCTTTACTATAAGCAAATGTACCGTCGTTGTCTATTTGCTTCAGGCGGTACTGGAATGAATGATTGTATGGTTGAATGGATAAATGATTTGGAATGTCGGTGAATGAATATTCTTTAACAGAGTTACTATTCCCACTCCCCGCCACAAATCCAATTTGTTTCCATTCATTCATGCAGCCATTCATCCATTCGGTTCTTTCTACTTCAAATCCATAGTTATTAACTTCCGTTGCAGTGCTCCATTTAAGCGTAACAACGCCATTGGATATTGAGGCGGCGAAAGAAGTAAGTTCTACGGGCAGAGGAGAAGTGTTATCTGCCGCAGTCCACCTGGATAAACCGGATACTCCGGTTAGCGATAATGTGTTATCTGTCTGGTTCAACGAAGCGGTCTCTTGTTTAGTCCATGTGTTTCCACCGTCAGTAGACTTGAATAACCTGAGGTTAGCTTCAGTGCCGCTTCCGTTAAGTTCATTCTGATTATAATTATATACGACATCAAGATTATAACCGCCGCTTACAGATGCATCATAATACCTTGTCGTGTTATATAAGAGACTCCCGTTTATCTGTTCCGTATGTCCCCTTGTTATAGTTGTGCTTCCAAGAGCCCCTGTTGATTTAATTGAAAATCCGAGTCCCCCGATATTCGTTGGAGTAGTTAGAGTGCCAAGTGTTCTTGTTGTTGTTACAGTTCCGCTTGTGCCGTATAGCCTGCTGCTTCCTTCTGATAAATATCCTGAATTTCCAAGTGTTATTGTCTGCCCGTTTAAGTCAATGTTCTTTTCTAAAACGAGGTTTCCATTTACGGTGAAGCCTGTAGTCAGGGAAGGGGAAGCTGTGGATGAGAAGAGTAAATTATTTACAGTTGGTGTTCCGCTCACAGAAGCTTCGTTTCCCAAATCCCATTTATACAACCCGACATTATCCGTAGCTGCCGGCGCCGTTCCGCTGCTCCAGTTCAAATCTGCTGACCATGAATTGCTTTCACTCCCTATCCAGGTGTTAAACGTCGAGGAAGAAACCCAGTCACCGTCAGTCATATCTGTGTACAGCGTTCCATTGTATGCGTTTGAAGAAAGATCGTAAAGAGTTTTTCCGTCAACGTGATCAAATCGATAGTATGCAGCGAGATTAGATTCTGTTCCGGTAAGAGTCTTTGTCATATTTTCACGGACCTCATTTTCTGAAAGAACCCGGCTCCAAATGCTTACTTCATCAATTTGTCCTTGCCACCATTCTTGTTCAGTACCTGAATCCCTGCCAATTTGCAAAGTCCGTTCATTAGTATAGACTATTGATGACAAACCGGAAATATAAGTATCTATTAATTTTCCATCAAAGTAGGTCTTTATTGTCCCGGCCTGAAATGTTATGACAATGTTGTGCCATTTTCCGTCATTTGTGACAGAATTTGCGGGATCACGGGATGTCCAGACACCCGTTGACTGACAAAAAGCATAATGAAACAAACCTGTAGTAGGGCTGACGGCGAGTATCATCCCGGAAGTAAATCCCAGCCAATGATTTGTTAAAAAAGTTCTCCATCCACCATCCGTACATGAGGTTTTAACCCAGGCAGAAATTGTGAGATTATCTGTTATCTTGGTATTAGCAGCGGTTCCGCAATCCACAAAATCATTCGTCCCGTCAAAATCGAGAGCATTGCGGGGGCCGGCGAAGCAGCCAGAGGCTTTCCATGTTGGACCGTTTGTCAATGTACCCGTGTTGCTGTTCCCACTATTGTCAGTAAGCGATGTTCCGGACCCGTTACTCATTGTATAATAAAGAATCAAGTCACCTAAAGATGTCACTTCCCTGTACATATCGGCTTTTATCTGATTGGCTGTGCGGGCAACTGACCATATCCGCAACTCATCTACTTTCATATTCGCAGTAGGGTCTCCTGACCAGGCGCTTTTCCCAACGTAGTTTATTGTCCGGCTTACACTTGCTGGTGTCTGCATAGAAGTGGAAGTTCCGGTCTGAACCCCGTTGATATAAATATAACCATTGGAACCATCCTGAACAAACGCAATATGAGCCCATCTATTCAGAGGGAACTGAGTGGTTGAAGGGCATCCCCCGTCTCCGGCCGAATTACCCACATAAACATCAAGATGAGGCTTTCCCGTTGTTCCACTGCTCAAGGCGGCAATCACATTGTCATCTCCCGGACCTTGTGAAAAATCTATCAGCCGGCACCAGTTGTTATAGCTTCTTAAATAAACCCAGGCTTCGATTGTATAGGTGTTATCATTGAAGTAAACATCATCAGGAACATCAACATAATCGTTTGTACCATCGAAATCAAGGGCATAACCGCCTATCTGGGGAAAGGAGAAGTGGGACAAAAGAAGTATCAAAACTGAAGAGAGAATAATTCTTTTCATGGTTACCTCAATAATATGTTGACAATAGCTAAATATGTAATTATCCTGTCAGGCATAAAGTACCTGTCCTAACCACATAAAAGAAAACCTTATTACAAAAATAGTTTTCGGAAAACTATCTTGCAAGTGAAAAGTGGAGCATCCGGTAAGTTAATCAGAACTAAATATGAAATTTCGATTTGCCACTCATCACGTTGTTTTGAATTAAAGAAGGAGTCCGCCAGCTAACGGACTATTTCATTAAAACTAACTTCTTCTTACTCACAAAATCACCTGCCCGCAATTGGTAAAAATATACTCCGGAAGTTAATTCACCTGTCCAATCCAGGGCGGGATAATTATTAATTCTTAATTCATAATTGTGGATGCCTGCTTCCTTCTCTTCATTTACCAGTGTAGCAATCTCATTCCCGGTAATGTCATAAAGTTTTAAGCTCACAAAACTCTTCACCGGTAACTGATAACTGATAACTGTTGACGGATTAAACGGATTAGGGTAATTTTGTCGAAGGTCGAAGGTCGAGGGTCGAAGGTTTTCCACTTCGATTTCTTTACTATAAGCAAATGTACCGTCGTTGTCTATTTGCTTCAGGCGGTACTGAAATGAATGATTGTATGGCTGGATGGATGTATGGTTTGGAAAGTCGGTGAATGAATATTCTTTAACTGAATTGCTGTTGCCGCTGCCCGGAACGAACCCAACTTTCTCCCATACTTCAGACAATGAATGACCATTTAATGACGATGAATGACTACTTAATGACCTTTCTACTTCAAACCCGTAGTTATTCACTTCCGTTGCAGTTTTCCAGCTGAGCAGAACTCCATTACCTGATGTTTTTGCTGAAAAAGTAGTAAGTTCGACGGGAAGGGGAGAGGCGGAACTACCCAGTGTCCACAATCCTTCAATACTTGAAATACCGGTTAGTGTAACATTATTGTTATTAATATCCAGGACTCCTCCGACGTTTGTCCAGGTAGATCCATTATCCGTGGATTTGAAAAGTGTCAGAGTGCTTTCAGTTAAACCGTTAAGTTCAGATTCTAAATAGTTGAATTTTAGAGTAATTTCGATAACTTCGGTGTTTTCTTTTGATTCTTCAATTATTTTGTAATACCTTAAAATGCTTTTATTGCCACCACTTATATATTCAGCATGCCCGCGGATAATTGTTCTCGTAATATTAGTATTACAAGAAATAACGGCACCAAGTCCTCCAACGTTAACTCCCGAAAAATTATTCCAAGACGATTCAACAGAAATAGTACCTGAACTACCATAAAATCTGTAATCCCCCTCAACCAGAAACCCCGGATTTGAAGAAAGTCCTAAGGTTATCGTTCTACCATTAGGATCTAAATTTTTTCCGAGCAAGAGGTTCCCGTTTACTCTAAAATCAGAACTCAATACAGGGCTTGCTGTTGATGAGAATAACAAATTATTTACTGCCGGTGCCGGTATGCCGCTCACAGAAGCTTCATTTCCCAAATCCCATTTATACAACCCGACATTATCCGTGGCTGCCGGCGCCGTTCCGCTGCTCCAGTTTGCTGCTGTTGACCATGAATTGCTTTCGCTTCCTATCCAGGTGTTAAACGCCGAGGAGGAAACCCAGTCAGTCCCCGCGTCCATATTTGTTAATGTCCCGTTTCGTGCGGTTGAAGTAAGATCATAAAGAGTCGTTTCATCATTATAGTCAAAACGATAGTATGCCGCCAATCCTGTTTCATTTCCAACCAATGTTTTCATCATGTTCTCTCGGATTTCAGATTCAGTGCGGACATCGTTCCAGATTCTTATCTCATCTATACTGCCGTAAAAATAATTGTCAACCTTACCGATCCAACGCTGTGGATTACTGACAGGAGTCTGTCCTGATGCACAAAGCGAAGTATATCTAAGCCTGCCGTTTACGTATACCAGGTACGTCGTCCCGTTAAAAGTCATTGCTACATGGTTCCATGAATTTAGAGTCAGCGGGGCATCCGTTGTATTGTCGCTGAACCAGGTGGTTCCGTCAGCAAATCCAAAATGTAAATTTAAGCCGTATTGATATATGCTTGGCGGTCGGGATGTGGAGGGCTCGCCAGATTGATAGCCCAGAATACCTGAATAAACCGCGCTGCTACTCTTAGGGTAAATCCACATCTCCTGGGTGAATGACGTTCCTAAGATAACACCGTTAGAAATATCCACAAAATCATCCGTTCCGTCAAAATCGAGAGCGTTCCTTGAACCGGCAAAACAGCCTGATGCTTTCCATTCGGGTCCATTAGTTAATGTACCCGTGTTGCTGTTCCCGCTGTTGTCAGTAAGCGATGTTCCGGACCCGTTACTCATTGAATAATATGCTTTCAGGTTTGTATGAGTTCCGATTTCTTTATACATATTTGCTTTGATTTCTGCTTCGGTACGGACAGTATTCCAGATACGGACTTCATCAATTGAGCCGATAAATGGTCGTGTTAACTCTCCACTACCTGAATTACCGATTACCAGGGGCAAGTCAGTTGAACTAATCGAAGAAGCGGAAGGGCTTGATTTTACAAGCCTCCCGTTTACATAAAGTTTTGCTGTTGAACCGTCATAAGTACCTGCCAGGTGAGTCCATTTATTTAGTGTCAGTGTACTTGCATCACTGAATACACCATTAAGAGTAACAAAGTCGTATGCTGCATAAAACTCCACGATCCCGTTTCCTCCGCAACGCAAATTGAAACCATGAGATGTATTGGATAGTTTATTTACAATTACATTATCCCAATAGTTTGTTGAAAATGCGGTAGGATAAACCCATGCCTCTAAGGTTATAGCAGAGCCACTAATCTGAACGGCTTCGTTGTTTCCGCAATTGATATGGCGGGTTCCGCTAAATTGCAGGGCATAACCGCCTGTCTGGGGAAAGGAGAAGTGGGACAAAAGAAGTATCAAAACTGAAGAGAGAATGATTCTTTTCATGGTTACCTCAATAATATGTTGCTAATAGCTAATTATGTAATTATCCTGTCAGGCATAAAGTACCTGTCCTAACCACATAAAAGAAAACCTTATTACAAAAATAGTTTTCTGAAAGCTATCTTGCAAGTGAAAAGTGAGAAGCTGATAAGCGGATCGTGTTTAGTATGAAATTTTTCACACCTTTTACCCTTACAATAGTTGATTGTAATAGATGAATTAACTATTTTAACATTTAACAAATTGGTTTATTTTAATAATTCTGATTAATAATAACAAATCAAAATCCGGAATAAATGCGGAACTGAGAGAAAAATAAATTACAATAAATAGTATGGTGCACAAATGGGTTTTAATGAATTAGAAATCAAAAATATCAATAGCAGCATGGACAAATTTATGAAAAGGCGACGTCCTCCTGTTCAAATTCGAGATCAGGTGGATCTTCTTTATAAAATTGTTAATAATAGTATTGAAATATTTGAAATCAGGCCTCAGTGGGATAATCCGGATATAATTAATGAAATACCGATAGCAAAAACTACTTTCGCTAAATCGAAAAATTGCTGGAAGATATTGTGGATGCGCTCTGATTTACGGTGGCATAGTTATGATCCGGTTCCGGAAGTAAAGACATTCGATAATTTTTTATCAATAGTTGATAAAGACGAGTATTGCTGTTTCTGGGGATAATAAATAGTCTCCATACTCTACATGTCTCAAAAAAGATTCCTCGGCGTATTGCCCCTGTCGCCTTTTCCGCCGCCGTGCCGGAAACAAAAAATCCTTCCTTCCCCCCAAATATCCAAATCATTTGGGTTTACCCCCCTCCCTTTTCCGGTTTTGGATATTATCCGGATATTTCCTGTTATTTCGGATTATTCCTGCTTATGTTAAACTGTATCATCTCCAGGATCACCCGGCTCAGATCAGTAGCTATCTTGGCGAATTCCATCATTTTGATGTCAATTTCTTCCGCCCCTTCTTTTTTTCCCTCAATAATCTTCTCTTCAACAGGCTTTTCCTCCTCTTGGTAGTTCTCCCTCAGCAGCCAGTTCATGTCACACCCCACCTCCGCTAATTCCTTCAGAAACGGATAGCCTGGTTTTGCTTTCCCGTTCAGGTACTGTGAGATTTGTGTTTGTGATATTTTCAGAACTGTTGCGGCTTCAAGGTAAGTATTGTACCTGTCTCTGATGTATTTCCTCAGTTTTTCTTCGAATTGCATTGTTAATCCTTATGGTTATTTAAATTATTAATATTATTTCTGCAGTGTGAATTTAATTTAACTTTGAATAATTAGGGTGTGCTTTGTTAGGTTTGATTAATTTTGGTTTTTATGAAATGTATTTCCCGCTGATCCTTCCGGCAGCCGGAATTACTAATACCGATCTCCTTTTCGTCTTCTTTGCGGTCCATATTGCTACCTGCTTCGGAAAGATGGCTTCGCAAATTAGCTTCTTTGAAATTACAGCCGGTTTCTCACTTAAGAATAAATTCCCTGCTTCAACTAAAGAGTATGACCCCGGCTACTTTGCAATATCAGAACCTTTTTACTACGTTTTCTCAGCAAACAAAAATAAAGAAAAGAGAAATCCGAGACGGTATTTATCCACAATGCGTATATATTTCGTGACGATGGGAGGATTGGTTTTTAATGGGTCTTCAATGGGTTTACAATGGGTTTTGGGGAAAATGAAGTTTGGCGGAAGGATTAACGCCTGATGAAGATGAGTCCGAATTTTTTGTTGCAAAACCAAGAGATAAAAGAATGTTAAATCTTGAAAATTGACATTGCAATATAAGCAAAATCAGAGGTAAAAACAAGATCATACAATGATCTTTTTTTGAGTTTATCCCATCTGTCAAAACAAGTAACTTTATAGTTTAATTTGGACAGCAGTGTGAGAATGATACGAAAAGAGAAATATTATTTTTTCTTAAGTATTATTTAGTCGGATTTATTTATCTTTATTGGATAAATTCCTTTAATTTAGATAATTTTCTAAGGTACTATGCTTGATGTAAAAACAGAAGATTTTGGCTTATATAAAGAGATAAAGCTTATTGGCAGAGTTGACGGAATTACATCATCGGATGTTGAGAAATCCATCGATTCCGTGATTGCACACGGCGAAAGAACAATTGTGGTTGACGTTTCTCAGGTTGTATATATAAGCAGTGCCGGCCTCAGGGTTTTCCTCGCCGCGCAAAAAGAATTAAAGAAGATTGACGGCATGCTGATTTTCAAATCCCTCCCCGAACAAGTGCGTCAGGTTTTTGACATCAGCGGTTTTGCAAATATATTTAAAATCGTTAAGAACAATGAGGAGTTAACCGCCCTCTTATCCGGCCATAAGGCAAATCCGAAAGTCGAAACAAAAGTGGTCAACGGGATTAAATTTGATTTGATTCAGCTGGAGAGCGGCATAGGGAGTTGTTTTTCAATCGGCGATTACGCAAAAGAGAAAAGCTCGGATTATGAAGCTGCGGATGTTGTTGAAGTTCACCAGAATAAATTCAATTTTGCGCTGGGACTCTCCACAATGGGGAATGACTTTGAGGATTATAAAAATTATTTCGGCGAAACTGTTGTTCTTAACAATAATATTTTTTTCTATCCCGCAATCAGGGCAGCGAAGGTGGACTTTATCCTGGAAGAAGAAAGGGTTGAGAGCGAATCGCTTAAGTTCCTAAACGGAATTGGGGTGAAGGGAAAGGTAAATACTCTTGCGATTATCAAAGACCAGGAGAGGCTTATTTCCCTTAAAGAAATTATTCAAGTGATGAGCGCAACCGCGAAGTCAAATGTATTCGGCATTGTCTTCCTTTCGATTAGCGGCGGGATACTCGGGATGAACCTGAAGAAAGTCCCTGTTAAATCAGAGCAGTGTGTTGCTGACATCTTTAACGGAACAACATTTCATGAATGGTTCGACTTTCCTGTTGAGCCTCAATATGCAAACAATATTACCGCGGGATTCGGTCTCATAGTGAAGGATAAAAACCTTCTTCCCGCTGATATGCAAAAGCATTTTTCCGCAAACACAAACGCCCATATTCACGGTCTTATTATGCAGAAGGAATATCTAAGTTACAACATCGAGGAATTTGAGAAGGAGATGAAGAGAGTCTTCAGGGAGATGGATTCTGTGAAAGTGCAGCATCTGCTGGGTGACTCATTTTTCAAGAGCGGCTATTTCGGAATTATTGAGATGGAGAACTAAATGGAACTCTGGGTAGGTGCTGTAAATTTAGGAATCCTTTATGCTTTCATGGCTCTCGGGACTTTCATCACTTACAAGATTTTTGATTTTGCGGATATAACAGTTGACGGCTCCTTTACTCTTGGCGCCGCGGTGGTCTCTTTTCTATTAATGAGCGGCGTAAATCACTTGCTTGCTCTTCCGCTTGTATTTATCAGCGGCATGCTCGCGGGAATGGCTACGGGACTTATACACACAAAGTTCAAGATTAACGGACTCCTTTCGGGTATCCTTGTTATGACGGGTCTATACTCAATCAACCTGAGAATAATGGGGAAATCAAATATCTCCCTGATTGGGCTCGATACGGTAATGAATTTTATTGAGAAATATAATCCCGGAATCAATAACGAAATATGGTACCTTGTTATTTTAGCCTGTTTCACAATAGTGGTTTGGATTGTACTTGCTCTTTTCTTCAAAACCGATTTCGGAATAGTGATGAGGGGAACAGGGGACAACTCCGTGATGGTAGCCGCAAACGGAGTGAATATTGATTTTATAAAAGTATTCGGAATTGCAATGGCAAACGGGCTGGTGGCGCTGTCGGGCGCCCTGGTTGCGCAGTATCAGGGATTTTCGGATATCGGGATGGGAGTGGGCGCAGTCGTATTCAGTTTGGCGGCGGTTATCATTGGCGAAGCAATTTTCAAGTCGCCGGGCATAACGGTGAAAATCATAAGTGTTATAATCGGTTCAATTATTTTCAGGATAATGGTTGCAGCGGCACTTATGGTGGGGCTGAACCCGAACGACCTGAAACTCATCACCGCGATTTTTGTCCTCCTTACTCTTGTCGCCTCCAATGCCTTTGACGCCAAGCAGAAACTGGGGCTGAACAAGGAGAGAATGGATTTTCTGAAGAAGTGGAAAAAATATTTTATTCCGGGAGGAGTTGCAGTAATTGCCCTCTTACTAGGAATGTGGTTATACAATATTCTTACTGACAAGAGTGTTTATAAGGATAATTTGAAAATCGGGGTGATTTTGGGAAGCGATGCCACAATACTGACTTTAACATACGAAGGTATGGTGGACGAGCTGAAAAAATACGGATATGTTGACGGCGAGAATTGTGAAATAATAATGCAGAACGGTTTTGCTGAAATTCCGACGATAAACTCAATAGTGGATAATTTCATCTCGCAGGATGTGGATATATTTGTCCCAATCTCCACCGCGAGCCTGCAGGCAACCATGAATAAGGTCAAGGATAAGCCGATAGTATTCGGGACGATTGCAGACCCGTTTATAATCAAAGCTGGTGTATCCCCGACGGAGCATCTCCCGAATATAACTGGAGTATACGGGATTATGCCGATAGCGGAACTGCTGGAGATAGTAAGAGTGCTTTATCCCGGTAAATTAAAAATCGGTGCTATGTGGAATCCTTCCTTCCCCAATTCCGTCCACAATGTAGATGTCCTGCGGAAAGCCATGAAAAAGTATAAAGGGGAAATTACTCTGGAAGGGATGACGATAACCAACTCCAATGAAGTCTATCAGACTGCCCATGCCCTTGTGAGCAAGGGTATAGACGCATTCTTCCTGGTTCCCGACATAACAGTCTTTGCCGCTTTTGAATCGATAGTGAAAGCGGGAAACACCAGGAAACTCCCGATATTCACCGGGGACGTGGAAAAACTTGTAGACGGCGCGCTTCTGGCTTACGGTTATGATTACATTGTGAGCGGGCAGCAGACCGCAAGGCTGGTGAAGAGGGTGATTGAAGGAGAGGATATTTCCAAAATTCCTTTTGAAAGATATCATGACGTCAGTTTCGGCGTTAACAGGGATATGGCAGCAAAACTCGGAATTGGCATCCCCGAAAATATGCTTAAGTCTGCGAACATGATTGTGAAGGACGGGAAGCTGTCAAGGAGCAGAAATACCAGGGATGAGAGACCCGGGAAAAGAATGGCGGTGTTCCAGTTCTCTGATAATTTGCTGCTTAATTCAACAACAGAAGGTTTTCTTAAGAAGATGCAGATGGAGGCAGACAATCTCCCTTATGAGATAAAGATAGACCAATTCAACGCGAATGCCGATTTCGGGGTGGGCAATTCCATAGCAGGCAAAATGATTGACGGAGAGTATGATTACATTGCCACGGTATCAACAAAATCCGGGCAGATAGTGGCGGGGGTCAATACTAAAATACCCCACGTTTTCATGGCGGTGACAGATCCGCTCAGGGCAAAGATAGTGACAGATTTTCTGAAGCATCCCGGCTATATTACGGGTCTTGCCACTCCTCAGCCGATGCACTCAACGGTGAAGCTGATGAGGGATGCATTCCCGAACGCAAAGAGGATAGGGATTGTATGGAATAATGCGGAAGTGAATTCTGAAATCTGTACGGAGATGCTCCGCGAGGAGAGTAAAAATTTCGGGTTTACCGTAGTAGAGCGGACAATCTCCAACTCGAGCGAAATAGTTGAAGCTCTTAATGCCGTTATTTCCGAAGGGATAGACCTCTTTATTACATCCGGGGATGTTACGGTTTCGCAGGCTACCTCAACTATTGGGGCCAGGCTTGAGAAGAGCAAAATACCCTATTTCACCAATACCCCGAATGATATTAATCTGGGGGCACTGATAACAAATGGAGCAGACTATAATGAAGTCGGTGAAGAAGCAGCCCTCATGATGGTGAGAATTATTATGGGCGAAAGCCCGCGGGATATTCCGGTAAAAATGTTCGTACCCGAAAAAATAGGGCTGAATATTACGCTGGCTAAAAGAATCGGGATTAAATTCCCCGACTGGCTCATTAAGCAGGCATCATTCACCAGGTAGAAAGCAGAACCGAATTATGATAGAGCTGAATAATATAAATAAAGTTTTTAATTCCGGAACAATCAACGAGGTGAAAGCTCTTACGAATATCAACCTTAAAGTGAATAACGGAGACTTCATTACCGTAATCGGGACTAACGGTTCGGGAAAGACAACCCTGCTGAATCTTATCACCGGTTCCTTTATGACCGATACGGGAAGGATTCTGATTGACGGAAAAGACGTTACTAAGGAAAAGGATTATCAGAGGGCAAATTACATTTCCCGCGTTTTCCAGAATCCCTTTAGCGGAAGCGCGCCGAAGATGACAATAGCGGAAAACCTGCTGATTGCATATTCACGAAACAGCAGAAGGCTCCCCGTAATTTCACTCACGGGGAAACTGAGGAGTTTTTTCAGGGATCAGATTGCCCTTCTTGAAATGCAGCTTGAGGACAGGCTTGACAATGTTGTCGGGATGCTCTCAGGGGGGCAGAGGCAGGCTGTTACTTTGCTTATGGCGGTTTTGAAAACACCCAAAGTGCTTCTGCTCGATGAACACACGGCAGCACTGGACCCGAAATCTGCTCAGCAGGTTATCAACCTGACTAAAAGAATGATAGAGGAGAAAAAACTTACGGCAATAATGATTACTCACAGCATGCAGCAGGCTCTTGACCTCGGGAGCAGGACTCTGATGCTTTATAAGGGTGAAATTATTGACGACATTAATGCGATGGAGAAAAAAAGGCTGACCGTTGACGATTTGCTCGATAAGTTCAGCGACCTCAGGAAGAGGGAAAAATTAACGGATGATGTTCTGAGCAGGTTAAAGGCGGAATATGTCTGATTTACATAAACTAAATAACAGTAAATATATGACACATGAAGAAATTGAACAGTTAAAGAAAGAACTTTGTAAGTATAAAGCTATTGTTGCAGGAACACCCGATGTTATAATGATGACGGACGGGAAGGACGGGAACATTCTTGAAGTCAACGATGCCTGCATAAGTGTCTTCGGTTATAAGCCGGAAGACCTGATAGGCAAAAAGTTTGAGATGTTAATTGATAAAAAGGAGAAAGCCGACGGGGAAGAACCCGAGGGTGAGATACGGATGTATGACTCTGTTTCGGAAAGATTTGTTAAGAAAGCTGACGGCTCAGTTGTACCTATGGATTTGTTTGTGACAGTGGAGGACTTGTGCGGGCAGAAAGTGGTACTGACTAATTTCCGCGACGTTACGGAGAGAATGGAAGCGGAAAATGAGATAAAAAGAATGAATGCGGAACTGAAAGCCCTTAACCAGACTAAGGATAAGTTCTTTTCAATAATTGCCCACGATTTGAAGAGTCCGTTTGCAGGACTCCTTATGCTTTTCGATTTGCTTCTTGACCAGAAGATTACCGTGAGCGAAGAAGACCAGCTTAAGATGCTTACACGCCTGAGGGAAAGTTCTAAAGCAGTCTTTACGCTTATTCAGAATCTCCTTGAATGGTCACTGCTCAACCTGAACAGCATAAAAATCAATCCCGAAAAAGTAGGTATTAATCTGGTCGCGGATGAAATAATTCATTTATTAAAGCCGGTTGCTGATAGCAAGGAGATAACTCTTGCCAATGAAATCGAGGGGGAACTGAGCGGACTCATAGACCTGAACTCGATAAAGACGGTGGTACGGAACCTGGTATCCAACAGCCTTAAGTTTACTCCAAGGGGGGGGAAGATAACCGTAAGCGGAAAGGAAGATAATGATAAGATTGAAATTGTTGTAAGCGACACAGGAGTGGGGATGAAGAAGGAACAGATGGAGAGAGTTTTTACCCCGGGCGGGAACAGATCCACCAAAGGAACGGAGAATGAAAAGGGAACGGGTCTCGGGCTGGTGCTTTGCCATGAATTAATGGTAAAAAACAACGGCGGAGTGAAAGTTGAGAGCGAAATAGGCAAAGGAACTGCGTTCACAATCTTTTTTCCAAAATATTTTGAAAAAAATACCAACTTTTCTTAAACTTGATTGTATTTATGTCAGAGATTGAAGATAATAAAGTAATTGAAAGCGTCCTGGCGGGAGAAACTGATGATTTCAGGCATTTAGTGGCGAAATACCAGCAACCTCTGTTTAACTATGCTTTCCGTAATGTTGGTAGCTATGACAATGCCAGGGATATCACTCAGCAGGTTTTTATAAAAGCCTATATTAAATTAAAGTCTTTTGACAATAAGTATAAATTTTTTAGCTGGCTTTTCAGGATTGCAATTAACGAGACTATTAATTATACTAAATACCACAGGCGGTTTGTGAGAATTGATGACTATAAAAGGGAATTAGCTCAAGACGAATATCAGAGCCTGGAAAAAGAAGAAATTAAAGAAAGAGTTGAAAAATCCATAATGGAACTGAATCCCAAATACAGAACGCTGATAATCCTTAAACACTTTGAGGATTATTCCTATACGGAAATAGCCGGGATCCTGGGACTGACGGAGAAGAAAGTTAAATCAAGATTATTTTCTGCAAGGGAAAAACTGAGCAGGAAACTCGGCAGAGACTTATTAAGATGAAAAAGAAATTAATTAAAGAACTATTAAACAAAAAACTCGACAATAACATCACGAGCGACGAGCAGTTGCTTCTTGATGAATTGTTGGAGAAGAATCCCGGATACGCCAAAGAATTGGAAACACTCCTTCTTCTGGCGGAAATGAAAACGGGAGAGCATCAGTTAAAGCTCGGCGGTGATTTCGCCGACAGCGTAATGTATAAGATAAAAAATGTTAACAATAATAAAAACGCGAGGTTTACCATGGCAAATTCCAAAAGTTCAATAGGCTCAAGACTGGCAATGGCTTTCATATTTATTTTCGGTTTACTGCTCGGAGGCGGACTGATTTATCTCTCTTTCACGTCGGAAGCCGAAGACGAGCAGATTAAATATTTCTCACTCTTCGGAATGATGGGGGATACGGGGGCAATGTCAGACTTTATTGAAGCTGATAAATATACCTACGACAATTCCGACCTGACGGTGAATATTGCAACCAAATACAGCAATGACATGATTGTCCTTGAATATGAAGTTTATTCGGCAGAGAAAGTAAAGGTTATCATGACTTATGAATCGCGCAATTTAAGATTCTATGCCTCAAAGAAATTTTATGAAACTACTGAGACATCGCTGCTGACAAGCAGCAACCTGATTCAGGTTGAAAATAAAGGGAAGAACAAATATATCTTCCTCTTTGTAAATCAGACAAGACGTCCTTCCGATATCAATGTTACAGTACAGCGCGGTCTGGAAACAATTTCGGAGAGCAAGTTAGTCTCTAACAAGTAAAGAAAAGGAATATCAAATGAAAAAGAATAAAAAGTTATTTGTAGGCGGAGCAGTAATTATTGTAGTGGTAATAGCCATAGCAATTATAGCAGGTATCTACCCGCCGGCAGCAGAAGAAGATACAAGCGGGACAATCGGAAAAGTCGAGAAGTTCAGGAAACAGCAGTTAACTGCTAAGGACGTTCTGCTGAGCGATGATTTGCTTAAAGATACAGTTGCTCTAAAGAATACGATAGGCGAAATAGGTCAGTTTACGACTTTCTCCATTGAGATGTCCGTCCTTATAAACGGCTACTGGCTCCCGGAGATAAATGCAAACTGGCAGACGGATGAAGGAAAGGAAGTGAGCAAGAACCTTGCAGACTTTGCGGCGTTCATTGACAACAATGTCGAAAAGACAGCGGCAACACAGAATGTTTTATACAAGCTTTATGTGAAAAAAGAGAAAACGGGAACAGAGGACGTAGGTTCAAAACTAGCTAACTTTGTTAATTACGTTCTCCAACTAATGGACAGAGATTCGGTAATGGAGAACACCATCACCAGGCTTAATAATTACATTGCATCAAATCCTCAGGTAAAAGGAAATCTCGGGAAACAGCTTAAGCAACTCCAGAGCCTGAGGGATAAAATAATTGTTGATACATTCCTTTATGGAACGGTTGTAGGCGATAAGAAAAAGACGGATTTTGCAGGAAACCAGATATTAGGGAATAAAGATGTAATGGGAATGGTTCAGTCTGAAGGTACAGCCGTACAGATGGTTGTCATCGAAAGGGCTGCAGCCTTAAATATAGTTGTTTATGTCGCTTATGAAGTTGGCAGCACTGCTCAGGTGGGCAATAAAATTGGTCCCGGAGTTGTTATAACTTTGGAGTCGGCAAGTAATATATTGGGAATGATTCACGGCGGCGGCATAGCAACAGGAAGCACAGCTCTTGTTGGTATAATTCCTGTTTGCAGTGCGGCAAACAGTTTTTATTCATACGTGGTGAACAGCCACTCAATTGCCAATAAAGATGTGGCAGGCGCAACTTATTCTCTGGGCACAATGTATGGTAAAAATGCTTTGAATTTATATGTTGAATCGAAAGTTTCACTAATGTCGAATAAGAGTTCATCGATCTTTAATAAGGATGTACTTGCTAGTTATTAAATAGGAAGAACCCGCGACAGCTTCGGCAAGGGAATATACTGGAAATTTACAATGAACTGTATGAAGAAACGGATTAAAGGATAAAATGAAAAAGAATAAAAAGTTACTTGTAGGCGGAGCAGTAATTATTGTAATGGTAATAGCCATAGCAATTATAGCAGGTATCTTCCCGCCGGCAGCAGAAGAAGATACAAGCGGGACAATCGGAAAAGTCGAGAAGTTCAGGAAACAGCAGTTAACTGCTAAGGACGTTCTGCTGAGCGATGATTTGCTTAAAGATACAGTTGCTCTAAAGAATACGATTGGTGAAATAGGTCAGTTTACGACTTTCTCAATTGAGATGTCCGTCCTTATAAACGGCTACTGGCTCCCGGAGATAAATGCAAACTGGCAGACGGATGAAGGAAAGGAAGTGAGCAAAAACCTTGCAGACTTTGCGGCGTTCATAGACAATAACGTTGAAAAGACAGCGGCAACACAGAATGTTTTATACAAGCTTTATGTGAAAAAAGAGAAAACAGGAACAGAGGACGTAGGTTCAAAACTTGCTAACTTTGTTAATTACGTTCTCCAACTAATGGACAGGGATTCGGTAATGGAGAACACCATCACCAGGCTTAATAATTACATTGCATCGAATCCTCAGGTAAAAGGAAATCTCGGGAAACAGCTTAAACAACTCCAGAGCCTGAGGGATAAAATAATTGTTGATACTTTCCTTTACGGGACTGTCGTGGGTGATAAAAAGAAATCTGACTTCGCAGCAGGACAAAAAATAAACACTGTGGAATTAGGGACAACAGCTACTGCATCTCTTGGATTAGACTACACTGCAACTTCTTCAATACAAATGGTTGTTTTGGAAAGGGCTGCAGCCTTAAATATAGTTGTTTATGTCGCTTATGAAGTTGGCAGCACTGCTCAGGTGGGCAATAAAATTGGTCCCGGAGTTTTAGCTTTGGAGAGGGCAAGTAGTATATTGGGACTTGTTGACAGCAAAGGAATTGGAATTGAAGAAATAGTGGGCTTGGCTCCTCTCGTTGGAGCAAGAGTCACCATTGGTACAGGTTTCTCAGGCATAGATATTATTAAGAATAAGGAAGGAGGGGCGACAGCAACCCTTGGCAGTATCGTGAGCCAGGATGCTCTGGGTACTCTGTATGAGTCACGGGTTTCGTTGTTATCGAACCACGGTCCGTCAGTACTTAATAAAGATGTGCTTCAAATCGGTGCTCGGTGATGAGATATCAATATAAAATCATTAGATTTGTAACAAAGATAAGGAACATTATTTAACATAGCTATAAATTAATTAACATTGGGTACCGGTACTTAATGAAACTAATACAATCTTTAATCGTGCTGCTGCTCTTAACAGCCAGCAGCTTTGCACAATTCTATATATACGAAACAAATTCGTCAAAGATAATATATTTTGACAAGAGCCACGCCTATCTCGTCCCCCACACGGCACGCAGCCTGGAGAATGCCCTCTCATTCCATAAGAAATTCTGGAACTATACTCCCGACGGAAAGATATCAATCCTCTTTAACGACTTTACAGACGGCGGCAACGGCGGCGCAATGGCAATGCCCTTTAACTACGTCAGCATAGGGATAGGTTCCTTTGAATATACTTATGACGTCCTCCCCGCTAACGAGAGGATGGGCTGGCTTATGAATCATGAACTCACACACACCGTAATGACGGATAAAGCGGCAGCTTCCGACAGGTTTTACAGGAGCCTGTTGAGTGGCAAAGTGATTGCCGATGACGGCAATCCGGCAACAATGCTCTACAGTTATCTTACCACCCCCCGCTGGTATGCACCCCGCTGGTTCCATGAGGGCATTTCCACATTCATGGAGACCTGGATGTCTGGCGGAATGGGGAGAACTCTCGGCGGTTATGACGAAATGGTCTTCCGCTCCATGGTTAAGGAGAACCAGTATTTTTATAAAGTGGTCGGACTCGAAACTGAAGGGACTGCCGTTGACTTTAAGGTCGGCGCAAATTCCTATCTGTACGGAACCCGCTTTGTAAGCTACCTCGCCAACAATTACGGAATGGAAAAACTCCGCGCTTTCTACGGCAGGGACCCGGGAAGCAGCAGGTTTTTTGCCTCTCAGTTTGAGGATGTTTACGGAACAGACGTTGAAGATGAATGGGACAACTGGATAGAGTGGGAAACAAAATTCCAGCAGAAGAATTTGTCAATCATCAGGGAAACGGAAGTAACCGCAACCCGCAAAATTGTTGATAAATCTATTGGTTCTGTTTCAAGGGCATTCCTTGATAAGAAAAGAAATAAACTTATCCTTGGCAACAATTACCCCGGCGATATGTGCCACTTTGCCGAAATAGATATTGCTACAGGTGAGAAAAAGAAATTGATTGACATGACTTCCCCTACGCTCTATTATGTCACATCCCTTGCATACGATGAATCTTCCGGGACTCTCTTCTATTCCATTCACAACAACGACTGGCGGTCTCTTGAGTCATATAACATCAACACGGACGAAAAGAAAAGCCTGTTCCAGTATTCCCGGACAGGTGACTTTGCATTTAACCAAAAAGATAAATCACTCTGGGGCATAAGAAGTTCCGAAGGGAGAACAAGCGTTGTAAGATTCCCCCCTCCCTATGAAACCTTCTCGCAGGTGCACACCGTCCCTTACGGCGAGAGCTTTTTTGATATTGATATTTCACCCGACGGCACACTTCTTAGCGGAACAATGGCAGATGTAAGCGGCAGCCAGAATCTGGTTGTGTTTAATATCGATTCGCTTCTCGCGGGGAATGGGAACTACAGAAAGCTTTTTGAATTCGAGCAGAACTCCGCTTCCAATTTTACTTTCTCGGATGACGGCAATTCCCTCTACGGCACTTCATTCTATACGGGTGTTTCGAATATCTTTAAGGTAAGGGTTGCCGACGGGGATGCTATTCTCCTGACAAATACCGAGACAGGCCTTTTCCGCCCCGTTCAGTACGGCAGCGATTCCCTTATTGCATTTGAATATACCCCGCTTGGTATGGTCCCGGTTGTGTTTAAGGAGAAAGAGATAACCGATATAAAACCGGTTAACTATCTCGGTCAGGAAGTATTTACAAACAACCCCGAACTTGAAAGTTATACTCTTCCTCCTCCATCGGCTGTTTCGCTTGATACCTTGAATGTGAGCGAAAGGGATTATAACATCCTCAGCAATCTGGAATTGTCTTCCCTCTATCCCATTGTTGAGGGGTATAAAGTATTTCCTGCCTACGGTTTGGCAGCTACTTTCTTTGACAGGACTTATGTAAGTTCACTTAAATTAAGCGCCTTATATTCCCCGAACAAACTCCTCCCGCAAAAGGAGCGTATCCACGGTGAGGCAGAGTTCAACTATTATCAATGGTCGCTAAAAGGGGGATATAACAAAACCGATTTCTATGACCTCGTTGGCGGGACCAAGCAGAGCAGGGGGGGGTATTACTACTCTCTCTCCTATAAGAATTATATTTTATTCTTTAGGCCTACCACGCTTACTTACAGGTTTTATTTCAACGGCTATGGCGACCTTGAGGAGATGCCCGATTACCAGAATGTAACAGCAACCTTTGACAAAATGTATACCGGCGGGTTGAATCTTCATTACAGTTATTCGAGGAAATCCCTTGGCGGTGTTGAAGAGGAACAGGGACTGACCGTTGACGGCAATATTTACAGTTACTACGTAAATAAGGAATTTTTCCCGAAAGTAAATCTTAACACCGATTTCGGATTCCTCCTCCCAATCAGGAACTCCTCCTTCTGGGTCAGGACTGCAGTCGGTAAATCCTTCTCGAAGATTAAAGACCCGTTCAATAATTTTTATTTCGGTGCTTTTGGTAATAACTATATAGACCACCTCTCAGCCCGCAGATACAGGGAATACACAAGCTTCCCCGGATTTGAGATAAACGAACTGGGGGGCGAAAGTTTTGCAAAAGGGACACTTGAGTGGAACCTCCCCGCACTGAGGTTCAGGCGCTTTGGCTTCCTTCCGTTTTACGTAACATACGCAAGGCTCTCATTCTTCGGGATGGGTCTGTCAGTTAATCCCGACCAGCCGAACGGCTTAACACGCGAAAACTATTTCAACAGTGGTGCGCAGGTGGATTTTGAGCTTGTCCTGTTCTCGCTCATTAAATCCTATCTTTCATTCGGATATGGCAGAAGCTTTTCGAAAGGAATGTCCCCGGGCAACGAGTATATGATTTCACTAAAAATAATGTAACATGGTTTCGATTTTAATCAGTCTTTTACCCGTATTATTTTTTATCTTTTTCATTTTCTTTCTGGACAGCTATAAGCTTGTAAAACTTCAGCTCCTCATTGGAGTCTGGCTCTGGGGCTGCCTTGCTGCTGTTGGGAGTTACTTTGCAAACACTGCCCTTATGGAATTTTCGGGAGTGACCATTGACGTTTATTCAAGAGGCGGGGCACCGGTAGTTGAGGAATTCCTTAAAGGGGCAATCCTCTTTTTCCTCTTTAAGAAGAACAAAATAGGTTTTCTCATAGACGGTGCCATACTCGGCTTTACGATCGGAGCGGGCTTTTCGTTTATCGAGAACCTCTACTACGCGCTTACAATGGGTAATGTTTCCCCGATGATATGGATAATAAGAGGATTCGGAACCGCGATAATGCACTGCGGAACAACTGCCCTCCTTACTCTTACAATAGTCAGTTTCTCGAAGGAAAGCAATAAGTTCCCCCTGAAGTCATTTTTTATGGGTCTTGCGCTTGCTGTAATTATCCACTCCGTTTATAATCAGTTCCTCATCAATCCTTTAATCTCCACGCTGATAATGATGACCATAGTCCCCGTAGCGATTGCTGTGGTTTTCCAGAACGGCGAAAGGAAGCTGCGGGACTGGATGGAGATAGAGCTCTCGTCCGAAGTAAGCCTCCTGTCTATGATTAAAGAAGGGGAGTTCGGAACCACCAATGCGGGAAAATACATTGTCAGTATAAAAAACCGTTTTGAGGCGGAAGTGATTTTCGACATGATGAACTACATCCGTCTCTATCTTGAACTCTCGGTCAAGGCAAAGTCAATTTTACTGATGAGGGAAGCGGGCTTTGAAACGGAGAAAGAACCGGAAGTGGAAGAGAAACTGAACGAACTTGTATATTTGGAAAAGTCAGTAGGTCGCACCGGCCTCCTCGCCATTGCTCCGATGTTACGCATGGACCGCAAGAGTTTGTGGAAAATTAATATGCTTAAGGGATAATTGACAATCAGAGGAGAGTTACATTTCTGTTTTCCGGCCTCTGTCATCCGTCTTCTTTTTCAGGGCGTATGGTTTGCTGACTCAGACGCAATTTTTATGGTTCAGCTACCTTAGTCTCAGTTGTTGGAAGATATACTGTGAAAATGGAACCTGCGTCTAATGCAGTTTTGATCTCTAATTTGCCTTTATTCAGTTGAATAAACTCACGGCAGATAGAAAGACCAATACCAGTTCCTTTTTCGGATAATGTCCCCAATGAAGAAGTTATTTTATCTCCTTTTAGTATCTTCTCCTTCAGTTCATCGCTCATTCCAACCCCGTTATCAGCAATAGAAACAGCGATAAAGTTGCCGCTTAGTTCCCTTATAATATCAACTTTACCATTCTCGTTTGAAAACTTAATTGCATTGGATAAAATATTTCTGATTACGGTAGAAATCATTTCCGAATCCGCAAAAACCATTGCGGTTTCAGGAAGATGATTGACAATCTGAATGTTTTTTAATTCGGTATTCAGGTTTAACTGAGTGATAATGGTTTTTAGTTCCTTTGCTAAATCAAATACAACAGGAGCTGCGGTTAACTTATTCTGCTGCAACAATGACCACTTTGTAAGGTCGTCAATTAATTGGACGATTTTTTCTGAGGACTCCAGTAACATCCCGCTGTACTCGGAGATTTCTTTATTGTTCAATGATTGGGACTCTGTATGGATAATTTCGGCAAAACCATTTATACTCACAAAAGGGTTTTTCAGGTCGTGAGCAATGATAGAGAAAAGTTTATTCTTTGTACTGTTTGCTTCTTCGAGTTCGGAGTTTTTCAGGTTCAGTTCCAGATTAAGGTTATTAAGCAGAACGTTTGTCTCCCCTATGGATTTGCGCAGTTTACGCTGATTAAAATAGAGGGTAAGAATGAGAATCAGTGCGGTCAATATGATAACAATAATTGCAATATAGGCTATGCTAATTTTTTGCTGAAAATCAATTTCCTGGTGTTGCAGTTCATTTTCTTTGATAAGAAGTCTTTTACTCTCTTCAGATTTTCTTGTAATCTGCTTTAGATTTGTTTCGTTTATGCTGCTGATAATAGTTTCATTCAAGACAGAATCTTTAAGCTGTATATACTTCTCAAGGAAATACAATGATTGCGGGCTGTCATTCAGTTTCTTATAGATATTGGAAAGATTCAGATAATTGTTTCTGGAAATAACCCGATAGTCTTTAGCAATTGATAATTCCAATGATTGATTACTATAGATGAGAGCTTTATCAAAATTTCCCGATCCATAATAAGCTTCTCCCAGATAGAAAAGACTGTTGGCTTGTACGAATTTATCCTGAATTTGTGTGGATAATACCACGGCTTTTTCGAAGTAATCAATTGCTTTAAGAAACTGTTTCTTAGCCACAAAATAGATACCGAAATCATTATATATTTCTGAAATATCACTTAGTGATTTACTTGTTTCATATATTTTAAGTGCATTGTTCGCATTTACATAAAAAGAATCGAATTCTTTTTTTTCAAGACACAGGTTTGCAAGTCTCCGGTATGAATAACCTTTCCCGAAAGTATAATTTATAGAATCGGCAATTCTGAGAGCTCTGAGTATTGATTTCTGGGCATAATCAAAATACTTAAGTCTCTGATAGATAAGGCCGAGATTGTTAAGAACCAAAACAACACCCTTGAAATCACCCGTTTTCTCGCGGTATTCAAGTGCACGGGAATAATTTACATAAGCCTTCTCGAAATTTCCTTTTTTCCAGTAAAGCACTCCGAGGTTGTTATATGCCACCCCGATATTGCCGGGAATATTTAATTCCGTCCGTAAGGCAACGCTTTTTTCAAGAAACACTAATGCCGAATCGAGTTCTCCCAGTTTCCAGTAGTTTAATCCGAGCGTATTGTAAACTGAAGTGAGGAGTGTTTTATTAGTGATATTGTCTTTATTCGTTAAAACGCGGTTACTCAAATCAACGATTTCACGGTATCTGAATTCTTTTACCCATTTATCTGTAACTTTTTCAAAGATATCGGGAGTTTCGGGGAGATTTTTATTAATGATTTGAGTTGTTAATTTCCCGAGAAGTGAATCTTGTTGAGGAAAAGCAGAGAATGAGTATAATAAAGAAAGAAGGATGACAAATAATAACGGTTTCATAAATTATCTAAAAGTTAATGTTCAATATATGGATTATTTGGTATATAAAAAAGTGATGACTTTGCTGCCAAAGGCACAAAGACAGATGCCAGAAGACGGAGGGAATAATGGTTAATAAATAGGAAAGGCAAAAACATTGTTTTCGTCCTTTTAGAGACAATCCGACGCTGCGGAATTTCCTATGTTGATTCTTCTCTTGCAGGAGGCAAGGTTTTTAGATTTTGGCACTATTTCTTACAATTCGTATTGTTTAAAGCTTTTATTTTGAATCTTTTTTCCCTATATTACCGGTTAGAAAAGTTAATTTGCTGAGGTGTGTGCTCAGAATGAAAAATAAACGCTTTTCTGATTAAAGCAATAATAAACCTTGAAGGAAGGTTCATTATGAAAAAAAAGAATTCGTCAACAGTAAAAGACTCACCAGCAACAGGAAAAGATAACCGCAAAAAAGAGAAGGTCTTAAAAGAGACTCAATCAATTCCCACTGCAGAAAAATCAGATTCAACCCCGGAAGGTTTTCCCGTAGTGGGCATTGGTGCATCAGCAGGAGGGTTGAAAGCCTTTGAGGCATTTTTCTCGGGTATGCCAGCGGATACTGATCCTGATATGGCTTTTGTATTAGTGCAGCACCTTGCCCCGGACCACAAAAGCATTCTCACAGAGCTTATCCGGCGTTATACGCGCATGAAAGTTTTTGAAGTAGAGGACGGCATGGAAGTAAAACCAAACTGTGCCTACATAATTCCGCCGAAACGCGATATGGCTTTTGTAAACGGGACTCTCCAATTGATGGAACCTTCTTCTCAGCGCGGGTTACGTCTTCCTATTGACTTTTTCTTCCGCTCACTTGCTCAGGATCAGCACGAGCGGGCAATCTGTATTGTGCTCTCGGGGACGGGGAGTGACGGTACATTAGGTGTGAGGGCAATTAAGGGGGAAGGGGGAATGGCTATGGTGCAAACTCCCGAATCCACCGAATATGACGGTATGCCTGTAAGCGCACTTGGTACAGGCTTAGTGGACTTCGAACTCCCGCCCGCTGAGATGCCGGCTCAACTCATCGCTTATGCGTCACACGCTTTCGGAATAACAAAACAGGGAACTTCTGCACATCCCTCCACAATTGCGAATGCATTTAAAAAAATATTTGTCCTCCTGCGCATTCAAACCGGACACGACTTCTCCCTATATAAACCGAGTACCATCCGGCGCAGAATAGAAAGACGTATGGCAGTTCACCTGATTGAAACAGTGGAAGGATACGTAAAGTACCTCCAGGAAAACAAGCCTGAGGTAGAAGCTCTCTTCAGGGATATTTTAATAGGTGTGACTAATTTCTTCCGTGACCCTGAGGTATTTGCGGCGCTTGAAGAAACAATAATTCCGAAACTCTTTGCTGGAAAAGCAGCAGAGTCTGCTATCCGCGTTTGGGTACCCGGATGCTCGACTGGCGAGGAGGCTTATTCTATCGCTATCCTTCTGCAGGAGTACATGGATACTTTAAGGCGGAGCTACAAGGTTCAGATTTTTGCAACAGACATTGACAGCAGGGCAATTGCAATAGCCAGGGCAGGTTACTATCCCTCAAGCATAGCAGCAGACATTACTCCTGAACGGTTAACGCGTTTTTTCAAAGCAGAACCGGATAACCGCATGCACAGGATCAACAAAAATATCCGCGATATGCTGGTCTTTTCAGAACAGGATTTGGTAAAGGATCCCCCATTCTCAAAGCTTGATCTGCTGAGCTGCCGCAATCTGATGATTTATATGGGGAGTGAACTTCAGAAAAAACTCATCCCCCTTTTCCACTATACCCTTAGTCCCGGTGGATTTCTTTTATTAGGCACTTCGGAGAGTATCGGCGAATACATAGACCTGTTTAATACTCTGGACAGGAAAATGAAGCTATATCAGGCAAAAGCAGATTACCATGTAAAACAACGCACAGCATTAGGCAAGTTTATGCCCCCAATATCGGGGATTAGAGCAACAGCCGAAGCCCATCCGGTATTAAAGACTGCTTCAGTCGCAAAGTTGCCCTTGCGTGAACTTACAGAACAGACCCTGCTGCAAAAAGTTACACCGTGCAGCGCACTTGTTAACAGCCGCGGAGATATCCTCTATTTGCACGGACGCACAGGACTTTACCTCGAGCCTTCTCCGGGGGAAACCGGAATAAACAATATTCTTAAAATGGCCCGCGAAGGGCTACGCGAAAATCTTACTATTGCACTGCGAAAAGCAGTATCTGCAAATGAAGTTGTGAATTGTCCTGCAATGCGGGTTAAAACCAATGGCGATTTTACGACTATTAACTTATCCGTCCTCCCTGTTGTGCAGGATCCCGCTGCTCCATCCGGGTCACCCCTCTATTTAGTTATCTTTAATGAAATTTCCGATTCAGGTTCCGAACCGGATCAGGGAGCTGACACACAAAACGCTGCGGGGACGCAAGAACCGCTCTCTAACAACTCGGAAATCCGGATAGCTGCTTTGATGAAGGAACTGCAGGCTAAAGAAGAATATCTCCACACTACCAATGAAGAACTGGAGACTACGAATGAAGAGCTCAAATCTTCGAACGAGGAGATGCAGTCGGTAAATGAGGAACTCCAGTCAACTAATGAGGAATTGGAAACCTCCAAAGAGGAACTCCAGTCAGTCAATGAGGAACTTTCAACAGTAAATTCCGAGCTGCAAACTAAGGTGACAGATCTTTCCCGTATTAATAACGATATGAACAACCTGATAGCAGGGACGGGCATCGCCACGGTTTTTGTTGACTATCACCAGCGAATACTTCGCTATACCCCGGCAGCCACCCAGATAATTAATTTAATACTTAGTGATGTTGGGAGACCGATAGGGCATATTGTTTCCAACCTTTTGGGCTACAACAACTTATCCCGCGATATACAGATAGTTTTAGAGACTCTGATACCCAAAGAGCTTGATGTTCAGGGGAAAGATGATTCCTGGTACACAATGCGTATTATCCCATACCGCACGGCGGATAATGTTATAGAGGGGGCTGTTATCAGCTTTGTGAACATAACCGACAGCAAGAAGATAGAGGATGACCTTATTAAATCCGAGACCCGCTATCGTCTTCTTTTTGAGTCGGCGAAAGATGGAATTCTCATCCTGGATGCGGAAATCGGAATGATTGTGGATGTTAATCCGTTCTTAATTGAGATGCTGGGTTATTCGGAAGAAGAATTCATTGAAAAAGCAATTTGGGAAATAGGATTGTTCAGAGATATTGTTGCCAATAAAGAGAAATTCCTGGAATTACAGGAGAAGAACTACGTCCGCTATGAAGACCTGCCTCTCGAAACAGCCTCTGGAAATAAGATAAACGTGGAATTTATAAGCAACCTTTATTTAGTGGAAAACGAAAAAGTAATCCAGTGCAATATTCGTGATATTACAGACCGCAAACTGGCACAGAGTGAATTAAAGAATCAGTTGAAAGAAAAGGAATTTCTACTCAGGGAGGTTCATCACAGAATTAAAAACAACATGTCATCTATCAAAAGTCTGCTGATATTACAGTTAGATACAATTAAAGAACCTGTTGCTATCTCAGCACTTCAGGATGCTATTGGCAGGGTGGACAGCATGCTGGTGCTTTATGAAAAGCTCCTCTATACTAAAGATTATCAGAAAATATCTGTTAAAGCGTATATTGAGAGCCTTTTAGATACAGTTCTTACAGTGTTTCCGGATAGTTCGAATGTCAGGATTGAAAAGAGAATAGATGACTTTCCGGGCGATTGCGATCTGATATTTTCTCTCGGGGTTATTATCAATGAACTGATAACAAATACAATGAAATATGGTTTTGCAAACGGAGATGCTGGGCTGATTCAGGTGATTTTAGTGAAGACGGAATCCCATTTAGTATTAACTATTCGGGATAACGGGAAAGGACTGCCTTACGGATTTGACCTGGAAAAATCAACAGGATTCGGGCTGATGCTGGTAAAGATGTTAAGTAAACAGTTAAGGGGGCAGTTAAAAATGGAAAGCGAAAAAGGAACAAAGGTTACTTTGGAATTTGATATAACCGGGAAATGAGCAGTGATAACCGGTAACAACCGGAGGTGACATTGTGGAAGGCTTGGGTACGCATTCAGAGGCAAGGCAGAGGCAAGTTAGGGGCTACCTTAGGTAACGGGAGAGAGGAACCGGGATATAAAAAAAGGAGTCCGTTAGCTATGGGACTCCTTCAATATTTACCTGAAAATGGATAACTGTTATTAACTTTCCAGCTTCTTCTTAATTTCCGCGAGTTCGTTCTCAAGCTGCTTGATTCTCTTTGCGTAGTTATCGAGGTTACGGATGTGCCCTTCTGTCCTGAGAAATTCCCTTCCTTCTTTTAGGGGAGCTCCGATATAAAAACCGGGCTTGGTAATGGATTTTGAAACTCCTCCCTGAGCGCCTATGATTACGCGGTCAGCAATGTGGATGTGATTGATGAAACCAACCTGTCCCGCAATCATGCAGTTCTTTCCGATGGTGGTGCTCCCCGAAATACCCGACTGGGCAGACATTACGGTGTTCTCGCCGATAACCACATTGTGGGCTATCTGGATAAGATTGTCCAGCTTTACGCCTTTATGAATTACTGTAGAACCGAGCATTGCCCTGTCTATTGCTACGTTTGCGCCTATTTCAACATCGTCTTCAATAACAACATTCCCGACTTGCGGAATCTTTTCGTAGTTATTGTTTTCGTCGGGAAGGAACCCGAAACCGTCCGAGCCGATAACCGTTCCGGAGTGGATGATGACCCGCTTGCCAATTACGCAGTTTTCGCGTATGGTGATGTTCGGATAAAGTTCTGTCTCTGCACCCAGGCTAACGTTATCCAGGAGGACGACGTTATGGAATATTGTGCAGTTGTCGCCGATAGTGCATTTGTCGGAAATTACCACGTTCCTCCCAATGGATACATTGTTCCCGATAGTTGCCGAGGGTGAAATATATGCCGTTTCGTCAATTCCTTTAATTTTAGGGCGGTCGGGGAAGAAGGTGGAAAGGAGGCTGAAGAATGCTTTGTTCGGATTGTCAACTTCAAGATAGGTGATGTCCGTGCGGGTCTTCTGGAATCCTTTTTTTACAATAATTGCCGATGCTTTGGTATCGGGAAAGTGCTTTTCATACAGGGGGAGATAGAGGAAAGTAAGGTCACCCTCTTTAGCCTCTTCAATTTTGGCAAGGCTTGAAATTCTCAGGGTGCCGTCGCCAGTGACATCAGCATGGATAAGCTCTGCAATTTGTGTAACGGGAAAATTCATTTGGCTTTGAGTTTTGCTAATACGTCGTTGGTAATGTCGTACTCTGTCTTTGCATAAAGGATAAGCACTCCGCCGCTGCGGTCAAGAACGAAATCAAGTTCTTTCTCTTTTGCCACTTCCTGGATTATGGTAAAGAGCTTATTCTGGACGGGCTTCATCAGCTCGTCCTGCTTAGCAAAGAGCTCGCCGTTAGTTCCGAATTTCTTTTCGCGGAATTCCGAAATTTTTTCCTCGAGCTTAATCAGTTCGCTCTCGGTTTCGGCGCGGGTCTGGTCTGACATGATGAGCTTTCGCTTTTCATAGTCATCATATTTGGTTTTCCAATCCCTGTCGAGCTTATTCAGTTCTGCCTGCCACTCCTGAATCAACTGGTCAAGCTGCTGGCGTGCGTCCTGAGCGTCGGTCATCTGATTAAGAAGTGCATCCGAGTCAACATATCCAATTTTTGACTGGCTGAAAGAAAGGGAAGAGAAGAAACAAAATATTGCGAATAAAAATATTTTAGCTTTCATGGTTTAACTTTAGTTTATTGGTAAAAAGTTAAGTGAATTGTGAAAAGCAACAGAAGAGTGGAGGGGTTACGATTCACAATTCATTTTAAAAACGTTTAAGGTTATTTACCTCTTTTAAGTCTGTCAAGTACTTTGAATGTAATGTCAAAAGCAGGGTCAGCATAAAGAAGGATAATGTCGCCACTCTTGTCAAACACGAACTGCATGTTTTCTTCTTTTGAAATCACTTCGATAGTAGCGAAGATTTTGTCTTTAACCGGTTTCAGGAGTTCTTCCTGTTTCCTGTAGATTTCGCCTGTACCCTGAGTGAATTTGCTTCTTCTGAACTCTTCAACAATCTGCTGCTGGGCAACGAGTTTTTGCTGAGCTTCCTGTTTTTTAGGTTCGGTCATTGTGTTCATCTGTTTCTGGTAGTCTGCATAAGCCTGCTGAAGAGCCTGGCCCATGGAATCAATCTGATTGTTCCATTTATTGATTAAAGCATCGAGTTCGCCCTGAGCCTTGATTGCTTCGGGGAGCTGTTTCAGGATTACTTCTGAATCGACGTAACCGATTTTAATTGAAGTCTGCTGTGCAAAAGAGACTGTTGTTAAGAAGATAAGAGTAAGAATAAATAGGTATTTTTTCACTGTTTTTCCTTTATTATTGTTAATTATTGTAAAAATTAAAATCCTCTGCCAAACTGGAAGTGGAAAAGCCATGCGGGGTCTTTTCCGTCAACTGCTTTTCTGTCAAACCCGTAGCCAAGGTCAAAGCCAATAAGGCCTATCGGGTTAATTAAAATACGCGCGCCCACGCCGACTGACCTGCGAAGGTTGAAAATATCGGCTGAGTTTAAGTTTGAGAATACGTTGCCTGCCTCTGCAAATGCAAGAAGGTAAAGGGGCATAGGCTCAAGGGTGACCGCGAAACGGAACTCGGTTGTATATTTGAGCATAATCTTTCCGTCCGATACGTCGCCGAAAATGTTTTTGGATCCCACGGATCTGTCGTCATATCCGCGCAGGGGCGTGGTTGCGATAACCAGGCCGTTGCCCCCCATATAGAAATATTCAAAAGGCTGGATAGGGGTGTTTGGGACAAGCTCTTCAAGGTAACCAAAGTCTGCCGATGTATAGAAGACGAATTTGTTAGATGCGGTAATGCGTTTATACCACTCGGCTTTGAAAAGGACTTTTATATAATCCACACTTCCGGGGAGGAACGGACCGCCTGAAATTTCGCCGTCAAGATTAAATGCCGAGCCATTTGAAGGGAATATGGGGTTATCCACGTTACGCCTTGAAATGCTTGCGCCAAGAGTTACCTGCTCGGTTTTCCCTTCACGGTAATAGCCGCCGCCGCCGAGGACGTTGTTGTGCTGGTAGCGGAGGACACCCTGGATATAGAAATAGTCATCAGGCCATTTCAGCCTGCGCCCGAGCTTTGCGGATGCACCGGTTTGGCTCAGGTCGTAAATATATTGCTGACGGGTGTCGAAGAGGTCGAAACCGATAAGAGTAGGAGTATCCATAAACCACGGTTCTGTGAAGCCTAAAGAGAAAGTACGGTAGAAGTTCCCCACGCCGAACTGCCAGTTGAAACTGAGAATTTGTCCGCCGCCAAGGGAGAAGGGTTCGGTGATTGAGAAGTTAGTAAGCGTAACGCCAACTGCGCCGCTGAATCCGAAACTTCCGCTGTAACCGACCGATGCGTTAAGGTAATCGCTTGATTTTTCTTCCACATTATAAACTATGTCAACGGTGCTGTCGTTGGAAAGCTGATAGTCAACCCCTTTGCTGTATAATTTCTCTACGTTGAAATACTGGAGATTTGCAAGCTGCTGAAGGCTTCTGAAAAGCATAGCGCGGTTAAAGAAATCGCTCGGGATTGTGTAGAGTTCGCGGCGGATAACTTTATCCTTCGTCCTGTCGTTTCCCGTAATGTCCACCTTGCCGACCTTAAACTGATTCTTCTCGGAAATCTGGATGTCGATATCTATTGAGTCGGCTCCCGTTTTATTCTCAATGGTGTTAAGGCTGAAGGTGAGGTAACCGTTGTCAAGATAAAGGGAAGCTATATCGGACTGGCGTTCGTTGCCGCGGAGGTTCTGGTTGAACTTCGAGAGGTCGTAAATATCACCTTTCGCAAAGCCAAGCCTTTCGTTTAATGTTTCAGGTGTGTAAATTGTGTTTCCCTGCCAGTTGATATTGCGGATTTTATACTGCGGGCCTTCATGGAGGTTTATGAAGATGCGCATATCCTTTTTATTATTTTCATAGACCAGGGAATCGGAAAGTATTTCGGCATCCCTGTATCCGTTCTGCTTGTAGAAATCGGCGAGGAGTTCTTTATCTTTTTGGTATTTTGTTTTATCAAATCGTGCAGTTGCCCAGAACTTCCACCAGATAGCTTCTTCTGTCTCCTCGAAAGCAGAAGCGAGGTCACTTTTTTGAAAAGCGTTGTTCCCTACGAATGTAATCCGTCTTACGGTAACTTTATCGCCTTCGTTGAAATTAAGTTTCAGGACTATCCTGTCCTTAATCCTGTCAATGAGGTTTGAGTAGGAGACGTCCGATTTTTTATATTCGATAGTAAGTTCGTTAGCGAGGTTAGTCTTTTCGCGCCATACAACAAGAATTTCATCTTCGGTAGTATCCGCGGTGAAATATTCAAAGTACTGGGGAGTTATCTGTGCGTTCAGGTACCCCTCTTCCTCATATTTCTTCAGGATTCTCTGTTTAACCCTTTCAACTTCCTGAGGTTTCAGGATTTGTCCGCGCACAAGGTTAACTATGTTTTCAATATCCTTGGTGTTAATTTCGTCGTTGCCGTTTAGCTCAACCTTTTCTACGCGCGGATATTCGGTCACCTTGATTAAAAGGAAGATTCCGTCCATCATTTGCTTTTCGATAACAATCTGGACATCAGAGAATATGTTAAGCGCCCAGAGTTTCTTGACTACACTTGAAGTCTGGTCACCGGGAACCTGGATTTCCTCGCCGACTTTTAATCCGCTGTTGAGGATAATAGTCTTTGCGTCCGCATATTTATTGCCCTCGACGGAAACGCCGAGAATCTTATAGCTTGTGGTAGCAATCTGTGAAAACAGGAGCGAGTTGAAGAAGAAGAGGAATAAAATAAAAAATCTTGTCATTAAGCGGTATTCCTTAATAGGGAATGTAAAAGAATATTTTGAAAAAGTTGTCATTTATCAGGGCCTTATCTCTGAATTAAGCTGGGCGCTGACTTTGCCGAAGCGTCTTTCCCTTTTCTGGAAACTTCTTATGGCTTCGTAAAGATTGTTCCTGCGGAATTCAGGCCAGAAAACGTTAGCAATAAATATTTCGGTATATGCAATCTGCCAGAGGAGGAAATTGCTTATGCGGAATTCCCCGCTTGTCCTGATAAGCAAATCGGGGTCGGGAATATCCTTTGTAGTAAGGTAACCTGCGAATTTCTCTGCGCATAAATCGTCGGGTAAAATCAGGTTCTTTTTTGAATCTTTAATAATCTTTTTTACGGCCTCAATTATTTCCCACCTTCCGCTGTAGCTAAGGGCAAGGACAAGCGTTAGACGTGTGTTGCCCTTTGTTCGTTCCTTAGCCTCCGCAAGGTTTTTCTGCACAACAGGAGGGAGGGATTCGATGTCACCAATCGATTCAAGTCTTATATTGTTCTTATGGAGCTCGTCAACTTCGGACTTTAGAGCTTTAACGAGAAGCTTCATAAGAGTGGAGACTTCCTTTTTAGGACGATTCCAGTTCTCTGTGGAGAAGGTATAAAGAGTAAGGTATTTAACATTCAGTTGCGCGCAGGTTTCGACAATGTCGCGAACGGAATCCACACCTGCCTTGTGTCCTGAGATACGATGGAGTCCCTTGCCGTGAGCCCATCTCCCGTTTCCGTCCATTATAATGGCAATATGCTGAGGTATTTCGCCCGATTCCGTCAGTTGCTTCTGAAGTTCTTCGTCTTTACTAATCTTTTTTTCAGCCAATTTCAGTCCAAAATGATGATAGCGTTTTCTAAAACAAAAATAAGAGGGAAGCGGGCCCAGAACGGTGTAAAAAGCGAAAAAACCGAATAGACTACACTAACCGTAAAATTATCTAAAATTAAGCATTAAAGTTAATAAATAATAGTTTCTTATTCAAATTATGCACTAATTTTTGTATCAAAACAGGGGAGAGAGAGAAAAGATCCCGCCCAAGCGGGACAGGGGAAAGAGGAAAGGGGAAAGATCCCGCCCAAGCGGGACAGGGGAAAGGGGAAAAATGGAAAAATGGAAAAATGGAATGATGGAATACCCCCGTGGCCGGGCAGAAAGTCGGGAGGGGTTACTGATTCCGAGCATAGACCTTCAACCTCCGTCTTCTGACTTCTGACTTCCGCCTGTCCCGCTTGGGCGGGAACCTCTAACCTTCGCCTGCCTGTCCCGCTTGAGCGGGAACCTTCGACCCTAATTAAACGGTAGTGATTTTGCCCTTTCTGCGTTTCTGTTGTATGTGACGGTGAATAAATCCGCTTCGGTTTCATTCAGGAGGTGGAGGGAAACATGTTCCTTTGAAAGGAGTGCAACGGAATCGAGCAGTTCCTTTATCCTGCGATAGCAGTTTGGTGGAGCCCCTATAAGAAGGTGCACATTCCTTTTGGTCATGCGCGTAATCCTGGTGGCTAAAAATGTAAGCTTGTTAAGTATTGCGGAATCGTTGACTTCATATTCCGAAACAGCAATACCTATCGCGAAATCTTTATCCCTTTTTGCGAGGATATCAATCTGAAACTCGCCTATGGCAGGCGGCTCGGGAAGGTACTTCCCGTACTTACGGCTTTGTATTGTATAACCCCGCTTCCAGAATTCACTGACAAGGAGGTCTATATATTGTTTTGAGTTGTTCATATTAATTCACCAATGGTATTATAGGAATAACAGGGCTGAACTTACGGTTCTTGAAAATCTTAATGTTGGCAATTCTCTTATATTCAAACTTTTTAACATCGTTAGTGCCGCGTATCTTTCCATAAATAAATTTTGTGCCGTTCCTGTCCTGAGCTATAAAATAAGGGTCCATAACCACTTCGGAAGTGCTGTAAAGGAAACGGATTTTATACCTGTTGAAAATTGCTTCGCTGAAAATGTCTGATTTCATATTTGCTCCTATTAATTAAGCCATCTGAAAACACCGACAACATTACCGATAATCGAGAAGTTCTCATTGTTTGTCAGGTCAATTGGTTGATATTTATCGTTTTCCGGAATAAGTTTAATTGAATTATTCTTCTTGTCTAATCTTTTAACCGTTGCCTCGCCGTCAATCAGTGCAACCACAATGTCGTTATTGGAACTGACGTCCGTATGATGAACCACTACAATATCGCCTTCGCAGATACCGGCGTTAATCATACTGTCTCCTTTAACCTTGAGCCCAAAGTAATCGCCGTCCCTTTTAAGAAAGGCGGAATCAATTACCATGGAACCCTCAACATTCTCGATTGCCTGAATTGGTGAGCCTGCGGCAACGCGTCCTATTATGTTTATCTCTATCGATTTATTGTTGAAAGAAGTATTCGGAAAAGAATTGTTTTCCTGGAGTATAGTAATTCCGCGGCTGGTGGCGCTCTCAACATTAAGGTACCCTTTTTTCGATAGAGCGTCCAGATGCCTCTTAACTCCGAAAGTGGAGACTATTCCGAACTTCTTCCCGATCTCGCGGAGAGTTGGCGGATAACCCACTTCATCGCGAAACTGTTGAATGAATGATAAGATATCTTTTTGTCTGTCTGTTATTTTTCTCATAATAGTGCTCATTTTGTTAGTAGTGAATAATTGTACACCACAAATATAGTGATCGGAGGGACACTTGTCAAGAGAAAAATTAATATATTTTAAATTATCTTCCATTTTTTCACTAAGAAGCTTAAAATCGCTAAAAATCAACATATTTAAGTTTTTGACAGAATTATTTTCAAGAACTTCGTAAATATAAAACGGAAATTTCCTTTTTGCCTGCTCATAGTATGATCATTTTTTGAGTTTGAGCATTTTTTTGGAAAAAATATTGACAGAAGTGGGAGGCAGAGGTAGGGATAACCCACTTCATCGCGAAACTGTTGAATGAATGATAAGATATCTTTTTGTCTGTCTGTTATTTTTCTCATAATAGTGCTCATTTTGTTAGTAGTGAATAATTGTACACCACAAATATAGTGAT